>Ga0256835_1000034_pt1 | contig 128809 bp, 105 predicted proteins | sample PIR30metaG_FD_185972 | JGI IMG/M metagenome (GOLD analysis project Ga0256835, IMG submission 185972) | Hydrothermal vent microbial communities from East Pacific Rise, Pacific Ocean - PIR-30 | ecosystem: Environmental > Aquatic > Marine > Hydrothermal vents | place: Pacific Ocean: East Pacific...
AGATCCTCGCGTAGTACGACAAGACAAACCGCTCCCTGCTAACATCCTCCATACTGGAACTTGGCGAAACGTCCTGTCAAAGTCGGGATCCCACTGTCCGCACTTGTTATTTCCGTGTTCTAAAGGCAGTGGCGTCAGCACATGATGGATTTCTGAACCGAGCTGGCGTGGTTGGTCCATTGGGAGCCTGTGGTGAGGCCAATTCGCGTGGTGCAGGGGGCAGTAGCTTTCGTGGCGATTGAGATACCGGGCTAGGCAGCTCCTGTCTTGGCGATCATCAGAGGCCCAGCAGCCAGCGCCAGAGGGGGATGTGGCGAATCGTTACCCCGTCGACCTTCTCTTCGCCGGTGTGGTCGGCGGTGATGATGATGCCGGATTTCAGGCCGAGCTCCCTGGCGGCGGCGAGCAGGCCCCGTTGCTCCCGATCCCTGCCCTCGGGATCGACGGAGACCTGGATGGCCTCTGTGATTCTGTCACCGCGCTTGACGACGAAGTCGCACTCGCCCCGGTCCTCGAAGAAGAAGGGCTCGTCACCGCGGCGAATCAACTCGAGGAGGACGGCGTTCTCGTAGAACGCACCGAGGTCCCTGCTGAAGTTGAGGCCTGCCACCGTCTTGAAGGCGGGATCTGCGATGTAGTACTTGCTCGGGGTGTTGCCGCGCCGGAGGGAGTAGCTGAACTTCCGGACGGGAAAGAGGAAGCCACAGTCCTCGAGCAGACCCGTGTACTGGTGCACCGTGTTCTTGGAGGCTCGCTCGGCGAGCGTGCGGCTGAGCCGGAGCAGGCTGGCCTTGCGCGTGGTGTTCGTGACGAAGTACCGGATGAGGCGTTTCATCAGGTCGACGTTCTTGATGCCGTACCGCTCGACGATGTCCTTGTAGATGACGAGGTCGAGGTAGGTCTGAACGATACGGCGCCGCTCCTCGTCGGTGCCAGCATCCTGGACCTCGAAGAAACCACCCCAGCGCAGGTAGTCATCGAGAAGGTGGATCACCTTGAAGCGTTCCTGCGAGTAGGCGAGCCGGGACTGGAGGTCGATACCGCGGTATTCGACGAGCTCTCGGAAGCTCATGGGGAAGAGCCTCGTCGCGATGCTCCGTCCTCGAAGGGCCGTGGCCAGCTCCTTCGAGAGGAGCTTCGATGAGGAGCCGGTCACCACGATCCGGTAGCGTTTCTCCTCGAAGAGGCGTGTCACGAACCGCTCCCACCCTGGCACCGCCTGGATCTCGTCGAAGAAGAGGCGAAGCTCGCCCCTCTGCTCGGGGTAGAGCTCGCGATAGGCGTCGAGAACCAGGCCGAGCTGCTCCGCGCCCAGGGACGCGAGGCGCTCGTCCTCGAAGTTGATGAGGAGGATCCGCTCCTTTTCCAACCCGCGTTCGAGGAGCTCGTTGATGATCTGATAGAGGAAGAAGGTCTTGCCGACCCGGCGCAGGCCAATGATGGCGTGGATCTGCCGGGTGTCCACCAGCGTCGGCGTGTGGCGAGGGAAGAGCTGGAATGGCATCCGCTCCTGGTTCTCATGGATGATCCCCTTCAAGGTCTCCTTCATGCTGGCCTCCACCTGCGATCGAGTATACATTGGTTTCCCTGTCCGGAGGGACACTTTACTCTGGATGTGTCCCTGTTGGGAGAGCCAGTTGGTCGTGCGACGTCCGCCCACCCGTTCGCGAAACGTTAAACGTGAAACGAAGGAGAGTCAGGGAGTTAGAGCGTTACGAAGTCAGAAAGCGAGACGTCGGGGGGCGATCCGCCGGACCGAGCGGGGGCGGATGGCGGCTTCGGAGATCGGGATCGGCGGCGGATAGCGGCGGCGGGAGATGGCGACCGCGCCCGGTGGTCTTCCTGGACGGGTCCCGGTTCGATCCGGCTGCTGAAGCGGGCCCGGCCGGGGTTTTCTCCCCCTCGCCCCTGCTCCACAGGGTGAGAGGGGGCCGTCTTCACTTCCTCACCGGGTGGACGGGTGGAGGAGCCTCCAGGTGGTGGCGCGGGAGCGGTCGAGGAGGGTGAGGGCGGTCTTGGCTCGTTCGGGGTCCACTGCACCGGCGCCGAGGAGGAGTCGTAGATGGATATCGGCTTCCTTCGCTGAGCCGTAGGCGATGCGCCAGTGGTGGAGCCTGTCGCGGCCGGTGCGGCCGTGGCCCTCGGCGAGGTTGGCGGGGACGGAGCTTACCGAGCGGATCAACTGGTCGGCCACGGGCCGCAGCGGTGCAGGCACCCTGCGAGCCAGCGCCAGTGCGATGGAAGCGGCTTCCATGGCGAGGTTGACGGCGTGGAGAGGGTGGCTGGGTTGACGGGTGTCGGGCATGGTCACCTCCGGGTCGTTCATGAAGGCGCTCCAGCTTCCGGGCGCCCCGGAGTCAAGGGCCGCGCAGCGGCCGGAGGTTCACCCTTGACGCCGGGGCGCCCGGAAGCTAGATCTTCGTGACAGAACGACCCGGAGGTGACCGCCGCACCCCGCCGCCGCACCCCGCCGCCGCACCCCGCCGCCGCACCCCGCCGCCGCACCCCGCCGCCGCACCCCGCTTCTGCTACCATCCCGCCCCGGAGGAGGGGCCATGCTGCCGCGAGAGCTTTTCAGGAAGGAACCCGAGCGGATCCGGGAGATGCTCCGGGCCCGCCACACGGAGGCGGACCTGGACCGGCTGCTGGAGGTGGACGCGGCCTGGCGCGAGGTGCTGGTCCGGGTGGAGGAGCTGAAGGCCCGGCGGAACGCGGGGTCCAAGGAGATCGGGAAGCTCTTCGCCGCGGGGCAGCGCGAGGAGGCCGAGGCCCGGAAGGCCGAGATGGGGGCGCTGGGCGAGGAGATCAAGGCGCTGGAGGCCCGGGCGAGGGAGCTCGAGGCCGAGCTCGCGGCCCTGGAGCTCACCATCCCCAACCTCTTCCACGAGTCGGTGCCCCTGGGGGCCTCCGAGGAGGACAACCGGGTGGAGCGCAGCTGGGGCGAGCCCCCCGACTTCGGCTTCGAGCCCAGGGCCCACTGGGACCTTGGGCCGGCGCTGGGGATCCTGGACTTCGAGCGGGCGGCCAAGGTGGCCGGGGCGCGCTTCGCCGTGCTCCGCGGGGCGGGAGCGGCCCTCGAGCGGGCGCTGATCACCTGGATGCTGGACCTCCACGTGCGCGAGCACGGCTACACCGAGGTGCTGGTTCCCTACCTGGTCAACAGCGCCTCGCTGGAGGGCACGGGCCAGCTGCCCAAGTTCGCGGACGACCTCTTCAAGGTGGAGGGGCACGATCTCTACCTGGTACCCACGGCCGAGGTCCCGGTGACCAACCTCCACCGGGAGGAGGTGCTGGCCGGGGAGGAGCTGCCGCTCCGCTACTGCGCCTTCACCCCCTGCTTCCGGGCGGAGGCGGGCTCCTACGGCAAGGACGTGCGGGGCCTGATCCGCCAGCACCAGTTCCACAAGGTGGAGCTGGTGCAGATCGCCCATCCGGAGGCCTCCTGGGAACTTCTGGAGGAGCTCACCGGCCACGCCGAGGCGGTGCTCCAGGGGCTGGGGCTGCCCTACCGGGTGGTGAGCCTGTGCAGCGGGGACCTGGGCTTCTCCGCGGCCAGGACCTACGACCTGGAGGTCTGGCTCCCCGGCCAGCAGCGCTACCGGGAGATCTCCTCCTGCTCCAACTTCGCCGACTTCCAGGCCCGGAGGGCCCGGATCCGGTTCAAGTCCGCCGACGGCGGCAAGGCCCGTCTGGTCCACACCCTCAACGGCTCGGGCCTGGCCATCGGGCGCACCCTGGTGGCGGTGCTGGAGAACTACCAGCAGCGGGACGGTTCCGTGGTGGTGCCCGAGGTGCTGCGGCCCCACATGGGTGGGCTGGAGGTCATCGAGCCGTAGCCGCTCCGCCCGCCCGCCCGGTGAGGGGGTGAGGAGGTGAGGGCGTGAGAGTCACGGTGTGGTGCCCCCACTCACGCACGGTCTTCGAGACCACGGACGTAATCGGGCTGCCACACCGCTCCCCGCAACCGTCTCCCGCCACCGCTCGCCGCTGCCGAGGCGGCGGCGCCCTACTTCATCCCGCGGAGCGTCTCCATGGCCCGGCGGATCCGGCTGCGGCAGACCTCCTTGCCCAGCACCGCCATGGTCTCGAAGAGCGGCGGCGTGGCCGCCCGGCCCGTGACCGCCACCCGGACCGGCATGAAGAGCTCGCCCGGCCTGATCTCCCGGGCCTCGCAGAAGCCGCGCAGCGCCGCCTCGAGCGTTCCGGCGTCCCACTCCATGAGGGGGTCCAGCACCTCCTCCAGCAGCTTCCGGAGCAGCTTCGCGCTCTGGGGCGGGGTGAGCCCCTTGAGCACCAGCTTCTTCCGGGCGGCCTCGTCGTAATCCACCTCGTTGGTGAAGAAGAAGGCCGCATACTCCATGAAGTCTCCCAGGCGGTCGATGCGCTCCTGCACCAGGGGGATCACCCGGTCCAGATAGGCGTCCGAGAGGAGCTCCGTCCGGAGGCGCTCCCGGAGCTCCCCGGTCTCCAGCGACCGCAGGTACCGCCCGTTGAGCCAGGTGAGCTTCTCCAGGTCGAAGACCGGCCCGCCCAGGGAGATCTTCGCGGGGTCGAAGACCTCGATGAGCTCCTCCAGCGTGAACTCGTCCCGCTCGTCCGGCATGGCCCAGCCCATGAGCGCCAGGTAGTTGAGCAGCGCCTCGGGCAGGAAGCCCGCCCTCCGGTACCAGTTCAGGCTCACCGGGTTCTTGCGCTTGGAGATCTTGGAGCGGTCGGCGTTGCGCAGCAGCGGCAGGTGGCAGAACACCGGCTGCTCCCAGCCGAAGGCCTCGTACAGGCGCACGTGCTTGGGCAGCGAGGAGATCCACTCCTCGGCCCGGATCACGTGGGTGATCTCCATCAGGTGGTCGTCCACCACGTTGGCCAGGTGGTAGGTGGGGAAACCGTCGCTCTTGAGCAGCACCTGGTCGTCGATCTGGGCCGCGGCGAAGGTGATCTCGCCGCGCAGCAGGTCCCGGACCGTGATCTCGCCCTCCCGTGGCATGGCCAGCCGGATCACGTGGGGCTCGCCCGCGGCGCGCCGCCGCGCGGCCTCCCCTGGCGGGATGGTGCGGCAGTGGCCGTCGTAGCCCAGGTGGGCCGCCTTCGCCTTCCGCTGCTCCTCCCGGAGGGCGTCCAGGCGCTCCTTCGTGCAGAAGCAGGGGTAGGCGTCGCCCTGCGCCACCAGGCGCTCGGCGTGCTCCCGGTAGATCTCCGAGCGCTCCGACTGCCGGTAGGGCCCGAAGGGGCCGCCCACGTCGGGCCCCTCGTCCCACTGGAGCCCCAGCCAGGAAAGCGCCTCGAAGATCATCCGCTCCGAGGCCTCGTTGGAGCGCACCCGGTCCGTGTCCTCGATGCGCAGCACGAAGGCCCCGCCCGTGCGGCGGGCCAGCGCCATGTTGAACAGGGCCACGTAGGCGGTCCCCACGTGGGGGTCGCCCGTGGGCGAGGGGGCGATGCGGGTCCTGGCGGGTCGGGTCATGCGGCCTCCCGAAAAAGGCCGCCCCGGGGGCGGCCGACAATCCGTGGTTGGCGGAGAGGGCGGGATTCGAACCCGCGGTCCAGGTCACCCCGGACAACTGCTTAGCAGGCAGCCCTGATCGACCACTCCAGCACCTCTCCGCACCGGGAGGGGTATTGTACGCAGACGCCCCGTGGCTGTAAAGTTGCAGCCCCCGGAGGGGTGGCCGAGTGGTCGAAGGCGGCGGTCTTGAAAACCGCTGAGGCGCAAGCCTCCATGGGTTCGAATCCCATCCCCTCCGCCAGAGAATCCTTCCAACCCTAGTAGACACAACTAGTTACGATCACCCCAGAAAGACATATCCCACACACGGTCCCACAGCCCGCGCGTGGTATGGAGGCCATTTCGGCGCCCGTCCTCCGCCCCACCTGCCCCCCGGTACACACCGCTCGGGGCAGGAACAGGGGCCGCCCCGGGGCAGGAAGCACCCCTCGGAGGACATGGACATGACAACAGCAGCACAGGACAACACGGAGATCATCGTCAAGCGGGACGGGGACCGGGACCTTGAGTTCCAGGGAGTCCTCCTCGGTTCCGGGGCCATGAAGAACGGGACCGGGCGTGGGACGGACGTGAGCATCTACCGCACCGCCGCCGGCCGGTACGTCATGGCGGTGCGCGCCTGGACCCAGTGGCAGGGCGAGCACGATTCCCACCGCGCCACGGTGTGCGACACCCCGGAAGAGGTGCTCGCGTGGCTCCGCCAGGATGCCGGCGGCGCCCTGGGCCCGGCCTCGAAGGAGGCCCTCGAGGAAGCGGCAGGCGCGGACACGGGCCTCGCCGCCGTGCTCACCGAGCGGATCGGGTGAGGAGGGCGCCATGAACACCAAGCCCATCGAGTCGCTCATCCAGGAGCTGGAGGTCTGGCGCCTGAAAGCCCTCAACGTCGCCCGCAAGCTCGAGGCGGAAGCCTCGGCCGCTGAGCCCGTCGCCGTGGTCGCCGACACCAGGTACACCCTCGAGCGCTGGGCGGCGGATTCCATCCGCCATGTTGCGGGCGAAAGGGACGGCATCCCGTACCTGCTCGACTACCTCCGGGAGCTTCTCGACCTGGAAGAGCGCAGACGGGTGGTTCTCGAGGCCGCCAGGTACGACGCAACCATCATCGCCGAACGGATCGAGGGTGAGGGGAGGGCGCCATGTTGATTCAGCTGTGGAACGGCGAGATCATCGGCGCCTCGATCACCACGGACCATGCGGCAAGCTCACACGGGCAGCCCGTCCTCGTTCTCGAGGACGGTTCCGCCCTGGGGCCCGGCGACGCGGAGGGGCTCGGGATCATCGAGGCGACCCTCGAAGAGCTCCGGGACCTCGCCGCCGGGGGATACTCTCTCCAGGGAGATGAAGGATGAAGGGAGCCGTGATGTGTTCCGCGTGCAAGCACGACCACCTGGTGCAGGGGCGTCCAGTGGACTGGGATTCTCCTCCAACGTGCGATGCATTCCCTACGGGGATCCCGGACGTGATGGGTGACGGAGGCGACCACCGCGAGCCCATCGAGGGAGATCACGGGATTCGCTTCGAGCCGGTCGATGACGAGGCCGCGGCCTGGGCCGAGATGGTCTGGGGGAAAAAGCCGTGAGAAGCATCACCAACGGGTAACACCGGGGCCGGAGGGAATGTTGCCCTCCGGCCCCTTCTTCGTGGTCACGCAGGTCAAGCCTTCCCCGATCAGTCCAGCAGCCGCGCCCGCCGCATCGCCGCCTGGAATGCTGCGGCCCGCTTCTCGCCCTCCGCAAGCCGTTCGACGGCCACATCCAACTCCAGGGACTCGAGCTCATCAACAAGCCGGTGGAAGACATTCGAGGCCATGTCGGGCGGTTTCGTGGCCAGGCAGGCCGTGAACAGCTCCTCCGTGTCCGGGATCCCGAGCCTTGCGCGGAGCCCCTCCAGCTTTCGCTCCAGGCGCGCATGATGTGTAACCCGGGTGGTCTGGTACACAAGGCCCAGGCAGGTCCGGCACCCAAGGGCACCATCAACGGTGTGAAGCCGATACCGCCCGGCACCGCACCGGGGGCAGATGAAGGACGGAAAGGAACCGCCTCCAGCGCATGGGTGCCACCGGACGAACACCACGTGCTCCACATCATCCCCGACGATCACCCGGACCAACCCACAGCCGTCAGGGATGGCACCAGTACGGCGCCACTCCCGAATGTCAACGGCAGGTGTGCCGTCCACGGTTCGTCGCCCTGGCGCGACATGCCGCCCCGACCCCACCCCGCCCACAGCCCGGTCACTCCCCCCCAGCGTTCACTCGCGCATGACGCTCGATCAGCGCGAAGAGCTCGGGTAGCCGAACCGACACATCAATACCGTCCAGCGCCAGCTCGGCCTCGATGCCGATTGCCTCGAGTAGCTCCTTGAGTGGGCAGAGAACCACCCACGCGCGTCCATCCGCCGGCCGCCAGCGGTACCGCCGTACCGCAGACCACAGCCGCTCGTGTGCCCCGGCCATCGCCTCGTGTTCGTCATTCATGGAACGCTCCTCTCTGGATTCTGGAGGCGCCCGGGGGTCGGACCCGGGCCGCCTGGAGATTTCGGAAAAATCAGTCGCCGATGTCCAGCGGGTCCGGATCGTGCCCGGCCTCCTTCTGGAACAGCGCCTCGAGGTTGGCGAGAGCCTTGCGCACGACCTCCACCCCGCGGCGAAGCTGTTCGAGCTCCTTCGCGGCGGCGGGGTCGAGCCCGGCCCACAGGGCAGCCTCCACCTCCGGCCGGACGCCCTCGGGCACCAGGCCGAACACAGCGGGCCCGTCGAGGGTAGCGGCCAGGGTCTCGGTGTCCCCAGCCCTCGCGGCCCGACGCAGCACCCCCTCGACCTCGAGCGGGTCGATGGATCGGAGGTGGCTCCGGATCTCCGCAGCCCGGAGCTCCGCCCGAACGTCCCCGAGCTTCTGGGCGGGGTCCACGGCCTTCCGGAAGTCGGCCTCGATGGCGGCGATGCGGTCGAGGGCATTCTGGAGCGCTCTGCTCCGCAAGCCTTCGACCTTCCCGAGGGCCTCCCCGGCGAGCCGGACCCGCAGCTTCGCCAGGCCGTGCCCCGAGAGCTCGCCGGCGGCGGCGGCATCCTGGATCTTCCGGTTGAAGACCTCGAGGATCCCCACGGCGCTCAGGTAGGCCGCCTTGAGGAGCCCGAGCGGATCGAGCTTCTTCTCCGGAACGAGATCCGAGGGCCAGATCCCGAGCAGGGCGGTGGTTTCGAGGTCAGTCACTGGTGCATTCGGCATTGTTCTTCTCCTCTTGGTCCGTGCCCGCGGTGGCGGGCGGTTGATCGTCGGGCGTCCCGCCCTGGGCGTTGGGTCGAAGGGCAGGCATCCCACCCGCCGGGTTTACATAATCAAGGTTATCGGCCAGCCGTCGGCGCCGACGCCGTAACACCATTCGTTTCAACACCTTGGAAATGGTCACGTCGGCACCCCCTGGGGCAGTCCGTGGCTCACGGTTTCGCAGTGGGCCACCGCTTTCTGAGAACACCCCTGGCACCACAGGCTGGTTCCTTGCGCTTCCTCGTGCTTTCTGGTGCAACGTCGCAAGATCACCCCTCCTCTCTCGGTAACCCACGGATGGCCTTCTCCCGCCCTGCCCGCCCGATTTCTCTAGCAGCGGCCGCGATGGCCTCGGCAGAACCGCGGACCCCAGCCTCCCACGCGGAGCGCACCTGGGATTGAGCGGTCGTTCGGTCTGTTCCAGATCGTTCGAGTTCTGCGGCGGCATACCGAGCTTCGGCTGGCCAGGACTTCGGCTCGCCGAGCTTCTCCATACCCTTCGCCGTCCCGCCGTCCCACGCCGTCCCATCACCGTCCCGGACGGGCGAGACGGGGTCCCGCGTCAAGCGGCAGGACGCCGTCCCGCCGTCCCGGGGGGTATAGGGGGGGTGTGTCACACACACCTCGGTCGAATCGGCGGCCGAGTACACGGTCCGGCGTGAGTTGCCCGTCCGGACGGCCAAGCCCCGGGAAATGGCCACATCGAGCGCTGTCCGCCCCCGCGCGGCCCGCAGCCCGGCAGCTCGCGCCACGGCGTCCTTCGATCCGAGCGGACCCTCTCGCCGGAGCGCGTCCACCACCGCCCGCACGTCGGCATCGAGGGCTTCGGCCACCGCCGCCTGCTCGGCCGATTTCTCCGCGTCCAGGTCCTCCTCGGTCTGGGCGACGAGAAGGTGATCCCTCCACACGAGCCGAACCGGGTCCAGCTTGAGGGAATAGTTCGATTTCGCCTGCTCGAACACAACGGCCCCATTCTTTTCGGCGAGCAGCGTCCCAACCCACCGAGCAGCGTCCGTGATGCCAGACACACCGCGAACGTCCGCGCTCCCAAGCCGGCGGGAGAGCTTCGAAGAATGGGCGGCCACCAGAACCGTCGGCCCCCCAGGTGCGCCCGTGAGCGTCTCAACAGCCTGCAAGAATCGAGTCGCGTGATAGTTGTCGGCCTCGGCTCCCTCCTGGGCAAACCGCGAAAACGGGTCGATTCCAACAAAGCCCCACGGCCCGCCAGATCCGAGCAGCTCCACCAGGTCCCGATAAAACTGCGTCTCCAGAACCTCGCCGCGCGCGGTCGTTTCCAGCAAACCCACCGGACACCCGGCAAGCGGGACAACGGTCAGCCGGTCCGCGATCAACTCCCGTTCTGCCTCGGAAAGCTGTAGAGCGGTCGCGATTGTCCAGAGGCGCCGGTGCACCTCCTCGAGCTCTTCCTCGCCCAGGAGGAGCGCGGCTCTTTCGCCAACCGCATCGTCGTCCGGCGGGAAGCACCCGAACCACGGCCTCCCGGCGATCACAGAAACGGCCAGGTAGAGCAGGGACAAGGTCTTGCCCGCACCACCTTCACCAGCCAGGACACCGGCCCTGCCGCGGGGGAGCAGCCCCTTGCCGTCCGAACGTCGCAGAAGCCAGCGGCGGGCCGGTGGGGGCGTCGTCAAAAAGGCGAGTCCAACGGGCTTCCAGAGGTCGCAGAGGATGCCGTGGCCGCTCGGTGAGTCCTCGGCCGTAATCTGGGGCGCGGTCTCGACCAGCTCCCGCAGCTGTTCGACGGTCCACCCTTCCGGCGGATCGTCCGCGACATCCCACGAAGCCGGGAAATCGCCAGGGACACGCACGACCCGAACGTCAGAGGCTCCGGCCTCCCGGGCCGCCTGGGCCACGCTTTCGGCGTACGTTCGCCCCGGATCGTCAGCGTCCGGCCAGATGACCACCCGCCGGCCCTCGAGCGGGCGCCAGTCGGTCTTCTGCGCCGCGGAACTTCCCCCGCTCGACGTGACGGCCACGTAGCCCGGGAACAGCTCGCCCGCAGCATCGGCGGTTTTCTCACCTTCGACGATCAACACCAGGGCCTCGGGTCTCTCGGCCAGGCGGTCGAGCCCGTACAGTGGCCTCGGGGCCGGCGGAGCCTTCGAGATCCACCGGCGGGCCGCGCGGTCGAAGCACCACGGTCGGATGGCCTTGCCAACATCGCCGGTCTCGTAGCGTGCGACCAGGAAGAGGGGCCAGCCGTCCTGGTCCCGGTACGTCCACACACGGGCGGGCGCGCCAAGGCCATTCCGAAGGAGGCCAGGCGTCGGCTCGGGGGCATCCTCTGGCACCCGCAGCCCGGACCAAGCATCTACCCTGTGAGGCTCTCCGGCTGAACGTGCATACCTGCCGCCGCTGGGAGGCGCCTCAGGGCCGGGGAACAGGTCTGCCGGAGCCAAGCCGAGAGCGCCGAGCACGTCATCAAGCGAGCACCCAGCATGGCAGGTCAGCAGCGCGCGGCCGTCATCACCCTCCTCGAGGTGGAGCGCAGGGCTCCGACGGTTCCCGTTCTCGTGACGCCGAGAAGGGCAGCGCGCACGCCAGCCGGACCCCTCGGGCCTCGGATGGCAGTCGGCGGATTCAAGCCGCTCGAGCACCAGGTCAACGGGCCGAGCCGCCGCACTCATCTCTCACCCCCGGGTCGTCGCCTCCCGGCGAGTGGAACAGGGTGGACAAATGGTGTAAACTGGCATTGCCAGCCGGCCAGCACACCAGGCCGGTTCCGGCACCACCCGTCGCCCCGCCACCAGGCGGGGCGGCCCCTTTCAGAGCCGCGCATGTCAGCGCTCCGTGGTGCGGCGCCGGGATTCGATCCACTCCTGAACCTCGCTCGCGCGCCAGGCGACGGCACGTTCGGAAATCCGAAGGGGAACGGGAAACTCTCGCCGCTCGAGCAACCTGTACACGGTCGCGCGGGAGAGCCCTGTCAACTCAGTGACGGTCTGGATCCGGAGAAGACGTTCGTTCATGTGGTCCTCCTGGTGGCTGCATGCCATTCCATGCATCCACAGTGAACCGCATAAAACATTATTTCAACAGGACTTACAGGATTTGTCAGGACATTTCAGGGGCAGAAGATGCCCCGCAAGTGTCCGGATGCTAGGCGGTGATGCGACTACCGGAGCGGAAACTCGAGCTCCTGCGCGAGCCGTTTCGCAGCCTTGCGGACACCATCCGCCCCCATGGCGCCGTCCCTGCGGGCGACCTGCTCCCAGCTCCACCCGTCGATGTTCCTGTGGAGAAGCCAGCGGAGGCGCCTGTCATCCCCGAAGCTCCGCCTTTCGGGCGTGGCCGAGTTCTCCGCGATCCACTCGAGGTACTGGTCCACGGCAGCATGGAGCTCCTTCCGCGCGTGCTCCCTCGGTCCGCCAACCTGCAACCTCCATGCGGCCTCCGTTCCCTCCAGACGGACCCCCTCAGAGGTCGCCTCCGTGCGTTTCCTGGCCTGAAGCTCCGGAGCTCCGGCGCGGCCCTCCGCCTGGGGGTCCCATCCCAGGCAGAGCTCGACCGGCACCAGCGGGAGCCCGCTTGCTTCCTCCAACAGTCGAGACCATTCGTCTGTTGCGCTCCGCCTGGTGGTGTGGCACGCCGTGATGACCGCCCCGGCATGGCCGACGATCCACGGACAATCGAGACCCCAGCGCGCGGCCCACTCTTTCGCTCCACCGACGATGGGCCTCCCCTCGAGGTCCGCGACCACGTGCGGCCATTCGTCCACGATCAGCTCGAGCAGCCGATGGCTGAGCGCGTCCCGTTGCCGAACCGCACCCGTGGGGTCAACGGGCCTTGTCATCGTTCGCCCCGAATCGGCACCACTTCCCCGGCCGGCCTGGGCGTGGTGCAGAAGGTCCCCCATTCCCGCATGAGCTGGCACCGTTTCTCGAAGAGGTCCCCTCTTCGGTACGCGGCCTCCACCTGGTTCCGCACCACATGGGCCAGGGCGGCCTCCGCGACATCCGAGGGATAGGCCGTGGTCTCCGCGCACCAGTCCCGGAACGAGCTTCGGAAGCCGTGAACCGTCACCGAGACGCCCATGTCCCGGAGCACCTTGGTGAGCGACATGTCCGAGAGCTGGCGCCCGGTCATCGGGGAGGGGAACACGAGCTCCGTTCCCTCCAGTAACGGGAGGGCCTTGAGGAGGCGCACGGCCTCATCGGAAAGCGGCACCCGGTGCTCCCGCTTCGACTTCATCCGTTCTGCCGGGATGGTCCAGACCTTCGCCTCGAGGTCGATCTCGTCCCACGTTGCGCCGCGCACCTCCCCGGAGCGGGCGGCGGTCAGGATCGCGAACTCGAGCGCCCGGGCCGCCATGCCCTGCTTTTCCCGGAGCCCCACCACGAACTCCGGCACCTGGGCCCACGGCATCGCGCGGAAGTGCGCACGTCTTCCCCTCGCCGGCAGGAGCGCCTGGAGGTTACCCTTCCATCGTGCCGGGTTCGGCCCGTCCCGGAGCCCGAGCACAGTGCACCAGTCCAGGACCCGCTCGATCCTCCCCCGGACCCGGGATGCTGTCTCGGCTTTCTCTTCCCAGATGGGGCGCAGCGCCCGGAGCACATCGTCAACACCGATCTCGTCAACCCGGAGTGACCCGATGGCAGGGTAGGCGTAGGTCTTGAGGGTCGAGGCCCACTGTGCCCGGTGCTTGTGGTTCGACCAGCGGGAGGCGTGAGCCTTGACGTAGTCCTCCGCCGCCTCCCTGAAGGTCGGCACATGGCGCTCCCCTGCTCGGCGCTCCGCGATGGGGTCTCTCCCTTCGTGAAGCACGCGCAGCCAGTCGAGCGCCAGTTCCCGGGCGCGCTTCAACGTGATGATGGGCCAGGGTCCGAGTCCCATGTCACGGCGCCGCCCGTGGTAGACGTATCGGAGCACCCAGCTCCGCCGGCCGTTCGGCCGCACGTGCAGGTAGAGGTTTCGGCCGTCGGCGTAGCGGCCCGGTGGAGCCACCGCCACCCATCGAGCGGAGAGCCTGTTCACGCCCCGGCGGCGGGTCTCCTTCTTGTCCTGGTCCCTCATTTTTCACCGCCTTCCCGGGCCATAATCCGGTCCCTCATTCGGCCCGCGATTGCAGTATATCCCATGAGACGCCCCTAGACAAAAGAGCCCCTAATGTGTTACATTTCAGGAGATGCGAGAGACCCGACGAAACGGCCTGAGACGTGGGTTTGGCGGACATCCCCTCCGCCACGGAAACCCTCCCCCGAAACCACTCTGGCGGTCAGATCGCCTCCCGGAATCTCTCGTAGCGCCACCTGAGGCGGTCGGGATCCGGGCGTCGGTTCCGGGACCTCGGAAGGTAGAGCCGGATCCGATGGATTCCCTGAAGGCCGTGCCGGAGCATGGGGCCGTCCCGCTCTTCCAGGATCTTCGGGTGGACCTCCACGATGTAGTCCGGGCGGATGCCCACCAGCTTCGCGTCGAAGGCCGCATGGTGGAGCTTGCACAGGGCGAGCCCGTTCACCACAACGGGCTCCCCTCCATCCTCTCCGTCGGGAACGATGTGAGCGGCGTCCAGGAGCTCCCGATGCCTCAGGCGACAGAGCGCGCAGTGCTCCCGGTAGGCCTCCAGCACCCTTTCCCGAAACCCTCGCTGGTGCAGGCGCTGCCGTACCGCGCTGGTGATGTAGTGCCTCCGGGCATCATCTTCCGCGGTATCTGCGGCATCCGGCTCCGGCACGGGTTGCGGATAGGTCCCGGAATCCGTTGAGCTCGTCTCCTTTCCCACGAGGGACACCAGGCTCCTTTCGCCAAGACGCCAGTCGTCCGCAGCAACCGTGAACGTCAGGCTCCCCGGGTCATCCCCCACGATGTAGACGGGCCATACCGCGAGATAGAGTCCCTTGACCACGCCATGGAAGTAGACCAGAGGCACCCTCGATCGCATGGCCTTTCTCAGGCCCACGTTGTCCCGGTGCGCTGGATCCGTACCCCTGTAGGCGTACCGCAGCAGGTCGTCCCCTCCAAAATGATCGTCGTAGGGACCCGCCGCCGAGGTCCGGATGGACAGGGGAATCTCCGGCAGGATGGCCGGCTTGAAGATTCCCTGCTGGGACAGGAGTGGAACACGCTGCCCCTCGAAGGTGAAACCACGGAGAAGGAGGGACCACGGAAGGACATCACCGAGCACGTTCACCTGCTCTTCCAGCCACCGGAAGGCCGCCAGGCGTACCCGGGCATCCCAACGCTGTTCCGAGAGGTCCACGACATCCATGGTACGCCCTCCCCGGTTCGGGAATAGCGGATGGGAGCCGGGCGGCGGCGGCGACAGCATCCGGCGGCAGCGGCGGGCAGCGTCGGCGTCGGCGACAGTATCCGGCAGCGGCGGACGGCGACGGCCGGATAACGGGGCGGTCACGTGACCCCTGCCCCCCCTCTCCCCTGTACCTTCGCGCGGACAGACACGAACGACCTGTCCAAATCCGTCCAATTCCTCAGAATCCGTGGTTCTCCTCCCCCCGGGCGGGCGGGGGCTCCTTCGTTTCACGTTTCACGTTTTACGTTTCACGACCTGCCATGCGTCCGCCCCTCAGAACGACTCCAGGCCGCTCTTGATCTCCAGCAGCTTGCCGAGGCCCTTGAAGTCGATGGCGATGCGGATGTCGCGGTTGGAGGTGCCGGCGGTGAAGTCCAGATCGCGGTACTCGGTGGTGATGCCCCAGCAGGAGCCGCCGTAGCGGACCACGAGGCGCTGCTGCTGGAAGCGGTTCTCCTTCACGTCGTAGGCCGCATGGACCGCGATGTCCCAGGGGGAGTCGGGGCTGCGCCAGCCCAGGGCGGCCCGGATCTGGGAGGAGGTTGTGGTGCCGGTCTCGGGGATGAATCCCTGGTACCAGGTCAGGTTGGCGAAGCGCCCCTTGCCGGAGAGGTTCGCGGAGAGGGAGGTGCTCTGGAGGGAGTGGAAGAGGGTGTCCCAGGCGGCCCGGCCATCGATGTAGACGCCCCGGGTGGGGGTGAGCCGGAGGGCCACGCCCAGGGCCCCGAACCTGGACTCCTTGCCGCCGCTCCCCACGGTGAGGGGGTCGCCGAAGGAATAGTCCCCGAAGATGTCGAAGGATCCCAGCTCACGGGCGCTCGCGGCCTCGCGTTCCTTGCCGTAGAGCCGGTTGGAAAGCAGAAGGCGGACGCGGTTGGTGACGAGGGTCTGGTCCACCTCGTCGAAACGGGGGATCCTGCGGATGTTGCCCGGGTCGGAGACGTAGCGGTACTCCAGCCGGGGCTCCACCAGGTGCTTGAGCTTGAGAAAGTGCCCCTTCGCCTTGGGGTAGATACGACTGATGGAAGGGCCCACCATGTCCAGGGCGGCCTCCAGGAACGACCGGTCGATGCCCTCGTTCACGAAGGCGGTCTGGGTCCTGTTGTACCTCGCGGTGTAGTAGGTACCCCGGACGGCCACCTTGGGGGTGACGGTGAGCCAGGGAGGACCGGGCAGGGTGTAGGCCAGCTGGGGGTAGACGTCCACCCGGCCGTAGGTGGTGGCCAGGTCGCCGCCCCGGTCCACGTTGAAGAGGTTGGCCGAAGAGATCAGCGACCAGTAGAGGGATGTTCTCCCCACTCGCGTGGACCGGACGCGCAGCTCCACCTCGGGCAGCTGCTGGAGGACCACGTCGGTGGCGCTGAAGTAGGTGATCCGGCGATCCAGGCGCAGGTTGAGGGTGGCGGGCCCGCGGGTCTTCGTCAGGAAGACATAGGAGTACAGGGAACGGAGCGTGTTCCGGTCGAAGGTGTGCTCGAACTCGCGGAAGAAGTCCACGTCGGACATGTGGTGGACCTCGGCCAGGAGCCGGAAGCCCAGCACGTCCCGATGCTCGTGGGCTCCGTCCACCTTCCACTCCCATGTCCCACCGTCCTTGTTCCGGATGGTGTAGCCGGTGATCCACCCCCGGGCGCCCTCCGCCGGGGCCCAACGGATCTGGTTGCCCAGGCCCAGGTACCCTCTGGAGTAGAGGTCCAGGTAGACGGTGGTGTCCCAGCTGCGTCCTCCCACGATGTAGAGGGCGTTCCCCAGGTAGAAGCCGCGCTGGTTCGAGTAGCCGAAGGTGGGCACCAGCAGGCCCGTGGTCCGTTCGGTCTTCACCGGCCACAGCAGGTAGGGCAGGTAGAAGACGGGAACGCCCTTGACCTGAACCGTGAGGCCCTTGAACCGGCCGTAGCCCTCCTCCTCCACCAGGGCACTCGACACCCCGAAACGCCACGGGGGCCTCGGCTCGGGCTCGCAGGAGGTGAAGGTGGCCTTCTTGAGGCGGAAGTGGGTCTCGTCCAGGCGCTCCACCTCCTCGCCGGTGAAGTAGTAGAAGGGGTCCACCTGGCCGGTGGCGTTGGTGAACGAGCCCGTCTTGGTCCGGAGGTTGTAGGTGAGCTCGTCGGCGGTGAAGCGCCGCGGCCCCTGGTCCATGATCACGTTGCCCCTCGCGGTGAGCTCCATGGTCTCGGTGTCCAGGGAGATCTCATCGCAGGTGATCTTCACGTCCTGGTAGAGGATCTGCACGTTGCCCGTACCGATCCAGAGGCTCCTGTTCACCCACTCCTGGCGGTCGGCCCGGAGGGTCACCGCCCCCTCCGCGGTCTCATCCGCCGCCCCCGCGGTCCCGGCGAGCGCCAGGAGCAGCAGGACGGCGGCAACCAGGAGTCTTGAGCGCACGGAGCCTGCCGTTACAGGCGTTCCACGACGGCCGCCACGGCCTCGCCGCCACCGTTGCAGATGGCCACACAGCCGAACCGGTCGCCCCTGAGCTCGAGGGCCCGCAGGAGGGTGGTCAGGATGCGGGCACCGGAGGCACCGATGGGATGTCCCATGGCCACCGCACCGCCATGGACGTTGACCCTGTCCGGCCCGATCTCCAGTTCCTTCATGGCGGCCATGACCACCACGGCGAAGGCCTCGTTGATCTCGAAGAGGTCGATGTCGTCCACGCCGAGCCCGGCCCGGTCCAGCGCCTTCCGGACGGCACCCACCGGGGCCGTGGTGAACCACTCGGGCTCCTGGGAGTGGGTGGCGTGGGCCACGATGCGGGCCACCGGCCTGAGCCCCAGCTCGTCCGCCCTGCCGTGGGCGGCCACCACCACGGCGGCGGCGCCGTCGTTGATCTTGGAGGCGTTGGCGGCGGTGACGGTGCCCTCCCGGTCGAAGGCGGGCCGCAGCTTCGGCATCCTCGCGAGGTCCGCCTTGAAGGGTTCCTCGTCCTTCTCCACGAGGGTCACCTGCCCCTTGCGGCCCGGCACCTCCACCGGGGCGATCTCCGCGGCGAAGGTTCCGTCCTCCGCTGCCGCCCGGGCGCGCTCGTACGACCTGAGGGCGAACTCGTCCTGCTCCTCCCGGGTGAAGCCGTAGTGCCTGGCACAGGTCTCCGCACAGTTGCCCATGTGCTTGTCACCGTACGGATCCCACAGGCCATCGAAGACCGCGTGGTCGATGATCTCGCCGTTGCCCAGCCGGTACCCCTTCCGGGCCTTCGGCAGGAGGTAGGGGGCCAGCGACATGTTCTCCTGGCCACCCGCCACCGCGACGCCGTAGTCCCCCGCGGCGATGTCGTTGGCGGCCACCAGGACGGCCTTCAGGCCCGAGGCGCAGACCTTGTGGACGGTCAGCGCACCCGCCTCGTAGGGAATGCCGGCGAAGATCCCTGCCTGCCGCGCGGGGGCCTGGCCCACGCCCGCCTGCAGAACGTTGCCCATGACCACCTGCTCCACCTGTGCGGGCTCCACGCCCGCGCGCTCGAGGGCGGCCTTCACCGCCACGGCACCCAGCCGGGGGGCCGGTACCGGGGACAGCGAACCCAGAAAGGATCCGATGGGGGTTCTCGCGGCGGAAAGGATCACGGTCTCGTCAGTGCTGCACATGCCATCTCCTCCCTCGGTTGCGTGGTGCGGACCGGCCCCGCCCGGCCCCGGGGGGTATTGTAGCCCGCCGCCCGCCGGAGCGCAGCGGAGAGGTTGCGACCGGAGGGCCCAGGCCCGGGGTATTCCGCAGAACCGCAATGGACCCGATTCCGCAAACCGTTCATTCGTTTCACGTTTCACGTTTCACGCCCGGCCGGGCGGGGACGCTCTTCCTGTACCATGTCCGGGTGCGATACCTCGGCGTGGATCCCGGTGGCCGGCGCATGGGCCTGGCGGTGGGCGACGATGCCACGGGAACGGTGGTGCCCCTGGAGGTCCTGCCCTACCACGGAGCGGCGGAGGCGGCGCGGATGCTGGCCCGCAGGGCGGAGGAGCTCGAGGCACGGGCCATCGTCCTCGGGCTGCCCCTCGGCGCGGACGGCGAGCCCACCCCGGCCTGCGCCAGGAGCCACGCCCTGGCCCGCGAGCTCGAGGGCCTGGGGCTCACCGTGATGCTCCAGGGGGAGTACCTCACCACCAATGAGGCCCGCCGCAGGGCCCGGGAGGCTGGCCTCCCGGCCCGGGAACCGGTGGACCACCTGGCGGCCCAGGTCCTCCTGGAGGAGTACATGGAGCGGCAGCGGTGCGGCGGCTCCTGACCCTCCTGCTGGTGGCGGTCCTGGCCGCTGCGGGCGCCGCGGCGTGGGCGCTGCTCAGGCCCGGACCCGAACGGGAGGTGGTCCTCCGCGTGGAGCGCGGGGCCCCGCTGGTGCAGGTCCTGGAGGAGGCCCGCCGGGAGGGCCTGCTCCCCTCCACCCTGGTGGCCCGGGCCTGGCTGGCCGTCCAGGAAAAGGACCGGCATGTCCGCTGGGGCCGCTACAGGGTTCCACCCCGCAGCCGGCCCGTGGACGTGCTGCGCCAGCTCCTCGAGGGCCGGGTGGCCATGGTGGTCGTCACCGTGCCCGAGGGACTCACGCTGGCGGAGGTGTCGGAGCTCATGGTGAAGGCCGGGATCGGCACGGCCGGCGAGTGGCGGAAGGTCACCCGCACCCCGGAGTGGATCGCCGACCTCGCGCCCGGGGCCCGGGACCTGGAGGGCTTCCTCTTCCCCGACACCTACCGCTTTGCCGAGGGCACCACGGCGGCCTCCGCCGCACACCACATGGTGGACCGCTTCCGGGCGGTGTGGGCCTCGATCGTGGCGGAGGGGCCCTGTTCCTGGGACGCCACCCCGTTCGAGGTGGTCACACTGGCCTCGCTGGTGGAGGCCGAGACGTCTCTTCCCGAGGAGCGGCCCACCGTGGCGGGCGTGTACCTCAACAGGCTCCGCCGGGGCATGCTCCTGCAGTGCGACCCCACGGTGGTGTTCGTCCTGAAGCGGGAGGGGCGCTGGACGGGCAGGCTCCTTCGCAAGGACCTGGAGATGGACGACCCCTACAACACCTATCGGTACCCCGGTCTGCCCCCGGGACCCATCAACTCCCCCGGCCGGGCCGCCCTGGAGGCCGCCTGCCGCCCCGCCACCGTGCCCCACCTCTATTTCGTGGCGAGCCCTGGCGGTGGCCACCGGTTCTCCCGGACCCTGTCCGAGCACAACAGGGCGGTGGCACGCTGGCGGCGGTCACGGAGGGGGAGGTAGCGCCGGCCGGGGGTCGGGACACCACCCTCCGCCGCCCGGTGACCCTCTCCCGCCCTCCCGTGCGCCCCCCTTCCCCCGACCACGCAGGGGAAGACGGTTCCCCGTCGCCGTTGCTGTTCGCGACCACTGATCCCGTTCGCCGTGCACCGACCTCTTCACCGGGACTGCAACCCGGCCTCCCCCATTGACCCCCTGGCCCGACCGCTGATAACGTAGGCCGTTGGAGGGAACCATGGCGGCGACGTACGGCACCTTCGGCTCGTTCATCCTCTTCAAGCTCCTCACCGAGTCCGACCTGGGACATCTCTACCGTGCGGGAAAGCTGAGCAAGGCAGGGCTCGAGAAGACCACATGGCTCCACGTGTTCGACGGGCCAGCCGTGCCCTCCGCGGACCTGGCGGCAGCCGTGGACGACGTGAACCGGATCGGGGAGATCCTCACGGCGGTCAACGTGGCCAGCGGTGTCGAGGCCGTGGTGGAGGATGGCACCGTGGGGCTCTCCTGGAACCATGCCCCGGGACAACCGCTGGCCAATGTCTTCACCAAGGTCCAGGAGGAGGGGTTCCCCATCGCGGTGGACAACGCTCTCCTGATCATGGAAAAGCTCTCGCTGGCACTGTCCGCAGCCCTGGCCGTGGATGTCCGGGGGAGCTCCCTCGTCCACGGGTTCCTCCACCCCTCGCTGATCACCGTCACCAACGACGGCGAGGTGATCGTGGCAGGGTTCGGTCTGGGTGACGTGCTCCTCGGAGTGCTGGACGACGCCGGGGCCCGCGAACGGTGTGCACCCTACGTGGCACCCGAGGTCCTGGACTCACGGACCGCAACCAAGAGAGGTGATGTCTACTCGCTGGGTGCCATCCTCTTCCACCTGCTGACGGGCAAGCTCCTCCCGGCAGCCCCGGCCGATCGGAAGGCGGCGGTGGCCTCGGCCCAGCTGGCCTTCGAGGAGGACCCGGTTCCCCAGGATGTGATGGCGGTGCTGTCCCGGGCACTCGCGGACCGGCCCGAGGACCGGTTCAGCTCGGCGGCGGATTTCAAGAAGGAGCTGGACAAGCTGCTGTACGGAGGGGCCTACAGTCCCACCACCTTCAACCTCGCCCTCTTCATGGACCGCCTGTTCCGGGCGGAGATCGAGACCGAGGAGAAGGAACGCCTCGAGGAGTCCCAGGTGGACGTGGAGGCCTACCTGCGTCCGCAGCCGGAACCCGAGCCGGTGGTGCTTCCCGACAGTGGAGAGTTTGCCACACCGCCCGCCCGCGGCGGGGGGAGCAAGCTTTCCCTCATCCTCGGTGGGGCCGCTGCGATCGTGGTTGCAGCCCTTGCGGGCTTCTTCTTCCTCCGTGGCCCCTCCGGCCCTCCAGCCATGCCGACACCCACGCCCGAGGAGGTCGCGGCACGGAAGGAGGCCCAGCAGAAGCAGGTGGAGGCGCTGGTCCAGGAGCAGGTGGCGCTGCTCATGAAGGAGCGCGAGGAACAGATCCGGCAGGAGCTCCTGAACCGGCAATCCGAGATCGAGAAGCTCCAGAAGCAGCTGCAACGGGTCAAGAAGACGGAGACCAGCGATGCCGAGGCTGCCCGGAAGAAGCGGGAGATCGAGCAGCAGATCGCCGCGGCGGAGGAGGCCAAGCGCAAGCAGGAGCAGGCCCTCGCCGAGGAGCGAAGAAGGGCGGAGGAGAAGGCCCGCCAGGCCCTGGCAACCCCCGCGCCTGAACCCACCGACACACCGGTGCCCGCGGCTGCTGCACCGCCCACGCCCACGCCGGTACCGCCCACGCCCACGCCTTCGGGAGTCCAGGAGAACCAGTTCGTTCCCGCCACCGATGTGGACACCCGTCCCGAGATCCTCAAGCGGGTGCCCGTGACGTGGCCCAGGGTGGCCCTCCACTCGCGGCGGCGCGGCGTGGTGATCCTGAGCGCCACGGTGGACGCCAGGGGCCGCGTGGTGGACGTGGAGGTCCTCCGGTCGGACGAGGACGGGTTCGGGATCCCGCAGGCCGCCATGGACGCGGTGCAGAAGTACGTCTTCAAGCCGGCCACCAAGGATGGCGTGAAGGTCAAGAGCACGGCGACGGTGACGATCCCGTACTCCTTCCGCCAGCTGCGGTAGGCGGCCCCACCACACCGGGCGGGCCGGTCCGCTCCCGTGTCCGCGGGTGGCGACGGGGACGGGACCGCCCTCCGTCATGCCGGCTGGATGTCATCCGAACCTGGTGCACGGGTCCTGGCTCGACCCCGGCTTTCGCGGTATCGGTCCCCACCCGGGAACACGAGCCGCGGATTCTGAGGATTCTACAGGTTGGAAACACGACAAAGAAAACCGGAATGTACTTTCTGGGCCCGGCCGAACTGGAGAGCACGCCCCCCCCCGGGGGGTCCTGCACGTGGCTCGCATGCCTCCACAAAGCCAGCGGCCGGACCCAGATGGCCCGGCCACCGATCGTTCCTGGCCCGGGGAAACCCGGCCATGCCGGAACGGGTTCATCCCGAGATGGCGACGTCCCGGGAATCCGTCCTGCCTACTTCTCGACGCGCTCGCGGAGCGTCTTCCCGGCCTTGAAGTACACGTAGTGCCGCTTCGGGATCACGATGGTCTCCCCCGTGGCGGGGTTGCGGCCCTTGCGCTCGCCTCGCTGGCGGGTGGCGAAGGTCCCGAAGCCGGGGATGGTCACCTTGCGGCCGGCATCCAGCTCCGTGGCGATGATGCCCTTGCCAGGTTGCGCGGAGAAGATCACATCGAGAACCTCCGCCGCCTTGCCCTGGCTCAGACCGGTCTTCTTCGCGAGCTTCACGGCCATCTCGGTCTTGTTCATACCTTCCTCCTTTAGGTGGTTTCGAACGTGCCATTGTATTATCAAGCGGCTTTTCCATCGCTGTCAAGGTTTTTCCCCGGAGAGATTGTGCGGGGCGCCACGAAACGCTAGGCTTGGGCGCGCAGGAGGTGAGGATGGATCTCAGGCTTCGTGGAAGGAAGGCCCTGGTCACGGGATCGTCGCGGGGGATCGGACGGGCCATCGCCCTGTCCCTGGCGGACTTCAAGGTGGACGTGGCCATCAACTATCTTCGTCATCGTGAGCGGGCCGAGGAGACAGCCCGGGAGATCGAGGCCAGGGGGGCCCGGGCACTGGTTCTCAAGGGCAACGTGGCCCGTCCCGAACACGTCCACCGGATGTTCGAGACCATCGCCGCGGAGTGGGGAGAGCTGGACATCCTCGTGTCCAACGCTGCCTCGGGTGTGCTGCGGCCCGCCACCGAGCTCAGCCTCCACCACTTCCACTGGACGATGGACATCAACGCCGCGGCGCTCCTGCCCCTGATCCAGGAGATGGTCCGGCTCCCCTCGAAGGAGGAGAAGGTCGTGGTGGCCGTCTCCTCGCTGGGAGCGATCCGCGCCATCCCCAACTACACGGCGGTGGGCGCCTCCAAGGCCGCCCTGGAGTCCATGGTGCGCCACCTGGCGCTGGAGCTGGCCCCGAATGGGGTCCGGGTGAACGCTGTCTCCGCCGGCACCGTGGACACCGACGCCCTCACCCATTTCCCCAACCGGGAGGACATCCTGGAGACGGCACGGAATCGAACGCCGGCCGGACGGCTCCTGGATCCCCAGGACGTGGCCAACGTGGTGATCTTCCTCTGCACGGAGTTCGCCTCCATGATCCACGGCCAGACCCTGGTGGTGGACGGGGGGTACTCCATCAGGGGGTAGGGCCGCCCGCCCCGGGCGGGAGCGGAGGAGCAGAGGAGCAGGGGCGAGGGGGCGAGCCGCCCGCCCGGGGGTGAAGGGTGGAGAGCCTCCCCCGGGTGCGACGGCCGCCCCACCGTCCCGTGCGATGCCCGGCCGCCGTTCCCTGCCGCTCCCGCCGCCGCAACCGTCCACCGTCCACCGTCCCCGCCTGTCGGCGACGGTCCACTCCACGGAGAAGGGCGCGCCGAGCGACGTGTGCCGTGTGGGCGGGGAGACGGTGGCGGACATTGCGATGCGTCTGGGCCTTGCGAAGCGGATGCTGGGCCGGTGGTTACGGCGGGAGCGGGTAGAGGCGGCGGAGCGGATGCTGCGGGGCGTGTTGGTGGGACGGAAGAACCATCACGGATCGAGATCGAGGCGAGGCACCGAGGTGGCGGCGCTCTACTACACCCTGCTCGGGACCGCCAGACTCGGCGGGGTGGATCCGAGGACCTGCCTCCGGGAGGCTGCCGTCCGGGCCATCACGGAACCCTGAACCGTGATCCTCCCCAAGGACCTGACCTGCCAGGACCTGGATTTCAAGCACACAGCGTGTGCCAGGCGTCAGGACGGGGTCGGGCGAGGATGTACGCCGTGATCGTGACCGTGATCTTGTCCCCGATCTTGATCCTGTCCGTGCTCCTGACCCTGACCCCGACCCCGATCCTGACCTTGCCCCCGGCTCCCTCCGAATCCCGCCAGTCCCCGGGATCCGTGGTTCATTTTTCCGGGTGGGTGGGGGCCGATGCCGCAGGAATCCACCTTGATCCAGGACTCTTGCAACAGGCTCACGTTTCACCGTTCACGTTTCACGATCGGGCGGGCGGCCAAAAGAAAGGCCCCCGTGCGGGGGCCATCCCGATGATCCGGCGTCGAGCCTACGTGCTCTCCACCTGGATCTTGACCGGCTTGGGCTTCGCCTCCTCGCGCTTGGGCATGTGGAGGATCAGCAGGCCGTTCTTGTAGCGGGCCTCGATGTGCTCCGCATCCACGGTGCTGGGCAGCGCGAAGCTCCGTTCGAAGGTGCCGTAGACGCGCTCCACACGGTGGTAGGACTCGCCCTCGGTGGCCTTCTCGAACTGGCGCTCGCCGCGGATGGTGAGCATTCCGTTCTCCACGGTCACCTCCACATCCTTGGGGTCCACGCCGGGGAGCTCCGCGGTCACCTGCAGGCCGTCACGGGTCTCCAGGATGTCCACCGCGGGGACCCAGGCACCGGCGAGGAAGTCCTCCTCGGCAGTTCGCCGGACCGGCCGTCCCCAGAGCTCGTCGAAGAGACGATTCATCCGGTCGGTGAGGGTTGCCACCTCGCGAATCGGTTCCCAACGTGCCAGCTGCGTCATCGCCATCACCTCCTTTCTTCATCTCTTCCGTTCCAGAATATGGAACCTGAGCCCATTAGTGTCAAGTCCTGGCTCTCGGAGATTCAGGATCTGATTGCGTGGAAGTCGGATCATTTCGGCTGGAGGAGCGGACGGGGTGCTCTACAATGCGCCCATGGAACCCCGATCTCTGGCCGTCACCTTCGACGCCGACACGCTGCTGGCCGCCGACCCCCCGCCCGAGGCGCTCTACGCCGCCACGCTCAGCCGGCATGGCACGCCGGTCATGCCGGACCTCGCCGCCATCCCCGCCCTCCTGGGGCTGGAGGGCCCGTGAGCGCCCGGTGGAGGCCCGGAGGGAGGACGTGATGCTCCATGCGGTGATCATGGCGGGGGGCGCGGGCACCCGGTTCTGGCCGGCCTCCCGGCGCGACCGTCCCAAGCAGTTCCTGGAGCTGGCCGGCACCGGGCCGCTGCTCCGGGCCACCTTCGACCGCGTGGTCCCGCTGGTGGGGGCCGCGAGAACGTGGGTGGTCACCTCCCGGTCCATGGTGGCCCGGACGCGGGAGCTCCTGCCGGAGCTGCCGGGGGAGAACGTCCTGGGCGAGCCTGCGGGCCGGGACACGGCCGCGTGCGCCGGGTGGGCCGCGGCGGTCCTCGGTGCCCGGGATTCCGGGGCCGTGTGCCTCCTGCTGCCGGCGGACCACGTGGTGGGCGACGAGGAGGCCTTCCGCCGGGCCCTGGCGGCCGGGGGCGCCCACGTCTCCGGCGAGGGGGGGCTCCTCACCTTCGGGATCCGGCCCACCCGGCCCGAGACGGGCTTCGGCTACCTGAAGCTGGGCCCCCGGGAGGCCACCGTGGACGGCCTCGCCGTGCACCGGCTGGAACGCTTCGTGGAGAAGCCGGAACCGGACCGCGCGCGGCGCTACGTGGAGGGTGGAGACTTCCTCTGGAACTCCGGGATGTTCGCCTGGCGGACGGCCGACCTCCTGGAGGAGATCCGGCGGCAGCTGCCGCGGCTGGCCGAGGGACTGGACCGGATCGCCGCCGCGGCCGGGACGGCCCGGGAGGCGGAGGTGCTCGACGAGGTCTACCCCACTCTGCCGCGCACCTCCGTGGACCACGGCATCATGGAGGGCGCCCGCAGGACCTGGACGATCCCCGTGGACTTCCCCTGGTCCGACGTGGGATCGTGGCCCGCGCTCGGCGAGGTGCTCGACGCGGATCCGGCGGGGAACGTGCGCCGTGGCCGGGTCCTGGCCGAGGACACCACCGGGAGCATCCTGGTGGGCGAGGGCCCCGTGGTGGTCACCGTGGGCCTCGAGGGTTACGTGGTGGTGGCCACCCCCGACGCCGTCCTGGTGGTTCCCGCGGACCGGGCCCAGGAGGTGAAGGGGCTCGTGGGACGCCTTGCCGATCTCGGCTGGGACGACGTGCTCTGAGGGGGCGGCCGGCGGGGCCCGGCCGATGGGGAAGGAGTGCTACCCTTCGGCCATGGGCTGGAGCGCCGTGGGTGTGGACGTGGGAGGCACCAAGATCCGGGCGGCCCGGGTCGTGGACGGCCGGGTGGTGGGGGAGACCTTCCGGGCCACGCCGCCGGACGACCCCACCATGGTGATGGGGGCCATCACCGATGCCGCTGCCGGTGTCCATGACGGCCGGTGCCCCATCGGTGTGGGCACGGCGGGCCAGGTGGACCGCCACCACGGTGTGGTGCTGACCTCGCCGAACCTGCCCGGGCGCAACGTCCCGCTGGGTGCCGCCCTGGAGGAGGCCTTCTCCGTCCCCGTGGTGGTGGACAACGACGTCCGGCTGGCCGCGGTGGGCGAGTGGCTCGCCCTGGGGGGAGAGCCGGGGGTCCTGGTGGCCCTGTACGTGGGGACGGGCGTGGGCGCCGGCGTGGTGCTGGGGGGACGGGTCCTGGCGGGGGTGAACAACCTGGCCACCGAGGCGGGCCACGCCACCTTCCGGTCGGGGGGCGAGCTCTGCGGCTGCGGCCGGAGGGGCTGCTTCGAGGCGTACGCGGGGGGCCGCCCGGTGGTGGAACGGCTGGCACGGCGGATCGGTTCCGGGCAGGAGGCTCCGGTCCACGTGGGGGGGGTCGTGGAGCTCGCGGAGCGGGGAGATCCCGCGGCCCGGGAGGTCTGGGAGGAGGCGGTGGAGGCGATCCGGACGCTGGCCTGGAACCTGGTTGTCCTGTACGATCCCGCCGCACTGGTGCTGGGAGGTGGCGTGGTCCGGGGGGTCCCGGAGCTCGCCGGCACGATCCGGGAGCACGTGGCCGCCCAGGTGTGGTCGGGGTTCCTCCAGCCCCGTGTGGTGGTGGGAAGCCCCGATGCGGCGGTGACCGGGGCGGCGTACACCGCCTGGAAGGAGCACGAGCGTGGATGAACGGTGTCCGGAGTGCGGCGAGGCCCTCGGTGGATCGGGCCTGTGCCCGTCCTGCGGCTGGGATCCGGCCCTGGCCCACCGCAGGGCACGGCGGGTGCGCCCGGCGGCGGTGGCCGGGCGTGTGGTCCTGTGGGGCGGCCTGGCGGCGCTCCTGGCCCTGGCGGGGTGGCGGTGGATGCTCTTCGGGCCGGGCCCGGATCTCGAGACCACCCTGCGATGGCTCGTCCTGGGCGACGGGGGGCGCTCCGCCACCCTCGTGACGCTGCACCGCGCCAACGAGATCGCGGCGGCCGGGGCGCGCTGGGCCGTCCGGAACCTGGAGTCGCCCCCCTTCGAAGGGGAATGGGCGGAGGAGCTCGCTCCGTACTCCACCATGGCGGTCCGCGGATGGATCCCCCTCCTGTTCTCCGCGGCGGACGCCGAGCTCGCGCCGGAACCGGTGAAGGTCTTCTACGAGGTGCGGCCCACCGATGGGTGGGGACGCCCGTGGCGCGTCCGGACCAGGCGCCTCCCCCGGGGCTTCGATGCGGCGGCCGACCCGGAGGTGTCCGCCGACCTGGAGGCCGGGCTGAATGCGAACTTCTTCGCCGCGGGGCGCCCGGACTTCGAAGCCTTCGGGTACCTCCGGCTCGAGCTGGTCTCCGCGGGGCCCGACGGACGCTCCGACACCGGTGACGACATCACCTTCGTCAGCTACATCCCCACCGACCTCACCTTCCGGGTGGGCGGCGACCGGGCGGCCATCCAGCGGCGCATGGAGGCGGCCTTCGTGACCGGGCGCCACCTCTTCCGCTTCACCGGGTCCCCGTGGGACCTCATCGACGCCCGCCTCCTGGCGGAGCACCGGCTGGATACACTGCTCTTCTCCGGAGGCGCCTGATGGGGGTCCCCTCCGAACCCAGGGAGATTCCATGAACCGCATTCCGTGTCTCGCGCTGACCCTCGCCACCGCCCCGTGCAGCCTCCTCCCCGCCCGGCCCGCTCCCGCCGGGGTGCCGGGGACGGCGCCGGGGGGACCCCCTCCCCTCAGGTCCGGGGCGTGGTCCTCTTCATCGGCGACGGCATGGGGATCGGCCGGCTGAGCACGGCCGTCTCGCTCGGACTGGCGCCGGGCGGCGGCCCCTCCCGCTAGCGGGAGGCGGCCGGGTCCGGTTTCCTGAGGACCGCCAGCTCCTCGAGGTTGCCCTTCTGGCCACGGATGGGGGAGGGCACCACGCCCACGAGCTCGAGGCCGAGCGCCGCCAGGCCCGAGACCGTGGCGTCGACGACCCGCCTCCGGACCGCCTCGTCGCGGACGATGCCCCCCTTGCCCACCTGGTCGCGCCCCGCCTCGAACTGCGGCTTGACCAGGCAGACCAGGTGGCCGCCCGGCAGGATGGCCGGCAGGATGGGCGGCACCACCAGGCGGAGCGAGATGAAGGACACGTCCACCACGGCCAGGTGGACGGGGAAGGGCAGGTCCGCGGCCGCGAGGTGCCGGGCGTTGACGCCCTCCATCACCACCACGCGGGGGTCGTTCCGCAGCTTCCAGTCCAGCTGGCCGCGGCCCACGTCCAGGGCGACGACCCGCGCGGCACCCCGCTGGAGGAGCAGGTCGGTGAATCCCCCGGTGGAGGCCCCCACGTCCAGGCAGTCCCACCCCGAGGGATCGAGGCCGAAGGTGTCCAGGGCGGCTTCCAGCTTGAGGGCCCCGCGCGAGACGTAGGGGTGGTCGGGGACGGCCACCTCCACGGGGAGCCCCGGGTCCACCGGTGTCCCGGCCTTGGTCACCACCCGTCCCGCCACGGTGACCCGGCCCGCCAGGATGAGCGCCTGGGCCCTGGCCCGTGACGGGGCCAGGCCCAGCTCCACCAGGCGGACGTCCAGGCGGGGGCGGTCCCTGCGGCTCATGGGAGGTGGAGGCGTTCGAGCCGGTGCTCCCAGGTGATGGAGGCCAGGAGGGTGCCGTCCGGCAGGAGCGCCATGGCCGTCAGGCCGTGGCGCCCCTCCACCACCCGGCGCGCAGGCCGCTCGCCCGACGGGTCCAGCTCCCAGATCTCGCCGGGCATGGGTGCCGAGGCCAGGAGCGCACCGGAGGGCAGCACGAGGAGGCGCCCCTCCTGCTGGGTTCCCCCGGCCCAGCCGGGGACGTCCAGCCACCGCCGCACCACGCCGCCGGCCGGGTCCACCAGGGCCACGCGGCCCGCCGAGGGCACCGCCACGGCCAGCGTGCCGTCCATCCACGCGAGGCCCGCCACCGGGCCTGGCAGGATCGCCACCTCCCGGAGCTGCCACTCCGGTCCCACGGCCCGCAGCACCCGGCGGTTGCCCGTGTCGGCCACCCAGAGCGAGCCGTCCGGCGCGAAGAGCAGGTCCCGGGGACCGAAGAGGTCGGCGCCCACCACCCGCACGGTGCCGCCGGGCTCGAGGAGCTGCACGCGGCCGTTCCAGGTGTCGGCGACCGCCAGCGTGCCGTCGGGGGCCAGTGCGACGCCGGAGGGCTCCCGGAACTGGCCCGCGGCGGTGCCCTCCCCGCCGAAGGTCCCGAGGCAGATGCCGCCGGTGGTGAAGAACTGCACCCGGTCGTTCATGGTGTCGGCCACCACGAACCATCCCGCGGGTGAGACCGCGAGGCCGCGGGGCTCCGCCAGCCGTCCGGGAAGATCCGAGCGCCCCCCGTTCCAGGGAGAGGCGCAGACGCGCCGGGGAACCTCCAGCAGGCGCCCGTCGTCGAGCACGACCCAGAGGTCACCTGCCCGGCCGGACATGGCCGCCACGGAGGCACCGGGAAGCGCCGGGAGCCATCCCACGATCCCTCCAGCGCTCCGGAGGAGCCCGTGGTCCGTGAGGGCCCAGAGGTCGGTCCCCTGCCAGGCCAGGGCCCGGACCCGCCCGGCGGGGGCGGGCATGGGCTCGCGCCGCGTCTTCCAGGCCCGCCACACCGCGCCGTCCACGGCCCACGCCACCCGGGAGCCGTCGGCGGCCGCGGCCGCGACCGGAACCCGGACCGTCCGCTCCCACCGGACGCCGTCGCGGCTGCGCCACAGTCCGGCCGGTCCCCAGGTCCAGAGGTCGTCGCCCGCCGTCAGGCCCGTCAGCTCTCCGACCCGGGCCGACTCGGTCCAGCGCGTCACGTGGACGAGGATGCGCCCGTCGCCGCAGGCCGCCCACAGCCGGCCCGACCACAGGGCCGCACCGGAGGGGGCGCAGGGGGGGGCCGGCACCGCCCGGATGGGGATGCCGTCGCCGTCGAGCCGGATCACCGAGCCCGCGGAGAGCACCACCACGCCACCGTCACCGGACAGCGTCAGGGAGCGCACCCGCGGTGCGGGCTCCTCGGGTAGGGTGGCGAGGACGCGGGTTCCCTCCGGGACGGGCGCCGGCTCCCCGGGGGCGGTCCCCCGGGCGGTTGCGGGGAGCACCCGGTAGACCCGCATGCCCTCCCGGGAGGCCACCTGGACCACGCCGGGAACGCCGCGGAAGGGATCGCCGCCCCGGAGGCCGTAGCGCTCCGTCTCCACCCGGCCCAGCACGATCCACGCCACCCGGTACCGGTCCAGGATCCTGCGCCGCGCGGTGGGGTCGCCGCCGGCGTAGAGGGTCTCCAGGTCCCGGTTCCTGGCGGCGATCTCCATCCGGTCCTGGCCGCGCTGCTGGAGGTGCCACTCCCATCCCACCACCGTGGGCTGGCCCGTGTGCATCGCGATCCGGGAGAACTCCCGGTAGGCGGGGCCCGCCGCCTCGGCCACCACCTCGCCCGGCCGTGCCGTCGCGGCGAGCACCCGGACGGCGAACCATGTCTGCGGGTCCGTCTCCGCGAGGAACGCCTGGCCGTCCAGGGTCGGACGGGGGGAGACCGCCTTGGGCTGGGCCCATCCCTGGTGGATCCCCAGGGGCAGGTTGACGAGCCCCAGGAGCTCCAGGGGGACCCACAGGAGCACCGCGGTCCGCCGCACCCGGGGCGCCCCGCGCAGGATCACCAGCGCCAGCGCCACGGCCAGCAGCACCCAGGCGCCGTTGTAGGTCTTGAACAGCGTGTTCATGCGGTCGATGAGGGTGAACCGCTCCACACTGGCCACGGCCACCATGGCCAGGGCCGCTAGGGCCCATGCCAGGCGCAGGAGCCCGTCTTCGGCGCGGGCGGCCGTCACCGCCAGGAAGCCCGCGAGCCCCAGGGCCAGGGCGGCCGCGGAGGAGTGGAGGGTCACGCCCGCCACGGCGCCGAGCACGCCCAGGACCACGGCGGCCGGAGCCCAGGTCCCCGCGGCGGGGACCGCCGCGGCGGCCACCGGGACCAGGAACACCCCGAAGTGCCGGATCACGGCCCACCAGGGGGCGAAATCCTGCCGGTTGAGGGAGACGCCGCCCCCACCCACCCCCGACTGCAGCCAGGCGGCGAGCTCCACCAGGAACGGCGCCGCCGCCACGAGGCTCACCCCGGCCGCCAGGGCCAGCCGGGCCAGCGCCGGGACGGCCGGGCGCCGCGCCGCCAGGACGCCGGTTCCCAGGGCCGCCGTGAGGACCAGGATGTCCCAGGGGTTGGTGGCCGCCAGCACGGCCACGCTCACACCGGTGAGCGCCGCGGCCGCGCCCCAGCGCCGGAGGCCGCCCAGCTGCACCGTCACCATCCCCCAGGCCAGGGCCGCCAGCATCACGGGGAGGGCGATGAAGTGCGCGTGAAGGTCCGCGAACAGGGCGGTCCAGAGCGGGTACTCGTCGATGGCGAAGCCGGGCACCACCCGGGAGGTGGCCCACCACATGTCGAACCACCGGCCCGCACGGGCCAGGGGCAGCAGCCAGGGCCAGGCCAGGTTGCCGGTCAGGAGCACCAGCAGCGGGAGCAGCCAGGCGGCCGCCGCGCGGCGGCGGCGGGCCACCGCCAGGCCGAAGGAGGCCAGCAGGGCCGCCGAGAGGGCGGGGACGGTGGCCGCCATGAGGTTGTAGCCCACGGCCGCCGTGCAGCCCGCCAGCAGGATGGGGAAGGAGGCCAGCACCTCGCCGAAGTAGTAGTAGTGCAGCGGCAGCCCCGCCATCCACGGCTCGCCCGGCGGCCAGGACGGCCCCCGCAGGAACGCGTTGAGGAAGGAGAAGTCCATGGGCTTCTCCCCCCAGAAGATGGCCGGGTTGAAGGCCCGGACCACCAGGAACAGCAGGCCCACCGCGGCCGTCACCCCGGCCACGGTGAGGATGGCCCTCCGCGACCGGCGCCACAGGGCCACCACCTCCCGCGGCCTGGAGGCCGCCCGCCACGCCCCCGCGGCCACCAGGGCCAGCCAGATCCACGTGGCGGTGGCCGGGGAGACCCGGAGGACCCCGGCCTCGGAGCCCAGCCAGAGGATCCACGGCGGGACGATCCACGAGGTGACCAGGGCCGGGCCGAAACCGGCGTCGGGCCAGGACCTGAGCAGGGGGAGCAGCAGGACCCACGCCGCGAGGCCGCCGGCCAGGAAGGTCAGCACCCACAGGGCCAGGTCCACGAGCTGCCGCACGGTCCCGGGCCGCGCGGGCATGGAGGGGAGCGGGTCCACGAGCCGCCGCTCCACGGCGCCCGGACCGAGCCCCTCCAGGAAGGGCAGGGGGCGCTCCACCCTCCGGGACAGGTCGTCGGCGGAGACGGGCTCCACCCGCCTCAGGATCACCACCTGGGGGAAGTCGTAGTTGAGGAAGCTCTCGTCTGCCATCTGGACGGGGGACCGGAGGCCCAGGATCCCGGGCTCGCGGTGGACCCGGGTGAGGGGCTCGAAGCCGGCCTCGCCGGCCAGCAGCAGCCGGTAGAGCCGCCCCGTCCGGGGGTAGCGCTCCGGGTTCGCCAGGATCGAGCGCCGCACCCGGTTCGAGGTGAGGACCACCCAGTCCGCCCGCTCCAGCCTCCGGCACCACTCCTCCACCTTGGAGCGGTCGTCCGGGAGCTCGTAGGAGGGCAGCTCCACCTGCTCGCAGCGCACCTCGAGGCGGACGTGCTCGTCCCAGTGTTCCCAGGCCACGGTCTGGCCGGGCTGCACCACCTGTTCGAGCCAGCGGGAGGCCGTGAGGTGGGGGTGGGGGGTGGCGAAGGCCGCCACGTAGGCCAGACCCCAGACGGCGGTCAGTCCCACCACGGCCGTCCGGAAACGGCGGCCGGGCCGCAGGCGGGTGAGGCCCCAGGCCGCCACCAGCACGAAGGGCACCACCAGGGGCTCCCAGTAGCGGAGGTACTTCACCTGGAGGGTGGCCAGGCGGGCCGCCATGGGGACGATCCAGGCGAGCAGCACCAGGAGGAGGGCCGCACCGGGGGACCACCGTCCCTCGAGCCACCGGCGCCACCGGCGGGCCGCGAGCCACAGGCCCGCCGCCGTGCCCAGGAGGACCGCGGCCAGGAGTGCGGGACCGAGCCCCCAGAGCGCCAGCTCGCGGAGGGGATAGAGGACCGGGAGGGTGTGGCGGTAGACCCTCACGTAGGGCAGGTCGGCCCGGCCGGCCACCATGGCCACCTGCTGGCCCACGCCCTGGAGCCAGGCCGGGTTCAGGAGGCCCGGGAGGACGGCGAGGCCGCCGGCGCCGGCCGCCAGGCCCGCCACGGCGGCGGCCGCCCGGCGGAACCCCTCCAGCCGCCCGGCCAGATGGCCGGCGAGGCCCGCCAGCACGAGGCCCGCCAGGGGAAGCAGGGGAGGACGGCCCCCGGCGAAGGCCCAGGGCTGGCCGAGCCAGAAGGACGCCAGGGCGGCGGTGGCGGCCACCGCGCCCAGGTGGAGGCCGGCGGTCCAGCCCCGCCGCCGGGCCGCCATCAGGATCCCGGCCGCCAGGGGAACCACGAGGCCCAGTGACGAGACCTTGACCGCCAGGGAGAGGCCCAGCGCGGCGCCCGCCACCAGGGCCGCGGGCCAGGTGGCGGCCACGGCCAGCCACCAGCAGCTCGCCAGGGCCCCCATGACCCAGCCGGCGTGGTGGGCCTCCACGGTGGCGTAGTGGGCCTGCTGGAGGTCCAGGGGCACGAAGGCGCCCAGGAGCAGGACGAGGCGGGCCGTCCGGTCCCCCCACGCCCGCCGGGCCATCCACCAGCCCAGGAGGAGCGCGGCGAGCACCGCGGCCACGGAGAGGATCCTCCCGGCGCGGAGGACCCCGGCGTAGCGCGTGCCGAGCCCCAGTACCGTGGCCACGGCGCGGATGGCGTGGAAGTGGAGGCTCCCGTAGGCGTAGAAGCCCGGGTCGGCGAACCATCCCCCGGCGTCCTGGGAGACGAAGGCCACCTGGCGCTCGTCGGGGTGGGGTGACAGCAGGCCCGAGTCCCACCCCAGGGTCACCACCCGGAGGACCAGGATCAGCGCCACCAGCAGCCAGGTTCTCGGCCGTCGCATCGCCAACGAGGGTATCGGAACCGGCGGGCCGGTTCCAGGGCCTGTCCATGCCCTGCAGGGGGGACGGCGGGGCCGGAGGGTGGTGCCGGCCGGCGGCCCCCCGCTTGACAGCGTGTGGTACGGTGACCGCTCTGGAGGAAGGCCATGGCGTCCAAGCTCCTGATCGTCGAGTCGCCTGCCAAGGCGCGAACCATCGGCAACTACCTGGGTGACGAGTTCGCCGTGAAGGCGTCCGTGGGCCACGTGCGCGACCTTCCCAAGTCGAAGCTCGGCGTGGACGAGGAGCATGGCTTCGAGCCCCAGTACGTGGTTCCCGACGCCAAGAAGAAGGTGGTGGAGGAGCTGCGGAAGGCGGCACGCTCGGCCGAGGAGATCTACCTGGCCACCGATCCGGACCGGGAGGGGGAGGCCATCTCCTGGCACCTGGCCGAGCTGCTGAAGGACCTGAACCACCCCATCCGCAGGGTGGAGTTCCACCAGATCACGAAGCAGGCCGTGCAGGAGGCGGTGTCCGAGCCCCGGGAGCTGGACATGCCCCGGGTGGACGCCCAGCAGGCCCGGCGCATCGTGGACCGCCTCATGGGCTACCGGATCTCGCCCCTGCTGTGGCGGGTGGTACGGACGGGGCTCTCGGCGGGCCGGGTCCAGTCGGTGGCCCTGAAGATGATCTGCGACCGGGAGGCGGAGATCGAGGCCTTCGTCCCCGAGGAGTACTGGCTCGTGGACGCCACGGTCCGCGGGCCCGCCCCACCCCCCTTCAAGGTCCGCCTGGCCAGGCGCAGCGGGAAGAAGTGGCGCCCCACCTCGGCGGAGGAGGCGGGGGCGGTGAAGGCCGCGCTGGAGGCCGGCCCGCTCACCGTGGCGAAGGTGACCCGCCGGAAGGGGACCCAGAGGCCGCGCCCGCCCTTCATCACCTCCCACCTCCAGCAGGAGGCCTCCCGGCGCCTGGGCCTGCCCGTGCGCCGGACCATGCAGATCGCCCAGGCCCTCTACGAGGGCGTGGACCTGGGCTCCCTGGGGCGCTTCGGCCTCATCACCTACATGAGAACGGACTCCGTGCGCGTGGCGCCCGAGGCCGTGGCTGCCGCCCGGTCGCTCATCGCCGCCACCTGGGGCGAGGGGGCGCTCCCCGAGAAGCCCAACCACTACACCAACAAGAACGCCTCCCAGGACGCCCACGAGGCCATCCGGCCCACGGACCCCACGCTGACCCCGGAGAAGGTGGCCCGCTTCCTCAAGCGGGACGAGCTCAGGCTCTACACCCTGATCTGGGAGCGCTTCGTGGCCTCCCAGATGCGGCCGGCCACCTTCGACGTGACGAAGGTGGAGGTGGCCGCGGGTCCCTACACCCTGGCGGTGGAGGGGAGGATCCTGCTGGACCCCGGCTTCCTCAGGCTGTGGAAGGACAGCGGGGAGAAGGAGGAGGCCGTGAAGCTCCCCGAGGGCCTCGCCGAGGGGCAGGAGCTCGCCCTGGAGGGGGTGAAGCTCGAGCAGAAGTTCACCCAGCCCCCCCCCCGTTACACGGAGGCCACCCTGGTGAAGACCCTGGAGGAGAACGGGATCGGCCGCCCGTCCACCTACGCCTCCATCCTCGCCACCATCTCCAGCCGGGACTACGTCACCAAGGAGAAGAAGACCTTCCGGCCCACGGAGCTGGGGCGGCTGGTCAACGCCCTCCTCACGGACGCCTTTCCCGACATCATCGACGAGGGCTACACCGCCCGCCTGGAGGAGGAGCTGGACCGGGTGGCAGCGGGCGAGGAGTCGTGGCGGGACCTGGTGGCCCGTTTCCACGAGGCCTTCAGCAGGGACCTGGAGAAGGCCCGCGAGCGGATGAAGGAGCACCGCCGGGAGCTGGTGGCCACCTCGGAGGCCTGCCCCCAGTGCGGCAAGCCCCTGGTGAAGCGCTTCTCGAAGTTCGGCGCCTTCCTGGGCTGCTCGGGCTACCCGGACTGCGACTACAAGCGGGACCTGGCCGCGGACCCGGAGGAGCAGGAGTCGGCGGAGGGCGAGCCCGAGGAGGTCCCCGCCTGCCCCGAGTGCGGGGCACCCATGGTGAAGCGGCGCTCGCGCCGGGGGCCCTTCTGGGGGTGCTCGAAGTACCCGGAGTGCCGGGGAACGCGGACCCTGGACGGCACGGCCCGTGAGAAGCCGAAGTCCACGGGCGTGCCCTGCCCCATGGAGGGCTGCGAGGGCGAGCTCCTGGCCAAGCGGTCCCGCTACGGCAAGGTGTTCTACTCCTGCTCCACCTATCCGAAGTGCCGCTTCGCCATGAACGACGAGCCCGTCCAGACCCCCTGCCCGGCCTGCGGCTTCCCCGTCATGGGGCTCAAGGTCACCAAGCGGTGGGGCCGCCAGCTGGTCTGCCCGGTGAAGGAGTGCGGTCACCGGGAACCCGCGCCGGAGGAGGCGGACGGGGCGTGAGCGCCGGCCCGGTCCTCGTGGTGGGGGCCGGCCTCGCGGGGAGCGAGGCGGCGTGGCAGCTGGCGGAGGCGGGAGTCGAGGTCCTGCTGGTGGAGATGCGGCCCGTGCGGCCCACGCCGGTCCACGCCACGGACCGCTTCGCCGAGCTGGTCTGCTCCAACTCGCTCAGGGGGGACGCGCTCACCAACGCCGTGGGCCTGCTCAAGCGCGAGATGGAGTCGCTGGGCTCGGTGGTGCTGCGGGCGGCACGGGAGTCCGCGGTGCCCGCGGGGGGCGCCCTGGCCGTGGACCGCGAGCGCTTCGCCGCCACGGTCACGGAGCTCGTGACGGGGCACCCCCGGATCACCGTGGAACGCCGGGAGGTGACCGCCCTGCCGGAGCCCCCGGCCATCCTGGCCACCGGACCCCTGACCGCCGAGCCCCTGCACCGCGCGCTGGAGGAGCTGCTCGGCGAGGGAAGCCTGGCCTTCTTCGACGCCGTGGCACCCATCGTGGCGGCCGACTCCCTGGACATGGACCGCCTGTTCCGCGCCTCCCGGTGGGGCCGGGGCGGGGGGGACGACTACCTCAACGCCCCCATGGACCGGGAGGCGTACGAGCGCTTCGTCCGCGAGCTCCTGGAGGCGGAGAAGGTGCCGTTCCGGGACTTCGAGGCGGAGGCGGCCTGCTACTTCGAGGGCTGCCTGCCCATCGAGGTGATGGCCGAGCGTGGTCCCGACACCCTCCGCCACGGACCCATGAAGCCCGTGGGCCTCACCGACCCCCGGACCGGCCGGAGGCCGTGGGCCGTGGTCCAGCTCCGCCAGGACGACCTGGCCGCCGAGCACTGGAACCTTGTGGGCTTCCAGACCAAGCTCACGCGGCCCGAGCAGCGCCGGGTCTTCCGCATGATCCCCGGCCTCGAGGAGGCCCGCTTCGTCCGGTACGGCATGATCCACCGGAACACCTTCGTCAACGCCCCCGCCCACCTCGACCCCTTCCTCAGGATCCGGAAGGCCCCGGGCCTCCGGCTGGCGGGCCAGATCACGGGGGTGGAGGGCTACGTGGAGTCGGCGGCCACCGGCCTGCTGGCGGGACGCCTGCTGGCCGCGGAGCTCCGTGGACGGCACCAGGCGCCGCCCCCCCCGGGGACGGCCCTGGGCGCCCTGGTCCGGCACCTCACCGCCCGCCGTCCGGAGGGCTTCCAGCCCGCCAACGTCTCCTGGGGGCTGATCCGCTGCCCCCTGGAGCTGATCCACATCCGCGACCGCAACCGGCGGCGGCTGGCCCAGGCGGCGGCCGCGCTGGAGGCCATCCGGGAGTGGGCGAGGCGGCTCGAGCGGTGAGGCCGGCTTGCGCCCCGGCCCCGTCCGGGCCACAATCGCGCGGGAGGTGCGCATGAACGAGTGGCACCACACGACGGTGATCGCCGTCCGGCGCGACGGCGCGGTGGCCCTGGGCTCCGACGGCCAGGTCACCCTGGGCACCACGGTGCTCAAGTCGGGGGCCTCCAAGGTGCGCCGGCTGGCCGGGGGAAAGGTCCTGGCGGGCTTCGCGGGCTCGGTGGCCGACGCCCTGGCGCTCTTCGCGCGCTTCGAGGCCAGGCTGGAGGCCTTCGGCCACAACCTGGAGCGGGCCGCCGTGGAGCTGGCCCGCGAGTGGCGGACGGACCGGGCCCTCCGACACCTGGAGGCCATGCTCGTCACCGCGGACGCCTCCACCACGCTGCTGGTCTCCGGGACCGGAGAGGTCCTCTCCCCGGACGACGACGTGGTGGCCGTGGGATCGGGTGCGGGCTACGCCCTGGCCGCCGCCCGTGCCCTCATGCACCACACGCAGCTCGGCGCGGCGGAGGTGGCCCGCGAGGCGCTCCTCATCGCCGCCGGCATCGACATCTACACCAACGACCACATCACACTCGAGGAGCTGGGGCCGTGAAGAGGCTGGACAACCTGACGCCCAGGGAGATCGTCTCCGAGCTGGACCGGTTCATCGTGGGCCAGACCGCCGCCAAGAAGGCCGTGGCCGTGGCCCTCCGCAACCGCTGGCGGCGCCAGCAGCTCGATCCGGAGCTCCGGGACGAGGTGGCCCCCAAGAACATCATCATGATCGGTCCCACCGGCGTGGGGAAGACCGAGATCGCCCGCCGCCTGGCCCGCCTGACGGGCTCCCCCTTCCTCAAGGTGGAGGCCTCCAAGTTCACCGAGGTGGGCTACGTGGGCCGGGACGTGGAGTCCATCGTTCGGGATCTGGTGGAGGCCGCCATCCAGCTGGTGCGGGCGGAGCAGGCGGCGGAGGTGAAGGTGCGGGCCGAGCGGGCCGCCGAGGACCGCCTCCTGGACCTGCTCATCCCCCACCATCCGGGTTCCCCGGACGCCTCGTGGGAGGAGAACCGCCGGGCGGTCAGGCGGCTGCTCCGGGAGCGGCAGCTGGAGGATCGCGAGGTGGAGGTGGAGGTCTCCGAGCAGCGGATGCCCACCCTGGAGCTGTTCACGCCCCAGGGGATGGAGTCCATGGGCATCGACTTCAAGGACATGTTCTCGGGGATGTTCGGGAAGAAGTCCCGCAAGAAGATGAAGGTGGCCGACGCCCGCCGGATCCTGGTGGCCGAGGAGGAGGAGCGGCTCATCGACCGCTCCCAGGTGGAGTCGGAGGCCCTCCGGAGGGTGGAGGAGCAGGGGATCGTGTTCCTGGACGAGATCGACAAGATCGCCTCGCGGGAGGAGGGGGGCCGTGGCCCGGACGTCTCGCGCGAGGGGGTCCAGCGGGACCTGCTCCCCATCGTGGAGGGCACCACGGTGAACACCAGGTACGGAGCGGTGTGCACCGACCACGTCCTGTTCATCGCCGCGGGCGCCTTCCACGTGTCCCGGCCCTCGGATCTCATCCCCGAGCTCCAGGGGCGGTTTCCCATCCGCGTGGAGCTTCACGCCCTGGACACGGCGGACTTCGTCCGGATCCTCACCGAGCCGGAAAACTCCCTCATCCGGCAGTACACGGCACTGCTGGCCACCGAGGGGGTCACGCTCGAGTTCGAGCCCGAGGCCGTGGAGACCATCGCGGACATGGCCGCCCGGATCAACGCCGCCGCCGAGAACATCGGCGCCCGCCGCCTCCACACGGTCATGGAGCACCTGCTGGAGGAGATCTCCTTCGAGGCCCCGGAACATGCGGGCAAGGTCCACCGGGTGACCGCCGCCGCCGTGCGGGAGCGCCTGGAGCCGCTGGTCTCGGACAGCGACCTGGCGCGCTACATCCTCTGAGGAGATCCTGCCATGGACCGCCGTCCCCTCGTGCTGCTTCTCCTCCTGCCGGTCCTGGCGGGTGCGGTCTCGTGCGGGAGGAAGGGCAACCCCCTGCCCCCGGTGGTCCGGGTGGCCGACCGGACCCGGGACCTCGCCGTGGTCCAGGAGAACGGCCAGGCGGTGCTCACGTGGAGCTACCCCTCCATGACGCGGGACGGGGGTCCCTTGCCGGACCTGGAGGCGGTGGAGGTCTGGAGGGCCGTGCTCCCCAGGGCCCAGGAGCCGCAGGCCAGGGGGGCGCGGAAGCGGACCCTGGAGGCGCAGATCCTGGAGGGCAAGGGGGAACGGATCGCCGTGCTCGATACCGAGGTCCTGGAGCGCGCCACCCGCGGGCCGACCCTGGTCTTCCGGGACGACCTGGCCGCCCTGCCCCGGGTGGAGGAGGACCAGGGCCCGGTGGTGATCTGGTACGCGGTGCGGTCGATCTGCTGCCGGGGCCGGGTGTCGGAGTTCTCCAACGTGGCCCGGCTGGTGCCCCAGGAGCCGCCCGCCCCGCCCGGAGATCTCCATGCGGAGACGGCCCCGGACGCCATCGTCCTGTCCTGGACGCCGGCCGGCGACCTGCCGGTGCTGGTGGAGCGCGCCCCCGTGGAGGGTGCCTGGCGGCGGATCGTGGCGGAGCCCGTGGCGGCTCCGCCCTGGAGGGACACCACCGCCCGCCAGGGCACCACGTGGCGGTACCGGTTGCGGTCGGTGGCCACGGCGGGTGGGACGCGGATCATCGGCGAACCCACCCCGGTCCTCGAGGTGGCCTACCCGGACATCTATCCGCCCGATGCCCCGGGGGAGCTGGTGTGCCTGCCCGAGGAGGGATCGGTGCGGCTGCGGTGGGAGGCGGCCTCGGGCGCGGCCAGCTACTCGATCCTCCGGAAGACCGGCGTCGACGGGGCGTGGACCATCCTCGTGGAGGGGGTCACCGACCTCACCTACCACGACCGCGAGGCACCGGCGGGCGCGCTGACCTACGCCGTGAGGGCGGTGGATGCCGCCGGCAACGGCTCGGAGCCGGCCCGGTGCGAGACGGTCATGGGCCGGGCACCGTGAGGGATCACCTCCTCAAGGTGGAGGGGGCCGGCAACGACTTCCTCCTGGGGACCGGCGGGTGGGCGGACCGGCTCACCCGGGACCCGGGGCTCGTGGCCCGGCTGTGCCGGCGCCACCGGGGTGTGGGGGCCGACGGGGCGCTGGCGGTGGTGGCCGCGGGGGAGCGGGAGGTGCGGCTCCACTACCGCAACGCCGACGGCTCCGAGGCCGCGTTCTGCGCCAACGGCACCCGGTGCGCCGCCCGGGCCGCCGTGGAGCTGCTGGGGATGCCCCCGCGGCCCACCATCCTCACCGCCTGGGCGCCCATCCCGGCCGTGGTGGAGGGCGAGGCCGTGACGCTGGAGCTCCCGCCGCCGGGGGGTGCACCGCGCCCCGTGGAGCTCGAGGCGGGGGGCCGGACCTGGGCCGGATGGCTCCTGGAGGTGGGCGTGCCCCACCTGGTGCTGCCGGTGCAGGACCTGGGCCGGATCGACCTCGCCACGGCGGGCCCGGCCCTGCGCGGCCACCCGGACCTGGGCGCCGGGGGAGCCAACGTCAACCTGGTGGAACCCGCCGGACCGGGCCTCCTGGCCATCCGGTCCTTCGAGCGGGGCGTGGAGGCCGAGACCCTCTCCTGCGGCTCCGGCGTGGTGGCCGCCGCCCTGTGCTGGCTGGCCGACGGGCACCGGAAGCGGCTCGCCTTCGCCACCCGCTCGGGCGACGAGCTCGTGGTGGAGGTTCCCGGGGATCCCGTGACCGGCCCGGCCCGCCTCACGGGCCCCGCCCGCTTCGTGGCGGAGATCCGTCCCCTGGAGGAGCGATGACGGCGAGCTGGCCCCACCACGTGGAGATCGCCGTGCGGTGGCGCGACCTGGACGCCTTCGGGCACGTGAACAACGCCGTGTACCTCAGCTACCTGGAGGTGGCCCGGGTGGCGCTGTGGCGGAGCGGGATGGGCGGCCGGGACGCCCGGGACATCCCCTTCGTGGTGGCCCGGGTGGAGATCGACTACCGGAGCGCCATCGAGCTCGGTGAGACCGTCCGGGTGGAGCTGGCGTGCGAGTCGGTGGGCCGGAGGAGCTTCACGCTCGTCTACCGGATCCTGGCGGGGGGGCGGCTCGCGGCGGAGGCCCGCTCGGTCCAGGTGTGCGTGGACCGGAACGGCGCCACCATCCCCGTTCCGGAGGCGCTGCGGGCCGTGCTGGAGCAGGTGGCGGGGCCCCCGGCCGCACGGTGAGCACCACGGGGTGACCCGGGCGCCTCTCCCCGTCCTCGTGCCGTTCCCCGGTCAGTCCGCCAGCTGGAGCCAGTGGAACCAGGTGGGGTGCTTCTCCTTGTACCAGTGGAGCACCTCGCGGATGAGGGCCTTCTTGTCGGGGGCCAGCACGGCGTCGTCCACGCGGTCCAGGTGGACCCGGATGCTGTCGTCGGGCAGGTACTCCAGGGCCTCCGAGGCCAGGGTCTGGAGCTCGTTGCGGATCCTCCCCGAGTCCGAGATCTTCACCGGCCGGGTCCGGTAGTCCTGCCCCGCGTAGAACCGGTCCAGGAGCGGCGAGAACACCAGCCGCATCTCCTCGAAGGGCTCCATGAGCCGGAGGGTGAAGGTGGCCTGGAGGACCCCCTTCCGGGTGGCCGCGCGGGAGGTCACCCTGTAGACCCCGGGCTCCACCTGCTCCACACCGTCCATGCCCGTGTAGGGGTCGGGCAGCATGGCCCCGGCCAGGGCCAGGACCCGCCACTCCTTGTTGGGGAAGAAGTCGTCCACGTGCATGGTCCGCTCGCCCACGGGCATGCCCGCGTCCCGGGCGTTCCGGATGATGGCCCGGTACTCTGCGGCCTCGTTCTCGTCCACCTCCCGGCCGAGGATCTCCCCGAGGCGCGCCGCGAGGTCGGGAGCGTCCGGGTCCAGCAGCATGACGAACCGCTCCCGGTCCCAGGGGGCCTTGAACTTCGACGAGAAGAGGCACATGGAGGTCCGGAGGCCGAGCACGGGGTCCAGGCTGGCGGCCTGCTGGGCCTCCGCCGACGCGGCGTAGCCGTCCACCAGGAAGAGGTGCTGCTCGCCGTTCTCGTCCGTGAACGGCCCCACGCAGTAGGACGGGGCGTAGGTCCCCGACTCGGTGAACACGGGAAGGCCCGTCCGGGGAAGGGGCCAGCCGTCCTCCACCAGGTGCGCGCCCAGGTCCCGCCACTGCTGCCACAGGGTCCCGATGCGGTGCTCCCGGGACGAGCCGCCCAGTGTCCACACATGCACGTTCCCGGCCTTGATGCCGGGCCAGGTGGCCTGGATGGCCTCCATCACCAGGGGCCTGGGCGTCAGGTAGTCGATGAGCACGGACCGCTCGGCGGCCTGCCGGACCACCTCCTCGGGGAGGACCAGGGTCCCCATGTACCCCTCGTAGGGGCGGGCGATCTTCAGGGGCTGGTCGAAGAGGTGGAGCACCGCCAGGGGCCCGGTCTCGGCGCCCTTGGCGAAACGCGAGGTGTTCTCCAGCGTGTCCACGGCGGCACCCCACACGGTGATGCCGGCCGCCTGGACCTCCCGCCAGAACTCGGGCCATTCGTAGCCCGGCTCGTTGATGAGCCGGTGGACGCGGCGGTCCAGGAAGCGGGCCACCTGGGGCCGGGCGTAGACCCGGCCGAACCCGAGAAGGGGGTTGGAGCCCATCTCGGGGGTCTCGCCTGCCTTGGGCATCAGGCCCTCGCCGAGGCTCACCATGACGGCGTGGTTCTCGGGGAGGTCCCGGGTGAGGTACCAGAGCGCCTCCGACAGGGCGTACGCCGACATGGCGTCGGCGTCCTTCTTCACCCGGTTGATCTCCGCCTTCTCCCTGCCCCTCCCCTCCCCGTACCGCCCGAAGAGGCGGGTTCCCAGGGCCGTGACCGCCACGCTCATGAGAAAGGCCTTCTCCAGGGAGGAGCCCACGAAGGACAGCCCGTCGGGGAGGTGCCCCTGGACGCAGCACTCCTCCACGTCCTCCAGCCACAGGTGGAAGCGCCCGAGGATCGAGCGCGTGTCGAAGACCCACTGGGCCACCCGGTTCCTGCGGTCCATGTCCATGGCGCACCTCCTGCCGGAACTGTGCCACGGACGGGGTCGGTTCTCAAGGGGACGGTATGTGTGGGGGGATCCACGGGGAAACCGTGGTAGCATGCCTCGATGATCCGGGCATGCGAGACGACGCCGGGCCGGCTGCTGGTGGTGGTGTGGGCCGTGACGGTCACGCTCGTCCTGGTGGCGCTGCCCCTCGCGGCGGGCCCCCGCGTGGCCGCGCCGCACGCCGGCACGGGGCTGGTGCCCGGAGAGGTTGTGGAGGTGGTGTGGGACCCCGTGGAGGGTCCCGTGGAGGAGCTCGAGCTCCTCCTGATCCTCGACGGCTCGGGGCGGCAGACGGTGCGTCTCACGCGGAGCCTGCCCCCGGCCACCACCGTGTGGCGGTGGCGGGTCCCCGCCATTCCCGCCCGGACGGCCCGGCTGGTGCTGCGGGTGGGCCGTGACGGGCGCGAGGTGGAGGGGGAGCCCGGGCCCCCCTTCCGCATCAGGGCCACGGACGGTCCCTGCGCCCCGGTGGCCTGGAGGCGGGGAGAGCTCTGGCTCGGCGGCACCGGCGGAGCGCCCCCCGTCCGCTCCGGGGGACTCGCCCCCCGGGCGGCGGCCTCCTGGCCCGCGGGAAGGACCGGGCACGCCGTGGAGACGGGACCCCGGGGCGTGATCTCTCCCCGGCTGCGACCGGAAGCCGGAGCCACCGCCTTCACCGCCTGGACCCCCCCTGCACCGCCGGACGGCCCCGGTCGGACACCGGCCGGCCTTCCACTCCTGGAATGATCCCCTCTCCCGATCCCTGAACGACAGCGTACGAGGGTGAATCCGGGGACCCCGGACAGGCGGGGTCTTACAGAGAGGGAGGAATATCATGAGACGGATTGTGCTGTGTGTCCTTGTGGCGGCGGTCCTGCCGGGCCTCGCCGCAGCGTTCGAGGGTATTGTTGTGGGAGTGGATGGCAGGCCCCTGGCGGGGGCGCGGATCTCGGTGGCGGGGCAGGCCGGCACCACGCTGGCCGACGGCGACGGAAGGTTCCGGCTGGAGCCGGACCCGGAGCCCCCCTTCGTCCTGCTGGTCGCGCGGCCCGACGGGGTGGCCTTCAGGCCCGTGACCGTGGTGGAGCTGCCCGCGGGAGGCCCCCTGGAGGTCCGGGTGGAGCCGCTGGGCGAGACGGTCACGGTGGTGAGCGGCGCCGCCCCGGACCTGGAGCTGCCCCCGGCGGCGGCGGTGACGGTGCTGGGCCGGAGCGAGCTCGAGCAGCGTCAGCCCGAACACCTGGCCGACGCCATCAGGGAGGTGGCCGGCGCCTCGGCCAGCGGCGTGGGGCCGGCGTCGGTGCCCGCGGTCCGGGGCCTGCCCAAGGGGCGGACGCTGCTGATCCTGGATCACGGCAGGGTCACCACCGAGCGCCGCGCCGGCGCCTCGGCCACATTCGTGGACATGGAGACCATCGACGAGGTGGAGGTCATCCGTGGCCCGGGATCCGTGGCCTACGGCTCCGACGCCTTCGGGGGCGTGATCCGCATGAGGTCGCGGATGCCCGAGGCGGGCGGTCCCCTGGAGGTCCGGGGTGGTGCCGGGTACGCCACGGGCATCCGGGACCGGTCGGTGTGGGGCGAGGTGAGCGGCAGCGGACTGCTGGCGGGGCTGTCCTGGAGGAAGCAGGACGACTACGAGAGCCCCGAGGGGACGGTCCCCTCCACGGGGGCCGAGACCCGGAGCCTCCGCCTTGGCTGGCAGCAGGAGCTGGGGGGCGGAGTGCTCAGGCTGGGCTGGCGGACGGACCTGGGCCGGGACATCGGCAAGCCCAAGCCGAACCCGGCCAAGAGGTACTCCTACCCCGAGGAGAACTCCCACCGTCTGGACGTGGCCTGGGACCGGCCCCTGGCCGGGGCCTGGAGGCGGCTGGGGGTGAGCCTGGCCTGGGACAGCTACCAGCTGATCCTCAACAAGGACAGGCTGGATGACGCCGCGTTCGTGAAGTCCAGGAAACAGTCCGACACCGACGCCCGGGACTACGACCTCCGGGTGGAGGTGGAGCGTGGCCTGGGCGACGCACGACTCCTCCTCGGCCTGGACGTGGCGGGCCGGTACGGGCTGCACGCGGTGAACCGTGCCTGGACCGGAGACGGCATGGGGGGGCTCCTGCCGGTGACCTCCGAGGTCTCCATCGACGATGCCAGGAGGATGGATGCGGGCCTGTTCGCGGGCCTCTCGGGCAACCTGGGGAGGGTCTCGCTCTCGGGCGGGCTGCGCTTCGACACGGTCAGGTCCGAGAACCGGCGCGGGTACTTCGGCGACACCACGGTGGACAACAGCTCCCCCTCGGGGTTCGCTGCCGCCGGCATCGACCTGGGCCGGGGCGTGCTGCTGGACCTCCAGGTGGCGGCGGGGTTCCGGGACGCCCGGCTCTCCGACAGGTTCTACCGGGGGGAGACGGGACGGGGTTTCATCACGGGGAACCCGGACCTGGAACCCGAGACCAGCCGGCAGCTGGACGTGGCCCTGCGCTGGAACCGCGGCGTGACCCAGCTGGCGGCCTACGCCTACCTCTACCGCATCCGGGACCTCATCGAGCGCTACAAGGAGGACGGAAACTACTTCTTCCGCAATCGCGGGAAGGCCGAGCTCCACGGCTTCGAGCTCGAGGCCACCTTCGAGGTGGGGCCCCGGACCGTGCTCCGGGCCGGGGCCTGGTGGGAGCGGGGCGAGGTGGTGGGCCCCGGCGACCCGGTGGACGACATTCCCGCCCCGGGGATCTCCCTCTCCCTGCGCCGGACCACGGGCGGCGGGCTCTCCTGGTTCGTGCGGGGCATGGCCATGGCGCGCAAGACCAGGCCGGGGCCCAGCGAGCGGGAGGAGCCGGGGTACGCCGTCCTGGACGCAGGCCTGGGCCTTCCCCTGGGCCGGGGCCTCGAGCTGCGGGTGCTGGGGCGGAACCTGCTGGACCGGGCGTACCTGGCGTCCACGGACGAGGACGCGGTCCTCGCCCCGGGCCGCTCGCTGGGGGTGATGGTGCGAATGCGCCTGTGATCCGGGGCCGGAGGGCTACTCCTCCGGGGTGGGCAGGGGCGGCAGGTCGAGCCGCTCGAGGACGGGCGTCACGGCCTCCGCCTGGTGTTCCATGATCCGGCGGGCGCCGCCCCACCCGGCGGTGACCATGGCGTCGAGGTCGGCCCTGGCAAAGGGCCGGCCCTCGGCGGTGCCCTGGATCTCCACCAGCCGGCCGTCGGCGGTGAACACGAGGTTGAGGTCCACGTCGCAGTCGTAGTCCTCGCCGTAGTCGAGGTCCACCAGGGGCTCGCCCCCGAGGAGGCCCACCGAGACCGCCGCCACCTGGTGCAGCAGCGGCCACCGGGGCAGCATGCCCTGCTCCCACAGGCGGGCCAGGGCCAGGACGAGTGCCACCCAGGTGCCGGAGATGGCGGCGGTCCTGGTGGAGCCGTCGGCCTGGAGCACGTCACAGTCGGCCTGGAGGGTGCGCTCGCCCAGGAGACCGCGGTTCACTGCCATGCGGAGGGCCCGGCCGATGAGGCGCTGGATCTCCTGGCTCCGCCCCGACGGGCGGCCCCGCGTCACCTCCCGGTCGGAGCGGTCCTCCGTGGCCCGGGGAAGCATGGCGTACTCGGCCGTGATCCACCCCTCGCCGGTGCCCCGCAGGAAGGGCGCCGTCCGGTCCAGCACCGAGACGTTGCACAGCACCACGGTGTCCCCGGCACGGTAGAGGACGCTGCCCTCGGGGTAGCGGATGAACCCGGTCTCGATGGTGATGGGACGGACCTCGTCGGGTCCCCTGCCGTCCGGTCGCATGGCAACCTCCTGGACCCCGCCGGTGGGAGCCGGAGGGGCGCCCAGTATACCCGTGCGCCGACGGTCAACCCTCGCCCAGGTGGACCACCTCGAGGTGGCGCGGGGGACCGTCCAGGATCATGCGGGCCACCCGCAGGAAGTGGTCGGAGGCGTCGGTGAGGTGGATGTAGACCTCGCCAGCCCCGGACCCGGAGGTGGACGGGGCGGCGGCCTCCGGGATCCGGGCCACGGCCTCGGCCACGGCCGAGGCGGAGTCCACCAGCTCGACCCCCGGCCCGGCCACCCGCTCCAGGGAGGGCCGGAGCAGGGGGTAGTGGGTGCACCCCAGGATGAGCGCGCCGGCGCCCCACTGGAGGAGGGGCTCCAGGTAGTGGCGCGCCACCTGGTCGGTGACCGGGTGGTCTCCCCAGCCCTCCTCGGCCAGGGGCACGAAGAGGGGGCAGGCGGCGGCCCGGACGGAGACCCCCTCGCCCAGCCGTGCGATGGCCGACTGGTAGGAGCCCGAGCGGATGGTCCCCTCGGTGCCGATCACCCCGATGCGCGACGCCCCGAGCCGGAGCGCCGCACGGACCCCCGGCTCCACAACGCCCACCACGGGGATGGGGCAGGCGGCGGCCAGCTCGGGAAGCGCCGAGGAGCTCGCCGTGTTGCAGGCCACCACGAGGAGGCGGACCCCGTGGTCCACCAGGTGGCGGGCCGCGTTGAGGGCGTAGCGCTGCACGGTTCCCGGGGACTTGGTGCCGTAGGGCAGCCGGGCGGTGTCGCCCAGGTAGAGGAAGGACTCCCCGGGCAGCCTCCTGCGGAGCGCCCGGAGCACGGTGAGCCCACCGACGCCCGAATCGAAGATCCCGATGGGACGGCGGCCTGCGATCCGCTCCTTCATGAGGACGCGATGAGCCCCTTGTTCACGGGGAGGGGCCTCGAGAGGTCCAGGTGACCGGTGAGCGTGGGGATCTCCTTCCCGTCCAGCAGGACCTGGAGCCGGTGGAGCTCGGGGCAGTTGAGGAGCACCGAGTTGACGATGCTGTAGGCGGTCATGAGCTCCACGTTGCTCCCGGCCAGAGGGGCCCGCGGCCCCGTGAGGTCCACGTAGGCGGTTCCCCTCCCATCCACGAAGACCTCCAGGAGCTCGCAGGGCCAGGGGACGGCGTCCAGGAGGTCCGCGCGGCCACCGGGCCCCTTCAGGAGCTCCCCGACCACCACCCCGGCCCTCTGGTCCAGCTCGGCGGGAAGGGCCACGGTCCGGAGCACGGGGTGCAGCCGCCCGTCCCGACCGGGGAAGAGCAGCATGATGCGCTGTTCCGGGGCGGGCGTGGGGGTGGGCAGGGCCTCCACGGCAGCCGGAGGGGAGCTCAGACGGGCTCCCCCGGGGCGAAGCGCCCACCACACGAGCCCGGCGAGGATCACCAGGGCTGCGATGATGAGGACGGCCCGGCGGTTCATGACCCCGACCGCAGGAATTCCTCGATCCCGGCGGCCAGGGCCTCGGCCAGCCGTTGCTGGTACGCGGGATCGGTGAGGCGGTGGGCCTCACCGGGGTTCGACAGGAAGCCGACCTCCACCAGTGCCGCGGGCATGGTGGCCCCCGTGAGCACCACGAAGGGGGCCTGCTTCACCCCGCGGTCCGGGAGGTCGAGCAGCGAGTTGAGGCGGTGCTGGATGTCCAGCGCCAGCCGGGCGCTCCTGTTGAGCACCTCGGCCTGGGCCATGTCCCAGAGGATGAGGTCGAGGGCCGAGCCACCATGCGTCCCGCCGCCCGCGGCGTTCTCCACCCTGGCCACGGCCGCCGCCGTGTCGTCGGAGGCGTCGTCGAGGCTCATGTAGTAGGTCTCGGCACCGCGGGCCGAGGCGGCGCGGGAGGCGTTGGCGTGGAGGGAGACGAACACGCTCGCCTCCAGCCTGTTGGCCAGGGCGGTCCTGTCCGTGAGGGCCCGGCTCTCGTCGCCGGTCCTGGTCAGGCGGACCGCGTGCCCGTGGGCCGAGAGGATCCGGGCGAGGCGGCGGGCGACGGCCAGGGTCACGTCCTTCTCACGGATCCCGTCGCGGGAGATCGCCCCGGTGTCGTCGCCACCGTGTCCGGGATCGATGACCACCGGCCGGACCGAGGGCTTCCGGATGGGGGGCTGCGCCGCGGCCGCGGGAACGGGGGTCGGGGTGGGGAGGCGCTCCCCCAGCTCGAGGATCACCCGCGGGGGGCCCTCCAGCGTGTGCCACGACAGCAGGCCGACGCCGGGGGGCAGCGTGATCTCGAGACCGCGCGCACCCACCTCGATGGAGCGGACCCGCCGCGAACGGAGGGGGATGGACCGGTCGAGACGCGGGGCGGCATCCTCCAGAGCGAGGTCGATGCGGCCGGCGCTCTGGGTCACGCTGGCGGTCGCCGGCCGCTCCAGGGTGAGCACGAGGGTGGTGGTGGCCCCGAAGTCCGCGGCGGCCGCGCGCACCAGCAGGGGCCGACCCACCCGGGGACCGGCCACGATGCGGTAGCCGTCGTCCAGCGGCTCCAGGTGGAAGCCGAGGGGACCGAGCAGGCCCTTCTCCAGGAAGCCCACCGTGGCCAGCACACCGCCCTGGGGGGAGGAGGCCGGGGTCTCGGGGAACTCCAGGAGCTCCCCGTTGGCGAGCACGAAGTGGTGATCCGGAGCGAACTGGAGCGTGGTGTCGCCGAGCTCCGCGGCCCAGGTTCCGGCCGCCGGGGAGTACCCCACCTCGGCCCCCACGAGCCGGAGCACGGGGACCACGTCGATCCGGGATCCCAGCTGGGGCGTCGTGACCATGCGTCCGGAATACCGGAACTGGACCCCCGCGGTCTGTGCCGCGGCGGCCCCGGCGCCCAGGAGGATGGCGCCCATCACGAGAAGGGTCACGAATCGTCGCACAAGAAAACTGGTGGAGGCGGTGGGAGTCGAACCCACGTCCGAGGAACTCCGGCCGACGGTGTCTCCGTGCGCAGCCCGCTGAGAACATCTCGCCTCTCGGGAGGGCAGCGGGCCCCCTTCCCTCGAGGCCAGCCCGTGTGTCTTGGTCACCGCTTCCGGGCGCCACGGTGACGCAGCCCGCCTGACAACGTCGAGCCCAGGCCGGCGGGCGGAGCCTCGGGCCCGACGTGGCTACTTACGCAGCCAGAGCGTAGTCAGCGTTGGCAGCTGTGTGGTTCCACCTGTTTTACGAGGCGGTGGACCTCGGCACGCTGCCGACGGCCGGACATGTTCCCCGTCGAACCCGGTACGCCCCCTGGTTCAACGTTCATCCATTGTAACACCGGTGGGCCCCGCAATCATCCCGGGGGTCCTTGACGCGGGCCGGGCGGAATGCCATGCTGGGTCGGCCATCCACGCTGCTCCCGAAGGGAGCGTCATCCATGTTCGCACGAGTTCTCGGTGCCACGCCCCGTGGCGTGGACGCCCTGTTCGTCACCGTGGAGGTGGATCGCCTGAGGGCCCAGCTGCCCTCGGTCACCGTGGTGGGCCTGCCCGACACGGCGGTGCGCGAGGCCAGGGAGCGGATCCTGGCCGCCGCACGCCGGATGGGCCTGCCGCCGGAGCCCGCCAACATCGTGATCAACCTCTCGCCTGCCGACGAGCGCAAGGAGGGAGCGTCGCTGGACCTGCCCATGGCCGTGGCGTTCCTGGCCGCGGCCGGCCTGTTGCCCCCGGAGGTGGCCGGGGGGGTGCTGCTGGTGGGGGAGCTCTCCCTGGAGGGCCGGCTCCTGCCCGTTCGCGGCGTCCTGCCCATGGTCCTGGCGGCGCGCCGGAGGGGCCTGGAGGCGGTGATCGTCCCCCGGGCGAACGCCGACGAGGCCGCGGTGGTGTCCGGGGTGCGGACGCTTCCGGCGGAGAGCCTTGGCCAGGTGGTGCGCCACCTCGGCGGCTCGGACCCGCTCGAGCCCCATCCCCGGCCCGAGGGGGACGGCTCGCCGCTCGACCCCCTGCCCCTCGACCTGGCAGACGTGGTGGGCCAGGAGGCCGCCCGGAGGGCCCTGGAGGTGGCGGCCGCCGGTGGCCATCACCTGCTCTTCATGGGACCGCCGGGATCGGGGAAGTCCATGCTGGCGCGGCGTCTCCCGGGCATCCTGCCGGAGCTGGACGACGACGAGGCCCTGGCAACCACCTGCGTCTACTCGGTCTCCACCAGGATCCCGAGGCCCCGGGGCCTGATCCGCAGGAGGCCCTTCAGGGCACCCCACCACACGATCTCCACGGCGGCACTGGTGGGGGGAGGCTCCAACCCGCAGCCGGGAGAGATCTCGCTGGCCCACAACGGGGTGCTCTTCCTGGACGAGCTCATGGAGTTCCGGAGGGACGTGCTGGAGTCCCTCCGCCAGCCCCTGGAGGACGGCCGGGTGACCATCGCCCGGTCCAGGACGGCCCTCACCTTTCCGAGCCGGTTCCAGCTCGTGGCGGCGGCCAACCCCTGCCCGTGCGGATACCTCGGGGAGACGAGCCGGGAGTGCGTCTGCACGCCCGCCATGATCCACCGTTACAGGTCCCGCCTCTCCGGGCCCCTGGTGGACCGGATCGATCTCCAGGTCCTCGTGCCCCCCGTGCCGTGGCGGGAGCTCTCCGACTCGCGGAGAGGTGAGCCGTCCGACGCCGTGAGGCGAAGGGTGGCGGCTGCCCGCCGGCTCCAGGCCCGGCGCATGGCGGACACGGGGCTCGGCTGCAACGCGGCCATGGGCCCCCGGGAGATCGAACGGTGGGCGCGGCCCGACGGGGCGGGGAAGCGGTTGATGGAACGGGCCGCCTCGACGCTGGGGCTCTCGGCGAGGGCCTTCCACAGGATCCTCAGGGTGGCCAGGACACTTGCGGATCTGGAGGGCTCGGAGAAGGTGGCGGTGCACCACGTGGCCGAGGCCATCTCGTGGCGGGCACTGGACCGGGAGGATCTTCCCAGGGCCGCCGGAACATGAGGGGATCCATCGGTTGCCAGGATCGTGGCCGTGCGAGATTCCCGGGGGTGAAACCGGGACCGGGGTACGCGTAGAATCGAGGCATGGTACCGATCGGTGGCCACGAGGAGCGCCTCGACAGGCTGCTCGCGCGAGTGCTCGGGACGCCCGTCTACCTGTCCCCCGGGGAGGCCCGGGGCGAGTGGCGGGGACTCTTTCCCGAGCTGGCCTCGGCCCTGCCTGCCCCCTACCCGGTCTTCTCTCCGGACGAGGCCCGGGTCGTGGCGTGGGGATACCCCATCCTGGTGACCGAGAGCCTCGGACGGCTCCGGAAGGAGCTGTCGGAGCTCGTGGCGGCCGAGGTGACGTACCGCCTGGGAGGAGGGGTCGCGGGAGGTACCCGGAAGCAGAAGGTCATGACCTTCAGGGGGCGATTCCTGGAGGGTTCGCGGGTCCTGATGACCAACACACTGCTGGCGGACTACGGGCGGGGACTCTTCGAGGTCCTGGTCCTGCACCTGTCGCGTGAGATGGCCTCGGCGGTCTCCGGAATTCCCCGGGTTGCCCGGAAGAGCAGGCCCGACATCGGGCGGGATGAGGCGGGAGCGCTCCGGTTCACCGTGGCCTCCGTTCTTGCAGACCTGCTGCAGCGCTCGGGCCACGAGGCGGGAGACCAGCTCAGGGCCATGGCACGGACCGACATTCCGGTGCACCGTTCGCAGCTGCTCGCTGCCCTGTGCGCCGACGTGCTGCCCCTGGCGCTCACGCGGCTTCCGGAGCCCCACCAGTCCCTGGAGCCGTTCCTCAGGGCGAGAGGCTCGAGGGCACCGGAGGGGCTGCTCGGCCGCGCCGCGGGCGCCATGACGGCCCTGGCGGATGTCCTGGCCGTCCGGCAGGAGCTGGCCGCAGCGCTTCGCCTGATGGTGGGCGAGGAGTTCGACACCGGAAACCCGACGGCCTCGCTGCAGCCCCTCCTCTGGCGGGCACTCCGGGAGATGGGCATCCTGTCGCGTCTGGGGATCACGCCGGAGGAAAGCGAGATCCTGCAGGAGCTGGGCTTCATGCTCAAGCGCCTCGAGCTGGTGGTGGCGTTGCGGAGCTACCTCCGCCCCGTCCGCTCGGAGGGTACCGGGCTGTGCCTGGCCAGCACCCGCCCGCCCGTGCCCATCGCACGGTCCACCCGCCCCTTCGACTTCGCGAGACCCGGGGTGGTGGACACCGCCGTCCGGCGTTTCGGCCTCGTCTACGACCTGACCGCCTTCACGCAGACCCTCGAGATGGTCCGGCGGGAGGGGCGCCGGGCCGAGGAGAGGGCGCTCCGGTTCATGTTCGTGTTCCAGCAGAGGGTCGAGGAGATCCGGTCCCGTCACCGGCTGACCTTCGAGAAGTTCCTGGGGGACGGTGCCTTCTACTCCTCGCGTCGGGCCCTGACGACCCTCGTGGCCGCCGCAGAGATCCAGATGCTCTACGACGGTCTGCGGAACGAGGGGTTCCCCTTCGCTGCCGGGATCCGCATGGCCCTGAACTTCGGGACCTACCACCTCCTCCCCATGCTCCAGACCGGTGGTGGGGCGGGCCGGTTCGAGTTCTTCGGGCACGGCGTGGTGGAGCTCGCGCGACTGACCACCGGGAAGAGCGAACGCGAGGTGGAGGAGATCGCCGAGTTTCTTGTCCACCAGGGGTACAGCCCGGCGGCCGTGGACGACTTCCTCTCGCCGCTCATGAAGGCCAGGGGTGGCCTGGCCCCGGAGAGCGACCGGCGGTACGTGGCGCGGCTGGACGCCCACGGCGAGCTCCACAACGAGGGCATCGTGCTGACCGCCGCCTTCGTGGAGGAGCTGGACCGGGAGCTGAGCGGCAGCACCCTCCTGGTGGCAGGGTCGGGTGGCACACCCTGGGTGGTGGTCCCCCTGGAGGAGGGTTCCTCGGCGCCGCTCTACCTGGGGCTGTCCTACCTCGGGGTCGCCCGGCTCAAGGGGCTTCCCCCGCTGGAGATCGCGGAGGCCATCGTGTGGCCCGGGGCACCGGCCCACGCGACCACGGCGCCCGCGGGCCAGCCCGTGCTCTCCCTCCTCAGGCGCCTGGCCACCCGGGACGAGGGTGACAGCCGGTCGGTGGAGCTGGAGGTCCCGCCGGACGTGGTGGTGGCCACCTACCTGGACGCACGTGGCGAGCGGACGTGGCTCTTCGGACGCTACAGGGACAGTGACGACCTGCTGGTGGAGACCATCTCGGTTCCACTGAGGCCGCCCGACCTGGAGCGGGGTGAGCCCCTTGAGATGTGGCTCTTCCGCAACCGGCACGAGCTCTACCGGCTCTACGAGAGCCTGTGTCGCGGCGAGGAAGGGGGCGCCGCCGTCCCCCTGGAGTCCCTCCGCCGCAGGGACGGCTACCTGGGCTGCTTCCTCACCGCCCCGCACCGCGTTCCCGCCTGAACCGCCCCCCCCGCCCGCCCGGTGAAGAGTGAAGAGTGAAGAGGCGAAGGGGGATGTGGTGCGTCCGCCTGGAGCGTGTGGCGGGCGCGTCAGCGGGGGGCGCCGCCGAGGAGGTCGAGGAGCTCCTCGGCCCGGCTCACCGGCCGCCTTCCGGGCCGGGGGGATCAGAACGCAGCACCGGCCAGCCCCAGGAGCTGCTTCAGGTCGTCGTCGCCCCACCGGATGCCGGCACCAAGGGAGTACGACTGGCGCTCGGAGAATGCGAGGTCGTCCCACCCGGCCGAGAGGAAGATGTTCTGGTTGAGGAAGAACCGGCCCTCGATCCTGAGGTGGGGGCTGTCGCTCTCGGGCCGATCCCAGTCGAAGGCCTCGAGGATGAGCTGTGTCACGTGCTGCCCCACGTCGAAGCTCTGGTCCAGCCCGATGCCACCCTGACCCTCGAAGAGCCCCGCCCGGACAGTGGTCTTCGGGAAGAGCCGGAAGCCGATCTGGGCGTTGACGACGAAACGATCGTCGGTCTTGACGATCGTCCTGGTGTGGTAGCCGGTGGTCCCATCGGGGTACTCGTGGAGCACCTTCTCCGTGGTGACCCGGCGGCGGCCGTAGGGGGTGTGGGCGCCCTCGATCCGGAAGAAACGGTTGGTGCCCACCTCCCAGATGTCCAGCCCCACCGCCGAGCGACTCCTGTCGATCCGGGGGAGCGTCTCGGCACGGAACCCCATGTCCAGACGGAACTTCTTCATGGTGAGGCGCTCGTTCAGCGTGTGGACACCGTCCCTGATGGAGGTGAGCGTCTCGTTGACGTTGTCCACCGTGGTCTCGTCGTTGACCAGCTTGCCGATGGTCCCCTCGCCGGTGGCGATCTTGGTGGTGATCACGTTGAGGTTGTCCGCGGAGACCTTCAGGCGCTCGGAGATGTCCCGGATGTTCGACAGGGAGGCGCGGACGTCGGTGCGGTTCTCCACCACCACGCCGTCGAGGTTGTCGGCGAGGGTGTTGATCTTCTCGGCGATCCGCGGGAGCTCGTCCCTGAGTGTGGCCGAGAACTCGCGGAAGTTGGCCATGGTGGCGTTCACGTTCCCCTGGTTCTGCTCGATGAGCACCCGGAGCGTCGCCGTGAGCTGCTCGATGTTGTCCACGATCTCGGTGAGCTTCTCGGCCCCCTGCTGGCCGCCGACGGACCGGCGCAGCGCCTCGGTGACCTCCTTGACGTCCGCCCCGATGTCGGAGGCCGCCTTGAGGACCTGGTCGAAGGTGGGAGGTGCCGTGCCGGACAGCTCGGTACCGGGGGGGAGGAGAGGCGCGGTGGGATCGCCGGGCAGGATCTCCACGTACTTGTCGCCCAGCATCCCGAGGCTCGTCACGCGGACGGAGGCCCCCCGGTGGAGCTCCACGTCGGGATCGAGCGACAGGGTCAGGACGGCCTGCCCCCCCTCCAGACGGATCTCCTCCACCTTGCCCACCCGGACCCCTGCAATCCGGACGTCCGCCTTGCGGTCCACACCGGCCACGGTGGGAAACCGGGCCTCCACCTGGAGCCGCTCGCCGCGTTCCCCGATGGGAATGTCCTCGATCTTGATGATGAAGAGGCCCAGTATCACCAGGCCGATCAACATGAAGAGCCCGATCCGTGCCGCGGGTGTCATAGAGAAGCCTCCTCGTCTTCAGGGACGTCTCCCCTCAGGAATGCCTGGATGTAGGGATCGGGGTTGGACCTGAACTCCTCGGGAGTCCCCAGCCCCACGATCACGCCCCGCCGGATCATGGCGAGCCGGTCGGCGATGCGGAACGCCAGCCCCATGTCGTGGGTGATGGTCACCGCCGTGACGGTCAGCTCGCGGCGCATCCGGTTGATGACGTTGGCGATGGCCGCCGTGTTGATGGGATCGAGCCCCGTGGTGGGCTCGTCGAAGAGCAGGATCTCCGGCTGAAGGGCAATGGCCCGGGCGAACCCAACGCGCCGGCGCATGCCGCCGGAGAGCTCGGCGGGGTACTTGCCTTCGATCCCCTCGAGTCGGACAAGGGCGAGGCACTGGCGGACCCTGCCGGCGATACCGTCGGCGTCCAGGGAGGCGTGCCGCACCAGGGGGAAGGCCACGTTGTCGAATACCGTCATGGAGTCGAAGAGAGCCCCCTCCTGGAAGCTCATGCCGAAGCGCTTGCGGAGCTCGATGGCGGTGGACGGGGCAGCCAGCGTGATGTCCACGTCGTCCACCACCACGTGCCCCTCGTCTGGGCTGAGCAGGCCGATGAGATGCTTGAGAAAGACGCTCTTCCCGGCCCCGGACCCCCCAGCACCACCAGCGATTCCCCTGCCAGGATCTCCAGGTCGATGCCCCGCAGCACCTCCTTCGCCCCGAAGCTCTTCTTGAGGCCGATGACGCTGATCTTCGTTGCCGGATGATCCATGGTGCCCCTCAGAACAGGATCTTGGTCAGGAAGAAGTCCGACAGGAGGATGGACAGGGAGGCCATCACGACCGCAGCCGTGGTCGCGCGCCCGACCCCCTCCGCTCCGCCGGTGGTGTAGAACCCCTTGGAGCACCCGGTGGCAGCCAGGACGAGGCCGAAGAAGGCGGCCTTGATCAGGCCCGAGGTGATGTCGTTGACCTCCAGGTACTGGAACGTGGAACGCCAGTACTGCTGCGTGTTGGCGTGGAAGAGGCCTCCCGCCACGAGCCATCCCCCGACGATGCCCACGGCGTCGGCCACCACTGCGAGGAAGGGCAGCATGACCAGCGCGGCCCCCACGCGAGGCACCACCAGGTACTGCACCGGATCCGTGGCCATGGCGTAGAGCGCGTCGATCTGCTCGGTCACCCGCATGGTGCCCAGCTCGGCCGCCATGGAGGAGCCCACCCGTCCCGCCACCATGAGACCCGTCAGCACCGGGGCCAGCTCCCGGGTGAGGGACAGGGCCACCACGGAGCCCACGTAGGCCTCCGCGTGGAAGCGCTCGAATCCCCGGTAGGTCTGGAGCGCCAGCACCATGCCGGTGAACAGGGCCGTGAGCGTCACCACGGGAATGGAGTCCACCCCCACCCGCACCATCTGGCGGAGCCACTGGGCCCGGTCGAATGGGGGCCTGAAGCTCCACAGAAAGGCCTGGGCCAGGATGTAGAAGAACCTGCCGAGCTCCTCGAGCATGCCCAGGACGGGTTCCCCGATCCTTTCCAGCCAGCGGATCACCTGCACCTCCTCATCGTGCGCCCGTCCCCGTTCACCATTGTGGAGGCTCGTCGGCCTCACCGTGGGACAGCTCGGCGCTGTCGAAACGGGTGTACTCGTGCTGGAAGACCAGCGGGATCTCGCCGATGGGGCCGTTGCGCTGCTTGGCGATGATCAGCTGGGCGAGGCGCCGGTCCTCCACCTCCGGGTCGTACACCGCGGGCCGGATGATGAACAGGACCACGTCGGCGTCCTGCTCGATGCTGCCCGACTCGCGAAGATCGCTGAGCTGGGGCCGGTGGTCCCCGCCGCGGCGGTCGGGCTGCCGGGAGAGCTGCGAGAGCACCAGCATGGGAACATCCAGCTCCTTGGCCATGGCCTTGAGGCCCCGGGAGATCGCCGAGACCTCCTCGTTCCGGCTGTTGAACCGGCTGCCGCCGGACATGAGCTGGAGATAGTCCACCATGACCAGGTCGAGCCCGTATTCCTGTTTCAGGCGCCGGGCCTTTGCCGAGAGCTCCAGGACGGTCATGCCCGGGGTGTCGTCGATCCAGATGTCGGCCTCCTCCAGGTTCTGGGCCGCCATGGTGAGCCGGGGCCAGTCCGACTTGCCCAGGTATCCCCCGGTGATCCGCTGCTGATCCACCCTGGCCACCGAGGAGAGCATGCGGCGGACCAGCTGATCCGCAGACATCTCCAGGGAAAAGATGGCCACCTTCTTCTTGCCATGGAGCGCGGCGTGGGTGCAGATGTTGACGCCGAGCGAGGTCTTTCCCATGGAGGGGCGGGCCGCCAGGATGACGAGATCCTTGCGCTGGAGGCCGGAGGTCTTCTGGTTGAGCTGGATGAACCCGGTGTCCAGGCCCGTCAGCGCGGACTGGCTGGCCTGGGCCGCCTCGAGGATCTCCAGCTCGCGCTGGGCCATGGTGCGGATGTGGACCAGCCCCTCCCCGAGGGAATCCTCCGCGATGGTGTAGACGTCCCGCTGGGCCGCCTCCACGGCCTCCCGGGCCTCCCCGTGGTCCAGCGTGCAGGTGGAGAGGATGTTCTGGGCCGCCCGGATGAGCCGTCGCTTGATCGACTTGTCGTGGACGATCGAGGCGTAGTGGGTCACGTTGGCCACGTCGGGCAGGCTGTCCACCAGCGAGGAGAGATAGGAGACCCCCCCCACGCGCTCGAGCTGTCCCTCCTCACGGAGGTGGTTGGTGACCGTGAGGAGGTCCGCGGCCTGACCACGCTCGTGCAGCACGATGCAGGCACGGTAGATCACCTGGTGGGCCTCCAGGTAGAACTCATCCTCCCGGAGCACCTGGAAAACCTGCAGCAACGCCCCCGGATCCAGGAGAATGGCGCCCAGGACGGCGCGCTCCGCCTCCGGGTCGTGGGGGAGCCGGAGCGCCGCGTCAGGTGCCAGCTGGGCGATCTCTCGGGGTCCTGTGCTCATGGACCACCAATCCTACCGCAGAATTGCCTCCCGCGCTGCCCTTTCCGGTCTCCCCGTGGTGCCCACCGAGCCTGTTGCAAGAGTCCTGGATCGAGGAGGATCCTCGCGGCATCGGCCCCCACCCACCCGGGAAGATGAACCACGGATTCCACGGATCTAGTGGATCAAGGGGAAGATAGAAATGGATCCGGATCCACGTTCGATGTCACGCCAGGCCGGTGGGTATGACCTTCAGAGAGTCTTGCAAGCGGCTCCACTGTCACCCTCCGTCCCGGCCGCTTCTGGAGATGGTGGCCAGGGCCCGGAAGACCTCGGGGCGGGAGACGTCCTGGCCCTCGAGAACACCATCGTCGGAGGGCAGGATCCACGGCACGCCCCGCTCGGTTCGCTTCTTGTCCACCGTCAGGTGCTCCACGATGCGCTCCGGCCCGAGATCATCCACCGGCGGCAGTGGGCCCAGGCGGCCCACGGCCGATGTCAGCCTCCCATGGGCCTCCGGGGAGAGCACCCCGCGCCAGCGGGCGATCCAGGCCACGGCGAGCAGTCCCCAGGCCACCGCCTCTCCGTGGAGGAACCGGGTGTACCCCGTGGCGGCCTCCAGGGCGTGGCCCAGGGTGTGGCCCAGGTTGAGCACCTGCCGGAGCCCGGCCTCCCGCTCGTCGCGCGTCACGATGGACGCCTTGACCCGGATGGCACGGGCCACGATCCCGGCCCAGGCCCCCGGTGGAAGGTCGCCGAAACCGGAGACGGGGGTGGGAAACAGGTCCAGGAGCTCCCTGTCCCCGATCCACGCCGTCTTGATCACCTCGGCAAGCCCGGCGCGGAGCTCCCGTCCGGGCAGGGTGGCGAGGACCGCGATGTCGGCCACCACCAGCCGGGGCGCCCAGAACACGCCCACCAGGTTCTTGCCCTCGGAGAGGTTCACGCCCGTCTTGCCGCCCACGGAGGCGTCCACCATGCCCAGGAGGGTGGTGGGAGCTGCGGCCCAGTCGATGCCGCGCTGGTACACCGCGGCGGCGAACCCGGCCGTGTCGGTGAGGACGCCCCCGCCCACGGCCAGCAGGGCTCCGCCCCTGTGGACCCCCAGTCCGAGCAGCCGGCGGCAGATCGCCTCTGCCTGGGACCACTGCTTGTTCTCCTCGCCGGGGACGAGCTCCAGGGGAGGCGGGGCCCCGAGCCGCCGGGCGGTCTCCCGGGCCCAGAGAGGACCCACGTTCGTGTCGGTCACCACCGGGGGTGCCGGGGGCAGGTCCGCCTCGTCGAGAAGAGCGGGGAGGCGGGCGAGCGCTCCTTCGCCCACCACCACCATGGAGGGGCCCCGTTCACCATGGACCGTGATCCGTTCCATCCACCGATGATACCGTCGCGCGCCGGCACATGGAAAAGCGGCGGGGCCGGAGCCCCGCCGCATCGGGTTCACGGGATGCGCACGCCTACCAGCGGAAGCGGGCGCCGAGCTGGAACTGGCGTGGATTGCCAGAGTGGTTCAGCTTGCCAAAGTTGCTGCGGATATCGCCGTCACGGCCCACCAGCTGGGTGTTGGTGGTGTACCAGTTCTCGTTGTCGAAGAGGTTGAAGATGTCCAGCATGACCTCGACCTGGTACCGGCTGGCGAAGCGGAAGATCTTCGAGACCCGGAGGTCCATGTTGTGGTACCAGGGCTGGCGCTCGGTGTTCCTGCCGTAGTGCCTGTACACGCCCTCGGAGACCTCGATGGTGGCCCGGTCACGGTGGTAGCCGTCGCCGTTGAGGTCCCGGCCGTCCATGGCGGTGTAGGGGAAGCCTGACCGGATGTAGACGATGCCCGAGATGGTGAAGTCGTAGGGCAGCAGCACCATGCCCGAGACCACGAACTTGTGCTTCACGTCATAGTCCGAGGGACCCCACTCGGCCCCCAGGTTGTACTGGTCCTCGGGCCAGCCGGAACGGGAGGAGGAGACGGAGCGCTCGTTGGAATCCTGGTCGCGGGAGCGGGACCAGGTATAGGAGCCGTTGAGGGCCCAGTTGTGGGAGAAGCGCTTGTTGAACTTGAGGACCACGGCACGGTAGTTGGCCCTGGCATCGGACCTGAACACCATGACCTGGCCCAGATCGGGGTAGTTCACGCCGTAGTACCAGGCGGTGTAGTAGGTCCGGCCGTCGATGGTCGACGCGCCCTCGATGGGCCTGATGTTCTGGTCCTGCTTGCGCTCGAGCTTCTCGGTCTCGGAATAGATGAGATCCACACCGAGGGCCAGGTCGGTGATCACCTCGCGCTCGTAGCCCAGTGACATGCGCAGGGTCTCGGGGTTCTCGAAGTTCGGATCGTAGGCGAAGATGGACGGCGTGGCCGCGGGAAGGTCACCCAGGGTGGGGATCCGGTCCGGCCAGGAGGGGCAGTCTTCCGTGTACTTGCAGTTGAGCACCACCCGGACCACGCGAATGCCGTTGGTGAGCATGGCGTTGGCGTCGAGCAGCGTCGGCGTGGTGTCATAGAACATGCCGATGCCGCCACGGAGGACCTGCCTGCCGTCACCCGTCACGTCCCAGGCGAAGCCCACGCGGGGGGCCCAGTTGTCGGTGTCGTCGGGGATCTGGCCCGTGTCGGGGTACAGGGGGTTGGTCTCCTTGGGATCGTCATGATCCTGCAGGTCGTAGCGGATGCCGAAGGTCAGGATGAAGTTCGGGTTGATCTGCCACTCGTCCTGGACGTAGCCGGCGTAGTAGCCCGTGTCGAACTTCACCTTGCCGCCGTAGTCCGAGAAGGCCTGGGTGTAACGGTAGAGAACATCGCCGAAAAAGGCATCCCATGCCGAGTGCCTTACATCATCGTCGTCATAATAGGAGGCGTAATAATATTGCCCGCCACCGTAGCGGAAGAAGAAGTCATCGAAGCTCACCCAGTCGAAGTTGATGCCCGCCTTGAGCGTGTGGTTGCCCAGGAACCAGGTGAAGTTGTCCACGATCTGGAAGCGGTCCTCGGTGAGGTAGTTGGGCAGGAAGTTGTTCTGGCCGAAGACGGCGTCGTAGTAGCCGATGCGCACCTCGGGGATGGAGGTGACGTTGGCGGTACGGGGCCGGTCCTCGCTGGAGTACTGGAGGATGGCCTCGTTGGCCATGCTCTCGCCGATCACCGAGTTCAGCATGGCCACCATGGAGTTGAACGTGTTCTCCTCGAATCCGTTGTTGGACCAGCCCGAGGTGGAGTACCTGTTGGTGAGGTTCTCGCCCTCGTTCTTGGAATAGTTCCAGCGGAAGGTGAACAGGTTGTTGACGCTGGCCTGCCAGTCCAGCTTCAGGAGGGCCACGTCCTGGTCATTGGTCTGCCTGACGGTGCCCACCTCCTTGTCGTAGTCGAGGCCCGTGAGTGCCTCCCAGTCGGCCACCCGGTCCTCGGGGAACCTCCGGAAATAGCGGAGCGTGGGCTGCTCGAGCCGCTGGCCATCGTAGGAGACGAAGTAGTGCAGCCTGTCCGTGATGAGCGGGCCGCCCAGGGCGAAGCCGAACTGGTTCCGCTTGAAGTCGTTGGCGGTCCGACCGTCGGCGTAGTCACCCACCCAGCTGTCGGGCCGGTAGTACCAGAAGGCCTCGCCGTGGAGCTCGTTGGTTCCCGACTTGGTGATGGCGTTGATGACACCGCCCGAGGAGTTGAACTGCAGGGAGTATTCGGACTGGATCACCTGCAGCTCCTTGATGGCTGCCTGGGAGAAAGTGAATGGCGGACGGGTGCCCCCGCGCTCCTCGCCGAAGAACGAGGACTGGTTGTTGGCGCCATCGATGTTGAACGAATTCTGGATTCCCCGCATGCCGCCGATGTGGACGCGGCCCACGGAGTCGGGGATGGAGGCCGGGGTCAGGGCCACGAAGTCCAGGAAGTCACGGCCGTTGAGGGGGAGGTTCGCAATCGCCTCGTCACCCACGGACGCCGCGATGTTGGGGTTGGTGGACTCCACGATGGGGGCCTCGGCCGTGACGACGATCTCCTCCTTGACCTTGGACAGCTGGAGCTGGAACTCCAGCTTCTGCTCCGAGCCCAGGGTCACCTTGATGCTGGAAAAGACCTGGGACCGGAACCCGTCCAGGTCGGCCCGGATCTCGTAGTTGCCCGAGGGCAGGAAGTCCAGGCGGAACACGCCGTTGGCGTCCGTGATGGAGGCCCTGGTCAGACCCGTATCCAGGTTCCGCGCGGTCACTGTCACGCCCGGAAGAGCACCGCCCTCGGGTCCCCTGACGAGGCCCACGATCGATCCCGTCGCCACATTCTGCGCCTGCACCAGGACCGGCGCCAGCAGGAGCGCGAGGGCGAGGGCCAGAACGACACTTCGCTTGAAACTTGACATCCTTTCTCCTCCTTCTTCGATGTTTGGAATGCTTCCGGGTGTCACCGACGTCATCCCTTCAATTCTTCTTCCAGACTTTCGCATCATGGCGTTACTCTATTCGCCTCCGGAGAGGTTGGCAAGGGGTGTTCCCCGCTCAGGGTCGGGGCAATCCACCAGTTGCCGTCCACCACCGGATTCCATGGGTCGTGACGGGCCAGCCAGTCCCCGATGAGGTCCGTCATCTCGGTGCTGCTCGTCCAGATCACCTCGGCCGAGGCCAGGTGGGGGTACCCACCGCCCCCTGCCGCCCGGTAGTTGTTGCAGACCAGCGTGAAGGTGGCGTGGGGGTCCAGGGGCAGGCCCGCGAAGCGGACGTCACGGATCCTGTGTCCCTCGGGAGACAGGGGGTCGACCCGGTAGCTCAGCCCCGCCACGGTGTCCACGTTGTAGTGCCGGACGGCAGGGTCGGTGAGCACCGTGCAGCCGTCCGCCCCGGAACAGTCGAGTCCGTCGTAGTAGCGGGCGGCGTGCTCGAGGATGTCCACCACCTGCCGGCCGGTGAGGCGGACCGACACGAGGGTGTTGGGGTAGACGTAGAGGGCGTACACCCAGCGCCACGGCACGGGTCCCGGCTCGAGGTCCGGCGTCCTGTCGGTGAGCAGCGAGGCCAGCGAGAGGTCGGCGCGCGAGGCGTCCAGCTGGACGGCGTGGATGAGATCGAGCGCGGCGCAGTCGGCCAGACGGCATCCCCGGACGCTCATCGGTGCCGTGACGGTGCCCACGGGACCGTCCAGAGCGGCCACCACCCGAGCGTGGAGGGGCCCGGCCGGCCGGGCCACGGCGGGATCGGGGGCGACCCCCGCCACGGAGAGGTTCTCCCCGTGGAAGGAGGCGATCCGCCATGCGCCGTCCCGACGCACGAGCTCGAGGTCGATGCGGGTGAGCCGCCGTGCCCGGGCGGAGGGCTGGGAGACGATCACCCCGTCGAGTCGTCTGGGGGGGATGTTCCGGTGGGTGTGCCCGGTCAGCAGGAGGTCGATCCCGGGAACCCGGCTGAGCCTCCACCCGAAGTTTTCCCCGCCTCCCCCCACGGGCTCTCCCGTCTCCGGGTCACGCTCGAACCCGGTGTGGGCCAGGACGATCACCAGATCGCACCCCTCCCGGTCCCTGAGCACCGGGACCCAGTGGCGGGCGGCCTCGTCCATGGGGAGGAACTCGAGGCCCCGGTAGTGCTCCGGCATCTCCCAGCCCGGAACCCGCGGCGTGGTCAGGCCGAGCACGCCCACGCGGACCGGGCCGGCCTCCAGGATGGTGTAGGGACGGAAGGCTGGCGTTCCCGTGTCCGCCTTCACCACGTTGGCCGAGAGGAAGGGGAAGTGCGCCTGGTGGCGCGCCCGCTCGAGGATCTCCAGGCCGAAGTTGAACTCGTGGTTCCCCACCGCCATGGCCTGGTATCCCATGGTGTTCATGGCGGCGATGGTGGGGCTGGGCTCCTTCCAGCGCACGTGAACGAGCTGCTCCAGCGGCGTGCCCTGGATGGTGTCGCCCGAGTCGAGGAGCAGTACCGGGCCCTTCGCCCGGGACCGGATCTCCCGGACCAGGGTCGCCACCTGCGCCAGGGAACCGTCCGCGGGGCGGTTCCGGGCGTCGTCGAAGGGGAGCACCGAGCCGTGGAGATCCGAGGTATGGAGAACCGTCAGCGAGACCGTCTCCCTGTGGAGAGAAGGAGTCTCAGCGAGAAGCGTGGAGGCAGCGAGGATGATGGCGGCGAGCGGCAGTGCGGCACGTCGGCGGATGGTCCCCCCCAATGGTTGCTCCAGACCCAATCCTATCACCGCCCCGGTGTATGCTGGAGCGCGAGGTCGGGAGGTTGACCATGGACCGATGGCACCTGGTTTGCGGGCGGGCGAGACCGTCGGACGGACGGCGTCCGGAGCGGGTGGCCTGATGCGCCGGTTGCGGCTGCTGACGGGCGGCGAGTCCCACGGACCTGCACTGACCGCCATCCTCGAGGGGCTGCCCGCAGGGCTCGAGCTGGACAGGGAGGCGATCGACGCCTGGCTGGCACGGCGTCAGCACGGGTTCGGCCGGGGCGGGCGGCAGCGGATCGAGCGCGACACCGTGGAGGTCCTGGGAGGTCTCCGGGATGGCCGCACCCTGGGGAGCCCCCTGGTGCTCCGGGTCGTCAACCGCGACTGGGAGAACTGGCGGGAGGTCATGGACCCGTGGCGGGTGGACCCCGGGGCCGCGGCGGCGAGGCGGGTCACCCGGCCGAGGCCCGGCCATGCCGACCTCTCCGGTGGCCTGGGAACCGCGCAGACGGAGGACCTTCGCAACGTCCTGGAGCGCGCCTCCGCCCGGGAGACGGCGGCCCGGGTGGCGGCCGGATCCGTGTGTGCCCGGTTCCTGGGCCGGTACGGCATCGCGATCCGGTCGGGGGTCCTCCAGGTGGGTCCCCACGTGGTGCACCGCGGGGCGCCGGACTGGGACCTCCTGGGAGGGGTGGACCCGGGGTCCCCCCTGGTGACTCCCGATCCCCCGGGCGAGGAACGGCTGGTGGAGGCGGTCCGGGAGGCCCGGGAGCGCGGCGAGACCCTGGGGGGCGTGGTGGGTGCGGTGGTGCGGGGTCTTCCCCCGGGCCTGGGGTCCCACGTCCACTGGGACCGCAAGCTGGACGGCCGGCTGGCCCGTGCGGTCATGTCCATCCCCTCGGTGAAGGCCGTGGTCCTGGGCGAGGGCCTCGAGGTGGCCTCCCGCGTGGGATCGGAGGCGCACGACGCCATCGTTCCCGGGGAGCGGGGGCTCACACGGCCCACCAACCGCGCCGGCGGTCTCGAGGGCGGTGTCACCAACGGTGCCGACCTCGTGGTCCGGGCCTTCTTCAAGCCGATCTCCACGTTGCGGCGGGGCCTGCCCTCCGTGGACCTTGCCACGGGCGAGCCGGGTGCCACGGCGTGGGAACGCTCCGACGTGACGGCCATCGCTTCGGCCCCGGTGATCGTGGAGGCCATGCTGGCCCTGGTGCTCGCCGACGCGCTGCTGGAGGTCCTGGGCGGCAACGCCATGGCGGACGTGGACGCGGCGTGGGAGGCCCGCACCGCCCGCCTGGCCCCCTGGTGGTCTCCGGCGGACCGGGGCTGAGACCGGCGGTGTTCCCCGCCCGGGCCGGGGAACGTGGATCGTTCCGGCTGGAGGTGGTGCCCGGGACCGGCCTGGCACGGCGTTTGCTCATGTTCCCGACGTTGCTGGGAGGAGGCGGCCATGGCGATCATCACCATCTCGAGAGGAACCCTGAGTGGGGGGGCCCGCCTGGCCGGGTGTCTCGGGCACGGCCTGGGGTACGCGGTGATCAGCCGCGAGGACCTGGTGGAGCACGCCTCGAGGTGGTACGGCGTCGAGGAGGAGAACCTGCTCCGCGGCCTCGAGCGGGGTCCGGCGCTGCTCGAGCGTTTCCGGATCGACCGCCAGATCTACCTGGCCGTGGCCCGGGCGACACTGTGCCGCCTGGTACGACGTGACAACGTGGTCTACCACGGGCATGCCGGGCACCTGCTGCTGGATGGCGTGCCCCACGTGCTTCGGCTCAGGATCATCGCGCCGTTCGGGAGCAGGGTGCGCGAGGCCATGAGGGAGCGGGGACTCAGCGAGGGCGAGGCGGAGGTCTTCATCCGGCGGCAGGACGAGGAAAGGATCTCCTGGACCCGCTTCCTCTATGGCGTGGACTGGGGCGATCCGGTGCTCTACGACCTGACGGCCAACCTCGAGAAGCTGACCGTGGAGGCCATCTGCAACCTGACGGCCGCCCTGGTGGAGCGGCCGGAGCTCACCACGACGCCCGAGGGCCTCCAGCGCCTGGACGATGTCTTCCTTGCAGCCCACGTCCACGCCAGGCTCTACCTCAACCCGAAGATCGCGGCAGCGGCGGGGAAGATCAGGGTCTCCGCCGACGCGGGGACGGTGCACCTGTCGGGCATCCTGCCAGGAGAGGCGCTCCTCGAGGAGGTGCTCGACACCTGCCGGGGCCTGCCGGAGGTGCAGCGGGTCGAGTCCGACTGGCTGGCGGGATCCATCCAGCCCACCTGATCCGGACGGTTCGTGGTGCTTCGACTGCGTGCCGCGACTCACCATTCCTGGCGGCGTTGTCCCGGCCCGGTCGCCCGGCGTGCTCGAGGCACACCTTGTGCTTCCTCGCGGCGGGAGAATGCCCCCCCCGGTACGGTACCTCACGCTGCTCGTGACGAATCCTCGTGAACAGTCCGGACTCGGCCCTGTCGGCCGGGATGAGAAGCGCAGGGAGGAGCGGGAGGATCATCGGCGAGACTGTTACCTCGTGGTGACAGTAACTCACACGTAACAGTCTGAGAGATCTCACCATAAATGACGTTGTTTCAGCCTGTTGGAGGACTTGCGTGCCGGTTTTGGGGTGGTCCGGGTGACGCCACGGGGTACGTCACCGTTTCGTATCACACGAAACCCAGTGCCAACACACTGAGATACATGGAGTTGGCAATCCTTGTGAATTTCGGCACAACATTTGCTAACGTCCGGAGCTGCCCACAAGAGCGCCACCCGGTGGTGCCATATGACGATGGGAGGTGATGCCGGAGCAGGGTTGCATCGACAAAAAAAAAGGGGTTCCAGCTCACCGCGGCGCGGGACCCCGGCAAGCCAGAACCCGCAGGACACCGGATTCACAGCTTGTGCCGCAGGCATTCTACCATCCGGCAGGGTGCCATCTCCTGATGCCGTGGTGAGCCAGAGACCACAACCCGGTTCGGACCGGAACAGGAGGTGTGCATGCCAAGTTTTGTCAATCCGGAAAAGTGTGACGGGTGCAAGGCCCTCGACTCCACGGCCTGCCAGCACATCTGTCCCAACGATCTCATGGTGCTCGACAAGGAGACCATGAAGGCCTACAACCGTGAGCCCGAGATGTGCTGGGAGTGCTACAACTGCGTCAAGATCTGCCCGACCCAGGCGGTGGACGTCCGCGGGTACGCCGACTTCGTGCCCATGGGTGCCTCGGTGGTTCCCATGCGCTCCACCGACGCCATCATGTGGACGGTCAGGTTCCGCAACGGGAACGTCAAGCGCTTCAAGTTCCCCATCCGCACCACCCCCGAGGGGCAGGCGGAGCCGGCCGGCGGCTGGCCCACCGAGCCCGACCTGGACAGCCCGGTCCTGTTCACGGAGCCGGATTCCCTCGGGCTGCCCGCGGTGTGGACCCGGAACTAGGGAAGGAGGCGAAGATGCGGGACATCAAGACCGTCGTCGTCGACACCGACCTGCTCATCCTGGGCGGTGGCATGGCCGCGTGCGGCGCGGCCGTGGAGGCCGCCCACTGGGCCAAGAAGAACGGGCTGAAGGTGACCATGGTGGACAAGGCGGCCGTGGACCGTTCGGGCGCCGTGGCCATGGGGCTTTCCGCCATCAACCAGTACGTGGGCCTGAGGGACGGCCAGAATACCGTCAAGGACTACGTGGACTACGTCCGAAACGACCTCATGGGTGTCACCCGCGAGGATCTCGTGGCCAACATCGCCCGGCACGTGGACTCCACGGTCCACCTGTTCGAGAAGTGGGGCCTTCCCATCTGGAAGGACGAGAACGGGAACTACGTGCACGAGGGCCGCTGGCAGCTCATGATCAACGGCGAGTCGTACAAGGTCGTCGTCGCGGAAGCAGCGAAGAACGCCATCGGCGCCGACAACATCCACGAACGCATCTTCATCGTGGGACCGCTCGTGGACGGCGACCGCTGCGTGGGCGCCTACGGGTTCTCCGTGCGCGAGGACGTCTTCTACGTCTTCCGATCCAAGGCCACCCTGGTGGCCATGGGTGGTGCGGTGCACGTGTTCAAGCCGCGCTCCTCCGGGGAGGGGCAGGGCCGCGCGTGGTACCCGCCATGGAACGCCGGCGCCTCCACCTACTTCACCCTGAAGGCCGGTGCGGAGATGACCTGCCAGGAGGTCCGGTTCATCCCCGTGCGGTTCAAGGACGCCTACGGGCCCGTGGGCGCCTGGTTCCTGCTGTTCAAGTCCAGGGCCACCAACGCCTTCGGCGGCGAGTACATGCAGGAGCGCCGTGACGAGCTGACCAACTGGGTGCCCTACGGCCACGTGAAGCCCATGCCGGCCAACCTCCGGAACTACCTGATGCTGCTCGACGTGATGGAGGGCAAGGGCCCCATCTACATGCGGACCGAGGAGGCCATCGGGAAGCTGGCCGAGCAGTACAAGGACGACCCCAAGGCCTACAAGAAGAAGATGAAGGAGCTCGAGTCGGAGGCCTGGGAGGACTTCCTGGACATGACGATCTCCCAGGCGATCCTCTGGGCGGCCACCAACACCGCCCCCGAGGAGAAGCCCTCGGAGATCGCGGCCGCCGAGCCCTACTTCATCGGCTCCCACTCGGGTGCCTCGGGCGCGTGGGTCAGCGGCCCGGAGGACCTGGCACCCGCCGAGTACTTCTGGGGCTACGAGAACATGTCCACCGTCAAGGGACTCTTCTGCGCAGGCGATGCGTCGGGCGCGTCGTCCCACAAGTTCTCCTCCGGTTCCCATGCCGAGGGGAGGATCGCGGGCAAGGCCGCCGTGAAATACATCGTCAGGGAGAACCCCACCCTTCCCACCCTGAGCGACGAGACCGTCGAGGCGCTCAAGGAGGAGGTGTACAGGCCGCTCGCCAACTTCGAGGCGAACAGGACCGGCACCACCCAGCCGGACGTGAACCCCAACTACATCCGGCCCAAGATGTTCATGATGCGCCTGCAGAAGATCATGGACGAGTACGCCGGCGGTGTGAGCGCCCAGTTCACCACCTCCAGGCCCATGCTGGAGCGGGGCCTGGAGCTCCTCGGCTTCCTCAAGGAGGATTCCGAGAAGCTCGGCGCAGAGGACCTCCACGAGCTCATGCGGTGCTGGGAGAACGTGCACCGCATGTACCAGGCGGAGGCCCACGTGCGTTCGGTCCTCTTCCGGGAGGAGACGCGGTGGCCCGGGTACTACTTCCGGGCGGACTTCCCCAACCTGGACGAGGCGAACTGGCACTGCTTCGTCAACTGCAAGCTCGACCCCGTGACGGGCGAGTGGCAGATGATGAAGCGCCCGATCCTCCACGTGTTTGCGCCGGCCAGCGATCACGAGCTGGTGGGCGGATGACTCCTGGGCGGGCCGCCCCGGGCGCTCCGGCGCCCGGGGCCGGCCGGCCTGTTCTGGGAGGTGCCCCATGGCCGATCTCACGTGTCCCCACTGCCGATCCCGGCTGCTTCCGTTCGAGCTTCCGGAGGCGGCGGGCTGGAGCGCTCCGTTCCACCTCGCCTGCTTCAACGACGACTGCAGCTACTACCGGCGGGCCTGGGAGTGGATGAAGGGACGTTACGGGGTGTGGGCGGCCTACCGGTTCCGCCTCGACCCCGCCAGCGGAACCGCGTCGCCCCTTCCCGTCTGGTCCCCCGACGCCCTCAAGGACAGGATCCTCGACGCCGAGGTGGAGGTCCACTCCGGGACCGGGAGCGAGATGGCGGGGGGGCTCCGGTGAACGGCGCCACGGTGGAGGAGCCCGAGCTCCTCAGGGACCACCGCAGGCTGGCACCGGGGGAGACGTTCCGGTTTTCCTGCCACCCCGGACTCGAGTGCTTCGGCGCCTGCTGTGCCGACGTCAACATCGTCCTGACCCCCCTGGACGTCCTGGGGCTTGCCCGCCGCCTGGGGGTCAACACCACGGTCTTCCTGGCCCGGTACACGGCGACGCTGGAGAGCCCGGAGCTCGGGCTCCCTGTGGTGACCCTCAGGATGGGGGACGACGAACGGAGGTCGTGCCCCTTCGTCGGACCGGGCGGTTGCGGCGTGTACGAGGACAGACCGTGGGCCTGCCGCATGTACCCGGTCGGGATGGCGCTGCCGCCTGCCCGGGCGGGTGAGACCCCCGAGCCCAGGTACTTCCTCTTCGAGGATGCCTGGTGCGAGGGGTGTGGCCAGGGCCGGGCCTGGACCGTGGACGGGTGGCGGGAGGACCAGGGCATCCCGGTGCGGGAGGAGATCGAGAGGGGATTCCGGGCGCTGGTGTCCCATCCGTGGTTCATCGGGGGACGCAGGCTCGATCCGAAGCGTGCCGCGATGTTCTTCACGGCGTGCTACGACCTGGACCGGTTCCGGGCCTTCATCTTCGAGTCGTCGTTCCGGGACCGCTTCGTGCTGGACCACGTGCTGGAGGAGCGCCTGGCCCACGACGATCTGGAGCTGCTCCGTTTCGCCTTCCGGTGGCTCCGTTTCGCCGTCTTCGGTGAGCGCACCCTCACCGTCCGGCCGCACCGGCCAGGAGGAGGGAGGAAGCCATGAACGACACTTCGAACAGGCCGATCCTGGTTCTCGGCGCGGGTATCGCGGGCCTGACCGCCGCCCTGGAGGCGGCAGAGACGGGCCGGTTCGTGGTGCTGGTGGAGAAGAACCCGTGGGTGGGAGGCAGGGTGGCCGCCTTCCACCAGTACTTCCCGAAGCTCTGTCCCCCATCGTGCGGCCTCGAGATCAACATCCGGCGCCTGGAACGGAACCCCCGGATCCGTCTGCTGACGGGAACGCGCCTTGCGGGGGCCGAGAGGATCGAGGGCGGCTGGAGGGTGATCCTCACCAGGGCCCCCCGGTGGGTCACCGACCGGTGCACCGCCTGCGGCGAGTGCACGGCGGCATGCCCCGTGGAGATCCCGAACCCCTTCGACCAGGGCATGGGGACCGTGAAGGCCATCCACCGGCCCCACGCCCAGTCCTGGCCGGAGCGCTTCGTGATGGAGAGGGATGCCTGCCGCCAGGGCTGCCACGCCTGCGCGGACGCCTGCGAGTACGGCGCCATCGACCTGGCCGCCGAGGCCACCACGGAGGAGCTGGAGGTGGGGAGCGTGGTGGTGGCCACGGGCTGGGAGCCCTACCCTCTGGAGAAGCTCCCGGAGCTGGGTGGTGGGGTTCTCCCCGACGTGATCTCCAACGTCCAGATGGAGCGGCTGGCGCACCCCGGCGGCCCCACCGGAGGCAGGATCCTGCGCCCCTCCGACGGGGCCCCGCCGCGGCGGGTGGCCTTCGTCCAGTGTGCCGGCTCCCGCGACGTGAACCACCTGGCCTACTGCTCCGGGGTGTGCTGCCTGGCCTCATTGAAGGAGGCCCTGTACGTCAGGGAGCAGCTGCCCGGGGCGGAGATCGCCATCTACTACATCGATCGCCGCACTCCCGGCCGGAACGAGGACTTTCTCGAGAAGGTGGCGGGGACGGAGGGCATCCGGCTGGTCAAGGGGAAGGTGGGCAAGGTCCTGGCGGCGGACGGCGGCCTCGAGCTCGTGGTGGAGGACGTGGAGGCCGGCCGCCGCCTGCACGAGAGGGCGGATCTCGTGGTGCTGGCCACGGGCATGGTGCCGTCGGCGGGGGATCTGCCCCTTCCGGTGGAGCTGGACGAGGACGGGTTCGTCCTGGACGACCCGGCCTCCGGCGTGGTCCCCGCGGGTGTGGTGCACCGGCCCCAGGAGGTGGCCTCGGTGGTGCGGGACGCCACGGGGGCGAGCGCCCGTGCCATGGCCATGGCAGGAGGGAGGGCGTGATGGAACGGATCGGAGTTGTCCTCTGCTCGGGCTGTGACATCGGGAAGGCCGTCGACCTGGAGGCCGTGGGGGGTGTGGCCGGGGAGGAGGGGGCGGCGTGGGTGGTCTCGCATCACGCGCTCTGCGAGCCCGAGGGCCTCGAGACCGTTCGCCGGAGGCTCGAGGAGGATGCCGTCGACGGGCTCCTCCTGGGCGCCTGCTCGCAACGGTGCCGCGCCGACGTGCTGTGCGACGCCTGCCTGGGCGTGCCGGTGGAGAGGGCGGCCCTCCGGGAGCACGTGGCCTGGTCCCATGCGCCGCTGGACGAGGACACCCAGGCCCTCGCCGAGGACCTGGTGCGCATGGGCCTCGCCCGGGCGGCCACGGTGAGACCCCCGGAGGTCCTGGACGAGCCGGTGGAGGACACCGTGCTCGTGGTGGGCGGGGGGCTCGCCGGGATGCAGGCCGCGCTCGCCGCGTCGGCCCTGGGAAAGCCGGTGGTCCTGGTGGAGGCCCGGGAGGCCCTGGGCGGGTTCCTCCGGGAGGTTCCGGGCCTGCCGCCCCACAGGCCCCCGTGGGACGTGCCGGTTCCCAACACGGTGGGTGACGTGGTCCGGCAGGTCCTGGACGACCCCCGGATCCGGGTGATCACCGGCGCGAATCTCGAGAGGATCTCCGGCCAGCCAGGCCAGTTCGAGGTGCATGTCGGGACCGGGGATGGCTCGGAGACCTTCCGGGCGGGTGCCATCGTCCAGGCCACCGGTGCCGAACCTTACGATGTCTCCCGGCTGGAGGCGCTGAATCCTGACCGCTCGCCGGACGTGATCGGATCCGTGGAGCTCGATGCCATGCTGGCCTCTGGCGAGCTCCGGCGGCCGTCGGATGGAGCCACACCGAGGAGGGTGGTCTTCGTCCAGTGCGCCGGTTCCCGCGACCCCGACCACCTTCCCTACTGCTCTTCCGAGTGCTGCGCCACCACGCTGCGCCAGGCCGCGCGCCTCCGGCAGGACTTCCCCGAGGTGGAGCCCGTGGTGCTCTACCGGGACCTCCGGACGCCGGGAACCCTGGAGCACCTCTACCAGGCGGTGCAGGAGGAGGGCGGGACCCTGTTCCTCAGGGGCGAGGTGGAGGCCGTGCACGCCAACGGCAACGGTTCCCTCCAGGTGGGGCTGGCCGAGAGCCTGCTGGGCGACGGCGTGGCCGTCCCGGCGGACCTGGTGGTCCTGGCCGTGGGCATGGTGCCGCACTCCGCGGACGGCGAGGCCATCCGGATGCTCAACGATGCCCGCGAGCGTGCGGAGCACGGCGAGTCGGAGACCCAGCGTGCCGAGGCCCGCGAGCTCGTGGAGAATCTGGCCTCCCACGAGGGGACGGAGATCCTCCATCTCACCTACCGGCAGGGGCCGGATCTCCCGGTGCTCCAGTACGGCTTCCCGGACTCCCACTACATCTGCTTCCCCTACGAGACCCGCCGCACCGGCATCTACGCCGCGGGAACCGTGAGGGCGCCCATGGGCCCGGCCGAGGCGGCCGAGGACGCCTGGGGCGCCGCGCTGAAGGCGGTACAGTGCATCGAGGCCGCACGGCGGGGCGAGGCCGTCCACCCGCGGTCGGGCGACCTCGGTGTTCCGGACTTCTTCCTCCAGAGGTGCACCCAGTGCAAGCGGTGCACCGAGGAGTGCCCCTTCGGCACCCTGGACGAGGACGAGAAGGGAACCCCCATGCTCAACCCCCTGCGGTGCCGCCACTGCGGCATCTGCATGGGCGCCTGCCCGGAGCGGATCGTGTCGTTCCCCGACTACTCGGTGGACGGGATCGCCTCCATGATCAAGGCGGTGGAGGTTCCCGACGAGGACGAGGAGAAGCCGCGCATCCTGGCACTCCTGTGCGAGAACGACGCCCTGCCCGCGCTGGACACCGCGGCGGCGCTCCGTACGGGCTGGAACCCCTGGGTACGGGTGGTTCCCGTGCGGTGCCTCGGATCGGTCAACATCGTGTGGATCGCCGACGCGCTCTCCCGCGGCTTCGACGGGGTCATCCTCATCGGCTGCAGGTACGGCGACGACACCCAGTGCCACTACGTCCGCGGCTCCGAGCTGGCCAACCGGCGCCTGGAGAACGTCCAGGAGACCCTGGAGCGCCTCTCCCTGGAGCCCGAGCGCATCCGGCTCGTGGAGCTGGCCCACAACGAGTTCCACCGCATCCCCGAGCTCCTCGACGAGTTCGCCGGGGAGATCGAGGAGATGGACCCCAACCCCTACAAGGGTTTCTAGGGAGGCTGCGCCATGGCTACGGTACCGCTCATCGCCCCGTCGGAGGAGCTCCGGGAGGAGCTCCGTGCCCGTGGAGGCACCTCCGCGGCCCGGTGCTTCCAGTGCGCCACCTGCTCCGCCGTGTGCGACCTCGCCCCGGACGGCCGGCCGTTCCCGAGGCGGGAGATGCTCATGGCGCAGTGGGGCCTGGCCGACCAGCTCATGGCCGACCCCGCCGTCTGGCTCTGCCACCAGTGCAACGACTGCACGGCCCGCTGTCCCCGCGACGCCCGCCCTGGCGACGTCCTGCAGGTCGTGCGGTCCCTGGTGATCGAGCGGCTGGCCTTCCCCCGGTCCCTGGGACGGTTCGTGGCCAACGTGAGGACCACCTGGCCGGTGCTGCTCGGGGCGCCGCTCCTGCTCTGGGTCCTGCTGCTGGGGCTCACCGGTCACCTGGGGGTCCCGGCCCACCTGGTCTCGTGGGAGGAGGTGGTCCCCCACTGGATGATCTACAGCGTGTTCTTCCCCGTCACCCTCCTGGTGATGGCGGCGGCAGGGGTGAGCGCCCGGAGGTTCTGGGTGCTGCTGGGCTCCACCGGGCCTCCCCGGAAGGGGAGCCTCCCGGTCGCCCTGGGGGCGGTGGCCGCGGAGCTCGTGACCCACAGGAGGTTCGGGTGCTGCGAGACCGCGAGGCCACGGCGATGGGGCCACCTGGCCCTGGTCTGGGGGTTTGTGGGGGCCGCCGTCACCTCGGGGCTGCTCATCGTGGCCCTCTACGGGTTCCACATGGAGCTGCCGCTCCCCCTCACCCACCCCTTCAAGATCCTGGGGAACCTCTCGGCCGTGGCGCTGCTCGTGGGCACGGCGATCCTCGTGGTGGAACGCCTCAAGGATCCGGACCGGGTGGGCCGCACCACGGCCTTCGACACGTTCTTCCTGGTGGTGGTGGCCCTGGTGGTCCTCACGGGGACCCTCGTGGAGGTGGCCCGGCTGACGCTGCCGGCTGCCGTGGGACTGCCGATGTACGTGGTCCACCTCTCGCTGGTGCTGACCCTCTTTGCCACGTTCCCCTATTCCAAGTTCGCCCACATGCTCTACCGGACCCTCGCGCTGGCCCACGAGCGGATGACCCGGGAGAACGACCAGCCACCGGATCCCACGGATTGAGCCCACGAAAGGAAGGGAGCGGTCATGCCCGGCAGAAACGTGCTCCACCTGGGACTGGTGGCCGTGCTGGCGGCCTCCCCGATGGTGGCCGGTGAGCCGCCACCACTGGCCCCGGGTCACCGAGACCTGGAATGCCGGGCCTGCCATCCCGGGCAGGACCGGACGGCGGGCTGCACCGATGGCGGGTGCCACCGGGACGTGGCGAAGGTCTTCCTCTCCTCGGAGCACGACAGGCGGCACGTGGACCCGGCCCGGCTTCCGTGCACGGCGTGCCACGGCTCCCACCCCGTGGTGGGTGGCCATGCGGCGAGCGCCCTGGCGTGCACCAACCGGGCCGATCGCCCGTGCCTGCCCTGCCATGAGGCGACCCGGTACCGGGTGGGCAGGCGGATCGCACCACCTGCCGTGGTGGACGAGCCGGGGGCCAGCGTCCACGCCGCCGCACGGCAGGCCCTGGGGTGCTCCGAGGCCACGGTGAGCTGCTTCACCTGCCACGGTTCCCACACCATCCTTCCCCCGGCCGATCCCGAAAGCCCGGTGAACAGGTTCCGGGTGAATCGGACGTGCGGCTCGTGCCACGAGCGGGAGCTCGAGGCGTTCGCCGTGAGCATCCACGCCAGGGGCCTCGAGCGTGGCGACCGGGTGTCGCCCACCTGCGTGTCGTGCCATGGCTCCCACGGGGTCCTGGCCGCCACGGGGCTGCGGGCGCCCACGGCGGCTCCCAAGGTTGTCTTCACCTGCGCCGAGTGCCACGAGGACCCCGCGGTACTCCGCGAGACCCTGCTCCCACTGGAGGCGGTGGACACCTACGAGGAGTCGCTCCACGGCATCGCCTACCGGCACGGGATCCACGACGTGGCCAACTGTGCCACCTGCCACGGGTTCCACGATGTATTTCCCGCCGCGGATCCCCGCTCCCCCGTGAACCCGGCCAACATCCGGGGGCTCTGCCTCGACTGCCACGAACGGGTCACCCCGGAGATGATCGAGGCGGTGCGGCATCCGAAGGGGCGCCCCGGCCTCCGCGGGATCCTGGAGCGGATCACCGTGTACTTCCCCATCGCGGGAACCTCGGTGAACCCGCTGCTGGTCTCCGGGATGGGGGCGCTGGTGGGCTTCCTCTCCGGGATCTTCGGGGTGGGAGGCGGCTTCCTCATGACGCCGCTTCTCATCTTCATCGGCATCCCGGCCGCGGTGGCCGCGGCCACGGACGCGGCGCAGATCACGGCCGGCGCCAGCTCCGGGGCCATCTCCCACGCCCGGCTGGGCAATGTGGACTTCAAGATGGGCCTGGCCATGGTGGCGGGGAGCTGGCCGGGGGGATGGGTGGGCGTCCAGGTGGTCCATGCCCTCCGTGCCATGGGCAACTTCGACTTCTTCCTCAAGGTACTCTACGTGCTGCTGCTGGGCTTCACCGGCATCACCATGCTGGTGGAGGGGGCACGGACCCTCCGCGGGAGGTCGCCCTCCGCCGAGCCCGGCCCCGGGCGTCTCGGCCGGGCCTTCGAACGGCTGCCACTGGTCATGAGCTTCCCCAAGTCACGGCTCAGGATCTCCGTGCTGGTCCCCATGGCAGCGGGCTTCATCGTGGGCATCCTGGCGGCCCTGCTCGGTGTGGGGGGCGGGTTCATCCTCATGCCCATGATGATCTACATCATCGGGATCCCCACGCTGGTGGCCGTGGGGACCGGGCTCTTCCAGATCGTGCTGACCTGTGCCTGGGTGACCCTCCAGCAGTCGCTGACCAACCACACGGTGGACGTGCTCCTGGCCATCGCCCTCTTCGCGGGCTCGGTGATCGGTGCCCAGTTCGGGGTGCTGGCCAGCCGGCGGCTCAAGGGAGAGCAGATCCGGGTGCTGCTGGCGATCATCGTCCTGGCGGTGATGGGCATGCTTCTCTACCAGCTGGTGACACCTCCCGACCTGCTCATCCAGTTCGCCAGGTCCGGCGGAGGCCATCGATGACCGCCCGTGGCCCCCGGGCCCTCCTCGTGCTGCTGGTCCTGGTGGTGCTGACCGCTGGAGCCGCCACGGCCCAGAACGGCGGCGAGCGGCTGCAGGTGGATGTTCGCCGCGTCCGGGTCTCCCTGGGCTTCTCCGGCCAGAAGGTGTTCATCTTCGGCCATGTGCCCGAGGGGACCCGGCGGGTGGTGACGGTGATCGAGGCTCCCGGAAGGGGCCCGGTGCGCCTCATGGAGAAGGGACGGGTGGGCCCGTTCTGGCTGGGCGTCCGGCAGTACGCCGTGTCGGGGCTGCCCGGCCTCTACCTGGTGGAGCTCAGCTGCCCCGGGGGGAACGTCCTCAGGGAGTGCCCGGAGGAGGACCCCCTCGGTGCGGCCAACCGTGAGCTTGCAGCCGTGGGGGTCATGGTGGGCCCGGAGGCGATCGTCTCGCGGGCCAGCGTGGAGGTGCTCCAGGGCGGGGGCGGCGCACGGGACCTGGAGCGGCTCCTGGACGGCCTGTGGGAGCTGGAGTCCTCCCTCGGCCTGTGGGGTGTGGACCCCAACAGGATCCGCCTCAACGACGAGGGCATGTACTACTTCGAGGCCCGCCTGCCGGCCCACGCTCCCGAGGGCAAGTACACCATCACGAGCTGGTTCCTGGGCCTGCCTGCCGGACCACGGTCCGCGAGCTCCGAGCTCTTCGTGCGCCGATGGGGCCTGGTGGCGTGGCTCTCCCGGCTCGCGGCCCGCCATCCCTGGATCTATGCGTTGATCACCGTCGGGATCGCCCTGGCGGCCGGCTGGCTGGCCGGCGCCGTGTTCCGGCGGAGGACCGATCACTGAACCTGAAGGACCACAAGGAGGATCGTATGAGCCGACTGGTACCGCCCCACGGATCCGAGACACTGAAACCGTTGCTGCTGGAGGGAGCAGAGCGCGAGGAGGAGATGGTCCGCGCCCGGACCCTGAAGCAGGTGCCCATGACGAGTCGGGAGACCTCCGACCTCATCATGATGGGCATCGGTGCCTTCACCCCCCTCGAGGGCTTCATGGGCCACGACGACTGGAAGAGCGTCTGTGAGCATTTCACCATGCCGTCCATGGACGGGCTCTTCTGGCCCATCCCCATCACGGTGTCGGCGGCACGGGACCTTGCCGACTCCATCGCCATCGGCGAGGACGTCGCACTGGTGGATGGCGAGTCCGGCACGCTGATGGGGACCATGAAGGTCACCGAGAAATACCGCATCGACCGGGAGCTCGAGTGCCGCCACGTGTTCGGCACCACCGACCTCGAGCATCCCGGCGTCCAGAAGGTCATGGCCCAGGAGGAGCTCAACCTGGCGGGCCCGGTGAAGGTGGTCTCCGAGTCCTTCTTCCCGGAGATGTTCGGGTCGCTCTACCAGCGCCCGGCCGAGGCCCGAGCCATCTTCGACGAGCGCGGATGGAGCACGGTGGCCGCGCTCCAGCTCAGGAACCCCATGCACAATTCGCACGCCTACCTGGCCAAGGTGGCCATCGAGGTCTGCGACGGGGTCTACATCCACCAGCTCCTGGGCAAGCTCAAGCCCGGGGACATCCCTGCCGAGGTGCGGGTCCGGTGCATCGACGCCCTGGTGAAGAACTACTTCCGCGAGGAGCGTGTGGTCCAGGGCGGCTACCCCATGGAGATGCGCTACGCGGGACCCAGGGAGGCCCTGCTCCACGCTGTGTTCCGCCAGAACTACGGATGCAGCCACCTCATCGTGGGACGTGACCATGCCGGGGTGGGAGACTACTACGGCCCCTTCGACGCCCACCGGATCTTCGACGAGATCCCCCACGGTTCTCTCCGGCTCCAGCCCCTGAAGATGGACTGGACCTTCTACTGCTACGACTGCGGCGAGATGGCCTCCATGAAGACATGCCCCCACGAGAGCAAGGCCACCATCGACGAGCAGGGCAACCACGTGTCCGGATCCCGGCTGCTCCTGTCGGGCACCATGCTCCGGAAGATGCTCTCCGAGGGCAAGCCGGTGCCGAAGGAGTTCTCCAAGCCCGAGGTGGTGGCCATCCTCCGGGAGTACTACGCCAGCCTGGAGGAGAAGGTGGAGATCAAGCTGCACGGCGCCGCCACGGGTGACGCGGCGGGCAAGGACTGACCCTACCAGGCCCCGGGGATTCCCCCGGGGCCGTGGCCTTCCCCCCCTCGGCGCGCTCCGGCCGGTTGCACACCGCCGGAGCGCGCCACTTCATGTCCTGTGGCGTCGCATGGCCCCCCGGCCCGGGTCCCGCCGGGGAGGCCAGATGACCGCTCATCCCTCCAGGACCTCTCCGGGCAGGGGGAACCAGCGGAGCGGCTCCAGGCCGGGCTCCAGGGAGGCGAGGGCGTCGGAGGGGCGGGCGGAGCCCGCGGCCGCAAACAGCCTGCGGGCCTCCTCCAGGTAGTGGGGCAGGCGGTCCTGGCGCTCGGTGAGGTGCCGTCCCCGGTACTCGAGGCGCCCCCCGATGAACCGGACGTCCTCCAGGCTGAGCAGGTCGTGGGGAGGATTGTCGTGGTGGCGCCACAGGCCGGTCTCTGGGTCGAAGTCGTACTGGGGCAGCAGGCGCCACCCGTCGCTGGCGATGAGGTGGACGGCCTCCAGCACGTAGTCGATCACGGTGTCCGGGCAGAAGTAGTTGAAGTTCACCCGGACCCACCCCGGCTTGATCCCCTCGCACCCGCTGGCGATGGCCGCCTTGAAGCGGTTGGAACGGTCGCGGTCGATGCCCAGGAGGCGATGGCCGTAGGGGCCGGCGCAGGAGCAGCCGCCCCTGGCCTGGATGCCGAAGAGGTCGTTGAGCAGGGCCACCACGAAGTTGTGGTGGAGGTACCGGTCGCCAAACCGGATCACGAAGCTGACGATGGACAGCCGGGTGGCCTCCAGGTTGCCCAGGATCTGGATGTCCGGGCTGGTGGACCAGGAGGCGATGGCCCGCTCCACGAAGGTCTTCTCCAGCTCCTCGATGGTGTCCACCCCCACGGCCTCCTTGAGCCGGAACACCAGGCCGGCCCGGATGGACTCGATGATGGCCGGGGTGCCGCCCTCCTCGCGGTGGGCGGGGTCCTCGATGTAGGTGTGGTCCTCGGCGCTCACGTAGGAGACGGTGCCCCCGCCCGGGACCGAGGGGACGCGGTTGGTGAGCAGGTGGCGCTTGACCACGAGGACGCCCGGCGTTCCCGGGCCACCCACGAACTTGTGGGGCGAGATGAACACGGCGTCCTTGGCGGCCAGGGGGTCGGCCCCCGCCGAGAGGTGGGGGTTCATCTCGATGCGCACGTAGGGGGCCGCCGCGGCGAAGTCCCAGAAGGCCAGCGCTCCGTGGCGGTGGAGCAGCTCGGTGATGCCGTAGGTGTCGGACACGATGCCGGTGACGTTGGAGGCGGCCGAGAAGCTGCCGATCCTGAGGGGACGGTCCGCGTACTCCCGGAGCTTCTCCTCGAGGAACTCCTCGTCGATCCTGCCGTCCTCGTCCTCGGCGATGGTGACCACGTCGGCGATGGTCTCCCGCCACGAGATCTCGTTGGAGTGGTGCTCGTAGGGTCCGATGAACACCACCGGGCGCTCCCGGGGGGGAATGGCCTCCGAGAGGCCGAACCGGGAGTCCAGCTCGGCGGGGATCCGCAGGTTGAGGATCTGGATGAGCTTCTGGATGGCCCCCGTGGCCCCGGACCCGCAGAAGATCACCACGTCGTCGTCCCCGCCGCCCACGGCGCGGTGGATGATCCGGCGGGCGTCCTCCCGGAAGCGGGTGGTCTGGAGCCCCGTCATGGAGGTCTCCGAGTGGGTGTTGGCGTACAGGGGCATCACCTCGTTCCGGATGAAGTCCTCGATGAAGTCGAGGGAGCGGCCGGAGGCCGTGTAGTCCGCGTAGGTGACCAGCCTGGGCCCGAATGGGCCGTCCAGGGCCCGGTCGCGCCCGATGATGCCGTTCCGGATGGACTCGATGAGGGCGAGTGTGTCGTGATCCACGATGGTGCTCCGTTTTGGGGCCGTCGGCGGCCATGCTGCACGCTCCTGTTTACCACACCGTGCGGTGTGGAGGACGGGACCCGTGGCTCACCGCCGGAGGGAGACCGCCAGGGATCCCCCCGCGGCGAAGAGCAGCGCCAGGGCCACGAGCAGGAACTTGGGAACGGCGCAGGCGGTGGCCACGCCGGCCCACGGTGCCAGGTGACCGCCGAGGAGCATCAGGGCCAGGGCAACGTTCTCCACCAGGTCCAGCGTCCCCGCCGCGAGAGCTCCCCAGGCCAGCCACAGGCCCACACGGTGACGAACCCCGGTGCCGGGCGGTCCCGCCACCGCCTCGCAGGCCAGGGCCAGGGCGGTGGCGTAGGTGAGGGCGAAGAGCATGTCGAGGCCGAGCCCGAAGGCGGCCGCGGTCCGTCCCTCGCACCCCCAGGCCACCAGGATGAGGCCGGCACGTTCGGCGGTCCCGGCGAGCTCCAGCCCCACGACGCCGTAGGGTGCGAGGCTCCGGTCCAGGGCCACCTGGATCCCCAGCAGCACCACGGCGAGGGTCGTGGTCCCTCCGAACAGGGGTCCCCGCAGGTGACCCGGGATCCAGGCCAGGGGGCCGCGCCGGCCCTCCCGTGCTGCCGTGCCGTCGTGCTGGTCCGTCATGGTGACCAGCATATCCCAGACACGGGGACCGTGGCGGGAAGCGGGTGCGGCGAACGGGGGCGGGTAACGGCGGCGGGGATCGGGATCGGCGACGGAGAGCAGCGACCGGGTCCGGTGATCTTCCCGGGCTGGCCCCGGTTCCATCCGGCCACTGAGGCGTATCCGGTCGAGGTCATCACCCCCCCCCGCCCCTGCCTCCCTGTGCCCCCGCTTTCCCGGGTGGACGGGGGGCGTCCTGACGCTTCACTCTCTTCACCAGGCGCCCTGAGGCCAGGCCTTCGTGACGGAATGCCCCGGAAGTGGCCGCCTTCCCCTGCTTCCCTGACACGGGACGCGCTACAATGAAGTGCACATGCTCGAACTGGTATACGAGGACGGCGGGGTGACCCATCGCGTGCCGGTCCGGAGCGGGTTGATGCTCGGCCGGTCGAGCGACAACGATGTCGTGTTGCGGGATTTCTCCGTCTCGCGGCACCACGCCCGCATCGAGGGCGAGGAGGGTGGCTTCCGGATCGTGGACCTGGACTCCACCAACGGGGTCAAGGTGAACGACGAGTTCGTCACGTCGAGCCCCATCCGCGTGGGGGACCAGCTCGCCATCGGAAGCTTCCTGCTCCGGGTGGAGGACGCGGCCCAGCGGACCGAGGGGCTCTCCTCGGCCACCTACTTCCGGCCACTGAAGGAGTTCAACCAGGACTACGGCCTGGAGGGGGAACAGTCGGGCGCCGTGCGTTCCCTGGGGGACCGCGAGCGGGTGTTCGAGGTGCTGGCCCAGGTGGCCAAGACCCTCCTCCAGGTGGAGGAGCTGCACCCGGTGCTCGAGAAGGTCATGGACCTGGTGTTCGAGCACCTGAAGGTGGACCGCGGCTTCATCATGCTCTACGACGAGGAGGGGACGCCCCACCTGGAGCTGTGGCGGGCCCGCGAGCTGGAGGACGGCGGCGAGCCCGAGGTGCCGCTTTCCCGGACCATCCTCGACATGGTCTCCCGCCAGAAGGTGGCGCTGCTCACCCACGATGCCCAGGCCGACCAGCGTTTCGACGCGGGCCAGAGCATCCGGATCCACCAGATTCGCTCCGCCATGTGCGCGCCCCTGTGGCACCGCAACGAGGTGATCGGCGTCATCTACGTGGATTCCCCCCTCCACGTGGGGTCCTTCTCCACGGCGGACCTGGACCTGCTCACGGCGCTGGCCAACTACGCGGCCGTGGCCATCGAGCAGGCGCGGCTGAGGGAGCGCATCCAGAAGGCCCAGAGGATGCGGAACCGGCTGGAGCGGTACCACTCGCCCGCGGTGATCGAGGCCGTCCTGTCGGTGCCGGAGCAGGAGACCCCCCAGGTGATGCAACGGGAGACCTCCATCTTCTTTGCCGACATCGTGGGGTTCACCTCCCGGTGCGAGAGCCTTCCCCCCGAGGAGGTGGCGGCGTTCCTCAACCAGTTCTTCTCCCTGGCCGCGGAGGCGGTGTTCGAGTACGGGGGAACCCTGGACAAGTTCATCGGCGACGCGGTGATGGCGTTCTTCGGGGCGCCCCTGCCCCAGCCCGATCACGCCGAGCGCGCGGTGCGGTGCGCCGTGACGCTCCGGCGCTCCCTGGCCCAGTGGAACCGCCAGCGGGCCCTGGAGGGCCTGGAGCCGGTGGAGGTCCGCATGGCGATCCACTCCGGTCCCGTCGTGGTGGGCGACATCGGGTCGGAGACGCGTGTGGACTACACGGTCCTGGGCAACACGGTCAACGTTGCCGCCCGCCTCGAGGAGTTCGTGGCGAAGCCGGGGTTCATCGTCCTGGGTGAGACCACCCAGGCGGAGGTGGCCCACCTCTTCCCCACCGAGCACCTGGGGAACGTGCAGCTCAAGGGGCTCAGCCGCAAGATCGCGGCCTACCGGGTGAAGGTGGAGGAGATCAGCAGCGGGGAATGGGCCCGGCCATGAGGATGCAGGACCTCGTCTTCGTGACGTCGAACCTCGGCAAGCTCAAGGAGGCCGAGGAGGTGCTCGGTGTCAAGCTCCACCATCACGCGCTGGACCTCCCCGAGCTCCAGACCATGGACCTGGAGGAGGTGGTGCGCCACAAGGCCCGCACCGCGTGGGAGCGGCTGGGCCAGCCGGTCCTGGTGGAGGACACATCGCTGGAGCTGGCCGGGATGGGCGGGTTCCCCGGTCCCCTGGTCCGGTGGCTCCTGGTGAGCGTGGGGCCCGCCGGGATCGCCCGGGTGGCCCATGCCTTCACGGACCCGCGGGCCACCGTGCGGTGCATGGCCTGCGCCTGCGAGGGGGGCGAGGAGGTGGTCGGCCTGGGGGTGGTGCGGGGCCGGATCGCGGAGCGCCCCAGGGGCCGCAAGGGCTTCGGGTGGGACAGCGTCTTCATCCCCGACGAGGGGGGCGGCAGGACCTACGCCCAGATGCCGGCCGGGGTCAAGAACGCCCTCTCCCACCGGCGCAAGGCCCTGGAGGCCCTCAAGGCCGCCCTGGGATAGGCCCCGACCCCCGACGGGACCGGATTCCCGGGGCACGGCGCACCCGTCGGAGGCATGGAGGGCCTGTGCTACCCTCCGCGCCATGCGGGAGGAGTTGCTGTCGAGGCGTGCCGGGGAGATCCGGGGGATGTTCGGCCGGATCGCCCACCGGTACGATCTCCTCAACAGGGTCCTCTCGCTGGGACGCGACGTGGCGTGGCGGCGCCGGCTGGGACGGGCGGTCCGGGCGTCGGGCGCGGCCACGGTGCTGGACGTGTGCACGGGCACCGGCGACGTGGCGCTGGCCCTGCCCGGAGGGGCCCGCGTGACGGGCACGGACTTCTGCCTCCCCATGCTGGCCCTGGCGCGGGCCAAGGCCCGGGACCGCCGCCGGCTGCCGCTCTTTGCGGGCGACGCCCTGCGGCTTCCGGTGCACTCGGGCGCCTTCGACGCGGTGACCGTGGCCTTCGGCGTCCGGAACTTCGAGGACCTGGAGGCGGGCCTCCGCGAGCTGGTGCGGGTGCTCCGGCCGGGGGGGCACCTCTTCGTGCTGGAGTTCTCCCGGCCCGCCGGCCCGCTGGCCCCGGTGCTCGGCTGGTGGGCACGGACCGTACCCCCACGGGTCGGGCGGTGGCTGTCGGGCGATCCCGAGGCCTACAGCTACCTGCCGGCCTCCGTGTCGGGGTTCCCGCCCCTGGAGGAGATGGTCCGCGTGCTGGAGTCCGTGGGGCTCGAGGGGGTGACGGGCGAGAGGCTGACGGGGGGCGTGGCGGCGTTGTACCGTGGACGGCGGGCGGGGGCGCCGGGCCCGCCGGTGGAGGTTGCGTGATGGACGACAGGATCCTGGACGGCAAGAAGGTGGCGGCCGCGATCCGCGGGGAGGTGGCCGGGCGCGTGGCGGAGCTGGGGAAACGGGGCGTGGTGCCCCGGCTGGACGCGGTGCTGGTGGGGGACGACCCGGCCTCCCGGGTCTACGTGGGGTCCAAGGCCCGCACCTGCGCGAAGCTGGGCATGGCCTCGGAGACCCACCACCTCTCCGGTGACGCTCCGCAGGAGGAGGTTGAGGCGCTGGTGGACCGGCTCAACGCCGACCCGGAGGTGGACGGGATCCTGGTCCAGCTCCCCCTGCCGGACCACCTGGACACCCACGCCGTCCTGGACCGGATCGATCCCGCGAAGGACGTGGACGGCTTCCACCCGGTGAACACGGGCCTGCTCCAGCAGGGGCGGCCCGCGCTGGTTCCCTGCACGCCCGCCGGCATCATGGAGATGCTGCGCCGGGAGGGGATTCCCATCGAGGGGCGCCGCGCCGTGGTGGTGGGCCGCTCGGACATCGTGGGCAAGCCCATGGCCATGCTGCTCCTGCACGCCCACGCCACGGTGACACTCTGCCACTCGCGGACCCGTGATCTCGCGGGGGTGACGAGGGAGGCCGACATCCTGGTGGCCGCAGCGGGCCGCCTGGCCATCATCGGCCCGGAGCACGTGAAGGAGGGTGCGGTGGTGATCGACGTGGGGATCCACCGGATCACCGACCGGAGCGAGGTGGAACGCCTCTTCCCCGGGGATGCGGCCCGGATGGAACGCTTCGAGTCGAAGGGCTCGGTCCTTGCCGGGGACGTGGACTTCGTGAGGGTGGCCCCCCTGGCCTCCCGGATCACGCCGGTACCGGGAGGTGTGGGGCCCCTGACCATCGCCATGCTCATGGCCAACACGGTGCGGGCGGCCGCGGCGCGCCGGGGCCACTGAGGGGGATCCGTGGAGAGCCCCCCCTCCCGGAGTCGTCCCTGCGTGGTGGGGCTGACGGGGGGTCTGGCCTCGGGCAAGAGCACCGTGGCCCGGGGGATGGCACGGCTGGGTGCCGCCGTCCTGGATGCCGACGCCGTGGTCCACGAGCTGTACCGGCCGGGGATGCCGGGCGCCGCCGCGGTGGCGGAGCTCTTCGGCCCCGGCGTTCTCGATCCCCGGGGCGGGGTGGACCGCGACGCGCTGGCGGCCCGCCTCCAGGAGGACCCGGAGGCCCTGGGCCGTCTCGACGGGGCGGTGCATCCGCTGGTCAGGGAGCATGTCCGCTCCTGGGTGGAGGACCTTGCCGCCCGGGGCGATCCGCCGGAGGTGGCCGTGGTGGAGGCCACACTCATGGTGGAGTCCGGGTCGTGGCGGGACCACGACCTGCTGGTGGTGGTCTGGTGCCGTCCGGAGCAGCAGCTGGAGCGGGCGGTGGCGCGGGGGATGGACCCGGAACGGGCCAGGACCCTCCTCGCCCATCAGATGCCCCTCGAGGAGAAGCGCCGCCTGGCCCACGTGGTGGTGGACAACTCCGGTCCACCGGAGGAGCTTCCCCCCCGGATCGAGTCGGCCTGGAGGGAGATCCTCCAGCTCTGTTCCCGGGTCCCGGCTACCTCGCCGGCGGCTCCAGCCACTCCGTCTGGTAGCCGTCCGTCTTCGGGATGATGCAGAGGAAGCGCACGGGAACCGTCCCCCGGTTCTCGTAGGAGTGGGCCACGCCGGCGGGGATGAAGACCGCGTCCCCCGCCCGGACCGTGTTCTCCTCGCCGTCCAGGGTCAGGACCATCTCTCCCTCCAGCACCACCTGCTCGTGCTCGATGGAGTCGTGCCGGTGCTCGGGGATACGGCCCCCCGGTTCGAGCGTGAACCGGCGGGTGATGAAGGTGGGAACGCCGTCGGGGGGCCCCAGGAGCACCTGGATGGTGGCGCCCCGGGAATTGGCCACGGGGCTGGGTTTCGGGTCGTCCATGCTGCGGATGACGGGCTTCATGGAGCACCTCCGGCGTTCGCGATCTCGTGCGAAGCATACCGGCTCGGGTGGTGCGTGCCAACGGGTGACCGGGGGACGGCACCCGCGGCTCTTCTGGTACGATCCTGCCATGCTGGAGCGGCTCGAGGTGCGTGGGCTCGGCATCATCGAACGGGTGGTGGTGGAGCCCCCGGCGGGGCTGGTGGCCCTCACCGGCGAGACCGGTGCCGGAAAGTCCCTCCTGGTGGGCTCGCTGAAGCTGCTCGCCGGGGCCCGGGCCCAGGCGGACATGGTGCGCACCGGTGACGCCCTGCTCCGGGTGGAGGGTGTGTTCACCGTTCCCCGTGATGCGGGAATCGAGGAGCTCCTGGAGGGGCTGGGCATCGGCTCCGATGACCAGCTGGTGGTGCGCCGGGAGGTCACGGCCCAGGGCCGCAGCCGGGCCTGGCTCAACGACGTGTCGGTCACGGCGGCCACGCTGCAGCAGCTGGCGCCCCGCCTGATGTCGATCCATGGTCAGCACGAGCAGCACGGTCTGGCGGACCCCGGGGTCCAGAGGGGACTGGTGGATGCCTTCGGTGGTCATGGCCTCCTCCTCGAGAGGGTGGCTGAGGCGTGGGAGCGATGGAGGGAGGCCGCGGACCTGGTGGATCGGCTGGAGCGGGCCCGTGCGGAGCGGAGGGACCGGCTGGACGTGATCGCCTTCCAGCTGGCCGAGATCGATGCGCTCGCCCCGCAGCACGGCGAGGACGAGGAGCTGGAGCGACGCCGCCGGCAGCTCCGGAACGCGGTGCGCATCATGGAGCTCTCCTCGGCCCTGGTGGAGCGCCTCGGTGAGGGGGAGACGGCCGTGGTGGACGAGCTGGCCAGGGGGGAGCGGGAGCTCGCGGAGCTCGTGGAGTGCGGCCTGCCCCTGGCCGGATCCCTGGGGCGCCTGGAGGAGGCCCGGATCCTCGTGGAGGAGGTGCTGCGCGAGGTCCAGGGAAGCAACCGGGAGATCTCGGAGGATCCCGCCGAGCTGGAGGCGGTGGAGGCCCGCCTCCACAGGCTCGAGCAGCTCATGCTCAAGTACGGCTCGCCGCTCGAGGCCGTGCTGGAGCACCGCGAGCGCCTGGTGGCGGAGCGGGACGAGCTGGACGCGGTGGGTGACCGGCTGGCGGAGGCCCGCCGGGAGGCCGCGGAGGCGCTCGAGGCCTACGACGGTCTGGCCCGCGAGCTCCAGGAGGCCCGGGAGCGCTCCTCCAGCTCCCTGGTCGAGGCGGTGACCTCCATCCTGGAGCGCCTCGCCATGGGGGGGACCCGGCTCGAGCTGCGGTGGTCCGCCACGCCCGATCCGGACAGCCCCCTGGAGCGCTCCGGCGGGGGCGTGCGGTTCGGACCGGAGGGGGTCGAGGAGTGCGAGCTGCTCATCGCCCCGAACCCCGGTGAGGATCCCCGGCCCCTGGGCAGGATCGCCTCCGGGGGGGAGCTGTCCCGTGTGCACCTGGCCCTGAGGGCCGCCCTCAGGGGCCGGAGGCCGGGCCGCGGGATGACGCTGCTCTTCGACGAGGTGGACACGGGGCTGGGTGGGGGCACCGCCGCGGCGCTGGGGGGCGTCCTGGAGGAGCTGGCGGCGATGGACCAGGTGCTCGTGGTCACCCACCTGCCCCAGGTTGCGGCCCGTGCGGCCGCCCACCTCCGGGTGGAGAAGGTGGAGCAGGGGGGGCGGGTGGTGACGAGAGTGACGGCGCTCGAGGGGGAGGGGCGGGTGGAAGAGATCGCCCGGATGCTGGCGGGCAGCGACGTGGGCACCTCGGCGCTGGAGCACGCACGGTCGCTCCTGGCAACGGAGGGTGGCCGTGCGGGTTGAGCCGTTCCTGGACGGAGACGACGTGCGGCGCGTGACTCCCCGGGTGCGCCGGGTCGTCGGGCGCGGTGGCGTGGTGGTGATTCCCACCGAGACTTTCTACGGCCTGGGAGCCTGCCCCCGGGTCTCCGGAGGTGTGGACCGGGTCTTCGGGCTCAAGGCGAGACCCCGGGGGATGCCGCTGCCCGTCCTGTGCGCCGACTGGGCCCAGGTGGAATCGCTGGTGGAGGTCCCCCCGGCATACCGGGTCCGGCTCTCACGATCGTGGCCGGGTCCCCTCACGGTGGTGCTCCCGCTCCTCGAGCCCGTGGCCGCGGCACCGGGGGGGACCCTGGCCGTGCGCATCCCGGGGCACGACCTGCTGCGCTCGCTCCTGTACCTCGTGGGCCCGCTCACGGGGACCTCTGCAAACCGCCACGGTGCAGCCCCATCGACCGAGGCACCCACGGCGGCGGGATCCCTGGAGGGGGAGCCCGACGTGGTGCTGGACAGTGGCACCCTCCCCGGTGGCCTGCCGAGCACGCTGGTGGATCTCACAGGGCCCGAGCCGAGGGTCCTCCGGACCGGGTCCGTATCCTGGACATGATGGTGCGCCCGGTCGCGCCGAAGGCGGGGCGTGTGTCCCAGAATGATCGATTTCCGCGGTCGCCGGGGGTCCCCTGAGAGCTTCTCCCAACATGTGGAAAACGTTGTGGAAAAACCTGTCGAAAACGCGTTAAGCCCATGTAGAACGTGCACTTGTGATTTCGACAGGGTGCCTGGAAGAAACGACGTAACATGTTGAATCACAAGGGGTTGCATCTAAGTATTTGAACGGCGGTCGCTTGGAATTGGCCCACTTGTGGGGGAGTTCCACAACCCACGCCATTCCGGACTTTGCCTCCAGCCGTTCGCCGGATTCTTCCTGGGGGTGTTGTGGCCGGGAGGAAGGTGTCGGACGGGTGGGTTCGCGCTCCCGGAGCGGTTCCGCGGAGGACACTGGCTGGAAGCTCCCGGTGAGCCCGGTGGAGGCGACGTTGCGACGGTGCCGCCCGCAGTCCATCGGCGGGAGCCACGGCTGGCCGGGGCCATCTTGTGACCGCAATGGCCCTGTGGTAGCGTACCTTGGCCCTTCCGGGCCGCACGACGGGAGCAGAACGATGCCCATCCGATCCATCGATGACAGGACACCCCGCTTCGGCAGGCGGGTCTTCGTGGCCGAGAACGCCCTGGTCCTCGGGGACGTGGTGCTGGAGGACGACGTGTCCCTCTGGTTCAGCGTGGTGGTGCGGGGTGACATCCACTGGGTCCGCATCGGCGCCCGATCCAACCTCCAGGACGGGGCCATCGTCCACGTGGAGAACGGGGAGTGGCCCACGGTCCTCGGCGAGGAGGTCAGCGTGGGGCACGGGGCCGTCCTCCACGGCTGCACGATCGGCTCCCGGAGCCTGGTGGGGATGGGCGCCGTGGTCATGAACGGCGCGGTGGTCGGCGAGGGCTCCATCGTGGCGGCCGGCGCGGTGGTGCGAGAGGGCTTCAAGACGCCGCCCCGGAGCCTCCTCGCGGGGGTGCCCGCACGGGTCAAGCGGGAGGTGACGGACGAGGAGCTCGAGCGCATCCGGCGGACGGCCAGGCGCTACCTGGAGTACAAGAGCCGCTACCTGGCGGGGTCGGCCCGGCCGGCCGGGCCCCTGTCACTCGAGGAGGAGGCCCCATGATCCGACGAGTGAAGGGAACGCGGGACATCCTGCCTCCGGAGAGCCGGCTCTGGGTCGCCGTGGAGGCGGAGGCCCACCGGATCTTCTCGGGTTTCGGGTACGACGAGATCCGCCTCCCTGTGATGGAGCCCACCGAGCTCTTCGTCCGGTCCGTGGGTGAGGGAACGGACATCGTCTCCAAGGAGATGTACACCTTCTCCGACCGGAAGGGGCGGTCCCTGACCCTGCGACCCGAGGGGACCGCTGGCGTGGCGCGGGCCTACATCGAGAACGGTCTGGGCCAGAGGCCGCACCCCCTCCGGCTGTCCTACATGGGGCCCATGTTCCGCTACGAGAAGATGCAACGGGGGCGGTACCGTCAGTTCTCCCAGATCGGTCTCGAGCTCCTGGGGGCGGCGACACCGGAGGCGGACGTGGAGGTGCTCCTGGTGCTCCACACCTTCCTGGCCGCCCTGGGTTTCGACGACCTGGTGATCGTGCTCAACAACCTCGGGGACCCGGAGGACCGGGAGCGGTACATCGAGGTGCTGAAGGGTGAGCTGACCCCGCACCGCGAGCGGCTCTGCCGCGACTGCCAGCGCCGGTGGGACGAGAACCCCCTCCGGATCCTGGATTGCAAGGTCCCCTCGTGCAGGGAGATCGTCGAAGGCACCACTCCGGTGGGCGAGGTGGCCTCTCCCGAGTCGCAGACGCACGTGGCGGCCGTGGAGGAGCAGCTGTCCGCCCTGGGCATCGCGGTGCGCCGGGCACCCCGTCTGGTGCGCGGCCTGGACTACTACCTGAGGACCGTGTTCGAGGTGATCTCCCCTGAGCTGGGGGAGAACACCGTGATCTGTGGTGGTGGCCGCTACGACCGCCTCATCTCCGACCTGGGCGGATCCCAGGTGCCGGGAATCGGCTTCGCCATCGGCGAGGACCGCCTGGTGGAGGTGCTGCCCGAATCCACCAGGGAGCGGTTCCTGGGAGAGCGGCCGGTGGCCGTGCTGCCGGTCGGCGGGGGTGCCGCCACGGTCGCGCTGGACCTGGCCCGGAAGCTGGCCCTGGCCGGTGTGCGGGCCGAGGTGGAGGTGACGGGGCGTTCCCTGAAGGCCGGCCTCAAGTGGGCGGGCAAGCTCCACGCCCGGTGGGTCGTCATCCTGGGCGAGGACGAGCTGGCCGTGGCGCAGGCGACTGTCCGGCATATGGACACCGGGGAGCAGGAACGCATGGCCCTGGACTCGGTGGCTCGCCGGCTCGCCGGCGGCACGGAGGCTGGGGTCGACTGACGAGGGGACATTCCTCCGGAGCCGCCGATCCGGTAGGATGCGGCCCCATGCGCGCGTCGGACTTCGACTACCACCTTCCCGAGGATCGCATCGCCCAGCGGCCGGTGCCACGGGGCACCGCCCGCCTTCTGGTGGTGGACCGCAGGGGCGAGGGGTTCGCCCACCGGAGGGTCGCCGACCTGCCCGGCCTGCTCGAGCCGGGCGACCTGGTGCTGCTCAACGACACGCGGGTGATCGCCGCCCGGCTCTTCGCACGCCGCTCCACGGGGCGCCGCTTCGAGCTCCTCCTCCTCGGGCCGGTGGATCACGAACGGTGGACGGCGCTCCTGCGCCCCACCGCCCGGGCCCGCCCCGGTGAAGCCCTGGAGCTGCCCGACGGGGGTCTGGTGGTGCCGGAGGAGCACCTGGGGGAGGGCGTGTGGAGGCTCCGCTTCGAGCCACCCCTCGACGTGGACCGGCTGGACGGTATCGGAGAGCCTCCGCTGCCCCCCTACATCCGCCGGCCGGAGGGTGCCACCGAGGCGGACCGCAGCGCCTACCAGACGGTCTACGCCAGGGTCCCGGGCGCGGTGGCCGCCCCCACCGCGGGCCTCCACCTGACGGAGGAGATCCTGTCGGAGCTCGCCGCGCGGGGGGTCGAGGTGGCCTCCCTCACCCTCCACGTGGGGATCGGGACCTTCCGGCCGGTCTCGGTGGAGAACGTGGAGGAGCACCGCATGCACGAGGAGCGCTACGAGATCCCGCCGTCCACGGCGCGGACCATCAACACGGCGCTCGGTGAGGGGCGGCGCATCGTCTGTGTCGGCACCACCAGCGTGCGGGCCCTGGAGTCGGCGCTGGCCGCGGGGGGAGGCACCGTCCGGCCCGGGCCCGGGCGGAGCGACCTCTTCATCCGCCCCGGCCACCGGTTCCTGGGGACCGGCGCGCTGATGACCAACTTCCACCTGCCCCGCTCCACGCTGCTCATGCTGGTGTGTGCCCTGGCGGGCCGCAAGCGGACCCTGGCGGCCTACCGGGAGGCGGTGGAGCACGGCTACCGCTTCTACTCCTACGGGGATGCCATGCTGATCCTCTGAGCCTCCCGGGTTTACTCCCACCGGAGGACCCTTTACTCTCCTGATGCCCCCATTGGCGGGCCCCGGAGGCGACGATGACGATGTCGGCATGGCAGCGGCCGTGGTGTGGAAGCCTGAGACGCGAGGACCTTGGTCGGAACGTGGAGCTCGTGGGCTGGGTCCGGAGGAGCCGGGACCTGGGAGGGCTCGTGTTCGCGGACCTCAGAGACCGGTCGGGCCTGGTCCAGCTGGTCTTCGAGAGCGAGATGCTCGCGGCGGGCGAGGGGCTCTCCCAGCAGGACGTGATCCTGGTGCGGGGTACGGTGCGCGAACGGGCCGAGGGGCAGGCCAACCCCGACCTGCCCACGGGCGAGGTGGAGGTGCGCGTGACGGAGATGGAGCTGCTCAGCCATGCCGAGACCCCGCCCTTCCTGGTGGAGGACGACACCAACGCCTCCGAGGAGCTCCGGCTGGAGTACCGCTATCTGGACCTGCGCCGTCCCGTGATGCTCGAGAACCTCATGCTCCGGCACCGGGTGGTGGCCGAGACCCGCCGCTACTTCGACGAGATGGAGTTCGTGGAGGTGGAGACCCCCATCCTGACCCGGTCCACCCCCGAGGGTGCACGGGACTTCCTGGTGCCCTCACGGATCCACAAGGGCTCCTTCTACGCCCTCCCCCAGTCCCCCCAGCTCTTCAAGCAGCTCCTCCAGGTGGCGGGGTTGGGGCGCTACGTGCAGATCGCCCGCTGCTTCCGTGACGAGGACCTCCGGGCCGACCGGCAGCCGGAGTTCACCCAGGTGGACGTGGAGGCCTCCTTCGTCACCGAGGAGGACATCTTCGTACTCATCGAGGGGCTCTTCGCGAGGGTCTTCCCCCTGGTGGGCATCGAGCCGCCCGAGACCTTCCCGCGCATGGCCTACGCCGAGGCCATGGAGCGCTTCGGCTCGGATCGTCCGGACACCCGCTTCGGCCTGGAGCTGGTGGAGCTCGCGCCGCTGTGCGAGGGCTGTGGCTTCCGCGTGCTCGAGTCCGCGGCGGCCGAGGGGCGGGTCAAGGGCCTCGTGCTGCCCGGCGGCGCCGGGCTCTCCCGCAGGGAGCTCGATGCCCTCACGGAATTCGTGAAACCCTACGGGGCGGCCGGGGTGCTGTGGTTCAAGCGCAGCGCCGAGGGCGTGGCCTCGCCGGCGAAGAAGGCCCTGGGCGAGGAGGGTGTGCTCCGCTTCCTGGAGGCGGCCGGGGCCGGCGAGGGCGACCTCCTCCTGGTGGTGGGCGGTCCCCGGAAGGTGGTGCTCGCCGCCCTGGGGGCGCTGCGGCTCCACCTGGCCGCGGAACGGGGCCTGGTGCCGGAGGACCGCCACGACTTCCTCTGGGTGACGGACTTTCCCCTGCTCGAGTGGAGCGAGGAGGACGGGCGCTTCTACGCCATGCACCACCCCTTCACGGCCCCCCGGCCGGAGGACGTGGAGAAGCTCGGCTCCGATCCCGGTGCGGTGAGGGCGCGGGCCTACGACGTGGTCATGGACGGTGTGGAGCTGGGGGGCGGCTCCATCCGGATCCACGACCCGGAGGTGCAGCGGCGGATGTTCGCGACCCTGGGCATCGGGGAGGAGGAGGCGCGGGCGCGCTTCGGCTTCCTGCTGGAGGCCTTCCGCTACGGGGTTCCGCCCCACGGGGGCATCGCCCTGGGCCTGGACCGGATGGTCATGCTCATGGCCGGCCGGGACTCCATCCGGGACGTGATCGCCTTCCCCAAGACCACCTCGGCCTCCTGTCTGCTCACCGGGGCCCCCTCCGGCGTGGACCCCGCCCAGCTCGAGGAGCTCGGTCTGAAACCATCGGAGTAGTGGCCCGGTCCACGCAGCCTTGGGGGATCAGGTGCCCCCGGCAGGGGCGTCCCTGTCCCCTGAGGCCGTGGAGACCCTCCACAGGCCCGCGGCGATGAGGAGGCCCCCCACCGCCTGGGGCCACCCCATGCGCTCCCCCAGGAACAGGGCGGCCAGCGAGCCGGCGGCCAGGGGCTGCAACGTGGTGTAGGCCGCCACCAGGGACGGCGTCGAGCGTGCCACGGCCCAGGTGTTGATCAGGTAGTTGAGGGTGGTGGGAATGAGGACGATGTAGAGGAGGCCGAGCCACACGGCCCCTCCGAGATCCGCTACCGGCAGGGCCGCATGGACGCGCCAGGAGACCGGGCCGACGGGGCCCTCAGCGTGTGCCATCGTCCTCCGGGAGCTCGTGGAGCGTCAGCTCGCCACGCTCGGCCCGGGCCAGGAGGTCGAACGCCTCGGCCGCGCGGTCGGCGGGAACGCGGACCTTCGCCTGCCCGAGGCCGTCCAGGGTGAGGCCATGGGTGAGACGGAGCGCCTCTCCGTGGATGCGAGAGGGGATGCCCCAGGCCTCCAGGAAGGCCACGATCTGCCGGGCCTCCATGTCGCCCTGTGCGGTGAAGACGGTGACGTCCGCCGGTACCATCATGTCGTGCTTCCCTCCCGCCTTGACAGCGCGGGGAGTACCCCGGGTATTCCCGGCGGACGCCTGCTCCTGGGGACGGTAGCGGATGACGCGGGCCTCCTCGATGGTGATCATGGCCCCGCACCCCGCCGCCGCTCAGAACCCCGCGATCACCCCGTGGATCGTGTACGCCATGAGCGCCCCCATCACGGTGTTGGCCAGGTTGGTGCCGTGGTTGGTGGCGGGGCCGAGGCCGTCCAGGAGGCCCTCGGCCAGCATGGCCAGGAATCCGCCGGCCGCGACGGGAAGGAGCCAGTCCGCCGGCAGGAAGCCGCTCCACACGGCGGCCCCCGCCACGAGGGTGGCACCGGAGGCCCCGGCCAGGGTGCCGGGGATGGAGACGGCGCCCTCGGTGCCGGGGGGGACCCTCCGGAGGGAGGGGATGGCCCGGGCGGTGCGACCGTAGGCCTTGCCCAGCTCGGAGGCCATGGTGTCGGCCAGGGCGGCGGCGAGGCCGCCGGCCACCAGGAGGGCGGCGAGCTCGCCGTGGCCACCGAGGCCCCAGAGGGCCGAGCCCAGCAGGCAGAGGGAGCCGTTGGCCAGGACATGCCCCACCCCGCGGCGGGCCTCGTCCTCGAGGCCGAGGCGGCGCTTCTCGGTCCGGCGGACCCGGGTCACCAGGGTGCCGATCCCCAGGAAGAGCCAGAGCAGGAGGTAGGCCCGCCAGGAGCCGAGGCCCAGGGTGACGGTGCCGAGCAGCCAGGCCGCGGCGATGCCGGCGGGTTCCAGCAATCGCACCGCCCATGCCGCGAGCGCGATGGCGAGGTTGATCCCGGCGGCCACGGCCAGCGGGCGCAGGTCGGGCGGACCGAAGCCCGCCCCCAGGCCCGCAGCCAGCACCAGGGTGCCCAGGAGCGGCGGGAGCACGTTGTCGTCCAGGCCGTGGGGGACGGTCTCCAGGAGGCCTGCGGCCAGGGTTGCCGCAAGCACCACGGCGGCCACGGCGGCGTGCTGGACTGCGGGGAGCGGGAGCGTGCCGCCCACGGCCCACAGGAGCAGGAGCCACCCCAGGACGCCGCCTCCGAGGAGATAGCCCCCCAGGCCCTCCCACGATTTCTTCGGGTTCCAGGGCAGGGGGCTCCGGCCCCAGAGCATGCCCGCGATCCCGGCCAGGGCGTCGCCGCCTGCCAGAAGGCCCCAGCCGAAGGCGGCGAGGCCCAGGCCCGGGGGGGCGGGGCGGTGGAAGAGCAGGATGAGGGCGAGGACCACGAGCGGGTAGAGCAGCACGCCGCGGTCGGAGGCGCCCTCCCGGCTCGTGTCCAGCCGGTGGCCCAGGAGGCGCGGCAGCAGGAGCCAGTTGAAGGCGAAGGCCGCCACCGCACAGACGGCGGCCTGGGGCCAGCTGAGCCAGCGGAACAGCAGGGCGAAGGCGGCCATCCCCAGGTGCACCGCCTTGCGGGGCAGCTCGCCGGGGGGGAGACGGCGTTCCGTCACGGCGCCTCCCGTGCGAGGCGCCGCCTCCAGCCCTCCAGGAGGTCACCGAGGGTCCGTTCCAGTGGGATCGACGGGGCCCAGCCGGTGGCCCGGTGGAGCCTCTCCGCCGAGCCCCAGAGCTCGGGGATGTCGGCGGGTCGCATGCGCTCCGGGTCCACCATCACGTGCGGCTCCACGGTGCTCAGCGAGACGAGGATCTCCAGGATCTCCCGGACGGCCACGGGGCGGCCCGAGCACACGTTGTAGGCCCCGCCGGGTGTGCACCGCTCCGCTGCGAGCCGGTAGGCGCGCACCACGTCCCGCACGTCGGTGAAGTCACGGATGGCGTCCAGGTTCCCCACGTGCAGCTCGGGAGGCCGGAGGCCGGCCTCCATCTCGGCCAGCTGCCGGGCGAAGGAGGAGGCCACGAAGCGGTCGGGCCGGCCGGGGCCGGTGTGGTTGAAGGGGCGCATCCGGATCACGGGCAGCCCCCGGGAGGCGTGGAGCTGGTACGCCATGAGGTCCTGGGCGGCCTTGCTCACCGCGTAGGGTGAGACCGGCCGGAAGGGCTCCTCCTCGGTGAGGGGGCAGCGCGAGGGGTCCACCCGGCCGTAGGCCTCGGCCGAGCACGGCACCACCACCACCGGGGAGAGCTCCAGGGCCCGGATGGCCTCGAACAGGTTCGCCTGGCCCACCACGTTCACCTCCAGGATCCGGGCGGGGGTGCTCCACGAGGAGGCCACGGTGGAGGCGGCCGCCAGGTGGTAGACCACGTCGGGACGGGATTCCTGGAGGACACGCAGCAGCGAGGGGCCGTCGGTGAGGTCGCCGGAGACGAGCCGGAGCCCGGGCAGGGACCCCACGGCGGAACGGTCGGAGTCCCACCGGGCCATGCCCCAGACCACGGCATCGCCGTTCTCCTCCAGCAGGGAGCGGGCCAGCCAGGTGCCCACGAAGCCCGTGACGCCGGTGATCAGGATGCGCACCGGGCCTCCATGTAGCGGGCCAGGGCGTCGGTCCAGGGGGGCAGACGGCGGCCGAGCAGCTTGCCGAGCCGCGTTGTGTCCAGCACGGCCCAGGCGGGGCGGGGCGCCGGCCTCCCGGCCTCCGCCGTCGTGATGGGGACCACCTCGACGGGTGTCCCGGCCAGCCGGACGATCTCCGAGGCGAGGCCGTGCCAGGTGGTGTGGCCGGCGTTGACCGCATGGACGATGCCGCGGGCACCGCGCTCCACGAGGTCGAGGATGGCCTCCGCCAGGTCGTCCGCCAGGGTCGGGCATCCCGTCTGGTCGGCCACCACCTCCAGGCGGGGCCTCCCGGCCTCCACCTGGCGCAGGATGGCCTCCACGAAGTTGCTCCCGCCCTGGCCGAAGAGCCAGGCGGTGCGCACGACGAGATGTTCGGGGGCCCGGGCGGCCTGCCGCTCCCCCTCGAGCTTGGTGCGGCCGTAGGCGCCGAGCGGCGCGGGCGGGTCATCCTCCCTCCAGGGTCTGGAGCCCTCGCCGGAGAAGACGTAGTCCGTGGAGACCTGGACCAGGAGGGCCCCGGTGGTCCCGGCGGCGTCCGCCAGGTGCCCCACGGCCTCCCCGTTGATGCGGAGGGCCTCCGCCTCCCGCTCCTCGCAGGCGTCCACGGCGGTGAAGGCGGCGCAGTTGACGATCACGCCGGGCTTCACCGAGGCCACCAGGGCGCCCACGGCACTCCGGTCCGTGATGTCCAGGGTGTCCACGTCGTGCCCCACGGTGGGGATGCCCCGCCGTCCGGCCACCGCCAGGAGGGCCCGGCCCAGCTGGCCCCTGCTGCCGGTGACGAGGAGGGGCCTCACGGGGAGGCGTCCCCCAGGCGGTCGCCGTACTGGCGCTGGTAGTAGGCGGCGAACTCCTCGTCCTGCTCCCGGATGGGGCGCCACCAGCCCGGGCTGTCCACGTACCAGCGGATGGTGCGCTCGAGCGCCTCCTCGAATCGGGTGGCCGGCTCGAAGCCCAGGCGGGCCAGCTTGCCCGCGTCCAGGGAGTAGCGGCGGTCGTGGCCGGGCCGGTCGGTGACGAAGCGGATCAGGTCGTGGGGCTTGTCCAGGACGTCCAGGATCATCCGCGTGACCTCGAGGTTGGTGCGTTCGTTGCCGCCGGCGATGTTGTAGACCTCGCCGGGTTCGCCCCGCTCGATCAGGAAGTCGATGGCCCGGCAGTGGTCCTCCACGAAGAGCCAGTCCCGCACGTTGCCCCCGTCACCGTAGAGGGGGAGCGGCAGGTCGGCCAGGGCGTTGGTGACGAAGAGGGGGACGAGCTTCTCCGGGTACTGGTAGGGGCCGAAGTTGTTGGAGGCCCGGGTGATCACCACGGGGACGCCGTGGGAGGCCCAGAAGGAGTAGGCGATGCGGTCGCCGCCCGCCTTGGAGGCCGAGTAGGGGTTCCGCGGCATGAGGGGGTCGGTCTCGGTGAAGGAGCCGGACTCGATGGAGCCGTAGACCTCGTCGGTGGAGATCTGGATGAAGCGCTCCACGCCGCGGCGGCGGGCCTCCTCCAGGAGGACCCAGACGCCGTAGCAGTCGGTCTGGATGAAGTGGCCCGCGCCCAGGAGCGAGCGATCCACGTGGGTCTCGGCGGCGAAGTTCACCACGGTGTCGCACCCTTCCATGGCCCGGGACACCACCTCCGCGTCGCAGATGTCGCCGTGGACGAAGGTGTGGCGAGGGTCGTCCGCCACGTCGGCCAGGTTCTCCAGCCGTCCCGCGTAGGTGAGCGCGTCGAGGTTGACGACCTCCACACCGGGGTGGGACATCAGGACATGCCGCACGAAGTTCGAGCCGATGAAACCGCAGCCGCCAGTGACCAGTATCCGCCGCACGCCGGGCCCTCCCTCCGGAGGATCCGGTTCGGGGTTCGCCGGAATCCTCCGATGGGCGCATGGTAGCAGGTTGTGGAATGCCGGAGCCCGAAGGCGTATTGTGAGGGGTGGGAGGTCGGACATGCGCGAGATCCAGAGTCAGCCGCCCACGGACGGTGAGCCGATCCACGAGAGGAACGGCAACCTGGTTTCCCGAAAGGACGAGTCGGGGCTGATCCGGCGCATCGCGGGTCACGTGGCGGGCATCATGGGGGAGCTCAACCTGGACCTCGGCGACCCCAACTTCACCCACACGCCCGAGCGCGTGGCGAAGATGTACGTGGAGATGTTCCACGGCATCTTCGAGGGTGCCGAACCGTCGGTGACCACGTTCCCCAACGAGGAGCACTACCACCACATGGTCATCGAGCGGGAGATTCCCTTCTACTCCATGTGCGCCCATCACTTCGTACCCTTCTACGGGCACGCCCACATCGCCTACATCCCGCAGGCCCGCATCGTGGGCCTGTCCAAGCTGCCCCGGATCCTGGAGTTCTACGCCAAGCGGCCCCAGCTCCAGGAGCGGCTGACGGAGCAGGTGGCCGAGTTCCTCTGGGAAAAGCTGGGCCCCATGGGTGTGATGGTGGTCATCGAGGCCAGGCACCTCTGCGTGGAGATGCGGGGCGTGAAGAAGCCCGGGGCCCTGACCACCACCTCGGCGCTCCGGGGCTGCTTCTCCGACCGGAAGGTCCGCGAGGAGTTCCTGGCGCTGGTGCGCCGCCAGACGGCGTGGTAGGGCGTCAGGACGGGAGGACGGGAGGACGGGAGGGGGTCGGGGCGTCATGTGGTGGGGACGTGAGCTTGTTCTGATTCAGAGGACAGCCACCCCCCGATGCTGCGTCGGCCAGACTGGACAGCGGGGCGGGTGGGAGGGGGAAACCGGTCGCGGTCAGGGGCACGGACACGGTCGGGGTCACCATCACAGCCAGTCGTGGTTCCTCCCCGCGCCCTGACCTCATGTCTCCCCGACGTCCTCACCTTTCCCGGGCTGGGGTATGGCTCAGCGGACCTCGGCGAAGAGGTAGAGGCGGGCGGTGGCCCTGAGGACATCGGCCTGGACCCTGATCTTCTCCCTGGCGATCTTCCGCTGGCCGGCCTTCACCCGGACCTTCTTGAGCTCCACACGGTCCAGTCCCACTCCCTGCTCGTCCTCGAAGATGAGGACCACCATCACACTGGCGGTGCGGCCGGTGGTGTTCTCGAAGCCCATCCTGACCTGTGCCTTCACCTCGGTTCCGGAGGGAAGTGTCGCCCGCTCCGGTGCCACCTGCAGGCCGAACCAGCGGATCCCGGCGATCTGGACCTTGGGGTTGACCGTCTCGCCCACGGTGTACTCGATCTCACCCTGCCAGGGGTTCTCGGCCTCCGTGAACTGAACCTCCGGCTCCTGGGCCATCACCTGGGCCGTCACCAGGAGCCCGACCCCGAGCACCACCGAAAGGACCACCCTCCATCGTGCGTTCATGACATCCCCCTGGGGTTCACCCCGGATGCTTCGTGACGCCAGTCACGTGTTGCTGGCCATTATACACCCGGGAATCCCTGGGGAAGGCGAGACCGTCCAGGGGTCTTCGAGGCGAGAAATGGTTTCCTTTTGTCGATTTGTACGCTATCGTATCGGAGATGGCGGACCGCAGGTCCCCATCCCGGCGCCGGCACACGGCCCCCCTGAGGGGCCGGCCGCGAAACCAGACCACACCGGCGCCCCCGGGAGACCCAGTGACACGACGCATGCTGATCAACGCGCAGCGCCCCCAGGAGCTGCGCATCGCCGTGGTGAGCGGCGACACGCTCGAGGACTACCAGGTGGCCATCGCCCAGGCGGGGCTGACCCGCGGCAACATCTACCGCGGTGTGGTGGCCTCCGTACAACCCAGCCTGGACGCGGCCTTCGTGGACTACGGTGCCGCCCGTGACGGGCTGCTCAGGGCGGGCGACGTGGTGCCTCAGGCCTTCCACAGGACCCCGCCGGAGGGCAGCCGGCGGTACCGCATCGACAAGATGCTGGAGCGGGGCAAGCCCATCCTGGTCCAGGTGACCAAGGACCCCTCCGGAACCAAGGGTGCCGCCCTGACCACCAACATCAGCCTGGCCGGCCGGTACCTGGTGCTCATGCCCTACGACGACGTCCGGGGCATCTCCCGGAAGGTGGAGGACGAGGACGAGCGCCGGGCGCTCCGCGAGGTGGTGCTGAAGCTGGCGGCCCCCGAGGGCTTCGGCTTCATCGTGAGGACCAACGCCATCGGCCAGAGCAAGACGGCGCTCAACCGGGACCTCAACGCCCTGCTGCGCCTGTGGAAGCGCATCCGCTCCGAGGCCAACCAGGGCAAGGGCCCCCGGCTGCTCTACAGCGACCAGGACCTCATCGTCCAGGCCGTGCGGGACATGCTCAGCTCCGACGTGGACGAGGTCCTCGTGGACGACGACGAGGCCTTCGAGCGGGTCCAGGCGGCCATGCGGGCCTTCATGCCCCGGTCGAAGACACGGCTGGTCCGCTACCGGGAGAAGGTGCCCCTGTTCTCCCGGTACAACATGGAGAGCCAGCTGGAGCGGATCTTCCAGCCGCGGGTGGAGCTGCCGTGCGGGGGCTCCATCGTCATCGAGGGCACCGAGGCCCTCACGGCCATCGACGTGAACTCGGGCCGCTCCACCCGTGCCGGCAGCCAGGAGGAGACCGCCTACGCCACCAACCTGGAGGCCGTCCAGGAGGTGGCGCGGCAGCTTCGCCTCCGGGACATCGGTGGCCTGGTGGTGGTGGACCTCATCGACATGAGCCAGACCAAGCACCGCAAGGCGGTGGAGAAGGCCATGCGCGACGCCGTGAAGGCCGACCGCGCCCGGGTTTCCGTGGGCCGGATCAGCCCCAACGGCCTGCTGGAGATCAACCGTCAGCGTCTGAAGACGCCCCTGGTGCTCAGGACCCACCGTCTCTGTCCCACCTGTGGTGGCGGCGGGCGGATCCCCAGCCCCGAGACGGTGAGCCTGACCATCCTGCGCCGCATCGAGGAGAGGGCGGCCACGGGCCGCCTCAAGGGTGTGAAGGTGCGGCTCCACCCAGAGCTCGCGGACGCCCTCCAGAACCACTACCGGGCCGAGCTCGCGGCCCTGGAGGCCCAGCACGAGATCCGCATCGAGGTGATGGCGGCCCCGGGCCTCCACCGCTCCGAGGAGGACATCCAGTGGGTCACCGGCCGCCTTCCCGAGGAGACGGCGCAGGCGCCGAAGGAGGCCCCCGCCGTCCAGGTGACCGACCTGACCACCGGTGGGGGGCCCGCAGCCCAGGCCCAGCGGACCGAGCGGCGCGAGGAGGCGCCGGAGCGCACACAGGCCGCGGAGGGTGGCTCCGAGAGCCGGTCCGCCGAGGAGGAGACGGGAGAGCCCCGGACCAAGCGCCGGCGCTCCAGGGGCCGCCGCCGGAAGAAACCCTCCGGGGAGGAGAACGGCTCCCAGCCGGCCCGTGAGGAGGGAGAGGGAACCGCCACGGAAGTCCCCGCCGCCCGTGAGCCCGAGGCCACCGCCGAGACCGAGGGTACGGCGGAGGGCGAGTCCCGGGATGACGGCGGCGAGGCCAGGAAGAGCTCCTCCCGCCGCCGCCGCCGTCCCCGCCGCCGGAAGAAACCCTCCAGCGGCGGAGAGACCGGCGCGGCTGGCGGAGAGGCCACGGACCGCACCGCGAAGGACACCGCGGAGCCCCCGGACGCTCCGGCGTCACGGGATGAGGGGGAACGCGATGGGAGGTCCGCCTCCCCGCAGGAGAGGCCCGCACGCAAGCCCGAGCCCGAGTCCGCCCGGGAGGAGGACCGGGACCGCGGCGAGGGAGAGACCGATCCCGCGCCCCGGGGCCTCTGGAACCGCCTCTTCGGCATCGACTGAACCGGGGATCAGGACCCCAGCCTGCGGATCTCCTGGTAGAGGGGCCGGAGGCGGTCGTACATCCTCCGGTACACCTTCCAGTAGAGGTCCTCGTAGATCCCGCGGGCCGCGGGGCGGGGCTCGAAGACCCGTCCCACCCGCGTCATGGCGGCCACGGCGGCGCGCATGTCGGGGTGGAGACCCAGGCCCACGGCGGCATCCATGGCCGCACCGAGGCCCGAGGCCTCGAACACGTGGGGGCGGATCGCGGGCAGGCCGAAGATGTCGGCCGTGAGCTGGAGCGCCGCGTCGGACTGGGAACCGCCCCCCGCCACCCTCAGCTCGGTGGCGGGCACACCGGTGCGGGTCTGGAGCCGCTCGAGCCCCTCCCGGAGGGCGTAGGCGAGTCCCTCCAGGATCGCCCTGTAGAGGTGGGCCCGGGTGTGGACGTCACCGAAACCGATGATGGCCCCCCGCGCCTCCGGTCCCGGGAACCGGACCCCGGGTGACCAGTAGGGCTGGAGCACCAGACCGTCCGAGCCCGGGGGCACGGCCTCCACCAGCTCGTCGAAGAGGGCCTCGGGCGCCACCCCCCGCTCGGCCGCCAGGCGCAGCTCCCGTTCCCCGAACTCCCTCTTGAACCACGAGACCATCCAGTAGCCGCGGTAGATCTGCACCTCGAGGGTCCAGGCCCCGGGTACCGCGGCGGGGTAGGGGGGGAGCCACCGCATGGGCTCCACGTACCGGCTGGAGGTGACGTTCACGGTGGCCGTGGTGCCGTAGCTGAGGCAGGCCACGCTGGTGTCGAGGGCCCCCGACCCCAGGACCTCGCAGGCCTTGTCCGCCGCGGCGGCCACCAGGGGCAGGCCCGCCGGGATTCCGGTGGCCTCCGAGGCCTCCCGCGTGATCTCGCCGAGGATGCCCGTTGGTGGCACGAGTTCGGGCAGCATGTCCGGCTGCACCGGGACCGCCGTCCACTTCCAGTCGCCCCGGCCGGCCCACCGGAGCTTCCTGTAGTCGAAGGGGACGTACCCCACCTGGCACCCGACGGAATCCACGAGACGCCCCACCAGCCTGTGGGTGAGGAACCCCGACAGGAAGAGGAGCCGGTGGGTCCGTTCCCACACCCCGGGCTCGTGGGTCCGGATCCAGTTGGCCTCGGCCTCGGCCTGGAAGTAGGCCACGGTGTCGGCGAGGCCCAGGATCCGGAACGCCACGCCCCAGATCCCGCCGAGGGGAGGCAGACCCTCGGTCCGGCGCCGGTCCAGCCAGACGATGGCCCGGCGGAGCGGCCGCCCCTCCGCATCCACCGGGATCACGGTGTTCCGCTGGGTGGTCAGGGCCACGCCCGTCACCGCCTCCGGCGGGACGGGGCTCGTGGACCACAGGGACCTGCAGGCCTCGCAGAGCCTGTCCCAGTAGTACTCCGCGTCCTGCTCGGCCCACCCGGGCCTGTCGGAGATGTAGGGCACGAGCTCCACCTTGGAGCGGGCCACCAGGTTGCCCCCGAGGTCGAAGAGCAGGGCCCGCACGCTCTGGGTGCCGTTGTCGATGGCCAGGATGTGGTCGCGGGTCGTCACCGGTCCATGGTACCCCGCCGCGGCCTCACCGGCGCAGCCTCCGGACCTCGGCCACCACGAGGGCGGCGGCGTGCTCCACCTCCTCGCGGGTGGTGGGCCGTCCCAGGCTGAACCGGAGGGACGCCCCGGCGAGGCGCGTCGGCACCCCCATGGCCCGCAGCACGTGGGAGGGCTCCGGGCTGCCCGAGCCGCAGGCCGAGCCGGTGCTCACCGCCAGGCCGGGGAGCGAGGCGAGGAGGGCGTTCCCGTCCACCCCCCCGAACCCGATGCTGGTGGTGTTGGGGAGCCGGGGGGCGCCGGACCCGTGGATGTGGACCCCGTCCAGCTCCGCGAGGAGGAGGGTTTCCAGGAGGTCCCGGAGCTCCCCGAGGCGGGCGGCGCTGTGGACCCGGTCCCGCGAGGCGATCTCCAGGGCGGTGGCCAGCCCCACGGCCCCGGGCACGTTGGGCGTTCCGGCCCGGAGGCCCCGCTCCTGGCCCCCCCCGTGGAGCAGGGGGGCAGGCTCGAGGGGTGGGCGCCGCCGGCGGATCCAGAGGATGCCGATGCCCTTGGGGCCGTGGACCTTGTGCCCCGAGAGGGAGAGGAGGTCCACCCCGAGCTCCGTCACGTCCACGGGCAGGCGGCCGGGGGCCTGGACCGCGTCGCAGTGGATCAGGCCTCCCGCGGCATGGACCATCCGGGCGGCCTCCTCCACCGGCTGGACGACGCCGGTCTCGTTGTTGGCGAGCATGAGGCTCACCAGGGCCGGACCCTCCCGGAGGGCCGCCTCCAGCTCCTCCAGCCGGATGCGGCCCGAACCGTCCACGCCGAGGACGCGGACCTTCCAGCCCCGGCGCTCCAGCACGCGGGCGGGCTCGAGAACGGTACGGTGCTCGGTGGCCTGGGTGACGAGCCTGCGGATCCGGAGGGAGGGGCTGGCGGCCAGGCCCAGCAGGGCGAGGTTGGCGGCCTCGGTGGCCCCCGAGGTGAAGATCACCTCGGTGGACGAGGCGGCCCCGATGGTGGAGGCCACCCTGCATCGGGCCTGCTCCAGTGCCGTGAACGCCTCCCGGCCCGGCGCGTGGGCGCGGCTCGCCGGGTTGGCGAAGAGGCGTCCGAGGAAGGGCAGCATGGCCTCCACCACCTCCGGATCGCAGGGTGTGGTCGCGTTGTGGTCCAGGTAGATGACGGGCGGAGCCATGGGACCTCCCTCCGGGATTGTAGGTCGTCGGGCCCGTCACCGGGGTGTTTTCCGGTCCCGTCCGGCGGCGGGCACTTGCGGCCCGGGGCGGCAGGGTCTAGGATGCCGGGGCGCGGAAAGCAACCGCGCCGGGGGTGATTCATGAAGAAGACGTTGTTGGCCTGTCTCGCGATGTTCATCCTGGTGACGCCCGCATGGGCCCAGCTCACCGAGAAATACGCCACGTGGCCCGACGGGCCGGTGAAGTTCCTCCTGACGGAGAAGGAGGCGGCAGAGTACGCCACGCTGACCTCGGACGAGGCGGCCCAGCACTTCATCGACCTGTTCTGGGCGAAGCGGGATCCGGACCTGAATACGAGGATCAACGAGTTCAAGGTGGACTTTGACGCGAGGGTGGTGGCCGCCGACACGCAGTTCACCGAGAAGGACGGGACCCGCGGAGCGCTCACCGAGCGCGGCAAGACCCTGATCCTGTTGGGCAAGCCGGCCCGCCGGTGGACCCAGACCATCCAGGAGTTCCTTTCCCGTATTTACGGAGAGACCGCCGTGGGGAGCGGTGTGCCGACCTCTGCGCGGGATGCCCAGAACCAGATGCACGGGGTCTCGTTCAACTCCGCCAAGGGGCAGGCCGATGTGTGGGTCTACAGCCGTGAGCAGATCCCCGAGAGCATCAAGATTCCCAAGCGCGTGGACAACGTGATGTTCGCCTTCCTGGATACCGAGGGGACCAGTCACTACATCCTCGACCGTTCCTACCCCGACAGCAGGTGGGGCATCAAGGTCCTGGCGGCCATGCCCGAGGTCTACCTCAAGCACCCGGAGCTCACCGAGCTTCCGGTCTTCCCGCTCATCCCGGGCACTCAGGCCGCCACCTCCGAACAGCTCGGCTGGCTGGCGCTGGATCCCGCCCCCTGGCCCGAGGGGGCCACGGCGGGCGCCGTCCAGGGCGTGGTCACCGAGAACATCTTCGCGGCGTGGGTCGCCGTGATCGTTCCCTCGAAGGGACCGGCGGTGGACCTGGCGGTGGGCCGGCTCACCGACGCCTCGGGCGAGGTGGTGGGAACCTTCCAGAAGCCGCTGGCGGGCCTGGAGACCACGCGGGGCATGCTGTACGAGCTCATGGTCCCGTGCGGGCCGGGGACCTCTCGTTTCGAGCTGGCGCTGGCCTCGGGCGGATCGCCGGTGGCGGTGAGGGCCATGGACCTCGAGATGGAGGACGTGGAACCGGGATCCACCTGGTTCTCCCCCATGGTGGCCGGGGCCCAGATCTTCCAGATGAAGGACTTCGAGGCGGGGACGCCCTTCGTCTTCGGCGGGTATCACCTGATCCCGAGGCTGGACGGCACCTACACGAAGGACGAGCCCCTGGACTACTTCTGCCTGATCGTCCGGCCCGGCGTGGGCGAGGACGGCAAGCCGAAGATCAAGTTGAAGCTCAAGCTGTTCATGGAGGACAGGGAGATCAGCCGCCAGCCGTACCGGGCGACCGACGTCTCGCCGGTGGAGCCGAACGTGTTCATGTTCGGCTCGCAGCTGCCGCTCAACATCCTGCCAAAGCCCGGGAACTACGCCCTCGAGACGACGGTGTGGGACACCGTGAACGACGTGAAGCGCACGACCCGGATCCCCATCGTGATCGTGGAGTAGGGACCGGGGAGACACCATGAGCGGATCCGAGAACGAGCGGCCGCGCGATGTCTTCATCAGCGTGGAGGAGGCGGCCCGCCGCCTGGCCGAGGGCCACCAGGTCATCGTGGTGGACGACCAGGACCGGGAGAACGAGGGCGACCTCATCCTGGCGGCCGACCGGGTGACGCCGGAGGCCATCAACTTCATGGCCCGCTTCGGGCGGGGGCTGATCTGCGTGGCCCTCACGGGGGACCGGTGTGACGAGCTGGACCTGCCCCTCATGGTGGAGCGGAACCGCAACACCTCCGCCCACGAGACCGCCTTCTGCGTCTCCGTGGAGGTGAGGGCCGGGACCACCACGGGCATCTCGGCCCACGACCGGGCGGCCACGGTCCGGGCCCTCGTGGACCCCTCCACCCGGCCGGAGGACCTGGTGAAACCGGGTCACATGTTTCCCCTCCGGGCCCGCCGGGGCGGGGTCCTCAAGCGGGCCGGCCACACCGAGGCCGCCGTGGACCTGGCGCGGCTCGCCGGGCTCACCCCGGCCGGCGTCCTGTGCGAGATCATGGACGACGACGGCCAGATGGCCCGCCTCCCGCGGCTGGTGGAGTTCGCCCGTGAGCACGGTCTGGGCGTGCTCACGGTGGCGGACCTGATCGCGTACCGCCTGCGATCCGAGCGGCTGGTGGAGCGCGTGGCGGGTCCCCGTCTCCCCACCACATACGGCGAGTTCCGGATCCTGGGGTACCGGAACCGCGTGACGGGGGAGGAGCACCTGGCCCTGGTCATGGGAGAGATCGATCCCGAGGTGCCCGTGCTCGTCCGGGTCCACTCCCAGTGCCTCACCGGGGACGTGTTCGCCTCGGCCCGGTGCGACTGCGGGCGCCAGCTCGACGAGGCGCTCTCGCGCATCGCGGAGGAGGGGCACGGGGTGCTGCTCTACCTGCTCCAGGAGGGCCGCGGGATCGGGCTCTTCAACAAGCTGCGGGCCTACGAGCTGCAGGACGGGGGTGAGGACACGGTGGAGGCCAACGTCCACCTGGGCTTCCCCCCGGACCCGCGGGACTACGGCACGGGGGCCCAGATCCTCATGGACCTGGGGGTCCGCCGCATGCGCCTCATGACCAACAACCCCAAGAAGTACGCGGCGCTGGCGGGCTTCGGGCTCGAGATCGTGGAACGGGTGCCCCTGGAGGTCCCCCCCACCGAGGACACGCGGTCCTACCTGGAGACGAAGAAACGCAAGCTCGGGCACCTGCTCGACCTGGTCTGAGGTGCCCGGGGAGGATGCCGGTCCCGACGTGACGATCGCGCTGCCACCGCTGGACGATCTCGCCGCCGCCCTCCGTGGCGGCGGTGGTCTCTACGCCGTGGGCGGCGTGGTGCCGGAGGCCAGGGCCCTTCCCCTGGCCTCGCTGCTGGCCGCGGGCTGGCCCGGGGGCCCGGCCCTGGTGGTGGTGCCCGGCGTGGGGGAGGCCGCGGAGCTGGCGGCGGGTCTCGACATCCTGGCACCGGAGGTGCCCGTCGCGGTGGTGCCCGCCGAGCTGGCCGCCCCCTACCTGGGCTCCGAGCCGCCGCTGGCCGCACGGCTCGAGCTGGCCCGCATCCTCCACCGGATGGCCTCGGGCGGCATCCGTGTGCTGGTGGCACCGGCGCGGGCGCTCCTGGTCCGGGTACCGTCGCCCGCCTCCATCGCCGGTCGCGTCCTGAGGATCTGCCTGGACGATCTCCTGGACCCCGGGGAGCTCGCGGTGGAGCTGGTGGAGCTGGGCTACCGGAGGGTGGACCTGGTGGAGTCCGCGGGGGAGTTCTCCATCCGCGGCGCCGTGGTGGACGTCCACGGAGGCGGGGCGGCGCCGGTCCGCCTGGAGCTGGACGACATCGTGGTGGAGGCGATCCGGCCCTTCGATCCCGCCACGCAGCGGTCTGGGCGGGACCGGCTGGAGTCCGTGACGCTGCTCCCCCTCGAACCGTTCTCCCCGGAGTGCCGGACGGCCCTCGCCGGTCACCTCGAGAGGGACCTGCCTGCCCTGGCGGGCCTGGTCCGCGAGGGGGCCGAACGCCGGCTGTGGTGGGCGGCGGAGGGGCTCGTTGCCCCGTCCTCCGCCTGGATGGAGCTCGTGGGGGAGACGATCGTCTGCGACAGGGACGAGGTGCTCGGCGACCTGGGCCGGTGGGTCCGCCTCCAGGAGCGGGAGTGGGAGATCCTGTCGTCGCGCCACGTGGCGCTCCCGCCACCGTCGGACCTCCTGGCGGATCCCGGAGGGCTCCGGCAACGGCTGGAGGCGGTCCGGCTCCGGATCGAGCGCCTGGAGGTGACCGACGGCCACACGCGCTGGAGCCGTCTGGTCACCCACCCCCAGGACAGCTTCGTGCACCGGCTGCCGGACCTGGTTCCCACCATCCGCGCCCGCCGGGCCGCGGACCTCGCCCAGGTACTGGTGGTGGCCTCGGAGCGGGAGCGCCAGCGCTTCGAGGCCCACCTGCGGGAGGGAGGGGTGGAGCCGGCGGCGTTTCCGCCCGCCGTGGGCCAGACCTCCATCGTGGTGGGGCGGCTGGAGCGCGGCTTCGTGTGGGACGGGGGACTGGCCGTCTACGGGCGCCGCGACCTCACGGCGGTCCCCGTCCCCCGGCCGCGCCGGCGCGGCGTGGCCGCCTTCGCGGCCGACCTGAGGGATCTCAAGCCTGGGGACCTGGTGGTCCACGCCGACCATGGCATCGGGCGTTTCGAGGGGTTCCGGACCGTGGAGGTGGAGGGGCGCCGCGTGGAGACCATGGTCCTCCGCTACCAGGGGAACGACACGCTCCTGGTGCCCGTGGACCGCGCGGACCTCATCCAGCGGTACACGGCGGGCGACGTGGAGGCCGCGCCACGGCTCGATCGACTGGGCGGCGGCACGTGGCGGAGGCGGAAGGCGAGGGTCAAGAAGGCCGTCCGGGAGATGGCCGCGGAGCTGCTCCGGCTGGCGGCCGTGCGCCAGGCGGCCCGGGGCCACGCCTTCTCGCCGGACTCGCCCTGGCAGCGTGAGTTCGAGGACGCCTTCGAGTTCGAGCTGACGCCGGACCAGGAGCGGGCGGTGGCCGAGATCAAGGCCGACATGGAGATCGAGCGTCCCATGGACCGCCTGCTGTGCGGCGACGTGGGCTACGGCAAGACCGAGGTGGCCCTGCGGGCCATGTTCAAGGCGGTCCTGGACGGCAAGCAGGTGGCGGTGCTGGCCCCCACCACCATCCTGGCCGAGCAGCACCGGGAGACCTTCCTGCGGCGCCTGCGGGGGTTCCCCGTGGAGGTCCGCATGCTCTCGCGGTTCGTGGGGCAGTCCGAGACGGCGGAGGTGCTCCGGGGGCTCGCCGAGGGGACGGTGGACGTGGTCATCGGTACCCACCGCATCCTGGGGCCGGACGTGCGGTTCCGGGACCTGGGGCTCGTGATCGTGGACGAGGAACAGCGCTTCGGCGTGGCCCAGAAGGAGCGCCTCAAGCGGCTCCGGGCCGAGGTGGACGTGCTCTCCATGTCGGCCACGCCCATCCCCAGGACCCTCAACATGGCGCTGTCCGGCCTCCGGGACATCTCCCTCATCGAGACCCCGCCCAGGGATCGCCAGGCGGTCCAGACCGACGTGCTCGAGTTCTCCGAGGAGGTGGTGCGGGAGGCCATCCTCTACGAGATGGAGCGCGGCGGGCAGGTGTTCTTCGTCCACAACAGGGTCCGCTCCATCGGGGCCTTCGCGCGGTGGCTCGAGGGCGTGGTGCCCGAGGCCCGGATCGTGGTGGCCCACGGTCAGATGACCGAGCGGCACCTGGAGCGGGCCATGCGGACCTTCCTGGACGGGGAGGCGGACGTCCTGCTGGCCACGGCGATCATCGAGAACGGCCTGGACATCCCCAACGCCAACACCCTGCTGGTGAACCGTGCCGACCGCTTCGGCCTGGCGCAGCTCTACCAGCTCCGTGGACGCGTGGGCCGCTCCGACAGGCTGGCCTTCGCCTACTTCCTGGTGCCGCCCGGCCAGCCGCTGTCGGCCACGGCCCGGGCCAGGCTGGCCGCCATCCAGGAGTTCTGCGAGCTGGGGGCGGGCTTCCGGATCGCGGCCCGGGACCTGGAGATCCGTGGGGCGGGCAACCTGCTGGGCGGCGAGCAGCACGGCTTCCTGGAGGCCGTGGGCTTCGAGACCTACTGCCAGCTGCTGCAGGAGGCCGTGGCGGAGCTGGAGGGCAGGCCGGCGCCCGCGCGGAGGGAGGTGGAGCTCCGCCTGGGCCTGGACCTCCAGCTGCCGCCGGAGTACCTGCCGGAGCCGGCGCTGCGGCTCTCCTTCTACAAGCGGCTGGCGGCCTGCGAGAACCGCGGCTGCCTGGAGGAGCTCCTGGCCGAGATGGAGGATCGCTTCGGGCCGCCGCCACCGCAGATGGCCTCGCTGGCGGCGGCCCAGGAGCTCCGGCTGGCCGCGGCACGGGCGGGGATCGTCCAGGTGGCCCGGCGGAGCGGGACCTGGCGGCTCCGGCTGGACCCCGCCGCTCCGTTGCCCCCGGAGCTGGGAGCGGCCCTCCAGGCGTGGCCGGAGGCCACGGCGACGCCCTCCGGCGAGCTCGTGCTGCCCGGTGACGGCTCCCCTGGCGACCTCGCGGCCCTCACCCGCTTCCTGGAGCGCCTGGCTGGACGGGCCGAGCCGCCGCCCCCGGCCTGACCCGACCCGGGTCGGGTCGGTGGGGTGCGACGCCCGCCCGGCCCTCCGTGCGAGGTGCGACGACCCCTTCCCACCCGTGCGACACCCACCCACCCGCCCGCGGTCCGGATCGTGGTCCTGGCCCCGATCGTGCCTGTGCCCATGACCTTGACCTCGTCCCCGACCCGGTCACGGACGCGGACCCTGTCCCCGGCCCTGACGCCGCCGCTCTGGGCTGCCGTCCGCCGACGCCGCGACTGACCGTGCCCCTGACCCTGTCCGTGACCATGACCTCGCCCCTGCCCCCCTGCCCCCCTGCTCCCCAGGGTGGGTGGGGGACGCCCTCACGTCCTCACGTCCTCACGTCCTGACCTCCCGACCCCCTCATCCCACCCACTCCCTGGCGTTCTGGAAGAGCTTCAGCCAGGGGGAGGCGGCGAGGTCGCGGCGCCAGGTGCGGGGCATCCACGGCCACTGCCAGGTCAGGAAGGTGCGCTCGGGGTGGGGCATGAGGGCCAGGTGGCGGCCGTCCGGGGAGCAGAGGGCGGCGATGCCGTGGGGCGAGCCGTTGGGGTTGAAGGGGTAGCGCTCGGTGGGCTCGCCCGCGTCGTCCACGTGGCGGACCGGCGCGAGGCCCTCGGCCAGCACCCGGTCGAGGACGGCGGGGTCGGGGAAGTGGGCCCGCCCCTCGCCGTGCTGGAGCCAGATGCCCAGCGTGGAGCCCTCCATGCCGCGGAGCAGGATGGAGGGGCTCTCCTGGATGCGGACCGTGGTGAAACGGGACTCGAAGCGGCCCGAGGCGTTGTGGATGAAGCGGGGCTGGGCGGTGTCCGCGAGGCCGGGCCAGGGGACCCAGCCCAGGAGGGCGAAGAGCTGGCAGCCGTTGCACACGCCCAGGGTGAAGGTGTCGGGGCGCTCGAAGAAGGCCGTGAACCGCCCGGAGAGCTCCGGGTTGAGCCGGATGACCCCCGCCCACCCCTTGGCCGAGTCCAGCACGTCGGCGTAGGAGAATCCGCCCACCGCCACCAGCCCCCGGAAACGGTCCAGGTCGGCCCGGCCCGCGAGCAGGTCGGACATGGTCAGGTCCCAGGTCTCGAAGCCGGCCAGGTGGAAGGCTGCCGCCATCTCCCGGTCGGAGTTGGAGCCCTCCTCCCGGAGGATGGCCACGGCGGGCCGGCCGGAGCCCAGGATGGCGGGCGCCGTGGGTGCGGGCTCGAAGCTCAGGTGGTAGGGAGGGGGAGTCCGGTCCCGGAGCCCGGAGGCCTCCTGCTCCACGCAGGCGGGATCGGCCTGGAGCCGGTCCAGTGCGAAGGAGGTGGCCTCCCAGGTGTCCCGGAGCTCCCGGAGGTCCCCCTCGAGGACCCTGCTCCCCTCGACGGCCACCCGGATATCCGGGGTGTCGAGGGTCCTGCCGATGGCCACGGCGGGCACGTCGTTCTCGGCGAAGGCGGCGAGCACGGCGTCCAGGTCCTCCGAGTCCACCTCCATCACGAGCCCGGGCTCCTCGGAGAAGAGGACGGCCAGCGGCCCGAGGCCCGCGGGGTCCGGCAGCTCCACCTCGATCCCGTGGTTCCCGGCGAAGGCCATCTCGAGCAGCGTGGTGACCAGGCCGCCGTCGGAGCGGTCGTGGCCCGCGGCGAGTACCCGCTCCTCCAGCAGCTCCTGGACCGTGGCGAAGGCCCGGGCCAGCAGGGCCGGGTCGTCCACGTCGGGCGGGGTGTCCCCCAGCTGGCCGAAGACCTGGGCCAGCGCCGAGCCGCCCAGCCGGGCCTTCCCGGGGGCGAGGTCCACGAGGACCAGCCGCCCCGTCCCGGGCAGCTCCAGGTCCGGGGTGACGGTGGCGGTGATGTCGGGGCAGCCGCAGTAGGCCGAGACCACCAGGGTGCCCGGGGCCTTCACGGTCTCGGTGCCACCGTCCGGGGTGGGGGCCAGGGCCGCCATGGAGAGGCTGTCCTTGCCGCCGTCCACCGCGATCCCGAGCTCGATCATGATGTCGCGCATGGCCACGGCCGCGTCCCACAGGGCGGCCCCCTCGCCGGGCAGCTTGGCCGCCCACATCCAGTTGGCCGAGCAGCGCACGTCCGCCAGCGCCGTGATCCGGGCCCACACCAGGTTGGTGAGCGCCTCGGCCACGGTGAGCCGGGCCATGGCGGCGGGGTCCAGGAGCCCCTTGACGGGCTGCTCGCCGATGGCCGTGGCGGCGCCCGTGGTGTCCAGATGGCTGCGGGCGATCACGGCCACGTCGGCCACCGTCAGGTGCAGAGGGCCGGCGCACTGCTGCCGTGCCACCAGGCCGGTGACGGCCCGGTCCACCTTGGTGGTGAGGAAGCGCTTGGAACCCACCGCGAGCAGGCGCAGGACCCGGTCCAGCGCGGTGGGGACGTCCAGGTCCTCCGGGAGCTCGAGGGGCCGGGTGGAGGGGGCGCGCCGCTCCAGCTCGAAGGTCTTCCGGGGCATGTCCCCCAGCACGTCCTCCAGGGCCAGGTCCACCGGGGTGGAATCGTCCCGCTCGTCGTGGACCACGATGCGCCCGTCGCCGGTCACGTGGCCCACGAAGGCGCAGGGCACCTTCTCACGGTCGCAGAGGGAGCGGAAGAGCTCCGCGTGCTCCGGCCGGATCAACAGGGCGTCGTTCTCCTGGTACTCGGCACCCCAGATCTCCAGCACCGAGAGGGTCTCGTCGCCCACGGGGATGGCCCGGATCTCGATGCGGGCCCCCTCGGGCTCCACGATCTCCTTCAGCACGTTGCAGTTGCCGCCGGCGCCCTGGTCGTGGATGGAGACGATGGGGTTGGCCTCGCCCAGCTCGGAGCAGGCCCGGATCACCCGGTTGAGCTTCTGCTCCATCTCGGCGTCGCCCCGCTGGACCGCGTTGAAGTCCAGCTCGTCGGCGTTCTCCCCCTGGACCATGGAGGAGGCCGCGCCCCCGCCCATGCCGATGCGGTAGGCGGGACCGCCCACCTTCACCACCAGCATCTCCGGCCCGGGCGATCCCTTCCGGGCGTGCCGGTGGTCCATGAGGCCGATGCCCCCCGAGAACATGATGGGCTTGATCCACTCCCGGCGCTCCCCGCCGGGGAGGCGCAGGCCGAAGGACCGGGTGAAGCCCTGGATCAGGGGCTCCCCGAACTTGTTGCCGTAGTCGGAGGCCCCGTTGGAGGCCTCGATCTCGATCTTGAGGGGCGGGGCGAGGTTGGGCGGGTACTCGAAGCCGGCATCCTCCCAGGGCATCTCCGAGCCCGGGATCCGGAGGTTGCCCACGCAGTAGGCGGCGGTGCCCGCCACCACCAGCGAACCGCGCCCGGCGGCGTGGCCGTCCCGGATGCGGCCGCCCGTGCCCGTCTCGGCGCCGGGGAAGGGGGCCACCCCCGAGGGGAAGTTGTGGGTCTCCGCGGTGAAGGTGATGTCCAGGTCCAGCTCGCGTTCGGCCAGGGGACCGGGTCCGCCGGGCCGCGCCGGGATCAGGGCAGGGACGGCACCCCCCCGGATGGAGCTGGAGTTGTCGGCGAAGGCGATCACGCTGGAGTCCGAGGGGCTGGCCTCCAGGGGCGCCCGGACCACGGCCATGAGGTGCTCCGGCATCTCCTCGCCGTCGATGATCAGCCGCCCCTTGAAGAACCAGTGGCGGGAATGCTCGGAGTTGGACTGGGCGATGTCGAAGCACTCCACGTCGGTGGGGTCACGGCGGAGCTTCTCCCGGAACAGGCGGGTGTAGTAGTCCAGGTCCCAGTCGTCGAAGGCCAGCCCCATCTCCCGGTTCAGCCGTTCCAGGGCCGCCCGGCCCTCGGCGAGCACCGGGACCGTGCGGACGGGACGGGGCTCGATCCCCGTGGCGAAGGTGGTGAGCGGTCGGGGGTAGGGGCACTCGGTCATCCGGTCGTGGACCAGGGCCGTGAAGGCGTCGACCTCCCCCTCCGTGAGAGGGCGGGAGGCGTGCAGCTGGTACCTCCGGGAGCGTTCGATGCGCCGGATGGAGTCGAGCCCGCAGGCCCGGCAGACGGCCACGGCGTTGGTGGACCAGGCCGTGGTGAAGGTCATGCGGGGGCCCACCTCCACGATGGGTCCCCTGGAGGGGTCCAGGAAGCTCGCCTCGCCGAAGCCCTCCGGCTCGAAGGTCTCGGCCAGCAGCCACCGCAGCCGGGCGAGCTCGCCGGCGGACAGGAGACCTTCCAGCTCCACGTTGAAGCAGACCTCGGCCTCGAGGCCCTCGATGGCTCCGGCGGTCGCCTCGCGGGCCCTGGCGAGCACGGTTCGCAGATGGGCCGGCGGCAGCCCGGGAGACCGGAACAGGTGCATCACGCCCATGGGGGGGTTGTAGCAGGAAACGGCCGCCGGTGCCAGGGGCGGGCTCCGGTGCTGGGACGGATCCTACGCCGGGGGGTCCAGCTCGTCGGCCTCGGCCCCGCGGCCGGTGGCCCGGAGGAGACGGGCGAGGTGGCGTTTCCGGAGGCGGGTGGCGGGGTGGTCCTCACCCAGCGTCCGGCGGCTGCGCTCCACGAGGTCGCGGTAGAGGGGCTCGGCCTCGTCCAGCCTCCGGAGGACCCAGAGCGCATCGGTGACGGTGGTCTGGGCGTGGAGGGTGTTGGGGTGGTCGGGGCCGAGCACCTCGACGTCGATGGCGTGCACCCGCCGGGCCAGCTCCAGGGACTCCTCCGGGTGGTGGGACCTGAGCAGGATGGTGGAGAGGTTGCCCATCCAGAGGAGGGTCTGGGCGTGGCGCGGCCCCAGCGCGGCCTCGGCGGTGTGCCACGCCTCACGGAAGAGGTCCGCGGACTCGTCGTACCGGCGCTGGAAGGCATAGACCATGGCCAGGTTGCCCATGGCCGCCGCGGTGTCCGGGTGCCCGGCCCCGAGCTCCCGCATGCGCGCCTCCAGGACCCGGCGCTGGATGGCCTCCGCCTCGTCCAGACGGCGCAGCCGGACCAGCACGTTCCCCAGTCCGCCGAGGGCCGTCAGGGTGTCGGGATGGTCGGGGCCGAGCACCTCGCTCCGGAGGTCCACCGTCGTCCGGTAGAGCGCCTCGGCCTCCTCGTAGTGGCCGCTCCGGCTCAGCCCCGCCGCCAGGTCGCCCATGAGGGTCAGGGTCTCCGGATGGCGCTCCCCGTGGACCGACGTGGCCAGCTCGAGCGTCTCCCGTTGCAGGGCGGTGGCGGCGCCGTCCTCGCCCATGCGCCCCATCACGTGGGCGAGCTCCGTCCGGACGGCGATGGCCTCCGCGGCCCGGGATGGCCCGGCGGCGTCGAGGTCGTTCTGGAGCCGCTCCAGCCGGTCACGGGCCTCGGCGTAGTGACCCTGTTCCTCCAGCACCATGGCCAGGTGACGGCGGCTCTCCACGGTGGGGGGCGCCAGCCCGCCGTGGATCCGGGTCCTCTCCGCGACGACGGTGCCGAGCAGGGTTCCGGCCTCGTCGAGCTCGCCCTGGTGGGCCAGGACGACGCCGAGGAGGTCGCGGGCCGCCAGTGTGTCCGGGTGGTCCTCCCCCAGCCGCCGCTCCCGGATCTCCAGCGAGCGTTCCACCAGGGATCGTGCGGTGCCGTACTCCCCCAGGGCGTCGTAGGTGGAGGCCAGGGTCGCCAGGACGGCGGCTCGATCCAGGGGGTGCTCGGCGAAGGTTGTGTCCACGCGGGCCGCGGCATCGCCCAGCACGTCCACCACGCGGACCTGGCGGCCCCGGTGGGAGGGGTCCGCGCTCGCCAGCATCTCCAGCAGGAAGGTGTTGACGGCGGTGGCCCGGCGCTCCGCCCGGCGGGCGCGGAGGAAACCGATGGAGGACACCACCGTGGCTGCGGCCAGGCCGGCCGCCAGGCCGGCCGCCGCGACCCGGCGGAGTCGGCGCCTCGGGGTGTCCCGGATCCAGCGGAGGCGCGCGGCGCAGGCCGCGGCGGTGGGGCGGTCCGCCGGAGAGAGCTCCTCCAGCGACGCGATGAGCTCCCCCAGGTGCCGGGGTACGCCGGTGACGGGCTCGGTGTCGCCCCACATGGCCTTCTGGAGGAGGGCCTGGGGACCGGTTCCACCGGCGTAGGGGGAGTGCCCCGTGAAGAGTCGGTGGAGGATCAGGCCGAAGGAGTACATGTCGCTGGCCGCCGTGGCGGGTTCGCCTCGGGCCTGCTCGGGGCTCATGTGGGTGGGGGTCCCCAGGATCTCGCCGGCCCGCGTGAGCGTCATGTTCTCCGCCCCGCGGCTGACGGCCGTGACCTCGCCGGTGGGCGCGCCCTCCCCGCCCGGGGGCGCACCGTCCTCCTCGTCTCCGAGGGTCCGGGCGAGGCCGAAGTCCAGGACCTTCACCACCCCCTCGGGGGTGAGCATGATGTTGGAGGGCTTGAGGTCCCGGTGGACCACGCTGAAGGCGTGGGCGGCCTGGAGGGCGTCCGCGATCTGGAGGGCGATGGACCACCGCTGCTCCGTGGAGAGCCCGCCGTCCATGGCCTCGTCCAGGGTGATGCCGGGAACGAGCTCGAGAACGACGAAGTCGGTGTCCTCATGCCGGACGAAATCCAGCACCCGGCAGATGTTGGGGTGCTCCACGCGGGAGAGGATGCGGGCCTCCCGCAGGAACCTCCGCCGGGCCCTCGGCTCCAGGCGACGGTCCGCGCGGAGCACCTTGACCGCCACCTGGCGCTGGAGGGCATCGTCGTGGCCCTCGTAGACCTCCCCCATCCCGCCACCCCCCAGGAGGCGGATCAGCCGGATGTGCCCCACCCTGGTTCCCACCAGCGTCATGTTCCGGTCCCCGCGGTCAGGGTCCCGCCCTGCGGGATCTGGCCGGATTGTCGATGACCCCATTGTGGCATGGTTCTGCCGGTGGGGCGTTGCCCGGGACCCGGATCTGGGATACCTTCCGTGAGGGAGGCGAGGATGACCACCTACCGTGACGCCGGCGTGGACATCGACGCGCAGGACGAGGCGCTGGCCCGCATCCGGGACCTGGTGCATGGGACCTTCACGAGGGGGGTCCTCTCGCACCTGGGCTCCTTCGGCGGGCTCTTCGACGTGACTGCCACCGGGGTGAAACGGCCCGTGCTGGTGGCCTCGGCCGACGGCGTGGGGACCAAGCTCCGTGTGGCCTTCATGACCGGCCGTCACGACACCGTGGGGCGGGACCTGGTGAACCACTGTATCAACGACATCCTGGTGCAGGGGGCCCGGCCGCTCTTCTTCCTGGACTACCTGGCCACGGGCCGGCTGCAGCCCGGCGTGGTGGAGGCGGTGGTCACGGGACTTGCCGGGGCCTGCTCCGACGCCGGGGTGGCGCTGCTGGGCGGGGAGACCGCGGAGATGCCGGGGTTCTACGCCGAGGGGGAGTACGATCTGGCAGGCTTCATCGTGGGGGTCGTGGACCGGAAGAAGCTCCTCGACGGCAGCGCCGTGCAGAAGGGGGACGTCCTGGTGGGGCTGTCCTCCTCTGGCCTCCACACCAACGGGTACTCCCTGGCCCGGCACATCTTCTTCGACCGTCTCGGCCTCGCCCCGGAGGATCACGTGGAGGAGCTGGGGCGGACGGTGGGCGAGGAGCTCCTCGAGGTCCACCGGTGCTACCTGGATCCCGTCTGGCCCCTGCTGGAGGACGGGCTGGTCCACGCCATCGCCCACATCACGGGAGGCGGACTCACCGACAACCTGCCCCGGGTCCTGCCCGAGGGCCTCGGTGCGGTGGTGAAGGTGGGCTCGTGGGAGATCCCACCCGTGTTCCGCATCATCGCCGAGGGTGGCAAGGTGCCCGAGGACGATCTCTGGCGGACCTTCAACATGGGCGTCGGGATGGTGCTCGTGGTGGCCCCGGGAAAGCTGGAGAGGGTGCTCCGGAGGCTCCGCAAGGCCGGGGAGCGCGCCTTTCCCATGGGCAACGTGGTGAAGGGATCCGGTGTGACCTACGATCACCCGCCGGAAGGGTACCCCACGGGGATCCGCTGAGCCGGACAGCGGCGGAGCGCGGGAGCCGGCACCGGCGGCCGGTGGGCGGATCCGGCTCGCCGTCACCTCCGGACCGCCGGACATGCTGTCGGTTCCGGGGATGCGGGGAGTTCCCGTACCCCTCCACGTCCCCATCCCCTCACCCTCTGGCGCCCTCACCGGTGGGGAGGGCGGGATGGGTTGACACAGCAGGGGGTGTCGGGTAAAGTCCTGCTCCCCTGCGTCCGCAGGGGACGCGAAACGTGCGCGAGAGCGAGGGGACAATGCGGACCTACATGCCGAAACAGGACGAGATCGAGCGGGAGTGGCTGGTCGTCGACGCATCGAACCAGGTGCTCGGCCGGCTCGCCACCGAGATCGCCCGCCTGCTCAGGGGCAAGCACAAGGCCACCTTCACCCCCCACCTGGACACGGGGGACTTCGTGGTGGTGGTGAACGCCGAGCGGGTGAAGCTCACCGGGCGGAAGCTCGACGAGAAGAAGTACTACCGGCACTCGGGGCGGCCCGGCAGCCTCAAGACCGAGACGGCCAGGGAGATGCTGGAGAAGCACCCGGAGCGGGTCATCCGCGCCGCCGTCTGGGGCATGTTGCCGAAGAATCGCCTGGGCCGGAAGCTGCTCAAGAAGCTCAAGGTGTACTCGGGTCCCGAGCACCCGCACACCGCGCAGCGGCCGAAGACCTACACGCTGGCATCGTAAAGAGGGGGACGTCGTGGCAGAGATCCAGTACTACGGAACCGGGCGCCGGAAGACATCGGTCGCTCGCGTCTACCTGAGACCCGGTACGGGGAAGATCCTGGTCAACCGCAGGGACTTCGACGAGTACTTCCCGAACCGCGTGCTCAAGATGGTGATCCGGCAGCCGCTGCTGCTCACCGAGACCGCGGACAAGTTCGACATCCTCGTCAACGTCCGCGGTGGCGGGTCCACCGGCCAGGCCGGCGCCATCCGCCACGGGATCGCCCGCGCCCTCGTGGAGTACAACCCCGAGCTGCGCCCGCGCCTGAAGGCCTCCGGTCTCCTGACCCGTGACGCCCGCAAGGTGGAGCGGAAGAAGTACGGTCAACCCAAGGCGCGCAAGCGCTTCCAGTTCTCGAAGCGGTAAGGAGACGCCCCGTGGCTACGATTCAGATGAAGGAGCTGCTCGAGGCCGGTGTTCACTTCGGCCACCAGACGCGCCGCTGGAACCCGAAGATGAAGCCCTACATCTTCGGCAAGCGCAACGGGATCCACATCATCGACCTCCAGAAGACGCTCCAGCACTTCGAGGAGGCGGCGGAGTTCGTGCGCGACCTGGCTGCGGCCGGCCGCAACGTGCTCTTCGTGGGGACCAAGCGGCAGGCCCAGGACGCCATCCGCGAGGAGGCCGTCCGGTGCGGCATGTTCTACGTGAACCACCGCTGGCTCGGTGGCACCATGACCAACTTCAAGACGATCCGGAAGTCCATCGATCGTTTCAAGGAGGTCGAGGCGATCCTCGCCAACGAGGAGTCCCTCCTCACCAAGAAGGAGCGGATCCGCCTCGAGCGCCAGGCCCGCAAGATGGAGCGCGCCCTGGGCGGCATCAAGGACATGGACGGCCTGCCCGATGCGCTCTTCGTGATCGACACCGTGCACGAGCACATCGCCGTGCGCGAGGCCAACCGGCTGGGCATCCCCGTGATCGCCGTGGTGGACACCAACTGCGATCCCGAGGAGGTGGACTACCCCATCCCGGGCAACGACGACGCCATCCGGGCCATCCGGCTCTTCACGTCGCGGATCGCCGACAACGTCCTCGAGGGCCTGAACCTGGCGGACGAGCGGTACGTGGGATCGGACAAGGCCTCCGCCGGGGACGCCGGGGACGGGACCGAAGCGGGGGAGGCCCCCGTGGAGGCCGTGCCCGAGGAGGAGGCCGCTGCAGTGGAGGCGGAGACGCCCACCACGGTGGAGGGCGGGGAAGCGGCTCCGGCTCAGGCCTGAGACGGGACTCGTGACCAACGACCGGGGGCCAGGGGCTGCTGCGCCTGGCCTCTTGGTGTACATGCGAAGGAGAGGGACCAGACCATGAGTGTGACGGCCAGTGCTGTGAAGGAGCTCCGGCAGAAGACCGGGGCGGGAATGATGGACTGCAAGAAGGCTCTCGTGGAGGCCGGCGGCGACATGGAGGAGGCCATCAAGATCCTCCGGACGAAGGGGCTCGCCGCGGCCGCCAAGAAGGCCCACCGCGTGGCCAGCGAGGGTCTCGTGGTGATCGTGGGCGACGCCGCGAAGGCCGCCATGATCGAGCTCAACTGCGAGACGGACTTCGTGGCCCGGAACACCGACTTCCAGGAGTTCGCGAAGGCGCTCGCCGACCAGACGCTCGCGGACTGCCCGGCGGACGTGGAGGAGCTCAAGGGCCGCCCCTTCGCAGGGGACAGCTCCCACACGGTCGAGGAGATCATCTCCCAGCGGATCGCCACCATTGGCGAGAACATCGTGCTCTCCCGGGTGGCCTGCGTGGAGGCCGCCGCCGGCTGCAAGCTCTCCTCCTACACCCACATGGGCGGCCGCATGGGCGTCATCGTGGAGGGGACGGACTCCATTCCGGACGAGGCGCTCCACGACGTGGCCATGCACATCGCCGCCACGGATCCCCGGTACGTGAGCCGGGACGAGGTGACCGACGAGATCCTGGCCACCGAGAAGGAGATCGCGCTCAAGCAGGCCATCGAGTCGGGCAAGCCCGAGCACATCGCCGAGAAGATCGTCCAGGGTAAGATGGAGAAGTTCTTCGAGCAGGTGGTTCTCATGGAGCAGCCGTTCGCCAGGGATTCTTCGAAGACCGTGGGCGCCTTTCTCGCCGAGGTGGGCGGCGAGGGGGCCCGCGTGACGCGCTTCGTCCGCTTCAAGCTGGGCGAGGGTGCCGGCGGTTGATTTCGTGACGGACCCCGTCCCCGCCTACCATCGGGTCCTGGTGAAGCTCTCCGGGGAGGCGCTCCTCGGGGAGCAACCCTTCGGGATCGACCCGCCGGTGGTGGATACCCTGGCGGGTGAGCTCGTGGAGGTCCATGCACTCGGCGTGGAGCTCGGCGTGGTGGTGGGCGGCGGCAACATCATCAGGGGGGTGTCCGCCCACGAGCAGGGCATCGACCGGATCACCGGTGACTCCATGGGGATGCTGGCCACGGTCATCAACGCCCTGGCCCTCTCGTCGGCGGTGGAACGGCGCGGCGTGCCCACCCGGGTCCAGACCGCCATCGAGATGCACCAGGTGGCCGAGCCCTTCATCCGCAGGCGGGCGCTGCGCCACATGGAGAAGGGGCGCATCGTGCTCTTCGCCGGGGGCACGGGGAGTCCGTTCTTCACCACCGACTCGGCCGCGGCGCTCCGGGCCAACGAGATCGGAGCCGAGATCCTCATCAAGGCCACCAGGGTGGATGGCGTCTACACGGCCGATCCCGAGAAGGACGGGGATGCCGAGCTGTTGCCGCGGCTCTCCTACCAGGAGGTGCTGCGGCGGGGCCTGAAGGTGATGGACGCCGCGGCCATTTCTCTGTGCATGGAGACCGGAATTCCGGTTCACATCTGCAACGTCCACAAGCCGGGGAACCTCAGGCGGGCGGTCCTCGGCGAGGAGGTCGGGTCCGTGGTGGGACCCGGGGAGGCACGATGAAGGAGCTGCTGAAGGATCTCGAACGGAGAATGGTGGGCGCCGTGGATGCGTTCAAGAGCGAGCTCATGACCCTGCGGACCGGTCGCGCGTCCCTGGCGCTCCTGGACGGTGTCACGGTGGACTACTACGGCACGCCGACACCGATCAACCAGGTGGCCGCCCTGTCGGTGCCGGAGCCGGCCACCATCGTCATCGCCCCGTGGGAGCCCAAGATGCTCGGTGAGATCGAGAGGGCCCTGCTCAGGTCGAACCTGGGGATCACCCCCACCAACGACGGCAAGGTGGTCCGGCTCAACATCCCGGCGCTCACCGAGGAGCGCCGCAAGGAGCTGGTGAAGGTGGCCCACAACTACGCCGAGCAGGCCCGGAACGCCGTGCGCCAGATCCGCCGGGACGGCAACGATCACGTGAAGAAGATGGAAAAGGCCAAGGAGATCTCCGAGGACGAGATGCGCCATGGTCTCGACGAGATCCAGAAGCTCACCGACGCCTACATCGGCAAGGTCAACGAGCTCCTGGAGCACAAGGAGAAGGAGATCCTCGAGATCTGACCTTCCCCGCGCCCCCTGGAGGAGGCCGTCCATGACATCCCCGGCACCCGGGTCCGGCGAGAGCGAGTGGATCACGGGCGTCCACGCCGTCACCGCTGCGCTCGAGGAGGGACGGCCCCTCGACCAGGTCTGGATCCAGAAGGGGCGCCATGACCGGCGCCTGCAGCGCGTGGTGGAGCTCGCCACAGAGCGGAGGGTCCCGGTCCGTTTCGTGGGGCGCACGGCCCTGGAGCGACTGGCAGGCGGGACCACCCACAATGGCGTGGCCGCCCGGACCGCGCCCCGCGCCTTCACGGCGCTGGAGGACATGATCCGGCCGGAGGACGAGCCGGGCCGGCTGATCCTGCTGGACGGCGTCACCGATCCCCGCAACGTGGGGGCCGTGATCCGGAGCGCTGCGGCCTTCGGCCTGGACGGCGTGATCCTGGCGGGTCCGGGAGCCCCCCCATTGGGCGGCGCACTGGCCGCGGCGGCGGCGGGCCACCTGGAGCGCGTTCCCATCGCCCGGGTCAACGTGGCCGGCGATGCGCTGCGCCTGCTCCGGGAGAGCGGCTACTGGGCCTACGGTGCCGATGCGGGTGGCACGCCCCTCCCGCTCCTGCGTCCCACCGACCGGTGGGTCCTGGCCCTGGGCTCCGAGGGCAAGGGGCTCCGGGCCAAGACACGGGCCTTCCTGGACGAGGCCGTGGCCATCCCCATGAAACCCGGGGTGGAGTCCCTCAACGTCTCCGTGGCGGCCGCCATCCTTGCCTACGCCCTGACGGAGCAGCCCGAGCGGTCCTCCTGAGCAGCGGCGGGTGCGATGCCCCCCGCCCACCCGCCCATTCGTGAAACGTGAAAGGTGAAACGTGAAACGAAAGAGGGTGGGGAAGTTAGGACGTCAGGACGTTAGGACGCCCCTCCGCACGCCGGCCTCTCAGGGCTTCTCCCCCTCGCCCCTGCACCCCTGCACCCCTGCTTTCCCGGGCAGTCGGGTGGAGGAGCTTCCAGGTGGCACCGCGGGAGCGGTCGAGGAGGGTGAGGGCGGTGGTGGCACGGTCCCGATCCACCGCACCAGCTCCGAGGAGTAGACGCAGGTGGATGTCGGCCTCCTTTGCGGAGGCGTAGGCGATACGCCAGTGGTGGAGGCGGTCTCTTCCGGTGCGGCCGTGGCCTTCGGCGAGGTTTGCGGGGACCGAGCTCACGGCCCGGATGAGCTGGTCGGCAATGGGCCTGAGCGGAGCAGGAACCGCACGAGCCAGCGCGAGTGCGATGCTGGCGGCTTCCATGGCGAGGTTGACGGCATCAAGGGGGTGGTTGGCTGGAAGGGTGTCGGTCATGGTCACCTCCGGGTCGTTCATGGAGGCGCTCCAGCTTCCGGGCGCCCCGGTGTCAAGGGCCGCGGAGCGGCCGAAGGTTCACCCTTGACACCGGGGCGCCCGGAAGCTAGGCCTCTCATGACAGAACGACCCGGAGGTGGCCGCCGCCCTCCGCCGCCGCCCTCCGCCGCCGCCCTCCGCCGCCGCCCTCCGCCGCCGCCCTCCGCCGCCGCCCTCC
>Ga0256835_1000035_pt1 | contig 128220 bp, 120 predicted proteins | sample PIR30metaG_FD_185972 | JGI IMG/M metagenome (GOLD analysis project Ga0256835, IMG submission 185972) | Hydrothermal vent microbial communities from East Pacific Rise, Pacific Ocean - PIR-30 | ecosystem: Environmental > Aquatic > Marine > Hydrothermal vents | place: Pacific Ocean: East Pacific...
GCCCACAAGATCCTACGACAGCTCATGGGCAGGCTGAAGGCCTACTACAAGGAGCAGGGGCGGGAGGCCCTGGTGGCCTGAGGGGTTGACGGGGGAAGACGGTATCACCCCGGCCCTCCCCCAGGGGGAGGGAGGTTTGCTTTGCGGCGATCAAATCGTAGGGCAATGACGCGGCATGGGTACGAAGCCGAAATTCTGTTGCCGTCGGTTGGTCCACCACAAGCCAAAGGCCACGGGCTATGAGCCGCCTTTGTCCGTATCCCCGGGCGAAGCCGCGAAGCGGGTGAGGTCCGGGGTCCATGCTGTACAGAAAGCCGAGATTTCGTTGCCGTCAATAAAGTAATGAGGTTGATAGAAGGCTGGTGCCGGAGTCGCAAACTCAACCGTGGAGTAATGGCGCGGCATGGGCCCCGGCTCGCGCGGGTCAAAGTGACCCGCTTGGCCGGGGACACGATCCACTTTTCTCTTCTCCTGAACAATGACGTATCCCCGGACGAGGCAACCGAAGGTTGCCGGGATCCGGGGTCCATGCTGGGTGGGAAGCCGAGATTAGGTTGCTGCTCATCAAGCCTTTGGTTAGCAAACATGATTGGTGACGGAGCCGCAAACGCAACCGTGGATTAATGACGCGGCATGGACCCCGGCTCGCGGGCACTTTGTGCCCTTGGCCGGGGACACGGAATGTTGGATGTGGGATGTAGGGAGTGGGGTATAGAAAACACTGTTTTATCAAAATCTACTAAAATTGCCCTCTGCTTGTTTTGCATCGTTTTTCGAATACCTACCTCCTACCTTTCCCGTTTCCCCGGACGAGGCGGCGTGTCGCCACCGAGATCCGGGGTCCATGCTGTGCAATACCCCGAGGTTTCGTTGTCGTTGGCTGGCCAACCACAAGCCACAAGCCACCCACCACAAGCTGCTTTACCCGTATCCCCGGACGAGGCAACCGGAGGTTGCCGGGATCCGGGGTCCATGCTGTACACAACGCCGAGATGGAGACGCCTTTAACGGGCCCACCACAAGCTACCAACTACTTGCCACAAGCCGCCTTTGCCCGTATCCCCGGGCGACCGGGGCTGGTAGCCGAGGGAGATCCGGGGTCTACGCTGGACGGAAAGCCGTAATTACATCGCCGCCGACGGACCCGTCGCAAACCACAAGCTACGAGCTGCAGGCCAAAAGCCACCACATACCACGCACCACCTACTAGGTACCAGGTACCAACTTACCATGCCCCCAGCTCGAGCCTCCACCACCAGCCGCCGTCCCAGCCGCCGCGCACCCCCAGAGGAAGCGGGGCGAAGTAGAAAAGCGCGGTATCCGCATAAACGCCCAGACTCGCGCCGTAGCCGAGCCTGCCGCCGGCGGGCTCGTAACGTCCGTGTATTCCGGGAGCAACGGTAACGCGCTCGAGCGCCAGCCAGCCATCCTCGCTGCGCCACCGGGTCTCGACACCATAACGAACCCGCGCCTCCACCGCCACCGCATCACCCAGCGGCACGGAGCCCACGAGCGGCGCTGCGGCCGCGCCGCCAATGACCCGCCCCTCCAATACCAGCGGGAAACCCCGCCACTCCCGGGCCGCACCAGCAACACCCCACAGGTAACCGTTCCCGCCAAAAACCCCTCCATAGCCACCCCGTGTCAGGTAACCCCAGGCGTCACGTTCCGCGCGAGCCGCGCGCACGAAACCCGCGTGCCCGAGCCGCCAGCCGGAACCCGCGCTCCAAACGGGGCCGGCTTGCAACCCCGCCCGCCAGCTCCAGCGATCCCAGCTCCCGGCGCTGGCCAGCCCCGGTATCACCCCGAACACGATCTCCCCCGCTGCCGGCCAGGTCCCCGCGCGCAGCGTGAACCCCAGAGGAGCGGTAGGCCCCAGCAGGTCCACCCCCGCGGCGACCCCTGTTTCCAGATAGGCGTAGGCGCCCCGGGTCAACCCCCTGGCCACCGGATCGTATCCGAACGCTGCCCGATAGCTATATACCTGCGAGTCGTCCAGGCCGTAAACGCTCGCTTCAAAACCCACGTACGGCCAGCGGGGATGGACGCTGAAACCGGTGGGTAACCAGCCGTAGGGCTTCAGGCTGGACCAGGGAACGTAACGGCCGTAGCGCGGGCGGAGCGGCGACTCATCCCGGTCGGGTGACCTGGCATCACCGGATACTTTTTGCCAGGAGCAGGAACCGGGGCCGGCCTGGTCTTCGGGCGCGACAACGGCCACGTCTTCTTCGGCGACCCTGATGCGGTTGATGTTATATCCATCGGGGCCGGGCTCGCTCACCAGGTACGCGCCCCCGTGAGCGGCGACCCCCACCGCGCCGCCCAGAAAAACGCCCAGCCGGGTCACCCGTCCGCTGGCGGGCTCGAGCCGGTAGAGATCGAACACCCCGCGTTCATCCCCGGTGAACAGCAACGCCTCTTCTCCGTCCCATAAAGGCCGCAGGTGCTGGTATCCATTGCGCCGGTAACAGCAGCCGAGGCTCCCGCCACCGCCGGCGCAGGGATCGGGAGGATCCGCCGGCGGCGAAACACGAATCCGCCCCGGTAGAGGGTAGCGCAAGCGCCCCGCCTCCAGCAGGGCCAGATCCACCGCCCCGTCACGGCTCACCGACAGGGCCACTCTTCCCTCAGGGCTGACCGCCAGCTCCAGCAAATGCTCGCCCTCCGGCGCGCGCCATATCGTCTCTACTTTTCCGGCACACCAGCGCCCAAGCGTAGCCGCTTCACCCGCCCGCTCGCGCACGAAGTAGGCACAGCCGCCGGGCGCCGGGGCGGCCAGAAGAGCATGACGGCCCCGGGTGAGGCGGGTTTCCCGTCCGCTTGCCACGTCCAGGGCGAATATGTCGCTGGCCACGCCGTCACCTTCACGGAAGTAGCGGCTGTATATCAGGGTGTTTTCATCGGCCCACCAGATCCGCTGCGGGTGCACCGGAGCCAGCCGCCGGGCGCCGGAGCCGTCACGGTCCGCCACCCATACGAACCCTTCGTTCCAGTAGGCGATGCGGCCGCCGTCGGGGCTGAATGCCGGATCCCTGCCTTTTGCAACAAATTCAAAGCCTGAGCGCCCCGCCCCGGCGTAGGCGGCGGAACGGCGGCGCTCACGCCCCACCCAGTCGCGCCACTCGCTCGTAAGCGAGCCGCCGTTCGCCCTTTTCCAGGCCGCGGCAAAGGAAGGCGGTGCGACAACCCCGGTGTTGTACTGCCGCAAGGTTTCCAGTACCGCCTTCCAGCCGTGCTTCTCGATGAGATGGTGCACGAAGCGCACGCCTAGCAGATAGCGGGTTTGCCCGCCGGGCCAGTCGCGGTAGGTATACAGGCCCATCTCGGCCAGGTCGGGAAACCTATCACCTTCCAGCAAGGCGTTAATGAGGCCCTGGGTATAGGCCCAGTCGAGCCGCCCCCCGGACGTAAAGCGCGACTCCATGTACGTGGCTATTCCCTCGACGAACCAGGCGGGAGGCATGGGCGCACTGAGTTCGAGAACCAAACCCAGGCGCGGCGGCAGCCGCCCGCCTGGCAACTCGCGAAAAGTCAGCTGCTGGGCATGGGTCAGCTCGTGCACCAGAATCAGGTAGCTGATGCTGGGAGTGCGCAGGTCTATGACACCGCCGGCAGGCGCGGGAGCGAGCAGCTCCACGGTTCGGCGCGGCAGCGGCGTCGCATAGGCGTTGAAAACGTCCGTGGAGTCGTCAATGCGCACGACCACCCTTCCCTGTCTGGGGCCGAAAAGCGGATCCAGCACCGCCAGCGCGGCTTCGGCCTCCAAAAGAACGCGCCGGGCGTATTCTGCCAGACGCTCGTGCGGGTAGAGCACGAGCACCCGCTCACTCTCGACCTGCCCCCAGCCCGCCGCCAGCGCCAGCAACCACCCCAACAGCACGAGCCTCTTCACGAATAAATTTTACCGTTCACCGGCTCCACACCCCGGCGGGGCATAATAAGGGCGTGAACAGGCACTACTACCGCAGCTTCAACCTGCGCGGACCCCTGGCCTGGGCAGTCGTGCTGATCGCCGCCCTGCTGGGACTAGTTCTCACCGTTTGGGTGCTTATCAGTGTTTTTGTCTACATCGTCATTCTGGCGCTCGCTGGCTGGGTCTACTACGCCTGGCTTCGTCTGAAATATCGTAACCGGCGGCTGCCGCCCGGATACTGACCGAAATACGATCTAGCAACGTCAACCCGGCGCTTAATAATACTTAACTTTTAACCAGTAACCTGCTGCTTGTACTGGATACCCCTTATGGGTATCCGGACTTTCCAGGGAGGGAAAAATGAAATTGCCTACAAAGTACCATCCGCTGTATATGCTTTCCGCGCTCGGCGCCGGAGGCCTGACGGTCGCCTTCTGGAAGCTGGGTAACGTTACCCGGCAAACCCCGCCGCTCCTCGCCGGACAGGTATTTTTTCTATTACTGGCCGCAACCCTGCTGATTGCAAACCTGCCGCACTGGTGGCACACCTTCCGGGCCAACTCTGCCAATTTCTTCGGCCTGCATCTGCCCCACTCGCAAGGGGAGGCGGCCCGCATAAAAGAACGGCCCCCGGTGGTCGCCGCGACCGGCTGGATGGCGCTGCCTGCTGCCTACGTAATGCTGCTGAACGCCGCTTTCGCCGTGATCCCCACGGTGCTTCACATCGAACTAAGCCGCATCGTGTTCCTGGGGTTTTGGATGTGGATCGGCGCCGTATTGCTGGTGGGGGTCCTGGGTCTGCAAATCATGCTCAACTCCTTCGCAACCCCCATCGACATCTCCGAATTCCACCTGGGGCTCTTCCTGCAACCGCTTGCCTACGGCCTGGTGGCCATCCCCGGCCTGCGCATGGCCAGCATGCTTCCGGGCGGCTACGCCGACGTGGCCCTGGTCCTGGGGGTCACCGTGGGAGCGCTAGGCACGGCAATAGCGGCCCTGGTCATCACCTTTGCCGTGCTTCGCTTCATGACCTCAGGGCTGCCGGGCCCTGAAGCGGCCCCCACCACGCTGCTGATGATGCCCGCAATCAGCGTTTACACCATCATGACCCTCTTTGGCCTGCACTTCCTCATGCACCACGGGGTCGAGGTGCCACACGTAATCTTCAAGCTGGTCACCGCGGTGGGCTGGGGGATGATGGCGTCCACCACGCTGGTCGGACTGCTCATCTTGCTCGACTACTTCCGCCACCACGTGCCGCTCTCGCCCAGCTGGTGGGGCTTCGTCTGCCCCTTCGTCGCCTTCAGCGTGATGAACAGCCTGGCCTACCAGCAGATAGGCCACTACCCGCTGTTCCTGGCGCTAGCGGTCGGCTCGCTGGTGTTTACGGTATTCATCTACGGCTACGTAGCCGTGCGCACCCTGAAACACCTGCGGACGCCCCAATCGGCCGCCGCTCGCGCGCAGTCCTGAGCGCGCGTAAACAAAAAAACCCGGGCTTGCGCCCGGGTTTTTTTGTTTACGTAGGGAATTGCTGCCTTGATACCTGTGCGCAGACTACGGCAGGCCCAGTTTGGCGATACGCGCGCTCACCCATTCGAGCGCCTTCGAATCCGGCTCGGTAACCCCGCTGTGGTCTTCCTTCTTGGATACGAACGTCCAGATGTTCTTACGGCTGGCGTCGAGGCGCAGGTTGTCGGTGTAGTCGAAGACGAGACTGGTATTGCCCTCGGCGCCCACCTCGGACGCCAGCAAGCGCGCCGATTGCACCTCCAGGTTGTAGACAGCGCCGGCGTAAGCCACATCCTTGGCGCTGTACTTGGAAGTCCACCAGCGGTGCTTCTTGATGCGCTCGACATCGCAGCTCTTGGAGATATCCACGGGCCAGGGGTTGCCGTAGCGGCGGTAGAAGTCGGTGAAGTCGTCCTTATTGTCCTTTTCCCACAACGTGCAGATGCCATCGAGGTCGATAAGGTAGTCGACGGTCCAGCGTGGATGCGCCCGCAGCAGGTTGTGGGTCCAGTTGGTGCCATGGGAATGTCCCAGCAGCACCCGTCGCGCCTTCGGCCAGTGGCGGCGCACCCAGTTGAAGTCGGCTTCGAGCTGGAGAAAACCGCGTTCCCACTTGCCGCTGAGCGACGATTTGTGGTTGTAGAGGTGAGAGCTGTAGGTCAGCACCCTAACGGAGTAACCGAGTTTGCTGAACGCCCGGGCAACCGCTTTGGTGGTGCCGCGACCGGAGAGGTATTCGTAGTTGTCGTCGGGCGCGCCGTCGCAGGGAACGCCGCAGCGCCCCGATACGGCAAAGATGACCACATCGGGCACGGACTGGGTGAGCCCCACCTGCTGGGCGACGCTGGGCTCGGGCGCGTAGGCCGGCTTCAGCTCCGCAGGCCCGCTGCAGCCCGCAAACAAGATGATGGTGAGTAGCAAAATCAATCCGGCAATTTTTTTCATATATCCTCCTGAACGATTCATGTCTTTATATCATTTTTGGTTTTTCCGTGCACGTCGGCGTATACTCAGTGGCGATGACGCGCCGCGGCCTAACCCCCGCCTGAGGGAGCTTTATCGAACCGCTCTCTCCCCTGTTGCGGGAGGTTTTTTTGGCTCCTCTGGAGGAACGATGAGCAAATACAACCCCCACGCGATAGAACCCAAATGGCAGCGTTTCTGGGAAGAGCGCGGCCTGATGAAAGCCCGCGAAGAGGGAAAGAAGTACTACGTCCTGGAGATGTTCCCCTACCCTTCGGGCGATCTGCACATGGGCCACCTGAAAAACTACACCATGGGCGACGCACTGGCCCGCTACAAGAAACAGCAGGGCTTCAGCGTGCTCCACCCCATGGGCTGGGACGCCTTTGGCCTGCCGGCCGAGAACGCCGCCCTAAAGTTCGGCAAGCACCCGGCTGACTGGACCTTTGACAACATCGCCAAGGCCAAGGAATCGCTGAATCTGATGGGGATCCTCTACGACTGGGACCGTGAGGTGACCACCTGCACCCCTGACTATTACCGCTGGAACCAGTGGATCTTCATCAAGATGTACGAGGCGGGGCTGGTCTACCGCGCCGGCGGCCTGGTCAACTGGTGCCCCAAGTGCCAGACGGTGCTGGCCAACGAGCAGGTCGTCGAGGGGCGCTGCTGGCGTCACGAAGACACCCTGGTGGAAAAGAAGAGTCTGGAACAGTGGTATCTGAAGATCACCGCCTACGCCGACCGGCTGCTCAACGACCTCGACAAGCTCGAGCACTGGCCCGAGAAGGTCAAGGCGATGCAGCGCGCCTGGATCGGGCGCAGCGAAGGAGCCACGGTGAAGTTCGCGCTGGAGGGCCGGGGCGAGGCGCTCGAGGTCTTCACCACCCGTCCCGACACCCTCTTCGGGGCGACCTTCATGGTCATCGCCCCCGAGCACCCGCTGACGCTGGAGCTCGTCACCCCCGAGCGCCGCGCCGAGGTGGAGGCCTACGTGCGCGCGGCGCAGCTCAAGAGCGAGATCGAGCGCCAGACCGAGGACCGCGAGAAAACCGGCGTCTTCACCGGCGCCTACGCCATCAATCCGGTAAATGGCAAGAAGGTTCCCATCTGGACCGCCGACTATGTACTCTACGGCTACGGCACCGGCGCCATCATGGCGGTGCCCGCCCACGACCAGCGCGACTTCGAATTCGCCAAAAAGTTCGATCTTGAGATCGTGCCGGTCATCAAGCCGGAAGATGAAGATCTGCCCGAACCGCTCGAAACCGCCTACGAGGGCCCCGGCGTCATGATCAACTCGGGCGAGTTCACGGGCCTGCCCAGCGAGGAGGGCAAGAAGAAGATCACCGGGTGGCTCGCCGCGAAGGGGCTGGGCGAGGCCACGGTAACCTACCGCCTGCGCGACTGGCTGATCAGCCGCCAGCGCTACTGGGGCACGCCGATCCCGATGATTCACTGCGAGAAGTGCGGCGCGGTGCCGGTTCCCGAGGATCAGCTGCCGGTCGAGCTGCCCGAAATCAAGGATGTCGAGCAGATCCGGCCCCAGGGCAAGAGCCCGCTCGAGGCCCACCCGGAGTTCATCAACACCACCTGCCCCAAATGCGGCGGCCCGGCGCGGCGCGACGCCGACACCATGGACACCTTCTTCGACTCGTCGTGGTACTACCTGCGCTACACCGACGCCCACAACGACCGGCTCCCCTTCGCCCGCGACAAGGCCGACTACTGGATGGCGGTAGACCAGTACATCGGCGGCATCGAGCACGCGGTGCTGCACCTGCTCTACTCGCGCTTCTTCACCAAGTTCTTCCACGACCAGCAGATGGTGGGGGTGGACGAGCCCTTCGAGCGCCTCTTCACCCAGGGCATGGTCATGGGCTGGACCGACTACGGCCCCGCCCTGGTCGAGGGCGAGCGCGTACGTCTGAGCGAAGAGGCGCGCATCCGTCTGGAGCTGGAAAGCGCCGAGCTGAGCCAGGACGAGGTCAGGAAGATGGGCGCCGAGCTGCGTGAAGGCCCGGACGGCCGGGTCCACTTCTGGAAACCCGCGGTGATGAGCAAGTCGCTTGGCAACGGCGTCATGGTCGGCCCCTTCGTGCGCGAGCAGGGTGCCGACATCGCTCGCGTGACCATTCTCTTCGCCGCACCGCCAGAAAAGGAAATGGTCTGGACCGAAGAGGGGGTGCAGGGGGCCTGGCGCTTTTTGAACCGAGTCTGGCGGCGCGCCATCGAAGACGAAGAAGCCCTGAAAAAGGCCGCCGACGGCTTCGATCCCGAACGCTTGGACGAAGCCGGCAAGTCTCTTTACCGCAAACTAAACCAAACGATCAAAAAGGTTACCGAGGACCTGGAGGGGCTGCGCTTCAACACCGCCATCGCCGCGCTCATGGAAATGCTGAACGCCCTTTACGACTACCGCAAAACTGGCGGGGTAAACGCGCTATACAAAAACGCAATGCTTGTCTATTTGCAGTTGCTGGCCCCCTTTGCCCCGCATATTGCCGAGGAACTGTGGCACCGCTTCAACGAAAACTCGGTGTTCGACGCCCGCTGGCCGACCTACGACGAGGGGGCGCTGGTGGCCGACACCATCACGCTGGTCGTCCAGGTGAACGGCAAGGTGCGGGCGCGTATGCAGGTGCCCGCGGATACGGACGAGAAAACGGCGCTGGCGCTGGCCAGGGAGCAGGAAAACGTTCGCCGCCATCTCGAGGGCAAGGAGATCGTAAAGGAAATATACGTGCCCGGCAAGCTGGTCAACCTGGTGGTGAAGGGTTGAAAAAGCCGCTCCGCCGCGGCACCCTGCGCCGCGCAGATACACCGGAACCCCGCCCGGCGGCGGTGGCGGACATCTGTGCTACAATGAAGCGCGCTGCGGGAAAGCTGTGGTGGCCAATACGGTAAGTCTCATCGCCAAGCCCCCGTGCGTTGCCCCGAAGGGCAGGAGTAAAGGAGCAGTAAATGGAAAAAGGTAAAGTAAAGTGGTTCAACGCGGAAAAAGGCTACGGTTTCATTGAGCGCGAAGGTGGCAGTGACGTTTTCGTGCACTTCAGCGCCATAAACTCCTCGGGTTTCCGCACCCTCAATGAAGGTGACATTGTGGAATTCGAAGTCGAAGACGGCCCCAAGGGCCCCTCGGCCGCTAACGTGACCGTGGTGGAGTCCGCGGGCTACTAGCCTGCACCCGCAACCGACCAAAGGCGCCTGCGGGCGCCTTTGTTTTTTGTTGTCCCGCGGCGCCGGTCTCCAGGGCGGGCGGCCGCATCAGCCGTCAACCGGCGCAGGCTTTCCGGATTCGTCGATGGCGACGAAGACCAGCTCGCCGCGGGTGGCGAGCTGGCGGGTGTCCGGACCGCCGCCAAAGCGCTCCTTAAACACCTCGACCTGTACCGTGAGGGAGGTGCGCCCTACGCGCTCGACCCGCGCCACTATCTCCAGCAAATCACCGGCGCGAATGGGCACCTCGAACTCGACGCGCCCCACAGCCACGGTGACCACCGGCTTCTTCGCCCGGCGGGCCGCGGCGTACGAGCCTACCTTATCCATCAATCCCAGAACGTAACCGCCAAAAGCATTTCCCAGGGGGTTGGTGTCTTCGGGGAATACCATCTCAAGCGTACGCGTTTCGTGCTCCACCTTCCCAACTTACCCGCAACCCGGCCACAGGCCGCGGGAAACCCGGGCCGCCCTATCTTTGGCAAACGGTGATGTAGCATACTTGATATTATCAATATCAGATGTTATGCTTGTACAGGACCAAGAGGAGGTAATCATGGACCTGGAAAAATGGACCGCACAATCCCGCGAAGCCCTGGCCCAGGCACAGGTGCTGGCGCGTGAATTGGGGCATCAGCAGATAGACCTGCCCCACATGGTCGCGGTGCTCTTCCGCGACCCCAGCGGCCTGCCCGCGCGCCTGCTCGAGCGCGCCGGCCGCGACCCCAAAGAAGTAGTAGAAGCCGCCAACAAAGAGCTGGCGGGCCTGCCCAAGGTACAGGGCGCCGAAGGCGGTCAGTACCTATCGCAGCGGCTCGACCGCGTCATCAAACGGGCCGAGCAGCTGGCCGAGGTCCAGGGCGACAAGTTCGTCGCCATCGACATCCTGCTGCTGGCGATTGCCGAGGAGGGCTTCCCCGGCCTGCCGGGGGCGGACGAACTGAAGAAGATCATCGACGAGGTAAGGGGAGGAAGAACCGTGGAAAGCGAACATGGAGAAGGCACCTTCGAGGCGCTCGCCCAGTACGGCATGGACCTGACCGAGCTGGCCGAGCAGGGCAAGCTCGACCCGGTCATCGGCCGCGACGAGGAGATCCGCCGCACGATCCAGATCTTGCTGCGGCGCACCAAGAACAACCCGGTGCTCATCGGCGAGCCCGGCGTGGGCAAGACGGCGATCGTCGAGGGCCTGGCCCAGCGAATCGTAAAGGGCGACGTGCCCGAAGGTCTGCGCGACAAGAAGCTCATCGCCCTGCAGATGGGTTCGCTGCTCGCCGGCGCCAAGTACCGCGGCGAGTTCGAGGAGCGGCTCAAGGCGGTCATCGCCGAGGCCACCGCCAGCGAAGGCCGGATCATCCTCTTCATCGACGAGCTGCACACCATTGTCGGCGCCGGTAAGGCCGAGGGCGCGGTCGACGCCGGCAACATGCTCAAGCCGGCGCTGGCCCGCGGCGAGCTGCGCCTGATCGGGGCGACGACGCTAGACGAGTACCGCGAGATCGAGAAGGACGCCGCCCTCGAGCGCCGCTTCCAGCCGGTGCTGGTGGACGAGCCGACGGTGGAAGACACCATTAGCATCCTCCGCGGCATCAAGGAGAAGTATGAGGTTCACCACGGCGTGCGCATCTCCGACCCGGCGATCGTGGCGGCGGCTACCCTCAGCCACCGCTACATCTCCGACCGCCGTCTGCCCGACAAGGCGATCGACCTGATCGACGAGGCGGCGGCGCGGCTGCGGATGCAGCTGGAGAGCCAGCCGGAGGAGATCGACCAGCTCGAGCGCAAGAAGCTGCAGCTGGAAATCGAGCGCGAGGCCCTCAAGAAGGAGACCGACCCCGACTCCAAGGCCCGCCTCGAGGACATCGAAAAGGAGATCGCCGAGCTGACCGAGAAGATCGAGGCCATGAAGGCCGAGTGGCAGGCAGAGGTCGAGATCTTGAACCAGCTGCGCGAGAAGCAGAAGGAGCTCGACGAGGTCCGCACCCAGATCGAGCTGGCCCAGCGCAATTACGACCTCAACAAGGCCGCCGAGCTGCAGTACGGCGTGCTGCCCAAGCTGGAGGAAGAGGTACAGCAGCTTTCTGAAAAGCTGAAAGATGCCAAGTACGTCCGCCTGGAGGTGACCGAAGAGGACATCGCCGAGGTCGTCAGCCGCTGGACCGGTATCCCGGTCGCCAAGCTGCTCGAGGGCGAGCGCGAGAAGCTCTTGCGCCTCGAAGACGAGCTGCACAAGCGCGTGGTCGGCCAGGACGAAGCCATCCAGTCGGTGGCCGACGCCATCCGCCGCGCCCGCGCCGGCCTGAAGGATCCGAACCGGCCAATCGGCTCGTTCATGTTCCTCGGCCCCACCGGCGTCGGTAAGACCGAGCTGGCCAAGACCCTAGCCGAGACCCTCTTCGACACCGAGGAGGCGATGATCCGGATCGACATGACCGAGTACATGGAGAAGCACTCGGTCGCCCGCCTGATCGGCGCGCCTCCGGGCTATGTCGGCTACGAAGAAGGCGGCCAGCTCACCGAGGCGGTACGGCGCAAGCCCTACAGCGTCATCCTCTTCGACGAGATCGAGAAGGCCCACCCCGACGTCTTCAACATCCTTTTGCAGATCCTCGACGACGGCCGTCTGACCGACAGCCACGGCAGGGTGGTGGACTTCCGCAACACCGTCATCATCATGACCTCGAACATGGGCAGCCACATCATCCTCGAGGGCATCAAGGACAACCTGCCCTACGAGCGCATCCAGGAGCGGGTCTTCGCCCTGCTGCAGGAGCACCTGCGCCCCGAGTTCCTCAACCGCCTGGACGACATCATCGTCTTCAAGCCGCTAACCAAGGAGCAGATCATCGAGATCGTCGACATCCAGGTGGCCGGCCTCAAGAAGCGCCTGGCGGAGCGGAAGATCACGCTCGAGCTGACCGACGAGGCCAAACGCTGGCTCGGCGAGCGCGGCTACGACCCGGTCTTTGGCGCCCGGCCGCTCAAGCGGGTCATCCAGAAGGAGCTGGAGACCCCGCTGGCCAAGGAGATCCTGGCGGGCAACGTGCGCGAAGGCGACACCGTGGTCGTCAAGGTGGGCGAGCGCGGCCTGATCTTCGAGACCACCCACCCCGTAGAGGCCTGAGCCATTCCCGGAAACTCCGCCCGGAGCTATGCTCCGGGGTTTTCTTATTCCCCGGCCGCGGTAAAGTTGGTGCATGTACCCCGGCCGTTTCGTAATCACCAGTCTTCCCGGAACCAAGCTGCCCGAAGACCTGGCCGCGCTCTGGCGGCGCTACCGGGTGGGCGGGGTAATCCTCTTCCGCCAGAACATCGCGAACCCCGAACAGCTGCGGCGGCTGCTGCAGCAACTGCGGGATACCTTGGGCGAAGAAGCCCTCATAAGCATCGACCAGGAAGGGGGAGGGGTACTGCGCCTGCCCTTCGTGCCCGCGCCCCCGCCAGGAATGAGCCTGGGCGCGGCCGGCGACCCCGAACTGGCCCGCGCCGTGGGCGCGGCCACCGCCCGCGGCCTGGCCGCCTACGGCTTCAACCTCAACTATGCCCCGGTGCTCGATCTCAACACCAACCCGGCGAATCCCGTCATCGCCGAACGCTCCTTCGGCTCAGACCCCGAGCGCGCCAGCGAGCTGGCGCTCGCCTGGCACGAGGGGCACGCCGGTCAGGGGGTGGCCACTACCGGCAAGCACTTCCCCGGCCACGGCGACACCACGGTCGATTCGCACCTGGGCCTGCCGGTGGTAGGCAAAACCCTGGAAGAACTGCGCACTCTGGAACTGGTGCCCTTTGCCCGGGCGCGGGGGCGGTTGCCGTTGCTGATGACCGCGCACATCGTCTACCCGGAGCTCGACGGCGAGCTGCCGGCGACGCTCTCGCGGCGGATCCTCACCGGTTTGCTGCGTGAAGAAATGGGCTATGACGGGGTCGTCGTCACCGACGCGCTCAACATGCGGGCGATCGCCGACCGCTGGAGCGCACCCGAGGCGGCGGTTAGGTCGCTGGCCGCCGGGGCCGACCTGGTGATGCCATTGGGAAACCTGGAGCTGCAAGAAAAAACACTGGCGCGGATTCAGACGGCGCTCGACAGCGGCGAGCTCGACCGAAAACAAATGAAGGCCAGCGCTGAGCGAATAAGCGCTCTGGCCCGCGCCTTCCCGGCCAGACGGGGAAGTTATGACGAAGAACAACTGGCCGCCGACCGCCGGCTCTTAATAGAGGCCTGGACCCGCGGTCTGACCGCGCTGGGCGATCCCGCCCCGCCGCCAAAAGACGCCTGCCTGCGGGTGGTGGCGCAGGAACGGCCGCCGGGCGACGGCGTTTCCGAAGCCGGGGCTGGCGGGGCCGAGCTGGTCAGGTTGCTGGGAGGCTACTGGCAGGTCAAGCCCGTCTTCGTGGGCAGCGTCGCCGAGGTTCCGGGGTTGGAGATCGCAACGGAGGGCTGTTTCAACCTGCTCATTTCCAATAGCCGCCGCCTCTATCCACCGGCCGGCTGGCGCTGGCGGCCCGACCTGCACGTGGCCCTGTGGAACCCCTTCGCCGCCGCGCGTGTGCCCGGCCCGGCGCTCCTCAGCTATGGCTTCCGCCCTGAGGCTCTCGAGGCGGTGCTCGCCTGGCTGCGCGGCGAGGCGCGGGCCCGCGGCCAAATGCCCGCGCCGTTGCGCGTCCCGGATGATTAACCTGCGGTATCGTGTTTTCGTGAACCGCACCCTCGTCATCGCGCATCGCGGCGCGCGCAGCCTCGCGCCCGAAAACACCCTGGCCGCCGCCCAAAAAGGACTCGAGGCCGGGGCCGACCTCTGGGAAACCGACGTGGGCGTGACCGCCGACGGCGTCTTGATTTTGTTTCACGACGACAGCCTGAAGCGCACCACCAACGCCGCCGAGATCTACCCGGACCGCGCGCCCTGGACCTTCACCCAGTTCAGCTATGACGAAATCCAGCAGCTCGACGCCGGCGGCTGGTTCAACCGCGAAGACCCCTTCGGCCAGATCGCCGCCGGCAGGGTGAGCCCGGAAGACCAGGCCAGGTACGAGGGGCTCAAGGTGCCGACGGTGGAAGAAGCGCTCGCCTTTACCCGCGACCACGCCTGGACCGTGAATATCGAGCTGAAGCAGCTGCCGCCACCGCTTGCGGACTTTCCCGTCGTCCCTCGCTTCTTCGAGGTGATGGACCGGGTGGGCATCGCCCCCGAGCAGGTGCGGCTCTCCTCGTTCGAGCACCACTGGCTGGAAGAGGCCAGATCGCTCAGGCCCGAGGTCGAGGTCCAGGCGCTGGTCGGCTACCACCGCGACCGGCCCATCGACTGGGAGGCGGTAGCGGACTACCAAACCATCAACGCCCGCGCCACCCTCACCCCGCCTGGAAAGGTGCGCCAGCTGGTGGCGGAAGGCAAAAAGATAAATCTCTTCACCGTCAACGACGTCGAAGAAGCCCGCACCTACGTCGATGCCGGCGTGAGCGGCCTCTTCACCGACTTCCCGCAGGACCTGATACCGCTGGCCCGCGCCGCGGCCGGAAAGGAAACGCCATGACCCTGAACTTCCTGATCGTCAACGGTTACCCGCGCGGAAGCCGGGAAAACTTCGACCGCGCGGACGTCGCCCACCCCCACGACCTCTACCGGCGACTGCTCGACCGCTACGCCCCCGGCTCGGAGTCGCGGGTTTTCTTCATTGCCGACGTGGAAAACCCGCTGCCCACCATGGGCGAGCTGCGCGGCTACCACGGCGTCATCTGGACCGGCTCCGACCAAACCATCTACCACACCCACGAGGAGAAGGTAGCCCGCCAGATCGAGTTTTCCCGCCAGGCCTTCCAGGCCGGCGTGCCCCAGTTCGGCAGCTGCTGGGGAGCGCAGATGGCGGCGGTGGCCGCCGGCGGCAAGGTAGAAGCCAACCCCAAAGGGCGCGAGTGGGGCTTCGCGCCGCGCATCGAGCTCACCGCCGCGGGTCGCGAGCACCCCTTGACAGCGGGCAAGCCGCCTGTCTTCCAGGGAATCGAGATGCACCTCGACAACATCACCGAGCTGCCCCCCACCGCCCGTCTGCTGGCCACCGGCGAGCACACCCGCGTGCAGGCGCTGGCGGTGGAGCACGAAAACGGCACTTACTGGGCCACCCAGTACCACCCCGAGTTCGACCTCTGGGAAAACGCCCGCCTGATCGCCGCCCGCGCCAGGGCGCTGGTTAAAGAGGGCTTTTTCGAGAAGGAAGAGGACGTGCTGCGCTACGCCGGGGAGATGAAGGCTCTCTTCGAGAATCCCGGCGATGAAAAGCTGCGCCGCAAGCTGGGGGTGGACGAGACCCTGCTGGACGACCGGATTCGCCAGCTCGAGTTCGCCAACTGGCTCGATCACCTGGTGCGACCTTCGGCCTGATCGCAGCGTCGTGCACCCGGGCCCGCCGCAAGATCCGCGCGAGGAACGGGGCGGCTTGCCCGGTTCCCTGTTCCGGCACCCGCCGCAGCACCGCAGCCGCGGCGTGGCGCAACAGCATGTAGATCAGGGCCAGTCCCAGCGGTCATTACTGTAACGGCGGAAAACGCCGGGTCCAGCTCCATACATGTTGCTTCCTGGAATTATGACGAACCAGAAACGAGCTACTTATTGTATGCCGTGAGAAAACCGTTCATCGTGCCTGTTTGAGAACCTCTGCGTCGTCGCCCATTATCACGTCCACGCCTAGGCCGGCAAGCTCGCGCGCAGTGGCGGCATCATTTACGGTCCAGGTCGCCACTGCCAGACCCTTCCTGTGCCAGCGGGCAACGCGGGGAGCGGTAACCAGCTGCACCTGCGGATGCACCGCCTCTATCCCCAGCATCTCGGCCATGCGCCCGGTGTCGTACACCCGAAAGAGGTAACCCAGGGGGATCTCGGGACGATGCTGGCGGATCTTCAGGAGGGCAACCGGGTCGTAAGACGATATCCATACCCGCCGCTTCCCTTCCCAGTCCCCGACCGCCGCGGCCAGTTCGTAGGCGCGGCCGTCATCCAGGCCGGGAATACTTTTCAACTCCAGGTTGATCAAGAAATTGGGATGCTGCTCGAACAGCTCGAACAGCTCCGCCAGCGTCATAATTCCCGGAACCAGCCCGCGAAGCTCGTCGTAGGTGAGTTCGAATACGAGCCGCGGGCCGGCTACGAAGTCGTGATGGATTACCAGCACGCCGTCCCTGGTGCGCTGCACATCGGTTTCTATACCGTCGAGCCCGGCCGCCAGCGCTGCCAAGAAAGCGGCGCGGGTGTTGTCGCCCCCCTTGCTCGATACCCCCCGGTGCCCGAGCAGCACCGGCCTCTTGTGATCTGAAAAAGGAAGGATCGGCATTTACTTCTCCTGACTGAGCGCGAAGCCGCGGCTGAACTGTTCCTGCAACAACATGAAAACCACCAGCGCCGGCAGCAAGGCGATGATCGCCCCCGCCATGACTATGCCCCAGTTGGTGGCGTCCTGGCCGCTGGTCATCATGCGCAGACCCACCTGAACCACCTGGCGGCTACTTTCATGGATTATGATTAAAGGCCATAAATACTGGTTCCACATATATACGAACTGAATTACGGCCATCGCCGCCACCACGTTGAGCGACATGGGCAGCAGGATAGCCCAGGCGAAACGCAGCGGCCCGGCTCCATCTATCTTGGCGGCGTCCACCAGGCTGGTGGGAATCTGCAAAAACTGCTGCCGGAAGAGGAAGGTGCCGGTGGCCGAAGCCAGGAAGGGCACGATCAGGGCCGCGTAGGAGTTGGACCAACCCAGCTTGGTGACCAGCTCGAAGAGGGCTACGATCATGATCTCGGTGGGCATCATCAAAGTTAGCAGGATGAAAGTGAATACCGCCCCTTTGAGGGGGAAGCGAAAATAAACGAGTGCCAGTGCCGCCATGAACGAGATAACGGTCTTGCCGACGGTTACGGCGATGGCGATATAGAACGAGTTCTTCATGTACATTCCCAGATGGAACTGGTTCCAGGCTATCGAGTAGTTTTCTAGCATCGCAGTGCCCAGCGTGAACCGGGGCGGATAGCTGAATATCTGTGCCGGTGTTTGCGTGGAAAAGATGAATGCCAGCAGGATTGGTGCGGCAACGACGAGAACTGAAATGATGAGAAGCACGTGGACCGTGATGTTTTGCAAACGTTTACGCTGCACATCAGCCTCCGTAGTGAACCCGACCCTCGCCGAAGCGGAACTGCATGATGGTGAGGAAGACGACGGCGATGAAGAGTATCACCGACTGCGCCGCCGCCATGCCCGTCTTGTAGTATTCGAAGCCGTCGCGGTAGATATTGAAAATCAGGATGTTGGTGGCGTTGCTGGGCCCGCCCTTGGTGAGCAGGTCCACGAAGGGAAAAGCCTCGAAGAAGGCGTAGATGGTGTTGATGATGAGCAGGAAGAAAGTCATGGGACTGAGCAGCGGGAAGGTCACCCGCCAGAAACGCTGCCAGGGGGTGGCCCCGTCTATAAGCGCGGCTTCCAGAACCTCCCCGGGAAGGTTTTGCAACCCGGCGATGTAGAAGACGACGTTGTAACCCACGTTCTTCCATACGGCAACGAAGACCAGGAGCGCCATGGCCAGCTTGGGGTTGGTGAGCCAGTCGGGAGCAATACCCAGGCTGATGGTAAGCAGGTAGTTCACGATTCCCGACTGCGGGTTGAACATGAAGAGGAAAATCACACCGGCGACCGCGGGGCTTAGCGCATAGGGCCAGATCAGCAGCAAACGGTAAATGCGCCATCCAGAAACTTTCTGGTTAGCCAGCACGCTGAGCGCCAGCCCCGTGGCCATGGAGAAAATCACCACAAAAAAAGCAAATATGACGGTATTTTTGAATATTTGCAGGTAGTCGGGGTTGGTAAAGAGTTCTTTATAGTTCTCCAGGCCCACGAAGGTCTTGCTCAGCCCCAAAAACGCCACCCGAAACAGCGACAGCCAAAAGGTTTCGAAGGTGGGGTAGTAGAGAAACAGCAGCAGGACGACGAACGACGGGAGCAATAATACCCAGGGCAACCAGCGGCTTTTGTAGGCGGCGTGCGTGTCCATGTTGAAAGGTCCCTTGTTGTGTTTCGAAAAATGGGGCGAACCCCGGCGCCGCTCGGCGCCGGGGTTCGCGCGGGCTTACTTCTTGACCGAAGCGTTGTAGTTCTTGAGGGCCTTGTCGGCCTTGGCGTCAGCCTCGGCCAGCGCCTTGGCGATGTCCTTCCCCTGGAAGATCTGCTGCACCATGTTCTCGATGATAGTGCGGATCTCGGGGAAGGGACCGATGAGCGCACCCTGGGTGGCGCGGTTAGCCTTCGACTGCAGCAGCTGGTCGAAAGCGGCGCGGTAAGCGGGGTTACGCTCGAACCAGTTCTGCCACTCGAGCACCTTCACCGAGGTATTCAGTACCGGGAAGTAACCCGTGCCCTTATGCCAGCGCACCATGTTCTCGGTGTTGGTGAACCACAGCAGGAAGGTGAGGGCCGCTTCCTGCTCCTTCTGCGGATGGCCCTTGGTCAGCCACAGCGAGGCGCCGCCGACCACCGTACCGTTGCGCTCAACGCCGTCGGGAACGGGAAGGAAGCCGGTACCCAGCTCGAAACCGTTCTCAAAGGAAGCGTTCTGCATGAAGGTGACGTCAGAGGTCGAGGTGATCTCCATGGCCGCCTGCTGGCTCACGAAGAGCTGGTTGGCGCCGTCCCAGTCCTCGGGCTTGCCGGTATAGGCGTAGAAGCCCTTGTCGTAGAGGCCCTTCCACCACTTCATGATCCGCTTCATGGCCTCAGAGTTGATGTAGACGTCGGTGGCGCGGGCGGCGCGACCGTTCTCGTTGTTAGCGAGCAGCGCGCCCTGCTCGGCGACCCACTGCTCCACGAACCAGGAGTGCAACGGCCAGGTGATGCACTTGGGCGCCGCCTTGCTAGCGATGATCTTTTCACAGGCCTTGACTACCTCACCGTAGGTCTTGGGCGGGTTGTTGGGGTCGAGGCCGGCCTTCTTGAAGATGTCCTTGTTGTAGTAAAGGATCGGGTTCGAGGAGTTCCAGGGAATCGAGTTGAACTTGCCGCCGATGCGGTAGTAATTGGCCACGGGCTTGATGTAGTCGTCCAGCTGGAACTCAAGCCCCGCCGGCACGTAGTCCTGGATGGGGACGAAGATGCCCGAATCGATGGCCAGCTGGCTGCCGACCTCGAATATCTGCACGATGTGGGGCGCGTTACCCTGCTTGGCCGCAAGGATGGCAGCGTTCAGGGTGTCGCGGTAGCTGCCTTTGTACTCGACCTTTACCTCTATGCCCGGATGTGTGTAATTGAAATCTTCAACCGCACGCTGGATGAAAGCCGTGCGCCCGCCGCCGAAGGCGTGCCAGAAAGTAACGTGCACTTTTTCGGCCGCGAAGGCGAACCCAATGAGCGCCGAGAGCCCGACTGCTATTGCTAATCGCTTCATAGTGATACCTCCTTTTCTTGCAAGACCCAGTATACCTCGTGCTGAACGATAAGTTGTAGGAACTGAAGCACTATTCGCCGTTCAAGGCTGGCCGCGGATCAGGCAGATAAACAGAAAGACCAGCTCGCCAGTTTCTACCAGGGCCCCGTAAACGTCCCCCGAAAGCCCGCCACCCAGACGCCGCGCCGCCCATAAAGCGAGCAGAAACACCAGGATGCCCGCACCCAGCGCTGGCAGCGGCGCCAGCACCGCGAGGGGAGCGGCGAAGACCAGCCCCGGCCCCACGCGGCCCTGCCGGGCGGTGGCGCCCATGCCTTCGGGGCGGGCGGCAGGAAAGAGATTGAGGATTGGCAGCAGCCAGAAGCGCGCCGCCACCGGCGCGAGCAAGAGCGGCAGAGGCCCCGGAAGCGATGCCAGTGTCTGCCACTTGAGGAGCAGGAAGACGAAGCCGGCCCCAAAAGCAAAGCTGCCGTGGTGCACGTCCGACAGAATCCGCAGGCGCTCTGCGGGAGCCCGCGGCGCCAGGAGCGCGTCGGCGCTGTCGAGCAGACCGTCGAGGTGCAGCATGCCAGTCAGCGCCAGCCAAAGGGCCAGCAGCATAGCGCCGGCCAGCCCTCCGGGCAGGTCCTGGAGCAACCAGTAAGCTGCCGCCAGCAGGGCTCCAAGAATCCAGCCAACCAGCGGATAATAGGCCGATGCCGCTTTCATCTCGCCGGGACGCACCTCCCCCGGATCGGGTACCGGAAGGGTGGTCAGGAACCCGAGGGCCAGCCAGAAGGGGCGGAGGCGAGACATCGCGGGTATCATAACCCTTCCCGTCGCAAGTGCATGCGTAAAACTCTTGCAAATTTTGCTTTGCAGTGAATGTATGATAATGAAGACATGCCGAAGACCACGGTTAGCAGCCGTTACCAGATCACGCTCCCCGCCGAGGTGCGGAAGGTCCTGGGCATTCGCCCCGGAGACGAGCTGGAGGTCGAGCTCGTGGACGGCGAGATTCGCCTGCGTATCCCCCGGCCTCCCCTGGAGCAGGTGCTCGAGCGCTTGCGGGAAGAACACGGCGAAAGTCTCGCCGCGCTGGAACAGGCTACCGAACACGACGCGCTTCAGTACGTACGCCGGACTCGTGGGCGGGACACGGATGGTTAAGGTCGTCTTTCTCGACACCAACATTCTCATCACCACCGTCGACCCGAAAGACCTGCACCATGCGCGGAGCGTCGCGCTCATGAAAAGCGTCTCGTACAGCCCGCTCCTGTTGAGCCCGCCTGTGTACGCCGAGGTCTCGGTCGGGATGGGCAGCGAAGCGGTGCTGGCGTTTTTGGAGGAGTGGCGGATCCGCCCCAGTTTCGCGGCGGTGGACACCCCGGCGTTATGGGAGCTTGCCGCAGAACGGTTCGCCAGCTACCGGATCAACCGCAAACGGTCCGGCAGCGACGGGCCGCGTCGCATCCTTACCGATTTTCTTATAGGCGCCCACGCCTTGCTCGCGCCGGGTAGCGGCTACGCTTCGGCTTTGGCCACGCTGGACGGCCGTTTCTTCAAGCAGTACTTCCCGGAACTCGAAGTCCTCGTCCCCTAACCCCCGCTCACGCCGGCCTCGTCGAAGGTGGCCATGCCCGCGAGCACCTCGGCGGCAGCGCGAAGGATGGGGAAGGAAAGGACCGCGCCGGTGCCCTCGCCCAGGCGCAGGCCCAGATCGAGCAGGGGCTCGAGCCCCAGGGCCTCCAGCTGCCGGGCGTGCCCCGGCTCCACCGAGCGGTGGCCGGCGAAGAGGTAGTCCTTCAGGTTGGGCTCGAGCCGCACGGCGAGCAGCGCCCCGGCGGTAACGGGGAAGCCGTCGGTAACGGCGGGCAGTCCCGCCGCCGCGGCGGCCAGGAAGACGCCCGCGGCCGCGACGATCTCGAGACCCCCCAGCTGTGCCGCCACCTCGAGAGGATCGGCTTCCTGCAGGTTACCGACCTCTCCGGCGGCCCGTTCCAGCGCCCGGGCGACCACCGCCACCTTGCGCCCGTAAGCCTCGTCGTCCACTCCCGTTCCGCGTCCAGTGACCTCTCCGGCCGGCAGTCCCAGATAAGCCGCTGTCAGCGCCGCCGCCGCCGTGGTGTTGCCAATGCCCATGTCGCCGGCGGCCAGTATCGCCGCCCCCTCGCTAATGGCGCGGCGTGCGGCGTTCTCCCCTGCCTGCAACGCAGCCATCGCCTCGGCCGGGCTCATGGCCGGTTCGCGGGCGATATTGCCCGTGCCCGCGCGCACCCGCGCCGGGATCAGGCGCTCGTGGGCCGGGAACTCGGGACCGTTCACCCCCACGTCGAGGACGTAGACCCCAGCCCCGGCGGCGCGGGCGATCTGGTTGATGGCCGCGCCCCCGGCCAGGAAGTTTTGCACCATCTGCGGCGTGACCTCCGCAGGGTAGGCGGAAACGCCCTCGGCGGTCACGCCGTGGTCGGCGGCGGCCACCACCACCGCCCCCGGCCCCAGCCGGGGGCGCTCGCTGCGCTGGATGGCCGCGATGCGGACGCCCACGTCCTCGAGCCGCCCCAGGGAGCCGGGGGGCTTGGTGAGGTGGTCCTGGCGGGCACGGGCACGTTCGAGAAGTTCGTGGTCAACGGGAACGACGGTAGCCATGGGGACATGGTAACTGGTTCACCGTACCTGGTTCGTGGCGCGTGGTAGGTGGTGGGCCTATTAATGGCATCGCAGTTTTGGCTTTTTGCAGCACGGGCTCCTGCTTCTCAGGGGGCTAACGCCGGATGAGGCCCCGGCCCGGCGGGAAAGGCGCTGCTTTTGACGTATTGCTGTTTGTATCCCGCGTCTGCCGTGGGTTCAATACCACGTACTACGCACCACGCACTACGTACTACGCACCACGTATTACGTACCATCAACCGCCGGCCGCGTCACCCGCCCCGCCACCGCGGCGAGGCGCGCGCCGGTGGTGTGGGGCAGCACGTTGGGCAGCTCCAGGTGGCGCAGATAACCGAGAACGGCGAAGGCCAGCGCCTCGCGCGCCAGGGGGTCGCGGCCGACCTCGTCGAAGGCGCGTACGGGCACCGGCAGACCCGCGCGCAGACCCGCCATGAGGGTGCGGTTCCTGACGCCGCCGCCGGAGACCCAGACCTCGTCTAGGCCCAGAGGCAGCACGAAGTCTCGGTAGGCGGCCACGATGGTGCGCACGGTGAAGGCGGTGACCGTGGCCACCAGGTCGGCGCCTTCGAGGCGGCCTGCGAAGGCCAGGCGCTCGAGCCGCCACACCTCGCGCCCGGTCGACTTGGGCGGGGGACGGCGCAGGTAGGCGTGGTTGAACCAGACCTCCACCAGCTCCTCGTCCACCCGCCCCTCGGCGGCGATCTGGCCGCCGGCGTCGTAGCGTTCACCCATGCGCGCCGCCGCTTCGTCGATCAGGCAGTTGCCGGGGCCGGTGTCGAAAGCGAGCACGGACTCCGCTTCGCGCCCGGGGAGATAGGTGATGTTGGAAATGCCCCCCAGGTTGTGGATGCTGCGGCGCACACCCTCCTCGCCGTAGAGGAGCAGGTCGGGATAGGGAACCAGGGGGGCGCCCTCGCCACCGGCGGCCAGGTCGGCAGGGCGGAAGTCATGCACCACCGGAGCACCCAACGCCTCGGCCAGCCAGCTGGGCTCGCCCAGCTGCCAGGTCAGGCCGGGCGGCTCGTGCCAGACGGTCTGCCCCGCGAGCGCCGCCAGCTCGGCGCGGCCGCGAAAGGGGGCGGCCGCCTCGGCGTAGAAGCGCCCCAGGTCATGGTGGAGAAGCGCCAGGTCGCGCGGTCCCAGCACCCGGTTCTGCTGGGCCTGGCGCACCTGCGCAAAGAGCCCCTCGGGGTAGGTAACACTCCGGCGCTCAAGCAGCTCCCAGCGCAATTCCGGCGGCCGCCCCTCGAGCCGTACCAGCACCAGGTCCACACCGTCGGCGCTGGTGCCGCTCATGAGGCCGAGAACGTTCATGGCTCGGACCTTAATTCGGCTACGAAGTCGTAACGGTCGCCGCGGTAGTGGCTGCGGGTGAATTCGAGCGGTCTTCCTCCGGGCAGGAAACTGACGCGCTGGATGTAGAGTACCGGATCACCCGCGGCCAGCCCCAGCAAACGGGCCTCCTCTTCAGGGGCGGCGATTGCGCGCAGGCGCTGCAACGCCCGCACCGGCCGCAGCCCCCGCGCCTTTAAGTACGCGTAAAGGGAGTCGCCCACGTCGTCGGGATCGGGGACGTACTCGGCGGGCAGCACCGCCGACTCGATGGCCATGGGCAGGCCGTCGGCGGTGCGAACGCGGGTTATCCGCGCCACCGAAGCTCCTGGCGAAAGCGACAGCGCCAGGGCCTCCTCGGGGGTGGCCTGACCCAGCGCCCGGCGCACCTGGCGCGACCCCGGCTCCATACCGCGGGCGCGCATATCCTGGCTGAAACCGCTCAGGAACGAAAGCGGCTGCTCGAAGCGGCGCGCCACGAAGGTGCCCGAGCCCTGGCGGCGCGTCAGCACCCCTTCGGCCACCAGGCTGTTGAAGGCTCTGCGTACCGTCAGACGGGAAATTCCCAGCATCTCCGAGAGAACCCGCTCGGGAGGCAGCACCCCTCCGGGCTCGAGCTGCCCCGAGCGGATCATGCGCAGTACGTGCTCGCGCAGCTGCTGGTAAAGCGGTAATCCATTTTTTTCATCTAGCTGCAAACGCGCCCAGATTGCGTGCACGGGTTTAGGTCCAGGCATGGCTTGAGTATACCACTTGCATACCATTTACCTTGCCTATGGTCGCCGCAGGAAGTATACTCCGCCCAAACGATGCGTACTGCACCAAGCCGGGACACCATAGAACGGATGCTGACCGCAGCAGCAACGGTGCTGGAGGAAGTCATGTCTGCGGGCCTGCTCCCCGGGGCGGCGCTGGGTATCGTTACGGGTGACGGCACCAGGGCGGGGTTCCAGCTGGGGATGGCCCAACTCGAGCCTAAGCTGCGCCCTCTCAAAGAAGACGCCTGGTTCGATCTCGCCAGCCTCACGAAGGTCCTCTTCACGCTACCTGAAGTGTTGAAACTGGTCGAAAGCGGGTCGCTGGACCTGGACGACCCCCTCATTCAACACCTGCCCGAAGCCGGCTGGCTGCGGGACGAAAATCCGCTGGCTAGCGTCACCATCCGCCAGCTGCTGGCGCACCGGTCCGGCCTGCCCGCCTGGGCGCCGCTCTACACCTGGGGCGCGGATCCGGCCCAGCTGAAGGCGCGGTTGTTGCAGGAGCCCTGGCGGCTCGGGGAGCCCGTTTACTCCGACATCGGGTACATGCTCCTGGGGCTGCTGCTGGAACGGATGCACGCAAGGGAGCTCAGGAGTTTCACCCTCCCTGAAGGGCTCTCATTCAAGCCCGACCCCGAACGCTGCGCCGCCAGCGAGCGCTGCCCCTGGCGCGGACGCCTGCTGACGGGAGAGGTGCACGACGAAAACGCCTTCGCCCTCGGCGGTGCCGCCGGACACGCCGGTTTGTTCGGCACCCTGGACGGGGTGCTCGACCGCGCCCACGCCTGGCTTACCGAAACCGAGCTCTCCCCCGCCGCGCACGCCGCCGCGCTCGAGCCCCACAGCGGCGAACGCCTGCTCGGCTGGGTGCGCAAACACCCCGGCTGGTCGGGTGGCGCCCTTGCCGGTCCGGCCGCCTACGGCCACACCGGTTTCACCGGAACCGGCGTCTGGATCGACCCCGAACGCAACTACGCCTGGGTGCTGCTCACGAATCGCGTGCACCCCACGCGCCACCAGCCCAATCCCCTGCCGGAACTGCGCCGCGCCGTCGGCAACGCCCTTGCGGCCGCCTGGAGACCGGCATGAACACCGAAGGCAGCAGCCCGCGCTTCCGCGACCTGGACACCTGGCCGGACGCCGAGATCCTGGACGCCCTGCTGGAACGCAACTTCTCCGCCCTGGGGGCGGTGCGCGCCGCGCTGCCGCAGCTGCAAAGCGCCGCCCGCTCCGCCGCCGCCCGCCTGAGCTCTGGCGAAGGCAGACTGTTCTTCGCGGGCGCCGGAACATCGGGCCGGCTGGCCGTTCTTGACGCCGTCGAGCTTCCCCCCACCTTCGGCTGGCCGCACGAACGCACCGGCTACCTGCTGGCCGGAGGCGAAGCGGCGCTGGTGCGCTCGGCAGAGGCCGCCGAGGACGCAGCCTCCGAAGGCGAACGGTTGGTTGCGCATGCCGATTTGCAAGAACGGGACGTGCTCGTGGGCGTGGCGGCGAGCGGCCGCACCCCCTTTACGGTAGCCGTGATAAAAAGCGCGAAAAGCCGGGGAGCGTTCACCATCGGGATCGCCAACAACCCCGCCGCACCCCTGCTGGAGGCCGCCGATACGGGAATATTCCTCGATACCGGCCCCGAAGTGATAGCCGGGTCTACACGGCTGGCCGCCGGCACCGCCCAGAAGGTGGCGCTCAACCTCTTCTCGACATTGCTCATGATCCGGCTCGGACGCGTGCACTCGAACCTGATGATCGGTGTCCAGCCCACCAACGAAAAGCTGGCCCGCCGCGCCGAACGTATCGTCGCTGAAATCGCCGGGGTGGAAGCGCGCCGCGCCCGGGAGCTGCTCGAGCGCGCGGAGGGCGACATACGCCTGGCCGTGCTGCTGCACCACGAACCCGACCCCGAAGCCGCGCGCCGCCGCCTTGCGGCCGCCGGCGGAAACCTCCGGGAGGCTCTGAAATGAACCGCCGACTGCTGCCCCTGCTGGCCCTCTTCTCGCTAGCCTACGCCGCCCATCCCGGGCAATTCATGATCCTATCCTTCCGCGGTAGCGAACCCCCCGTGGAGCTGATCGAACGCTACAATCCCGCAGGGGTGATCCTCTTTCCCTCGAACCTGGCCCGCGACCCGCTGGGTACGGTGCGCGAACTGCGCCGCCGCTATCCCGAGCTGCTCGTGCTAATAGACCAGGAAGGCGGCCCCTTCTTTACCTACCGCGCCCCGGGGGTCCCCCGCTTCCCCGCGGCCATGGCGCTGGCCGCCGCGGGCGACGTCGAACTGACCCGCGCGGTCGGCCGGGCAATAGGTCGGGAAATCGCCTATCTGGGGGCTAACGTAGACCTGGCCCCCGTACTGGACGTCAACGTCAACCCCCAAAACCCGATAATCGGGCTGCGCAGCTTTGGCGCCGATCCCGAAGGGGTGATCCAGCACGGGCTGGCCTTCGCCCGGGGGCTCGACGAGGCCGGAGTGCTCTGGACGGCCAAGCACTTCCCCGGCCACGGCGACACCCGCACCGACTCGCACAGCGGGCTGCCGGTGGTGGACAAACCGCTCGCCGAGATAGAGCGGGTGGAGCTCGCCCCCTTCCGGGCGGCCGTGCGCGCCGGGGTGCCCGTCATCATGACCGCGCACATCCTCTACCCCGCCCTCGATCCCGGCGACCCGGCCACCCTCTCCCGCAAGATCCTCACCGGGCTCTTGCGGGAAGAGATGGGCTACGACGGGCTGATCGTCACCGACGATATGGGCATGCGTGCCATCTCCTCACGCTACGGCGCGGGCGAGGCCGCGGTGCTGGCGGTCACGGCCGGGGCCGACCTGGTGCTGGTTGGCCGCGGCGGAGGCCACGCGGATGCGGTGTTTGCGGCACTTAAGCAGGCGCTCGCAAGCGGCCGCATAACGCCCCGGCGGGCCGCGGACAGCGAGGCCCGGCTGCAGACGGCGCGAACCCGCCTCCGGCCGCCCGCCCCCGAACCCGACTGGAAAGAACTGGCCGCGCTCAACCTCAGGGCCTCACGGAAGGCGGTGACCTGGCTGAGCGGAGACCTGCCGATTCCGGGCGAAGGCACCCTGGTCATCGGTCCTGCCATCAGCAAGCTCTGGGGGGCGGAACCCAGTCTGGCGGAACTGGCTCCCCGGTACCTGCCGGGAGCGCATTACCAGATCGTTGGCGAAAAGCCCGGTGAAGACGAGATCGCCACCGCCGCAAAGCGGGCGCAACGTTTTCAGCGTGTGGTGCTCGGCACCTATCACTGGCTCGGCCGCCTGCCCGCGGAACAGGTGCGGCTTTACGAGGCGCTGGCGAGAACCGGTAAACCCGTGTACGTGGTCGCGCTGGGGAATCCTGACGACTATACCTACCTGGACCCCACCCCCGCGGGGTACCTGGCTACTTATGGCTACCGCGCGGCGCAGGTGCGCGCCGCGTTGGAGGCGCTGGCCGGGGTATACCTCCCCGGCGGCAAACTACCCGTGCCGGTGGGGCCCTTTCCCGCCGGATTCGGAAAGGGAGGTAAGTGAATGAAAAGATGGACGCTCGCAGTGGGAATGCTGGCACTCGTCCTGAGCCTGGGTCTGGGGATGGCGCGGACCACCAAAGTAGTGGTGGCCGGCTGGGGGGGCGAATCTGAGATTGCCATGTACAACGAACTTCTCAAGAAGTTCAACGCCAGCCACCCCAACATCAAGGCCGAGTTCATGCACATACCCGCCAAGGACTACTGGACGAAGATAACGGCCATGTTCGCCGCCGGCAAGGCCCCGGACCTGTTCTTCACCAATAACATCAACTTCCCGGCGCTCGCCTCCAAGGGCGTGGCGGCGCCGCTCGAGCCCTTCATCGAGAAGGACGGCTATGATACCGGCATCTTCTACCAGGGCATTCTCAATGCCTTCAAATACGAAGGTCGGCTGATGGCCCTGCCGCGCGATATCTCGAACCTGGTCGTCTACTACAACCGCGACATGCTCAAAGAGGCCGGCCTGCCCGACCCCGACCCCAGCTGGACCTGGGACGACTTCTTGAAGTACGCCAAGGCCCTGACCAAGGAAGAAGGCGGCAAGCGCACCCAGTGGGGCGTTAGCTTTTACACCTACTTCCTTTTCTGGGAGCCCTGGGTCTGGTCCAACGGGGGACGCTGGTACAGCCCCGACCATTCCAAGTTCATGCTCAATAATCCCGTTTCGGTGGAGGGATTGCAGTTCTACGTAGATCTGCGCTGGAAGCACCACGTCGCCCCCACCCCCGCGGAAGCCGCCGACCGCAGCGCCTACAGTCTCTTTTTAGGCGGAAAGACCGGCATGATCGTCGACGGCCGCTGGCGCGTTCCCAGCCTCAAGAAAAAGGCTAAGTTCGACTGGGACATCGTCCCCTTCCCTAACGGCAAGGCCGGCAGCATTGTCGACATCGACGGTTCCGGCTGGGCCATGTCGCGACAGAGCCGCCATAAGGACGCCGCCTGGGAAGTCCTCAAGTTCCTGGCCGGCCCCGAAGGCAGCCTGGCTTTCACCAAGGGCGGCTTGATCATCCCGGCCATCGGCTTCGACCCCAAGAACCCCGAAGCGACCAACGCTATCCTCAAGGCGTTCTTCCAGCCGCCGCCGCCGCGCCACCAGCAGTACTTCCTGACCGTGAATAAAACCGCGATACCCACCGAAACCTTCGAGCGCTGGAGCGAGGCACAAAACCTTATCAATAAGGCTCTCGGCCCCGTGTGGGAAGGCAAGGAAAGCGTCAAGTCGGCGTTAGACAAGATAGCTCCGCAGGTACAGAAGATCCTCGACGAAGTGCAAGCCGAACGGAAGAAATGAATCCTCCGCCCCACGTGGCCCGCGGGCCACGTGGGGCCAACACAGAAAGAAACAAACCGTGTCCAGCTACCGCCGCTTTCCCTGGCTTTTCATCCTGCCCAGCCTGGTGGGATTTTTGGCCTTTAACGCCGGGCCAATTCTGATATCGCTGCTGCTCTCGTTCACCAAGTGGGACATTTTCAATCCTCTCAGCTTGCAGGCCGTCAAAGATAGCTGGATTGGTTTCGGCAATTTCGTGCGCATGTGGCAGGATCCGACCCTTCACAAGGCTTTTTGGAACACCCTCTACTACGTCCTGGTAGCAGTGCCTTTGGAGATCTTTATTTCATTGCTGGTTGCCTTGGGGCTTAACCGCGACTTTCCCGGCGTTAAGCTAATCCGAACCCTCTACCTGCTGCCGACCGTCACCAGCATCGTGGCCATCGGTCTGCTCTGGCGCTGGGTGCTCAACCCCTACGTCGGTCCGGTAAACATGTTCTTACGCTGGGCAGGAAGGCAAGTAGAATCCTTTTTTACCTTCCTCCACCTCAAGACCCCGGCAGCGATTCACTGGCTGGCAAGCCAGGGCCCGGGCTGGCTCTCCGACGAACACTGGGCCATGCCGGGTATTATTCTGGCCGCGGTCTGGGCGGGCATCGGCTTTCGCATGCTCATCTTCCTGGCGGGCCTGCAAAACATCGACAAAACCTATTACGAGGCCGCGGCGCTCGACGGCGCCGGTCCCTGGCAGCAGTTCTGGAACGTCACCCTGCCGCTGCTCTCGCCCACCGTCTTCCTCAACACCCTGCTGGCGCTGATCGGCGGCTTCCAGGTCTTCGGGCTGATCTACGTGATGACCGGCGGAGGGCCCCTCGACGCCACCAACGTGCTGCTCTTCTACCTCTACCAGAAAGCCTTCGGCATCTTCCCCCCCGACATGGGCTACGCCTCGGCGATCGCCTGGCTGCTCTTCGCTTTCCTCTTCGCCCTCACCGTGGTGCAGTGGCAGCTGCGCAAGCGCTGGGTCTGGGAGGAAGCATGAAGATCAGGAGATGGGCGGAAGGCAAAACCCATCCGGAGGTTGGATGTGAGTAAGCGCAAGCGACGAATCGCCGACGCCGTCATCTTCGCGGTGCTGCTGCTGGGCGGCCTGACCATGCTCGTGCCCTTCCTGTGGATGATCTCGACGAGCTTCAAGGAGCCGGGCTCGCTCTTCGACCTGCCCATCCAGCTCTGGCCCGAGAAGCTGCACTGGGAGAACTACCAGCGGGTGCTCACCGCGGTGCCCTTCGCACGCTGGTACTTCAACTCGCTGGTGCTGGCGCTGGGCCTCACCTTCCTGAACCTCACCAGCGGTGCGCTCGCCGGCTACGCTTTCGCGCGCTTTTCCTGGAAGGGCAAGGACGTGATGTTCCTCTTCTCGCTGATCACGTTGATGATTCCAGCCCATGTGCTGATTATCCCGCTCTTCATCATCATGAGCCGGCTGGGCTGGATCGACACCTACTACGCCCTCGTCCTGCCGGGCCTCTTCGACGCCTTCGCCATCTTCCTGATGCGCCAGAACTTCATCTCGCTGCCGCGCGAGCTCGAGGAGGCGGCGCTCATCGACGGGGCCACCCCCTGGCAGATCTACTGGAAGATCGCGCTGCCGCTCGCGGCCCCGGCGCTGGCCACGCTGGGCACCTTCACCTTCCTGGGCGGCTGGAACGCCTTCCTCTGGCCGCTGATCGCCACCAACTCCATTGAGATGCGCCCGCTCACCGTGGGGCTGGCGGTCTTCAACACCCAGTTCACCACCGAGTGGACGGTGCTGATGGCCGGCCTCTCGCTGGCGACGATCCCGCCCATCATCGTCTTCCTGGCGGCGCAGAAGTACTTCATCCGCGGGCTGACGCTGGGGAGTCTCAAGGGTTAGAACGACCGCAAAAAGTTCTGTAAGGCGCCGAGCTTTTCCGGCGTGCCGACCTATTCCTGGCGCACCCGGGCGTAGAGGTAACCGTCGGCCGGTTCAGGGTCCAGGTTGGGAAAGGTGAAGTAGCGGCGCATGCGGCCTTCGCGCTCGAACCCCGCCTTTTCGAGCGTGCGCTGGGAGCCGGTGTTCTCCACGTGGCAAGTGGCGAAGACGCGCCAGGCGCCGTTCTCGAGCAGCCAGTCGCTGACGGCCCGCACCGCCTCGGGCATGTAACCGCGGCCCCAGGCGGAGCGCGCCAGGGCGTAGCTGAGCTCGTAACCATAGGTTTCGCGCCGCACCCCCAGCGTACCCACGGCCGCTCCCCAGCGTTCTTCGACAACGTAGAGATAGCCCCTCTTCTCGGCGGCGAGATCTCCCAAATGTCGCTGCCAGGCGCTACGGAAGTGCCCGAGCATGGTCTGCGCCTGCTCCAATGTGGCCAGCGGGCGAAAGCTCAGATAGCGCACCACCTCGGGGTCTGAAAACAGGTCGAATACGAAGTCACGGTCGGCATCTTCGGGAAGGCGCAGCCGCAGCCGTTCGGTTTCGAGTTCGGCAGGTAGCCGCATCCCCCAAGCCTACTCCCGTTCAGGCTTCAAGACGGTTTCCAACCCCGCCACCACCAGCCGCACCTCGTCCGCCGCCGCGGCCACGGTGCGGTTGGCCCAGCCCAGCAGGTCGCGGTAGCGCCGGGCCAGGGCGTTTTCGGGGACGATGCCCATCCCCACCTCGTTGCTAACGACGACGAGCGTCTTGCCGCTACGGCGCCAGGCGGCGAGCAACTCCTCCACGCCCTCCCGCACCGCCGCCTCGCCGCCCGCGAGCAGCAGGTTGCTGACCAGCAGGGTCAGGCAGTCAAGCACGACGACATCGTGTTTCGCGCGTCCCAGCGCCGCCGCCGCCTCGCGGGGTTCTTCGATCGTCTCCCAGGCGGCGGGCCGCTCGGCCCGGTGGGCCGCCACCCGCGCCGCCATCTCCTCGTCGCCAGGGGTGGCGGTGGCGACGAAGCTGACCGCCTCGCCCCCCAGCACCCGCGCCCGGGCCAGCGCCGCCGCGCTCTTTCCCGCCCGCGCCCCGCCCAGGTAGAGAACGAGGCGCGGAAGCCGCGGCGGGTCCGGGGGCGCGACCGGCCCCGCGCGCTTCACAGGCTCCCGGTGCGAAAAGGCCATCTTTTCGATGCGCTCCATGTCCAGATGCTCCTCCAGCGCGTCCGCCAGCCGGTCGAACTCGCGCTCCAGGCCCGTCGCCGCGCGGCCAAACAGCGCCCGCTGCACCGCCGGATCCTCGAAGAGGCCGTGCAGGTAGACGCCCAGCACGTTGCCCCGGGCGAAGGCCCGCCCGCCGGCCATCACCTCGCGGGTCCCGCCGCCGGCGCGGCTGTTGCCGTGGTGGATCTCGTAGCCCGTGACCTCCAGGCCGTCGAGTGCCGCCCAGTAGCCCTCCAGCCCGGCGAAGCGGCCGCGGCTAAGGCGCACTGTCTTGCCAGGGTCCATCGTCGTCTCGATCTCCAACAGCCCCAGCCCCCTTGCCGCGCCCTCCACCCCCTCGGGGTCGTGCACCGCGCGGCCCAGTAGCTGCAGCCCGCCGCAGACGCCCAGCAGTGGCCGGCCCGAGGCCGCGTACTCGCGCAGCGCCCGCGCCATCCCGCTAGCCTCCAGCCACCCGGCGCTGGCGGCGATGTGCTTGGAACCGGGCAGGACGACCAGCTCGGCGGCTGCCAGCGCCGCCGGCTCGCGCACCAGCTCCACCCGGGCCAGCTCCATAAGCGGCCAGAACTCGTCGAGGTTCGAGGCGTAGGGGTAGGCGACGATGGCGACGCGCGGCCCCGCGGCCCCTGCGGCCGTGCCCAAGAACGGCGCGTCCTCGTCGGGGAGGCGGTGGCGCAGGTAGGGCAGCACCCCCAGCGCGGGCACCCCGGTCCAGCGCTCGAGCAGCTCGGGCGCTGGCGCGAGCAGCGCGGCGTCGCCGCGAAACTTATTGAGCACAAAGCCCCGCACCAGCGACCGCTCCCCGACCGCCAGCAGGCTCCAGGTGCCCCAGAGGTGGGCGAAGGCGCCGCCGCGGTCGATGTCGGCCACCAGCAGCACCGCCGCCCCCGCCTCGCGGGCGACGGCCATGTTAACGATGTCGCCGGCGCGCAGGTTGACCTCGGCGGAGCTGCCCGCCCCCTCGGCGATCACCAGCTCGTATTCCTCGCGCAACGCCCGCAGGCTCTCCCGTACCACCGGCCACAACCGCGGTTTGCGCTCGCTCCAGGGCGTGCGCGAGAGTTTAGGGTCGTACCGGCCCAGCACCACCACCTGACTCCTGGTCTCGGCCTCGGGCTTGAGCAACACCGGGTTCATCCGCACCTGGGGGGTTACTCCAGCGGCCAGCGCCTGCAGGTACTGAGCACTACCCATCTCGCCGCCCGCGGCAACGCGGGCGTAGTTCGACATGTTCTGGGCCTTGAAGGGGGCCACCCGCACGCCCCGGCGGGCAAACCAGCGCGCCAGCGCGGTGACCAGCAGGCTCTTCCCCGCCCCCGAGGTGGCCCCCTGGACCATCAGCACCGGAGCTAGTCTTCGCGCCATACCTCCACCAAACGCCGGGCCGGCCACTCGTAAACGAAAACAGTGGTATGCGGGATGATCTGCAGGTCGCCGGAAAGCCAGAGGAGCGCGCGCATCACCCCGGCGTGACTGAAGATCAGGTGCCGTCCCGCCGGTAGCGTGTCCACGAAGGCACTCACGCGCTCCAGTACCTCCAGTGTCGCCTCGCCACCTGGGGCGCGGAAGCGCTCGAAGCCCAGCATCGCCTCCTGCATCGCCGGATCCAGGCTCTCCCAGCGCCGGCCCTCGATTAAACCAAAGTTGATTTCGCGCAGGTCGGCCGCCTTTTCGGGGGCGAAACCGGCCAGTTCGGCCGTCTTCCAGGCCCGCACCAGGTCGCTCGCCCAGACGGCGTCGAAGCGTTCCGCGGCCAGCTGCGGCCGCAGCCCAGCGGCCTGCACGCGCCCTAGCGGCGTCAGCGGCACGTCGGTCCAGCCGCCCAGGCGATGTTCGCGGTTCCAGATGTTCTCCCCGTGACGAACCAAAAACAACGTCTTCACTTTTCCTCCCTGCGCGGGGGCGCTACCAAACGCACGCCGAAGTAGGGAGGCTCGCGCCGGGTAAACGGCAAACAGAGTCCGTCCGTCCCGGCACGCGCGGCCAGGTGCCGGGCGATCTCCTGCTTAACCGGGTTGGGCGCGGCCGCCCCGGCGCGCACCTTGCAATCGTGAACCACCAAACCCAGCAAAACGTCGGCCAGCTGCACGTAGAGGGTGGCCCTGGAGTCGAGCATCAGGGCGTTGAGTACCCGCGGGTGACGGCGCACCTCGCGCTCGAAGTAGCGCTGCGACTCGCGCGGCTTGGTCACGTGGTCGGCGATGACCACCCCGTAAGCCCCGTCAGCCAGCGCGCTTTCGACCAGGCGGCGGGTGTAACCTATCTGCGCCTCCCAGATGCCGCCGTAGTTGCGGCCGGGGTTGAAACCCGGGTGGCGTTTGTCTAGCACCTGGGCCTTGAAACCCAGCCCCGGCACGCTAAAGAAGAGGTCAACAAGCTCGCGGTAGACCCAGGCGCTCTTCCGTCCGATGCGGGCGAACTTGAACTCGAAGTGAGGGTGAATGCGGCCGCGCGCCTGCTGCAGGAGCGCGTGCAGCTCAGCCGAGAGCGCGGCGGTATCGGCGGTACGCAAGAGCCCCAGGCCAAAGAAGGGCTGGCGCCGGTCGCGGCTCAGCACACCGGTTTCGTCGATGAAGAGGAAGTGCAGGGGCTCCATGCCTGGTTTTGATGATACCGCCCGGCTCACCCGCACTCCTCTAGGGCCCGGGCGAGCCCCGCCAGCGCCGGCAGCGGCTGAGACGAGAGTCGCATCCAACCGGACAGTCCCTTGTCGGCCAGGTCGCGCACACGGATGCCCCGCCTTCGCAGACAGGCGGCGAGCCCCTCACCCAGCCGTGCCATGATGAAGTTCGCCCGACCCTCGCGCACGTCGTACCCGAGTGTCCGCAAACTCCAGGCCAGGGTGCGCCGCCACGCAAAAAGCTGAGGCAGGGCCCCCGCGAGCCAGCTTTGCGCGGCGGTTCCACTCTGAGCGGCCAGAAAGGTCTCTTCGGCCTTCCCCACCACCCAGGCCGGGGCAGACTCGCGCAGCCGCTCCCCTACGCAGGCGTTCTCCACGAGCAAATAGCCCGCGCGCACGCCGGTGAAGCCGTGGGCCTTGTTGGGAGCGAAAAGGCGCAGCACGCCCTCGGGCACGGGCACACTGGCGTCGGCGAGCGGCGCGTAGGCCAGATCGAAAACGAGTCTGACCCCGGCCGTCGCCGCCAGCCGCGCGGCCTCCCGGACGAAGTCCGCGCCCGCGAGCTCGCCCGTAGGGTTGTTCGGCTGGGCCAGGAAAGCGAGCCGCACCCGGGCAAGCCATTGCAAAAACTCTTCCGGGGAAAAAACCGGACGGTGCTCCACCCCCGCCACGGCGGCCGCGCGGGCGTACTCACCGAAGGTGGGCTCGAGCGTGAGCACAGGACCCCCCAACACCCGCACCAGGCGGTGGATCAGCTCGCTCGCCCCCGCTCCCACCACCACGCTTCCCGCAGGAACGCGGTGATAGGCGGCCAGGTGCTCACGCAGCACCCCGTAGCGCGGATCGGGGTAACGGGAAAGGTCGGCGGCGCGCACCGCCGCCTGCACCACCGGGTTGGGCCCCAGGGGGTTGGCGTTGGTGGAAAAGTCGTAGCGTGGCTCGGGACCGCCGTCGGGGCCGCCGTGGAAGATCACAGCCCCCACCTCCCCCAGCTCAGCAGAGCGGCCAGCGCGTAGATCACGGCCGCCACCAGCCGCACCCGCACCAGCGCCCTCCGCAGGTCGGCGGGTTCGGGCTCGCGACCGGAAGGGTTGAGCACGTAAACGCCCCGCTTCTCCAGCCGCACCCCCAGCGCCAGGCCCAGCGCCCCCATAGGCCAGCCGCCATTGGGCGAGGGGGTGCGCCCGGCCTCGCGGCGCAGCGCCACCAGCCTCCCCGGGCCCAGCAGCAGCCCGGTCAGGCGCGCGGGAATCCAGTTCAGCACGTCGTCGGCCCGGGCTGCCAGCCACCCCCAGTGCCGGTAGCGGGGGGTGCGGTAGCCCCAGACCGCGTCGGCGGTGTTGGCGTAGCGGTAAAGCCAGGCCCCGGGAAGGCCGAAGAGAACGAAGTAGAAAAGCGGGGCCACCAGGCTGTCCGAGAGGTTTTCGGCCAGGGTCTCCAAAGCCGCCATGCGCACCCCGGCCTCGTCGAGACCCCGGGTGTCGCGGCTCACCAGCCGCGCAAGCCGCGAGCGGGCTTCGTCCAGACTGCGCGAAAGCGCCGCCTCGACCGCGGCCACCTCGCCAGCAAGCATCTGCAGCGAGAAGGCCGGCCACAGCAGCAGGCCGGCCAGCAGCGTGCAGCCGGGGACCTCCAGCATGGTCACACCCCACCACGCCAGCGAGGAAAGCGCGAGCACGAGCGCCGCCCCCGCGAGCCAGGCCAGCGCGCCCGCGCGCACATCGTCGCGCCAGAAGCGCTCGAGCCCCGCCAGCAACCGTCCAATCCCCACCACCGGGTGCAGCTGCACGGGCGGTTCGCGAAAGACTGCGTCGAGGAGGGCGGCAAGCAAAACGGCCAACTCACACCCCCGCGCGTGCGGCGGCCGCCTCGACGAAGCGCCGCGCCAGCTCGGGCGCCGCCGGAAAGTAGAGATGCACGTAACTGGCGTGCACCCGGCCGTCTGAGTAGCCCTCGCGCTCGGTCCCGTCCACCCGTCGCCAGGCCGCGGGCTCCACCGCGGGGCGGGTGGAGTAGTGGAAGGCGTGCCCCCTGGCGCGCCAGCCCCGCCGGGCCACCGGGCCGTCGCCCAGCGCCTCAACGTGGCGGTAGCCCAGGGTGGGGCGGCTTTGCATGCGCGCCGTGCCGGGCACCAGGCCGACCATCGGAAAACGCCCTTCGGGGGTCTCGAGGGTCTCGGAGAGGTACATCAGGCCGCCGCACTCGGCGTAGACCGGTCCCGGGAAGCGGCGCAGCGCCTCCAGCGCCCCCCGGTTGGCGGCCAGCTCGCGCGCGTAGAGCTCGGGGTAGCCCCCGCCGATCCAGACCGCGCCCGCGTCCTCCGGCGGCCCCTCGTCCGCGAGCGGGCTGAAGGGTACGAGCTCCGCTCCCAGCTGCTCAAGCAGCTCGAGCGCCTCGGGGTAGTAAAAGCTGAACGCAGCGTCCCGGGCGAAGGCGATTCGCCCCCGCGCCGGCAGACGCTCTAGCGGAAGCCGGTGAGCGGGCAGCCTTAGCGGCGGCGCGGAGACGGCGGCCCGCCATATCCCCTCCACGTCCAGCGTCCTGGCAGCGCGCGCCAGGGCTGCGGCGTCCCACCCCATCTCCCCTGCCAGCACCAGGCCCAGGTGCCGCTCGGGCAGCGCGAGCGCGGGGTCGCGCGGCAGGTAGCCCAGCAGCGGCACCCCCACGGACTCGAGCGCCTCGGCCAGGACCTCGGCATGCCGCTCTGATCCCACCCGGTTGGCCACAACCCCCGCCAGCCGCAGACGCGGATCGTGGTCGCGAAACCCCCGCACCAGCGCGGCAATGGACCCGGCCATGGCCCGTGCGTCCACCACCAGCAATACCGGTGCGTCCAGCCAGCGCGCCACCTGGGCGGTGGAACCCTTCCGGCCGAGGGCGTCACGACCATCGAACAAACCCATCACGCCCTCGACGAGCGCCCCGGCGGCGCCTTCAAGACCGCGCCGGAAGACTTCCAGCAACTCGGGACGGTCGAGGAAAAAGCCGTCCAGATTACGCGGCATCCTCCCCGCCGCCCGCGCCAGATGGGTAGGGTCGATATAGTCAGGTCCGCTCTTGTAAGGTTGCACGACCCGCCCCGCGGCATTCCAGGAGGCCAGCAACACGGCGGCAACCGTGGTCTTTCCCGAGCCTGAAGCGGGCGCGGCGACCACCAGGCGCGGAACGTCAAATGTAGGAGGCATTGAGGAAAGATGTAAGGGCGCGGTTGTACTCATCCGGCTGGGAAAGATAAGGGAAGTGCCCGCCCCTCTTGAAGGTATACACCCAGGCGCGCGGATACAGGCGCTTAAGGTCGCTGCGAACGTTGCGCGACAGCAGTGGCTCGTCCAGAGACTCTATGATTGCGTGCGGCATCTCCGGCGAGGCCAGGTCAAAATCTCCAAAGACGCAGGCAATGCGCGCCAGCAGCTGGGAACGCGTCATGCCGCCTTCGTACTGCTCCAGCAGGTAAGAACGCAGCAGCCTTTCCCCGGGCTCAAACGCCGAATGCCTCTTCCGCAGCGAGCGTTTCATGATGGCGAAAACCGTGGGCTCCGGTAGCAAACGGGCGATCTGCAGCATCCAGCGGCCGCGCTGAACATCCGGGTGGCCCGGTGGGAAGGTATTGCTGAACACGGCCCTTTCCACGCGCTCGGGATGGTGTGTCGCCATATGTTGCGCCACCAAACCGCCCAGGGAACTGCCCACCACCTGAGCCCGGCCGATCTGCAAACGGTCCATGAGTCGCCAGACACCCGTAACCAGCTGTTCCAAGGGCTGCAAGGGCGGGTACGTGGGCGCGAGCACCCGGTAACTGGGAGCAAAGCTGAGCAGCTGCTGGAACCAGATATCGCCGCTGCCCGCCAGACCGTGCAGGAAAAGGATGGTCTGCGGCCCCCTGCCCAGATCCCAGTAATCCCACTCCACGCCGTCGAGAACGGTAGTGTACGGCCGGTACGTGCGCCTGAAGCGCTCCAGCAGACGGAAGGGCTCCTCCTTCGAAGCCCGGAACCGGTAAGAAGCGCTATCTGGCATAGCGGTAGTCTAAGGATTACGGTATACATATTCAAGCAAACCGGATCACCATATACACCAAATCCAAATTAATGTTCCATGCCCTTTTGCGCCGGTACACCGGCGTCGTAGGCATGCTTGAGCTGGCGCATCTCGGTAACGGTGTCGGCGAACTCGATCAGCCGGGGCGGGGCTCCCCGCCCCGTAAGCACCACGTGCACCGTATGCGGGCGGGCGCGCAACGTTTGCAACACCTCTTCCACACCGAACCAGCCGAATTTGAGCGGGTAGGTAATTTCGTCTAGCACTACCAGATCCCACTCGCCGGTGGCAATGGCGGTGGCGGCGCGCTCCCAGCCTTCACGGGCGAGCGCAGCCGATCTCTCCAGATCCCGCGCCCGCCAGCTGAAACCGTCCCCCAAGCCCTCGATGGAAACTCCCAGTTTCGCGAGTGCGCGGTGCTCGCCAAAGGCAGCCCGCTCGTGTTTCATGAACTGGAATATCCGGGGCCGGAAGCCGCGCCCCAGCGAGCGCAGCACCAGACCCAAGGCCGCGGTCGTTTTGCCTTTGCCGTCGCCGGTGTAGACGAGCACCAGCCCGCGCCTCCTCCCCTCACTCTCCGCCATCGGTCGCCCCTTCCACCCAGACGTAATAAGGCGTTTCCACCCAGGGCGGCGGACCGCCGGGATAGATCGCCACCCCGCCCACGCGTACGGTGCGCCCCTCGACTTCAAAGTCCAGGGTGTCGTCCGTCGTGGTGTAGACGACCGTCTCCCCCGGCGGCAAGCCGTGGCGCAACAGCAGCGGTCCGTGGCGGTTGGTGCCCGCGCGGGTGCAGGCACGCACCTGCTCTGCACGAACCACCGCCACGTAGCGCGCCAGACGCGGCCCGCTCTCGGTCACCAGCCGCCGCACCTCGCCGAGATCAACCACCAGCAAATTTCCGGTGGCCTTCAAACTCCCCTTCATCGCTCCACCTCCGACCAGCGGGGCAGCACCGCCACGCGCGCGCCACCATGCAGCACGCTCACGTCCCCGGAGTAAACCTCGCGGAAAGCCGGACCGGTCACCACCCGCTCCGGCGTCCCCGCGTCCGCCACTTCACCTTTCATCAACAGCAGCGCCCGGCCCGCGGCCAGCGCGTGGTTAGGGTCATGAAACACGCTTATGATTCCTATCCCCTTACCAGCGAGTCTGCCCAAAAGCCTCAGCAAAGCCGCTTGGTGATGCAAATCCAGGTGATTGGTCGGTTCGTCAAGAATCAGATAGCGGGGCCGCTGCGCCAGCGCCCGGGCAAGCATCACTCGCTGCCGCTCGCCGCCCGAAAGCTCCCCCAACTCCCGGTTCGCGAGTTCTTTGGTTTCGGTGACGCGCATGGCCCAGGACACAGCGGCTTCGTCCTCGGGCCCCTCGCGGCTCCACAAACCCAGGTGCGGCAGCCGCCCCAGCCGCACGATCTCCAAAACCGACAGTCCCGCGGGATAGGGGCTGTTCTGAGGCAGGTAGGCGAGCCGCCTCCCCCTCTCCGCGGCGCTCCAGGCTCGCAGATCGCGACCCTCGAGAAGCACCGAGCCCCCCTGCGGCCGCCGCAACCCCAGCATCAAATCCAAGAGTGTCGTCTTTCCCGAACCGTTGGGACCCAAAACCGCAAGCCACAACCCCGGGGCGACGGTAAGGCTCACCCCGTTCAGCACCGGAGCACCCCCGGGATAGGCAAAGCGCAGGTCACGAACTTCAAGCACGCTGCCTCCTGAGCAGGTACAGAAAGAAGGGCCCGCCGAGGAGCGTGGTCACCACACCGGCGGGTAGCTCCGCCGGGCGTACCAGCACCCGCGCCAGCAAATCGGCGAGAACCATCAGCAGCGCACCACCCAGCGCGCTGGCGGGAATTAGCCAGCGGTAATCCTCACCCATTATCCGGCGCATGGTGTGCGGAACGATTAACCCGACGAAACCGATTATGCCCACGCTGGCAACCGCGGCCGCGGTTGCCAGCGTGGCCCCCAGGATCATCAGCGCTTTGATCCAGCCGATAGGCAACCCCAGGGTGCGGGCCACCTCGTCCCCGAGCTGCAAGGCATTAAGGGCGCGGCCAAAGAACATCAGTGGCATCATGGAAGCGAGCAGGTAAACAGAAAGACGGCGCACATCGGCCCAGCCGCTGAAAGCCAGGTTGCCGAGGGTATAGCTGAAGACGGCCCGCACCCGATCGGCATCTAGCATCATCAGGTAGGTGGTTAGTCCAATTAGCACGCTTCCCACCACTACTCCCGCCAGAATCAGGTTGTAGCGGCGCGACACCCCTCCGGCCAGGACAACGGCCAGCGCCACCGCCCCCACCGCGCCCGCGAAGGCGAAAAGGGGAACCGTGTCGGGCCAGTGATCGGCGACGCTGTGAGCGTAAGCCCCCGAGAGCGATCCGGATAGCGAGAGCGCCAGCGTAGCCCCGAACGCCGCCCCCGAAGCCGCGCCCATCAGATAGGGATCGGCGAGCGGGTTACGGAAAAGCCCCTGGTAGACCGCCCCCGAAACCCCCAGCGCCGCGCCCACCAGGGCGGCCATCATCACCCGCGGCAGCCTGATCTGCCAGACGATGGGGTCGTACGCGCGCCCGGCAAACCCGTCCCAAAGAGCCCCCAGCACCCGCCCGGCATCGAGCGGCACCGCCCCCGCCATTACCGCCAGAACCATGGCGGCGACAAGGAAGAATAGCAACGCCAGCCCGGCGAGTGCTCGCACGGTCCTCTAGAACTCCAATTCCGGATGCAGGCAGCGGATCAGTACGGCCAACCCTTTGGCTACACGAGGCCCCGGGCGGTGCAGCACGTCGGTCTGCTCCTTGGTGAGTTCACATACGCGGCCGCTCTTGATCGCCCGCAGCTCCGCCCACCCCGGTCGCCCCGCAATCTTCGCCGCGGTAACGCCGTGCGGGGCGTCACCCAGGACGATCACTTCCGGGTCCTTCTCCACGACCAGTTCCGGGCTTATCTTGGGAAACAGACCCAGCTCGGCCGGAACGATGTTGACGCCGCGGGCGCGCGCTATCATTTCACCGATGAACGAACCGGGCCCGGCGGTGTAAGGAGTGGCGTCAATTTCGTAGTAAACCGTAGGCCGCGCTGCAGCCCTGGCGGCCAGGGTTTCGAGCGCATACACCTCCTGGTTTACGCGGGCGATGAGCGTCTCCGCCGCAGCCTCACGATTCACCAGCTCACCCAGGTTGCGCGCCGTGCGAAAGATATCGCCGTAGGTCTGGGCATTGACAGCGTAGGTGGTGATACCCAGCTTAGCCAGCGCCTCCGTGAGCTTGCCGTATTTGCTGGTAATCACCAGATCGGGCTCGAAGCTGGCGATCAGCTCGACATTCGGGTTGTAGAGACCGCCCGCTTTGGGCTTTTCCGCCGCCGCTGCGGGCCAGTTGGAGTAATCGTCGGTGGCCACGATACTGTCGCAGGCTCCGATACTGCAGAGCATCTCGGTGGCCGAAGGCAGCATCACTACTATTCTCCGCGGTTCGGAAGCGATGGTGACGCTGCGCCCCAGGTCGTCTTTCACGGTAAGCGGGTACGAAGTGGCCAGGGCCAGGCTGAAGAAAAGAGCAAGCAAGAAGACAAATTTTTTCATACAACCACCTCCATTGCTCGGCCTCCGCTCGGGAGGTGGGGGAAAGAAAACGCCCTGCGCGCGGCAGGGTTAAGGTCACGTACGTCGCCCCCTTACCGCCCCCTTCCGCGAGAGGTGCCCCGTGGGGTGCGGGGCTTCCCTGGCAGGTGTTCGGGCTCGTGCTCGCTAAGGAGCCATTACCGTTGCGGGACAGCGCCGGGCTCTCACCGGACTTCCCCACTTTAAGCCTGAGCTACGCGCGCCAGGCACCAGGGACCTCGAGGCCGAGTTGTGGCCCCTAGCGGGGCCTGACTTCAGGCTACCACGAAAACGGCCCCGGTATTCCCGGGGCCGTTCCTTTCGCGGTCGCTCTACTTCTTGCTTCCGGCCAGGTTAGGCTTCACGCAGATGGCCCAGACTGTAAGCGTCCAGTCCTCCGCGGGGCCGCCGACCAGACGACCCGCCTGCGCCATCCAGCCCACGTTCGAAACGGGGTAGCTGGCTTGCAGGGTGATGGTCGGGTCGTAGACGCCGCTCACCGTTCGCACGCTAGCGCCGCCGCCCACCACCTGGAAGCCGGCGGGGCAGGTCACCTGCGCCACTTTGGGCTGGTTGCAGGGGCAGGCAGCCGGCGTGGCCGCGGTGGTCGCGCTGACGATGCGGAACTCGCTGATTCCCGGAGGACCCATGGGGCCGCGCGGGCCCTGGGGCCCTACAGGTCCGGTGGGACCCACTGGACCCTGGGGACCCTGGGGACCGGCGGGACCCTTGGGGCCGGTGGGGCCAGGAGGTCCCTGCGGACCGGCGGGACCGGCAGGACCGCGGGGGCCCTGGGGACCGGTGGCTCCCTTGGGACCCTTGGGACCTACGGGGCCCTGCGGACCGGTGGGGCCCACGGGCCCTACGGGACCGACCGGCCCGATCGGACCCTGGGGACCGCGAGGGCCGATGCAGTCGAGGGCATTTACCTTTCCATCGCCGTTGATGTCTTCTTTTTTGAGGTCACCAACGCCGTTACCGTTGAGGTCCCAGCAGTTGATGCCTGCAGGACCCTGGGGACCCGTGGGGCCGGCAGGACCGCGGGGGCCCTGGGGGCCGGTAGCTCCCTGGGGGCCCTGGGGGCCGCGGGGGCCCTGGGGGCCGGTGGGGCCCTGGGGGCCGCGGGGGCCCTGGGGGCCCACAGGGCCGACGGGACCGCGGGGACCGGTGGGGCCGATGCAGTCGAGGGCGTTTACCTTGCCGTCACCGTTGAGGTCTTCACTACCCAGATCGGGCTTGCCGTTGCCATTGATATCCCAGCAACTCAGGCCGGCGGGGCCCATGGGACCCTGCGGACCTACGGGACCCTGGGGGCCGGTGGGGCCCTTGGGGCCTTGCGGACCTACGGGACCCTGAGGGCCGGTGGGGCCGGTGGGACCCTGCGGACCTATAGGACCGCGGGGACCTACGGGGCCCTTGGGGCCTTGCGGACCTACGGGACCCTGAGGGCCGCGGGGACCGGTGGGGCCCTTGGGACCCTGAGGGCCTACCGGGCCCTGGGGACCAGCGGGACCCTGGGGACCAACGGGACCGGCGGGACCTTGGGGACCCTTGGGCCCGGCCGGGCCGGCCGGGCCGGCCGGCCCTGGAGGTCCCTTAGGGCCCTGGGGACCGGTGGGTCCGGTGGGTCCGGCAGGACCGCGGGGACCCGGAGGACCGATCGGGCCCGGAGGTCCCGGAGGTCCCGGAGGTCCCGGCGGTCCCTGCACTACCAGCACTTTCTGGGCCGCAGCCTTGGTTTCGATGGGAGTGGCGAAGATCGCCATATTTTGGGTACCGCTCTTGAGCAGATCCTTGAACTTGACGCCGTACGGCACCAGGATCGAGAGTTGCTGCTGGGTCTTATTGACGATCGTCAACGTGCCCTTACCGTGGTAATCGGGGTTGGAGATGTCACGGAAGTCGGAAATCACGGCGCGCACCAGCCCGCGTTTCACGGCATCGGACAGCTCTATCCCACCGCCGCCCAGCTGGTGGCTGGCGTTGCTCTTGGCGTAACCCACCAGCTCGTGGGTGATCGGCAGCTTCCTGGCGTCGTACTTGAGGCCGTCGGTAAAGTACCAGACGGCACGCTGTACCTGATAGGGGTGGCTGCGATTGTAGCCACGAGCCGCCGCATAGCGTTCGACCGCACGCACCTCGGCGGGGGCCAGTCCAACGGGAGCTAGCTTCTTGCTGGGGAAGGGTTTGCCGTAGTCCAAGCAAAACCCCTCCACCGGCACTTCCACCGACCCCGCCGGGGGCAGATTTATCGTTACCCCCGACTCGGCCTGCGCCAGCACCGAGGGCGCCGCGAACACGGCGACGGCGGCCATGGCGAGCAGCACCTTGAAGATACCGCTCGTAAGGCCAGAAAGGGACTTCCTCTTCACGTGAATACCTCCTCTTTTTCTCTCCAAAAGGAGAGCGGGCGTTAACCGGGTTGCGGAAAAGCATTCGCAAGCGCGCAACCTTTCGGCCCACGTCTATATTAGGCATAGACACTGGCATTTTGCGTAAAAATCGTATAAAGGTAGCGCGGGAATAGCTGGCGGTAGAATAACACCGTGAACCCGGTATCGCTCGCCCTCTGGACTGCGGCAGTGTTGCTGGTCGGCTGGCTGGCCTGGACCTACAACCGTCTGGTGGCGGCCCGGAACGCTGTCAAGGAGGGGTGGGCGGGTATCGAGGTGCAGCTCAAACGCCGTCACGACCTGGTGCCCATGCTGGTGGATGCGGTGGGCGCCTACGCGCGCCACGAGCGGGGGCTGCTCGAGCGGGTGGCGCAGCTGCGGACGCGCGCAGTAGCTGATCCCGAAGAGGAGGCCCGGCTCAGTCACGAGCTCGAGCGCCTGCTAGCCGTCGCCGAGGCCTACCCCGAACTGAAGGCGAGCGCCAACTTCCTCAACCTGCAAAAACAACTGGTTGAGGTAGAAGAAGACCTGCAGCTAGCGCGGCGCTACTACAACGGAGCGGTGCGGGTCTACAACACCCTGTTGCAGTCATTCCCCACCCTGCTGGTAGCCCGGCGCTTCGGCTTTACGCCCGCGCGTTTTTTCGAGCTCCCCCTGGCCACGGAGGCCCGGCCGCCGGAGGTGAAATGGTGAAGCGGCTGGGCGCATTGTTGCTGGCGCTGTTCTTGGGGATATCCTTCGCCACCGAGGAAATACTCGACTTTCGGGTCGAACTTACGCTGCTCCCCGGAGGCCACCTGGAAGTTTCCGAAGACATTACCGCAAGAGTGGAGCGCGAAATCATCCGGCACGGCATATACCGGGACCTGCTCTTCCGCCCCATCGGCTCGTGGGGGGGGTTCGCATCCCCTATCCGCTATCGTATCGAAGGCGCCTGGCTGGATGGCAAACCCGTGCCCTGGCACACTCGCAGCTCAGCCCGGGGGCTGCGGGTCTACCTGGGCTCGCCCAGCTCCCTGGCTCCCGCAGGAGTGCACCGTTACACCCTGCGTTACCGGGCCGCTTACGCCAGCAGGGCCCGCCCGGGTCGCGGGTTGCTCGAGTGGAACCTTACCGGCAACGACTGGACACTTCCGATCCGGCGGGTGGAGCTGCAAATCAAGCTGCCTCCCGGCCTGGACGCCTCGGACCTGGAAGCGCGCGTATATTACGGACCTCTGGGTGCGGGTGAGGCCGTAACCTTGCAGGGGCAGGGCAGGACCCTCGTTTACCAGCACGAACGCACGCTTCCTCCAGGATCCGGCCTGACGCTGATCGCCTCCTGGCCCCTGGAGGCGCTGCCGGTGGACTCGCCGCCGCCGGATCCGCTGGTCCTGATACTGGCACTGGTGCTGGTTTTTCTGGTTTTGTATCTGGTCACCGCCTGGCAATCGCTGGGACGCGACCCCAAAACCGGCGCGGTCATCCCCCGCTTCCACCCCCCCGAGAAGGTGAGCGCCGCGATGGCCGCCTACCTGATGGACCGCAACCTCAGCCCGCGCGTCTTCGCCGCCGCGCTGGCCGATCTGGCGGCCCGGGGCTTTATTACGGTGACCATGGGACACGAACCGCGCATAACCCGCAGCAAGCCGGCGCACGCCAGCGAGCGGCCTCCGCGGGAACTGCACGCCTTCCTGGAAACTCTCCTGCCGCCGGGGCGCAGTCGCATCAATCTGAACAGCGCCAACGCCACGATCATCGAGAACGCGCGCGGGGAACTGGCCCGCCGCCTGGCCCGCTTTTCCGCCCCCTACCTGCGCCCCAACAATCCGGCGGCGCTCGCAGGGGCGCTGGTGGTAATGCTGGCCCTGGGAGGGCTGGCGGGGCGGATCTCCGGCGAGTTCGGTGCGGCCTTCTTCGCGGCGATAGCGGCCCTCCTTTACATGACCTTCGCATCCCGAGCCCTGCATGCGGCAGCCCTGGCGCGGGAGCGGTACGCCCTGATCCCGGGGCTGAGTCCGATCCGCGAACTACTGCGCATGGTAGTCAACCTGCTCTTCGTAGCGATCGTTCCCCTCGCGGGGGGCTTCCTCCTCGGCCTCTACACGGGCATGGCCGTCGGCTTCCTGGCGGCTGCGCTGGCGCTAGCGGGTGCGCTGGGAATGTATTTGCTGCCCGCTTTCACCAGCGAAGGCTCGGAAATCTGGCGCCATTTGCTCGGTCTGGCGCGCTACCTGGGCACCACCGACGCTGAAGAACTGCGTCGGATCGGAGCCCCCGGGGACACCCCCGAAGGCCTGCGCGAACTCTACCCCTACGCCATAGCCCTCGGCGTCGAAAGCGTATTCGCGCGGCGGTTAGAGCGCTACCTCTCGCTCCATCCCGAACACGCCCCCGGTGTTCTCCTCTGGAGCACGGACGGCCAAGCCTATCCCCACAGCGGCTTTGCCAGCTACAGCACAGGTATCTCCCGGGCGTTACAAACGGCCTACGCCCGCGCGAGCAATCAAACCAGCAGCTCGGGCGGGGGCTTCTCCGGCGGCGGGGCCGGAGGGGGCGGGGGCGGGGGCTGGTGACGAATCCGCCCCCCGCGCCCCGGCAACAGCGACCGAGCGACCGCGGCACTGGCTGGTAGAGTGCAGGCGTGAGGCTGCCGGTAATGATACTGCTCTTCTCGGCGCTGCTCGTTACTGGCTGCCGTCCTTCCGGCGCCGCCGACCCCTGGCAGCACCGCGACTTCGAACCATTGCCACCCGAGCAGAACCTCCTCAATCCCGGCCGCGGCTTCTACACCGCCGACATAGACCTCTTGCACCCGGATGAAGACGGGTACTCCGCGGTACGCAAGCGCGGCTACACCCTCGCATACGCCTACTCCACCTGGCTTCCCGCAGACCGCGACCTCACCAAAGACGAGCTGGCGACCCTGCAACGCGGATTTGACCTAGTGCGCAAGAGCGGTTTCAAACTGATTCTGCGCTTCCGTTATAGCAGCAAAGGGGATGCCGAGTGGGACCGCATCAAACACCACCTGAAACAGCTGGCGCCGCTCATAAAACGCAACACCGACGTTATCGCGGTCCTGCAGGCGGGTTTTCTGGGGCGCTGGGGCGAATGGCACTGCTGGCAGGCCACGGGCCCCTGCCACGACGGAGCCGACGAAAAGAAGTACGTTCTCGACCGGTTGCTTGCCGCCCTTGCGGAAGCCGGTACGGAAGGCCCGCCGCTGGCAATACGCTACCCCCCGGACAAGGCCCGCTATCTGGGCGACATCGACTTCAGCAACCACAACAGGGTTCCCCCGCCGCCGCAGCCGCTTACCGGCTTTGGAAACGGTGCCGGTCCCAGAACGCGCATAGCACATCACAACGACTGCTTCCTCTCGGGAGCGGACGACGTGGGCACCTACCCGGACAACCCTCCCGAACGCATAGCGCAGTGGCGAAAGTTTACCTATGCGGAAAACGAGTTCCTGGTGTTTGGGGGAGAAACGTGCAGGGACGAAGATCCCGACGATCCCGCCCGGAGCCGCGGCAAACGGGCGCTGCGCGAGATGGAACAGGCGCACGTAGATTACCTGAACGCCGGTTATCATCGCGGGATGCTCGAGCACTGGCGCAACGACGGCATCTATGAAGAGGTGGCGGCGCGCCTGGGCTACCGGCTGGTGCTCGAACGGGCCGAATGGATGCGGCCGCAGGCAGGCGAGGCCTGGCAGCTGCGGCTCACGCTGCGCAATGACGGCTTCTCGCGCCTCAAGCGGCGCTACAACCTGGTGGCAGTGCTACAAGGTGCGGGCGGGACCGCGGAACGGCCCCTGGGTTTCGACCTGCGCGAGCTAGCGGCCGGGGCACGCATGACCTTCGCGTCCGGCAACCTGGCTGGACTTCCGACGGGCCGCTGGCGTCTGGGGGTGGCCGTGCGCGACCCGGCCCCAGCACTAGCACGCCGCGCAGAGTACGGCATCCGCTTCGCCAACGACCTCGATTATGATGGCGTCAACTGGTTGGGAATCCTGGAAGTACGCTAGAGGAGGTTCCCCGTTGACCCACGACAACCTGCCCGTGACCCTCGCCAACGTGCTGGCCGCCCGCCAGCGGATCGCCCCCTACCTGCGACCGACGCCCACCCACAGCTACCCCTCGCTGAACCGGGAACTGGGGCTCGAGGTCTGGGTCAAACACGAAAATCACCAGCCCGTGGGTGCGTTCAAGGTGCGCGGCGGGGTTAATCTGATCGCCCGCATGCCCGCCGAGCAACGGGTGGCGGGGGTGATCGCCGCCAGCACCGGCAACCACGGCCAGTCAGTGGCTTTTGCTGCGCGCCTCTTCGGCGTGCGCGCCATCGTGGCGGTACCGGAAGGGGCCAACCCAACCAAGGTGCAGGCGATGCACGACCTGGGGGCCGAGGTGGTCTTTCGCGGCGAGAACTACGACGACGCCCGCCTCTGGGTGGAAGAGGAGGCGGCGCGGCGCGGCGCGGCTACCGCTACATCCATAGCGGCAACGAGCCCGACCTTATCGCGGGGGTGGGAACCCTCACCTTCGAAATGCTGGAAGCTCAGCCTGAGCTAGACGTACTCTTCGTGCCTGTCGGCGGCGGCAGCGGGGCGGCGGGAGCAGCCATCGTGGCCAGGGCGCTGCGACCCGGAATGCGTGTTATCGGCGTTCAGGCGGAAGGCGCGCCCTCCGCTTACCTAAGCTGGAAGCAGGGGCGACCGGTGGAAGCACCCGCGCACACCTTTGCCGAAGGGTTGGCCACCGGCACCCCCTTCGAACTTCCCCAGCGCATCCTGCGCGCGCTGCTCGACGACTTTGTGCTCGTCAGCGACGCAAACATCCAGGCAGCGGTGCGGCTCTACCTCGAACACACCCACAACCTGGCCGAAGGTGCGGGCGCGGCTGCGCTGGCGGCCGCGCGGGTGCATGCGGACGGGCTGCGCGGCCAGCGCGTGGGCGTCGTGCTGAGCGGCGGAAACCTCAGCCCCGAGCAGTTGCACAAGGTACTGGGGTGCGCTTGACACCCCGCGGCCGGCTCGATACCATGGATCTTGCGCGCTACGCGCCGGGATGGCGGAATTGGTAGACGCGCTAGCTTGAGGGGCTAGTGGCCGCTTAGGCCGTAGGGGTTCAAGTCCCCTTCCCGGCACCAACCCTCCCCCGCCCGCGGGCGGGGTTTTGTTTTATTCAGAGTTTTGCATACGCGTGCTAGACTGAAAAATACGCGGAGCATGATGGAAACGGCCACCATTACCCCCACAACCCTTTGGAGGCAGCTCGAGCCCCGGCTCCGCTACCTGCCCGCCGCCGCGCAAGAACGCGTACGCGCGGCCCTGGACTTCGCCTACCGGGCCCACGAGGGTCAGCACCGCAAGTCGGGGGAACCCTACATCACCCACCCGGTGGCGGTAACCGAGATCCTCGCGGACCTGCAAATGGACGCCGAAAGCCTGATGGCCGGATTGCTGCATGACACCGTCGAGGACGTGGAGTCGGTAAGCTTCGAAACCATCCGCGAGCGTTTCGGCGAGGACGTGGCCCGCATCGTGGAGGGCGAGACCAAGGTGTCCAAACTCTCCAAAATGGCCACGAGCGTCGAGGACCAGCAAGCCGAGAACCTGCGGCAGATGTTCATCGCCATGACCCGGGATCTGCGCATCATCATCGTGAAGCTCGCCGACCGCACCCACAACATGCGCACCCTCGAATTTATGCCGGCCGAGAAACAAAAACGGATCAGCAAGGAAACGCTGGAAATATTTGCGCCCATGGCCCACCGTCTGGGAATCGGGCAGATCAAACTGGAGCTGGAAGACCTGGCCTTCCGCTACCTGCACCCCGAAGACCACGCCGCCCTGGTGGAACGCCTGGCCCATCACGACCAAGCCCACCGCGAGGTGGTGGACAACGCCAAGAGCGCGCTCGAACACGAACTCGGCCACGACTATGTCCTGGGGCTGTCGGTAGACGGCTTCGCGGTCGCCGGACGCACCAAACACCTCTACTCGATCTGGAAGAAGATGCAGCGCGAAGGGAAGACGCTTGAGCAGATCTACGACTTGCTGGCCCTGCGCGTCATCCTCGATCCCAAACCCGCCCCCAGCCACGAGGAAACCGCTTCGCGGGAAAAGCAGGTCTGCTACCACGTGCTGGGGCTGGTGCACGCACTCTGGCCGCCCATTCCCGGCCGCGTCAAGGACTACATCGCCCAGCCCAAGCCCAACGGCTATCAGTCACTGCACACTACGGTGATCACCCCGGGCGGGCTGCCGCTGGAGGTGCAGATACGCACCCGCGAGATGCACCGCGTCGCCGAGTACGGCGTCGCCGCCCACTGGCTCTACAAAGAAGGCCTCACCGATCCCGAGCAGCTCAAACGAAAAGTGAAGTGGATCGAACTGCTGCAGGAATGGCAGCGCGACTTCACCACCAGCCGCGACTTCGTCGAAGCCGTGCAGCACGACCTGCTCTCGGGGCGCGTCTTCGTGTTCACGCCCAAGGGCCGGGTAATAGATCTGCCCAAGGGGTCCACGCCGGTTGACTTCGCCTACCACATCCATACCGAGGTGGGTCACCGCATGATCGGCGCCAAGGTGGGCGGAAAGATAGTGCCGCTCAGCTACGAGCTCAAGAACGGTGACATCGTCGAAATCCTTACCTCCAAGAGCTCCCCCGGGCCTAGCAAGGACTGGCTCAACTTCGCGCATTCGCGCTCCGCGCGGCAAAAGATACGCCATTTTTTCCGCGCCTCCGAGCGAGACGAACTGCTCACCAAGGGGCAGCGGGTACTGGAAAAGTACTTCAAGCGCCGCGGTATGCGTATCCCCAGCGACTCGGAGCTCGAGCGCGCCGCGGAAAAACTGAACCTGCCCAAAAGCCCCGAGGACGTTTACCTGGCACTGGCGCAAAGCCGGGTGACGCCTCATCAGATTGCCCGCATTCTGGCCCCGGCAGAGGCGCGCGAAAAACCCCGGGTGGCCGCGAAGCCGCCCCCGAAACCCAGCGGCATCCTGCTGGAGGGGCACCTGCAGGCCCCGATCAAGCTGGCCAGCTGCTGCAAACCGGTACGCGGAGACGCCATTCTGGGCTACGTAACCCGCGGCCGTGGCGTGACCGTGCACCGCGCCGACTGCCCCAATATGCAGCGGCTGCTGCGTAGCGAGCCCGAACGCTGCATAGCCGCCGGCTGGGACACCGGCAAGACCGGCCATTTTGTAGTGGATATTCAGCTGGAGGCCTCCGACCGCCCCGGCCTGCTGCGCGACGTCATGGACGTCTTCGCGGGACTGGGAAAGAGCGTGCTCGGCGCCGACACCCAGGTAAGCGGCCAAACCGCGCGGATGCGCATCAGACTGGAAGTCAGGGATGAAGAAGAACTGACGCGCTACCGGGAAGCGTTGCGTGAAATACCCGACGTGCGCGTCGTCCGCCGCGGCTGATGGAGCCGAAACAGCTGCTCTTCTACGCCGCCGGTCCCGCGCTCGGGGCGGTGCTGGGCGGAGTGGCCGTGGCCCTGGGCTGGCTCCGTCCGCAAGCCGGACTGGCCGCAGCGCTGGTGGGCGGACTCGCCTGGTGGACCGACGGACCGGGCAGCGCTGCCGCGCTATTGCTCTTCGTGGCCCTTGGCAGCCTGGCTGCGCGGGGGAATCCGCGCTCGCGCGACCGCAGCGGGCGCGGCCCCATGCAGGTTCTCGCTAACGGCCTGCCCGCAGGACTGGGCGGAATGCTGCTGGGCCCGGCCTTTTTTTACGGCGCGATCGCGGCGGCGCTGGCCGACACCCTGGCCAGCGAGCTCGGGGGCCGCGCCCCCTGGGCCTGGCGCCCCGGCCGCGGCCGGGTGCCGAGCGGCACCAACGCCGCCGTCAGCCTGGCGGGCACGCTGGCGCTGGTGCTGGGCGCGGCGCTGGTGGCGCTTCCCTTCGGCGGCGCGCACCGCGCCGCGGTCTTTGCCGCCGGTATCGCGGGCGCCTTGCTGGACACGCTCACCGGCCCCCTGGAAGAACGCCTGGGCTGGTGGACCAACGACGTCAACAACGCCGTAGCCACCATCGCCGCGGGCCTGCTTGCCTGGATACTGGCCTGAGGAACCAGGCGACTTTCCCCCGGCGGAGGTGAACCCGCGTATAGGCGCAGGAAGGAGGTAGGCAGGCCAAGAAACGGAGACAGGCGCCTGGCTTTGGTAACGCCCGCAACCCCTGCCCCGGCCCTCCCCGGGAGGAGGGAGCATTCCCTTGCAGCATCAGAGCCGGAACGTCACGCCAGCGCGATGAATAAAAGCCAGGGGTCGGCTGCTGCTGACCTGGTTGACCGCAAGCTACTGGCTACTTGACACAAACCGCCTTTGCCCGTATCCCCGGGCGAACCCGCGTAGCGGATGAGACCCGGGGTCCATGCTGTACAAGCAGCCGGGATTAGGTTGCTACGAATCAAGCCTTTGGTTAGCAAGCATGATCGGTGACGGAGCCGTAAACGCAACCGTGGATGAATGACGCGGCATGGGCCCCGGATCTCGTTCGCTGGTAGCTCACTCGTCCGGGGACACGGCTTAGTTTCTGCATCCTGGCCGATGTTGTACCACTGGGCGAACCCGCGAAGAGGGTGAGACCCGGGAGCCTGCCCTGAACTTGATTCAGGGTCCATGCCGGGCGGTAAGCCGGCGCTTCGTTGCCGTTGATTGCCCCACCACAAGCTACAAGCTACCCACCACAAGCCGCCTTTATTCGTATCCCCGGACGACCGAGGCCGATGGCCGAGGGAGATCCGGGGTCCATGCCGGGCGGGAAGCCAAGGTTGCGTTGTAGTTAAGGGGTCAACTACATGCCACAAACTACCGGCCACGGGCTTGTTACGTTACTGTGCATCGTGTACTACACACCCACGGCCACCACCCGCACCTGCCGCGTGCGCGGGCCGTCGAACTCGACCAGGAAGATTTGCTGCCAGGTTCCCAGCGCCACCCGACCGCCGCTCACGGGCACCAGCTGGGCGTTGCCCACCAGCGCGGTCTTGAGGTGGGCGTCGGAGTTCCCCTCGGCGTGGCGGTCACCGGGGTGGTGGTGCGGGGCCAGCTCGGCCAGGCGCAGGAGCAAGTCGTGGACAACGTTGGGGTCGGCCCCCTCCTGCACCACGATGCCCGCGGTTGTGTGCGGCGAGTAGACGAGCACCGCTCCCTCGATGAGGCCCAGCGCCCGCACAGCGGCTTCTACCTGGGCGGTGATCCTTACCATCTGGTTGCGGGAGCGGGTACGTACCTCGAAGCTCTCCATACCTGCACTCTAGCGGACGCGCGCTCGTTCGCGCCTGCCGTAGAATGGATCGCATGAATCTGGTTGTAACCGGGCTCGCCCTCGTTCTGCTCAGCGCGCTGGCAGCGGCGTTCACACGACGCTGGCCCGCACCTGCGCTTCTCGGGCTGGCCGCCGGGGTTGCTTTGAGCGCATACGGGTTGTGGCCGGTCGCCGACGAAGAGCCCCCGGGCACAGTGCTCGCTTCCGATCGCGTCCCCGCCGTCGAAACAGCCGCGGCGACAGGTAAACCGCAGACAACCATCCCCGAAGCGCAGGAACCCGCCGGCGGGGGTGAAAGCGCAGGCGACGCCCAGAAGGCCGAACCCGCGGTGGCCCCGCCTATCCCCGAACACGTGCTTCCCGGCCGGGCTGCTGCCTGGGTGGGCGAGCTCGCGCATCTGGTGCAGCAGCCCAACCACTTCCCCCTGACCCAGTCGGGAGCGGCGCCCGAAGGCGCACCCAACGAGGGCGACCGCGTCTACGAGTACGTAAACCTCAAACTGGGCGAACGCACCCTGCAGACGGTATTCCTCTCCAAGAACCCCGGCGATCCGGCAACCTGGATGGCACACGTAGAACCCGGCATCCAGGGGCCGCCGATTCAGCCGGAGGAAATCGGGAAGCTGCGCATTCTGGGGGAAGGGGGTAACTTCATCGTCTTTAAGATCGAAGACGGTCCCCTGGCAGGAAACTTCCTGGTTTGGGCCACCGGCGGCCACCGCGGCGGCGGCGAGGCGGTGCGCGTTTACAGCCCCAAGTTCTTGGAGCGCGAACACGGTCTGGCACAGCAGATCGCCGGGGCTGCCGGTGAGTAGCTAACCCCTTCGCCCCAGTATCGCCCAGGAACGACCCCTGATCCGGGTAAGGAAGAGGGTAAGGGCGGGGCCTCCCGGCACCAGCGCGCCCGCGAGCTTCTTTTCCAGCAGCGCGGGATCCACCGGGCTGCGGCGGCGCTTCACCTCCAGGCCGCCTGCAGAGTACGCCGCCAGCCAGCCGGCAACCGTCTTCTGGCGGAAAGGGCCGTGCTCGAGCACCTGCCAGGAGCGCGCGAACGGGGTTTCGCGGCAACCGCTGGAGCTTAGATAGGCAACCTGTGCATCCAGCTGCACCGCGTCCAGCTCCGCCGCCAGGCGGCGCACCAGCCCGGCGCGGATGACCGCGGGATCGGGCTCGTAGAAGCAGGAAGCCACGGGCCCGGCACGCAGGGGACCCTCGGACCCCCGGAGACAGGCGGCGGCGGGAAGGACCAGCGCCCAGGGCTCAGCCCAGGCCAGCTCACCGAAGCCGGCCAGCGCCTCCTTGAGTTCGCCCGACAGGGATATGAAGCCGATACCCGCCCCCTGCGGTAGCTCGCCCTTGTCCAGCGCCGGCGCCAGTTTGACGGCGACCGCGGGAACGCGTTTCGCCAAGCGGATCAGATCGTCGAGGGGCGGCTCCATGGCGTGCAGGCGCACGGTTCGCCGACCCCCCGCGCGGCGCGCCGGGTCAGCGAAGGCGGCCTCGGTATTCAAATCGAGCTCTCGCCAGTCGCCGCGCACCACCCGCAGGCGCCCGGAAAGCCCCAGGGCCGCGGCATTGTGCTCCAGCAGCGCCGCCCGCACCGGGTCGCGCTCGACGGCCAGCACCTGTTTGCCCGCCTCCGCCAGCGCCAGCGCATCGCCACCGATTCCCGCACCCAGATCGGCCACGCGACCGTAGGGCCTGAAGACCTGTTCCGCCCGCCAGCGCGCCAGCGGCGCGGCGCTGGCCTGCTCGAGCGCCTCGGCTTCGAAAAGCATCGCAGCAGCGCGGGGAAACTTTACCCGCGCCTTACGGCGCAGGAGCGCCTGGTCGTAGATCCAGGCGGCTTCGTCCGCATCCCACCCCCGCCGCAGAGCGGCAAGCGTGGAAAGGGGCTCCAGGGGTTCCGCGGCCAGCGCTTCCAGCTCGGCCTGAACCCTGGAACTGGCCAGGAAACGCACCGCCGCAGGGGTGAGCGCCCGCATCCCCTCAGTATGCCCCGGGCGGCCACCCGGGACATCGTACTTTTTCGCACTTTCTTCCGGTAAGGTGGGGGCGTGGAGCCGGCCTACACCGCACAGCATCTCGCACTCGCCTTCCTGCTGGGGGTAATGCTCAGCAGCGCCCTCGCCGTATGGCGGGCAACGATCGCGGCGGGCCGCGAACGCAGGCTCGAGCGCGAACTGGAGCGCGCCCGCGCCCTGCTGGAAGCGGAACGGATCAAGAGCAGCTGGATCGAGAACGCCAAGGGTGAACTGGCCGACGCCTTCCTGGCGCTATCGCACCGCAACCTGGAACACAGCGCCCGCAGCCTGGCCGAACACGCCGCCAGCCTGCTGGGACGGCTGGAAAACCAGCTGGGCGGACAGCTCAACACCCACAACGCCAGGCTCGAGGGGCTGGTGGATCCGCTGCGCGAGCACCTGAAGAAGCTGGAAACTCAGGTCAACGAGCTGGAACGGAAGCGTGAAGGAGCCTACGGCCGCCTGGTCGCCCAGCTGCGGGGCTTGAGCGAACAGCAGCGGGAACTGGAACGCGCCACCGCCACCCTGGGCAAAGCCCTGAGCGGCTCGAGCACGCGCGGCCGGTGGGGCGAGCTGCAGCTCAGGCGCGTGGTCGAACTGGCGGGCATGACCCGGCACGTTGACCACGACGTCCAGGTGCACACCCCCGCCGGCCGCCCTGACCTGGTGGTGCGGCTGCCCGGCGGCGGGGTACTGCCGGTGGACGCCAAGGCTCCCATGAACGCCTACCTGGAGGCGCTGGAAGCCCAAACCGAGGCCGAACGGGCCGCCAAGCTGACCGGGCACGCCCGGGCGCTACGGGCGCGCATCAAAGAGCTGGCGGGAAAGGCCTACTGGAGCGCCTTCCCCGCGAGCCCCGAGCTGGTGGTGGTCTTCGTTCCCAGCGAAGCAGCGCTGGCCGCCGCTTTCGAGGCAGATGGGAGCCTGCTCGACGACGCCCTCTCCCAGCGGGTACTCCCCGCGGGACCGGTCACGCTGGTGGCGCTGCTCAAAGCGGTGGCCTACGGCTGGCAGCAGCAGTCGCTCAGTGAAAACGCCCGGCGCATCGCCGAGTCGGGCCGCGCTCTCATCGCCCGTCTGGACACGCTCAGCGAAGCGCTCGGCGAGGTGGGGCGGGGGCTTGACAAGAGCGTCGCCGCCTACAACCGCGCCGTCGGCAGCTTCCAAAGCCGCCTGGCCCCCGCGCTCAGGCGCTTTCGCGCCGACCTGGAAGAGGGCGAGGGCCCGGAGCTCGAGCCTCTGCAGCTCTCCCTCCGACCGCCGCCCCGCGAAGAAGACGCGCCGGACTGACACGCCCTGCGCCTGCCCCGCACCGCGGGCGTGCTAGGCTGGTGCCGATGATCGCCCGCTACCAGACCCCGGAAATGGCGGCGCTATGGTCGCCCGAACACCGCTTCCGCATCTGGGCCGAGGTGGAACGCCTGGCGCTGGAAGCCTGGGCCGAACGCAACGAGGTTCCCAATGAGGCCGTCACCAGCCTGAAGGAGGCCCTGCCGGCCGGGGATTTCGAGCCCGCCTTCAGCGCGCGGGTGGCCGAGATAGAAGCCGAGACCCGGCATGATGTGGTGGCCTTCGTGCGCGCGCTCGCCGAATTGAGCGGCAGCGAAGCCGTGCGTCGCTATCTCCATTACGGCCTAACCAGCTCCGACGTGGTAGACACCGCCCAGAACTACCTGCTCAAAGAAGCTCTGGACCTGGTGCTGGCAGAGCTCGAGGAATTGCTGGAGACGCTGCGGGAGCTGGCGCTGCGCTACAAGCACACCCCGGCCGTGGGCCGCACCCACGGCGTGCACGCCGAGCCTACATCCTTCGGGTTGCGCTTCCTGAGTTTTTACGCCGCCGGCCTGCGCGACCGCGACCGGATCATGCGCGCCCGCACCGGCATAGCTACCGCGGTGATCAGCGGCTCCGTGGGCAACTACGCTCACACCCCTCCTGCGGTGGAAACTCACGTTGCCGGGAAGCTGGGCCTCACCCCCGAACCCGTAAGCACCCAGGTAGCCCCGCGCGACCGCCACGCCGAGCTGCTGGCGGCGCTGGCGGTTTTTGGTGCTGGTCTCGAACGCATCGCCGTGGAGCTGCGCCACCTGCAGCGCACCGAGGTGCTCGAAACAACCGAGCCCTTCCGCGAAGGGCAGACGGGTTCCAGCTCGATGCCCCATAAGAAGAATCCGGTCGCGCTCGAGAACGTTTCCGGGTTGGCGCGGCTCCTGAAGGCCAACCTGCAGGCCGGGCTCGACAACGTGGCCCTCTGGCACGAACGCGACATCAGCCACTCTTCGGTAGAGCGCGTGATCCTGCCCGACTCCACCACGCTGGCGCATTATCTGACCCGCCGCCTCAACCGCGTCCTCCGCGGTCTGCGCGTCAATACCGACCGCATACGGCGAAACCTCGACCTTACCCGCGGTCTCGTGTACAGCCAGCGGGTGCTGAACCTGCTCATAGACCGCGGCATGGACCGCGAACGTGCCTACCGGCTGGTACAGCGAAACGCCCTCAAGAGCTGGGACGAGGAGCGCGACTTCGCCGGGCTGCTGGCCGCGGACCCGGAAAACCCGCTCAGCCGCGAGGAGCTGGCCGCCGCCTTCGACCCCACCCATTACTTGCACCAGATAGACACCATCTACGCCCGCTTCGGGTTGTAAAATAATCCAAAGTTGCCTTCGGTTAGCCGCCGTACCGGACGCTTGCACTCCCGGCCTGGCGCGCTCTATCGCCGACGGCTGCCCGTTCCGGGGCGCGGCGGGGCGGAGCAGCACCGGCAATCCGCGCGGAACTGCAGCGAGGTGAAGCATGAAGGCGATAACCTTCGACTTCTGGGGAACCCTGATGACCGCAGGCGATAGCTACGCAGAGCAAGTGGTCCCTAAACGCTACGAGATATTGCTGGCGGCCAGCGATGAGGCCGGCGTACCGGCCGGCGAGGCTGAAGTGCGCGACGCCTGGAACCAGGCCACCCGCAAGTTCAACGATGCCTGGCAGGCCGGGGTGTTCATGCCGCTGGAAGACCGCGTCGCCTACGCCTTCAAACTGCTGGGGCTGCGCTACGACCCCGAACTCGTCACCCGCACCGCGCGCGACCTTTCCGAGGCCGCCCGCGACGCCGACGTGATCACCCTGCCCGGAGTGGGCGCGGCCGTTCCCGAGCTCGCACGCCACTACAAACTGGCTATCGTCTCTGACACCAGCGTTTCCGGCGGGGACGTTTTGCGGCACTATCTCGATCGCGCCGGGCTGCTCCCGTACTTTTCCGCTTTTTCCTTTTCAAACGAAACCGGCGTCGTTAAACCGAACCGGCAGGCCTTCGCCGCCGCCCTCGACGAACTGGATACGCCCCCCGCGCAGGCGCTGCACATCGGAGACATACCCCGCACCGACATTGCCGGAGCCTTCGACGCCGGCTACCCCTTCGCGATCCTCTATACCGGCCACAAGGAGCACGACGGTGGGCCCGAACCCAGTGCCCGCATAGCCGATCACCGCCAGCTGCTGGACCTGCTGAAACAGCTCGAGGCGGGCTGACCGCCCCGGGCCGCTTTCGCTAGCGCTGGATGAATCCCCGTTCATCCAGCTGCGGATACGGGAGCCCGCGCGCGCGGTAATAGGCCGCCTCGCGCGGATAGGCCCACTCGAAAAGGGTGCGGCGGTAGGTTTCCCGATCGAGCCGGGGATGGTCGTAAAGACCGGCCTCGAGCCGCTGGCGCTGGGCTTCGAAAAGGATCACCGCCGCCGCCACCGAGACGTTGAGGCTCTGCACCATGCCCATCATGGGAATGATCACGTCGGCGTCGGCCAGGGCGGCGGCCCTCTCGCTAACGCCCCACTTCTCCGCACCCAGGAGGACGACGGCGGGACGAGTGTAGTCTACCCGGCGGTAGTCCACCGCCCGTTCGGAAAGGTTCGCGGCGTAGATGGTGAACCCGCGCTCCTTTAGGTGGGCGGCGGCCTCTTCGATTTCCGGGTGCACCCGCAGGTAAACCCACTTTTCGCTGCCGCCCGAGGTGTCTTGGTAGGTGGGCACCCCGCCGGTGGGATTCACCGCATGCGCCTCGTAGATGCCGACGGCGTCGGCAGTGCGCAGGATGGCCGAGAGATTGTGGGGCTTGTGAACGTTTTCCATCAACACCGTAAGATCGGGCTGGCGCCTGTCCAGCACGGATTTTAGGCGGCGGTAGCGCTCCGGGGTCACGTGACGATTTTACCAGCGTGGCATTGCGAAAGATTCTGAGGAAAACTGCCATCCCTTACCCTCGTATATTTACATATAGGAGGTGCATAATGAAACGCTGGTTGGTCCTGATCGCACTGTCCGCCTTGTTGACGGCCTGTGTACCCAACCCCGTCGAGGTGGCCGTGGACCGGGCCCTCGAAACGGGGTTGCGGCGCGCAGCCGAAGTGCTACCGCAAAACGAGCTGCCCTTCAGCGACGATTTCGAGTCGTACCAGCTTGGCGCGCTGCTCACCAGAGCGGCCCCCGACAGTTACCGTCTCTGGGGCGCCTGCGAGGGAAAGAAGAACTACGCCTTCGTGGTGGAAACCGTGGGCCCCGACAACAAAACCGAAAAAGCGGCGGCGGTCGAGTACCCTTGCGGGGGCGGAGCCGGCTTGCACGCCTTGATGACGGGCGGCGACGATTGGGCAGGCTACCGGGCCGAGGCGGTTTTCAAGGTGGGCGACGACCAGTGGTGGGTCTACCTGAACGTCAACGGCAACGGCGCCCATGCCTACGTGCTCGAGGTCTACGGCAAAACAGCAACGCTCTACAAGCAAATAGGTAGGGAGCGCACCGCGGTTTCCAAACGGGATATAAGCGGACCCCGCAACGACGGTTCCTGGCACACCCTGGCGGCCGAAGCGCGACCCGACGGGGTGATGGTAAGCGTTGACGGCGAGGTATTCGCCGACTATGCCGACAACGACCCCGCCTTCTCCCACGGCGGCTTCGGCGTCCAGGCCAGCCGCCACGGCCGCCGCTTCATAATCAGCCGCTGGTCCTTCACGCCGCTGCCCTGAGGGCGGCTCTGGTTCCCGCCTCGCCTGCCGGCGAACTGCGGATATTGCGATAGAGCACGGTGGCTACGGGCGCGCTTCCACCAGGAAATCGTCGAGGCAGCCCTTTTCGCTCCAGTTCGACTTGAATATCACCCTGGCGCCGTCCGGACTGGGGAGCGCATGCGGACCAAGGTCGGTGTAACTATACCCACAGGCGCTGTTGTCCTTTCTCATGAAGCGGGCATTGGCGAACCGCTCGACTATCCGCTCGCCATCGCGCAACCCCTCCGCCCCCAGTTTTATGGCGAAGACGTCGCGGTAGAGGTAGGGATGGGGACCTTTGCTGATCAGCTTCTTGTAGCTGATATAGGCCCAGCCGGGGCGCTGGTAGTTACGGCAGGACACGTGCCCGCCCCCGTGGTTGGCCACCAATCGCTCCCGCTCGCGCTTTTCCAGGTCGTAGGCCCAAACTCCGGAGGCGGCCTCGCCGGATTCGGGATCGTAATGGCCGTAAGCCCCGGGGCCGCCGTTTTCGAACTGAACATAGATGTCCCGTCTGCCGTCGGCAGAAACGCAGATGTCGCCGTGGTTGGCCTTGTAGGCTAGCGTGTAGAGGTACTTCAGGTCGCGGTCGTACACCTCGACCACCTTCTTACTGTCGGTGGCCACGCCGCTGCGCATGTCCGCGTATTTGTGTACCAGCACATACTTTCCGGTGGGGGTTATGCTCGCCCAGTCGAGCTTGTCGTTCTTGTAGGTCTTGGTCAGGTAAAGCCTGTGCTCGGGCCCGTCAAAATCCTTGATGACGGCCCGGTCATGCTCCAGGTCGTACAGGATGAGGGTGGCTATCTCGCTGGTGGAGTTTTCCTCGCGACGGCCGGTGAGGATGATGTAACGATCTTGGAAGTCCAGATTGCCCTCGTATTCCCCCAGCGTCATTCGTTCGTACGCGCCGGGAATTTCGTAAAGTATCGTAATCTTGCCAGTTTCCACATCCTCGCGGGCCACGCAGTAATGACCCCTGTCCCCGCAGCGCTCGAGGCCGATGCGCATATGCGGGTCGCTATGTGACCAGCGTTTGTACGAACTTACCCGGCGGACGCGCTCGAAATTATCCGCACGCACCAACCAGCGCCCGCCCAGCACCAGCAACGTCTGGTCGCTGTTCCAGGCCTGGTCTTTGGGGTAATGGTGCACCGGGCTCTTCTCCCCATCCTTGACGACCGTTTTTTCGGCGTCGGTGACACGGGTGATACGGGTAGCGAATTTCCCCCCCTCGTTTACCCACTCTCCCGGCTCCGGGCGGGGAACTGAGGTGTCGCCCTCGTATCCTTCGGTCTCCAGGTCCCCGTCCACGGTTAGCGTATCCGGGGGATAACGCAACCGGGGATCGGCGCGCACCAGCACGCGTCTCTCCACTCTGGCCCGATTGCCGCTGCGGTCGCTGGCGGTGTATTCGCGCCGGTACTCGCCCGCCAACCCCGTGTTCACCTCGCCGCTCGCCGTCACCGGAACCTCGCCGTCCCGATCGTCGATCGCATAAGCCCCCGGCTCCCGGTACGCCGCGCCCAGCACCACGGTCATCGGGTTATCGCCCTTCAAAACTATCTTCGGAGGGGTAACGTCAGCCCCGCTCCCCGATCCCGCACAGGCCGCCAGCAACAGTGGCGCAAGCGACCATCTCAAAAGACGCCCGAACATCCTGCTCGCCTCCCTGTGACACCGCCGAAACTGCGACGGTCGCGTATACACTTAATTTACAAAATCACAGTTGCCGCGAGGGGGCAAAAGCGGTTCGTCCCAGCCTGAAACGGTCCGGAATTCCATCCCCGTATGGATGCGGCGGAAACCGTCAGTCGCTGGTGGGAAAGAGCGCTACCGTTCTGGCGTCAGCTCCGACGCTGCGACCGTGCTCGGTGAGGTCCGGATCCAGCAGGTCGATCGCCACCATCCGCCCCGGACCTACCAGGTAAACGAACGCGTCGGGGGTTACCGCGGCGTCTACGAAGCTGCCGCTGCGGGGATCTTGCATGTTCTTGTTAAGCCGCAGCACGTAGGCGTCCTTACCCACTATCAACCAGCCGTCGGGAAGCGCCTGGATCCAGCGCAGGCCCGAAAGGTCGGGCTCCGAACCGTGTTCCGAGGGCTCGTCCTTGCTTCCCGCCTCCCACAGGTAAAGGCTGGTGGAAGAACTGAAGCCCGCCGCGATGCCCAGCAATTCGCCATTCCAGTCCGCCGACAATGCCTCCAGGTCTTCGGGCAGGGTTACCTCGTGCCTGATCGGGTCGTCTGGAGGGTTGGGATACACGAGGGTGAAATCCTGCATTCCCGGTTGCAGGCGCACCACACGATCATCCGGACCCAGCACATACACCGTGCCTTCCGGGTCGCCTTCGCGATCTACGGGCTTAAGAGCGGGTGCTGAAGCGCGTACCGTCCATAGCCCCAAATCCCCGCAGTTCACCAGTAAAGCCTGTTCGCCGGTGACGAGTTTGCCTGCGGCGCATTCCCCGCCCAGCTCCAGCTCTAAAGCGGGAGCGGCGGCGTCGGGAGCATGATCCTCCCGGCTCCCCTGCAAGGGGTAGGCGCGCAGATGGCTGGTTGTCAGCACCCACAGCCGCTTCTCTCCCACCAGCCGCGCCAGGTCCACTACAGTAACCCCGATGTCCCACGAGCCCAGCGGGTCGGCCTCGCCGGTGCCCGCGGGGTAGAACACTACCTTCTGCCCCTCGCCGACAGCCAGCAGTATCTTGAGCGGGGGTTCCTGCGTACCGGTGCAGCCCGCCAGGAACAAAAGCGGCAAAATTATCATCGCCAAACGCCTCATAACATTCCCTCCCAGGGGTAGTGGATACCGCTGTCATCGAACAGGAAGCGCGCGCTGTCGCTCCCGTAGATGAACGCCAGCCGCGCCGACGGCACGGCGGCGTCGAGGGTGAAACGCATCGCCCAGCAGCAGCGGTCGAGGGTGACTACGAAACGGGGCTCCAGCGGCGGCCACCCCTCGGAAGTGCGCACTTCCTGGGTCACGAGCGTACTTAGGTAAAAACGGGTGCTCTTCTGAGGGCGCCAGGCGATGGTAAAACCAAAGTCCTTGAACGAAAACCGGCGGTCATCGGCAGAATAGCGTTCGAACTCGAAGCCACCCTGAACGCTTACTCCCGGCCAGTCGTCTCCCACTGGCCATAGGTCAATGCCCCCCTCAAAGGACGCTTCCTCCAGATAGATTTCTTCATCACCCGTTTCCGGCAAATGCCATTCCGCGGACGCCTCCCAGTTGCTCGCCAGATTCGAAAAGCTGGACCTCAGCCGCAGTGCGCCGGGACCGAAACGCCCCAAGTTGCCGTCCCAGCTTTCACTGAGAATCAAACGGTGCCCCCCGTAGCTGGCGGTAAAGGTGAAATCGTGATCGCGGTAGGCGTTGTCGGTGGCGTTGTCGGTGAGGAAGGAGGTGTGCTCGAAGCGCAGCGAAAACGCCCCCCACCCCGCCCCCAGCTCCCCGCTGAGGATCATGTTTTCGTGGTCGTAACTCTCCTTGAAGCTGTAGCGGGCGGATCCCGGCCGGAACTGAAACGAGCCCCTGGTTTCCAGCGGTTTTCCCTCGTTCAAATCGCGCCAGTGGGTAATGGCGATGTTGCCTCCGGGAAGCGCGTAGCTGGCGCGGAGCTGTAAATCATCATATTCTCCTTCCTGGTAGCGGTAGCCGGTCCGCGCACTGGCCGACAGATCGCCCAGACGCATATTGATGGAGCCACTGGTGGTCTGGTGCAAACCCTTCTCGGGATCGTAGACATGATCAACATCCAGGTGCAGGGCAGGCACGCCCGCCGACATACCGAGGTCCAGCTCCCGGTACACCCCTTTCTCCAGGTCGCGGCCGCCGGATGCGGTAAAGGTGAGCCCGCGGAAGACGGTCCAGCGCGAATTGGCGCTCAAATCCAGCTTCCGCAGCGGACGCTGGTAGTCGCGGGCAAAAAACGCCTCCCCCTCGACCACCTGGCGCTCGAGCCGCACCTGGGCCTCAAAACCGCCCAGCCGCTGCCCTATGCTGCCCGTGGTGCTCCAATCCACCTGGCGCTCGGCGGTATCGTAGTACCAACCCTTGAAGCGGTTCTCTACTCTCACGTCCAAACCCTTCCAGAGCGGTTTAGGGTGGAATTCATCCAGGTGATCCACGAAGACGCGACCCGCCGAGGCCCACACACCGGCCGCCCGCGCAGAGCGGTTGAGCTCGTTGGTGCGGTCGATGTAGCCACCCATGTAGACGCTTCCCCTGATGCTGAAGCTCCCTTTTTTAACACCGCGAGTCCAGCGAAAAGCCACTTCCGGCAGCACCTGCGCCGCCGGCGACCCCGGCCGCACTAGGTCGAAGTAGGTTTGTATACGCAGCTCCACCCGCGGCTCGTCCCGGCCCAGCGAACGGCTGCTCAGCTTGAACTTTAAGCGCCCCGAGCTGTTGTTCTCGCGGCGCTCGAGGCTGAGATCGTGGCGCCAGCCGTCTTCTTTCAGCCGGTACTCGGCCCTGACGCCCCAGAGGGGACCTTTCTTCATGGAATCGGTTCGTTTCCATTTGAAGGCCAGAGACTGGTAATAGGGCAGGTCGCGCAATTTCTTGTCGCCCAAACGGTAGTCGGCCTGAACGTCGAGCGAGCCGTGTCTCTTTCCAACTTCGGGAGGCAGGTAAAGCGCCTTGTAGTGTTCGTAAGCCGCGCCCGCCCCCCAGTGGTCGAATCCGAACCCCCAGCCCCGGTTCTGAAACCAGCGCAACAGGGTGAAACCCAGCCCCCCGCGGGTTACGTAAGGCAGATCCGCAGCCACAGACCAGCCGTCGGTGGGATCGTTACCAATCTCCAGCCTCGGCCGCCGCTCGGAAAAGTGCAGTAGCAGCAGCGGCCAGTAAAAGGTGGCCTCGCCCCCGGTGTAAACGGTAACGCCATAGGCGATGAGCCGGTCTCCCGGATAGAGCAGCACCTTGCGGGCCTTGAAGCTGTAGTCGTAGGGGTCCTGACCGCAGCAGGCGCAGGGGGTAAACTCTCCCCGGGTCATCATTATCTGGCCCAGTACGCGGGTGGCCTCGGGCCCCCACAGGTCTATTTCGCCGCTCTTGATGTGCACCTCGAGCGCCTCCAGGCTATCTTCATCCAGGTACAGCTCCAGGTAGTCCGCTTCCGTCACCCGCCCTTCGGCGTCCCGGTAGTGAACGTCGCCTATGAGTACCAAACGGCGGCGCGAGCGGTCGTACTCCACCCGCTTGGCGCGCACTTCCTCCCCCTTCTCAAGGACGAGGATCACCGGCTCGCCCACCAGAATTACCAGCTCGCTGTCACCGACCTTGCGCAACTCGAGCCGGTCAGCCTGGGTTACTTCGACCCTGCCCGCCAGCGCCAACCCGGTTATAAAAAAAATCAGGATCAGCCATGGCGGCCTCACCGTTTCCCCCCGAGCAGCAACACCCCGGCCACCATGACATAGAGAAAATCGGGGCCCCAGGCGGCAATCCAGGGCGCAAGCACCCCCTGCTCGCCCATGATCCGAAACACGCTCCAGGTGGCGTAGTAGAAGAAGGTAAGCGTCACCACGCCCACCATCCCCAGACTGCGGCTCCCGCCCAGCATCCAAAAAGCCAGCGCCACCGCGAAGATCGCGAAAGCCACGCTGGCCGCAGGCTCGGCCCACTTCCGCCAGTAGGCGGTAGCCTCGGCATAGTAGGGACGGCCCATCTTCTTGTTCTCCACGATGCGCCGGCGCAGCTCGGCCAGCGACAGGTCGGACGGCTTCACCGGCGGGCGCACCGCCAGATCCTCCAGCGGCAAAATGCCCCGTTCGAATTCGGCTATCGTGCGCGGCCTGGAATCGTCAAAGGTGACGCGCATGCCGCCGTCGAGCACCAGCCGCCCCGGCTCGAAGCGCCCGCGTTTGGCGGTCAGCACCTCCTGCGTCGATACCACCCGCACCTCGCTGAAATCCTGACCCTCTACCTGACCCACGTAGATGGTGCGCCCGTAGGCGTCGCGGAAAAAGGTTCCCGGCTGCAGGAGCGCGCGGGGTTTGGCCAGGATGGCCCGCCGCAGCACCTGATTGGCCTTTTGCAGCTCGCTAGGCACCCAGCTTTCCCCGGCAACGAAACCTGCCAGCGCCAGGAGCGCACCGAAACCAACGAGCACCGCCAGCACCCGCTCCCGGGGAATCCCCGAGGCCAGCAACACCTTGAGCTCCGAATCCTCGGCCATGCGGCTGAGCGCAAGCAGCAGAGAAAACAGGTAGGCTATCGGCAATCCCCGCACCAGCGCCTCGGGCACCCGGTGCGCCAGATACTGTCCGATCGAGAGGGGATCGGCCCCGCGCGCCAGCAGCGGAGCGAGAACTTCGAAGAGAACGCCGCCCAGGAGCAGGAGAACCACCACCGCCAGGCCCCCGAGCAGATACGAGCCCACTTCACGCAGAAGATAACGGCCCAGGGTGTTCATACGAGCCTCCGCGTGCCCAGAATCGCCAGCGCGAAGTAAACCACGTCGGCCAGCCAGGCCCCGTAAGGACCTATGACCGAATAGTTGCTAAGCTGTGCCGCCAGCGTCCACAGCACGTAGTAACCGAAGATCAGCAGCACGACCGCCACGAACGCCCAGGCCGCCTCGCGCAGGGAAAGCCCGATGACCGCCGCCAACCAGGCAAGGGCTATCACCCCCACCGCGTCGGCGTGGCGCCGCTGCAGGGGGAAGCGCGCCGACGGATCCACCCGCGCCAGCTCGCGCAGCTCCTGCATCGGCAGCGATTCGTACGTGGTCTTCTTCTCGACGAAACGCGAGGGGAAGGGAAGCGGCACCTTTTCCCAAAACTCGGGACGCTTCCCCGGAGCCGTCTTCCAGGCGCCCATGAGCACCCAGTTTGCATCTTTCCAGACCCCTTCCCTGGCGCTCCATACCGTGCCGTCCGGCGTTATCACGCGCACATCGCGCAGGTTGCCGCTGCCGTCCCCGGTCGGGATGACGCGGCGGGCAAAGTACACCCCCAATCCCTGCGGTGCGTAGGAGGCATTGGAAATCACGCCGCTGGGCGCGTTGCCGTAGTAGATCTCGTAAACGAGGTCGTTATAGCGATCGTTGGCTTCGGGCTTTATCCAACCCGCGTTGATCCAGGCTATGGCGGCTACGAACGTGGCCAGACCCAGCACCGGAGCAAGCAGGCGGATAGGAGCAATACCTGCGGCAAATACCGCCTTCAATTCGGAGTCGCGAATCCAGCGCGCCAGCGCCACCAGGACCGCAAAGACCAGGCCAAGCGGTAGCGCCACCCCCAGGGTGTAGGGCATACGGTACAGCACGAGCGCGCCGATGTCGGTCCAGCTCGTACTGCGGCTGAGGAACACCCCCGAGAGGGACGAGAGCAGGTCCGTGGTCACCAACCCGATGAAGAGCAGGGTTCCCAGCAGATAGGGCGTCAGGATTTCGCGCAAAAGATAGCGCTTGAGCACGAAAAAAATTATAGGCAGCCGGGGGATGAGAAAGCGACGGAAAATAAAAAGAAAAATGCGGGCCTGAGCCCGCAGGTGGTGCGCCCGGCAGGAATCGAACCTGCGGCCTAGCGCTTAGGAGGCGCTTGCTCTATCCAACTGAGCTACGGGCGCCCGCAAACCAGATTCTAGCACGGCGGGCGCGCTATCCAATGCCACGCCCCGGCAAAGCGGCATCCGGCGGCGCGGCGCAAGGGCCGCCGCCGGCCGTGACCGTGCCGGAGATATCCAGGAGCGGATCGCAGAAGAGAGGAACGGGCCCTTGCGGGCCCGTTCCGGCTGGTCGGGGCGAGAGGATTTGAACCTCCGACCACCTGAACCCCATTCAGGTGCGCTTCCTGGCTGCGCTACGCCCCGCAGCGTCCCTTAGTTTAGCCGCGGGTAAAACCCTTGTCAATCGCGGTGAACGGGCGGCCGGCTAATTGAGCAGGCGGCCTTTGAGTACCAGCTCGCGGGCCCGGGCGGCGTAGCCGCGCAGGGTCTCGCGCCATTCGTCACCGGCCGCCAGGTAAGATAGCAGCCGTTCGGCCAGTTCCGCCACCTCACCGGGGTTGGGGTAGCCCGACTGGGCGAGAACGTCCACTATCATCTCGTGGGCAGTCACCCAGTCGTGGTCTCCCTCACGCGCCGCGGCCGCCGCGGCGCGGTAATGGACCAGCGCTTCGTCCCAGGCGCCCACGTCGTAGGCCCTGTTGCCCAAAATCAGATGTGCCGCGGGGACGGTCGCCAGCTCGAGCGCCTTGCGGGCGGCTTCGTCCGCGGCAGGCCCGTCCCCTAACCTGTAATACACCTCGGAAAGATCGGCCTGAGCCTGCGCCCGATGCGGATAGGTCGTGTCGCGCAGCACCTTGCGCAGGAGTGCTCCCGCCCGGATCAGGTCTCCCTGATCGAGTTCGAAGATCCCCCACTCGTGCCATACGTAGGGCATATCCGCCTCGCCGGCCCGGCTCTCGGCATCCCGGTAGGCGGCCCGCGCCGCTTCCACGCGCCCGAAACGCTGGTGCACCTGGGCGCGCACCAGCGCCGTGCCGTGGCTCAGTCCTGCGCCCGCAGCCTCCAGCCCCTCAGCCTGCACTATCTCCTCGGCAGCGCGCTCCGGGTTGCCCATGACGAGTTCGGTGCGCGCGCTGAGATAGTGAAAGGTGGCGCGGTCGGAAAGCTCGCCTTCGGAAAGCAGGTTCGCCGCCTCCGCCAGACGCACGCGGGCACGACCGGGATTCTCGACCTCGAGCCACAGGGCGGCGGCGTCCAGCAGGCTCCAGAGGCGCTCCTTACCCAGAGATTCCAGCGATGCCCGCTCGTGCGCCTCGGCTGCGTCAGCGAACCTCCCCTCCGATTCGTGTATTCTTCCCAGCAGCGCCCAGGCGCGCGCCGCCAAGAACTCGGGCAGCTCGTTGGGATCGGGTAGCACCGCCTGCGCCGCCTGCAACTCCCCCTGATAGGCGAGCCCCTGGGCCACGTGGTACGCATCCCGCGGATCCCGGGCCGGCGGCGGCCCGCTCCGGTCCCCCCGAAGCGCCGCCAGCTCGAAAGCAAGCGCCCGGTAACGTTCTTCTCGAACCACGCGCGCATTACGAGCGCGCGCCCGCTCGAGCGCCTTCTGCCATGCCCCCGCCTCGGCCTCTCCGTAGAGGCTGTAGAACTCAGCTAGGTCAAGCAGCGCCTCCACTATGCTGGCGGTGGTGGCAAAGCGGCGCTCGGCCGCGGCAAGGAGGGCGTCGTGGGCGCTATCGTACTCGCCCAGATGCAACCATTCCTCGATACGAGGCTTCACGCTCAAAGCATAGCATGCGGATATCAAGCCCCCTCGGGACGTATCTTCGTAATAAACTGTTAGGGCTGAAGGGGCGCGGTGCGCCCGGAAGCGGAGGTAGATTTGCCAAACCGGATCAACCCCTGGACGGTCGTCCTGCTCCTTATCTTTGGACTCTGGCTTTATTCGCTGATGGGCAGCACGGGGGCCGCCCCGTCGATCAGCTACGACACCTTCGTTCGCTTCGTAGCCGAAAACAAAGTAAGCAAAGCGCTCATCGCCGAAGACCGCATCACCGGTGAGTTCAAGAGTCCGGAACGGGTAACCAGCAAAGACAAGTTCATCACTACCAAACGCTTTCAGACCACGCCGCCGATACCACAGGTTCCCGATCTGGATCTGCCGGCGTTGCTCAAGAAGCACAACGTAGAGTTCAGCTTCAAAACGACGTCCCCCTGGCTGCTGATCATCGCCAACTTCCTGCCGGTGCTGCTGCTGGTGGGGTTCTTCTGGTTCTTCTTTATGCGGGGGCCCGCAGGCGGCGGGGGCGGGGGCGTCATGCAGTTCGGCCAGTCGCGGGCCCGCATGTACGGCAAGGAAAGGCAGGTTTCCACCACCTTCAAGGACGTGGCCGGCCACGAAGAGGCCAAGCGCGAGCTCGTGGAGGTGGTCGATTTTCTCAAGCACCCGCAGAAATACCTGGCCATCGGGGCCGAGATTCCCAAGGGGGTGTTGCTGGTGGGGCCGCCGGGTACCGGCAAGACGCTGCTGGCGCGGGCCGTCGCCGGCGAAGCGGGGGTGCCCTTCTTTTCGGTGAGCGCCAGCGAGTTCATGGAGATGTTCGTGGGCGTCGGTGCCAGCCGCGTACGCACGCTCTTCGACGAGGCGCGCAAGAACGCCCCGGCGATCATCTTCATCGACGAAATAGACTCCATCGGCCGCAAGCGCGGAGCGGGCATCGGCGGCGGTCACGACGAGCGCGAACAGACACTCAACCAGATCCTGGCCGAGATGGACGGCTTTGAAAAAGACACCTCGGTCATCGTCATGGCGGCCACCAACCGCCCCGACATCCTCGACCCCGCCCTCCTGCGCCCCGGCCGCTTCGACCGCAAGGTGGTGGTGGGGCTGCCCAGCCTGGAGGAGCGCAAAGAGATCCTCAGGGTGCACATGCGCGGCAAGCCCGTGGCCGACGACGTGGACGTCGCGGAGCTGGCGCAGATGACGCCCGGGTTCAGCGGCGCCGACCTGAAAAACCTGGTAAACGAAGCCGCGCTGCAGGCGGCGCGCGAAAACAGCGAGCGCATCCACAGGCAGCACTTCCTCACCGCGCTCGACAAGATCGTACTGGGGCTCGAGCGCGGCTCACTAAAACTATCGGACAAAGAAAAGCGCGCCATCGCTTATCACGAGGCCGGCCACGCAGTGGTCAGCGAGGTGCTGCCCGAAGCCGACAAAACCCAGAAGGTGTCGATCGTACCCCGAGGCATGGCGCTGGGCGTGACCTGGCACCAGCCGGAGGAACGGGTGCTCGTTTCCTACGAACACCTGATGGACGAGCTTTCGGTGCTCATGGGCGGGCGGGCGGCCGAGGAAATCTTCACCGGCACCATAACCACCGGGGCCGCGGACGACTTCAAGCGGGCAACCGAAACCGCCAAGCGGATGGTGCTCGAGTGGGGCATGGGCGACCACTTCAAGCACATCGCCTGGGACGCGGGCATGGGTCCGGTGTTCCTGGGCGAGGAGATAGCGCGCCGCAAGGACTTTTCCGAGCGCACCGCCGAGCTGGTGGACGAAGACGTACGCAAAATCCTCGACGCCGCCTACGCGCGTACCCGCGGAATACTCAACGAACACGACGCCGCGATGCACGCGATCGCCGCCGAACTGCTGGAAAAAGAAACCATCCCCGGCGACCGGGTGCGCGAACTCCTGAAGAGCGAACCGCCCGCCAGCGAAGCCGCCGAAGCCTGAGCGGCACGACTCAAAACCGCCGCCCTTTGGGGCGGCGGTTTTGCCGGCTCCGGCGAGCGTTAGCGCGCTTCGGGGTGCAGCCCGATGGGGTAAAGACCGAGCACCAGATCGCTGGAGGCCAGCGCGGGGTTTTTGAGCAGCAGATTCCAGGGGTAGGCTCCGGCGGCGTCCTGCTGGGCCGGGTCGACGCCCAGATCGACGAGCACGGTAACGGTTTCTTCGTCCTCGCTGAAGCGGGCGGCAAGGTGTAGCGCGTTCCTGCCCAGTTTGCTGCGGGCGTGTACGTCGGCGCCCAGCTTCACCAGCACCCGCGCGTTCGCCGCCTGACCGCCGGCGGCCGCGGCCAGGAAAGGGGTCCAGCCGTCGCCGTCACGGGCCTCGAGGTCGGAACCCAGCGCCGCCAGCACCCGCAACGCTGCTGGGTCGGGGTTCAGGCGCGCCGCCAGGTGCAGCGGCGTTTCGCCCGCGTAGCTGCGCGCGCGCACGCTCGGCCCCAGCCCGGCCCAGAAACGCAGGGCTTCCTCCGTCGCCGCAGCAGCAGCGCGGTGTAGCACCGACCAGCCCTGACGGTCGCGAGCATCCAGATCGGCTCCAGCTTCGGCCAGCGCCCGGGCACGGGCCCGAGCGCCCTCGTCCAGCTCGTCGCACCACCCGGCCAGCAGAAGCAGCGGGGTCGCGGCCCGGTCGTCGCGGGCGTTCACGTCGGCCCCGGCCCGTAGCAACGCCCGCACCATTTCCGGCGAACCCTCGGCGCTGGCGCCGTGCAAGGGGGTCCAGCCGTCAGCGTCGCGGGCGTTCGGATCCGCCCCCCGGTCAAGCAGCAAGACGAGCACCTCCATGCGACCGCCCAGCCGGGCGGTAAGATGCAGCGGGGTCTCATTCGCGCCGGTACGGGATTCGAGGTCCGCCCCGGCGTCCAGGAGGACGCGCGCCACGTCCGCCGCGCCCTCGCCGACGTTGAACGCCGCCGCCGAATGCAAAGGGGTCCAGCCCTCGGCGTCGCGGAGACCGGGCTCGAGCCCGGCGTCCAGCAGCAGCTGGATCGCCTCCTCATCGGGAGCGCTGGCGGCGGCCAGGTGCAGTGCGGTGGTGCCGTCCGGAGCCGGCTTCAGGCTAGCTCCCGCTGCGAGCAGCACCTCCAGCTTGTCGGCCCGCCCCGAATCGGCGGCTGCCAGCAGCGGCGTCCAGCCGTCATCGTCGCGCGCCTCCAGGGGACTGCCCAGGGAAACCAGCTCCCGCATTACCGCCAGCTCGGGATTGAGCCGGGCGGCCAGGTGCAACGCTGTTTCCCCGGCCCCGTTTTTGGTTTCCAGGCCGGCGCCTGCCCTTACCAGGGCCGTCGCCACCCCGGGGTGGATATTGTGCTCGGCCGCGAGCAGCAGCGGAGTAAGTCCGTCGGCGCGGGGACGGTCGGGGTCGAGTACTCCGCCCTCGCGCAAACGGCGAATAAGCGCCTCCATGGTTACTGCATCCGCATAGAGCGCCGCGTAGTGCAGCGGGGTCATACCGGCTTCATCCACCGCCGATAGCAACGCGCCTTCTTCTATCAAGAGCTTCAGGCGCACCGGTGTCATTATTTTCCAGTACGCCTCGTCCAGCAGGCGGTACTCGGGGTTGGCGTTCGCCGCCAGCAGCAGGACAAAAAAAGCGAAGATTCGCGCAACGGGGTTCATCACCGCACGCTATCACGCTCGCGGCCGCGAGCCGGTACGAAACCCGCAGCCGCCGGGATTTGGTCCTTCCGGTCATGCTCCACCATTCTTTTCGCCAGCTTGCGTACACTGAAGCATGCGCCCCCTGGCTTTCGTGGTCATTCTCCTCGTCCTCGCGGTTTCCTGCTCCCCGCACAAGACCGCGCTGCCCGCCGTTTCCCGCCCGTTCCCCCAGCACGCAACTTATCCCGGACAGAAGGCAAGACCGGGCAGCTACAGCCAGTCACAGCTGGACGGGCATGTGCGCGCATTCTACCAGCGCTGGAAAGCCGACTACCTGCAGCCAGCCGGGCGCGACGCCGCTGGCCATCCCCTGTATCTGATCTCGCACTCCAGAAAGAAGCCGGGGGAAACCGTCAGCGAGGGGATGGGTTACGGAATGATCATCGCAGTCCACATGGCCGGGGCCGATCCGGCGGCGCGGGAGATATTCGATGGCCTCTACCGGTTCGCGCAAGCCCATCCGTCGGATATCGACCCCCGGTTGATGGGCTGGATCCAGCCGCCCGACGGCAATGGCAACGACTCGGCCTTCGATGGCGACGCCGACATCGCTTACGCCCTCTTGCTGGCCGACCGCCAGTGGGGCTCCGGCGGCGAGATAGACTACCTGGCCGCCGCCCGGGAAAGAATAGCCGCGATTGAAGAAAGCACCATCGGCCCCCACTCGCGCCTGCCCCTGCTGGGCGACTGGGTGGAGCCGGCGGGCAACGAAGAAGACGAGCATAAGTACAACGAGTACACCCCCCGCCTCTCCGACTTCATGCCGGCTCACTTTCGCGTTTTCGCCCGCTACGGCAGCGCCGACCTCTGGAACGAGGTCGAAGAAGCGATGGAAACCGCGGTCCTTGGCCTGGAAGAAAACTACAGCCCCCGAACCGGCCTGATGCCCGACTTTGCCGAACCGGCCGGGTCCGGGCTTGGTTTTCCCCTCAAACCGGTCGGGCCCGATTTCCTCGAAGGCCCTCACGACGGCGACTACGACTACAACGCCGGCCGCTACCCCTGGCGGGTGAGCACCGCGGTGCTGCTTTACGGCGACGGGTTTTGGCGGGAGCGGATGAACAAACTCAGCCACTGGGTCGAACGGGCCACCGGCGGCGACCCGCAAAAGCTAAACGCCGGTTATCACCTCGACGGTACACCCACCAAGGGGCAGAACTACTTCACCACCTTCTTCGCCGCCCCGCTGGCGACCGCCGCCATGACCCAGCCCAACCAGCAGGCCTGGCTCGACGCCCTCTACCAGGCCATCCACGACCGCCACGAAGACTACTACGAAGACTCGGTGACGCTGCTCAACCTGCTGTTGCTGAGCAACAACTACTGGGCTCCCTGAGCGACCCGGCGAAGCTCCGACCCTATTCGCTGGCCCGCAACAAACGGGTGGTGGGGCCGCTGCCGACAACGTAGTAGGGCACCCAGGCGACGCCGAAGTACTCGAGCGCTATGTCTTTCTTGTAAGGCGTTACCGCTATCTGCTCGATGTCCGCCGCCAGCGCCTCCCAGCGGTCTTCAATCTCGTTGATTTCGCTTTCCAACTCGTCGAGCAGCGCCTGGATTTCCTTTTCCAGCGCGGCAATCTCGGCCTTCGACTCTTCCACGTCTTCCTTGGCCCGGGCGGTCATCCGCCGCTTGGAGAGGGCGCTGGTGAGCGCCCGCTTGCGGCCGCCGAAGAGGCCGATGACGGTGTCGAGGTAGCTGCCCATCTCTTCCATCTTGCGGCGGGAGAGCTCGGCCTCGTCTTCGGCCAGCTCGCGCTGCTCGCGCTCCAGCTTTTTCTTGAGGCTGGCAATTTTGCGCTCGTACTTCTTGCGCAGCTTTTCCGCTTCCTCGCGCGCCTTCCACTCGGCTTCCTTGCGGCAGCGAGTCGGGAATTCCTCCTGGCTCAGCTCGGGGCCGCCGTAGAGCTTCAGGTGGGGGTTGTGCCAGACCCTGGCCCCGGCCGACTGGTAAACCCAGTCTTTGAAGTCGCGGGCCAGCTTGGCCAGCTTCCTGGAGTCGGCCAGCTCGCCCGGCAGCTCTTCCCAGCGGGCGTCCGGGGTGGGGCGGCTAGAGAGCACGCTTTCGTCGAAGGGTTCGTGGGTGTAGTCTTCCCAGCGCACCAGGCCTTCCAGTTCCTCCGGCGGCACCAGCGCGGCGGTCTTGAGGATGGTGTTTAGCTCGTACTTGCGGCGGGCGAAGCGCACCTCGGCCTGGGCCAGCAGCTCGGGCCGGTAGAGGACGGCCGCGGGCTCCTCCGCCTGCACGCCCGCCTGGCGCGCCGCGGCGGCGAACTCGACGGTGGCTGGCAACACGTAGTCCTCCACCCCGGCGGGCACCGCCGGCCGGGTGGCAAAGCCGGGCAGCTCGGCGGCTTTCGGTTCTTCCCGGGCCTCGGGGGCGGCCTTCTCCTGCGGCCGGGCCGGCGTCGCTTCCGCCGTGGCCTCGGCCCCCACCAGTGCGTTCAATGCTGGAATCTGTTCGCGGGTCAGCGGGCCGGCCAGGTAGTTCATCACCCAGCGGGTGCCGAAGAGGGCCGGGGTCTTTTCGTGAACGTTCTTGGCCAGAAAAACGCGCTTGCCCAGGCTGGAGATCAGCCGGTCGAACTCCTCGCGGTCGAGGCCGCCGGAAACGCCCTCGAGCCCGTCGAGCAAGCGCTGCTTGTCGTACTGGGTCTGCAACCGGCCGATGAACCAGGTGCCGGCGTTGGTTAGCGCCTTGTAGTCGACGTCGACCGGGTTCTGGGTGGCCAGCAGCAGGCCTACCCCGAAGGCGCGCGCCTGCTTGAGCAACCGCAGCATCGGCCCCTTGCTGGGCGGGTTCTGGCCCGGCGGCAGGTAGCCGAATATCTCGTCGAAGTAGAGCAGCGCCCTGAGCGAGGTGGTGCCCGACTGCTTGCGGGTCCAGCTTTCCAGCGCCGTCAGCAGCAGGGTAACGAAGAACATCCGCTCCTCGTCGGAGAGGTGGGCGATGTAGAAGACGCTGTGGCGCGGCGTGCCACCCGGGGCGTAGAGCAGCGCCCCGACGTCGAGCGGCTGACCCTCGGTCCAGACCTGGAAGGCGGGAGCGGCCAGGATGTTGTTGAGCCGCATGGCCAGCTCGAAGCGTTCTTTGGGCGGGAAGAAGGTGTCGGTGTCGAAGACGCCCAGCTTTTCGAAGGGCGGGTTCTGGACCTGCATGATCAGCTCGCCCAGATCCAGGTCGCGGCCGGCGCGCCAGGCCTCTTCCAGGATGCGCGAGATCAGGATGTGCTCGCGGCTGGTGACCGGGTCGAGGTCGGTGTAACCGACCAGGCCCAGCAGGGCGGTGGCGGTGCTGGTTACCTGCTCGCGCAGCTCCTCGGCCTGGGTCTGCCAGTCACCGGCCGGGACGCGCAGCGAAGCCAGAATGGAAACCGGAATCCCGGCGGTCGAGCCGGGGGTGTAAACGGCGTAGCGGACGCGGCCCAGCTCGCGGATCTGCTCCGGACCCAGCCCCCAGCCGGCCAGCCCCTTTTGCCACAGAGCCGCCTTTTCGGCGGCCAGCTCGGCCGTCGTCTTGCCGGCGCGACGGGCCTCGTCGGGGTTGACCCAGGGCTCGAAGTCTTCCGGCGCGAGGCGGGAGAAGTGCAGCAATTCGTTGGTCAGGTCGCCCTTGGGGTCAATAATCAGCGCCGGAATGCGCTTGCGCGCCGCTTCTTCCAGCAGGCCGATGCCCAGACCCGTCTTGCCCGAGCCGGTCATACCCAAAATGACGCCGTGGGTGGTCAGGTCGTCGGGGTCGTATTCGAATGCGGTTTCGGTAAGGTCACCGGCGCTGGCGTCGTAGAGCCGGCCCAGAAAGAATTTCTTGCTCATTCCAGGGCCAATTCTACCAATCGCCGCAGCAAATCCGGGTAAGCCAGACCCGAAGCCTGCCAGAGGCGCGGGTACATCGAGAAGGGGGTGAAGCCGGGGATGGTGTTCAGCTCGTTCAGGTAGAGCTCGCCCGATCCGTCCATGAAGAAGTCGACCCGGGCCATGCCGCGCACGCTCAGTACCCGGTAGGCCTTAATCGCCATCTCCTGCACCGTCTCCTGGGTGCCGGGGTCGAGGGCGGCGGGAATTATCAGCTCGGCCGCACCGGCGGTGTACTTGGTTTCGTAGTCGTAGAAGTCAGCCTCGTAGCTAACCTCGCCTACCACGCTGGCCTCGGCGCGGACGTTGCCGAGCAGGGCCACCTCCAGCTCGCGCGCACCCTCGATGGCCCGCTCAACAACCACCTTGTCATCGTGGCGGAACGCCTCTTCCAGGGCCGCCTGCAGGTCGGCAAAGCGCTCAACCCTGACAATGCCCACGCTCGAGCCCGCGCGCGCGGGTTTGACGAAGAAGGGCGGCTCGAGAGCCAGGAAAGTAGACTCCCCCCTGCGCAGCACCTCCCAGGGAACCACGTTTATCCCTGCCTGCGCCAGAACCGCCTTGGAAAGGTCCTTGTCCATGCATACGGCGCTGGCCGCAACGTCAGCGCCCACGTACGGCATGTCCAGCATCTCGAAGAAGCCCTGGATGGTGCCGTCTTCGCCCCAGCGACCGTGCAAAAGCGGGAATATTACGTCATAGTCGCTCCACTGTACCGGGGGCGGAAAAGCTTCCTCACCGTGCTCGGCAACCCCCGCGTCAACTGCGGCCAGGGCCGGCTCCCCCAGCAGCCAGCCGCCGTCCTTGGCGATTACCGCTACGTCCGCTTCGTAAGGCATCGCCTCCAGTACCCCCGCCGCCGAGCTGAGCGAGACCTCGTGCTCGCCGGAGCGCCCCCCGGCGATTAACATGATTCGATTGACTTTCATCACAGTCAGGATACCCCGCCGTAGCGAGGGTCGGTAGCCGAGTAACGCAGGAACCCCGCCCTGGCCGGGTTTATATCCTCAACGACGTCGAAACCGGCAAAATAGGCGTTGGTTCCGCTTGCTTCCGCAGAAAGCACGATGCCAACATTTTTCCCTTCTACTTCATAGAGCTTGACGTATTTGCGCAGGAAGAGGGTCGCCCGGCTACCGGCCTTTTTGAGCGGCATAACCCAAATTTCTTCCGGTTTTTCTATCAGGTCGGTCAAGAAAGCAAGATATCTTTCGCGCCCGTCTGCGGGGAGGCAGTCGACGATGGCTTCAATGACCAGCTCTACTCTATGCCCGGTAGGATCCCGCAAAACATGGGCACTCTCACCGTCCGGAGCCGGTCCGACACGACACAGGGGATCGGGCATCCAAACCTCGCCTTCGCTCATTCCCCCTCCCGCAAATCCACCCCGTTGAACCGCTGCTGGGCCGCCTGCAGTCCTTCCTGTTGCCACACCCGCACCGCCGCGGCCGCGGTTTCGGCTACCTTTTCGGCCAGGGGCTGTTCTTCAGGGGAGAACTTCGAGAGCACCCAGCCGGCGGCGTCCCACCCCTCCGGCGGCCGCCCGATGCCCAGGCGCAGCCGGTCGAAGCGATCGGTGCCCAGCTGCTCGATGATCGAGCGAACACCCTTCTGGCCGCCGGCGCTGCCGCCGCGGCGCAGCCGCAGCCGCCCCAGCGGCAGGTCCATATCGTCGTGCACCACCAGCAAGCGTTCGGGGTCGATCTTGTAATAGCGCACAAAAGGAGCCACCACCTCGCCGGAGGCGTTCATGAAGGTAGTAGGTTTCATGAGCCAGCCGCTGTTCCAGCGTGCGGTAAACGCCCGCCCCTGCTGCCTCCAGACGAGGCCTTCTTCACTAGCTATGCGGTCGACCACCCAAAACCCCAGGTTGTGCCGGGTCGCCGCGTAGCGGACGCCCGGGTTGCCCAGCCCGACCACCAGGAAACGTGCGCTCACGTCCGGGTCCCCCTCATCCAGCTCCACGTCGGGCCGCATCGCGAACCCCGCCAGCCACCGGCGAAATCTGTTCCAGTCCACCCATCCAGTCTACGAAAACGGGGAGGCCGCGGCCTCCCCGTTGGAGCGGCAAACGGACTACTCGGACTCTTCTTCCTCGTCCGCCTTGCCCCGCTTGATGAGTTCAGGCTCGACCTCGAACTCTTCGCCCTCGGCGGCTTCGGCTTCGAGTTTGTCCACATCTTCAGGCGGAACCACGGTGGCCACGACCGACTCGGGATCCGTCAGCAGCTCTACGCCCTCCGGCAGGGTCAGATCAGAGGCGTGAAGCGCATCGCCAATGCCAAGTTCAGAAACGTCCACCACGATATGGTCAGGGATGTTACGCGGCAGCACGCGCACTTCCAGGTCGGTGACGGGCGTCGAAAGTACGCCGCCGAGCTTAACGCCCTTGGCCTCGCCCACGAACTTGAGGGTTACGTACATGTCCAGGGTCTGGCCCTTGGTGAGCACGTAAAAGTCGACGTGCTCCGGGCGGCGGCGGCGCTTGTTGAGCTGGACCGCGCGCACCACGGTGTCGACCGTTTCGCCGTCTTCCAGCTCCAGAGTGATCACGTGGTGAACCCCGGCACGGCGGAACACCCGGTCAAATTCGCCAAGATTGACGTAGAGTTTTTTGTTTACGTTTTTGTTGTACATGATGCCGGGCAGTTTGCCCTCACGCCGCAGCACCCGGGGTTTCTCCGACTCACGGTAATAGGCTTTGAGTTTGTACTCCATGCTTCCTCCCAATGCCGCGTGCGTTTGCAGGCACACGGCGCCGGCACTCCGGCACGCAAACCCGATTGTACGCGGACAGGGAGCCCGGGGTCAACCGTCCGCTGCCAGGAAGCGGGACCGTCCCGCATCCCACAACCCGCCACCCACTTCCTAGATCAGCGCCGAAACCGACTGGTGCGTATGCACCGCCCGAATCGCCTGCGCCAGCAGCGGCGCAGTAGAGAGGATCTCGAACCCTTCCCCGGCGTCGAGGGCGATGGTGTCGGTAAAAACAACCCGCTCGATCCCCATGTGCGACAAATTGCTGCGCGCCGGCCCCACCAGGACGGGGTGGGTAGCCATGACGGTCATTTCGGGCCGCGCGCCCGAGGCTATCAGCGCTTCCACGCCACGGCGAATGGTACCGCCGGTGGAAACGATGTCGTCGATGATGATGGGCCTGCGCCCCTCGACGTCGCCGATTACGTAGGTAACTTCCGTTTCCGTGGGGCCGGTGCGACGCTTGGCCAGCATGGCCATGGGCAGGCCCAGCAGGTTGGAAAGCCGCCGCGCCTCCTCGGCGCGGCCGGCGTCAGGGCTGACCACCACCGCATTTTCCTTGAGTCCCTCACGCTCGATGTACTCGGCGAAGAGGCGGACCGAGCGCAGGTGGTCCACGGGGATATTGAAGAAACCCTGAATCTGCGGAGCGTGCAGGTCGATGGCTATCACCCGGTGATAGCCAGCACGCTCAATCAGATCCGCAACCAGCTTGGCGCTTATGGGTTCACGGCCGACGCTTTGCTTGTCCTGGCGCGCATAGCCGAAGTAGGGCACAACCGCGTTGATGCGCCCGGCGCTGGAACGCCTGAGCGCGTCGGCATAGAGCAACAGTTCCATTAGGTTTTCGTTCACCGGCGGCGCCGTCGGCTGAATAACGTAAACGTCATTCCCGCGCACGCTCTCGCCCAGCTGCAAACGCACCTCGCCGTCGGGGAAGCGCTGCACCAGCGACTCCCCGAGCGGCAGCCCCAGATAGCCGGCAATCTTCTCTGCCAGCGGCCGGTTGGCATTGCCCGAAAACAGCTTCATACGCCCACCCCTTTTATTCCAATCTTAACCGTCGAGATGGGCCAGGGTGTCCTCGATCAACACCGCCAGTTTTTGGGAAACCTCCGCCAAAAACGCCTCGAAAGCCCCCGGGGCCGCCGCGTCGGCCGCATCGGTAACCGCCCGCACCAGCGCCATCGGCACCCCCAGCTTGCGCGCCGCCCAGAGCGCGGCCGCGCCCTCCATCTCCACCGCGTCGGCGCCAAAGGTCTCGCGGATCCAGCGCGCGGTTTCGGGGTCGGCCACGAACTTGTCGCCGCTAGCCACGCGGCCGCGCACGTGGTGGTAGCCAAGCCGCCGGGCGCTGGCGTGCAGCGCGCCCGCAAGGGCGGGGTCGGCGGGAATGAAGCGCTCGCCGCTGTCCAGCTCTCCCGGCTCGCGGCCCAGCGGGGTCAGGTCCATGTCCCACTGGACGGCGTCGTCGGCAATCAGCACGTCGCCGGTGGAAAGCCGGGGGCCCAGCGAACCAGCCACCCCCAGCCAGACGGCTCGCGAAGGGGAGAAGCGGGCCGCCGCCCAGCCCACCACCGCGCCGGCCGCAGCCTTGCCGATGCCGCTTTCGAGCAAACGCACGTCATGCCCGCCAAGCCACCCAGAAAACACGGGCCAGGGACCGGTAATCTTCTCGGCGCGCTCCATCCGCGCCAGCACCGCCTCGGCTTCTTCGCCCTCGGCGGCCAGGAGCAGGATCGGCCCTTCCACCTCAGCGCCCCTCTATAAGAATCGTCTCTTGCACGTGCAGGCCCTTCTCGAGCACGTGACGCGACCAGAACTTGGCCTCTTCCAGGTCGTGGTCGCGATAGTTGCCGCACTCCAGCGGGTTGGCCGCCGGCACCGGCCCTTCGTGGGCCACGATGTCGGCCAGAGCCTTAGCGAAGGCGTCCATGACCGCCTCGGCCTCCGGCTCGCCGATGATGACCGCGTAGAACCCGGTGCGGCAGCCCATCGGGCTCACGTCCACGATGCCCTCCAGGTGGTCGCGCATCTTCATGGCGAGCAGGTGCTCGAAGGTGTGCATCGCCCCGGTGCCAATGACCTCGCGGTTGGGCTGACCCACCCGCAGGTCCCACTTGCTGATCACCTCCCCACCGGGGGTGTATTTAAGGTCGGCCAGGCGCACATACGGCGCCTTAACTTTGGTGTGGTCTAAGTCGAAAGAGGCAACCTTGGCCATGGGTTTATTGTAGTGGCGGTTTGAGTTTGCGATACACAAACGAAATCGCCGACGGCCCATAAAGGACCACCTGGCCGCACCCGACCTTTGCCCAACTGCCGCCTATTCTCACGACAACTAAAATCGCCAGAAAACAATCCGCATTATTCGGCCCTGACTATTCTCGCCAGTTCCTCAAGCTCCTCCCAGGTCAGGCCGTCCTTGTATAGCCCGTTGACGAGCCACAACCCGCTTTCTCGTATCTTCTTCTTGGGCGAAAACAAACCCAACCATTCAGGAGACGGTCCGCATTCGTCACACCACGAAACCGTAGAAATGATTTTTTCCTCCCACTTCAATCGCGTGTCTTTGTCGTTTACTTCAAATACTACAAACGTAAAGTTTTGCTGGATGATCGCTGTTACTTTCTCTTCGGTCTCGCGCAGTTTCTTCTCGTCAAGCAGCGGCAAATACTGCTCTTTGGCCTTTTTAGACGTCAGGTCCCATTCCCATTGTTCCAAAAACGGATCGTTATCCCGGTACAAAATAGCTCGACCAATGTTCTTGCGGAAAATACTTCGGTCTTTGTTTTCGTTCACGAAGTGCTGCTTCAAGCGGGAACGGAGCTGGTTGTCACCCTTATGCGTTCCCACCCTTACTATCCTATCGACCTCGTGAGCACGCTCCCCCTCTTCAAAAAGAACGTAAATGCCGTTCCGTGGAATCTCCACATCATCAAACGGAAACCTATGGCGCAGCAAACTATTGAATAAGTGGTGTAGTTGGTGACAAATCTCACTCACGCGCCGCCTTCTCCTTCAAAAACTGTAGTTGTTGACCTATTTTCAACCCCTCAAGCGGCACCTCATAAGACCTCAAGTAAGGTAATAAATATTGACGGTACTTCTGCCCGGCTAATATCACGAAGTGGTCGTTTTCTAAGTCGGCATTTTCCCGCAGCTGCGAAACCACCCTAGCCGCCCACTCCTTCCTTTCGCTGGCGGACATTTCGTTGAGCGTGACGTCATAAGGATCGATTTCTTCATCCAAATGCACCAGCCCGTGCTTTGCCGACAAAACAAAGATTTTTTGGGGCGAAAATTGCTGGGCGTACTTTAAGTTCATCCGGAATAGCGGACTTGTATACAAATCCCTGGCTTTTGCTCTATACGGCAGCTTCTTGCTTACGCACGAGATAAGAACTATTTTGTTCACCCGACTCCCCCTTTAGTCCTAGCCTAGGCGACGGCAACCGGCTGCCAGCATATTGCGCTTGCTCTTACGCGAAGCTCAAGCCTCTTCCGACGCCCAGTTCGCCTTCTTAGACGTCTTTTATCGGTAGTATACCCCGCTGCTAAATAGCGTGTCAGTATTCGCCCTTAGCACCCTATTAAGACTGGCAAACTGGGTAGAAAACGACTTTTCCAACCAAAGCCGTTTGGCCAACTCAGCCTGGCAAGCTACGAGATTGTTTTGCCGTCTATTTCACCAACACATGGAACGACTCTTCGGGGAACACCACCGAAACCTTACTCCCCGGCAGTAGCGCCTCGTCTTCTTTGGAGTCGTAAACGACGACCGAGATTCGCTCGCCCTGAATGTCTATCTCGTACTCCATCGTCGCCCCCAGATAAACGCCGTGGATTACCTCGCCCTCAAAGCCCTGACGGTCAGCGGAGGCGTTTAGCCGCACGGTTTCGGGGCGCACCACCAGCAGAACTTCGCGGCCCGGGGTCAGGCCGGCCGCCGGGTTGGGCACCGAAACAGTCTTGTCAAAAACCTTGACCACGGCGTGGCTGTCGTGGCGCTCCGCCACCTGGCCTTCGATAAAGTTGGCCCGGCCGATAAAGTCGGCCACGAAAACCGAGGCCGGCCGCCGGTATATTTCGGTGGGCGACCCGATCTGCTCAATCCGACCGTCGTTCATAACAGCAATCCGGTCGGAAAGGCTCATTGCTTCCGCCTGGTCGTGGGTAACGTAAACGGTGGTAATCCCCAGCCGCTTTTGCAGGCTCCGTATCTCCAACCGCATCTGCTCGCGCAGTTTGGCGTCAAGGTTCGAAAGGGGCTCGTCGAAGAGCAGCACCTGCGGTTCCATTACCAGCGCCCGCGCCAGGGCTACGCGCTGCTGCTGTCCGCCCGATAGCTGGTGCGGCTTTCTGTCACCCATTCCTTCCAGGCCCATCATGGCCATTACCTTTTCGGTCCGCTCCTTGATCTAGCGCTTGCTCAGCTTCTGCACTTCCAGGCCGTAGGTGATGCTGACCAAAAACGGGGATGGTCCCTGGTAAGCAGCCTGCTACTGTTCCTTGACGCCTAGAAGCTCGTCCAGCTCTCTTCGAACGGCCTCTCCATCGGCCAGGACTCCGGGCGCAAAATCGTGGGACTCCCAGAATGTGGCTTCCTCAGCACGAGATCGGAATCGACGGGGGATTTCTCGGGCACCTTTAATCAGCTTGCGCTTCAAGCCGCGCAAATTTGCAGGCATTTTTGCCATCACCTCCATTTTACCACTCACCATCGTTTCCTGCGGCATAGCCTGCAACCGGCCTCGGAGCGCTCCCTGCGCGCATGCGGGAATAGAACAAATACGGGCAAAAGAAGATTTGCCTCGATATTTCTGGTATTGAACCCTAAAGCTTGTCGATGGCCCTGTCAATCTCTTCAAGCAACAGGGTGGCGTGAACGCTCAGGTGGGCGATACTGCCGTAAAGCTCACCCTCAATATCGGCACGGCCGGGGTCATTTTCCGGCATTGATTTTAGCCTGCGCACCAAGCTGACGTAGATCTTCGCCTCGGCCGCAAGCTCCTCGATGAGAATGTTTTTCTCTACTCCGAGCGTGCTATCGATAGCTACCACTTTTTTGCCTACGGCCGCTCCGCGTGTCTTTCGAACAGTCTTGGCCATGGTTTGGACCTCCTTCTTACGGCGCCGGGGCGCGCCCCTTCAACTTTTCCAACGCCCTCCCCTTCTAGCACCCCTCCCCGGAACTTGAAAGATCCTGCTTTGAAAACCTCGGACCCGCTTTAAAACCATTTTGTCTCGCTTTCGCATCCTCAACCTATCGGGCAGGCGAATCGCCCGGTTGGGCGCGCGAGAGAATGCCTCCTGGCAAAAACGTAAGTTGAGCGCAGCAGCGGACGGTTGTTGAGCCGGCGCCCGGCGGCGAAGTCAACAGGCGCAAAACAACCCCCAAAGCGCACCAAAAGTAGCGATCGGCCCCCTGGAGGGCCGCGCGTCCTGCGCCGGGGTATCGGGAACCCAGGCCCACCCCGGTGGGTTTGGATGAATCATTGTACAACAATTCTACCAGCCGAATCGCCTTCGTACTTGGCTTTGGCCGAACAGCAAAACCGCGCCTGCAGGCTCGAGAACCGACAACGTCAAAACTTCACCGGCTGCGCCGGCTTCACGAGGCGCAAGGCGGACCACCCCGCACCATACGACGCTCCGCGCGCCACCTCGGACCATCCCGGCGGCGGGCGGCGGAGCGCGCCCGTCTCGTCTGCTCCCCGCACCCCGCGCATGCGTCAGAATACGGTCATGGACCTGCACCACGTGGGAATAGCCACGGCCGACTTGAACGCAGCAATCAAACGCTACCTGCAACTCGGTTACACGATGGAGGCCCGGGAAACGCTGCCTACCCAGGGAGTTCACGCCGTGATGCTGCGCAGCGGTTCCAGCAGGCTCGAGCTGCTCGAGCCCGTCTCACCGGAAACGCCGGTAGGCCGCTTTCTGAAAAAGCGCGGAGCCGGCCTGCACCATCTGGCCTTTGCCACCCCCAACCTGCGGATCACTCTGGCTATGCTGGCAGACGATGGAGCACCGCTCATAGACAGCGAGCCGCGCACCGGATTTGGCGGCCATCTAGTTGCCTTCGTCCATCCCCGCTGGTACGGGGGCGTGCTGGTCGAGTTCGTCGAGGTAACCGGTTGAAACACCTATACCGGTTTCTGGCTCTGGCCTGGGCGGCGATCATCTTCTATCTATCGAGCCAGCCGGGTTCACAGGTGGGAATTCCTCCGCCCTGGGACAAGCTGGCCCACTTCGGAGCCTATGCACTCCTTTCGCTCCTGCTCGTGAAAGGCGGCTTTTCAGCGCCCACGGCGGTGATTCTGGCTTCCCTATACGGGGCAGGCGACGAATGGCATCAGAGTTTCGTGCCAGGTCGCGATGCCAGCATCGGCGACGTTCTTGCAGACGCGGCGGGGGCGCTTTTCGCCGCCATAGGGTCTGCTCGTTAAATGATCCGGTTTCCTTTTCGCTATTGTACAGCACTCGAACTGTATTTTTTTACATCTTTTTAGCTATTTTTTGATAACATACATCATGGACGATTTTGCGACTATTCAGCAGTCTCCACCCGAAGCAGCCACTTCACCCCCGGAAGCACAGTCAACCGGCGTATTTCCGGTAGTCGCCCCCCACCGCTCGAGCAGCCAGTCCTGGAAGGCGGCTCTAGCCCTGCTGCTCGCCGGCGGCACGCTGACCTCCTGCGGCCGCCTTGTCGGTGGCGGCAAAACCCCTGTTTACAGCGGACCCTTCGGGCGCCATGAAGCCACCCACCTGCTGCGCCGGGCCGCCGCCCGCGGAAACGCCAGTGAGGCCGACGAACTCGCCACCAAGGGACTCAAGGGAGCGGTCGAGTCCTTGCTGGAAACCCCGGATCTGCCCACAGAAGAGGACCCCGGTTACTTCGGCAAGGAATTCACCCGCTACACCCACGAATGGGTAAACCACTGGCTGAATACCAGCACCCCCCTGGCCGAGCGTCTCACCCTCTTCTGGCACGGCCACTTCGTAACCGAAGCCTCCAAGACGAATTTCTGGAACACCTACCACAAAATAAACAAGTTGCGCGAGCTCAGTCTATCCACTTTCAAAGACCTGCTCTACATGATTGCCGCAGATCCGGCGATGCTCATATACCTCGACAACACCCTGAGCACCAAGAAGCACCCCAACGAGAACTGGGCTCGCGAACTCATGGAACTGTTCACTCTGGGTGAAGGGCATTACACCGAGGAAGACATCCAGGAAATAGCCCGGGCTTTCACCGGCTGGCGCGTCACCATCGATGCGGGGCGGCAATATCACTACTTCGACTTCTCGGCCAGGGACCATGACCCCGATCCCAAGACGGTGCTGGGGCACCGCGTTCACAGGAGGTACAATCCCATATTCGAAGGGTACGACGTACTGAATATTCTTCTAGGCATGCGCCAGACCTACCTCTACATCGGAGAAAAGTTGTTGCGCTTCTTCTTTCACCCCGAGCCCGGCCGTGAGATGATCGAAAAAGGAGCCGACGTACTCAAGGGCGGTACGGTACGCGATTTCCTGTACTGGCTCTTCACCCACCCCGATTTCTACAGTGACAAGGTGCGCAACGCGCTGGTCAAAAGCCCCATCGAGTACGCGGTGGGCATGCTCTACGCCGCCGGAAGGCGGGAAGTGGTGGACAAGCTATTCTTCCGTATTAGAGACCTCGATCAGGACCCCTACAATCCCCCCGACGTATCCGGCTGGCCCCTGGCCAGTATGGAGTGGCTTTCCGACACCATGCTAATTAACCGTCTCAAGTTCATAGGTATCGTTACCAACGATTCCAGCAGCGGAACGCCGCAGGCGCCGGTCGACTACTCGGTCTTCATGGACGGCGGCGTGGATCCGCTCAGCTTGATTGCGCCGGAAGCGCAGCTGCTCTAGGAGGCTATTATGAACCGTCGCAGTTTCATTAAACGCAGTCTATTCACCCTCGCCGCCGCCGGAGCGGCACCGTCACTCTTCGGCCGCACGGCTCTGGCCGCGGGCGGCAATGGCAAAATTCTGGTGGTTTATCACCTCTTCGGAGGCAACGACGTCCTCAACACCCTCATCACCACCGACGCCGACAAACGCCGCCTCTACGAGTCGTACCGCCCGGACATATTCATACCCGCCGCCGATACTATCGACCTGAAAGCCACGGGAATGAGTCTGGGCATGCACCCCTCGCTCAAACCCCTGGTCGACGATTTGTGGAACAACGGTCAGCTAGCGCTGGTGAGCCAGGTGGGCTATCCCAACCACAACCGCAGCCACTTCCTCTCCACCGCCATCTGGAACACCGGCGACCCCAACCGCCCCAGCAAGTCGGGGTGGCTTGGCCGCTTCATCGACGAGCAAAACGACCCCTATTGCGCCACTAACCTGGGCAACACCCTCCCGCGGGCCTTGCGCGGCGTGCACGCCACCGGCCTGAGCATCGGCAGCGTTGCCAGATACGGGTTCGGCCATGGCGCGTGGGAGAAGAAACTTCCGGAGGAAGTGCGCCGGCAGATAGCCCGGCAACGCAGCGGCACCGCCGAAGAGGTGCGCAGGGCTATGGATCACATGCTGCGCAGCGTGAAAGAGGTTCGCGGTGCGATGGCAAAGCAGTACGCGCCCTCCACCACCTTCCCCCTCAACCGCTACGGAGCCCAGTTCGCGGATATAGCCCGCCTGATCAAATACGATTTTCCCTCCCAGGTCTACTACGCGGCCGGTGGTGGTTACGACACCCACGGCAAACAGGGCGGAAAAACGGGACGTCACGCCGACCTGCTCTCGCAGCTGGCGGGAGCTCTGGCCGCCTTCCGTAAGGAAATGATCGCTCAGGGCAAGTGGAACGACGTCCTGGTAATGATCTTCAGCGAGTTCGGACGCCGGGTTAAACAGAACGCCTCGGCCGGCACCGATCACGGCAAGGGCGGGCTGCTGTTCTTCGCGGGTGGTGCTGTAAAAGGCGGCATATACGGCGAGGAACCGGAGCTGGACGAAAGCTCCTTCGATCACGGGGACCTGCCCGTAAAGATCGATTTCCGCAACGCCTACGCGGCGGCCGCCGGGTTCATTGGTGCAAACCCGGCGGATCTGGTGGGCTCCGGATTCAACCCCCTGCCCGTGATCTAGGCCGGCGGATCATACGATTACCGCCCCGCACTCGCGCGGGGCGGTTTTCCTGTATCGGCGGTTACTTAAGACCGGCTAGTTTGTAGTTTAGGTCGATGAAGCTATTCCACTGCTCCGGTACGTCCTCTTCGGGGAAGATAGCCGAAACCGGGCAGGCGGGTACGCAAGCGCCACAGTCGATGCACTCTTCCGGGTGAATGTAGAGCATGTCGTACTCGGCGGGCGCCTCGTAGATACACTCGACGGGGCAGACCTCAACACAGGCCGTGTCCTTGACGCCAACACAGGGTTCGCAGATGATATGGGCCATACCGCACCTCCTTTCGGCGGCCCACCACGGGCGCGCCTTAGTCCATTGTAAACGATGATCGCGAACGGGTAACCCTATACGGCCAGGCGGCCGAAACCCATGAGCTGGAAGAAATGCTCGCGCGTGATTGCCCCCAGCACCTCCCCGTCCTTGACCACGAAGACCACCGGGCTCTTCCAAAAGAGCGCGGACAGCTCGCTGACCGCCACCTCGGCGGGCACCACCGGCGCCCGCTCCCAGGGCACCATGCGATCTTCCAGACCGAGCACCCCCTGGGGCTCGCCGCCCTCGGTAAGTACCGATAGGCGCCCCTCGAACGACTCCACCTGCTCGATGGTGGGCAGGCTGCGGGCTACCTTGCCAGCCGAGGGCGGGGCGACGATGCCCGCCGTCAGAAGCGTGGTGCAGGGAACCCGTACCGCGCGCTTGGCGGCCCAGAGACTAAAAGTAAAGACGAATAGAAATACGAAGCCCTCCAGTACGCCGCCCGGATTGAAACCCTCCCATCCAAAGCGGCCCTGTCCCTTCATCAGCAGATGCACCAGAAACGCCACCAGCAACCCCACGGCCAGGGCCGCCAGATAGGCTATCGCCCCCGCCCAGCGCAGCTCACGAACCGTTCGCACGCTTTGCCTCCCCTTCGAACCAGCGGATGTCCTCCTCGCTGTCAGCGTCCACGCCCACTTCGGCATACCTGGTGACCAGGGCCCTCATGGGCACCCCCAAGAGCTGCTCGGCGCGCCTTTCCACGTCTTGGATGCTCAATCTGCCCAGCAGCAGCTTGAGCAGTATTCCCCAACCAACGGTGCGGGCCAGCGCCAGGGGCTTCTTGCGCAGGGCGACGATCCTCCGGGCCAGCGGAAGCGCCCGCTCAAAAAGCGATTTGTCGAGAAGGATCAGGTTGCCGCCGGTAAACACGCCCTCGCGAAGCCTCGCATAAGTGCGCCGCATCCCCGGCCAGCGTTCTTCCACGACTTCCCGGGGGATTACCGGGTACACCAGCGCCACCTCCGGCGCCCGTTCCAGCAGATCGCGCACGGCGGCGGGGGTTATGAAGGGGTTGTCGCCGCTGGCCACGACGACCCGGCGGCTACGCGTTTCAGTCAGGGCGGATTCCAGATTTCCCAGCATGCTGCCCTGGTCGGGTATCGCCACGTCGGGCGCCGGCTCGAGCCCCCGCAGGGGTATTGGACCCACGTAAATAATGCGGTTTATCTGCGACGTTGCACGCAAGGCCTCGAGGGTGTATTCGACCATGGGCCGGCCCCGCACCGGCACCAGCGTCTTGCTGGCGACACCGTAGCGTGCCGCCAGAGAATCATCCGCTGAACCGCCCGCAAGCACAATCGCGTCCATCAAACTTACGATAACACCCCCGCCGCGCCCCGGGGCGCGGCGGGGGTGCAAAACGCAGCTAGCGAATGCGCTGCAGCTGCACTATCAGCTTGTGGTATCCGCCCGCATCGAGCCGCACGTTGTCCACGTACACCCGGTATCCGGGCGCTATGACCACCAGCTCGCGGATCCCCGGAGAAACCTTCGCCGTCAGGCGGCCGTTTTTGGTCTTGCCCAGGAAGTAACCGTCGAGGAACACCTGGGCCTCGGCGTTGACGCTGAGATCGAGGGTCGCCTTGGACGACGCCAGGCGGGCGTGCAGGCGCGCCGTTTCCCCCGCGCGCAGGTGCACCCTGGCCTTGTAGCTGTTGTAGCCGTCTAAACGCACTTCCACGCTGTGCACGCCGGCGTCGAGCTCCAGCGCCAGGGGCGTACGCCCGCGGTAGCTGCCGTCCACGTACACCTCGGCGCCGTCGGGGGTGGAGGTGACCTCCAGCGTACCCGTGCGCACCAACGCGATGAGGCGCGGGCTCAGGCGCGTGGTCTGCCCCGCCCGTATCTGCACCCGGGCGCGGTAGGGCTCGTAGCCTTCGAGGCGAAGTTCAACGTCATGAACGCCCTCGCCGAGAACCAGCTGCACTGGCGTGCGCCCCGAGAGCTCGCCATCAACATATACCTGGGCGCCCTGCGGCGAGGAATCCACGAACAGGCTGCCGTTGCGGGCTACCCGTACCAGACGCGGGCTCAGGCGCGTGGTCTGCCCCGCCCGTATCTGCACCCGGGCGCGGTAGGGCTCATAGCCGTCGAGACGGAGCTCTACCTCGTGGAGCCCGGCGCGCAGCCCGATGGCAAGCGGGGTGCGTCCACGGTAGGAACCGTCGACGTAAACCTTGGCACCGTCGGGGCTCGACTCGACCGAAAGCGTCCCGTTGCTAGGCGGGGGTGGAGGCGGGGGCGCATGCCGGCCCACGTAATAGCGGATGGCGGCGCTGGCCCACTCCCGGTTGGGTACCGGCCTGACAATTATAGATAGGCTCTTGGATAGGTTACGCAGCCCCCTGAGGTTGATGCTGCCGCTCTGCACGTCGGCGATCTCTCCCAGCGAGAGGGGGCGCAGCGACGCCAGCGCGAGTACGTAGTTCTCGCCCTCGGGGCCGGTAATCGTAAACTCGTAACGCGCACCCTTGGGAGGGAAAGTGCGAACCTGGCCCGCGCGCAGGCGGTTATTGCGGTCATAGTTGTTGGGCAGAATCAGGTCGATACTGCCGTCGGCATTTACGTTGAACAGGTAAACGTAGGCGTCACGGTTTACCTTTACGCTGATACGAATGGGTTCTCCGATCCTGTAAACGGCATTGCCGCTCCGGCCCGGATCCTTATCCACCCAAACGACCACCGAGAGGTCGCCGGGAGTGGGGTTGACGATGATCCCCTGCGGCGAGATCGTCGCCTGGGCCATCGCCGCCCCGCTTAGCAAAAGGGCAAGCAGGAGTAACCATTTACGCATGAACTTCACCTCCACCTCCAGCCTACCCCGCTACCCCGCAGCAAGATGTAAACAAGATGTAATAAACTTTAACTTTGCCTTCCTAGCCAGCGGGCTCGATTTTTACCGCCCCCATCGCACGGAAGCGGCGGTACCTGTCCGCCAGCAGCTCCCCGGGACCCAGCGCTTCGAGCCCCTCCAGCTCCTCGGCCAGCGCCGCCTCCAGCTCGCGCAGGGCGCGGTCGGGGTGGCGGTGGGCTCCGCCCCCCGGCTCGGGCACCACCCGGTCGACCACGCCCAGCTCGCGCAGATCGTGGGCGGTAAGCTTGAGCGCTTCGGCCGCCTCCTCCGCCTGGGCCGCGTCCCGCCAGAGTATGGCCGCGCAGGACTCGGGGCTGATGACCGAATACCAGGCGTTCTCCATTATGAGAACGCGGTTTCCCACCCCGATGGCGAGCGCCCCGCCGGAACCGCCCTCGCCCAGAACCACCGCGATCGCGGGCACCCTGAGCCGGCCCATGCGCTGAATCGACTGGGCAATCACCCACGCCTGGCCCCGCTCCTCGGCGGAAACGCCGGGGTAGGCACCCGGGGTGTCTATCAGACTGACGAAGGGAAAACCGAAGCGGTCGGCCATATCCATCATGCGCATCGCCTTGCGGTAGCCCTCGGGATGCGGCATGCCAAAGTTGCGGTGAATGTTCTCCTTGGTGGTCTTGCCCTTCTGGTGGCCCACTACCACCACGCTCTTCCCCCGGAAACGGGCCAGCCCGGCGACAATGGCGGGGTCATCGGCAAAGGTGCGGTCGCCGTGGAGCTCGATGAAGTCGGCGAAGACCTTCTCTACGACGTCTAGGGTGGTGGGGCGTCCCGGTGCCCGCGCCAGCTGCACCCGCTGCCAGCGACTGAGCCCGCCAAAGATTTCCTTTTGCAGCTTTTCGAGCTTTTGCTCAAGCAGGGCGATCTCGTCAGAGAGGTCAACGTCTTTGGAATCCGCGTACTCGCGCAGCTCGCGTATCCTCGCCTCGAGCTCGATGATGGGTTGTTCAAACTCAAGCGCCATCGTTCCGGACTCCTTCGGGATGCAGCAAACCCAGTATCTGCGCCAGCACCGCTTTAAGCTCGGAGCGCGGCGTAACCCGGTCGAGCATGCCGTGTTGCAACAAGAACTCGGAGCGCTGGAAACCTTCGGGCAGGTCCTGCCTGATCGTCTGCTTGATGACCCGGGGCCCGGCAAAGCCGATGAGCGCCCCTGGCTCGGCCAGAATCACGTCGGCGAGAGCCGCGAAGCTAGCGGTCACCCCGCCGGTGGTGGGGTCGGACATGATCGATACGTAGGGAAGGCGCTTCTCCCAAAGGCGGTCGAGCGCCATCGTGGTCTTCGCCATCTGCATCAGCGAGAGGGCCGCCTCCTGCATACGCGCCCCGCCCGATGCAGCCACTATCACCAGCGCCCGCCCCTCGGCGGCAGCCTGTTCCGCCCCGCGCGCGATCTCTTCGCCGACCACCGACCCCATCGAGCCTCCGGCAAAGGCGTAGTCCATCGCCAGCAGCAGGGACGGCACCCCCCCGATGGTGCAGGTACCGCCGTATATGGCATCCGGGCGACCCGTTTTTTGCTGATACCGCGACAATCGCTCCGAATAGGGTTCGGTGTCACTAAAGCGCAGCGGATCCTGCGGGTGTACGCGCCCCGTGGTTTCGCTGAAGGTATCCTCGTCAGCCAGCATCTGCACCCGCTCCCGCACCCCCATGCGGAAGTGGTGGCCGCACTGCGGGCAGACCATGAAGTTTGCTTCCAGGTCCTTCTTGTATACCTGAGCTTCACAGGAAGGACACTTCAACCACAACTCGGGTACGTCGCGTCCGCCTCCCCGGGTCCGGCGACGGCGGAAAAGCCGGTCCAGGGCCATTAATCCTCCTTAGCGGGCGGTTTTCCCTTGGGCGTGGTGGCGTGGGCGTTGGGCGGCAGGGTCTTGCCGTCCCCGGTAACGCTGCGGCCAACGAATGCAGCCCCGGCCTCGATGTCGAGCGCCTTGGCGACGACGTCGCCCTCCAGCCGGGCGCGTTTGGTGAGCGTCAGCTTGCCATCGGCGATGATCTTGGCGCGCACCTCGCCGTTTACCAGGATGTTGCGCGCCCGCACCTCTTCCCCCTCTATCTTTCCACCCGGGGCGATCTCCAGGTCGCCGTCCACCAGCAACGAGCCGATGATAATGCCGTCTACCCTAACCGGCCCCTTGGCTTTCAGATCCCCGTGGATCTGGGCGCCCGAAGCGATGAAGGTAAGGGTCTGGGAAGAACCACCTGATCTTGGTTGGGGGGTGGATTTGCGACCGAACATAGTCTGTAGTTTAACGGTTTGCGTAGCTGGGGGGCTCAAGGTAGGGGACCGGGTTCACCGCCCTACCCCAGATGAAAACCGAGTAGTGCACGTGGGGCCCGCTCGAGCGCCCGGTGCTGCCCACCTTGCCGATCAACCCGCCACGCTCAACCTTGTCGCCGCGCTTGACCAGGATCTTGGACATGTGGCCGTAAACGGTGCTGTAGCCGTATCCGTGGTCAATCTTGACGTAGCGCCCCAGAATGTTTGACCACCCGGCCTCGACCACCCGGCCGGGTGCGGTGGCGTAGATGGGGGTACCGTACCACGCGGGGAAATCCAGACCGTCGTGAAACTCATACCCCGGTCCGAAGGGGTTGCGGCGCGTACCGTAACCGGACACGATGTAAGTCTTTACCTTCAGAGGAATTCCTACGGGGCGCGCAGCTTCTTTGGCGAGGGTCTCCTTGAGCGCCGGCTCTACCTTGGCGTTGAGATCGGCCCGCAGCGCCTTGAGCCGCTCGGTGGTGAGAGCGTAGAGGTCTTCCGCCGACAGCAGGCGGCCGCCACCGCCCTGGCCGTCGTTGTTCGCGGCCTCGCTCTCCTCGGGAGCGGGCTCCATTTTAGGAAGCCCGGCCCGCTCGCGCAAACGGTTTATCTCGGCCTCGAGTACGTCGAGCTCCTCGAGAATTTCCACCGCCTTGCCCGCCAGGTTCTCGTTGCGGCTCCTCTCCGCCGCCAGTTCTAAAGCCAGATCCCGCGCCTGGGCGGCGAGGAGCTGCAGTTCCTGTTCGGTGTCATCCAAGAAGCTGGCCTTGTAATAGGCGTAGCTTCCGATTCCTACCCATATAAGCGAAAGCAAGCCGGCCAGCAGGAGCGCCAACGGGCGAAACGAAACCACCCGGGGCTCGCGGCCCGTTCGGGTGATAAGAATGGTGTAGCGCTCGCTTACCCGCCTTTTCATAACCGCACAATCGCCCCCGTGGCGCCGGGCTGTCAACACGAGGAATCACGCCACTACCTCCAGGATCAGCTTGGGTGGCTCCGCGCGTCGTCCTATCCGGTAGGCGTCCTGCAATAACCGCGACGATTCCTCGATTCCACGCCCCGCGCGATGAAATACCGTTGCTAGTATATCACCTTCATATACAGAATCGCCAACCTTCTTGAGAAGCCTGACGCCCACTCCGTGATCGATGGGTTCGCCCTTGCGCTCGCGTCCTCCGCCCAGGCGCAAAGCGGCCACGCCCACGCGGTACGCGTCCAGGCGCTCCACAACCCCCGACCTCTCAGCGCGCACTTCCAGTACATCGGGAGCCAGCTCCAGGCGCTCGGGCTCGTCAACTACGCGCGCATCGCCCCCCTGAGCGGCCACGAAGGCGCGGAGTTTGTCGAGCGCCCGGCCATCGCACAGTACCTGCTCGGCCAGTTCCGGGTCCTCCCCGGCGGCCTCCAGCGCTTCGCGCGCCAGCGCCAGCGACAGCTCGGTGAGATCGCGCGGCCCCTCTCCCTGCAAGGTGACGATGGCCTCGCGCACCTCGATGGCGTTGCCCACCGCCTGCCCCAGCGGTTCGTCCATCTGACTCAACACCGCGCGCACGTCGCGCCCCGCGTGACGCCCGATCTCCACCATCAACCGGGCCAGCTCGCGGGCGTGCGCCAGATCCTTCATGAAAGCCCCGCTGCCCACCTTTACGTCCAGCGTGATTATGCGGGCCCCGGCCGCAAGCTTTTTCGACATGATCGAGCTGGCAATAAGCGGAATGGAGGGCACCGTGCCGGTAACGTCGCGCAGGGCGTACATCTTGCCATCCGCGGGCGCAAGATTCTTGGACTGGCCCGCTATCACCAGGCCCACCTCGCGGGCCTGCCGCATGAACTCTTCGTCGGTAAGCTCGGCCCGCCAGCCCGGAATGCTTTCGAGCTTGTCGATGGTACCACCGGTATGGGCAAGCCCGCGCCCGCTCATCTTGGCCACCACCAGCCCCGCAGCCGCCAGTATGGGTGCGACCACCAGTGTCGTCTTATCGCCCACGCCGCCGGATGAATGCTTGTCCACCGTCTTACGGCCCAGCGGGGAAAGGTCGAGTACCTCACCCGAGCGAGCCATGGCCAGCGTCAACCCGGCGGTCTCACGGGGGTTCATACCCTGAAAGAAAACAGCCATCAACCAGGCGGCCATCTGGTAGTCGGGGATCCTGCCCGCCACGTATTCCGCAATCCACTCCTGCAGCTCTGCTGCGGAATGCTCCCCGCCATCACGCTTTTTCTCGATGAAATTCACGGCGTGCATACGGCTAAGCATAGCCTCGCGTTTTGGGAAGCAACACCCCGAAATGGAGGGAGTGGGACTTGTGACGCACTTGTGACGCGGACCCGCTACCAATGTTTATCGGAGGCACCCGTAATGAGTAGCATTGCACTCCCCGCCCGCGTTCACGGTCCCCGGCGGCGCAAGCGTATCGCCGGACCGGAAGTCAGGGCGGCGCAGAGCTGCCTCGGCAAAAACAACCGCGCGGCAACCCGGGGGATACATAGAACATCCGGCATCGCAACGCACGGCAGGGAAGCCCTCATCACACCGGGGCCGCCCGCAGCAACGGCCTTGCGCGTGGCTTGAGCATGGAGGTAAATCATGATCAGAAACATAAATTCAACCGCCTTACTGGTTACGGCGCTTGGGCTCCTGTGGCTGGCGGGGTGCAGCCAACCCCCGCAGGGAACCGAAGTGACGGTTCGCCTGTCGAGCCCCTGGGGGGTGCCGGCAACGGCAACGGTCGACTACCAGGTGGGCGACGGCGAGTGGAAGCTGGCGACGCAAAAAGACTACGGCGTCTACGGCTTTACCGTCCCTCCGGGGGAGGTGCGCTACGGGGTGGCCGTCAACTGTATTCCCGTTGGCTTCGGGTTGGGGACTCTCGGCTGGGCCAACGTCTACCAGCTCACCCTCGACGATACGAAGGAACTGCAGGTGGCCTGCCTCAACCTCAGTGACCTGAGCACGACCGAGGTCAAGGTCAAAGCCCGCGCCGGAGGCGGGGACACCGGCTATGACCGGGCCTGGTACTACAGCGAACTGGACGACGGCCGGAAGACCTTCCCCAACAACGCCACCCTGCTAAGCAAGGCGGAAGCGAACCGCGACGTTCTAATAGTGGCGTACGCCAGCGGCTCCAGCAAATACAACCCGGGGCTCATCCGTCGTATCAAGTTTCTGCACAACCTCGACGCCTCCAGTACCCCTGTAGCACCCCTCGACGTAGAGCTGACCGCCGCGGATCAACCCACCACCCAGACCGTAGGCGCCTTCAGCAAACCCGGCTGGAGTGCCGCCGCCTCCTTTGGAGTCGGATTCGTTTCTTCTCAGGGACTGACCGTTCCCTTCACTGCAAGCGCCCCGGACGAGAACCCCGCCCTGGGTAGCGGCGATGAGGCAGGGGGCAGCTACTACAAAATTCCGAACACCCGCCCCGGAGACGTCTACTATGCCGAAGCCTCCGCCTGGGACGCCGCCCGAAACCACCTGGTGCATTTCTCCCAGGTGCTCGACTACGACGGTCCCCAGCTGAACATCGAGTTGCCCGCCCGAAAGTTCGATCCCGCCGTTAGCGCCGGTGCGCTGCCGGTTTTCACGGGGCTGGAATACAGCGACCCCGATCTGAAGGGCTACGCCTTTTCCATCAACTTCAGCGGCTTCTGGGAGATGATAGTCGTTAGCAAGGCATGGCTGGATGCAAAAACGAGTTACGCTGTCCCTGACCTGAGCTCCGCTCCCGATTTCCGGGGGACGCGGCCGCTCAAGGGAGAAGAGCTGCGCTGGCGGGCGCTTGCGGTCATGGCCAACCATGAACTCGGGGAAATACTCACCGGCGACCCCCTGCCTCTCCCCAACCCGGTGCCGCGAACGCCCGGCTTGTGGATGAAGCTGGCCGTCAAACAGGGCAAGTTTACCGTGCCCTAAGTCCCCGCCCAAGATTCCGGGGCCGCATATATGCGGCCCCGGTTTTCACGCATGCATCTAAGCGCGGCCGCTGGAGCCAAACAGGTCCATGCGTTCTGCAACCACCCGGCGCATCTCTTCGCGCGCAGGACCCAGGATCTTGCGCGGATCGAAAACCTTGGGATCGGCCGCCAGCACCTCGCGCACCCGGGCGGTAAAGGCCAGGCGCAGGTCGGTGTCGGTGTTTATCTTGGCCACGCCCTCGGAAATGGCCATTTTTACGTCGTCGGGATGGATGCCGTGGGCGTCGCCGATCTCACCGCCGGCGGCGCGAAAGCGCTGGATCAGCTCCTGCGGAACCCCGCTGGCCCCGTGGAGAACGAGCGGATACTCCGGACCGAGCAGCTCGGCGATCTTTTTCAAGCGCTCGTGGTCTATGAAGGGGCGTCCCTTGCCCTTGTAGGGGCCGTGCGAGGTGCCCACCGCCACGGCCAGGAAATCTATACCGGTACGCTCCACGAAGATCTGCGCCTCGCGCGGGTTGGTGAGCAACGCGTCCTTCTCGTCCACGGCTACGTGTTCTTCCACACCCGCCAGCCGGCCCAGCTCGGCCTCTACGCTCGCCCCCACGGCGTGCGCCGCCTCCACCACCCGCCGGGTCTCTGCTACGTTGGTTTCGAAGTCCTCTCCGGACTTGTCGATCATCACCGAGGTGAACCCGAAGCGCAGCGCCTTCAGCACCGACGTATAAGAAGAGCCGTGATCCAGATGCACGGCCACGGGAACCGTGGCGTCGCGCGCGGCCTCGCGCACCAGCGTGGTCAGCTCACGCCCGCCATACTTGAGCGCGCCCTCGGAAAGGGCAAGGATCACGGGGCTGCGCCTCTCCTCGGCGGCCTCCAGGATCGCCTGGGTGATCTCCATGTTGTTGGTGTTGAAGGCGCCAACACCATAGCCTTCCCTGCGGGCTTCGGACAAGATATCCAGACCGGTTACGAGCATACCAACCTCCCGCACTGATTGTAAGGCACGCGCGCTAGCTGCTGAGCCTGTGACCGGTCATCTGGGTGAGGAGCAGCTTGAATTCGTGCGGGCTGGTGGCGAAGTCCTGGGCATCCTCCAGGGAGATGACGCCATCGCTGTAGAGTTCTACCAGGTGCTGGTCGAAGGTGTGCATGCCCTGGACGTTGTCCTCCATCAACGCTTCCTTGATCTGCGGGGTCTTGTCCTCGTCCTTGATGTACTCGCGGATGAGGGGCGTGGCCAGGAGCATTTCGTGAGCCAGCGCCCTTCCCTGGCCATCCGCGCGCGGCATCAAGCGCTGCGAAATGATGCCCAGGAGCGACTCCGCCAGCAGGATGCGAATCTGCTGGTGCTCGTGCAGCGGGAAGAAGTCGATGATGCGGTTGATGGTGCGGATGGAGTCGAGGGTGTGCAGGGTCGAGAAGACCAGGTGACCCGTCTGGGCTGCGGTGATTGCGGCTTCCACGGTTTCCCGGTCACGCATCTCACCGATCAGGATTACGTCCGGGTCCTGTCGCATGGAGTACTTGAGGCCCGTCTGGAAAGAGTCGGTATCCAAGCCGACCTCGCGCTGCACCACCAGGCTCTTCTTGTTCTTGTGCAGATACTCGATCGGGTCTTCGATGGAAATTATGTGCTTCGGAAAATTGGTGTTGATGTAGTCGATGAGGGCGGCCAGCGTGGTGGACTTACCCGATCCCGTGGGGCCGGTGACCAGCACCAAACCGCGCTCCTTGTTGCCGAAGTGCTCCATCGTTGCCCGCGGCAGGCCCAGAGCCTCGAAACTGGGGATGGCGTCGGAAATGACGCGCATAACCAGCCCCATTTCGCCGCGCTGACGCAGCAGGTTACAGCGGAAACGCGCGACCCCGGGAATCGTGTACGCGAAATCCATTTCCTTCTGGTACTCGAACATCTCCCACTGTTCAGGCGTGAGAATTACCTTAACTATTTTCTCGATCTCTTTGGGACCTAGTTCTCTGGGGCTAAATACCTTAAGCTTGCCATCAATACGAATCGTCGGTGGCGCTCCCACCTGTAGATGGATGTCTGAGGCGCGCTGTGCCACCATTGCTTTTATCATCTCTATGATCGTCACGGAATCCAAACCTCCATATTGTCAATTAATCGTACCGCAGGAAAGCGACCGGCGACAATGCCCCTCGCTCCGGGTACCCATTCCTGTAAAGGCTCGAGCGTCTCGGGATGCACCACCGCAAGATACTCAGGCTCGAACTCGGGAACTTCGGCCAGCACTTTCTCACCCATTACGCGCGCCTGCTCCGGTGAAGCCCCACCGGCGGCCGCCTCGCGAACCGCGCGCAAAGCCCGGTACAGAACGTTCGCCCGCGGCCGCAGCTCCGGGGTGAGGTAGACGTTGCGGCTCGAGCGCGCCAGCCCGTCGGGCTCGCGTATTGTCGGTACCGGCACGATCTCCACGCCTAGGTTCAGGTCCTCCGTGAAGCGCCGCACCACCTGCAGCTGCTGGTAGTCTTTTTCGCCAAAATAGGCCCTGTCCGGACGAACCAGGCCGAACAGCTTGGTCACCACGGTGGCCACGCCATCGAAGTGGCCGGGGCGACGTTCCCCTTCCCAGCGCTCGGTAAGCGGCCCGGCGACCCGTACCGAGGTGGCGTAACCGGGTGGGTACATCCGCTCCGGGTCGGGGTGGAAGATCCAGTCGGCGCCCGCTTCTTCGGCCAGGGCGGCATCGCGCTCCAGGTCGCGCGGGTAGGTATCGTAGTCCTCGCCGGCGCCGAACTGCAGGGGGTTCACAAAAATGGAAACCACCGTTTCGGCGCTGCCGGCTACGGCGCGGCGGATCAGCTCGATATGCCCTTCGTGCAGGAAACCCATCGTCGGCACCAGCGCCCGGGGGCGGGGTCCGTCCAGCGGGATTTCTGCAGGATCGCGAACGATCTTCACGAAAGTCAGTATATTCTCAAAGCCACGCAGCAGTATTAGCACTGGATGATACGCGTCCCCGGGAAATTTTTGGATACACAGACACACACCCGCGCAGTATTCAGGACAGAAAAGGAAAAACCCGCCGCAACAACACGCTTCGGCAACAAACGCCCTCCATCCGGTGATGCGTCGCCGGGGCTGCTCTTATAGATTCACTGTAATTGTCTCTCTTCGGCTTGAAAAATCCGCGCAAGGAGATTCCGGGCCCAGGAATACGTTTCCTCGACCTGGGCCCAGTTCACCCCCGCCGGCCGATCGCTGGGCCAGTGCCAGTTGGGAGGAACCCCGCCCTCGAGCCGGACCAGCGTGAGCACGGCGCGCCCGCGGCGGGCAAAGGGGAGGGTATCGAAGTAGGCCAGCCGGTACGCCAGCGGCCGCGCCTCCTCCAGCTTCCGGGCAGCCTCCAGGAGCGCGCCGCGATAACCGTAGTAGGCCAGCATCCCCTCGCCGGTGGCGTAAAACAGCTCGCCCGCGCCTACGTTGTCCACGTTGAGAATCAGAGCGTCAGCGGGCACCGCTCCCGAACGGGCCAGCTGCTCCGCGCCAACCGCCCCGGTTTCCTCGGCGCCGGTGAGCGCCAGCAGCACCCGCCAGCCCGCGGGCGGCCGCCGCGCCAGATCCAGGAAGAGCCCGGTGGCCACGGCCACGCCGCTGGCGTTATCGTTGGCGCCGTTCACGTAAGGTGCCGAGAGCTCGCGCCAGCCGAGCAGACCTGCCTGCACCAGGAAGTAGATCCCCAGCGCCGCGCCGGCCGCCCCGCCCCACCCCGCGGCGGGAACGGCCAGCGCCGCCAGCGCGGCGTTGAGCAGAAAGGTGGCGCGGAAGCCGCGCACCCGTTTAGGATCGTAGGTCCAGTAGGTCTTAGCGGTGTCGTAGTGGGCCATCAGCACCAGGGTGCGCGGCCCCGCGCCCGCCCCGGCGAGGACGTTCTGCGAGCGCGTCCGGGCGAAGAGCGCCTGCCAGGGCCGCGGCCAGCCGGAAAAGTAGGCCCAGAAACCGTAGAAGCCCAGCGCCGCCAGCCAAGCCCAGCCGAGCACGCCCCCGAGCCCCAGCGCCAGTGAAATGACCAGCACCTCGGGCCCCCAGCTCGCGGGCGCGCGGAAGCGCTGCAGCTCGGGGGTGAAGCCGCGCGCTTCCAGGTAGGCGGCCAGCCACGCCGCGGCCTCGCGCTCGAGCCGCGTGCCCGTCCCCCGGTGCTCGTAGGAGACCAGCCCCTGCCATACCTCGCGCATACCCCAGCCTATCGCGTAAGGTATGCTGGGCCGCGTGGGGAAGAAGAAAAAGCTGAAGAAGCTCTACCAGCGCCAGCTCGAGGAGGCCAAAAAGCCAACGCTGGGAAAAATGGTGCGCTTGTTCATCAAAACCTTTTTGCTCTTTACGGCCATACTCATCCTGATGAGCGTGGGCATTGCTTCCGGATTGGAGCCGTTGAAAAACTGGTGGGCGCAGTTGCTCATCTACGCCGCGGCCTACATAATCTTCCAACCCTGGCTGATGCGCGAGTTCCGCCCTCCGCCGCCCGAGGGGCTCCGCTAGGCGCAAATCGCGCTCACGTCCGCCGCCCGGCAGACCAGACGCAAACCCGCCCGCGGCGGCTGCCGCGGGCGACCTCGCACCGCATCAGCGGGAGCCCGCTTCGTCCGCGGCTTGCCGGCCGCCCGCCGCTGGTGCACGTTCCGCATACGGAAAAACGTGCGGGAATGCATGCGCCTGCATATTCTACGAACGCGGTCTGGGAGCCGCCAAACAAGACCTATAATCTAGGGAAGATGCTAGACTTCACCCGAAAGATCACGGGCACCGGCCTCACCTTCGACGACGTCCTTCTCCTTCCCGGATATTCGGAGGTGCTACCCGCCGAAGCCGACACCCGCACCCGCCTCACCCGCGCGCTCGCGCTAAACCTGCCCCTGCTCTCCGCCGCCATGGACACGGTCACCGAAGCCAGGATGGCCATCGCCATGGCCCGCGAGGGCGGGCTCGGGGTGATTCACAAGAACCTCGATCCCCGCACCCAGGCCGACCACGTGCGCCGCGTCAAGCGCAGCGAGGCAGGAATGATCACCGACCCCATCACCCTGCCCCCGGGCGCCACCCTGGAAGACGCCGACCGGCTCATGGGCGAATACAAAATCGGCGGCCTGCCGGTGGTGGACGTGCACGGCAAGCTGCTGGGTCTGGTCACCAACCGCGACATCCGCTTCGAAACCGACCTTTCGCGGCCGGTTTCCGAGGTGATGACCCCGCGCGAGCGGCTCGTAACCGGGCCACCGGGGCTGACCCTCGACGAGGCCGAAGCAGTGCTGCGCAAGCACAAGATCGAGAAGCTGCCCCTGGTGGACGGCTCCGGCAAGCTGCGCGGCCTGCTGACGCTAAAGGACATCGTCAAACGGCGCCAGTTCCCGCGCGCCGCCAAGGACGCCCAGGGGCGGCTGCTGGTAGCCGCGGCGGTGGGCACCGGCGCCGACCTAAAGGAGCGCGCGGCGCTGCTGGTAGAGGCCGAGGTGGACGTGCTCGTGCTCGACAGCGCCCACGGCCACTCGAAGGGGATCCTGGACGCGCTTAAGTACTTGAAGGAAACCTACGGCGAGCGGGTGCAGCTCATCGCCGGAAACGTCGCCACCGGCGCGGGGGCACGGGCGCTCGCCGAGGCCGGGGCCGACGCGGTTAAGGTGGGTATCGGCCCCGGCTCCATCTGCACCACCCGGGTGGTGACCGGGGTGGGCGCACCGCAGATAACCGCGGTGATGGAGGCGGTGGCCGCACTGGCAGGGACGGACGTGCCGGTGATCGCCGACGGCGGCGTCAAACAGACCGGCGACGTGGCCAAGGCGCTGGCCGCCGGGGCGCACACGGTGATGCTGGGGAGCATGCTCGCGGGCACCTACGAGGCCCCGGGCGAGGAGATCATCAAGGACGGACGGCGCTACAAGATCTACCGCGGCATGGGCTCGCTGGGGGCGATGAAGCGGGGATCTTCGGACCGCTACTTCCAGACCGAAGCCAAGAAGCTGGTCCCCGAGGGCATCGAGGGCATGGTGCCCTACAAGGGCCCGGTGGGCGACGTGCTCTACCAGATCGTCGGGGGGCTGCGCGCGGCCATGGGCTACACCGGCAGCCCCGACATCGAAACGCTCCGCACCAAGGCCCGCTTCGTACAGATCACCATGGCCGGCCTGATCGAGAGCCACCCGCACGACGTGACCGTGACCAAGGAAGCGCCGAATTATTCAAGATAGCCTGTAGCCCGTGGCTTGTGGCCTGTAGGTGGCGCTCCCTCTACAAGCTACGAACCGAGCTTCTCCTCCACCGCCCGCACCTTGGCCGCCAGCCGGCCCAAGGGGCCGGTGCGGACGTCGAACTTGGCGGCGGCGTAAATGCGATTGCAGTCTTCCGCTAACGCCGCGTAGGCCTGGTTCAAAAGCTCGGTCGCCGCGGCCATCGTTTCGGTTTCGACTATCGTGCCCATCGCCGTTAGCTGGTAGGGGTGGCCGCTTTCTTTGACAAGGCGAATCACCCGGGCCACGTAGGCGCTCACGCTCTCGCCCTTGTCGGTGGGGAATATGGCGAACTCCATTAGAACCGACACACCGGCCTCCTAGTCTTCGAAGAGTGCGTCGAAGGCGCTTTTGGCCCCCTTGGGGGTGGCGCGGCGGTAGAGCTCGCCCTTTTGCTCGAGCTTGCCCTCGGCCAGCAGGGCCGCGAGCGCCCTTTGCAGCTCCAGCCGCGAAAGCTCCTCGCCCGACTCGTCGAGCCAGCGGATTATCTCGCGCTCCCCCGCCCAGCCCAGCTTTTCGACCGCGGTTAGCACCCAGCCCTTGGCGTCCATACTTTTATTCTAGGCGTAGTGCTCGACCCGCGATCGCGGTCACCGGAAACGCTCAGCAAACTATGCCACTTGGCATGATAGACTTGGCATATGACAATATCGATGAGCGAGCGGGCCATCAACGCGGTTAAGCAGGGCCTCCCCTACGCGGAGTTCGAAGACCTTAGGGGGCGGCTCGGGGTCTCGGCGACTGCGCTGGCCGCGGCGATAAGCATTAGCGAGCGCACCCTGGCGCGGCGCAAGAAAGAGGGCCGCTTCAAGCCCGACGAGTCGGACCGCCTGCACCGCATCGTCCGCCTCTACCGGCGCGCCGTGGAGGTGCTCGGCGAAGACGCGGCGGCGGAGTGGCTGACCACGCCCAAGCGCTTTTTGGGCGGTAAGACGCCGCTCGAGTTCGCCGATACCGAGATCGGGGCCTACGAGATCGACCAGGCCCTGGGCCGGCTGGAGCACGGGGTCTTCGCTTGAGGCTGCGCGCCTGGAGGTTGGTTCACGCCCGCTGGGCCAGTAGCGCCCTCTCGGGCGAGGGAGCCAGCCGCTACCCCGGCCGCTGGAACCGCGCCGGCGAGCCGGTGGTCTACCTGGCCAGCTCGCTGGCACTGGCGGTTTTGGAAACCCGGGTGCACCTGGAAGCGACCCACATCCAGCAACCTTACGTGGCGCTCGAGTACGAGCTGCCCGGCAAAATCGAGCGCGCTGGTGAGCTGCCGCAAGACTGGCGCGAAGACGTCGAATATACCCGCAGCCTCGGCAGCCGCTGGTTGCAAAGCGGCACTTCGGCCGTCCTCCAGGTTCCCAGCGCGGTCGTGCCGGTCGAGCCCATCTACCTGCTCAACCCGCGTCATGCTGAGGCGGAGAATGTCAGGTTGCTACGTCAACTGAAGTTCACCTGGGACGAACGGCTGTTTTGAGAGCGCGGCGGCGGACGTTTCGCCGCCGCGCCTGACGGGGTTCAGTTGTAGCGCTCGCTTTGCAGCCGCCACAGCTCGGCGTACTCGCCGCCCCTGGCCAAAAGCTCGTCGTGGCCGCCCGACTCGACCAGCCGGCCCGACTTGAAGACGAAAATGCGCCCCGCGCCGCGCACCGAGGCCAGGCGGTGGCTCACCAAGAGCGCCGTGCGCCCCCGGGCCAGCTCGGCAAATCGGCCGAAGAGCGCCGCCTCGCTGCGCGGGTCGAGGGCGGCGGTGGGCTCGTCGAAGACGAGCAGGTCGGCCTTGCGGTAGAAGGCCCGCGCCAGCGCCACCTTCTGCCACTCGCCGCCCGAAAGCTCGGTGCCGCCAAAGGCCTTGCCGAGCAGGGTGGCCGGGCCCGCCGGCAGCTTGCGCGCCAGCTCCGCCGCGCCCGCCTGCGTCAGCGCCGGTTCGATGGGCGCTTGCGAATCAAGGTCGGCGATGCGGACGTTTTCCTCGAGGCTGAGCGCGTAGCGCCCGAAGCTCTGGAAAACGACCGAGACCCGCCGCCGCCAGGCGGCGAGGTCGAGCTCGCGCAGGTCCACCCCGTCCACCAGAATCCGCCCCTCGCTGGGGTCGTAGTAGCGCAGAAGCAGCTTGACCAGCGTGGTCTTGCCGGCGCCGTTCTCGCCCACCAGCGCCGACAGAACGCCGGGCTCGAGCCTGAGCGAGACGCGCTCGAGCGCCGCCCGCCCGTCGGGATAGCTAAAGGAAACGTCTTCGAAGACCATCTCGGGCGGTCCGGGCTCCAGACGAAGCCGGCCGCCGGCGATGCGCGGTTTGGTTTTCAGAAAGGCCCGCAGCTCGTCCATGTAATAAAGCGAGCGCTCGAGCATTCCCAGCGCGTCTACCAGCAGCACCAGCTCGGCCTGCAGCCGCTGCAGCGCCGCAGTCACCTCGACCACGCCGCCGACGCCCACGCCGCCCTTCAGCACGCTCCAGAACGTCCACCCCAGCCCCAGGGCACTAGGTAGAAAGTAAACGCCGGACACCGCCACTTCGCGCCGCCGCACAGCCCGGCCGCGCGCGTGCAATACGCGAAAGTTGCGCTCATAAAAGCGCGTCCAGAAGCCACCGCTGGCGAACAGCCGCGTTTCCGCCGCCAGCTCGGGGCTAAGCGCCACCCCGGTGGCGTAGTCCATGCGCCGCGCCTCGGGGCTGGTGCCGACGACCGTCTCCCAGACGAGCCGCTGCAAGCGCACCCCGGCGAGGGCGTAGGGCAGCGTCGAGAGCAGCAGCGCCGGCGGGTAGACCCAGCCCCAGCGGGCCACCAACGCCAGCAGCGGCAGCGCCGTCAAGCCCGCGAGCAGCACCTGGCCCAGGAAGATGGAAAGGTTCATCGGCGCGTAGCTGGCCTCGCGCCGCAGCCGCTCGACCCGCTCGTAAAACTCGGCGTTTTCGAAGGGCTCGAGCCCCTCGAAGGCGTTCATTTTCTCCATCAGCGCCAGGTTGACCCGGGCGGTGAGTTGCTCGTTGAGGTTGCCCTCCACCATGCCCGCAAGCGGGCCCAAAAGCCGCTCGGCGAGCAGCGCCCCCAGCCAGACGCCGCCCCAACGGGCGAGCGCCGCGCCGTCGCCAGCCGCGGCGGCCGCGGCCAGCTGCCCCACCGCCAGCACCACCGCCGCGGGCACCAACGCCCGTAGAAAAAGCAAACCCCAAAACCCCAGCGCCAGCGCCGGAGCAGCGCGCAGGATGAAACCCAGCGCAAAAACTATGCTTTGCAAACGAGAAAGCATAACGCCTCCTTTTCGTGTCCGTGAACGAATAGTCCGAACCTCACGCCCGCCGGGGGGCGCGCCGATGAAAAAGGAGGCGCTTAAAGCATCATCTTGTTCGTATTCTAGGAAGCCTGGCCCGCCGCGTCAATGAAAGGAAGATAAGGAAACCATGGACTCTTGATCCATCTCATGGCGGATATATTTCAAACCGGCGCTTGGACCCACCTCAAGGCAAACGGCACGATGAGTTGAACCTCGACCTGTTGGCATTCTGGGTTATTTATAGTTAGGCTGTGAACAATTATATAGTGCCAGCCTGCTTTTTCGTGGCCACTAGTGACGGGCTTTGCCAGCTTAGCTACACTAGATCATATAAAACTGCAACTCCCCTGACCGCATGTTCATATTGGGTTGCATCATAGCTCACATAAGGGAATGATAGGAGGGGCAATGGCGAAAAAGGACAAACCTGCATCCGAATGGGGGCCCGACAACCCACACCCGCTCTCACGCGTCAAGACAGAGCTTATCTGGGAAGGCAAATACGATGAATACGGCAACCGCCGACCCATCAAACTGCCAACCTCACCACTGCCCTTGCAACGTGTCGAAACGATTGACGAACCGCGTGACCGAGAGAAAGCCAGCCAACCCGGCCTTTTTGACGAAGACTCATTCCACAAAAAAGCTCACCGCGACAATTGGCGAAACAGACTTATTTGGGGCGACAACAAGCTCGTAATGCATGCACTCCGGAAGGAGTTCCGTGGCCAGGTTGACCTGATCTATATTGACCCGCCCTTTGACGTAGGCGCAGATTTCACAATGCAAGTTCAGTTGGGCGACGGAAGGGAGGAAGTAGAAAAAGAGCAATCCATTTTAGAGGCCGTAGCCTATCGGGACACTTGGGGGAAGGGGACCGATTCTTATTTGCATATGATGTATGAACGTTTAATTTTAATGCGTGAATTGCTTAGTGAAAAGGGAGCTATTTACGTACACTGTGATTGGCGAATAAGTTCTTTGCTTCGCAATTTATTGGATGATATTTTTGGTTATGAACATTTTCTTAACCATATTGTTTGGGTATACGGATCTAGTGCTCGGGGAGCCAAAGCAGTCGCTAGACAATTTGCACGCAATCATGATGATATTTTTTATTATCGAAAGTCTAACGCGCATCAGTTCAACGGCGATGTAATACTACGACTCTATACCCCCCAGGAAGCCAGAAAGGCAGGGTTTCGCCAAGATGAAAAAGGTCGATGGTTTAAAACTGCTCCTAAGGGTGATTATACTGACAAGAGTATTGCACAGCTTCGTAAAGAAGGAAGAATATATGTAACTCGAACTGGAAAAATAAGAATAAAATATTTTTTAGACTATAAAAACGGTATGGTCGTTGAAAAAGTGCCGGTAGGGGATGCATGGCCTGATATTCCTGATGCAATGCACTTACCACGACACGAGAAAACAGGCTACGATACCCAAAAACCAGAGGCGCTGTTGGAGCGCATTATTAAAGCGTCTTCAAACGAAGGGGACCTAGTAGCAGATTTTTTTTCCGGTAGCGGCACCACCTTAGCGGCGGCAGAAAAACTGGGTCGTCGGTGGATTGGTGTTGACTTGGGGCGCTACGCAATTCACACTAGTCGAAAACGTTTGATTCAAGTACAACGTGAGTTGTACGCAAAGGGCCAGCCCTATCGCTCTTTTGACGTTTACAATTTAGGACGCTATGAACGGCAGTGGTGGCAGATTGAACGACTAAAAGGCGCGGACGATGAGCACCGTCGAATAGTGCTGGCATTTTATAAGGCGACTCAATTGGAAAATTCCCCGCACCCTCTGCTCCACGGCAAGAAGGGGCGCGCTTACGTGCATGTAGACCAGATTGACAGCATATTTACCTTTGATGAACTGCGCGCCGTAGCCGAGGCTACGCGTGCAGTAGGCGGGCGGGAACTGCACTGCTTAGCATGGGAATTCGAGATGGAGCTAAGCCGCAAGAAAGAGGCTATCGAGGCAGAAAACGATTTAATCATCCGCTTGAAGTACATTCCCCGCGAAATCATGGAACCCAACCGCACGGAAGTGCAATTCTTCGAAGCCGGCGCGCTAGAGGCCCACCCAGTCGTAAAAGGCGGCAAAGTGGACGTAGAACTGGTACATTTCATGCCCGCTCTGGCCGAAGCGCCGGAAAAGGAGCTGGAAGCGCTGCGTGAACGGGCGGTGAAATCGCCATTCGACTTCATCGACTTTTGGGCGGTAGACTTTGACTATTCACCAGAAAAACCCTTCGAGCACCACTGGCAAGACTTCCGCACACGTAAGGATCGTTCGCTCAAAACACGCAGCGACTTGGGTTGGCAGTACAACGCTCCAGGTAAACACCAGATTGCCGTCAAAGTAATTGATGTCTTCGGTGTAGATACCACCGTTGTGTTAGACGTGGAGGTTTAGCCATGCCTTTTGAGGTCACCGAAAGAAACGCTTCGGCCTTGGAACCGCTCTTCAGGCCATGGGAAGAGCCTGCGCTGCACCGTCTGCCCAACCCGGAACGCGGCAAGCCAGCCATTGTTGCCCCCGGGCGGCGTCCAAGCAAGGTGCCGCTAGTGCGCAGTATCCGCGCCGAGGTAGACGCATGGCGACGTGGTGGCTATGCGGGCGTCAGCGAAACTTCACGCACTCTGCTCAACTACTGGTTTCACAGCGAACACCTTGTCGAAGACGATTCCGGCGAGCCGGTTCCTTTTCACTATCACTGGGCGCAGCGTGAATCTATAGAAACGTTTATTTATCTTTATGAATTGCGTCGCGTGCGTAATGTGGCCGAACTGCTTTTCGAGTTTGGTGACGACCAACTAGCTGACTTAGCTCTGGGCATCCCTCCAGAGGAAGATCGGTGGGGGAAATACTGCGCTAAAATTGCCACCGGCGCAGGCAAAACCAAGATTATGACCTTAGCTATTGTCTGGAGTTATTTTCACAGCCTTTATGAACCAGACTCCGACTTGGCGCGGCACTTCGTGGTGATCGCACCCAATCTGACTGTTTATGAGCGCTTGAAGGACGACTTCGAAAATGCTGCCATCTTCCACAAAGACCCCCTCATCCCCGAGGAATGGCGCGGCGACTTTCAAGTTGAGGTAGTGCTGCAAGACGAACCAGGTGGAACGGCTACCACCGGCGCCATCTATTTGACGAATATACATCGTCTATACCCAAACCGGGACGACCAGCAGGACGATGGTGGCGAAGTAATTTCATCCATATTTGGCCCACCAGTTACGCGTGGCCGAGCTCTGGATACTGGCGAGGATTTGCGACAGCGCATCACTGCGCACCCCCGCCTGATGGTGCTCAACGACGAGGCTCATCACCTACACGATCCCGACCTGGCTTGGAACCGAGCTATTGAAGCCTTACACGACGAAAGCTTGAATCGTGGCAACAAAGGACTGAGCTTGCAGCTCGATTTTACAGCTACCCCAAAGCACAATGACGGCACGCTCTTCCGTCATATAGTGGTTGACTTTCCCCTGGGCGAGGCTGTCGATGCAGGTATTGTCAAAGTTCCCGTATTGGGCGAGTCGGAAGAGCTCGTCGTGCATGGCGACAAAAAGGCACCGGCTCATGAGCGCTACGCCATGCACCTACAGCTGGGCTATCAGCGCTACGCTAAAACTTATGAAGAATTGGGCAAAGTTCGGAAGCCAATTTTGTTTGTAATGACGGAAGATGCACAGTCGGCTGACGAAATTGCAGACTATTTGGATAGCGATGCTTTCCCCTTGCTCAAGGGGCGTGTGCTCAACATTCACACTCGTTTGAAGGGTCGTGTTAAAAAAGTACAACGCGGCGGACGTGAATTCAAAGAATTTATAGAAAACGAAACGTCGATGAAGCCTGAGGATTTGCGTGCCTTGCGTGAAATGTCCCGCGAACTTGACAGCCCCGACAGCAAGTTTCGTTGCGTAGTTTCGGTATTGATGCTGCGTGAAGGCTGGGACGTGCGCAACGTAACGACCATTGTGCCGCTACGGCCTTATTCGGCTAAGTCGGGGATACTGCCGGAGCAAACCTTGGGCAGAGGTTTACGCCGAATGTTTCCGCTGGGTGAAACGCCAGAGATGGTCACTGTTATCGAACACCCCGCCTTTCGTAAGCTCTACGAAGACGAGCTGGCGCAGGAAGGGCTGGACATTGCCGTTTTACCCGTTCGCGAAGCTTTCAAACAGACGGTTACTATTTATGTAGATGATAAAAATAAGCCGGTTGAAGACTTAGACATAGAAATTCCCCTCATCTCTGAAGCCATAGAAACCACCAATGAATTGCAGGAACTTACCTTTGACGAAGTAAAGGATTATTTTAAGGCCAAGTACGACCCCTTGCCTATCGGCAATAAGAAAGAAGGACCAATCGAATACCAAGAGCGCCACATGTTCACCAGTGAGGTTGTGGCGACGATGAAGTTGGACGCCGGGCTATTGAACAATGCTTGGTCGGCACCTGCATATTTCGCCAAGATGCTAGGGCAGGCCTGCCACATCAGCAACTCGCATCAGGTTCTAGCGCCCCTAATAGAGAGATTCATTGCTGAAGTTCTGTTTGAGCGCCCCGTAGACTTGTTCAGCGGCGAGGTAGACCATAGAATGCGTGACCTAGACGTTTCAGAGCATATCCGTGCCACGTTCACGCCACTAATTCTCTCGAAAACGGTCTATACACAAAAGCGCGAGCGCATAAGTCGCGGGCGTAAAATCTCAGCCTGGAAACCCTACCAAGCAACCAGCAATGACAAGCGTCCGGCACTACCGGCTGAACGCACTATGTTTAATCTTGTTCCCTGCGATAACGATTTTGAGCAAGTTTTCACTGACTTCTTAGACATAGCACAGGACGTGGCTGCCTTTGCTAAAAACGCCGGGCCACAGAAATTGACTATTGACTATCTCAAGGCTGACGGTCATCGAGGTTTATACGTGCCGGATTTTATTGTGCGCACAAAAAGCGGCGATCATTATTTAGTCGAACTTAAGGGGCGGCAAGACGAATCTGTGCCGCTAAAAGCCGCTGCTGGCGTTGAATGGTGTAAGGCGGCGTCAACCAAGAAAATCAAATGGCATTATCTTTTTGTTCCATATCACCTCTTCCAGCAAAGCGCGGTTGCGAACATCGACGAACTGGCGCGCGCATGCGAACCATCACTTAAGGTGCTTCTCCAGGAAGTTAAAACAAAGCAGCCAACGCTGCCTTTCGAAGAAGCCACTGCCCACAGTCACGCAGAAGAAGTATTCCGTAAAACATTGCGAGACGCCGGAGTCGATCAGCCACCTGCCGAAATCGAGGACGTAATGCGCCAGGCCGTACTCCTTTTAGACTACGCCGTTCGCTCTCGTTTGCCCAATTATGCACACGCCTTCCAGCCTTTGCTCCGCCCCCTGGACGAATACGCGTTGCGCATCCTTGAAAATCACATCAAACCCAAAATTCCCCCCAGGAAGCAAGATGAATATAATTTTTTCAATCCCCCCCTCGATGGCTTGTCTCAACGAGAAGCGCGACTACTTGAAAAAAACCAACGCTACTTACGTAATAATTTAGTTTTTGGTCGCTCTATTCAAAGGTTAGGAACGTTACTTATGTGCTTAGATTATGCACAAAAAGGTGAACAAGGTATAGACGGTATTTGGCGAGTCGTGGAGCAATCCTTTTCCGCCCCGCAATTTGGTGAACTCTACCAATGCCTAAGTCAAGTCAATGAATTTCGCAATACTTATGTAGCACATGTGGAAGTTACTTTGACAGATGAGAACAAGGCATGGGAAGCTATGAAAACATGGCTGGCTTGCATAAATAGATTATACGCGCTTGCTGCGTAAAAATAAAAAGATTGCTTCGGCATAGTCAGCGATGAGCACGTTTCCTTTGGCAAATTGTCGTTAAAGTAAATAAATATGCTTTTATATATCAGATATAACTAAACCGTAGCCAGCAACCAAATCAAGTTGGAGTGGGCCCACGGCAACATTCCGCAACCCATGCCCACTCCCCAGTGGCAGCTCGGCGTCTTCCAATTCCCAGCGGCCGCCGCGGATGGTCAGGCCCTCCAGGTCGGCGAGCGGCACCACGCTAAAGGGCGTGCCCGGTTCCAGATCCAGCTCGAGCCCCGGCGGCACCAGCGCAAAGGCCCAGGTGGGGCCGCTGGTAACCGCCGTGCGCACGCCCTGACGGGCCAGGCGAACGGCCAGCATCAGGTTGCCCAGCTCGTGGTCGAGCTCGCCGCCGAGGCCGCCGGCAAAGAGCAGGCTCTTTGGCTCGGCTTTTAGCGCCGCTTGAACCGCCAGTTCGGCGTCGGTGGCGTCTTTGTCGCGCGGGTACTCCATCCGCGGCAGGTGGGCCCAGCGGGTCAGGTCTTCCAGGTTGACCGAGTCGAAGTCGCCCACCCAGAGCGCCGGCTCCACCCCCAGCGCCTCGGCGTGGCGCACCCCGCCGTCGGCGGCGATGACCAGCCGCGCCCTGCCGGCCGCTTCGACCAGCTCGGGCGTGGCCTCGAGCGGCCCGCCGAGCAATACCAGCACGTCGGGGGCAAACTTCACGGCCGCACCTCCACCACCCGCGCCGGGTCAATCGTAAGGCGCAGACTGGCGCCCTCGGCCGGCGCCTCGGCCGCCGGGCCTTCCCAGTAGAGCCGTACCCCGCGCGCCTCCAGCCAAACGCCCACCCGCGGCCCGTAAAAGAGCCACTCGGCCGCGCGGGCCTCAATCTCCCCCGCGCCCGGGCGCAGCGCCCCGGGCAGCAGCACCAGCGGCCCGCCGACCAGGCCCAGGGCCGCGGCTTCCTCGGGCGCGAGCACGTTCTTGTGGCCCAAGAACCGCGCCGTCCAGACGTCGGCCGGCCACTCGAAGACCGCCTCGGGCGCGCCCTGCTGCATCAGCCGGCCGTTTTTGACGATGGCCACCCGCTGCGAGAGAACGAAGGCCTCGGTCTGGTCGTGGGTCACGAAAACGGCGGTCACCTTTTCGCCTTCTAGCACCCGGCGCAGCTCGAGCATTAGCCGCTCGCGCAGCCGCAGGTCGAGCGCCCCCAATGGTTCGTCGAGCAGCAAGACCTCGGGCTCCGGAGCCAGCGCCCGCGCCAGCGCCACCCGCTGCCGCTCGCCGCCGGAGAGCTGATCCGGCTTCTTACGGGCGTGGGCCTCGAGGCCCATCCTGGCCAGCAGCTCGCCCACCCGCCGGCGGATGCGCGCCCGCTCCCAGCCGCGCTCCTCGAGGCCAAAGGCGACGTTCTTCTCGACCGTCAGGTGGGGAAAGAGGGCGTAGTCCTGAAAGACGAAGCCCACCCCGCGCCGCTCCGGCGGCAGGTCGGTCACGTCGCGCCCGCCGAGGAAGATCCGGCCGGCGCTCGGCCGCTCCAGCCCGGCGGCCACCCGCAGCGCGCTCGACTTGCCCGAGCCGCTGGGGCCCAGGAGGGCTAGCGTCTCGCCCCGGGCCACCTCCAGGTCTAGCCGCAGCTCGAAGCCCGGATAGCGCACCACCACGTTTCGCCACGCCAGCACCTAACCCACCTCCCCGCCGCGGCCCAGCCCCCAAAAGACCCCGCCGGCCAGCAGCCCCAGCACGACGGCCAGCGCCATCGCCTCCTGGTAGTTCACGATACCCGGCTTGCCCAGCCGCTCGTAGATGGCCACCGTCAGGGTGGCCCACTCGGGCCGCGCCAGCACCAGCGTCGCCCCGAACTCGCCGATGGTGACCGCCGCCGCCAGCGCCGCCGCCGCGCCCAGAGCCGGGCGCAAGAGCGGCAGCTCCACCCGCCAAAGCACCCGGGCCGGCCCGGCCCCCAACGTGCGCGCCGCCTCCGCCAGGCCCGGCGGCAGCCGGCGCATGGCCGCCAGCACGGTGCGGGCGAAGAGCGGGTAGGCAATAAGGGCGTAGGCCATCACCAAAAGCACCAGCGAGGCCCTGAGGCCCGGATAGGCCAGCAGGTAGCCGACCGCCAGGCTGACCGGGCTGACCAGCAGCGGCAGGAAGCCCAGCAGGTCGAGTGTGCGGGCTCCCTTCCAGACGCCGTAGGCGTAGGCGAAACCCAGCGGCGCGGCAACGAGGAGCGCCAGCAGGGTAAAGCGCAGGGTGTTGTAAATGGCCTGAGCGGCGCTGGGGGCAAAGTAGCTGGCCTGCGGCCGGGCGAGCGCCGCCCAGCCGGCCAGGCTGAAGCCTTCGGGGCCCCAGAAGCTCCTCAGCACCAGCGTCCACAGCGGCGCGTAGAGCAGCGCAAAAAAGCCGGCCACCAGCGCGAAGGCCACCCAGCCGCGCGCCCCGCCGAGCCGCGGCGGCGGGGCCGCGGCGGCGGTGCGCACCGCCAGCCGCCGCTGGGCGTAGAGGTAGCCCAGGCTCACCAGCGCCAGCACCGCGGTCTGCACTAGTATCAGCGCCGCCGCCTCGCCGAAGGCCAGCCGCTGCAAGAGGGCGCGGTAGATTTCTACCTCCAGCGTCGCGTAACGCGGCCCGCCCAAAATGAGCGGCAGGCCGAAGCTCGAGAAGCTGTAGACGAAGGTCAGCCCCGCGCCGGCGGCCAGCGCCCCGGCCGCGAGCGGCAGCTCGACCCGCCAGAAGCTGCGCCAGGAACCGGCCCCCAGCGTGCGGGCCGCCTCCACCAGCCGGCCGCTGCCGCCCAGAACGCCCAGCACCAGCCGCAGCGTCATCCCCAGGTTGTAAAGCAGGCTGCCCCAGAAGAGGATCCAGGGCGTCTCGCTCAGGTCGAGGCCCAAAAGCCCCCGCGGCCCCGCCCAGGCCAAGAGGCCGGTGGCCACCACCAGCGTCGGCAGCACGAAGGGAACCATGGAAAGCGCCACCAGCGCGTCGCGGCCGGGAAAGCGGTAGCGCAGCAGGTAGACCAGCGGCACGGCGAAAAAGACGACCAGGAGGCTCGAGCCGGCCCCAAACGCCAGGCTCCAGCCGAGCCGGCCGCGCAGGTACGAATCGGCCAGCACCGCGCTCAGGCCGTACTCGACCCCGCGGCCGATTACCAGCCCCAACGGCCAGAAGAGCGCCACGGCCAAAAAAGCCAGGACGAGGAGGGTGGCGGGGCGGGAAGGGCGCATCAGCAGTACCTAGTACGTAGTACGGGGTGTGTGGGAAAGGAGGCCCGTGGCTTGTGGCCTGTGGCCTGTGGTTTTCCACGAGCCACAAGCTACGAGCTACAGGCTATTTCCTCCTGGAAATGACCTCTTCCGCGCTTTGCCCGCGAACGACGACCGCCTCCCACTCGCTTATCCAGCGCTCGCGGTTCTTGGCGATGGTTTCCGGGCTCAGCTCGGCCGGGTGCAGCGGTCGCTCGGCGAACTTGAAGACGTCGGGCAATGCCGCGTCGCGCCGCACCGGCCAGACCCACATGTTGAGCGGAATGTCTTCCTGTACCGGCTTGGAGAGCAGCCAGTCGACGAACTTTTCGGCGGCGGCGCGATGCTTGGTTCCCTTGAGGATGCCCACGAACTCGACCTGCAAGAAGCTCGCCCCCGGCCAGAGCAGGTTGCCGGTGGGCGGCTGGCTGTACCTGCCTTCCGAGAAGTAGACCTCGGCCGCCGGGCTGGTGGTGTAGCTGACCACCAGCGGGCGGTCGCCGCCGTAGCGGGTGAAGTGGGCGAAGTAGGCCTCGCTCCAGCCCGGGGCCACCTTGACGCCGCCGTCGCGCAGCGCCTGCCAGAACTTCAGGTAGCCGTCCTCGCCCAGCGAGGCGACCGTGGCCAGCAAGAAGGCCAGCCCCGGCGAGCTGGTGGCCGGGTTTTCGATGGCCAGCAGCTTGGCGTACTCGGGTTTGGCCAGGTCGTCCCAGCTTTGCGGCAAAGGCTTGCCTTTGAAGTAGTCCTTGTCGTAGTTGATCGCCACGTAGCCGTAGTCGACCGGCAGCGCGGTTAGCGTCGGGTCGAGCAAAAAGCGGCTCTGCAGCTGGGCAATGGCCGGGGTCGAGTAGCGCTCCAGAATGCCCGCCGCCAGCGCCCGCGAGAGAAAGGTGTTGTCGATGCCGTAGATGACGTCGGCAATCGGCGCGCCCTTGCTGAGAATCGCCTTGTTGAGCGTCTCGCCGGCGTCGCCGCCCTCGATGAAGCGCAGCTTGATGCCGGTTTCTTGCTCAAAGCTGGCGATGACGTCTTTGGAAAGCGCGAAGCTCGAGTGCGTCAGTACCGTCAGCGTTTCCGCCAGCGACAAACTGAAGACCAGGGGAACGATGATTAGCAGTTTCTTTAACATAAAACCCCTCCTTGTCACGCGGGAGGGGGAAGGATGGGGCCTGCTGCCCGTCACCTTCCCTACGCCGGCATTACCCGGTTCAGGTTCCAAGGGTGTCTCTCAGCCCGGTGGGCACCCCCGGTGACGGTATCAGTATAGCGTTCTTTGTGACGGGGTTGTGACGCGACAGCAGCATCATGAATACGGAGGTCAAAATGCACAATCCCAGACTGCTAAACCCGGTATGGGTAGCGTTGCTGCTCATGTTCCCGGGGGCGGGCTGCTCTCCGCCGCCGAAACCCGACACAACCCCACCCAGGGTACTCGCCACCGTGCCCGCAGACGGACAGCGCGGCGTGCTGCGGGACGCGCAGCTCGTGGTGCGCTTCAGCGAGCCCATGGACCCCGACTGCAGCGAGGCCGCGTACGGCTCGAGCAGCGCCGGGCTGCGGCCGAACGAGGTCAGCTTCCACTGGGACGATCCCGCCACCATGCGCATCATCCCCGGTGATTATCTGACCTACAGCCCGGACGCCAACGACAAAACATACACCTTCGTCATCAAAGAAACGGCCTGCGACGAAGCCGGAAATACCATGGCCTCTTCACACACCACCCGCTTCTACGTCCTGCGGAAACTCGCGGGGGTGATTAAAAGCCAGGGAGCGCTCGACGGCTACGTTTTTAAAGCGGGCCGCATAGACACCGGCGGGCGCGATCTGGGTGCAGGAGACGGGCCGAATGGCGAGTGCGCCCGGGCATTCCTCTCCTTCGACCTCTCCGAACTGAACCCCGACCCGGTCGAGGTTCGAAGCGCACGGCTACTCTTCAAGGTCCGCCACATCACGGGCAACCCCGCCGCCGACCTGGGAGCGCTGCTGGTGGAACACGTCCACTATGGTCCGCAACTTACCTCCCAGGCGTTCAATCTCGGGACGCTCTCTCCCCAACAACCCTGCTCCCTTTCAAACCTGACCGGCCCCTGGCTGTCTTGCTGGAAAGGCGTGGAAGTGCAGGACGACGTGGCGCACTGGTTAGAGCGCCGGGGCATGGTTCAATTCCGGTTGCGCTTTAGTCGCGATACCGATGGCGACGCCGCCGAAGACTCGGCTATGTTCTACTCGGGCGACGCCGCCGATTCCGAGCGGCCGTTTCTGGAGGTGGTGTATTATGCACCCTGACCCCCACCTGATACCAGGCACGGGCTACTCGCGGCCTGTCCATCAACCGTCGGGATCCGGCGTATACTGCACTCCCCAAACCTGGTGTCACCGGAACCATCCAAACCTCAGCCAATAAAGCCTTTAACCTCGCCTTTTCGCGGCAGCGACGGCTGCGCCCCCGGCCGCGTGGCCGCTAGCGCTCCGGCGGCGCTACCGTACTTGAGGGCGGCGGCAAAGGGTTCGCCCGCGGCCAGCGCCGCGGCCAGCCCGCCCACGAAGGCGTCACCGGCGGCGGTGGTGTCGACCGCCTGCACCTCGAAGGCCGGCAGGTAGCCCTCGCCCTCGGCTCCGGCCCAGACCAGACCGCGCGCGCCCAGGGTGATGACGACCACCGGCACCCGCTGCGCCAGCTCACGCGCCAGCGCCAGCGCTTCTTCCATGCTTTCCGGTTCGTCAGAGCCGGCCACCCGGGCCGCCTCGAACTCGTTGACGACCAGCACGTCGAGTTTCCGTAAGAGGTCTGCTGGCAGCTCTTGCGCCGGAGCGGCGTTGAGCAGCACCCGCGCCCCCGCCTCCCGGCCCAGCACCGCAGCCCGCCGGACCGTCTCGAGCGGCGTTTCCAGCTGCAAGACGACCACCTTGGCGTTTGCAAACTGAGTGGGATTCAGGTCCTCCGGCCGCAGGCGGGCGTTGGCCCCCGGGGAAACGATGATGGCGTTCTGGCCGTCTTCGCTCACGCTAATCAGGGCCACGCCGGTGGGCGCTTCTATCGCGGCCACGTCCGCGGCCTCGATGCCCTCGGCTTCCAGGCCGCGCTTCAGCTCGGCGCCGTAGGCGTCGGCCCCGACGCGGCCGACCATGCGCACACGCGCGCCCAGGCGCGCCGCGGCCACCGCCTGGTTGGCCCCCTTACCCCCGGGAAAGCGCTGCAGGTCGCCGCCGATGATTGTTTCGCCGGGTTTCGGGTGGCGCGCCACCGGCACCACCAGGTCCATGTTGAGGCTGCCTGCTACGACTATATCGCCAACCTTCATGACCCCATGCTACGGCCGGCGGGCGTTCGGTGTTTCAGGCGCCGCCAGCCTCTCTGCTTATCCGCGCCTGACAATCGGGGCAGACGCCTTGTAGCTCTATGTGAATATCGTCTACCTTCCACTCGGGAAGCACCGGTTCCTCATCGGCAAACAGCGCCCGGGGTCGCACTTCTTCCAGCGGTCCCTCGACGTCTACGTCGATCATACGTCCGCAGATCTTGCACACCAGGTGATGGTGCGGAGCGGTGTTGGCGTCGTAGCGGGTCTGCCCGTCGGGACCGACGAAGCGTGATATCAGCCCAACTTCGGCCAATTTGGACAGGTTCTGGTACAATGTCGCGATTGAAAATGGTTTTCCATGTTCGCGCAGGGCCTCGAGCATCTCCTCGGGGGTGTAGTGTTCCCGGGTATCGTAGAGAAGCTCGAGAATGCGACAGCGCGCCTCGGTGGCCCGGAGTTGCTTTTGTTCAATGAGTTGTGTCAGCTGCTCGTGGTTGCATGCCATAATCACACCCATTATGACAAAAGAGGGGGCCCTTATTGCAAGCCCCCTCCACGGTTCTGGCGGCTATTCAGGAAAACCGTCCAGCAGCTTTGCAACTTCTTCCTTATGCTGCGTTTCGTCCACGATCATCTCGTGTAGCTGCGCAACCAGTGCCAGCTCGCCCAGCTCTTCGGCCTGGGCCATGCGCCGGGCGTAACGGGCGATGGTTTCGGTTTCGGCGGCGAGGACCGCTTCCAGCATCGCCCGGGCGCCGGTAGCCTGCGGTACCGGCTGCGGTTCCACGACCGGTACCCCGCCGAGCGCGGAAATCTTGTCGGCCAGCAGCTGGGCGTGCTTCAATTCGTCTGCCGCCTCCTCCAAAAAGAAAGCCCGTAACGCCGGACGGTGCGGGCCCGCCACCTCGGCGGCATAGGTGGTGTAGGCGATTACCGCCTGATATTCGCGTGCCAGGTCTTGATTGAGTCCGTTTATCAGTTCTTGTTTGCTATCCATACTCGTCACCTCGGACATAAGCATAATGGTAATGACTATGCTTGTCAATACTCAGTACCCGGCTTTACGCACCGCCTGTAGTGCCGCCGGGACGTGCGCGCCGTATTTCCCAACACGGTTCCGGCGCCGGAGGATGGCGGAAGAAAGCGCCGCGGTGGAAAACTCAGCGAAGCGTCAAGCCCACTCTGAAGCCAAGGAATGGCTCGGTCGTCAGGGGAATGAAGATTATCCGCTGTCCCAGCTGCAACTCCGCAAAAATACCTGCGCTTTTCATGTCGGCGAAAAAGGCCTCAAGCCCCAGCAACGCGTGCCCGTTAACCTCGGGGTTAGCCCGCAACAAACTCCCGCTTGCACCCGCGCCCGCATAGTAGGTCAGGTCGGCGGTTTTGCTATCGGAATATACGGTTCCAGAAGCCAGGATCAGGTCCAGTGAAACAGCGACCGAGTAGCGCCTCTGCTCGCCCCCCTCGGGCGCCAGCCCCACGCTCACGCGCCAGCCATCGGGGGTAACGAAGTGGATCCCGAAAACTTCCGGCCAGCCGGCGTACAGGCCTGCTCCCCCGCGCGCCGCGGCGGAGCCCAGCAAAACGACAACCCCCAAGAATACGGCAACCCACTTCATCGCAAACTCTTTCCACTGCTATTCTACAACCCGGAAAGGCGGCTTTGTGACGCCTTTGTGACGCTGGCTTAAATACCATGCAATGGGAGGTGAAAACCATGCGCAGGCTGCTGTTACTGCTGGCGCTGTTGATGGCGCTCGTGGCCTGCGGGGGTGCAACCACTTCCGGCTGTCCTAATCCCGCCAAATTCGACAATCCCAAATGCGCCTTCGACAACCCGGCCACGCTGTTCGGCCCTTAGGCAAAGGTTTCCGGGTACTCCAGGAGGTTGAAGCATGTTCGGCAATGCCAAGTCCTTCATGCTGGGCGTCTTCGTCACGGCTCTCGGTCTGTGGGCCCTGGCGGTGGTAGTGCCCAATACGTTCCAGAGCGGCGACGTGGTGAGCTCGTCCAAGGTCAACGAGAACTTCCGGGCTCTGGCGGATGCGGTTACCGCGCTCGAGGCCAAGCTCTCGCAGGTTTCGGAAGCGCAAAAGGCCCTGCCTTCGCAGAACGGCACCTTTGCATACCTGCGCGTTGCCGCCGACGGCAGCACCGTCGCACCGTTCAACCCCAGCGGCGGATCCATAACCGTCGAGAAAACGGGTGACGGCGAGTACGAGATCACCTTCGAGAACCTCGACCTGCACAACGCCATGCTGCTCACGACTACCTTCAGCGGTTTCAACGAGCTGTGTCGTGCCACGCGCATAGGCAGCAGCGCCAGTGTAGCCCGGGTGACCTGCATCGACACAAAAACGCAGACCGCCGCCGACGCCAGCTTCTACATGGCCGTCATAAAGTAAGCGGGCTCCCTTCGAACCCCGGGGCTTCCTGCCCCGGGGCTTTTTAGACCGCCAGCCGCGCGCGCCAGTACCCCCACCCCAGCGTGGCCGCCCGCACCAGGTTGATCAGGATCATCCCCCACCAAACGCCTGCCAGGCCCCAGCCCATGGGTACTACCAGCAGCATCTCGAGCGCGCCCACGACCGCCGCTAGCAGCATCGCCGCCGCCAGAAAGCGAAACTGTTCGGCGGCCATGAATATGCCGTCCCAAACGAAGACCAGGGCGTTGAGCGGCTGCGAGGCCCAGATGAGCGGCCAGATGGAGGCCAGCGCCGCCAGCACCGCCGCGTCACTGGTGAAGATGCGCGGCACCAGGTCGCGGCCAAGGACGAGCAAGGCTGCTATCAGCACCCCAACTATCAGCCCCCAGAAGAGCAGCCGGTCGGCCACCACCCGCGCCCGCGCCGGGTCCTCGCCGCGGTAGCGGGCGACCAGCGCCTGAGCAGCAATCGCCAGCGCATCGACCGACATGGCGATGAAGAACCAGATCTGCCAGGCCACCTGGTGGGCGGCGACCGCCACCGTGCCCACCCGGGCGGCCACCGCCGCCGCCAGGGTGATCGCCGCCACCAGGCTGAAGGTGCGCACCAGCAGCTCGCCCCCCACCTTCAAGAAGGGCAGCAGCGGGGCAAAGCCGGGCCAGGGCCGCACCGCGCCCAGGCGGCGCAGGTTGAGGTAGAACCAGACCGCGCCGGCGCTCTGCGCCAGCACGCTGGCCAGCGCCGCGCCCATCAGCCCCATTCCCAGCGGGAAGATGAAGAGGTAGTCGAGCACCACGTTGGCGGCGTTGACCCAGAAAGCGACCCAGAAGGGGGTGCGGGTATCTTGCAGACCGCGGTAGATGCCGTGGGCGGCCATCAGCCAGAGGATGGCCAGACCGGCCAGCGCCCTGAGCCGCAGATAGTCGAGCGCCAGCGGGTAGACCGCGCCCTTCGCACCCATCAGCCGCACCAGCCAGGGAGCCAGCAGCTCGAGGGTTAGCGTGGCCAGCAAGCCCGAAATCAGCGCCAGCCAGAGCGCGTGCCCGGCCTGCTCCAGCGCCGCCTCCCTCCCGGCGGCGCCCAGTGAGCGGGCCACCCGCGGCGTAGTGGCGTAGGAGAGAAAGTTAAAAACCACGAAAAAGAGCGCCAGCAAAGCGGTGGTAATACCCAAAGCGGCCAGCGGCTCGGCCCCCAGCCGGCCGACGAAGGCGGTGTCGGTCATGCTGACGATTGGCTCGACCGCCAGCGCCCCCAAAGCCGGCAGCGCCAGGCGGACTATTTCGCGGTCGAGCTGGCCCAGCCGTATCAAACCGGTTCCTCCGCCAGGTCGTGAATTTCGGGGTGTTCCCGCAAGGCATCCCCGACCAGCCCCGCCAACCGCTCGAAGCTGTTGTGCCACACCGAACCGGCCAGCAGCCCGCGCAGGCCGCGGCGGGTCTTGAGGAAGACGACAAAGTTATCCGGCTCGTCAGTTACCGCTCCGCAACCCATCCAGAAGCGGCGGCCCTCGAAGCGCAGTTCCAGCCGCCAGCCCCAGTCTTCGGCCGCCGGTTGGTTGACCGCCACCCCGCGGCCGGCCAGCGCTTCGGAAAGATAGGAGCACAACTTACGACCGCCCAGCCCGGGGTTGACCGTTTCCGCCTCGTCAGCCTCCAGCGGAAAGGCGCTCGAGGCAAAAGACCAGACCCGCTCGAGGCTCACCCGTCCTCCCCGGCGATCAGCGAAACCGCCCTGGTCAAGAACCCCGGGTAGCGCCGCGCCAGAGAGCCGGCGTACTGCTCGGCTTTGGCCCGGCTTTCGACCGGGGCAAAAAGGGCGCTGCCGCTGCCGCTCATCAGGGCCCCGGCCAGCCCGTGCCCCTCGAGCAGCCGCTTCAGGTCGGCCAGCGGCGGGTAGGCGAAAAAAACCGGCCGCTCCAGGTCGTTGCGCCAGGGCGGCGGCTGCTTGTTTTCGAGCGCTGCGATTATGGCCCCTACGTCTAACTCGGGGCCAAAGTCGCTCTCTGCGAGCGCCGCGTAGGTCCCGGCCGTGGGCACCTCGAAGGGCGGCTTAACCAGCACGAAGTGAGCCTCGAGCTGCTGCAAGAAGTTCAGCTCTTCACCCACCCCGCGCGCCTCGGCCAGGCCGCCGCGCAGCAGGAAGGGCACGTCTGCCCCCAGCTCGCGCGCCAGCGCCGCCAGGTCTACCCCGGCCGGATACATCTTGGCCAGTCCCCGCAGCACCGCCGCGGCGTCGGCCGAGCCGCCGCCTAGGCCGGCCCCGGCCGGTATCTGCTTGACCAGCCGGATGACCACCCCGCCGGGCGCGCCCGCCGTCCGCAAGTAGAGCTCGGCCGCCCGCCAGGCCAGGTTTTCGGGCCCCGCCGGAGCCGCCACCGAGCCAGCCAGTTCCAGCTCCACCCCGTCCGGCCGCGACGTCAACAGCAACTCGTCGCAAAAATCGACCGTGGCAAAGAGGGTGTGCAACTCGTGGTAGCCGTCGCGCCGGCGGCCGCGCACCGCCAGCCCCAGGTTCAGTTTGGCGCAGGCGCGTTCGGTGACCCCCTCCATGCCCTCCAGTATGGCACCTCCGCCATCCGGCTCTGCTTTAATGGGGCCATGCCCGCCCGCTTCCAGCCGCTGGTCTACACCCCGCCCGAACCCGGCGAAACGCTGCGCCGCGCCCGCGCCTTCTACGAGCAGATGCGCACCCGCCGCAGCGTGCGCGACTTTTCGGACCGGCCCGTACCGCACGAGGTCATCGAGCTGGCGCTGCGCACCGCCGCCACCGCCCCCAGCGGCGCCAACCAGCAGCCCTGGCACTTCGTCGCCGTTTCTGATCCGGCAATCAAAAAACAAATTCGCCTCGCCGCCGAAGAAGAAGAGCGCCGTTTTTACCGGGAACGCGCCCCAGAGGCGTGGCTCGAGGCCCTCGACCACCTGGGCACCGGCCCCGAAAAGCCTTTTTTGGAAACCGCCCCCTGGCTGATCGCCGTCTTCGCCCAAAACTACGGATTGGATGACGCGGGCAACAAAATCAAACATTACTACGTTCAAGAATCTGTCGGCCTGGCCACCGGCCTGCTCATCGCCGCCCTCCACACCGCCGGCCTTGTCACACTGACTCACACTCCCAGCCCGATGAACTTCCTGCGCAATATTCTAGGCCGACCCAAAAATGAGCGCCCGGTCATGCTCGTCGTCACCGGCTACCCCGCGGACGGGGCCCGGGTGCCCGTCCTCAGCAAGAAGGCCCTCGATGAAATTGCCTGCTTCGTCTGAACCCCACCTCCCCCGGCGGCTCGACCTCGGCATTGGCAGCGTGGACGGCCACCGCGTCTACTGGGACGGCGACGCGCTCGTCTGGCAGCGCACCAGCGCCGCCGGCGACGTGCTGGAAGAGACCCGGTTGCAACCGAGCGGAGAAGCCTGGCGCGCCTTCTGGCGCGCACTCGACGAGCTGGACGTCTGGAGCTGGGAGCCCTACTACGAACCCGAATATCCCACCTGCGGCGGCACTCAGTGGGCCGCCTGGATCGAACACACCGGCCGCACCCTCAAGGCCTCCGGCCGCGACGTCCGGCCGCCAAACTTCGATGGCTACCTGGCCGCGGTCACGAACCTGCTGGGGGAACGGCGGTTCGGCTGACCGCGCCGGCCGCGTTGCCTGGCATAACGCCACTCTCCCTGGTCTCCGTCTTCCACTTCGTATCCCCTCGCCAGGACGCGGGATGCAGGAAGCAGGAGGCGGGAAGATCGGGTTTTCATGCTTTGATCTGATGCGTTACCTTGAGCTTGACGGCAGGCTTTTCGAACAAAACCTACTCCCCACAGTCCACTTCCTACTTCCTGCTTTTTTTTCGTTTCCCTAGGCGAGTGAGCTATGCAGCGAACGAGACCCGGGAGCCTGCTCAGAACTTGATTCAGGGTCCATGCTGTACAGAAAGCCGAGATTTCGTTGCCGTCAATAAAGTAATGAGGTTGATAGAAGGCTGGTGCCGGAGTCGCAAACTCAACCGTGGAGTAATGGCGCGGCATGGGCCCCGGATCTCGTTCGCTGGTAGCTCACTCGTCCGGGGACACGGTATTTAAGATTGCAGGAACGGCCGAATCGAATGTCGGTCGCTTGGCTTTTCGGAT
>Ga0256835_1000036_pt1 | contig 127886 bp, 135 predicted proteins | sample PIR30metaG_FD_185972 | JGI IMG/M metagenome (GOLD analysis project Ga0256835, IMG submission 185972) | Hydrothermal vent microbial communities from East Pacific Rise, Pacific Ocean - PIR-30 | ecosystem: Environmental > Aquatic > Marine > Hydrothermal vents | place: Pacific Ocean: East Pacific...
CGGCGGCTTGGTGTGAGAAGAAGACGGAGGCGTAGTACCGCCTGTTCTGTAGGAGTATTTCCGCTGTCTTGTAGTCTTCTAGTGCTTGTAGCCAGAGCCGGCGGGTCTCTTCGCGCATGTGCCTGGGATATATTTGTGGTGGGGCTTATTTGCCTGTTGTGCCGCTGGTGTATGGGGGCGGGCATGGTTGTTGACTTCCACCTGCATGTCCCGGAGGGGTGGGTTAGGGAGGGTGTTCCTCCAAGGGAGGCTGCTGAGAGGCTTGTGGAGTTTATGGATGGGGCTGGGATTGACGTTGGGGTTGTGCTGCCGGTTGCCCCGTATGTGCCGAACGACTATGTGTACAGGCTGGTGTCCTATGAGCCTGGGAGGCTTGTGGGCTTTGCGTCTGTTGTGCCGAATCCGGCGGATGTGGCTGTGAGGGAGTTGCGTAGGGCTGTGGAGGATCTGGGGTTGAGGGGGTTGAAGCTTCACCCGGGTATGCAGGGTTTCTGTCTGCGGCACCCGCATGTGGTGAGGGTTGTGAGGTGTGCGGGGGAGCTGGGGGTGCCGGTGGTTGTTCACGCTATGCTGGGGGACTTGTCGACGCTGTACTTTAAGTCTGGGGGTCATGCGCTGCCTTCGCCGGATAGGCTGGAGGACTATGAGTGGCTGCCGGTGCTGGCGCCGGGGACGAGGATTGTGTATGCGCATATGGGCGGGCTGTTCGGGTTTAGGGAGTTTATGGCTATTGCTGCGGGGCACCCGAATGTCTACCTGGATACCTCGTATAGCCTGGTCACGGTTGTGGGGAGATTGGTGCTGAGAGGTTTTCGGTGTATGTGAGGCATCTGGGCGCTGATAGGCTGGTGTTTGGGAGCGACGAGGTTATCGGGTTGACGCCGGAGTGGCTGTCTGCTAGGAGGCAGATAGAGATCGTGAGGGGGCTGCCGGGGCTCAGCGGGGAGGAGAAGGAGATGATACTCTCTAAGAACGCTGAGAGGCTGCTCGGCCTGTAGCTGTGGGGGACTGGCTGGGCGCCTGCTTGGCGTGGCTTGGGGGGGGTTATGGCTGGCGCTGCAGGTATATGGGGTTTGTGAGTGCTTTTAGCTGGAGCTCGGGGTGGGCTGTTTTCCAGGGGTCTGGGGTTTCGGCTGATACTAGGTCGGCGGCTATGTAGGCGTCTCGGGGTGTGAGGGTGGCCTCTATGTAGGCTGTTCCTGGCGGGCCTGTCCAGATGACTTTGCCGCCGGCTATTATTCTGAGTAGGGTGCCGGGGGCTGGGGGCGCGGCTACGCGTATCTTGACGGGGCCGGGGGGTATGGTGTCGCCTATGCCTGCTAGGGTGCCCTGGGCGTGTGCGTGGAGTGTGATTAGTGGGCCTCGGGGGGTCTCGGTGACGACGATTCTCCCGTGTTTTAGGCCGTCTAGTATGCCTCGGGGGCTGGGGTGGGCGTGGACCCATGTGGTTGGTGTCGCGAGCCGGTGCGGCGTGTCGGGGTTGTTGAGGCGGTGTGTGTCGCTGCCGCCGAGGCCTAGGATGCGGTGCCCCTCTGAGAGTAGGCCGTGCCACGTGGCTAGGCTGTGCCAGTTGTTGTACCACCACTCGCCCTGCCATACCTCGAGGCCGCCTATCTCCTCTATGTGGCCCCACTGCCATGGGGGGCCGTAGGGCTTGGGGTGGTTGACGTAGTGTAGTGTGCCCTGGCGGGCTAGGCTGGCGTGCAGCCTGAGTATGTCGCTGGTGCACGTGGCGCGGAAGTCGGCCCAGCCCTGGAGGCCTATGACGTTCATGTGCCCCCGGTAGGTGGTTACCTCCTCGCCCGGCAGGATTATGAGGCCTCCACTAGTGCCGGCGTGGATGTTCTGGCTTACGGTGTTGTGGTCGGTTAGCGCGATGTAGTCTAGGCCTAGCCTCTGCGCGGCCTCCGCGACCTGTAGGGGGTGGGAGTCTCCGTCGCTGTGGACCGTGTGTACCTGGAGGTCTCCTCTGAGCCAGCGGGGCCGGCGCAGGGCGTGCGCTGGGCGTTTTTTCCTGGCCCTGGGCCTGGGCGCTGGGGGGGCCGGTGGGCTGTCTCTGCGCGTGTCTATGCGGATCTCTACTTCGCAGCCGGTGGGCGGGATCTTGTAGAGGCCTAGTATTATGTGCCAGCGGCCTGGGGGTAGGGGGCCGGGGAGGTAGCCCGGGGTGGCCCAGGCCTCGCAGACTGCTATGTGCTTTTTGTTTGAGCCGCTCCAGCCCCTGAAGCTCTGTGTGTCTAGGAATTCTAGGCTGCCTGGGGCGAAGAGGCCTATGTCTATGGTGGCGCCGGGGGTGTGGCTGTAGCTGACCTTGAGGCACCTCGTGCCGGGGGGCACGTGGAATGGTATGTACTGGTAGGGCTCCGGGGTGGGGGGCGGCGGGATCTTGACTTCTAGCGTCGTGGCTGTGGGTTTATCCCTTGACTCCCGCTGCAACGCCCTTCACCAGGTACTTGCGGTTTAGGAGGAATAGTAGGAGGACGGGTACGAGGTAGATGACTCCCATCGCGGCGAGGTCGTCGTACCTTACCTCGAGGTAGCCGCCGAAGCTGGTGAAGGCTTCGTAGAAGCCTAGGGGTAGGGTCTTGTAGGCGTCGCTGTCTATGAGGACGAGTACCATGAGTACGTCGGCCCAGGCGCCCATGAAGCTCATGCTGCTCACGACGGCTAGGCCGGGCTTGGCTATGGGTAGCAGTATCCTTGTCAGCGTGTCGAGTAGGCCGCAGCCGTCGAGCCAGGCGGCCTCCTCGTATTCGCGGGGTATTGTGTCGAAGAAGCCCTTCATGACCCATATGAGGAAGGGTAGCTGCATGGCGGTGTAGACGAGTACTAGGCCCACGTAGGTGTTTCTGAGGCCGAGCCCCCTCATGAGGCCGTAGAGTGGCACCATGAGGGCGCTGCCGGGCACTATCTGTAGGAGGAGTAGTGAGAGCAGTAGCCCCCTCTTGCCCCTGACCCTGCCCCTGCTGAGGGAGTAGCCTGCGAGGCTGGCGAGCGCCGTCGTGAGGGCCATGGTCGAGGTGCTCACTATTAGGCTGTTGGCCAGGTACCTGGCCGTGTCGTACTCGGTGAAGACGTCGATGAAGTTCTGGGGGCCGGGGTTGGAGGGTATCTTGATGTAGGCCGAGGCGCTGGGGTCTATGCTCGCCAGGAAGAGCCATGTGACCGGGACGCCCCAGAAGAGTATCGTCGCCGTGTAGAGCGCGTAGATCGCCGCCGCCCTCCTGAGCGGTATCCTATTCAACCTCTTCACCTCTCCTCGAGAGCTTGATGTAGACGACTCCGATGGCCACGTTGAGGAGGATTAGGAAGACGCTTATCGCGCTCCCGTAGCCTATCTCGTAGTTCTGGAAGGCCCTGTGGTACGCGTAGAGCGCTAGGACCTCTGTCGCGAAGCCGGGGCCCCCGTTGGTGAGTGTGAGTATGATTATGAAGACGCCGAAGGTGCTCATTGTTATGCTCAGCAGGTCCACTACGGCGATCTCCTTGAGCATTGGTAGCGTGATGTACCTGAGCGTCTGGAGCCCGGAGGCGCCGTCTATTCTGGCGGCGTCGTAGACCTCCTGGGGCACCGTCTCGAGGCCGGCGAGGAAGAGTATCATGGTGAAGGCCGTGCCCCTCCAGATGTTGGCGACTATGACGCTTAGCATGGCGAGATCCCTGCTGAGCCAGCTCACGGGGGGCAGGCCCACCGCCCTCAGGATGGTGTTGAGCGTGCCGTAGTAGTAGTCGTACATGGCGACCCAGATGAAGCCCGCCAGCAGGGCCGGCACTATCCACCCGACCAGCACTGTCGAGTAGACGAGGGTTCCGCCGCGTACCCCCCACTTGTTGGAGTAGTGGAGGAGTAGCGCTATGCCTAGGCCTATGAGGAACTGGCCGAGGTACGCTGAGCCCACGACAAAGACTATGCTGTTGTAGAGCGCCTGGAGGAAGAGGGGGTCCCCCAGCATCCTGATGTAGTTTCCTAGCCCTATGAACCTGGGGTTGCGCGCTGAGGGGCCTAGGAGGGCGTAGTCCGTGAAGCTTATATATACGGCCCAGAGGGCCGGGCCCAGGAAGAAGATCCCTATGACTACGAGAGCCGGGAGGAACATCAGTAAAAACTCTCTCCTCTTTATCAAGCCCTACACCTCTAGTTGGGGGTGGGGGAAAAATGGGGGTGTAAGACCCCTATCCCTCTTTTATCTTGTCGGGGCCGACTATATATCGCATCAGGTTCGCGAACTCGTTCATCGCCTCCTCGGGGGTCTTCTCCCCGGTGACGACCCACTCGGTCATCGTGTTTATGGCGTCCTTCACCTTGCCCCAGTCAGGGTCGTTAGGTAGGAAGCACGCCCACTGGAGGGTCTTCGTCGCGTCGACCAGGTACTGGTTCGCCTTGTAGGCCGGGTGGTTCACCGCGTCCTTCCTAGGGCTCGGGTGCGGGTCCTCGAGGTTGAAGTGCACGTTGTAGTCGAGCTTGGATATCATCTTGATGAACTCGAAGGCTATCTCCGGGTGCTTCGACTGGCTGGTGACCGCCCATACCATGCCTAGGCCGCCGACGGCGGCGTAGCCCCCGTCCTTGCCCGGCATAGGTGTGTAGCCCATGACCTTGTAGACGTAGTCCTTGCCCTTGCTCTTGATCCAGCCGCCAGGCACCCAGGCGCCCTCCACCAGTATGCTTATCCCGCCCTCGATGAACCTGTTCCTCATGGCTGTCCACGGCTTAGGCGTGGTGAGGATCTGGGGGTCGACGAGCTTCTCCTCCAGGTATATCCTCCTGTAGAACTTTAGGACGTCGAGTATAGCCTTGCTCTTCACTATCCACTTGCCGTCCTCGGGATCGTATATCTTGCCCCGGGCCCCACAGAGGAGCATCATGAAGCCCGAGTCGCTCGTGGCGCCGGCGCCTTGCCGGCCGGCGTAGATCACGAGCGGGTACTGCACTATGCCCTTCTCCTTGAGGGTCTTGGAGGCGGAGACTATGTCTTCCCAGTTCCTGGGCTCCCAGGGTACGGGGAGCCCGGCCTGCTGGAAGTGGTCTTTCCGGTAGAACATGAACCTTGTGTCGAGGGCCATGGGGACGGAGTATACGTGGCCATTGTACTTGGTTGCCTCGCGGACGCTCTCAAAGAAGTTGTTCCAGTCGGGCCACTTCTCGACGTAGCTGTCTAGGGGTATTATGAAGCCTGCGGAGGCCAGCTGGGGTATGCGGTCACCGGGGACGTGTATGACGTCCGGCCCCTCGCCGCTGGCTAGTGCGAGTATCAGCTTGTCGAAGAACTGTCCGGGGGGCATTTTGAAGCGCCGTACCTCGATCTCCACGTCAGGGTACTTCTTCTTGAGGTCGGCGACGGCCTTCTCCACATACTTGGGCTTTATTCCTAGCTCGTCGGGGTACCATATCGTGATCTTTACCTTTTCCTCCCCGGTGGGGGGTGCCTGGACCGCCTGCTTGGCCTGCATGTAGGAGTAGAAGAAGTATGCTGCGGCGGCGATGGCCAATATGGCTATAATCGCGAGAACGGCTACCAGGTACTTGCTACTGGTGCTCATTTTTTCATCACTAAAAAAACTGAATGAATATTATTTAAATTTTTTCATGAATCTTTTTATCATAAAAACCTTAATTTTATCTGCGGTGGTGTTAGAGGGGTATCCGCTGTAGGGGGGTTACGTGGCGTCAACCGAAATGAGAGAACTGATAAAAAGGCTGGAGAGGGCTCTCGCCGAGCTCGGCTTTTCCAAGAAGGAGGTGGCCGTATATCTGGAGCTGGCCAGGGCCGGCAAGGCGTCCCCCCAGGACATCGTGGAGAGGACGGGTTTCTCCTCCGCCTTCGTGTACAGGACGTTGAAGAAGCTCATGGACCACGGCCTCGTGTTGAGGATAGGGGATAGGCCCCAGCTCTACGAGATAATTGACCCGAGGAAGGTGTTATCGGTTCTCCTCCGAAAGAAGGCCGAGGAGATAGAGGAGCTAGCCGACGCTATACCTAGCCTGGAGTCGCTCCTGGAGAAGGAGGAGATGGTGGGGGAGAACACGGGTATCAGGATATACAGGGCTACTAACGATGCCAAGAACATCGTGGAGCTCCTCAGAGAGGCTAAGGAGCATGTGCTGTTGTCGCTAGAGACGAGGTATCTTAGCCGTATCTGGGGCTCCCTGAGGAACACTGTCTCTAGGGGGCTCGTGGTGGACGTGGTCCAGTACGGCGAGGAGCCGTTGCCCCCGCTGAACACGAGGAGCGGGTTCTGGGAGATCAGGAGGCGGCCAGTACCCAGCCTGAATCTGGCGATCGCTGACAGGGATTTCGGGATAGTGTTTAACCCGAGGTATAGGTATGCGCTGGTGCTCGAGGATCCGCTCCTGGTAGACACGCTGTCTATGACGTTCTACCATATACTGTGGAAGCCATCTCAGAGGGTTAGTGTAGGGCAGCTGCCTAGGTGGTCTACGATAGTTGTGAGGTACCTGTTTAGGGCGACGGAGATTATAAGGATGGCGCCGAAGGAGCGGGAGATAGAGGTCGTAGTGGAGGGCTATGGCAGGGATGGGAGGTTTGTACGCGTACGGGGTAGGCCTGTAGGAGTGTTCTCTAACAGCCACGACGTGATATACTACCTGGTCATAGAGGACGAGGATGGGAGGCGTATAGCCGTGGGGGATAGGGGCGCCATAAAGGAGGATGTCGCCGCCGAGAAGATATTCCTGACGTTCCACTAGCCCCCGGTGGCTAGAGATAGCCGAGTATGTCTCCACGCCGCCTGGCGGGAGGCTTTAGCAGCGCCCTGAGCTGTGTCGGCTCCAGCTGCTCCACGAGCCTCTCCGCGAGTACTATCTCTTCCACGAGGTGTCTCGTGCGGGGATTTATCCTGGCAGTCTCCTCGAGTGCCTTGAGTAGTGCAAGTGTCTTCCCACGGGGGTCTATGGCCAGCGCGTAGCGGCTGAGTATGGCTGAGAGTTCTTCCTTCACGTCTTCAGGGGCTCTAGGAGGCTTTTGTAGGGGCTCCGGGGGTGTGGGGTTAAGCCGTATATCCAGTTCTCCGTCGCTTGGCGGCTGTGGCGGGTGTTCCGGCGGCGGTGGGGGCACGGCTCTCCGGGCCTGGGCTGTGACGGCGGTGCGGATGTGCTTGGGGCCTGGGTAGCCGCCTATGCTGCGCAGCGCCTTGAGGGCTAGCCTGTCTGCCTCGCCGGGCGTGTAGGCATCCCACTCCGGGTTGTAGCGGGGCCGTAGGGGGTTCGTCCACTCGGGCGTGAAGTCTCCGAGGTCGTCGGGTTTAAGGGGGACACAGGCTTTGTCGAGCGTCCTGTGGAGGCTGAGGGGGGCTGTGAAGACACGTTGCGGGTCTATAAGGTTTTCTACCTTTATTGGTGCTGGGTAGGCGGCGGCGAGTATCGCCTTCTCCGCGCGCCTGAGGATGTACTCTACAATGCTGTAGGCGACGTCTAGCGGGGCGTATTTCTCGTATATAGCGGGTGAGACCGCGGACTCGTGTATGTGGATGTGCATGCCGCGGCCGCTCCACTTGAGCCAGACGCTTTCCCGTACTCCATGTCTCGCGATCTCGTCTAGGAGTGCTCTGGCTACGGCGAGTGTACGGCGCCAGTGTTCCGGCTGGGAATCTATATCCCAGGTGGGCGTGTAGGCGCGCATGTTGAGGGGTGCCAGGTCTCTACGGCTTTGCAGGGTCTTGAACAGCGCCGCCGTCCCATATATTGACCTTGGCTTGCAGAAGGAGAGCTTCGAGAGTAGCGCCAGGAGCTGGCTCGGCGTCTCCGCAGAGAGGGGTACACCGTGTAGGTAGCGGATCAGCATCGGCCGCCCGTCTTTAAGCTGCTTCTCGCAGTGCACGGCTATCCAGCGGCCTCTCAGGTAGCGCGTGGCGTTCTCCAGGACGTCGCGCCGCCTATAGTACTGTAGCGGGTCTAGCACCTGGGCACCGCCCCCCGGTGTCTCCGGGGTCTCTCTAAAAAGGCGGGGGGCTTAGGGGCCGAGGAGGCGTATCAGGCTTGCCAGCTCCTCGGCCCGCCTTATTATCTCCGCCTCTATCTCCTCTATCTGCTTGTTGTACTCCTGTTTCGTGATCCTCCCGGCCTTGAAGGCCTTCTCGGCGCGCTCGAGCCTCGAGAGGAGGCTCCGTATCTCCCCTGTGACGCGGTCCATCTCGGCGACGAGCTTTGCGCCGCTCTCGCCGAGGCCGGCGGCTATCCTCTTTATCTCATTTATGTATCTCTGGTCGTGGCGTGTCGCGTCTCTTATGGCGCGTATTATCTTCGTCGTCCCAGCCTTCTTGCTGCGCATCTCCCTAAGCCTGTCTATTAGCGCGCGGTAGAGTTCCTCCCTTCTCGCGAGGAGCTCCTCTATACGTGACACCTTGTCTTCGTCGAGCTTCTCCAGGATGGCCTCTCCGCCGCGGCGTCTCCTACTGCCGCTGTAGTAGGCGTAGCCTCCTATGAGCGCTACTACCGCCGCGGCGAGGGCGATGAGCGGGTAGGGTATGTTGCTCTCCTCGCGGACCTGAGCCTCAACCTTCACGGGGGGGTAATAGTTGTCGAGGATAAGAGGCCCCTTCTCGGGGAGAATATAGCATGTGTAGTCGCCGTCCCTGTATGTTTTGACGGGATTGGGGGTTATGCTGGCCGACCCCTTAACGCAGATCTCCACTGTGTAGTTATTTACGTAGAGGCCGTAGCCCAGGTAGGCGTCTATGCTTGCCGTGTTGTTGGTGCGGAGCCGCAGGACTATTGAGGTTTTCTGGCCGCGCTCCTGCGGCGAGGCGAGCAGAGTTATCAGCGCGAGCTGTAGGTCACCACGCCTCTTTACCTGTATGTAGCGCCGCGGGTAGGGGCCGAGCTGGGCCTCGACGCCGAGTACCTCATAGTCTGCGGGGAGCCTTAGGGCTAGGTGCTCTATAGGGTAGTCTGTGAGGAGCTTTACTGTGATGTTGTCCCGGTACTCGGCCCAGTCCTTGTGGATTATTATCCGCCGGTGGAGCTGGGATATTGTGGCGAGGATGATGAAGTACGTGTTTGTGTCGCCCTTGGCGACTATGGTTGTGCCGGCGGGGACTGTCTGGTTCTTGAAGACTATGCTGGTTCCCTGTACCTTGCCGTAGGCAGGCTTCTTGTAGGTCACCTTGCTCGCCCTAACCTGGAGGGCGCCCTCGACCGTCGTGTTGTAGCCTATGGGGGAGAGGGGGAGTGGGAGTGTGAGCGTGACGTTTTCACCCCGGATCCTATAGATGTCGCCGAAGAGTATCGTTATGTTTACCCTGTCTACGGGGCTAGGCATCCTGAAGACTAGCACGCCGTTCTCCACCGCGCCCTTCACGTAGCCGTTGTCAGTCTTTATGAAAGCTGCTAGAACCGGGTTCTCCACGCCGGAGAGGTTGTACTCTATTGTCGAGGCCGGCTGGTCCAGGCTCAGCCTTATGAGGACAGTCTCGTAGCTCATCTCGATTCTTGCTTCGATGTATGCTCTTGCGGTGGCGGCCGCGCCCGGCGATGCAGGGGTGAGGGCCGCGGGTAGGGACGCGGCTATGACCGCTAGGAGCAGGGCTGCCGCGTATCTCCTCAAGCTAAACACCTCTACCTATAACATATACAGGTGATTTAACGCTTCCCGTCGCCGCTGTGTACATGCTTATAGGGGTTGCGTACGGGCTGGCAGGCGTGACATTTAAGGCCGCCGCGCAACCGGGTATACCAGGTGGATATGAGGGTCTACGTGGAGACATACGGCTGTTGGCTCAACAAGGCTGAGAGCGGGGTGGCCGAGAGGCTGCTCCGTGCACGGGGCGCCGAGATAGTTGACACTCCCGAGGCGGCCGACGTCGTCGTGGTAAACACGTGTGCTGTGCGCGGGGACACCGAGCGGCGTATGCTCAAGCGTATAGAGGAGCTGGAGGGGCTTCGCAGGAGGGCCGGCTTCCGCCTCGTCGTCACTGGGTGTCTCGTGAACGTGAGGCCGCGTACGATTCTCAGCCTGGCTCCGGAGGCGAGCCTTGTTGAGCCGGACGCCCTCGAGGAGATAGCCGATATCGTCTATAGCGGCGGCCAGGTCTTCAGGCTCCGCGGCTATCGTGGAGGCCGCTCGGTGATGCCGGAGTACCGTGGCGGCCCCGTCTACGTCGTGCCGGTGGAGACCGGCTGCCTCGGCGCGTGTGCGTTCTGTATAGCGGGTGTGGCCAGGGGGAGGGGTGTTAAGAGCTATAGGCCTGGCCTCATAGTCGATGCTGTACGCGACGCGGTTAGGAGGGGGGCTAAGGAGGTTTATCTCACCGGGCAGGACGTGGCCGCGTATGGCGTGGATCTAGGAGTGACGCTGGCCGACCTCCTCGAGAGGATACTCGGAGAGGTCGAGGGGGAGTATAGGATACGCCTAGGTATGATGGAGCCGGCGCTTCTGGCTAGGATGCTGCCGCGGCTCCTCGAGGTTGTGCGTGATGAGAGGGTTTACCGGTACTTCCACGTGCCTGTCCAGTCCGGCAGTGACCGTGTGCTGCGTCTCATGAGGAGGCGCTACACTGTTGGAGAGTATAGGAGGATCATAGGTAGTATCAGGGGGGCTCTGGGCCGCGTGAGCGTGGCCACAGACCTTATAGTGGGGTTCCCCGGGGAGGGGGAGGAGGATTTCCAGCGTAGCATAGAGCTTATCGAGGATCTGCGGTTCGACAAGGTGCACGTCGCCAGGTATACCTTAAGGCCGTTCACGGCGGGCTACGTGATGAAGGGGGTTCCCGAGCCTGTGAAGAAGCGGAGGAGCAGGGTTGCCTCCGAGGTGTCCCTCAGGGTCGCGTATGAGGTGAACAAGGGATATGTGGGTCTTGAAAGGGAGGTCGTGGTGGACGATATCAGTATGAGAGGGGATCCCGTGGGGAGGACGATAGAGTACAAGCCCGTGGTTCTAAAGGAGGACGTGGAAATAGGGGAGGTTGTCAGGGTGCGGATAACTGGTGCGACGCCGCTGGCGCTGGAGGGTCGTGTGGTCGGCTAGCCGCGCTTCTTCTGCCTCATCTCCTCGATCTTCTCCACGGCGGCCCTGATGTCCTCCTCCGTGACCTTGTGGAATAGCGGCTTAGGTCTCACTAGCTTGGCGCCCGGCGCGGGCGGCTCCTTGGCCTCGTCCCAGAGGTGGCCCGCGGCTTCGTCGCTGTAGCCTAGGTACTCCCATATGCGCTGTGCACCCACGGGGATTATGGGGGAGAGCATCAGCGCTAGGGCCTTGACAAGGTGTAGCGCCGCGTATAGCGCTGTGGCTGCCTCTTCGTCGCCGAGCTCCCATGGCTTGACCCTGTTGAGGTAGGCGTTACCCTCGCCGGCGAGCTGGACTATCCTGGAGAGCGCCTCCTTGAAGCGGAACCTGTACATCGCCTCCTTTACGGTGTCGACGTAGCCGCGTATGGTCTCGTGGAGCTTCTCCGCCTCCTCGAGCTCCGCGGAGGGCTCGGGTATCTGGCCGAACCGCTTGTAGGTTAGCGTGAGCACCCTGTGCACGTAGTTTCCTATCGCGTCGTTGAGCTCGTTATTGACTATGCGCATGAACTCCTCCCAGGTGAAGTTTGTGTCGCGCACCTCCGGCCTGAGTGCTATGAGCGCGAAGCGCCAGTAGTCGAGCGGGAACACCTCTAGTGCCTCGTCTATCCATATCCCGTGGCGCTTGCTCTTGGAGAACTTGAGGCCCTTGAAGAGGAGGTACTCGGTGGCTGCCACGGTCCACGGAAGCACGTAGCCCTCGCCGCTCGCCATGAGTAGTGCCGGGAGGATTATGACGTGGAAGGGGATGTTGTCCTTCCCTATGAAGTATGCCGTCTTCGTCTCCTTATCTGTCCAGAACTCCCTCCACTTCTCGGGCTCGCCGCGCCGCTCGAAGTACTCCTTTACCGCGGAGACGTAGCCTAGCACCGCCTCCATCCACACGTAGATGGTCTTGCCCTCTGCCCCCGGGAACGGCGCCGGTATTCCCCACTTGTTGTCGCGCGTGACGCTGCGCGGCTTCAGCCCGTCCCTGATCATCTGTAGGCTCATGTTGCGGGCGTTGGACGGGAGATTATTGTTGCCCTCCACGTACTCCTCGAGCTTCTCCGAGAGTGCTGGGAGGTCGAAGAACCAGTGCCTCGTGGACTTGACCACGGGGCTTGCGCCGCAGATGGTGCACCTCGGGTCTACCAGCATGGTCGGCTCTAGGAGGCGGCCACAGTTCTCGCACTGGTCGCCGTGTGCCTTCTCGTAGCCGCAGTAGGGGCATGTGCCGACGACGAAGCGGTCGGGGAGGAATATCTTGTCGTTGGGGCAGTAGAGCATCTGGACGATATCGTCGAATATGTAGCCGTTCTCGTATACCCTCCGGTAGAAGTCCTGTACGAACTCTATGTGGACGGGGCTCTCCGTCTTGCTGTAGTTGTCGAAGGAGATCATCCACTTCTCGAATAGCTCCACGAACTTCCTGTGGTTGTTCTCGGCGAGCTCCTTCGGGGTTATGCCCATCTTTATTGCCTCGACCTCTATGGGCGTGCCGTGCATGTCTGAGCCGCTTGCGAAGACCACGTCGGCGCCGGTCATCCTGAGGAAGCGCGCGGCTACGTCCGCGGAGAGGATGGAGCCGACGAGGTTGCCGAGGTGTGGTATGCTGTTGACGTAGGGCCACGCGGAGAAGATCATCCACTTCTCGCGCTTCTCCACCAACTGAGACACCAGGCTAGCATATACGGAGGGATAATAGGTTTTACTGCCGAAATGCGTGATAGTAATACTTGGCTAGCCGGACCACGACTTCATGTATCTCCTCTGCTCCTCCGTGAGCTCCTCATAGCTCACGCCGAGGGCCTCTAGCTTGAGCCTGGCTATCCTACGGTCAATGCCGCGTGGCAACTTGTACACCGCCGGCTTCACCTTGCCCCGCTTCTTTACGAGAAGCCTGACGGCTAGTGCCTGGTTGCTGAACGACATATCCATGACCTCGCTCGGATGGCCCTCCGCCGCCGCGAGGTTGACGAGACGCCCCTCGGCTAGCAGGTAGATGCGCCGGCCGTCCGGCAGCCTGTACTCAGCCACGTTCGGCCGGATTATCTTCTTTTCCACCGCGAGCGCCTCGAGGTCTTCGACGGAGATTTCTACGTTGAAGTGGCCCGCGTTCGCGAGTATGGCGCCGTCCCTCATTTTCTCGAAGTGTTCACGCCTTATCACATCCCTGTTTCCCGTGGCTGTGATGAACACGTCGCCCAGGGGCGCGGCGTCCTCCATGCTGGAGACGCTGAACCCCTCGTAGTAGGCTTCTAGCGCCTTTATGGGATCTGCCTCTACCACAGTCACCCTGGCCCCCAGGCCGCGTGCACGCCACGCTATGCCGCGGCCCACCCAGCCGTAGCCGGCGACGACGACGTTCTTCCCGGCTAGTAGGATGTTTGTGGCCCGTATTATGCCGTCGATCGCCGACTGGCCGGTGCCGAACCTGTTGTCGAAGAGGTACTTTGTCAGGCTGTCGTTCACGGCGATGACGGGGTAGAGAAGTTTCCCCTCCCTGTGCAGGGCCTTTATTCTGATGACGCCGGTTGTCGTCTCCTCGGTGCCGCCCCATATGTTCCTGAGCCTCTTCCTGTCGAGGATCTCTGAGGCTACCTCCACGTCCACGCCCCCGTTGATGCCGTGGAGCAGCTTGTGTATCAGCACGGTGAGGTCTGCCCCGTCGTCCATCGTGATGTTCGGCCCTATGGAGGCAGCCTTGGCTATGGCCCAGAAGTAGGAGCGCTCATCCATCCCCCGCCAGGCGTACACGGAGATGCCCTGCGTCACGAGGTATGCGGCGACGGCGTCCTGTGTGGACAGGGGATTGGATGCGGAGAGGGCTATCTCGGCGCCCCCATCTTTCAGCGCGAGCATGAGGGCCGCGGTCTCCTTGGTGACGTGCATGCACGCGGCGATCCTCACGCCCTTGAGCGGCTTTGTCTCGGCAAAACTGCCTCTCAGGCGCCTTAGCACTGGCATGTGCATGTAGGCCCAGTCTACCAGCCTCCCGCCCTCCTCGGCTAGCGAGAGGTCTCTGACCTTGTGCTCCACCTCTCCGCTCATACTAACCGCCTAGATGAGGGCCTCGTCTAGATAGGTGGCGCAGCGGCACCCGCGCTCTCTGGGGATCATTGGTATTAGCCTGTAGAGGAGGCGCTTGACCTTCTCCACGTTCTCAGCCATCACCCTGGCAACCTCCTGCGCAGTAACAGGCTTCTCGGCCCATACATCGTAGTCAGTGACCATCGCTATGTTAAGGAAGCACATCCTGGCCTCGCGGGCGAGCACTACCTCGGGGACGAGGGTCATGCCTACTATGTCGGCGCCGAAGTGGCGCCAGAGCCTTGACTCGGCCCTCGTGGAGAAACGGGGCCCCTCGATGCATATGTAGGTACCCCTCTCGTGGAGTGTGATCCCCTCCTCGCGGGCCGCCTCGAGGCATGTGCCTCTGAGCTCGGGGCAGAAGGGGTCGGCCATGGAGATGTGAGCCACCACGGGGCCGTCGTAGAAGCTGTAGACCCTGTTCTTCGTCATATCTATGAACTGGTCTGTGCAGACGAAGTCTCCAGGCCTGTAGTCTTCGCGTAGACTGCCGACAGCCGAGACCGATATGACGCGTGTGACTCCGAGCTCTTTAAACGCCCATATGTTGGCCCTATAGTTTATCCTGTGGGGCGGTATTCTGTGCCCCCTACCGTGCCTGGGCAGGAAGGCTACACTACGGCCCCCCAGTTTTCCGACGAATATTGTGTCCGAGGGGGAGCCGAAGGGAGTGTATATCTTTACTTCAACGATGTCCTCGAGTATGGATGGGTCGTAGAGGCCCGAGCCGCCTAGCACTCCTATCTCGGCACGCGGTATCTTCGCCACAGTCAATATAGAACGGGGTCCCTATTATTAGGGAATCCCCCATGCACCCTATACCAGCTTGAGCACCCCCCTCTCTACGAGCTTCCTAATCGCCGTGTCGTATACCTTGTCGCCGACGTCTATCCCATACCACTCCCGGAACTCCTCTATGAGCTCGCAGCGTCTCCACTCCCGCCTCCCAGTCTCCTCGATTATCTTCTCCAGGAAGTTCATCGTGTCCTCGACGCGACACCAGGGGTACTGGTACCACACCCAGTCCTTGAGTTCCTCTGCATAGTAGTCGGGCTTTATCTTGGCCACGCTGCTTATCCACTGCATAACACCTGTCCTTATCTCCGCGGGCTTGGCCTCCTCCTCCAGATGCCTCCGGGCCACTATTATCGAGTCACCGGTGTCGCATATGTCGTCTACGAGGAGAACCCGCTTGCCCTCGAGGCTCGCCGCTATAGGATACTTCACATGGGCTTTCGCCGTGACCTCTGCTGCGCGCCCCCAGTGGAGTATCTGCACGCTGAGCAGGTCATGTATGTCGAGAATATCGCATACGAGGCGTGCGGGCACGTAGCCGCCACGCGCGATGGCGACGACGACGTCGGGTCTCCAGCCGCTATCCTCTACCTGCCTGGAAAGCTCGAAGGCCCATTCATGCACCTCGGCCCAGGTGACGAGTTTTGTCGGTATTTTAGCCACGTATATTAATTTAGACGCTGGGCAACTATAATATTTCTCGCCGGCGGCGATTATTTTATCATAGAGGCTACCACTTCATCATTGCTCTATGGAGCCTCAGCGTATCGACGCCTACGTACGTATCCTGCCACGCGAGTTCAGCCCAGATAGTATCATTAGGGACGGCTATCGCACCTACCTCCGGGTCTCCCTGGGCCTCTGCGACGTACTCGCGAGAAGGGTTAGGGTATATGGCGAGGTCAGCGGCCTCAGCCGCAGCGAGTGGAGGGTCGATTTCAGCCTCGTACTAGGCGGAGAAGGGGTTCCTATCCGCGCCTGGAGGGAGTATTTCGATGTTGTAGAGAGCGTCTCCGAGGGCATCACGCTCGAGGTTTTAGGTCTTGTGAGAGAGGGTGGCGGCGAGCCATACGTGTTGCCGCTAATAGCTAAGGAGAAGCGCGTCGACGACTGGGAGGAACTTGTTAGGAGGGATAGGGCGTATCTTGCACTCATACTGTGTAGTGAGGGATAGTGTTATTATTAGGTCACCATCAGTATCCTATATCAGGGTGCTCCATATTGCCTCGTAAAAAGAAAAACACCCCGGAGGGGGGTAAAGCCGTGGATATTACAGCGTTTCTTGGCGGACCCCAGCCCCCGCAGGAGAAGACGAGGGATCGCGGCGGGGAGACGCCGACACAGGTAGAAGCCCCCCGGCCTGCCGGGGATGTTGTGGACCTAGTATATAGGCGTATAAAGGAGTCTCCCGGTGGTATCGGGAAAAGCGAGCTATACCGGTGGGCGAAGGCGAAGGGGGTTAAGCCCGCCGACCTATACAGGGCTATACTCCAGCTGGTTTCGCAGGGTAGGATAAAAAGGAGGTTCGACCCGGAGAAGGAAGAGTATGTGTATGTGGCCGCCGCCTAGGCTTTCATGAATTTCTGCTTAAGCTTTTTATACTCCTCTAGTGGTATGGCGAGGGCCTCTCCTATACCGGCGCTTGTGACCCTCACGTCGTAGCCGCTTATCTCGATCATCCCCTTCTCCTTGAGCCCCTTTAGGGCCTCGGCGAAGCCCTTAACTACTCTTTCAAAATTGGGGCTCCTCTCGTCCAGGAAGTCCTCGGCTAGGAACCTGGCTAGGTACTCCTCAGGGTCCGAGCCGCTAGACTGGTAGTAGAGTTTTCCGCCGTATTCGTGGTATATCAGCATTAGCACGAACCTCTCTACAGGCGTCAGCGCCACTTTCCATTCACCCTTGAGGGAGAATATCTATGGTAGCTTTTTGTATTTCGGTGTTCAGATACTAACAATACTGCCTGTATCCCCCCTGAGCCTGTAGCCAGGCCTCCTCCCAATCATCCCAGCTAGCTTCTCCGGCTGCATCAGGTTCACAAGTGCCCTGAGCCTACCATCCTCGAATCGGCTTTTAAGGAGGGCAATGTCGTAGCGCTCCCACTTGAGATGCAGCCAGCGGAGCCCATAGAACTCCGCCGCCTGTCTCAGCATGACGCCCACGTCGGCCTCGCCGCTTGCAATCGCGCGGGCAGCTGCCAGGTGCGTGTATACTTCACGGGCATAGCCGGGTATGCCCCGGGGATCGCTGCATCCAGCCCTTCTCAGCATGGCTTCCACGACTTCTCTTGTACCGGAGCCTGCGTTGCGGTTGACGAGCCTTAGCTTTCCCTCGGCTAGTAGCCCAAATAGGTCCTCGGGCTTCCCGACTTTCATGTGGCTCCTATAGGCTACGACGAGCTCCCTCTCATAGCCCACGAGGAGGAGCGTCTTGCCGGAGAGCCAGTATCTCTTGAGGAACGGGATATTGTACTCTCCAGTTTCCTCGTCATAGAGGTGCATGGGCGCGGCATCAGCCTCCCCTAGCATGAGGGCCGCTAGGCCGCCGCCCGAGCCTATCCACGCGGCCTCAACCCTCTCACCCCTCCCCCGGAGCGAGCCGATCACCAGTTCTAAGAGTATGTCGTGGCTGCCGGCTATGAGGAGTCCCTGCCCAACACTATGCAGCGTACGCGGCTGTAAAGCCCGAGTAGCCCGGGCTGTGCTCCTAAACCGGGCCAGCAGGGCGCGCCCGGCCTCCGTGAGCGCGGCGCCTCCTCCCCGCCTTCCCCCTCTCCTCCTGTCAACTATCTCGACGCCTAGCATACGTTCAACGCGGCTTACCCTCTCCCAGGCTCTAGAATAGGGCATGCCCAGGACACGGGCGGCCATTAGGATCGAGCCGTACCGGTCGATATACTCCAGTAGCAGCGCCCCCGCCTCGTCCAATAGGAGCCTACCCCTATAGTAGAGCCGTGTCTCACTCCGGGCTTCCAGCTCTCCGATCCAGTCATACACTACCTGGCACCCAGGTCTACCTTGACGCCAAGCAACTCTTCTACACTGCCCATGCTCCTAATGCGGCCTCCCTCGAGTATAGCCGCTGTAGTAGCCAGCGTAGCTGCCGCGAGGTGGTCGTGGGTAGCGACTACCACGGTCCCCCTCTCAGCGTACTCCCTGAGTACGCGTAGGGCTATGCGCCGCTTTTCAAAGTCGAGGTTCGACAGCGGCTCGTCGAGTAGTAGAACTGCAGGGGCCAGCGCCAGGGCCCTGGCCATCGCTACCATCTGCGCCTCACCGGCGGAGAGCCCCCCTCTCTTGCCGGCTAAGTGGCTTATCCCTAGTCGCTCGAGCCACTCCATGGCGGTTGACCGTGCTTCATCCTCGCCTACGCCGCGGAGCCTCAAGCCGTAGGCAACGTTGTAGAGGACGGTGCCGCGGAGCAGTACGGGGGTCTCGTGGACGTACACTACCCTGCGTCTAAGCCTAAGCTGTACGCTCCGCCTACTGCTCCAGTAATCTATGCCGTTGACGTAGACTTTACCGCGTCCCGGCCTGTATATGAGGCCCAGCACCTTCAGAAGCGTCGTCTTACCTGACCCGTTCGGCCCGAGAAGGGCTAAGCCCCCCGGCTTCAGGTCGAGGCTGACGCCAGCCAGCGCATCGCGCCTACCGTCGTAGCTGTACCACACTTCCTTAGCCGATATCAGCGCCCATCACCCTATTCAAAATTCTGGCTGCGGCGACCACGCCTACTACAAGTGAGAGGAGCACGGCGCCGAGCACGATTGCTGTCTCGAACTCGCCCTTAGAGACTTCCAGGGCTATGGCGGTCGTTATAACCCTGGTGTAGCCCTTGATGTTACCGCCAACCATGAGGGCGACGCCCAGCTCTCCTATCGCGCGGCCAAAGCCTATCAGCGTAGCGGTTAGGAGCCTTGGAAGTGCCTCCCTAGCGACTAGTATCGCGGCCTGTCCTTGTGTCGCGCCGAGCGTCACAGCTAGTTCCCAGTACCTGCTCCTGTACTCGCTGAAGACTTCGTGGAAGAGCGAGACTAGGAGTGGTGTGATGAGGAGCGATTCACCGAGCGCGATGGCCTGGGGCGTGTATAGTAGCCCCGTGAAGCCCAGCGGGCCTCTACGGCTTAGAGCCATGTAGAGGGCAAGTCCCACGACTACCGTGGGCACGCTCACAAGCGCGTTCGCAGCTGTCACTGCTAGCCGTGCAGCCCTACTTCTGCTGCTGGCGAGCATGTATGCCAGCGGCAGGCTCCACGCTAGGCCAATTAGCGTCGCGGTGGACGACACATATAGTGATCTCAGGGAGATCTCGACTACCTCGCCCAGCATCCAGCGTCACTCCGCGGGGCTAGCCGGCGGATAGCTTCACCCACATCTCGTGTAGCCACTCCTCCTTACCCATCGCCGGGTAGAAGAGCGGCTGTCCATACTTGTCTACGCCGTATTCTCCTATAAGCCGCTGCCCCTCCGGCGAGGCAACGAAGTCCCTGAACTGGCGTGCGGCCTCATAGTTGGCGCCGCCGTTGACCCCGGGGCTGACGACATAGACACTATATATGTTGAGGAGTTCGTCGCCGCCAGATACCAGGATGACTAGGTCTATCCTACCCTCGGCCTTAAGCTTGAGGAATGTGCCTATATCGCTCAGCGTGTAGGCACGCTTCTCGCTGGCTATAAGCAGTGTCTCGCTCATACCTGTACCCGACTCGATGTACCATCCCCCGCTGGGCTCTACGCCGGCTTTTCTCCAAAGGCTCATCTCTTTGACGTGGGTTCCGGAGTTGTCTCCGCGGCTAATGAAGAGGGCCTTCCCGCTGGCACCCGCCTCCGCGATTCTCTTGAAGGCTTCTACGGGGGGTAGGCCTCTGATGCCCGCAGGGTCGCTGGGCGGCCCGACGATAACGAAATAATTGTACGCTATTATCCTCCACCCCTCGAGTACTCCCTCCTCAACATATCTTTTCTCGAGCGAGGGTGCATGTACGAATACCATGTCCACGTCTCCCTGTGCCGCCCGCCTAAGAGCCTCCCCAGATCCCACGGGAATGAACTCTACGGCGATGTCGCCGTGCTTTTCTTCAAACTTTGACGCCAGATAGTCTAGTAGCCCAGTCGCGTAGAGGCTTGTAGTCGTAGATACCCTGAGTATCCTCTTGGTAGGCCTCATCGTGTACGCCGCTACCAGGAGAACGGCCGCTAGGATCGCTGCGGCCGCTACGTAGCCAGCTCTTCCCACGTTATCCGATACCGGATAACGGATATTTATTCTTGCGTATATCGCCCTCCCTCTTCGTGATCACGTAGATCACATAGAGGGTCCACATGGGTACGAGGTCAATGAAGGGCAGGGCGTCCAGTAGGAGTATTAGGGCGGTCCGCCACGTGAGCTTCTCCTTGAGGAGCCATATTATGGCGAGTGCGAGCAGGACATCGAGGATTGTCTCTAGCGGCTGGGCCACGTCAAGCAGGTCGGAGGCGTCGTTTGCCACAGCAAGCAGGAGTGCTGCAGCTTCACGCCAGCTACGCATAGGTTATGGCTAGAAAGAATGGAAAATAAATTATTTGTATCCAGGTTATATTTCGTCGACCCTGCGGGCCCAGACGTTTGGAAGGCCGCGGCGGGCCCTCCTCATGGGCCAGCCGAGATCCTCCGCCTCGCCGCGCTCCACGCCGAGAGCCTTCTCGACGAGGATTCTGCGCTCCACCGAGGCAACTATCTCCCTGGTGCGTGCGACTACGTCGGGGTTGACGCTTATACTGTCGATGCCCATCCTTACGAGGAAGGCCGCGAACTCGGGGTAGACGGATGGTGCCTGGCCGCATATGGAGACGGTCCTGTAGCCGTAGGGGCTGTTGTGGGCCTTCTCTATTAGCAGCGCTATGGCTGTCCTCACAGCCGGGTCGCGCTCGTCGAAGTAGCGGGGGTCTATCTTAGGCAGTATGGCGCTGTCCCTGTCGGCGCCGAGGGTGAGCTGCGTGAGGTCGTTGCTGCCGATGGAGAAGCCGTCGAAGTACTTGGAGAACTGCTCTGCCAGGAAGATTATGCTCGGCACCTCGGCCATGGCCCATACCTTGAAGTCCCTGCCCCTCTCGAGGCCCTCCTCCTCCAGTATCTTTACGAACTTCTCGGCCTCCCAGAGCGTCCTGACGAAGGGCGCCATGACCCAGACGTTCTTGAGGCCCATCTCCTCGCGGACCTTCTTTATCGCCTGGACCTCCAGCCTGAAGGCCTTCTCGTACTGCGGGCTTATGTAACGGCTGACGCCCCTCCAGCCGAGCATCGGGTTGTCCTCCTCGGGCTCGTACTTCTCGCCACCCTTGAGCTGGCGGTACTCGTTGGTCTTGAAGTCGCTAAACCTTACGACGACGGGGCGCGGGTAGATCTCGCGGGCCACCATGGCTATGCCTTCGGCCATCTTGTCGACCAGGGTCTGGCCCCTGCCCGTCTCGAGCAGGTATAGCGGGTGCTCGCCGACGTAGCTGGCCATTATGAACTCTACGCGCATGAGCCCTATGCCGTCGAAGGGCAGGTTCTTGTAGTCCTTTATCTTCTCGGGGACGCCGAGGTTCATGTAGATCTTCGTGCCCGTGATCGGCTTGTAGACGATCTCTATGGGCGCAGCCTTAGCCGCCTTCTCCTCCTCGCCCTCGAGGAGCTCCTTCACATAGCCCTCATATACTATGCCTGCGCGCGCGTCGACCGTGTAGTCCTTACCGTCCTGCATCTTCTTGGTGGCCTCCCTGGTACCCACTATGGCCGGGATACCCAGCTCCCTGCTAACGATGGCGGCGTGAGCCGTCATCCCGCCCTCATCAGTTACGATGGCCGCGGCCATCTTCATGTAGGGAACCCAGTCGGGGTCGGTCATCGTAGTCACGAGGATGTCTCCCTTCTGCATCTTCTTCTTGGCGTCCTCGAGGGAGAGGCATATCTTGGCCTTCCCGTATGCTACGCCGGGGCTCGCAGGTAGACCCTTGACGACCACTTTGGCCTCGCTCACCTTTACCGCCTTGCCCTCCTCCTTCTTGGCACCCTTCTTTACGCTCCACACGGTCTCAGGCCTCGCCTGGACTATGAACACGCTCTCCGGGAACTTGAGGTCGCGGTCGACCGCCCACTCGATGTCCATGTGCATCCCGTAGTGCTTCTCTATCTTCTTCGCGAGCTCGGCTAGATACTTCACCTCCTCGTCAGTCAGGCTCGGCGCTTTGCGGCGCTCAGGCGGTATGGGCCTCTTAACAGTCTTACCCGTTACAGGATCCCTTACAAGCTCCCACTCCTTCTCTACTATGCGGCGCTCAATTATCTCTAGGGTCTCCTTGTCAACTACCCACTCGTCGGGAGTTACTGCGCCGCTGACAACCGCCTCGCCGAGGCCCCAGTGCCCCTCTATCACTATTTTGCTCTCGTCGCCGGTCACCGGGTGTATTGTGAACATGACGCCGGCGCTGCGGGAGTTCACCATCTTCTGCACTGCGACGCTTATGAGCACCTTCTCGTGCGCGAAGCCCTTCTGCTCCCTGTAGAATATCGCCCTGGGGGTGAAGAGGCTGCTCCAGCACTTCTGCACCTTCTCCACGACCTCGTCCTCGCCCTTAACGTTGAGGTAGGTCTCCTGCTGGCCGGCGAAGCTCGCGCCGGGCAGGTCCTCTGCCGTGGCGCTGCTCCTCACAGCTACGAACTCCTCGTCTTTGCCAACACGCCTACTGAGCTCCCGGTAGGCCCGCCGTATCTCCTCCTCGATATACTTCGGCATCGGCGTGCTCTCGATGAGCTTCCTGATCTCCTTGCTGGCCTCGATGTAGTCCTCAGGTTTGGCGGCACCGGAGGGGACCTTCTCGCGTAGGATCTCGTAGATCTTGTCCTTTATGCCAGTCTCCTCTATGAAGCGCTTGTAGGCATACGCGGTGACAGCGTAGCCGGGCGGTACAGGGATGCCGCTGCGGATGAGCTCGCCGAGGTTCGCGTTCTTACCTCCTACAAGTGGTACGTCGTCCTTGGTTAGCTCCTCGAACCACAGGATTATCCGCTTAGACTTGTCCTGGCTCATAGTCTCGCCTCCGAGATACTAACTAGGGTGGACTTAAAAGCAGTACCTTGCCCCCGGGCATCGAGAATAATTTCGTTTATCAACGTTGTCTGTGTCTTAAATATAGTGGTGCCATAGAGCATATTTAAGCAGCGCCCGTCTTCATTCACCGGGCCGGGGAGCGTGCCTCGATGACCGGAAAGGCCCCGAGAGGGGCCAGTGGGAGCGGCCGCCCCCGGCTCCTCGGTGCAGCGACATGGAGGACACGATACGCAGCTACCTATCCTGGCTCGAAGAGAGGGGTATGCTGAGAAGGGTGGGGGAGGAGCTTTCGCCCATACTTGAGATACCAGCGCTCCTGAGGCAGGTAATGTATAGGAGGGGGCCTGCACTCCTCTTCGAGAGGGTAAAGGGGCATAGAGGCTGGAGGGTAGCCGGCAACATATTTCTCAGCCTGGAGGTGCTTTCCAGGTACCTCGGTGTAAGCTCTCTCGAGGAGATAGGTGAGCGCCTGGTAGAACCCCTCCTTAAGCCACCGCCCGTATCCCTGGGGGAAAAACTGAGGGGTGCCGGCGACGCACTCCGGGTAGCCTCCTACATGCCGCGCAGGGTTAAGAAGCCGAGGTTCCTCGAGAACGAGGTTGGCGCCGAGGCAGCTCCCCTCGATATGCTCCCAGCGTTTAAGACGTGGCCCCGGGACGGTGGCCGCTACCTGACATATCCTATTGTCGTCACACGTGACCCTGAGACTGGGGTTCACACGCTGGGCGTCTACCGTGTAATGCTGCTTGACGGTAGACGGGGTGTGGTGCACTGGCAGGTGCATAAACGGGGGGCATACTACGCCGAGAAATGGGGGGCGCCTATGCCTGCAGCCATAGCCATCGGCTGCAGTGTCCCCGTGTTGATGGCGGCCGCAGCCCCCGTGCCCCATCCAATCGACAAGTACCTCTTCGCGGGCGCGGTGAACGGGCAGGGGGTGGCCGTATATGACCTGGACGGCTTGCTCGTGCCTGCATGCGCCGAGGTCTTATTAGTCGGATATGTGGATCCGCGCGAGAAGGCACCGGAGGGGCCTTTCGGCGATCACTACGGGTTCTACGACAAGCCTAGGGAAAGGTACCCTGTTTTCCACGTCGAAAGGATGTATTTCAGGGACGAGCCTATATACTATGGGACCGTCGTCGGGAAGCCTCCACTAGAGGACTCAGTGCTTGGACGCGCATACGAGAGAATGTTTCTCCCCCTGCTGCGTATGCTCCTGCCAGAGATAAGGGACATGTATTTTCCCGAGCACGGGGTCTTCCAGGGCGTCGCTATAGTGTCGATAAAGAAGCGTTACCCCGGCCACGGAAAGAAGGTTATGTCCGCGCTATGGGGCCTCGGGCAGACCAGTCTCACAAAGGTGGTTATAGTCGTCGACGAGAGTATAGACCCACACGACCTAGGCCGTGTCATCTGGGCTGTAGCATCCTACGTGGATCCCCAGAGGGATGTGGTGATAATAGGCCACGCACATAACGATGTGCTGGACCCATCGACGCCCACGGCGGGCTATGGGTCTAAGCTGGGTATAGATGCTACGAGGAAGCTCCCCCTAGAGTATGGCGGTGAGCCCCCTGAGGAAGTGGAGGAGGACCCGGAGGTTTTAAAGAGGGTCGCCCCACTGCTTAGCCGTATCCTAGGTGGCGGCTAGTGGCCTGGGATCCGGGAGCGGTTACGGGCGGGCGTCTTAGAGCGTTGGCGAGGCTTGTGAGGATAGAGCACACGCTGTTTAGCCTACCCTTCGCGTATGCCGGCGCTCTTCTAGGGGGTGTCCCCGACATAAAGACGGCTGTCCTCATCGCGGCTGCTGTGGTAGGGCTTAGAACCGCGGCGATGGCGTATAATAATATAGCTGACTTGCCGATCGACGCCAGGAACCCGCGCACCCGGTCACGCCCCCTGGTAGTAGGCACGGTGTCTCTCGGCGAGGCGTGGTGGCTGGTGGTACTGGGGTCCGCTCTCTACTTTCTAGCAGCCCTTATGCTCAACCAGTGTGCGGCGTTGCTGAGTCCCCTGCTCTGGCTCGTCGCGATGAGCTATCCTCACGCCAAGAGGTATCACTGTTTTCCACACCTGCATCTGGGCCTGACGCTGGGGCTGGTCGTGCTGGGCGGCTATGTGGCTGTGAGCGGTGACGGCCTATGGGCGCTGGGTAGTGTCCTGGCGTCGGCTCCATGGATTATAGTGGCGGCGGTGGCCCTTTGGGTGGCAGGCTTCGACATACTCTACTCTACAATGGATGAGGAATTCGACCGTAGCGTGGGGCTGGGGAGCGTGGCAGCGTGTTTCGGGGCTAGGGCCGCGCTCTACCTGTCCCTAGCCTCCGAGGCGGCCTTTATAGGCCTGCTCCTAGCCGCTATACCGGCGTACAGCCTCGGGCCGGCCTACGCGCTGTCAGTGGCTACAGCCTCTATTCTGGAGGTGCTACAGTTCGTCTATTACAGGAGGGGCAGGCTTAGGGATGCTTTTAACGTGAACCTGCTGGTGGGCCTGGCCGTCGCCGCGGGGGTTGCTGCAGATAGGCTTCTGACAGGGGTATAGTGTGGCTTTTTAAGTGGTTGTGGCTGAGGACATCTATGTGAACTACTGGAAGGCTGTGGCGGCGGCCGCTGCCGTGTTGCTAGCCTTGGCCGCGGCCTACCTGGCCTTAAACCCCCGGGGATCTACAGGGGAGTGGCCTAGGATACGTGTAGCCACGCTTCAGGGCGGTATAAGCACGCTGGATCTGGTTGAGGGGTTAGGGCTCGGCGAGCGCCATGGCGTGAGGGTCGAGGTGGTGAGGCTGCAGCGGACACCGGATATAGCCACGGCTATAGTGAAGGGCGAGGTGGACGCTGCGATAGTGCCGGCGGAGGTCGCGGCGCGCATGCTCGAGGAGGGAGCCAAGATAAGGATAGTAGGTGTAGACATGCTCCAGAACCAGGCTATAGTCTCCTCGAAGCCGGGTATCAAGGCACCGGAGGATTTGCGGGGGAGGCGGGTTGCGGCGGTGACAGCCTCGGGTACTTATAAGATGTTTAAGGCGTACATGGCGATAATCTACGGGCTTAGGGTCGAGACGAGGGGCCGCGGAGGCGACATAGAGGTACTCAATGTCCCCCCTGGTAGCCTCGTTGATGCACTTGAGAGGGGGGATGTAGACGCCATAGTGGCATGGGAGCCTATAGTCAGTATGGCGCTGGCGAGAGGTGCACACGTGGTTGCCGACTATAGGGATCTCTGGGAGAGGGCTGGCGTAGAGGGGATGCCCGTCATGCTCGTATGGATTGCACGTAGCGATGCCGACGCCGCTGCGTTGAGGAAGCTGCTCGAGGCCAGGGAGGAGGCGGCTGAGATATGGGTCTCCAACCCCGATGTGACGGGGAGGATCATCGGAGAGCTATACGGGTTAGCCCCACATGTCTTCGACACAATGTACGAGAGAATCATTATCTACAAGGGGCCTCTGAACAATACCGCTATAGAAGGTATACGGAGCGAGTGGTGGCTGGCGTGGAAAGGTGGATACCTGCCCAGAGACCCGGCGTCGATACCAGAGGACGTCTTCGCGGCGCCCTAGACTATGCCGCGGTGACAGCTCTCGGCGTCGCGGCGTGGCATCTTCTATCGGCTGCGTCGCCGCTGATACCGAGCCCGGCCGCGACTCTCTCATATATCCTCTCTACGCCACCAAGCCTTATAGCCGAGTCTATGGCTACAACCCTGCTCAACAGTATCCTGGGCTTTCTTCTCGCGCTGGCGGTCTCGGGCGCGGTGGCCTATATCGCCTATGTCTCCGATCTCCTACGAGGGCTGGTATACGCGTACAATACTCTCATACAGAGTGTCTCGGTCCTCGTGTGGGCTATAGTCGCTGTAATGATTTTCGGGGTGACGAGCAGAATACCTCCGATTATAGTCACAGCTGCCGTCGCCCACCCAATCATCCTCTCAGGCATGCTTGGAGGCATGGAGGCTGTGGAGAAGAGATACGGGCTCCTCGTGAAGATACTCGGCCTCACGCCGACACAGGAGTTTACCGACATAATAATGCCGGGCACGCTGCCTCATCTCGCCGCCGCTGCGCGTTCGGCGATCGGGGTAGCGCTCAGGATAAGTGTCGTGGCCGAGGCGTTCGGCGCCAGCGGCGGGATAGGGTATGAGATAATGTATAACTATGACATGGGAGTGAAGGAGGGCGTGTTTGCGTGGGGGGCGCTGCTTGTAGCGTTGATGGTTCTCCTCGACAAACTAGCCCTTTCACCGCTCGAGAATTGGGTGAGGAGATGGCTGTCCTAGAGCTACGCCACGTGTACAAGGCGTACGGTGGGGAGGAGGTACTGCACGACATAAGCCTTAGCCTTCCCGAGGGCGAGGCGATAGGGATTGCGGGGCCCAACGGGTGCGGCAAGACGACGCTGCTTAAGATAGCTGCCCGTATAGAGGCGCCTGATAGGGGGGAGGTAGTGCTGCGGGGAAAGCCCGTCCTAGTCCCCCAGGACAACCTTCTGCTTCCATGGAAGACGCTGCGTGACAACATTCTGCTTGCCCTAAAACCCTACGACATATCCCCCGCTGAGGCTGAGAAAAGGCTTGAGGCGATAGCGCGTCGGCTAGGCATCACAGAGCATCTGGGGAAGTATCCTAGAGAGGTGAGCGGCGGCACCGCGCGTAAAGCAGCTCTCGCAAGGGCGCTTATCGTGGAGCCGGACATACTACTCCTCGACGAGCCCTACACGGGGCTCGACGTGGCGAGCGTAAACGCCCTAAAGGAGACACTCAGGTCACTCTCAAAGGAGAAGGTCTCGATGATAATAGTCTCGCACCAGCTCGCAGAGCTGCTAGGCACGGTAAAGAGTATACATCTTCTCAGCCACCGTCCTGCAAGGATAATCAAGACTCTGGCCGCCGGGGAGGGCGCCCTGGAAACCATAGTCAGATCCCTATACCTGCACTGAGCAAACCTAACGTAACACATAAAAACACCAGCTTCTACCTCACATAACGGGCCGAAGCGGGGTGGGGAAGCCAGGTATCCCGCGGGGCTCATAACCCCGAGACAGGGCGCATACAAGGTGCCCTGCGGAACGCCGGTGGTTCAAATCCACCCCCCGCTACCATTTCTAATGCATTTCATGGTTATGGTTGAGGTTGTCCGTTGTTTGTAGTGTTTTTAAGATTTTGGGCTCTAAGATTTAGAAGAACAAGGATATTTTTTGGTTGATCTTGAGGCCGACTGGGGTCCGCTCGTTTTTCATCTACATCTCTACATCCATAGATTATCAATTCTGTGGAGCAGTGCTCCCGCTCTCCTAGTTCCTCGGTACATTATTCAAACCGCTTTCTCCGCTATTATCCCTTTACCGTGGAGGCTGTCCACACGGCCTACGTTTTTGTCCCTGGATTTCCGTATCTTTAGTAGGGCTGTTGCGCCGTCCTCCCTGATGACTAAGGCCTCTCCCGTTTTCCTGGGTTGTTGGGATAGCGTGAGCCCTAGCAGGCGTATCTCAGATACTGGCGAAGGATGGAGTATTATCGTCGAGGCATTTCTAAGCGCTCTCTCCGAGATATCTCTAAGCGACTGCGTGACGGCTACTATACATTCGCCGTATTTTCTGAGTTCGAGGAAGATTCGCTCCCCTATGGTTGGCGGCTCCTCCCTCCTCCTATAGGGGATTAGGTTCCAGGCTTCCTCGAGTATCGTGAAGTGTACTATGCTGTCTCGGAACCCCCCTAGTGTCATGTAGTCGTAGAGGTGTCGGAGAATTATCAGCGAAAGCAACACCCGCTCCCGTATAGAGTAGAGCTTGTCGAGCCTGATGGATACGTTTTCCTGGAAGAGGCTTGTGGGTGGCCGCGACCCGTTGAGTGTACGGCCGAGTACGCCATCGCTTAGCGGCTCGAGCCTTCTTAGGAGCGCTGCCTTTATATCGACTTCCCTGTAGTTTCTGACTTCTATCCCCTCCACGGCGGCTACTAGGTCTGCCAGCCTATAGGGAGCTTTGAGCCGCTTCGAGGCCTTGTAGAGGAGGTAGCTCTGCGGCTCTGTAAGCCCATATATCGTAGAGAAAACGTCTGTTATGAAGGACGCGTATTGCTGCGGCTCTGGAAGAGTTCCGGAGACCATGTTGAACCTAAGGTTTTCGCCGGGAACCAGCTGCTCGAGCATTTTGTACTCACCGGCCCAGTCCAGTGCCATCACCTTAGCGCCCCGCCGCAGGACTTCCTCCACAATAACCTTTACCGTATTAGTCTTCCCAGATCCAGTCCTACCGGCTACTATTATGTGACCGTGACGGAGTTTAAGGCATCTAACCGGCAGGCGGCCCAGGCAGATCTTCAAGTGTCTAGGCTTCGCGGCTCGCACCCGGCTCCTGTTTTGATCTTTCTAAAAAGCATGGACGCCATAACCCATATATCGCTTCTCAGTTAGGGTATCCGAGTGGGGTATATGGGGGACGCGGTCTACAAGGCCTTACTTGTCGGAAAGAGGATAGTTTTACCCGATCGTGAAGCCGCTAACAGGCTCTACTTTAAGGAGGGCTTCTACGGGCGTTTCTTCACGGTTCCGAAGCCGAAGACCCCCGAGGTTAAGAGGGAGCTCGAGCTCTCCTTCTTCGACGCGCTCTATCTTGCGGAGATGGGGAGGCTTACCGTCGAGACCCTTGACGGGCACCCCGTAACGGCAGAGGATATCTACAGGCTCGCCTCCGAGAACTACGAGAATTTCCCGGACGCATATGCGGTTTACAAAGACCTACGGAGCCGCGGCTTCATAGTGAAGTCAGGCATGAAGTTCGGCTCGACCTTCGCCGTCTACCGCTACGGGCCGGGCATAGACCACGCACCCTTCCTGGTGCACGTGTTGCACTATAGGAGCGAGCTGGATCCCCTGGAGATAATAAGGGCCGGCCGCCTCTCACATTCTGTGAGGAAGAAGTTCCTCTTAGCCTATAGGGACCCACGGGAGGGCAGGATAAACTATTTCGTATTCAAGTGGCTGTTCTGAGATGCTTAGGATAGTCGTTAGGGCGAAGAAGGACCGCGACGCCGTGAAGGCCGCCGTTGAGCGTTTTTTCCCAGGGTGGGGCATCTCCGTCGAGACACTGGGCGGCATAAGGGATCCGGAGAAAATACTCGAGGCTCTGTCCTCCACCGCGGGGGATAGGCTTACCATAGCCCTGTTGGGGCGTGAGAGCGGGGATATAAGAGGCGTCCTCTCTAAGGTTCCGCTACATGTCGTAGTGGAGCAGGTGAAGTACAAGAAGGTGCGTAACGCGCGGATAATAGCCATTGCGAGGTACATTGACCGGGCAAGGGCACGGTTCAGGCTGGGAGCAAAATGGGGTGAGGAGGCTTCAACATATATCTTCGATCATCGCGGAGACCAGATATTCCCGGAGGTCAACCCGGCCTACGATGTCTTCTTAATGTCCACACCACTCGCCGTGAAGGCCCTGGAGGAGTTCCTCGGATTCTCCCTGCATCATCCGCTTCTGCTCAGAAAGATGGGCGGGGAACATGAAGTGTATGACTGTGGACGCTACGCCGGGAGGATACTGTTCCCGGACGTGGGTCCGCCACGTCTGCTCGAGGGGAGACGGGTCCATGTGGGAGAGTGCAGCCTCGACGTGAGGCGTACTGTCGAGGCGAACAGGGATCCCCTCTTCCTACTAGAGTCTCTTTCCAGAGGTTTTCTAAGGACGGTAGAGGGGGTGAAGCGTGTTTTTGTCCCGCTGAGCGGTGGTAAGGATAGCACAGCGGCTCTCCTCCTTGCAGTGGATGTTTACGGTAGGCGGAGCGTGCGAGCCGTGTACGTCGACACGGGAGTCGACTTCGAGGAAAACCGTGTGGCAGCCGAGAAGATAGCCAGGTCCCTCGGAGTGAAGCTAGACATGGTCTATGCCCCGGTAAAAGAGGGTATAGCTACGAGGGGGCTGCCCCTACATGAGAACCGGTGGTGTACAGGGCTTAAGGTGGAGGCGCTGCATGGGTACCTCGAGTCTATGGGCGCGGATGAAGAGAGCCTAGTAGTAGTTGGGGACAGGGACGCGGAGTCGCGTAGCAGGAGCAGAAGGCCTCCCCTTAGGCGTGAGGGAGGGTGGAGGGTTGCGGCACCGCTTAAGCTGTGGGGGACACAGCACGTGACCCTCTACCTTGCGTCGAGGAACGTGCTCTGGAACAAACTCTACGACATAGGTTTCTACAGGACAGGCTGCTTTATTTGCCCCTCACTCAGGGGATGGGAAATAGCACTCATGGAGAAGAGAGGCCTGCTTGAGAGGCTCGTAGCCAGGGAGCCGTCCATTATGGGGAGGTTTCTATGCTCCAAGAGGTGGCTATCTAACTATACGCTCGATGACTGCTCCGCCGTTGAGAGCTAGGTATAGTGCAAGGTGGAGTGGGACGCGGTGTTTATCCTTACTAGCGTCCAGCGTATACCAGAAAACCCGGCGCGGGGGCTTCTCCATCCTCACGATGGCTTCCTCGTCACCAGCCACTATAGCCTCCCTGAGGACATCTATTTCCTCGATCCTGCTCAGTGGGATCCTGAGAACCCTTAGCCCCGTTTTGCCGTGCAAGCTGCCTGGAAGCCTTATGAGCCGCTTTATGTCGATTGTAACCTTCTCGTCTATCTCGCACCTCTCCTCCCTGACGGCATCGTCGAAGATCTTCCTCCACTCGGAGAGTCGCAGCTCAGGCTTCCCGGCTACGCCGTACCTATATACCGCGTAGCGCGCGATCCTCCCAGGCCACCCGGGATCCCCTACATCGTAGCGTAGCACGTATCTTTGCCTCCTCTTCTCCAGGAAGAGCTCCGGGGATATCCCTATACCGCGGACATAGTCTGATATCTCCCGCCTAGCGTCCTGTCCCATCCCCCTTAATGCATCCTTCTCTACGTGGAGGTGAAATCCCCTATGCCCCGAGAACACGGCATACATCTCGTCCTCCGCGATGCCGAAGTCCTCCTCCAGGAACTCCACCAGCTTTATCAGCTCGTCCCGTGAGACCGCTATACATGTGTCGCACACCCACGTCTGCCTGCTAATACGCTCGCTCCCACACCGCGTACACCGGGTAACCAGCCCCCACCCCTCGGCGCCGCAGCTGCGGCATACCCAGCGGTCATGCTGCTCCTTGCACGGCGTATATATGTGGTCAACATCGATGTCGAATATCAGGTCAGCACCCAGCCATCCCTTATCATCCATCCGGTCCTCCCCGGGCCTCTCATAGTAGGCCGAGGAGTAGTACACGTGCCTCGGATACTTGGCCCGGAGGAAGTCCTCGAGCTCCTCTGGGCTGTTGAACGCTATATGGCGCACCATGCTCTTTGAGCCGAAGAACACGAAGCCGAACTCTCTCCTCTCGATGGCCGGCGGCGGATCCACCTTAGCCGCCCTATAGTATCTCCTAAAGATCCCGGCCGCCAGCCTCTCCGCGTCTATCATTCTTCCTCCACCACACGGGGGCGTCTGCCTCGGAGAGCCTTATAGAAGAATTGTAGGGGGTGCCTGACGCCCTCGCAGCTCCACTTACACAGCCCCAGCGATCTCATGTTATCACACTTATACGGCGTATACTTTGTTCTCGACCCCCTCAGCCCCGCTATGTGCTCTATCTGGTATCTCGCAAGATCCTCCCTGAAGTCCGGGCTAAGCCTGAAGATCTCTATGATATCGTCCACGCCATACCCTATATTTGAGAGGAAGGCTGCAAGCGCGAAGCGGGCACTGTGAGACAGGTTCTTCCCCTGGCGGAGTGCCTCCACGAGCGAGCTTATACACGGCGGAAAATACTTTGGAGTCTCCTTGGAGTCTATCTTTACGCCGACCAGGGTAAACTCCCTGCGCCTACTAGCCCACTCCCTGGAGATATCCTCGATAGCATTATAGAAGGCCTGGGGAAGCTCCTCGTAGTCTATCCTCACCCTCCCAAGCATGCGCAGAACATGTTTTTTCACGGCCGTCTCGGCGAGCCTCGCAAGCTCCCTCCTAGAGGCCTCCAGGAACCCCCTGTCGAGAGGCCTGTTTACGATCTTCCACCTGCCAGAGTACTCGGGGGCGTACTCTATGAAGTCCCTGAAATATATCCGTGCACCGCCGGGGCTGGGCTCGGCAAGCCATCCAGCTATCCTCGAGCCTATATAGAGTATCTTCTCGAGCTCCTCCTCCGAGAGATACAGGGCTGTTCTCTTCGAGAAGGCGACGGCGAGCCTCTCCCAGAGCACGCGGTCACCGATCGCAGAGGCTAGGATGAGGGTTGCCATGAAGATAGCTATCTCCTTCTCATGATCCTCGTGGGGCGGCGGATACCTTCTACTAGATATAACAGATTTAAGGTTCTCCACCGCCCGGCCCAGTATCTCCCTGCCAAGCTCCCCCTCGCCCAGCTCCTCGAGGGTCAGCCCTATCTCCTCTATCCTCCTTAACGCCTCGGGTAGAAAGGGGTATTTCGCGTAGTCCGCGCTCCTCAGTATTACCGGCATCCTACTCCATCCTGGGCGCCAGGAGGTAGCTTAGTGTGCCGCCGCCGGCTATGTCGAAGCGGAGGTGGAGGGGCATGTTTGTGGCGAAGCGTAGGGTTATTATCTCGCTTATCCTGTAGGCCTTGGACACTATCTTGTCGAGGAAGTCTAGGCCGTAGCTGGCCTCGGCGGGCTCTTCGATGCTTATGTCTATTAGGCTGCCGTTCTCGCGGGTGAATATCGCCTCCCACTCGCCCTTGTCGCTCCTGGCCTGCATCACTAGTTTATCCTCTTCGGCCTTGAGGCGTACGCTCTCCGAGAATAGGGCTGCGTCCTTGAGCGCGTCTCTGAAGGTGTCGCTGAGCATCTGCGCTGAGGCCGTGAGGCTGAGCCTGGGCTCGGGCAGCTCCTGCCCGGCAATGTCGAGTAGAGGCAGCGCGAAGCGCCTCTCCACGCGGCCCAGCAGCACGACCACGAGGCGCTGCCCCTCTACGCGGAGCTCGAGCCTGTCCCCGGCGCGCGCCCTCTTAATCACCTTGTTGAGATCGTCGAAGTTCACGCCGATACGCACCTCCCCCTCGGCCTCGTACTCCTCGAACACGCTGGCAGGGAGGTTCAGCTCCACCATGGCGATCCTACCCGGGTCCAGGGCGCGCAGCCTCAGGCCGTCCTCACCCCCCACGAAGCTTGCCTCATCTATTATCGTTGCTAGGCTCTCGATTATGTAGCGCCATTCCCTGGCATCCGGGAAAACTGCCCTAAACTCTGCCAAGCTTTTAACACCATAGTCTCTTCTTTTTCTATCAGTAAATGCTTATCGATTAATTAGCCCCCCGGCCCGGAGCGTGGCGTGCCACCGTGGTACAGTGTAGCCGCGGCACAGCCAAGCGGTTGATGCTACTGGTACTCCCTATACCTCTTGCCGCACTTGGTACAGATATAGATCCTCGTGGCCGGCTCGTCCGCAGACCTGGTCTGCACTTCGAATACGTACGCCTTATCGTTGCCGCATGCCTCACACTTGTAGTCTACGACGGGTAGCGTCGACACGTCTATGTCCACGACCTGTATTATGTCTCTCGGCCGCCTCCTGATCTCCTCCTTCACCGTGTAGGCGCCTCCCCTATCACCAGCCTCCGTGTAGCCACACTTAGGGCACTTCAGGATCTTCTTCCCGTTCTCCGTCGTGGGGATCAGTATGGAGCCGCACCTCGGACAGAACTTCACATCACAGCACCGTAGCATGGCTATGCTTTCTCAGCGAAATAAGGGTTTCTACCCGGGAAAGCTTTAAATCAACACTAGGGCTAGGTTTTGTGGCGATATTACGTGAAGGTGCCAAGCCGGATAAGAACCTACTGTCCAAAGTGTAGGAAGCATACGGTACACGAGGTCATGCTGTACAAGCCCGGTAAGAGGCGTACACTAGCTGCGGGCCAGCGCCGCTACCTCGCGAAGCAGAAGGGCTACGGGTCCCAGAGGAAGCCGGAGCAGAAGAGGACGGCCAAGGTGACCAAGAAGCAGGTACTCAAGCTTAGGTGCACGGTCTGCGGGTACACGATTCACAAGCGCGGCATAAGGCTGAAGAAGCTTGAGATAGTTGAGAAGATCAGGTGATCCCGTTGAAGAGGAGGAAGGTGCTGGTCCCCCAGCCTCGCAGCAGGTTTGTGAGAGTGAAGTGTCCCGACTGCGGCAACGAGCAGGTTACCTTCTCACACGCAAGCATGGAGGTAAAGTGTAGCGCGTGCGGCCGCGTACTTGTAAAGCCTACTGGGGGTAAAGCCGAGATTCTCGGCGAGATAGTCGAGTATCTAAGGTAGCTTTTTCCCCAGGCCCCGCCAAGTAAATATTATAGTTCCTAGTTCTTGCCCCAGGTGCTATCCTAATGGTGCGTAAACGCGAGAAGCTGCCGAGGGTTTACGAGCTGGTCATAGGCACTGTCAAGGAGATCTACGACCACGGCGCCTTCGTCGAGCTCGACGAGTACGGCGGCCTCGAGGCCTATGTGCCGCTCAACGAGATCAGCCATACCTGGTTCCGCGGGATAAGAGAGGTTCTAAAGGTCGGCCAGAAGAAGGTGTTCAAGGTTATACGCGTCAACAGGGCGAAGGGCCTGGTCGATGTCTCGCTGAGAAAGGTCAGCGATAGTGAGCGCAAGGAAAAGATGATAGAGTGGAAGCGTGCGCAGAGGGCTGAGAAGATCCTGGAGCTTGCCGCCGAGAAGCTCGGTAGGACTCTCGACGAGGCATACGAGAAGGTGGGGTGGAAGCTGGAGGACTACTACGGCGAGATATACAGGGGGTTGGAGGAGGCACATCTCAGGGGGGAGGAGGCCCTCATAGAGGCGGGTGTCCCAAAAAGATGGGCTAAGGCGGTTGCGGAACTCGCGAAGACGAGTATCAGGATCCCTAGGGCGAAGATAAGCGGCATAGTGACTGTGCAGTGTATCGGAAAGAACGGTGTCGTCAAGCTGAGGAAGGTTCTAACATCGTGGAGGGACAAGGTCAAGCTCCCCGACGGCGTAAACGTGAGGTTCTATACCATGGGGGCGCCACGCTATAAGATAGATATCGAGGCGCTGAACTTTAAGGCCGCGGAGCGCGTGCTAAAAGAGATCCTCAGGAGCATCGAGGCGGAGGCTAAGAGGGAGAAGTGTAGCTTCTCCTTCGAGAGGATAAAGAGGTGACAGGTGCTGGGGAGAGGCGGGCTTCTGAGAAAGTGCACTGTTTGCGGGCGCTACACGCTTAGGCAGGATAAATGCCCCTACTGTGGCGGCCCGGTGAGGTCGCCGCACCCGCCGAAGTTCTCCCCGGAGGATCCCTACGGAGAGTATAGGCGTAGGATGAAGCTACAGCTGTTGCTGGGGAAAAAGCCTGGGAATTAGGGGTTGTTTTCCGGATACTCTATCTTGAACACCTTGACCCAGCCGTTGGGCTCCGACACATATACTAGCTTGAAGTGCTTGAGCGGCTTGAGCTCGTAGGTTGGGCCATGGTAGCCCGGCACAGGGGAGCCGAAGATCTTCTCGAAGATGAAGAAGTACTGCTTGAAGTTCTTGGTATAGATCATCCTGTATATAGTGGCGTTAAGGGCCTTGGAGTTGTTGGCCGGGACGAGCACGTAGAACCTGTAATTAGTGTCGGGCGGCTGTATGTAGGCGTACTGGTTGGTGCCGTAGCCGTAGAGGTAGTCCGCCGGGTTGAGGCCGATCCACCTGGCCATCTGTGCGCTCTTCGCTATATCGCCGCCGTACGCTGGGTGTAGCAGCGAGAAGTACACCTCTATGCCGTTCTGGAGCGTGATCTTCTGGAGAGGCTCGAAGACCACGACGTAGGTCACGTTGAGCTCTCTGAATATGCTGAGAGCGGTCGCTTCGTCGCTCATAAAGGCCTTGGCTATCTTCTGTATCTGGCGTGTATCGAGGGTGGCGTTGTCGCACGTCGATTTGCGCTTTGAGTTCACGCTTATCCAGTAGCCGTAGTCCCACCACTCGGCCACGACGGCGTCCTCCGGCACGTTCTGTCTGATCCACTCCAGGGTCGCTATCCAGTCCATGTACTCGTAGTTGTAGCGTATCACGGGGATGGAGGAGGAGAGGATTAGTGGGGGCTGGTGCGAGTATACGGGGGCCTGGGACGCCGTTATGGACGGTGCGAACGCCAGTATGAGGAGTGCCGCGGCGAGCACTACGAGCTCCTTGCTGTACTTCCTCCTTACACGCCTGGTGTCCCATACGGCTAGTTCGACGAGCCTGTCGAATACCTCTACAAAGCCGTAGCTGGCCGCTATGGCGGCGGCTGGGGCTAGTATGAGGGTTAGCCTGGCCATCGTGCTGGCGAAGTAGAGCGCCGTGGCGAAGAATAGGGCTATGAAAAGCTTCTTAAAGTCCCTCCTGTACTCGAGGAATCCCAGGTATGCGGCGAATATGCCGAATATGATCGCGGTCTGGTAATCCCTGAAGAGCGCGGCCCACGTCGGCACGGCGTGCTCGGCGACAGTGGTTACGGCGACCGCCCTGAGGGTCGGTATAACCACCGCAAGTATCCTGCCGCTAATCCTTGCGAGGAAGCCCGTGGCTCCGAGGATCACGAAGACCGCTATGAGCCCGCCCACTATGTAGGGTAGCCTCTTCTCTATGTTCTTCTTCTTCTTCAGCGATGGCGTGAGGGTGCCGGTAAGGGTCATTATGGAGGCTATGATCGCGACGTCGGGTATTATCGAGACGACCGAGTAGAAGGCCTTGTGCGGGCCGAAACGGGGAAGAGTGGCTATGAAGAGGGTCGTTATGAGGTCGTGGATGAGGAAGGCTTTGGCAACTTTTACGTCTCCTGGGTGGAAGAGCAGCCATACGAGTGTGAGCAAGGCTATCAGGTTCCAGGGGTAGAGGTATGCACCCCATGAGAGCACCACTACGCCCATTAACAGGCCTGAGATTACTGCCTTGAGCGTAGATCCCTCCTCGGCAGCCTCGAGGAAGAAGTATATGGAGAAGAGCATGAAGGGCACGGCTATACCCTCGTGCTTCGCGCCGAAATTCGTCCTGTACATGTAGGCCCAGCTGACGCCTATTATCGCCGCCGCCAGGACGCCCACGCTGTCGCTGTGGAGTTTACGGCCGAGGAGGAATGCTGCGAACACGGCGAGAGCCGCGCCGACAGGTGGGACAAAAGCGTGCACGGTGTAGAGGCTGGTCTTTACACCTAGAGCCCTGAGGATCACGTAGAGCGTGGACGAGGTGAACGCGGCGCCGGGCTGGCTCGTGGCGCGTAGATCTCTGCCCTCGGGGTACCAGAAGAGGTAGTCCCTTGGCTTAGGGTTTTCGAGCCACCAGTGGTACCACCAGAGTATGCCTCCTAGAGGGTTGCCGTCACCGTGTTTGAGAACCTGCACCGCCAGGTAGTATTCGTAGAAGGGGTCGAACTCGTTAAGGTAGATACCCCACCTCATAGGCACCATTCTCGGTAGTAGAGCGGCCGCGAACGTTAGCGAGAGCAATACGAAGAGCACTACCTTGCGTGAACCTGCAGCCTCTAAGACCTTTAGCGGGATACGTGCAGCCTTCTCGACAGTGGTCTTCCCAGGCATGATACCACCAGCTTAAGCCACCTCATCATAGGTTCAGCCGGCTCATATATTATGCCCCTCTCTACGGCCCCGCCGCCGTCACCCTTATTTCCGGGGCGGCTCTATTATCGCTGGCCATGCCGTTTAGGGTAGTCTGCCACCACTGTGGCTACATCTTCTATAAAGGTGATAAGCCGCCCCGCCTATACGAGATATACGCCCAGGTAGGCGGCAGGTGTCCGCGATGCGGCAGGAAGATAACATGGATGCCTGTCGCGGTCACCGTGAAGAGGAAGCGGTCGACGAAGGCCTAGAGAGCCGTATATAGAGCCCCCTCAGGGCTATCTTTAATGCGTCCTGAACGTGCCGGTCGCCGCGCCCCTGGCCGGCATACTCCAGGCTACCGCCGTGCACGTCCTCGGGAACCAGGATGCACTCTATGTCGGCTCCAAGCATGTCCACGATCCTCCTGGCGAGAGGCGTCTCCCCGATAAACACGGTGACTCTACCCATCTCCCGTGCCGCGATCTTTACAGCCTCTACTATGCTCTCTACTCCTCTGGCGACGCCCTTGAATACTATGTGGTCGCCGAGTATCACCACCACCCCTGTGAAGCTGGAGCCCGGGTCTATGCCGAAGAATATCTCTCCCCCGCCGGCAATGCTTGTGTAGAGGTATAGGGAGACCAAGATACCGCCTATGTCCTCCCGGATATATCTGCAGGGTACACGTAGAGAGTCCTCGCTGGCGGCGAGGACGAAGGGCCCGCCGATCCGTCTAAGGATGCCCGATAGGAGGAGGTTCCGCTCAGGGCATTCAGCCCTAACCCTGACCTCTCTCATCGTACACACCCAGCATCTCCTCCAGTGGTATACGGTGCCTGGAGAGGGGCTCGAGATCCCTGCCGAGGACGTCGACTACAAGTTCTTCCCGCGCGCTCAGCCGTAGCATCACCACGCCGTCTACGCGGCGAAGCGTGCTATAGAAGTGCGGCCGCTCACCCCCCTCCATGGTGAGCAGGCACGTGCATCCACCCCTCGAGGCTCTCAAAAGGGTCTCCACGACGAATAATAAGAGCTGCATCGCGGCCCGCCTATTGGCAGACCACAGCGGTATGAGTAGAGCCTCGACACCGTCAACCGCCATGACACGTGGAGGAGCGTCGAGGTTCTCCAATAGGGCGGAGAGGAGGTCAGCCACATTGCTGATAGGCTTGCAGTATTCGACGCGGCCGCAGAGCAGGGAGTGTTTAGCGACGCCGAGATACAGCCTTTCTCCACGGATAATAGACGAGGCCCAGAGGGTGAACGCGGTCTTAAAACTCCCAGGTCTACCGTATACAACGTAGAGCCCGGGCCTCCTAAAAACCCTGTTGAGGCGTGTCATTTCATAGCACTCATCGCGAAGAGCATTATGAGCGCTAGCAGGAACAGCACTATCCCTCCCGCGACATACTGGTTTACATACTCACCCCGGTGCCTATGCCTCTCGGCCTCGTATATCATCCAGAGGCCGACGAAGCCGAGAAGGTACATGAGCCCCACTACGAGCATCTCTGCCGACGTCTCCATGTTGAGCGAGGGCCATACAAGCCTCGTGCCGGCCATGGGCGGCGGCCTGTGTGCGAGCACGAAGGCTAGGCCGCCTGCCACCAGCGCCGATATCACGACGAGCACTACGGCGAGGTTCCGGGGTTCAAGTATGCGCTCCACAATGGACACAGCCTTCGCGGACATGACAGGCACAGCATTTTATCCGCCTAGCGTGGAGATAAGCGTTTCCACTACGCCATGAAGGCTAGTATGGCGGTAGCCATACCCACGAGGGTTAGCCTCCTAACCCTATCTGCCGCCGAGGGCTCCGGGCGTAGCACGAGGAGGGCGGCGGAGTACAGGAAAAGAGCGTCCGTTACGCCTATGAGCACGCCGTAGACGGCGGCGTTGCCAACATAGCGGAAGCCTACCATGCTCATGAGAACTGCGGCCACCATGAAGACTGCTGAAACCATGCTGGCCGGCTTCGCGCCGTAGAGCACAGCTACCGTATCGACTCCGGCGGCTGCGTCTCCCCTGACGTCGCGTACACCCTTTGCTATCTCCCTCCCCAGGTTGGCTGTAAACGCTATGGCGGTGAACAACACTATTTTCTCCTCTAGGCGTCCGGAGACGCCGACGCCGCCGTACATGAATGCGAAGGACGTGAGGAGCGCGACAACAACATTGCCTATTATGCCCTCGTGTTTAAGCCGCCAGTTGTAGAGGAACCCCATGGCCGCCGCGAAGAGTATCATGAGGAAGGCCGCTGCCCCGAGGCTAGCCGACAGAGCCAACGCTATGGCCAAGGATAGCGCGGCGAAGACCCACGCCTCCCCCACCCCTACATCTCCCCTCACCAGGGGCCTATCCGGGCTGTTGACACGGTCCTCCTCGATATTCAATATATCATTTGTGACGAAGAGGAAGACTTCGACTAGAAACGCCGTGACAACGCCCACGACAAGTCTTCCCACATCCACATCTCCCGCGGAAACCGCGCCCGCGACAACCGCGACGCCGGTCATCAACCCATGCTCAGCCCGTGACAGGCGCCAGTACGCACGAAGTCTCTCAGCTAAGCCAGCCACGCCTCTCCCCTAACACACCATAAGCATGCCCGGAGGCATTAAAGCTAAGCTCATCCCGGCCAAGGGATATGTGGCGGCCCCGCCGGGATTCGAACCCGGGACCTCCGTGCCCCCGCGGTTGAACGCGGAGGCTCTGCGGCTTAGGAGGCCGCCGCCCTATCCGGTCCGGAGCGATATCCAGCTGGGCTACGGGGCCTGCCGGAGAATATTTGTGCGGCAAAACCTTAATAGCTTTTCTCCAAGCCAGGGGCTACATCTTGACCTCTATCTCCACCCTCACCGTGGGTGGGACACGGGTTCTCATGAGCAGCCTCATAGCCTTCTCGTCGGCCTCCATGTCTATAATCCTCTTATGTATACGGAGCTCCCAGTGGTCGAATGTCTCATATCCCTGACCACTAGGCGCCTTCCGCGTGACAACCTTAAGCTTCTTGATCGGTAGTGGTATCGGGCCCTTCATCTTTACACCTGTCCTCTGCGCTATCCTCTTTATCTCGTTGCAGACGGCGTCTAGGTCCTCGACCGAGGTGCTCACCAGCTTTATACGTACCCTTCCCGGCATGAGTATACACCGCTACCGCGTATCCGGGAAACATAGAATGGGGGTGGTAAAAACCTTTCTACCCGTTAAAGGTGAAACCCCGGGATATGAAATAGGGGGATAAAAATAGGCCCAGCCTTTTAGTAGCCCTCCGCCTTTTTGACGTCGAGCACGACGCCGGCCGCGATGGTCCTGCCAGAGTCCCTGACAGCGAACCTGCCGAGCTGCGGTATCTCGGAGTACTTCTCTATCACTATGAGCTTCCTGGGCTTGAAGCGGACAACAGCGGCGTCACCCTGCTTTATGAACTGTGGGTTCTCCTCGGCTACGGAGCCGGAGCGCGGGTCTATCTTCTGTATGAGCTCGGCGAAGGTCACGGGTGTGGTTGCCGTGTGGACGTGGAGTACCGGCGTGTAGCCGGCGGCGATCGCGGTGGGGTGGAATATCACGAAGATACGGCCGGTGAACTCCTCGGCCACGGTGGGCGGAGTGTCGAGGTGGCCGGCCACGTCACCCCTCCTGAGCTGGTCCCTGCTCACGCCTTTGACGTTGAAGCCTATGTTGTCGCCGGGCACGGCCTCCTGTATGGGCGTGTGGTGGGTCTCTATGGACTTGACCTCGCCGACGGCCTTGGGCGGGTTGAATATGACCTTGTCGCCTACGCGGAGCACGCCGGTCTCAACCCTGCCAACAGGGACGGTGCCGACACCCTTGATAGTGTAGACGTCCTGTATAGGTATCCTGAGGGGCTTGTCGATTGGCCTGGGCGGCTCCTTGAAGTTGTCGAAGGCCTCGAGCATGGTGGGGCCGTCATACCAGGGTGTGCGCTCGCTCTTCTTGGTGACGTTGTCGCCGTACCAGGCGGAGGTGGGTATGAAGGCTATCTCCTTGACGTTGTAGCCGACCATCCTGAGCAGCTTGGAGAGCACCTTCTTTACCTCCTCGTAGCGCTCCTTGCTGTAGTTGACGGTGTCCATCTTGTTTATGCAGACCATGAGCTGGTCTACGCCCATGGTCTTGGCCAGGAAGACGTGCTCCCTAGTCTGGCCGGCCGGGCTAATACCGGCCTCGAACTCGCCCTCCTTGGCGGAAACGACGAGGACCGCGGCGTCAGCCTGGCTGGCACCGGTTATCATGTTCTTGACGAAGTCCCTGTGGCCGGGGGCGTCGATGAGCGTGAAGAAGTACTTCTTGGTCTCGAACTTGTAGAAGCCGAGGTCTATCGTGAGGCCCCTCTCCCTCTCCTCCTTGAGCTTGTCGAGTACCCAGGCGTACTTCCAGGTCTCCCTGCCGAGCTTCTTAGCCTCCTCCTCGTACTGCTGTATGATCCTGGGGTCTACGGCTCCTACCTCGTAGAGGAACCGGCCCATTAGGGTGCTCTTGCCGTGGTCTACGTGTCCTATCACTATTAGGTTAAGGTGTGGCTTCTTCTCGGGCATACACCATTCACCTATCTCTCTTATGCTGTCTGAAACTAGTCTCTGATATGTTTATAAAAACTTCGGTGGCGAAACATTTCTCTTTTCGATGCCCGGGGGGATGTTATCCTCTCCGGCGCAAGCGTTGCTCGAGCATAGAGCTTATATTGGGACCGTCTTATCAGTGTCTAGGTGAACTGGAGGTGCCGCGACCATCCCTAAGGTCTAGGACCACGAAGAGGAAGGTTGTGCGTACGCCCGGTGGCCGCCACGTTGTACACATAGTCCCCAAGAGGCATGGCTACCCGAAATGCGCTATCTGCGGCAAGCCGCTACAGGGGTTCCCAAGGATGACGGCTAAGGAGGAGAGAAGGGGGCACCGGCCCCCGACGAGGGCCTACGGCGGCTACATATGTCACAGCTGTCTCCGTAGAGGGCTCAAGGCGGCTGTGAGGGCTATCCAGGCCTAGCGTCCGTGACGCCCGGGGGATACGTTTTTGCGTGGCATTTCCGTAGCGGTAAGCGGTACCCCCGGTAGCGGCAAGACCACCTACGCCCGTTTTATAGCTAGGAGGTATGGGCTCAGCTACGTCTCCAACGGCATGCTCTTTAGGGAGATGGCCAGGGAGAGAGGTATACCCTTCCTGGAGTTCCATAAACTCGCCGAGAGAGACGAGAGTATAGACCTCGAGGTCGACAGAAGGGCCTTGGAGGCCGCCAAGCGCGGCTGCGTCGTGGTGGAGGGCCACCTGGCGGCATGGGTTCTACGGGGCGTCGTGGACGTAGTTATACTCATTGATGCACCCCTGGAGGTGCGTGCGAGGAGGGTCGCCGAGCGGGACGGCAAGAGCCTCGAGGAGGCGTTGAGGGAGCTCAGGGAGAGGGAGGAGAGCAATGCGCGCCGCGCCCGCCGTTACTATAACGTGGATATACGCGACTACCGGGTGGCCGATCTCTACGTCCGTAGCTACCCCCTTGGCGTGAGGGATGTAGAGTGTGTAATTGCATCCTTCCTTGACTCGTATAGGAGGCTGAGGCCGGAGCTCTTCGAGCCCTGCGGCGATAGAGGTAGGGTTTAACTAGCCTCTAGTCTATGGCGAGGCCTGAGTGGGATTACTACGGCCAGCGTATAGCTTATATTGCCAGGGAGAGATGGTAGGTGGGCGTTGAGATATGGTAAAGGTATTCGACGTGGGAAGGCTCTGCGTCAAGGTGGCTGGCAGGGAGGCCGGGAAGAAGTGCGTGGTGGTGGACATCATAGACGACAAGTTCGTGCTCGTCACGGGCCCCAAGAGCCTTACCGGTGTTAAACGGCGCCGCGCCAATGTGAAGCACCTAGAGCCCCTCGACAAGAAGATTAGGATAAAGAAGGGGGCTAGCGATGAAGAAGTGCTTGAGGCGCTCGAAAAGGAGGGGCTCATCGACTTCATGAAGGAGGAGGTGAAGCCTCAGCTGACAGTGACCATACAGTAGCGACGTCATGGGTGGACGTAAGGGAGTAGCGGGATGACGGTGTATCTGAAGCCTCCGGAAAGGAGAGAGGTTTTTATCCTAGACGACGCTGAGACCGATCCTCGCTACGGGTGGAGGCCTGAGGAGAGGCCTGTAGACGTCTACCTTCGCTACGCCGCGATAAACCTCGACAAGCCTGTGGGCCCCTCGAGCCACGAGGTTGTCGCCTGGCTAAAGAGGATCCTCGGGATCGAGAAGATAGCGCATGCGGGGACCCTAGAGGGCTAGTGCCCGGGGAGACCCCAAGGTCTCGGGGATCCTGCCTATACTCTTGAACAAGTCGATAAAGGTACTACCAGTTGTCCTCAAGGAGGACAAGGAGTACGTGGTTGTCATGAGGCTCCACGGCGATGTCGACGATGAGCGCTTGGAGAGGGTGGTCTCGATGTTTAAGGGGCCGATCTATCAGAGGCCTCCACTACGTTCAGCCGTTAAACGTGCGATAAGGGTCAGGAGGATTTATGACATAAAGATATGGGAGCGTGACGGCAGGAACGTGTTGATGCAGGTCTGGTGTGAGGCGGGCACCTATATCAGGAAGCTATGCCACGACATTGGCGAGATACTTGGCGTCGGAGCCCATATGCAGGAGCTCCGGAGGATACGTTCAGGCAGCCTGAACGAGGATGAGCACAGGGCGACGCTCCACGACGTGGTAGACGCCTATATCTTCTGGAGGGAGCAGGGCCTCGAGGAGCCGTTGAGGAGGTACTTCATCCCCGTAGAGTACACTGTTAGACATCTACGTAAGGTATATGTTAGGGACACAGCGGTCGACGCGATATGCCACGGCGCACCACTCACAGTGCCGGGTATAGTCAGGGTAGAGGCGGGGATAAAGGTGGGAGAATATGTCGCCATAATGACCCTCAAAGGGGAGCTCGTCGCCCTTGGGAAGGCTAAGATGAGGAGCGAGCAGATACTCTCAGCCAAGAGGGGGATTGCGGTGAAGACCGACCTCGTTGTTATGGATCCGGGCACATACCCGAGGGCGTGGAGGAGCGGCTGACGCCCCGAACACCTTTGTAGCTGCTGGCGGCTTAACAACTGTTGAGGAGTATGGCGCTAAAGGAGATAGTTGTGATGCTTGGCCCAGCGGGCAGTGGTAAGACCACGCTCGCGGCGGCGCTGGGGAGGTGGATCGAGAGGAACCAGATGGTAAGGGTTGGCTACGTCAACCTCGACCCCGGTGTACGGAGGCTGCCCTATAGCCCCCATGTCGATATCAGGGACTACGTAAGGGTAGACGAGATAATGGAGAGGGAGGGGCTAGGCCCCAATGGGGCGCTGATAGCAAGCGTGGATAGGGCTGTCGCCTATAGGGACGAAATAGTGGCTGCGATGAGAAGCCTGCCATACCCCTATATCATAGTCGACACGCCGGGGCAGATGGAGCTCTTCCTCTTCAGAGAGGCCGGGCCCCTATTCATAGACTCGATGCGGGGAGCCGGCTTCCCGGTCGCCGCGCTCATCTACGATCCTAGCTCGGCTACAAAGCCGGAGGACGTGGTGGGGTTGAAGCTCTTGGCGATGATAGTGCAATTCCGGCTAGGCGTCGACGCGGTGCCCGTTCTGAACAAGGCCGACAAGCTAGCCGGGAGTAACATAGCCGAGCTGCTAGAGGATCCGTGGAGACTGAGGGAGGCTGTTGGGCGGGGCGAGGGGGTGTACGCGGAGATAGCGGAGAAGTTGCTCGAGGTGCTTGACGAATACAAGTTGGCGACCAGGATACCCCGCGTAAGCGCCCTCGAGGGCACAGGGCTGGAGGAGCTCTACGATATGCTGCACGAAATATACTGCTCCTGCGGGGACATGACCTAGGGGGCTCACTTGTCCCCCGAGAGCACTGTTTTCATTATCAGGTCTGTGGCGAGCCCGTCCTCCACGCTCTTCGCAGAGGCGCTCAGCGAGATGACCTTAGTCCTCCCGTAGCGCCCCATGCTCACCACCCTCGCATTTATGAGTCCAAGCATGTCCAGCTCGTTTATAATGTCGCTTATCCTCCTCTGCGTCACGGGCTCTATCCCGACCTTCGCCACAAGCTCTCTATACTTGTTATATATCATGCCTGTGGTAATAGTCTTCACAGGTTCCTTATCAAGCAGGTATATGGCGGCGAGTGTGAGCTTGACGTGCAGGGGCATCGTCTTTATAACATCGACAGTCAGGTTTCTCTCTATCTCGTGCCTAGCCTTCTCCACATGCTTCAGCGTGACCCTCGACGCACCCTCCCGGTCAGCTATATCGGCAGCCTTCAACAGGATATCGAGGGCTAGCCTGCAGTCGCCGTTCTGCCGCGCAGCTATGGCTGCTACGCGCTTTATGACGCCGTTCTCCAGGACGCCCTCGTTAAAGGCTTCCCGCGCCCTCCTCCTCAGTATGTCCTCGAGCTGAACCGCATTGTAGGGTGGAAACACGAGTTCCTCCTCGCCGAGGCTGCTCCTGACCCTGGCGTCCAGGAACTCCATGAACTTCAGGTCATTCGTTATCCCTATCAGTGAGACCCTGGAAACCTCTAGCTGCTCATTTATCCTAGTTAAGAAGTAGAGCACGTCGTCTCCGTGGCGCTTCACAAGGTTGTCGACCTCGTCCAGCACCACTATGAGCACTCTCTTCCTCCTCTCAAGCCCCTTCAACACGCGCTTCATAACTTCCCCGAGCGCGAGGCCGGTGAAGGGCACCCTGACGCTGATGTGCTTCGCGAGCTCGGCCAACACCCTATAGCTGGTATTATTCTGCCTACAGTTGATGTAGACATACTCTACGCGCGCCCTAGCCTTCTCCCTAAGCTTGCGTAGAACATACTTCGTCACAGCGGTCTTGCCCGTGCCTGTTAGCCCGTAGATGAATACGTTGCTCGGCCTCGAGCCTATAAGGGCTGGCGCCAGCACCTTGGCCAGTCGCGCTATCTGCTCATCCCTGTGGGGCAGCTCCTCCGGCACGTAGTCTGGGAGCAGTTTCTCGCGGTCCTTAAATATCCTCGACGCCAGGTATCTCTCGAAGATTTCCTCTACGCTAGCCATGCCTCTCCACATGATCCAATGGAAACAGTGGCTTAGATCGTATAATATCGACGCGGCGAATAGGATGAAAGTATACGCCCCGTATTACAGCTGTCGCAGCACGCCAGCTCCCCTGAAGGAACACCCAAATAAGAAATAAATACCCTCTACCGGCACCTCTACAGGGCTTAGGAGGCGGCGTAGCACGGCGCCGGGGTGCCCGAGTGGCCTAAGGGGTCGGCCTGGAGCCCTCGGCGGAAAGCCGATGTCCGTTCAGGACGCCCGGGTTCAAATCCCGGCCCCGGCGCCACAACACCTTTCGCTGCGCGGGCAAATATGTGAGTCCCGCTCCGAGTCACTCATATAGCCTGCACGCGTAGCCCTCCCTATGGGCGAGGGCGAGTGCACATACGTCACAAATTGCTCTGTAAAGAGGATACTCTTTGGGAAGCCTAAGGGGAGGGTACATTGTAGACTCGTATTGGAACTCTCAGACGGGAGGAGGATAGTCTTCAGCGAGGCCACGGTGGCGAACATAGTGAGGGCGTATGTCGGCGTGAAAACACACCCCATACGTGAAGCTGTAGAAATGAGGGTTTCACGCCTCAAGGACAGGAAGAACGGCTACGCTGAGTGCCAGCTCATCGAGACTAGGGAGGGAGAGGTTGTTTCAGAAGAAATAAAGGCTATACTGGAGCGGTGCAGCCTACAGCTATAGCGGAACACTGATCGCAGCGTCGAAAACGGCTCTGCTAGCACGGTCCACGGCGTCTCTAAGCTCCTCCGCCGTAGCCAGCTCCCATTCCTTCTTCACAAGCGTCGTGTCGCTCACAACAAGTAGTGCTCCAGACTTGAATCCCCTATACTTGGCTAGCGTGAACAGCGTGGCACATTCCATCTCTACGGCTATCGCGCCCCGCTTCCTCCAAGTCCTCACAAACTCCTCTATGTCCACGTAGAAGTAGTCACTACTGATCACGGGGCCCACCATATACCTAAGGCTGTGCCGTTGCGCCGCCTCTATGAGAGCGTTCAGAACCTCGTACTCCGGCACAGCGGCCGTACAGTCACCCGGAAAATACCACCCAATGGTGCCTCCCTCCTTGTAGCTAGCCCCCGTGGGTATAACCACATCGCCCACGTTGAGGCCGGGGACCATCGCACCACAGGTACCCATACGTATTATAAGCCTCGCGCCGAGCATCGCAAGCTCGTCGAACACTATCGAAGCCGAGCCCCCACCTATACCATGCGTCGCCACAGTGACGGGGACGCCGCGCCACTCACCCGTATATACGAGGTAGCCACGGTTCTCGTTTACAAGGCGTGCACCCTCTAGATACCCGGCAAGCTGTCTCACACGGGCTGGGTCGCCGGCAGCTACAACCCTCTCCGCAACATCGCCTCTCTCAGCCTTTATGTGCAGAGGCAGTTCCCACCACCAATATAGTATGACGGCGAAACAGCGATATCAGCCTTGCCTCCAAGAAGGGAGGAGAGAAATAGGTGGTAGCCCGGGGGGGATTCGAACCCCCGATCTCGGGGGCCAGAGCCCCGCGTGCTTGGCCGCTACACCACCGGGCTGTGCACCAGAGTGGAAGATCGTGTTATACCACTCCGGGCTCACTGGAGATTTCATGGTGCGGGGATTTTAATTTTCCGCCCCTTCATAATCTCCACTAGTTCAGCTAGTGTATCGATACTCCTAACCTTGAAGTATTTGGAGAGACCCTCTATGTATCTCTGGTAGCGGTTGTCCGCGAGTACGATTAGTGGGTTGTCCTCCTCGCTTCTCGTGGCGCGGCCTACGCACTGTAGCGTAGTGCTGAGCATGCTCGCCGACGCGTAGTCGCCCTGGAGGCCTGCCCTCCTCAGCGCTCTTTCGACTCTCCGGCTAGCGTATGGCGGCAGGAATGGGGCGCCCAGCACGACCACGGCGTCGGCCCTAATGTCCACGCCCTCCGCGAATTTTCCACGGCTGTGTAGGAGCATTATGCCTCGCCACTCCGCGGGCACGGTGCGGAGCCACTGCTCATAGTAGTCCACCGCCGCCTCCCTTAGCAGCCTGGCCGCAACCCTCCTCGTGGCGAAGGCCAGGACCCTGGGTAGCCTGAACTTGAGGGCCCTGAGCAGGCTGGCGTATTCGTCGACGTGTCTCTCGTAGTCCCTGTACCTGGTCGTGAGCCACTCCGTTATGTAGAGCGTCCTCTTCCTCGTCCAGGGGACCTCTACTACCTCGTCCACGCCCAGAAGCTGGGGGTATGGCAGTGTCGCGCTCACAAAAAGGGTGTTCGGCCTCGCCGCCACGGGGCTTAGCCTCGCGCCGCACAGCCTCCCGCTCTCCCAGTAGACCGCCTCGCTGCCCAGTACGCGGTAGACCCTGCCCGTAGCCGTCCTCCCATAGCCCTGGCCTAGGAGCCTCCTGTAAGCATTGTAGAGCCCCAACAATCTCTCCTCCTCCACGTCGAATACGCCGTCCTCCCTAGGCTCTATCTCCGCCAGCCACCTGGCCAGCCTGTCCTCGCCTATCGTCTTAAGCTCCAGCGCCGCCTCCCTCAGCATGCCCACCGCTATGCAGGACTCCTTTGGGACTAGGAGGTTATGGGCCTCGTCGTAGACCACGGCCCGGTAGAACCTGGGAGGCCTCCGATAGTAGCTCTCCACCACTATGTCCGCCTGCTCCATGGCCCGGTCCTGGAGGTAGTATGGGCACCCCTTGGCGCCTAGTAGCTCTGTCCAGGTTGTAGCGGCCACGGGCTTGGAGAAGTCTGTCTCGAGGAAGTATTTGCAGCTGAGCCTGTAGCTGCGGCAGTACTCGTGCACGTCCCCGCCAAGCCTCTCCGCCAGTGGGCACGCCCTCTCCCTCCCAGCAGCCGTGAAGCTCCTCAGCCCCAGCAGCGCCGCATCCTCCCCAACCCTAGTGCCGAGCGACAGGCTACGCACCCTCCAGACAGCGGGCAGCCTACCAGCAGCCTTTAGCGCGGCAAGCACCACAAGCGTCTTCCCAAACCCGGTCGGAGCCACAAACGCAGCACTCCCACCCCTCTCCAGAACCGAGGCAACCCTCTCAGCAGCCTCCACCTGCCCAGGCCTAGGCCTCAGCCCAGCCCTCTCAAAGAGTTCTCTAAGAGAATCGGACATGGCTCCGGAAGACTATTTATGAAAATAGATATAGGCGTGTACAACGGCGGAAAGGATATTTCGGGGATGCACGCTCAAGCATAGTGGTGGTTAATTGAGGATAAAGAGGGGGTTGAAATCCTTCTCCATGTATAAGGTTGGGAAAGACATGGAGGTATTCCTCATAGACCTCCAGCTAGCCGGTGTTGAGGTTAGAAAGTCGAACCCCCGTTACGCCAACTACTTCAAGCTGCTTTCAAAGATAGTAAACGAGTATGGATTCGGAACAAAGAATATGCATGCTATCGACTACATAGGGAGAACGCCTACCCAGAAAGGTAGAGCGACGTTCCTGCTCCGGGTCTATACCACACCCGAGAAAAAAGTGGAGTATGCGGCCATAGCGTCCTTCAGGCCGCAGCCCCTAAGAGACCTGGAGAGATTCCTCTCCTCATCCGGTTGGAAGAGGCTCTTCCATATAGGCATACTAGTCGAGCACGTCAAGTCCGCGTAGCGACGAGGCCGTAGCCCCTAATTATCCTGTCCACCCTGAAACCGCTCTCCCTGAGACGCCTAGCTACACCCTTCTGAATGTCAACACCACGCCTACTCCCAGGCGCACCGGTATAGTGGAAGAGCCTGCCGCCAGGCTTCAAGAGACTGTAAAGCTTCCTGTAGAAGGAGCCGCTGTATAGGAGCCCGGCATGTGAAAAAACAGGTGGGTCATGGATAATCCTGTCAAACCTATCTTCGATCTCGTCAACAGCGTAGTACGCGTCGCCGAGCACGACCTCAGCCTTCGCCAAGGGGGTACTATAGGGGTTATGCTCCGCTATCCATAAAACCTCCCTGCTCTTCTCTATAGTTACCACGCTGGCCCCCCTCCTGAGAGACATAACAGCCGTATAGCCAAGCCCCGTGCAGATATCCAGGACCCGGTGCCCCCGGCGGACACCGGCCAACCCGACTTTACGCCTCGCATCACGTAGAGGATCCGTGCCCACGATATTATGCATGTGCACGCCATCTATCTCCAGCGTCGGCCACACGCGTTCACCGAGATAGCGTAGCTTATAGTAGTGGCCACCACTCCTTGCCTCCACGAAGTAGCTCTCCCCCCTGCCGAGAAAAAGTAGCTTATCGGAACGTGCAAGCCTGACAGCGTCCTCTACATCCAGACTGTACTCCTCCCCGCCATACGCAAGCAGAACACCCCCCTCTCCATAGGTGGCACGCGCCACCGCCTCCCCAAGGTTCACCGGGACATCAGATCTGCCTTCAAGGATCTCGCCAGCCGACTTGGGGGTGAGAATGAGTCCTCGGCGAGGAGAAAAAATATACAGCATAGCCGCCTACACGTCCGAGAGTACGTTAAGCGCCTCTTCGAGCAGGTTCTTCACGCGCCTCAGCTTCTCCTCGAGCTCCCTAGCGTCTACAGCCTCTCTCTCAGCTAGCACCCTTGGGAGATCGACGCGAACCCCCTCCTTGAGGAATCTCTCATATGTTTCTCTAACCAGCCTACCGGCCTCCGTCTTACCCTGCAGGTGACGCCGTATCGTGGCCTCGCTCCTACCGAGATCCTCGGCTATCTCGGAGATACTCATGCCGGCCTTATACCTCGCCAGGGCTCCAGCAGCCACCGCAAGCGAGTCTATCCACGTAAGCCTCTCCGTACTCTCCCTGATCTTCTCCAAAACATCCTCCCTGAGTAGCGTAGCAACCATTAATGCGGCCTCCAGTCTGTGTATATCCTCCCTAGATACAGGGTTTAACGGTATCTCGAGCTCCGGCATATCATCCCACCTTTATCTCCTCTACTCTATACGTGCCCCTATAGATCTTAAACACCTTGTCCGGATATATGATAATCCCCCTATCCGTGATCTCGAACGGATGCCTCCGCATGCTGTGGCTAGTGCCACGCATCTTCCACACGATCATACTCCTCTTAAGCTCCCCCTCTATCTCGTCGAGGTCGAGACGTATAATCCCATCAGCAGCATGCTCCACGCCAGGGCCCCCGAAGCCCCTCTCACCGACGCTAATCTGCGACACAAGTATCGAAGTACAGCCGAGGCCCGCGAGAACCCGTTTAAGCCTCATGACCACGCCACGCGCCATGGCAGGCTTCGTAATATAGAGCGTAGTCACAGAGTCTATTACGACACGCTTCGCGCCAAGATCCTTCACAGCCTGCCGTAGGACGTCGATAAAGCTGGGCAGGTCGTCCAGATCCCGCACCACATACCTCTCACGCTTAGCCGCCTCGCCTATACCCCCCGTGAAGGCGTCCACGATGGCGAAAAGCCCCCGCTCCTCATAGGGCCTAGGATCCCAGCCGAACTGGCTCATGTTTATCCTAACCTGTACCGGGTGCTCCTCAAGCGCAACCAGCACGCCGGGCTCCCCCTGCGTGAGCCCATAGTAGAGGAACTGCTGGCCGAAGATCGACTTCCCAGTACCCGGGCCTCCGGAGAGAAGCACCACGTTACGGGCGGGTATCCCGCCATGGAGGATCTCATCAAGACCCGGTATGCCCGACTTCACGCGCTTAACCAAGCTTCCACCCATTATTATAAAGAGATTTCTAAAATATATAGATTAGGAGTATCCCGTAAAATAAGACAAAATAACGTCTCCCACGGAAAAAGCACAGTATTTATAATACACCATGCCAGAGAAAGTTATGGCGCGGGGGTGCCCGAGCTAGGTCAAAGGCATCCGAGCTGCGCCGACCAGAGGGGGCGGACTGAGGCTCCGCTGGCGATGGCCTGCCCGGGTTCGAATCCCGGCCCCCGCACCACTTCCTCCGTTGTCTTTTAGACCGAGTATCTGGGCGATTTCCGTGAGCCTGGCCTCGGCCTCCATTAGCGTCCCGAGTGGCCTGTCGAAGATGGCTTCTAGGAGAAGATAGATTTTTTCCTCTCTGTCCCAGAGCAGTTTTACCGTGGCGTGCCACTCTATGAGATTTAGGGTTACCCAGCCCTCTAGGCCTACCTCTCCATTAAAGTGGAAGGCTAGGAGGTTTGGTGGAGGCCCTGTGAAGGCTCCCCGCCGTATAATGGTTCTCACGCCCGAGGCACGTGTCTCCCCCAGCTTCACGCACCCGATGGCTGCCCCCTGCTCTATCTTCTCCACGCGGCAGTCGTCCCTGCCCGGTAGCCTGGAGAGGGGCTTGCACGTGGGCTGGAGCTCTATATAGGCTACTACCTCGTAGAGCGTGTCTCCCCTCTCTATGTGCTCGTAGCACTCGGCGACCACTTTTCCGTCGAACATGTACAGCGCCCAGTTTGTCCGGAGGATGTGGAGCTTCTCGTCTCCGGTGTCTATGGGCTCTCTCAGGAGGATTTCGTCGAACAGGCCCATTAAGGGCACCGTAATTTACTCTTGGGACATTATATAACGGCGGCCGGGGATAATCTTTTAACGAGAGGGCCTTAGTTCAATATGCGGTGGGCCCGTAGTCTAGTGGAAGGATGCCCCGGGGAGGGGCCTTAGGCCGCCCTTACACGGGAGATGGTGGCGGGGTTCGACCCCTAGGATCGGCGGTGGCCCCGGGTTCGAGTCCCGGCGGGCCCACCACTACTCTTCAGGTATGTATTTCTTGATCTCGCGCCAGCCTTCGACGCGCGTGTAGACTCCTAGGGCTATATGGCAGGATTCCACAGCCTCAACCCATTTCGCGGCGTAGCCGTCGAGGGTTATGGCGCAGGGGTTCTCTGCTGGCTGCCTGACCCTTCCATCTCCCAGTAGGAATGCCTGGTCAGCCCCCCAGAGCAGGCTTCCAAGGATGTCGTCCGTGTAGGTGTCCCCGATCATAGTGTAGTGGTGTGCTGGCGCCCGCTTCGCGGCCTCAGCGAAGATCGGCCTATGGGGTTTTATCACCGGCGCCCAGTAGATTCTCACCCGGTCTGGGGTCACGACGCTAGTGAAGTACCTGGATAGCCCGGTCTCGGCGAGCGGGGGCTCGATGTACTTTGAGAGGCCGTTGGATACGATGACGAGCTGGACGCCTGCCTCCACGGCTTCCTCGAGCGTGTCCTTGACGCCTGGGAGGAGTGTTATCCCTCCTAACCCCTCCTCGATGCCGTGCTCGAATATCCTTAGTGTGGCTCCGCGGGGTAGGCCATGTCTCTCGGCGACACGGATAGCTATGGTGTGCCAGTCATAGGCGTCCAGGTACCTGCCTTCTTTCAGCAGTGCGCGGTGCAGCTCGTAGTACTCGCCCAGGCCCTGGAGCCCGAGGTGCTCCGCTAGGAGAAGTAGTGCCTCGCGGACAGGGCTGTGATGCCAGAGTGTTCCGTCCGCGTCTATGAACCATGTATGCTTCAACCAGCGTCACCCCTGTGCGCGGGAAAACTTAGTATAGGGGGCAGTATTATACTTGGCCTGATGATGGCTGAACTCCCCGCCTGACCCAGAGGAGGGGATGAGGAGGTTTCTGGTAGCTGAGCTGTATTGGAGAAAAGGGGGATACCCCTTACTGCTCTCTGGGCACCCAGAGTATGCCTAGGAACTCGAGCTCGATGTTCCTCCTGGAGGGCTTAACGGTTATCTCCCGTATCTCGCTTCCGGCGTCGAGCTTCTCTGCAAGCGCGTCTAGCGCCCTCCTTTTCTCCTCCTCCAGCCTCTTATACTCCTCGTAGAGTGATTTCAGCTCGGCCTCGTACTTCCTCAGCGTGGCTTCCTTGGAGGCTATGCGCCTGCGCAGGCTCTGTACGCGTGACGCCTTTGTGAGTACAGAGCTGATGCGTGTTAGTGACGCGAGCGCCGATACGCCAGCTATGCCTAGCTCTGCCTTCATGTTCCCTATCTCGCCCTTAATTCTCTCTATCTGGGCCTTTTTGCTCTCGATCCTACGGTTCAGCCTCTCGAGCTTGGCGTCGTACTTTGAGGCCACCTTGTCTCTCTCCTCTCTAAGCCTTTCCATGAGGATTCCCTGCAGGCGTGCCTTGAACTCCTCTAGGCTTTCACCGGGCCTGCTGTATACCTTGAGCCGGGGGTGGTAGTATATGGTCAGTTTGGCCCGGTCGAGGATGTAGCGTGTGAACGCCGACTTTGCACGGGTGTATGCTGTCTTCTTGGCGTAGTACTCGGGGAGGTTCTCAAAGTAGGCTTTGCTGGGCGGGCTGTGCCGTGCACCCTCAAGCGGGTTCTCGGGGAGGCCGAAGCGCCCCGGCTCGTCGAACACCGGCCTACCCTTCTCCACGGGCTCCGACGCCCCTGCAACCCTGATCTCCGCGTCTATAGGCGGTCGTGTCTTCGAGATATAGACTGTCGCCTGGCCGTAGAGTAGCGCCCTGTACACGGCTCCGGGCTCTGCGGGTAGGAATGCCTGGTCGAACCCCTCATAGATCATGGGGGGCGACTGCAGTAGTCCCCCCGCCTCCTCCTCGCCGACGCCGCTGTCTGCACGCCCTATTTCCGTTTCCGCGACGCGTGGCTTGGGGAGCCTGGCTATCTCGGAGAGTGTCATTGGGCCGCGGAGATACGTCATGGCCCATCTGGTCTTGTACAGGATAAGCTCTCTCTCCTTGACGTCCTTTACAAGGAATACCCTCTTTGGCAGCCTGGGTATTATGGTCCTAGCCTGTGCCCCACTCCCGGTGGCTATGCGGAGCCCCTCCGAGACCCTCTCTATGTCGTTCTCCGTCTGGAGTCGACCTATCATCCAGACGCCTGCGTTCGTGAGCACCTTATAGTCTATGTCGACCGGGTTCTGCGTCGCGAGCACAACGCCTACGCCGAATGCGCGTGCCTGCTTAGTAAGGAGAAGTAGCAGCCTCTTGCTTGGAGGGTTTGAAGGGTGTGGGGGTATGAAGCCGTAGACTTCGTCGAAGTAGAGTAGCGCCCGCAGCTCGTCGCTGCCGCCCTTCTGGAACATCCACGTGTAGAGCGCCTGGAGGATCATTGTGACGGCGAACATCTTCATCTCCTCGCCTAGGTGCGCCAGGTATACCACCACTGCTCTAGGCCTGCCGTCCTCGGTCCAGAGGAGCTTTTCCATGTCTAGGGGCATGCCCTTTAGCCAGTCTTCAAAGCCGGGTGAGGCTATGACCCTGTTAAGCTCGACGGCGAGCCGCCTGCGCCTCTTCTCAGGCAGCACCATGTCGAGATCCAGCACGCCTATCTTGTCGAACGGCGGCTGCAGGATGTAGCGTATAATGTCTTGCAGGCTCAGCTTTTCGCCGCGCCGCCACGCCCAGAGCAGCAGGTTTGAAAGGAAGACCTCCTCGTCTCCCCCCTCCTCCATCCCGGTCAGCCTTATCAGCGCGGCAGCCGTGTTTCTGGCGCGCTCCTCGAGTACGTCGTCGGAGGCGCCGGGCAGGGGGTTAAGCCCCTCGAGTATGGATATGGGGGTTCCCGCGTCGCTCCCGGGTGTGAGTACTAGCACCTCGCTCTTCTCCGAGAGTTCGCGGAGCCTCTCCGGGGTGATGCCGGAGCCCTCCAGGCCTTTCCTCCACATCTCGGCAACCTTCCTGGCATACTCGTCGAGGCTCATGCCCTTGGACGCGGCCGCCGCGGGGTCTATCCACTCCTTAAAGTCCTCTGGGCTGAGACTCGGGAAGCGGAGTGCGAGGTTCGCGAGGTCGCCCTTAGGGTCTATGGCGAGCACGGGTATACCCCTTAGAAGGAGCTCTTCGATGAGCACTATCGCGGCGCCGGTCTTCCCGCTGCCGGTCATCCCTATGATTACTCCATGTGTCGTGAGGTGCGAGGGTTTCAGCAGGTATTTCTCCTCGGTTGTCTTCATGGTGTCCCTGTCGACCTTAAACCCTAGGAACAGCTTCCCGCCAGGCATTATACAATTAACGGTGCTGGAGGATATATACCTGAAGCCCCGTCAAGGAGGGGCGGCGTCCCATCACCTCCTTGTCTTCACGTGGTCTGAAATCAACGCCTTCTTCATCCGCCGCCCCGCGGTGATACAGGGGCGTGCTAGGATATTATTATCGGTCTCGCCTCGACGAGCGCCTGCACCAGCTTCCTCCTGGCGTTATAGAGTATCCTCCAGTATGTGCCCCGCGACACTCCCATCCTCTTGGCGGCCTCCTCCTGTGTGAGGCCCAGGTAGTATGACAGCCTCAGGGCCTCATACTCGTCATGGGCGAGGTAGATAGGGTCGCCCTTGAGGGGAGCCCCTGGGGGGAGCGGGGCGAGGATGAACCTTGGAGGCGGGGCCTCGATCCTCCTAGGCTTCGGGGGCCTGCCCCGCCTCCCCCTTCTCCACTGCCACGTCATAGCTAAGAATAGTATTTCCGCGGATCCGTAAAAATAGGCTTACTTCTCGACTATTATGGCGGGCCGGGCGGGTAGCGCGAGGCTTGCCTTGGGGTGATCTACCTCCTCCTCACGCCTGATTTCTACGGCTACGCCAAGTACTTTCTCGTAGAAGCCGCGTGCCTCTCTAAGAGCGGTCTCTTCGACGGCTGGGTCTATGAGGAACTGGAGTGGCCGCGGGTTCTTCGAGAGAACCTGTATGAGGCGGCCAGCCCTGCCCCTCATCCCCTCCGGGAGTCTTCTTATGGCGTTCCTCAACGCTTCTCTCAGGCTTCTTCCATTCTTTACCTCCGCGGCGACGTGGCCGACGAACTCGTATTTCCACCTGGCTGGCAGGACGAGCACTATGCGCTTCACGTTGCCCTTCATGAGGTTCAGGATACCCCTCATGTCTTCGAGCACAAGCCTCACTATGTCCTCCGCCTTCTCGAGCTCCGGCTTTATGGCTTCTTCAGAGGCTCTTGGCCAGTCTGCGAAGGCTATGTATCCCTCCTTCCCCATCAGCCTCCACGCCTCCTCGGCGGTGTGCGGCGTTATCGGCGCCATGATGAGGGTCTGGACCTCTATGAACTCCTGTAGGAGCCTCCTGTTGGGTGTTCCCCGCCGCTTGATGTACCACCTGTAAGCGTTCTGGAGCTCGAAGAATCCCTCAACCACCACGTTCTTGGTGTTCAGCTGTTCGATTTCCGCGGTGACCCGTTTTATAGTCCTATGGATCGTGCTGCGGAACCAGTCGTCTATGAGCCGCCATTCATCATCGCCTCTGCCATAGTTTTCCGCAACGAAGTCCAGCCAGTTTGCGAGCAGCGATACAGCCCTCGCAGCAAGCTCCGGCTCAAAGTTTCCATCGTCTACGCCGCTGTTACCGGCGTATGCTTCGGCGAACCTTGTGGCGTCTGCACCCCACCTAGCGAGCGCCTGGCGGAGCAGGATGAAGTTGCCCTTGTGCTTGCTCATCTTCTCGCCGCCAACCATTATCCAGCCGTTTATGCCTATACCCCTAGGCCAGTGCTCCTCGGGGAAGATCGCCGTGTGGTGGAATATGAAGAATGTGAGATGGTTCTGCATGAGGTCCTTGCCGGAGACCCTGAGGTCCACGGGGTACCAGTAGAGGAACTCCCTCCTCATCTCCAATAATAGTTCCTCGTCTATCCCGTTCTCGCGGGCGACTTTTTCCGGGTCACCTTTGCCGTGGAAGACGTAGTCGAACAGGCTCCGCCTCAGCTTTCCCCAGTCTATCCCATACCTCTCCGGGTGTTGCAGGTACTTGGCTATCGTATAGTAGGCCATGTATATCGTGGAGTCGCTCAGGCTCTCGAGCACCCACTCCGGATCCCAGGGTAGCGGTGTGCCGAGCTCATGTTGATGTGTGCACGCCCAGTCCTTGTACCAGTCTATTATGGAGTGAAAGTTCTGCCTTATACTCTCGGGGATGAACCGCATCCTGTCGACGCAGCGATGAGCCTTCGCCTTCCACGCCGGGTCACTGTACCGGAGGAACCACTGGTTTTCCACTATCTTGACGTGCGTCCTAGCGCCGCAGCGGCAGTAGACGGGCGTGGGGAGGGTGTAGTGCCTCACGGCGTAGCCCTCCTCCACTAGGTACTCCACTATCTCATCTTTCACCTCCGCTACTGTCCGGCCGCCCCACCGGTCGCCGTATACATCTCTTCTAAGCCTGCCCTTATGGTACTCCTTCGTGTATATCTCCTTCGTAGCCTTCTCGAGCTTCTCCTCCTCGAGCTGGCTCCTCACACCCAGGCTCTCCACGGCGTCCCTGGCCGGCATCTCACTGTAGCCCTCCAGCTCTATGAGGGGGACTGGGCGTAGGGTGTCGAGTATGGATGGGTCTACGCCGTACCTGTCCAGCAGGTACGCGTCGCGCCGTAGATCCTCCAGTGCAGCATAGTCGTAGGGCGCGTGCGCCGGAACAGACATGACCACTCCGGTCCCCATCTCCGGGTCTACGAAGCTCGCGGGGAGTACGGGTACGCGCCACCCTGTAACCGGGTTTGTGGCGAATCTCCCTATGAGGTCTGCGCCCTTTATCTCGCCGACCACCTTGACATCGTGTTTCTGGTCGGCCAGCTCCTCGAGGCCGTATCTGCCTAGAACCCATTTTTCCCCGTCGACCTCCGCTATAACGTATTTCGCCTCGGGGTTCACCCAGATGTTTATGGCGCCGTAAACCGTCTCCGGCCTGTACGTCGTGCAGGGGTACACTAGGCCGTCCTCGCCGCGGAACTTGATTATCACGACTTCCTCCGGGCTTATGCCGGCGTACTCGTCCGGCCTGTCGTGGTCGCCGACCACCTTATGCTCCTTCGGGCACCATACGACCGGGTGGCTTCCCTGGGTCACGTATCCGCGTTCGCGGAGCACGAGGTACTGCCACTGTATGAAACTGTTGTAGGGCGGGTTCAGGTATGTTGTATGGAACTCGCGGCGCCAGTCTATGCTGAGGCCGTAGCGCTGGAAGTCCTCTCTGAATCCTTTGCTGAAAAACTTCACCCAGTACTCGGGGTCCTTGAACTTGGGGATCTCCTCCTCCGGTATACCCATCATGCGTAGCGTGCGGATCTGCTTCTCGTCCCCCTCCCTTATCCTGAGGGCGGCGGCCACTATGGGGCCTCCGGTCGCGTGCCACCCCTGGGGGAAGAGCACGTTGTAGCCGCGCATCCTCTTGTAGCGTGCCATTATGTCTACCCGGAGAACGGTGTATGCTGAGCCCAGGTGTGGGAACGCGTTGATGTAGGGGTAGGGGAAGGTTATGAAGAACTTCTCCCTGGAGGGATCGGGGTCAGCCTCGAAAACCCGGTCTTCGCGCCAGCGCCTCTGCCACTTCTCCTCTACGCTTAGTATCCTCTTAAGCTTCTCCGGATCTGCCTCCGGTAGCGCCTGCCCAGCAGGCTGTTCATTAGCAATAACTACCACCTCTAACTGGAAGAACAGGATATCACTTATCTTTTACCATCCACGACAACATCTAGCACGTCGTAGATCTCCCCCCTCCTAACCATCATCTCGTAGACACGCCACACTCTCTTCTCGGTGACTAGGCCCGCGTAGAAGCCCATCTCCTCGAGCCTCACAACCACCTCGCCGTAGAGCTCGGCTGGGTGTATGAGCGGGTTCTCCGCTAGCACCCTCGCGATGGCCTCGCCGATATCCCTGTTACGCGGGTAGGGCTTCTTCATAGCTCAGCCTCAGTGCTACTCATAACGACTACTGCCGCCACATGGCTACATACCCCGAAGCTCCGGCGCCAGCCATAGCGCCTGGCGTAGCAGTCACAGTACCATCCAGTCCTGGTGCGTACGACGTTGTAGTGTGGGTAGCTGTCACCCAGCCTCTTTATCCCGGGGAGCCTCCAGGCATATGGGGCAACCCTCCTAGCGCCCAGTAGGCAGCGGGTCAGCACCCTGAAATACCACGACTCTCTCCTGTCGGGGAAGATGCGCCTGGCGGTCTCCAGCAGCCTCATGGCCTGGGGGTCGCCGCGGCCCTTTAGTGCGAGGCGGGCCCTCCTCATGGCATCCCTTACTTCCTCCTCACCGGGCCTATCCATGGCCTACATCCTCTCGGGGGGCTCTATGCCTAGCAGGCCCAGCCCGTTTCTCAGGACGGTGGCTATCGAGTCGACAAGTGCTAGGCGTACAGCCCGTTTCTCGGTAGTCGGCGCCCTTAACACGGGATATTTCTCGTAGAACCTATTGAACTCCATTGCCAGCTGGTTGAGGTAGGTGGTCACGAGGTCCGGCCTGAGCTGGTCGGCGGCAGCCACAACCCTTGCCGGGTACTCGCCTAGCAGCAACACGAGTTTTTTCTCCTCCTCGCCGAGGGCTTCAGGCAGTATGCGCGGCTCATAGCCCTTCTCTGAGGCCTTGCGCATTATGCTTCTAGCCCTGACATAGGCGTACTGGACGAAGGGGCCGCTGTTCTGCTCGAAGTCGAGCACGCGCTCCCAACGGAAGACTATCGGCTTCTGCGGAGACACGTTGAGGAAGAAGAATTTGAGGGCGCCGACACCTATCTTCACGGCGTCCTCCGGATGCCCTATCCCCCTCCTCTCTATCTCGGCCCTGGCGCGCGCTACGGCCTCGCCTATTATGTCGTCAGCCGCGACGTACTCTCCCCTCCTCCCAGACATCTTCCTTCCAGGCAGGTTTACCAGCTCATACGCGTAGTGTATCAGCCTATAACCTATATCGCGGTAGCCGAGAGCGTAGAGGGCGAGCCTCAACTGGGCCTGCGCGAGCGACTGCTGTATTGCTATCACGTTTATCGCCTTGTCGGCCCGTGACAGCTTCCAGATGGAGTACGCTATATCCCTAGTCGTATAGAGCGTGGTGCCGTCAGACCTGACAAGGGTCATCGGAGTCACCTGAAAGCCCTCGGGTATAGCCGTCCTCCTCCTGACCTCCGGATCCTCCGCAAGCCTGTCGGCGCGGAACACGAGGGCCCCCTCCCTGTACTCTACGAGCCCTGTTTCACGTAGCCGCCTGATCACGTCATCCACTGCCCCACTCCATACAGTTATCTCGCTCTCCCAGTCCCAGCTATCGAACTCTATCCCCAGCATGCCCAGCGTCTCCCGGAAGCCTTCGAGCCCCCTCTCAACCATGTCCCTAACAATCCTGACAGCCCAGTCCTCCCGCCTCTCATACGCCCTGTTGAGTCTCCTTATCTCCTCCTCCACCTCCCTCCACCTGCCCTTCACCTCTCTGAGTATCCGATCCACAAGCTGCGGCCTCCTCTCCATGTACTCCCTGAGCTTCGCGGCGATCGAGGATATCCTCTCGTTTACCCTGGCTAGCTCGCTGCCGCTGAGCTTCGACGCGGACTCCTTAAGCCTCTCAAGCTCCAGGAGGAGGTTTATGACCACGTATATGTCGCCTATAAAGTGGTCCGGCTTCCCGCTGGCCAGGTCCCCGGCTATACGGTAGCCGTAGGCTGCGTACGCGACCTGGAGGCCGACGTCGTCGATATAGAAGTGTCTCTTGACGCTGTGGCCCCTCGCCCGCAATAGTCTCGCGAGAGAATCGCCGAGTATGGAGTTTCTGAGGTGTCCCACGTGGAGGGGGTGTATGGGGTTTGCGCTGGTGTGCTCGACTATTATCTTCTCCACCGACTCGGCCTTCACCTCTCCGTACGCCGGGCCGAGATCGCGTATACTCTCCAGCACTATTCTCCCATACTCGTTGACGTCGACCTCCAGGTTGACATAGCCCCCTGAGACCCAGAGCCTCCTGAAGGGGCTTGGCGGCTCGGTCCCCTCCAGGATTCCGCTTAGCTCGGGGAGAGGGATCCCCGTCTTCTTGGCCAGCCTAAAGAGGAGTATACTTAGGTCGCCGTGTTTCTCACCTGACCTGGCGACGAGGTCCTCGGGGCCAGCCTCCACCCCCCTACTCTTTAACGTGTAGATTATGGCGTCCCTGGCCCTATCGAGGAGCAGCTGCTGCGGGTTCTCCACACTCATAGCGCCTCACTAATGGCTTACACCGGTGCGTTTAGGTTTTATGTAGCACGGGATTGCTAGATAGAGTAGTCATGGAGGATCTAAGCCTGCTCACGGAGGTCTTCGAGGACAGGAAGGCTTGGCTGCTGCTCGCCGCCTCCCTCGCATCAGTATCTATGTCGGCTCTGCTGAGGCTCGCTGGCTCATACCTGTTGGGCAACAATGTCCTCTGGATAGAGGGTCTCCACGCGCTGCTCGACACGGCGCTCTCCCTCTTCATCGTGGTGCCGGTGATCCTCGTGAGAAGCAGGGTCGGCGAGAAATACCCGTATGGTCTCTACAAGCTCGAGGATCTCGTGGCCATAGTCCTAGCCATGATAATACTCTTCACCCTGTTCCTGGATCTAGGCGAACTCTTCAGCCCGCCGGTGGAGGCCAGCTCCGCGACAGCACTCGTTCAGGCGGCAAGCCTGCCCTTCCTAGCGGTCTCCGCGTGGTTTAAGCGCGAGGCGGGGCGTAGGCTGCGTTCCCCCTCTCTGGTTGCGGATGCGAGCCACGTCCTAGTAGACGTAGTGGAGGGTGGGAGTGTCCTAGCGGGCCTCGCACTATATCTCTACCTAGGCGCCCCGTGGGTGTACACGGTGACAGTAGCTATAGCATTGCTCGGCCTTCTCGTGGCGGCATATGAGGCGGGCCACGAGTCGGTGGCCGCTATACTCGATCTGCCCAAGGATAAGGAGACTCTGGCCAGGATAAGGAGGGCTGTGGAGGGCGCACTGGGGGGCGAGGGGTCAGTATCGGGGGTTAAGGCGAGGTGGGCGGGGCCGGTGATCTTCGTCGAGGTTCTCCTAAACCTCCACCCGCTCTTCACCATAGAGGAGGCCAGCCTCGTTGCTAAGAGGGTGAGGGACGCCATAGTGGCCAGCGTAGAGGGCGTAAGGGACGTGGCTGTGAGGATAGAGCCCGCGAGGAGGACCGACATGGTTGTCGCGGTGCCGGTTATGGAGAAGGATCCGGAGGCCGCGCCCGCCTACCACTTCGGCAAGGCCCGCTTCATGCTCGTGGCCGAGATAAAGAAGGGGGAGGTGGCTTCAACACGCTTCATCGAGAACCCTGCCTACGTGGAGAAGGGGGGTAGGGGGGAGGTGCTTAGAGGCGCGCGGGCGGCGGAGAGCCTGTATAAGCGGGGGGTAACCGACATAGTGGTGTGTAATATAGGCGAGATAGCGTTCTCGCTGCTTCTCAGGCACCACATAGTCGTCTGGCGTGGTAGGTGCGGGCTTCCGGCGCGCGACAACGTCAGGCTACTCCTCGAGGGCGTGCTCGAGGTGATGAGGGAGCCCACCAGGGAGGAGAGCTGGGAGAGATAGCGTGTGGGGGTGGGCGGGCCCTGGCCGGAGTGCGGCCCCGCGGAGGGGTGGCCGCCGCGCTAGCCAATCTACGCCACGGGCCCCAGAATAGGGGTGAGGCGCAGGATATATTCTGTTTGGTTCCCCCGGATGGGGCGGCGGTGGGGTAGGAAATATCTCTACGAGCCTGCTAATCTATCAACAATATGGCGGATAAACGTGGCAATAGCGTGGTGGTTGTGGCGCATTGCCTGCTGAACCAGAACAGCGTTGTGAGGGGTCTGGCGGCGGCCCCCGGCGTCTTCAGGGAGTTGCTGGAGGTCATCGCGGAGAAGGGGTATGGCGTGGTACAGCTCCCGTGCCCGGAGACGAGCTATGCTGGTCTAGACAGGTGGTGGCAGAGCGTCGAGCAGTACGACAACCCGGGCTTTAGAAACCATTGCCGGAGGCTCGCATTGGAGGTGGCCGACTACCTCGACTCCCTCAGGGAGGGCGGCGTTAGGGTGGCTGCGCTTATAGGCGTCAGGGGTAGCCCATCCTGCGGGGTCTTCGAGACCTACTCTGCGAGGTGGGGCGGCAACCCCGCTGAGGCGGAGCCGGGCAAGAGGGTTAGGGGACGCGGGGTCTTCATGAGGATACTTATAGAGGAGCTGGAGAGGAGGGGGTACGACTTGAAGCTACTGGAGTTCGATACGGGCGACCCCTCGGCTAGCGCCGAGGAGCTCAGGGGTGAGCTATAGTGAGGCTGCTAAGTGTCGGCGACCTAAACCTCGATATAATATTCTATGTGGACGGGCTCCCCAGGGAGGGGGGAGAGGCCCTGGCCCCCAGGATGGAGTACAGCCCGGGGGGCGCCGCTGCAAACCTTGCGGTGGCGTTTTCGAGGCTAGGCGGCGAAGCATGGTTCATGGGCTCTGTCGGGAGGGACTTCATTGGCGAATGGCTTCGCGGTAGGCTTAGGGAGGAAGGTGTGAGGGACGACCTTGTCGCGTCGAGATGCGACTTTGCCTCTGGGACAATGTGTATTGTGTCCACGCCACGTGACAGGACGATAATAGGCCACCGGGGCGCCAATGAGAAGCTGCCTCCCCCGGCCTCGCTTAGCGGGTTGGGCTTCGACGCGGTGTTCATCAGCGGCTACTCGTTTCTCGGGTGCAACAGGGATCGCTCAGTGGAGATAGCCTCTATGTACTCGCGTAGCGGTGTACCCGTATACATAGACGTTAGCGGAGTGTTCGCCGGGGAAGCTAGGAGTGTACTAGGCGGGATGGGTGTGAGGCTTAGGGCGTTGCTGATGAACGAGATGGAGGCGGAGGCCTTCTTCGGCGGCGAGCCGCGAGCGGTGGAGTATGCAGAGGAGGTGGTGGTGAAGCTGGGGCCGTGGGGCGCCGCTCTCTATAGGCGGCACGGTGACCCCCTCGAGGTGGAGGGTTTCCGGGTGGAGGTGGTGGACACTACGGGTGCTGGAGACGTGTTCGACGCGGCGTATATATGGGCTAGTCTCAGGGGCCTCGACTACCGCGAGAGGCTGTTGTTCGCTAACGCTGCTGCGGCATTGAAGGTCACTAGGCGTGGAGGGTGGGGGTCGCCGACGCTCGCCGAGGTTCAGTCCTTCCTAAGGGAGAGGGGCGTGGAGATTAGGCTCTAACATATTTACGCCTATACCGTATATTTCTCCTGATGGACCCCGAAGAGTTTGAGGTGAGATGGGCTAGGCGCTTCTACTCTAAGAGACTGAGAAACCTAACCGAGATGTTCGGAGTGCCAAAGCCGATAATCGGAATGGTCCACGTCCCCCCCTTGCCGGGGGCCCCGGCCTATGAGGGGGAGGACATGGAGGAGATAATAGACTTCGCCCTGAGGGACGCGCACGTGCTCGTAGAGAACGGCGTGGACGGGCTTATCGTGGAGAACATGTGGGATCTGCCATACTATGCGGCTGAGCGCGTGCCGCCGTGGGAGATAGCCGCGCTGGCGGTTGTTACGCGCGAGGTCGTGAAGGAGTTCGAGGTGCCCGTGGGGGTGAACATAGTGCATAACGGCTACCTGGGCGAGATATCTATAGCCAAGGCTGCCGGGGCCAACTTTATACGCGTATGTATACACGCTGGGATGCAGGTATGGGATACAGGGGATCTCGACAGGGGGCATCCGGCGGATCTCCTGAGGATACGGAAGATGCTTTACGCTGAGGACGTGAAGCTTTTCGCCGATGTCATGAAGAAGCACGCTGTAATGTTCCCGGGGATAGACGTTAGAACCCATACGGAGTGGACCGACTTCTACATGGCCGACGCCCTTATAGTGACGGGTACTATGACCGGGAAGCCGCCGACGGTGGAGGATGTAAAGGTTGTGAAGGAGACGGCGCCGGAGCGGCCTGTACTGATAGGCAGCGGGAGCAACCCGGATAACATTAAGGAGTTTCTGAGGTATGCGGATGGCGCGATAGTGGGCACCTACTTCAAGGTCAACGGTGTAGCGCAGAACCCTGTTGACCCTGATAGGGTTAAGAGGTTTATGGAGGCTGTAAACGAGGTGAGGTGGCAGAAATGAGTGGCGGCGTGAAGAAGCTTGTCTCGGCCGCACGCCCCGAGACGGAGAGTGGGCTGCAGTATCATATACAATGTAAACCCGGCGACGTGGCACCCTACGTGCTGCTACCCGGCGACCCGGACCGCTCTGAGCGTATAGCCAAGCTGTGGGATGAGTGGCGCTTCGTCGCCAGGCACCGAGAGTACGTCACGTATACCGGGAAGTACAAGGGGGCGCCCATCTCTGTCACGTCAACGGGTATAGGCAGCCCTGCAGCCGCCATAGCCGTCGAGGAGCTGTTGCGTGTGGGCGCCCATACCTTCATAAGAGTGGGCACGACCGGCGCTATACAGCCGGACATAAAGGTAGGGGACGTGATTATAACCACCGCCTCCGTCAGGATGGAGGGCACCTCAAAGCAGTATGTCCGGGTCGAATACCCGGCGGTTGCAAGCTACGAGGTGGTAATGGCTCTCGTGGAGGCAGCGGAGCGGCTCGGCGTGCGCTACCACGTGGGTATAACGGCTACCACAGACAGCTTCTATACCGGCCAGGCCCGGCCCGGCTACGGCGGCTACAAGCAGAGCTGGATGGACACGCTGATACCGGATCTAAGGGCTGCCCGCGTCCTAAACTTCGAGATGGAGAGCGCCGCGATACTGACGCTCTCCAATATCTACGGTGCGAGGGCCGGCTGCGTCTGCGCTGTACTCGCCAACAGGATCACCGACGAGTTCGCCGTGGGGGCTGGGATAGAGAACGCTATAAGGGTTGCTAACGAGGCGGTGAGCATCCTCTACGAGTGGGACAGGCTCAAAGAGAAGTCCGGTAAGAGGTTCTTCTACCCCGACCTCATGGAAAAAACCGGGCAATGAGGTATTTTTCTCTATTATTTTAATCCTCTATATCCGCCGTAGCCCTGAGCAGCTCGTCCCTTATCTCACGCTTGTACTCCTCTACAAGGATCATTATCGCGGCCTGCGGTGGAATGACCCCGAGCTCGGTTATGATCGCGTCTATGTACTCTGGCGGCGTGACGTCGAAGGCCGGGTTTCTGACGACTATGCCGGGGTTTCTCTCCAGGTACTCCTTCTGCACCACCTCGAGCGGCGACCTCTCCTCTATCTTCACGAGCTCGCCTATCACCGTGTGGGGGCTGAACTTTATGCTCTCAGCCGCTACGAAGAAGTTTACGTTGTGCTCCTTCGCCGCCAATGCTATCTGGCTTGTCCCTATCTTGTTTATCACCGCCCCGTTGGCGGTCACCGTGTCGGCGCCCACAACCACCTTGTCCAGCCTCTTCATCAGGTAGCGTACAGAGGAGTCGGGGACGAGGGTGGGCCTCAGACCCGCCTCGGAGAGCTTGGTGACCGTTATGTGGCCCTGGAACTTCGGCCGTGTCTCCGTTGCATAGACCTCGAGATCCTTGCCGCGGCGCCACGCCTCTATGATCACGCTTAGGGCCGCGCTACTGTTACAGTGTGTGAGTACACGGTCCCCGTCCTGTAGGAGTCTACTGCCTATCTCTCCTATCCTCTGGGTAGCCTTCATGGAGTACTCGATGAATCTCTCAGCCTGCTCTATGACTGCCTTGATCGCCGCCTCGACCGTGTCGAACCTTCTCTCCCGAAGTACGCGCATGACGTAGTTCACAGCATTGGGGAGCGACACCGCGGTTGGTCGCGTCGACTTGAGCAGGTGTGCCGCCTTCTCCATGTATTCTACGAAGGCTTCGGGATCGTCGGGGCCGCTGTACTTCTCCGCTGCGATCTTGAGCGCCCTGGCAGCTGCCCTCGCTATGCGCCCGGCCCCCCTAATACGCATCGTCTTTATATCCTCAGCTATCTCGTAGACCTCCCTGGGGAGCTCTACGCCGCTCAAGACCTAGCCACCCTTTTCAGCTCCCTTATCTCCTCCTCGACCCTACTTACGTGCGGCGGCCATCCGTATAGCTCTCTTATCAGCATGACCACTACCTGCGGGGCTATCAGGCCGCGCTCGGTTATGATCGCGTCTATGTACTCTGGCGGCGTGACGTCGAAGAGAGGCGCGCGGGCCTTCACCCGGTCACCCCACACCTTCCTCTTCTCCTCGGGTAGGAGCAGGTTCGGGTCGGCCTCCGCTATCTCCACGTACTCTCCGAGGATTGTCTCCGGGCTGAACTTCAGCGTCGTCGACACTATGAATACCCGGACCCTAGCCTCGTTCGCCGCGAGTGCTATGAGGCTTGTCCCTATCTTGTTTATCACCGCCCCGTTGGCGGCCACAGCCTCCGAGGCTAGGAGTACTTTGTCGATCTTCTTCATGAAATACCTCGTAGCCGAGTCGACGATCAGCGTGACTGGAAGCCCCATCCTATACACCTCCTCGGCAAACCTGAGCCCCTCGCTGCCGGGCCTGGATTCTGTCACGAAGACGCTGAACTCCTTGCCGGATTCGGCGGCGCGTCTCAGCGTCTCCTTTATGAAAATGCTGTAAGAGTTTGTCAGCACTACGTCGCCGGGCTGTATCCTCTTCGCTGCAATAGACGCGGATGTCTCCAGGCTCTCGGTCATCTCCCTCCTCAGCCTCTCATACGTCCTATCCGCCGCCTCGCGGGCAGCCCCTATACCGCCCCCGCGGTAAGCCTCGAGGACGGCGACAACCATCTCCCTGATAGAGTTCTTGAGGAGAGCTGATGTCGGCCTCACCTGGACGAACTTCTCCGCGAGCTCAGCGAAGGATAGAATGGCCTCCCGGTTCCCGCCGGCCAGGAGGGTCTTCCTGAGCGCGTCGAGGCTCCTCAGGACGGTCTCCGTTGAACTATATATCCTCCCGTACTTGATGTCCTCAACCAGTTTCAGGTATTCCTCAGCTATCATCCCCGATCACCCGGCCCACCCCGCTGGCGACGGCCTGCGCGGCAGACACCTTGGCATAGGGGTTGGGCACAGTATTAGTTGATACTAGTTCGCTGACACCGCTATTGAATATTTTTGCCTCAGCGTCGCCTACGAGCAACGCGTGCGTACACCCAACTATGATCTCCCTGGCCCCCTTCTCGCGGAGCAGCGCGACAGTTCTCGCTATCGTGCCGCCAGTGCTTATAATGTCGTCGATAACGAGTACTTTCTCCGGTGCCTCCTCCAGGCCGCTGATCTCCACTTCCTCGTCGCCGCTCCGCTCCTTCACGAGGACGTGGTAGCCGCCGCCCAGAATATCTGACGCAGGTATAGCCCACTGCTCCGCCTCTTCATCCGGGGCTATCACTGTGACGCCCCCGTATTTATCAAGCACATATCTCGCAACTAGGGGTATAGCAGATACGTTCACCGCTGGCACGGTGAATACATCGCCTATATCCCTAAACCTGTGGAGATGCATGTCTACCGTGACTATACCCGTGATACCTGTGGATTCGAGGAGCCTGGCGACAGCCTTCACGCTTAGGGGCTCCCCGGCCTTGAAGACGGAGTCCTGCCTAGCATAGGGCATGTAGGGGGCTACGAGGACTATGTTCTCCGCCCCCTGCCTCCTTAGGGCGTCTACGAGGAGCAGCGTCTCCACTAACCCCTCGCTAGGCCGGTTGCCCATGCAGGTAAATAGGAGTACGTTCTCCTCGCCCCTATCCAGTGGCGCCCTCACATAGACCTCGCCATCGGGGAAGCTCCTGCTATATGCCTGGCGGAAGGGCACGCCGAGGAGGCTGGCGGTCTCGGAGGCTAGTGCGCCGCACTGCCTGCCGGCCATTACAATATACTTTCTTTCCATCATTATCCTATCAACTCGGCTATAGTAAATAGTTGCGTGCCGGGGGGGGGGTGATACCGCTTTTATATCTCTTGGTGTAGTGTTTCACCAGGCTTTGTGGACACCCAGGGACATGGGGGAGAGGGTATGGATAAAGAGGTGTTTCTGCGGTACGCTTACCTGCCAGCGGTTCTCCTACTCTTCGCCCTGCTCCTCATGCATCATTACGCCTACAGTGTCCAGGCAACCACGAATACCACGTATATAAACGCGGTACTCTACATCAAGACCTGTACCCAGCAGATGCTCGAGGAGGGCAGCCTTCTCCCCCATGTCGTGGTCAAATACAACGGGACCACTGTTTTCAACCAGGAATGCGACACCTGTAGGCTCTACAACATCTCCGAGGGGGCATACCAGGTCACCGTCGAGTGGAGAGGCGTCATAGTATATAGTGGGAACATAGTGTTGACGGCCGCCAATGCCACCGCCGTCGACATAATCACTGGGACGAGGAGGGTTAGCGTGAGCGTGCTTAACGACGCGGATAATCCTATCACGTACCGCGTCTCGGTGAAGGTTACTACGCCGACGGGCACCGTGAAGTTCGAGCCGGGAGAGTCGCATATACTGCCTTTCGGGGACTACGGGTATGAAGCAAGCTATTCCTGGATGTGCGACATCGTCGTCAGGCGCACAGGCCGCTTCAACGTAAACTGCGCGAGTAGCGGGCTGACGGTGAAGCTGCCGATCGCCAGCGAGGTGACCCTGCGCTTCGTGAAGGCGGATGGAAGCAGCGTAAGGGGGCTCAATGGTAGCGCGACGATATATGCGGTCGTAAACGGCAAGAAGGCGGCCACCGTCAACTTCCTAGAAAAGGACTCTATAAGCTTCGCGAACATGCCCTACGGCAAGTACAGGGTAGACATAGTTGTAAGCGGCAGGAAGGTACTCTCAAAGGTATTCGAGGTCAGCAGTACGAGCGAGAGGGAATTCATATTTACGGTGCCTGTGATGAAGGGCCTTAAGATAAAGTTCCTGGATGCGGATGGCGAGCCCATACCGCTTCTCCCCGTCGTTGTCACGACGCCTTGGGGGAGTGAGTATAAGCTGGGAACTGACAGCAACGGGGAGGTGTATATCAGTAGAGCGCCCCTGGGCACGTATACCATAGAGGCCTCGTGGCAGGGCCTTACCGTAAAAAAGGTTGTCGATGTGGATAGTAGCAACATAGCGGTCAGCCTGCCGCTTAGAAGGGTCGTGGCTATTATCAAGCCCAAAGCCTCGGCGAACCTCCCGAAGGGGCTCCACCTGAAAGTCGTTATGACTAGGACGGGGTTCGTGGTTAAGGACGCCGTACTGGAGAGGGATACGCCGAAGTGGATAGTACCGCTCGGACTCCTCCTCGTGGATGCGAGGTATGAGGTATCCCTCTACTACCTGGATAACTCGTGGGACTACATACTGACCGCGAAGACGCCTAGCTGGGAGATAGAGGCCCCGCTCTACGACGTGAGGATCCTGGTTAAGACGCTTGCCGGGGAGCTTCTCTCCGGGTGTAACCTGACTGTAAGGTACGGTGACAGGGAGTACGTATACGAGATAAGGGCGGGCAGCGTCGCGCTGCGCGGCATCCCGGAGACGGATGTGGAGATAAATGTCGCCTGCGGCGGCGTAACCGTGTATAGCGGGTCCTTCAGGCCGAGCGCGCTGAACAACGGCACATATAGTGTGACGGCCTATGTCACCGATATAAGGATCAGTGTTAAGGGCTGCTGTGGCAGGCCTCTCAGGGACGCGAACGTGACGATCGTGGTGAGCGATGGCAGGAGGATAACGTTTTCCGCGTTGACAGACGATAACGGGCAGGCGGTCTTCAGGAGTATACCGGTGCCGCCTGGCAGCAACGTGGAGGCCATTATAAGGTATAAGAATGAGGAGAAACGTATCGTGATAGACCCGCATAGGAGCTTCGAGACCGTGACGCTGGACGTTCTCCTTGACACACCCGTGGGGGTTCTCGGGATGGGGTACACGGTGGCCCTAGTGGTAGGGATCGCCGCCCTCTCCATAGTGGCCGCGGTCATCATACGCAGGTATCTCTACGTTAAAGAGGTGGAGGGCCTACTGGTTCCCGAGGTACCGGTGGACGAGGATATCGTTGGGGGCTACGGTGAGTCCTCTGGCCACGCGGGCTACGCCGGCGGCGGGGAGGCGGGTTACGAGGATACGGGTACGCTCGAGAAGATAAGGGACTTCGTTGCCGAGTTGTTTAGCAGCGGCGGCGAGGAGGGGGAGGAAGATCTCTTCGACTAGCCGTCCGGTATTCGAGGTGGGGGAGCCCATACCGCTCCTAGGGCACATAGCCTTCGGTGTGATCGACAGGGGAACCAACCTCCTCCAGCTGCGCGCTACCTCGCTCTGCCCCCTATCCTGCATATTCTGTAGCGTCGACGCGGGCCCACGGAGTAGGACGAGGCAGGTGGAGTACATGGTCGACGTAGACTACCTCGTAGAGTGGGCTGGGAGGGTGGTTGCGGCTAAGGGGCTTGATAGGGTACACGCATACCTGGACGCTGTGGGGGACCCGCTTACGCATCCACGCCTTGTCTCACTAGTCTCGAGCCTGAGGCGTAGAAGATGGGTGGAGACCATTGCCCTCGAGACGCACGGCGCCCTGCTTACCAGGGAGACTGCTGAGAGGCTGGACAGGGCGGGCCTCGACAGGCTCAACCTCTCTATAGACGCGCTGGATCCTGGGCTTGCCCGTGTCCTCTCCGGGTCTCCATGGTTCGACGTCCGTAGGGTGATCGATGTTGCAGAGTATATAGCGTCGAGCCTGCAGATGGATCTTCTAATAGCCCCCGTATGGGTGCCAGGTATAAACGACGCCGAGATACCCAGGATAATAGAGTGGGCGCTCCGGATAGGCGCCGGGAAGAGGTGGCCGCCCCTGGGCATACAGAAGTATGAGGCCCACAAGTATGGGAGAAAGCCGCCTGGCGTGAAGCCTATGAGGTGGGACGAGTTCTGGCGTAGCCTCGAGAAATGGGAGCGCGAGTACGGTGTGCGGCTAAGGCTGAGGCCGGAGGACTTCGGCATAAGTCATGCCACCAGGGTGCCCTATGCCTTCAGGATGGGTGAGAGGGTCGGTGTCAGGGTTGTGGGGCGGGGCTGGCTTAGGGGGCAATGGCTCGGCATAGCCAGGGACCGTGTGGTTACCGTTGTAGGCGTGGGCGGCGAGCCCCCAGTGGGTATGAGGGTTCCCGTGAGGATAATCAGGGTGAAGGACAACATATACATGGGCCGCATACTTGTTTAGGCGTGTTCCAGAGGCCTCGTGGCACTAGAGACTGGCTTCCAGGGGAGGCTTACCGGAAGAGGTACGTTGAAGGGAGACTGCGCAGAGTCTTCGAGAGGTACGGCTACGGCGAGGTGATTACCCCTGCCTTTGAGAGCCTGGGACTTCTGGTGGCGAAGGCGGGGGAGGAGGTGAAGGAGCAGATATACTGGTTCAAGGATAAGGCTGGCAGAGACCTCGGCCTGCGCTTCGAGCTGACGACGCCGGTGGCTAGGATTGTGGCTGCGAAGCCTGAGATGCCCAAGCCTATCAGGCTCTACTATATACAGCCCGTGTGGAGGTACGAGGAGCCCCAGCACGGCCGGTATAGGGAGTTCTGGCAGGCGGGTGTCGAGCTTATCGGTGTGCCCGGGGCCGAGGGGGACGCGGAGGTTATAGCTGTCACTGATAGGGCGCTTAGGGAGGCTGGGCTGGAGGGGTTCGAGATAAGGGTTAGTGATAGGAGGATAGTGGAGGACGTGCTGCTTAGTGCTGGTGTCGACGCGGCGCGCGTCGAGGAGGCCTTCCGTATACTCGACAAGCTTGAGAAGAGGGGCAAGGAGTATGTCGTTGAGGAGCTGGGCAGGCTTGGCGTCGAGGCGGACGAGGCTCGCCGTGTCATAGATACTTTGGCGGCGGCTGGGCTCGAGGTAGAAGTCCACAGCGATAGAGGGCGTAGGGGGCTCGAGCACCTCAGGGAGACGGTTGATCTGCTCGAGGAGGCATACTCGATTAGCGTTAAGGTTGACTACAGCATCGTGCGTGGCTTGGGGTATTATACAGGCCTGGTATTCGAGGTGAAGGCCGGCGAAGATATAGGCAGCATAGCGGGCGGCGGGAGGTATGATGACCTGATCTCTCTTGTGGGCGGGGACAGGCTCCCGGCGACGGGGATGGCCATCGGTGTCGACAGGCTGCTCGCCGTCCTCGAGTCACGGGGCCTGCTACCCGAGTATAAGCCTGTGGAGGCCGTGGTGATACCGGTAAGGTCAGAGGGCCGCATCCTGGTCGAGGCGATAAAGATCGCCGAGGAGCTCCGTGGGCAGGGCGTAAAAGCAGTGGTAGAGTATGGTAGGAGTCTCCGGAAGGCGCTTGAGAGGGCAGCTGCTATGGGTGCTAGGTTCGCTGTTATCATTGGCCCACGCGACCTCGAGGAGGGCGTAGCCACGCTTAAGGATCTCGAGGAGTGGAGGCAGGTGAAGCTGCCTATCGGGGAGATAGTCGAGCATATAGGGGGCGCGCTGCATCATTAACACGCAATGTGCTGTGCCGAGGAGTCGCCCTATGCTCTAGTAGGGGTAGGGGAGAAGAAGAGGGTTGACCCCCAGGGGATGCTTGAGCGTGTATACAGGTACCCCGAGGATCTCGAGGACGCCGCCGAGAGGTATATGGGGAGGGAGATATCCCTACCCCGGGAGCCCAAGGGCATCGTCGTGTTAGGGATGGGGGGCTCGGCTATCGGCGGCCTCTTCATACGGGATCTAGTCTATGAAAGCTACGGCTCCCCCGTTCTGGTGGAGCCTCGGATGAGGCTTCCACGCTATGTCGACGACGGCTATCTCGTTATCACTGTAAGCTATTCGGGGAACACCGAGGAGACGTTGAGAGGGCTACGGGATGTCCTCGATAGGGGTATAAGCCCGATATGCATCTCCTCAGACGGTTTTCTGGAAAAAATAGCCGATAGGCGTGGACTTGTCTGCTATAAGCTTCCTCCAGGTCTGCCCCCCAGGGTCTCCTTCCCCTACATGGCAGTGGCTCTCCTGTCCATATTTGAGAACCTCGGGCTAAGCCACCTAGACGAGCTCCGCAGGGCGATTGAAAGGCTGAGAAGCGTTAGGCGCAGGGTCTTCGAGAGCCTCTCCAGGGAAGGGGGTAGCGAAATATCCGTCGACGCCGCCGGGGAGGGCGGTGTAAGGGAACACATCGTTGATATCGTGTGCGGGGCGACACCGCTGGTCTACTCCTACACGCCCTATGTCTCCCCGGGGTACAGGGCTAAGACCCAGTTCAACGAGAACGCGAAGCTACACGCGTTTTACGGCGAGCTACCCGAGGTAAACCATAACGAGATAATGGGGTGGGACTGCTGGAGCGCACGCCGCTTCAAACCTGTGCTGCTCCGCGGCGCCAGGGAGGATGAGGCTATGAGGCATAGAATAGAGTTCCTAGAGGAGTATTGGAGGGAGATAGGGGCCAGGGCCTTAGAGATAAAGGTGGGGGAAGACTCGCTTCTAGCCGAGCTTCTCGAGCTCTTCTTCACAGTCGACGCACTATCTGTGGTCACAGCTATAAGGAGAGGTGTCGACCCCACTCCAGTGGAGACGATAGCGAGACTTAAAAAGTACCTAGCGGAGAAGATACCGCCGGGCGAGTACCTCTCAGGGCTTCTTGACGCGTAGCCCCGCCTCCACGGCTTTTTTCATGAACCGCCTGGCGTCGTCGAACATATAGACGTTGTTAAACATGACGTAGACCCTCCTGGCGTCGAGGGAGGCTATGTACCTTACTAGCTCGTCAAGGTCGTCATCACTATACTTGTACCTATAGTTCACCTCCCTCCCCCCTCTCCCATGCAACCTGTAATACCTTGTTTCCGTCTCCACGACCTCCTTCCTCCTGAACGGGTCTACCACATGTACGAGGCTGAGCTCGCCCAGTATCTCGCCGAGGAGCTCGCGCATCCTGTTCCACTCGCCTCGGGGCTCCCAGCCCACTAGGAAGCCGTTACGGGGGGCCTCTCTGAAGAAGCGCCTGATATTCTCTACGTTCTCTGCCGTCGGCTTAAAGCTGGCCGGGGTTTGAACAACTATAAACCTTGAGCCCAGCGTCCTGGCGGCGTCCAGCGTGTAGAGCCAGGAGTCCATGACCTCCTTGGTGGGCCTAAAGAAGCCGTACCTATCTCGCTTCTCCTCAGGTATCTTTAGGTTGGATCTCCTCCAAGTGGGGGATGAGGCCGGGTGGGTCACGCCTTGGAAGGCCTTGACGGTGTACTCGAAGCCCTCGGGTGCCTCTCTGCGCCACTTCTCCAGGGTGCTTTTCCTCACTATACGGTAAAATGTGTCCTGGACCTCTACAACCGGGAACGCATCGAAGTAGGCTTTACGCCCACCCCGCGCCGAGAAGCCGCATGTACCCACCAGCAGTTCGCCTGGCGCCATGTGATAAGAATCGCGGCCGGGCGGTATATTATACACGCGCCTCAGGGACAAAAACTTACATATCCACGCGCGTCTATCACGATATGGTCAAGCTAGTAGTAGTAGACTGGGATGACCTCTTCTGGGACGTCTACGAGCTAGCCGACAGGGTGAGGAAGAGCGGCTACAAGCCCGACATGATAGTTGCAATCGCGCGGGGCGGATGGGTTATAGGGCGCCTCCTATCGGACTTCCTCTCAGTGAACGAGGCCGCCGGGCTTACAATCAAGTTCTACAAGGATATAGGGGAGACCGCTGAGAAGCCGCGGATAGTGCAACCGCTGAGAAGCAGCCTTGACGGCAGGCGTGTACTCGTGGTGGACGACATAGTCGACTCTGGGGAGACAATGAGGCTCGCCGTGGAACATGTAAAGGAGCGTGGGGCCCTTGAGGTGCGCTCCGCAGCCCCATACCTTAAGCCCTGGAGCACGTTTAAGCCGGACTACTACGTCAAGGTTGTGGAGGGGTGGGTTGTGTTTCCATACGAGTACGTTGAGACTATCAAGGCCTTGGAGGATAAGATAAAGAGCCTGGAGGAGTTGAAGCGCATGGGGCTTAGGGGCGATGTCGTCGACAGGCTCGGCACCTATGTTGGGGGAGAGTAGTTTTCTCTTAAGCGAAACTTCAATCTATGTCTCTGCCGTGATGTAATGGGGGCAGGCAGTTTGGGCGTGTCGGTCTCGGAGCTGACAGCGCTGCTCCTTAAGGAGCTTTTGACGGATGATGTCGACAGGCTTGACAGCGATTACTATAAGAGAGTGCTGGAGGCGGTGTCCAAGCTTGAGGAGGACGCCGATTTCCACGGGGAGGCAGCAGTCATCAGGAGTACACTCAGGTATATCTTCCTCTACAGGTTGGAGAAGGAGATAGCTTTCCTCAGGAAACACGGGGAACCCCCTGGCGTCGAACTTCCCGAAGAAGAGGCCAGCGTGCTGTCTAGGATCGAGGACATAGTCGCCGTTCTCCTCGGCGAGGAGTCCGGTGGGCCGGGCGTGGCGGGAGCCGGGCTCACTGTATCCAGCGGTGGAGCGGTGGCTTCGGAGACGGATAGGGGTGGCCCGCGTAGGCGCGTCTTCGAGGGGAGCATTGTGGTTTTCCTCCAGCCCCACCCGCGTATTATGGACAAGGATGTGAGCCTGGGGCCGTTCGCTAGGGGTGATGTGGCGCATATTCCCAGGAAGATGGCCAAGGAGCTGGAGGAGAAGGGTATAGTGGAGATACTCTCCGAGAAGTGAACCATCAACGTTAAATCCTATTGTCTGCTTCAAAGTAGCGAGTGCTATGTCCGGCGAAATAGACTATATGGAGTTGCTCGAGAGGGCGTATAAGAGCCTGCCCGAGAGGAAGGTTGATGCCGCGGTTACTGAGCGTTTCGTCTTGCCGCGCTTCGAGGTGGTAATATCCGGGAAGAGAACCTTTATAACGAACTTTAAGCAGGTGGCGGATCTGCTACGCCGTAAGCCGCGGGTTCTTCTAAGGTATCTGCTCAAGGAGATAGGTGCGCCGGGTGTCGTGGAAGGCCAGGTTGCGGTGATCCAGGGCGAGGTGTCGCCGCGGACGTTGAATATACTTCTGGAGAGGTTTTATGAGACATATGTTAAGTGTCCTGTCTGTGGGAGCCCGGATACGGAGCTTAGGAAGGAGAGTAAGAGGAAGTACATGTATATCGAGTGCCTCGCGTGCGGGGCTAAGTCTCCGGTAAAGCCTATCTAGTCGCCTTCTCGAGAAGAATACCTTTTAGCTTTTCTATGTTTTTCCCTGTGAGCGCGGAGACGGCGACGTCTTCCTTGCCGACGATTTGCCGTGCCCTCTCGAGGTCTTCGCGTTCAGCTATGTCTACCTTGTTGAAGACTAGGAGCCGCTCTATATCGGGGAAGGCGCCGCTTATCTCGTCTAGTATCCGCCGCTGGTATTCTAGGGGGTATCCGCCCTGCTCCGTCACGTCTACCACGTAGAGTAGGAGGTTTGCTAGGTGACGCATCGCGAGGATTGCCTGTCTTTCAATCTTGTTCTTCTTGGATAGCGGCGTGTCGAGAAGCCCGGGCGTATCGAGTAGCTGCACCCTCTTGTCACCCTCTATTATGTGGCCTACGATGATGCTCTTAGTCGTAAATGGATAGGGTTTTACCTCGGGCTTTGCTCGGCTCAACGCCCTGAGCAGGGAGGATTTGCCGACGTTTGGGGCGCCGGCGATTACCACGGTGTATGTGTCTAGCTCGACTTCGGGTAGCTGGATTAGCGTTTTCTGTGCCTTGCGCAGCTGCCCCAGGCACCGGTCTATGCGTTTGAGCACAGAGTATGTCCTGCCGAAAAACTCTCTCCGGGCACGTACTATCTCGTCCACGTCCTCGGCTGATGCCACCTTCCTCCTGGTCTCCCTATAGACTCTGTCGAGCACCTTTACTGCGGCCGCTAGAGCTGCTAGACACCGCCTGTACTCATCCACGTTAATCGATATCGAGACCAGCTCGCGGTAGAAGGGGTGTAGCTCGCCGATATATGGCGAGGCCTGATAGATCCTCCTGAGCGCTTCTTTGAGGTACCTGTGTGCCCTGGCCATGCAGTCGAGTGTTTTACCCCGTTTACGCTTGACCCTATTCCGTACGCCGGGTGTAGGGGCCTTCCTGCACTCTCTGACGGCCTTCTCGAAGAGCGGCCTCGAAGAGGGAGGAGCGAGTATTATCTTCCTCTTGTCTAGCCTCCCGTGTTTCATGGGTGGACAGTGGAGAGTATGTGTACGTCTCTTTTAACTTGTCTCTACCATGCTTAATAGCTCTCTGTAAGTAGTCGTCGATGAGCGGTATCCTGAGGGGGCTCATGTTGAAGGCTCTTAAGGGAAGGCTTTTCGACGCGACAGTTCTTACGGGCGACGTCGCACAGTTTACGCCCTTTGTGCTGCATCCGCCGCGTATAGACGAGAGCGGCATCTACCTTGGACGCGACGCGCTGGAGAGGCCGGTGTATCTCGATATAGAAAGGCTTCCAAGCTTTCACGGCGTTGTGCTGGGCACCACGGGTAGCGGGAAGAGCACGCTTGCGAGACATATATCACTCGAGGCGTGGCGGAAAGGGATAAAGGTGTGGGTCATCGACCCACACGGCGAGGACGAGTATAGGCGCCTGGTCGTCGATGTCATGGGAGGAGTAGAGTTGGACCTGACATACGAGGGCTTCGACGTGCTAGACCACTCTGGCTGGGTTCTGGACGACTACGCGCAGGTTCTAGCCGAGATAGTGGTGTCCAGCTTCTCGCTGCCCTCATTCCTCGTCTTCGAGGTGAAGAGGTCGATACTCGAATACTATAGGAGCGGTGTCGCCGACGAATGGGTACAGCCACTGCTAAGCTTCCAGGGGCCACATATACTGAGGGAGATGGTAGATAAACCCGCCTACATCACGATGAGGGGCCGGGAGGGCAGGCTCTCCCTCCAGCGTATGAGGATAGGCGCACTCACTCTCCTCGCCAGGCTCGACGGCCTCATGCGTGAGAGGCCTCCGGTTCACAAGGTGGAGCTGCTCGTAGTCATGGATGAGGCACATAACCTCTTCAAGCTACGTGACGGTAGCTTTCTAAGCCAACTTTACAGGGAGACACGCAAGTTCGGCTACAGTATTTTATCCCTAGTACAGATACCCTCGTTCCTCCCGGAGGATATCTATGCCCTTGCAGGCTACGCGATATACCTGAGCGGGCCCAAGGAGTACGTCGACGAGCTCTCACGGTACAGCTATCTCACAAGGGAAAACATAGAGTGGCTGCTCTACCGTGTGAGGGGTAACGCCGTCTTGGCAAGGCAGGGCGACCCCAGGCCCAGAAATATAGTCCTCGACATAGACCCACTAATACTGGGGCGCTAAAACTCCTGCGATCCGTCACGGCTCCCGAGAAGGGTTCCGAAAGGACGTAGTATATAATAGCTAGAACTGGGGAATATAGGCCGAGGTGACCTGCTATGTCGACGAAGCCAGTCGAGGCCGGTAGCATAAAGACAGGCTCCTTCATAGTGATCGACGGGGAGCCCTGCAAGGTAGTAGAGATAGAGAAATCCAAGCCGGGTAAGCACGGCTCCGCAAAGGCTAGGATCGTGGGAATAGGCATCTTCGACGGTGTAAAGAGAACGCTCATCGTGCCTACGAGCGCTAAGGTCGACGTACCCCTCGTAAAGAAGTTCAACGCACAGGTAATAGCGATCCTCGGCGACACCGTACAGCTGATGAGCCTCGAAGATTACAGCACGTTTGAGGTGCCGATGCCCGAGGACGAGGATCTGAGGAGCAAGCTCGTCGAAGGAGCCGAAGTAGAAGTCTGGGAGATAATGGGCCGCTACAAGATACAGCGTGTCAGGGGTAGCGGGTAGCCTAGGCTCCTAATTTTTATCATCTCCCTCACCACCATCTCCCCCGGCCCTCTCTATACGGAGCCTTAGCACTCTGACCTCAAACCTGTCTGCAACCTTACGCCAGATTGGCGTCTCAGCCCCGGCTACGCTTATGCGGGCTCTGAAGCCGCAGCACGCCGCTTCATCACTCCTTGCAAGCGAGGCGGCGACGCTATAGGGTATCTTCACCAGCTCGAGGCTCCCCACCCTCCTTCTCTCAAAAGGCGCCATTGCCTCGTAGAGACTGCGGCCGGCAACCAGCCTGCACTTGCTGTACACCTCCAGCCCCCTTACGAGGCCGATCACGCCTCCGCCAAGCCTCACCCACACGCCGTCGAGGAGCCCATATAGCCCTCCGCCGCAGGGGATGTCACGGGCCTTGCGCCACTCGTATCCGCCGGGCCTTATACGGGGTACCGTAGCTCCACCAAGCCCTACAACGTACTCCCTGATAACCTGGAAGCCACGGGTCTCGACGGATAGCGAGAGGTGTGGGTCACCGTACTTGCCGCGAAGCCTCATTACACGTATAGCCCTCTCGCCGAGGCCCAGAAGAGCCCTATAGATACATGACAGCACGGGGTCACGCCGTAGTATCTCGACCCCGGATTCAACGCCTTTCCCCTCCCAGACCTCCACGAAGTGGCCACCATAGTAGCCGTAGACACCCAGCCTGGGCAGCTCCTCCCGTGGAAAAACGTAGGCGGCTACCCCGTCTCCCTCAACTAGCATTGCATAACCGCCTAGGCACCTTGTGGAGAGCCCGCACCTCTCGGCGAGTATCTCCGCCACCTCGCAGGGCGTCACCCTCAGCACACACCCCCATATATATCTCACAGCACCGTATTCCACATGGGTAAAGCTATGACGCTATACCATGTAGATAAACTGGCGGAAGACGTATATCTCCTGCGCGTAGACGACCGCGAGACAAGGTACTTCGAGGCGCTCTGGGAGATCCCCGAGGGGATAACGTATAACGCCTACCTGGTGCTCGGAGAGGAGAGAAAGGTTCTAGTCGATGGCTGGAAGGTCGGCTATACCAAACACCTCCTCGACGCTGTCTCAGGCATAGTCGAGCCCAGGGATATAGACTATATAGTTGTCAACCACATGGAGCCCGACCACACCGGTACGCTGCCCGCAGTCTACAGCGCTGCGCCGGAGGCCCAGATACTCGGCCACCCCCTGTCCAGGCGTATGCTGGCCTCGTTCTATGGGATCACTCAGCGGGTGAAGCCGGTGAAGGACTCCGAGAGGGTAGATATAGGAGGTGGGAGAAGCATTGTATTCCACCACACGCCCTGGCTCCACTGGCCGGAGACCATGATGACGTTGCTAGAGCCCGACAATATACTCTTCTCCTGCGACGCCTTCGGAGGCTACTCGATACCCGCTGCACTCTACGACGATGACGACAACGCCGTCGAGAACTACCTGCCCTCCGTCAGAAAATACGTGTACACGGTAATCGGGAACTACATCCAGCACGTCACGAGAAACATAGAGAAACTTGCCGGCCGTGGAGTATCCCCCTCGATAGTTGCTCCTGGACATGGCCTCGTCTTCCGTCGGCACCCCGGGAGGATAATAGAGTACTACGCTTCGCTGGCAGAAGGGGCGAGCGAGAAGGGCAAGGTTACGGTGGTCTACGACTCTATGTACGGCTTCGTCGAGGAACAGGTGATGGAAGCGGTAAAGCAGCTTGAGAACAGCGGCGCAAGACCCTTGGTCTACAGGATAGTCGACACCGAGCACCCACGCATATCCGACATCATCGGCGACGTGGCTGACTCCGAAGCCCTGGTCATAGGGGTCTCGACCTATGAGGCAGGGGCCTTCCCGCTTATAGAGTACATCGTAAGGCTCATAGCGCACAAGGTGAAACGCCCCCTTAGGACTCTCCTGTTATCCTCCTATGGCTGGGGCGGTGTAGCGGGGAAGAAGCTCGCCAAGACCCTAGAGTCTGCTGGCCACAAGGTAGCCGGCATCATAGAAGTCAACGGCGCCCCAGGCCCCGAAGACAGGAAAAGGATAAGGGAGGCGGCGGCTAGCCTCCTCGACTAGCACGGCCCAGGAGAACGTATATCTCGGCAGTCTTCAGGGCCACGTATGCCAGAGAGATCGCCGAGACCAGGTACAGCGCCGTAAACGCCGCCCCGAGGAGGCCTCCAAGGAACAGGATAAAGAGGCGTACATCCCTCGACGCGAACAACGGGATACGCCCGATACGCGACGGATGTATGCCCAGGCTGGCCTCGCCGCGGGCGTGGAGGTAGCTAACCATCAGATCCCCTAGAAGGGCGGCAAGCCCCACAGCCACGTCCTGTATCCCCATAGAAGGATAGTATGCTACGACTATGCCCGCTATGATCGCCGCGTCGGCAAACCTGTCGAGAACAGCGTCCACGAAGCCTCCCACCGGGGAGGCCACTCCCCTAGCCCTGGCGAGCTCTCCGTCGACGCCGTCCACGATAGACGCGATCTCCACGAGGAGACCGCCAAGCCACTCTACGCCGTATAGGAATGCGGCGCCGCCTGCCACCGCCAAAAGCATGCTGAGCAGCGACACCTGGTTCGGGGTTATAGGCAAGCCGTGCGCCACTATGAACCTCGTGATCCTCGTCGACACCCGTCGGTTTATGTAGCGGGAGACGGGGCCGTCGGTAGACTTACCTCCTATCTCCATGGCCACCACCCACGGCGAGCCCTATCCCCCAGCTCTCGGCGACGAGGCGGGGTAGCTCCCTCTTCCACCCCGATATGAGGCTATCATAGTCCTCAGGCGTGTCAACCTCAGCCCAGGGCAAGCCGGTGATGTCGGCTACAGCGACCCTGTACCCCTGCCTCACAGCCTCCGAGATGACATCGCTCAGCCCGAAGCGTTCACGCCGCTCAGCTAGACGCCGCGCCACATCGAAGATCTCCCGCCTCATGACGAACACGCCGGCATCCACATAGTTCCATGGGTAAAGACCTTTCCCTATCGCTTCCACGTATACACCCCTAGCCCTTATCCGCGTCGCCTCCTCGACGTTGACATAGCGGGGCTCCCTGTCCCCAGCAACTATGGCCACAGCATCTGGATGACGCGACGCAGCTTCAAGGAGCCTATACGCGACGTCGCTCGGATATATGTGGTCGCTCATGCTGACATAGAACTCCCCTGCCTCCACGCAGCGCGACGCTACATAGAGCGAGTAGCCGTTTTCGCGCCGCCACCTATTATTGACACAATATTCGATCTCCAGGGAAACATCCAGCCTCTCAACGAGCCTACGTAACACGGGGAGAGCTGCGCCCCGCGTGACGATCACAATCCTGTCAACCCCAGCCGACACGAGGCTAAGGATGGGGTAGTGGATTAGAGGCCTCCCCGCTATCCTAAGCGCGAATTTTGCGCCCCTGGCTATCTCTGAGAGCCTAGAGCCCACGCCGGCCGCAAGTACCACGCCTTCCCTTATCATCACAACCACCCCGGGGAACCATAATTTCGCTGCTGCAGGGGAGATGGGAGGAGCCGGATGCTTCCCTGTATCTACAAATTTTTATGACTTATAACCATTTTCACTACGCGGTCAAAGAATAATAATCTAAAAAATTACCAATAAGGATAGCTGCCCCTGGGGATCTGCTCGCCCACCCTACCGGCAATCTTTATGCTAGGCTTGATCGTAGGCTTACCCGGCTCCCACTGCGCGGGGGTAACCTCGTCGGGGTGCTCCCTTATATACTGTAGCGCCTGAAGCTGCCTGATGAGCTCGTTGACATTCCTACCCATATTAAGCGTCACGACCTCATAGGCCTGGATGACACCGTCAGGATCTATTATGAAGCGCCCGCGGAAGGCGACGCCCTCATCCTCCTTGTACACCCCATACTCCCTGGCAACCTTGCCGGTCGGGTCAGAGCCCATAAGATGCTTGACCCTGCCCTTAAGGAGTGGCTCCTGCTCTATCCACCCCTTGTGGTCGAAGACCGTATCCGTGCTTATGCTGAGAACCTCGACGCCCATCTCCTTGAGCTTGTCGATAATATTATTCATCGCCGCGAGCTCGGTGGCGCATACAAACGTGAAGTCCGCCGGGTAGAAGCAGAGGACAAGCCATTTGCCCTTAAAGTCCTCTAGTTTTACCTTCTTCACGTCGTCGTTTAGCGGGTCATACGCGTCTATCTCGAAGTCCGGCGCCTTCATACCTGGCTGGAGTACCATGTTCTCACCGTTATATTGATATAGAAGGGAATATTTTTAACTTTATTGTTCAATTTCTGAACTTTAGGAAGTGTATAAGTAAAGGTTTTATTATATAAATTTTTTCGAAGCATTATTTAACATTCCGTCCGGGTTATTTAGACGAGAAAACACTATGTATTTTCAGGAAATGCTAGAGATTCTAGGAATACAGGGGCGGCCCCACAAGCCTCGAAGCAAGGGCCTCACAATGATACTCGACAAGCTAGAGGAGGTCGACCCCGAATATCTCGCAGAGGCTGCGGATTACATCGACGTAGCCAAGATAGGGTGGACGCTGGGCACAACAGTTTCGAAGGAGTACATCGCGCGCAGAGTGGAGCTATACCATGAACACGGCGTATCGGTGTCGCCCGGGGGGACACTGCTCGAGCTCTCATATGCGCGTGGCAATGTGCCCAGGCTCTTCAGCCTACTCAAGGAGCTTGGCTTCGATGCGATAGAGGTTAGCAACGGCATACTAAACCTCTCGCCCGTGGAGAAGTCTAAGCTTATACAGAGGGCCAGGCTCGAAGGGTTCACGGTCATAGCGGAGGTGGGGAAGAAGAACCCCGCCTACCGGCTAAGCCTGGAAGACGCTATCTCCGAGGCTGGAAGGGACCTGGCCAGCGGCGCGTGGAAGGTAATCATAGAGGGGCGCGAGATGGGGCGCGCCACGTGTATATTCGATGAGGAGGGGGACATAATATGGGACCGTGTAAACGCGTTCGCCACCAAGCTGGGGATAGACAACATAGTGTTCGAGGCCCCTCTCCAGAAGCAGCAGACGGAGCTTATCCTCAACTTCGGCCCGCATGTAAACCTCGCCAACATACCGTTGAAGGACGTGCTCTCGCTGGAGACACTGAGGCTGGGGATAAGGGGCGACACCTACCTCCTGGGTAAGGGGCGTCCGCTCAACGTGTCCCCCTCGGCTCGCTTCGTGTACTTCATACTACGTGAGAAGGGCCCCCTCACCATCAGGGAGATCCAGGGACTCACAGGCCTGAGCAGGAGAACCATACACAGCGCCCTTAGAGAGCTCAGGGAGAGCAACGCTGTGAAAGAGTACGGCACGAGGGGTAGAGAGAAGATATGGGGGCTCATCTAGCCCGGAGGTTGGCGTAGTAGAGCTTTCTTAGCTCGGTGCTAGCCCCGCCCAGGCCGAGCGCGGCCAGGAGAAGCCCTATAGACACTATGAGCGGCTCCCTGACCACGACGACGAGGGCGCCGAGCACTATGAGCCCCCCGTAGCGGTCAAGCCTATCCCATCTCCCTAGGCTCCTGGCTATACTGTGCATGTAGAGCCCCGTAACCGAGAGCAGCACGACCTTTCCAGCCGCGCCTATAAAGGGAGGCAACGAGACGCCCAGTAGTGAGCCGAGATATGGTAGCGCGATCATCACTAGGGAGGCGCCCATGAGTACGGCTGCTACACGGCCCCTCCCAATGCCGAGCCTATATACACGGTAGCAGAGGAGCGCCCCCACAACCACTATGTACGTCTCGGCTATCGCGAGGAAGAACGGGTCGCCGAGGCCCACGGCTAGCACGGTAAACACGGGGTAGAACGCCATCAGCCCCAGGGCGTCCGAGAGGCCCCGGTAGAGGTCCAGCTTGTCAGAGTCTACACGGGGATATATGTTAAGCTTCTTCATAGAAGACTCCTCTACATACAAAAATAGTGTTACAAAAATTTGTGCCGTTTATTTCTCGGCGAGCTCAGCCAGCTCCTTCTCCAGCGCGTCCATCCTCTCGACGTACTCTGGGTCCTCCTTCTCGAGGAGCTCGAGCCTCTGGATGTAGAGCTCCTCGCTGCCCTTCGTCAGTATGTCCTTCACGCTGACGCCCAGGTTCTTAGCGCCGAGCTTCACCGACCACACCAGGAGCGCGGCCCAGAACAGCAGGTAGAGCAGCCACACGATTATCTCGCCGGTCCTGTCGAGCGTTATTAGCGCCGGCAGGAACGTTGTCGGGGCGTAGGGGCAGCAGGCCATGAGCGGGTCCCAGAAGCCCCTGGCGAGGGTGTAGGGCAGGTAGCCGAGGTAGAAGAACGGCCATATCAGCAGGCCGGTGATGTAGAGTAGCCCAGTCCTACCGTAGTTGCGGAACTCGCAGCCGAGCATGAAGACCGTGCCGATGCCCAGGAGGAAGCCGCCGAAGATGTCCATGGGCAGTGTGGTCTGAACCCTAATGGTCTTCATAGAAACGCCGGTATGATGGAACTCGAGGCCAGTAGACGCTGCGAACGCCTCGGCAAGCTCCTTGGTGGCCCAGTGGTGGCCCTCCATTATCCCGAAGACTGCGAAGCCTATGAAGAACGCGGTGCTGGCGACGAGTATGTGCGTGGCTAGCGCGCTGAACGGGCCCATGGACTTGAAGACCGTCCTTATAGAGTAGCCCATCTTCCACTTCTTCCCATACTCGAGCTCGGTGTCCTTGTCGGCCATGAGCTGGCCCATCTCGAAGTCTATTATGGCGCACTCGGTGCCGAAGCCGGTCTTAGCGACGCTCAGCCCGAGCAGGCCGCCCACTATGAGCATCAGGATTATGTTGGGCAGGTTCTTCGCCGTGAGCATGTTCTTGTATATCAGGGTCTTCTCGAAGGGTATGCCGAACACCTTAGTCGCATAGGGGTTGCCGAAGAACGCCATGTAGAGTATAACTATCGCGAAGACGACCCAGAAGGCGTAGAGAGCCAGCCTTATCCAGTCCTTAGCGGGGTTGTAGTCGTCTCTCAGCGTTATGCCGTCGACCCAGTCCTTCTCCTTGGCGAACTTTACGTACCACTTCGTGTCCTGCGACTTGAAGTACTGGGATAGGTTCAGCTTAGCCAGGATCCAGAGGCCCACTAGGGCGCCTATCGTGGCGGTGAGCATAACCACGTAGCTCTTCACGTTCATAGCTGCCCAGCCGCCCAGCAGGTGGTGTAGTGTACAGCCGCCGGCCACCCTGGTACCCCAGGCGAAGAAGAACGCGCCAAGCGCCACGAAGGCCAGGAACTTCTTCGGATAGTAGACCCAGTCCCTGAACTCGCCCTCCAGCCACGCGAATATGAGGCCGGAGAGGAGCGCGCCAAGTATCACCCACTGTATGTCGGGCTGGTAGTCGGGCTTGGTGGCTATGAGGCTGGTGCCCGTGAGGAGAGACTCGAGGCCTGCAAGCATCCTGGACATTCCGGTGGTTACTCCGATGAACTTGTGCTTGGGATGCCCGAAGGGTATGAGCCAGTAGTTTATGGCCTCCGCGAGTCCGGTGAAGAGCCCTGCAGTCCACCATGGCCACTGCTTCTTTAGGAAGCCGGTGGGCACTTCTGGTTTAGCCAATGTTTTCACCGACTATTGTTAATACAGGATTTGGTATTTTAGTCATTTTAAGTAATATTTTCATTTTTTAGATAAAATTATAAGCGTTATTTACACACTAAGAAGCTATAGATGTGCAGATTGTGCATAGTTGGCTGTATATAACGCTTTCTATATATAATTTGTGATAAAAATATATATAACACACCATGTCGTGCCTCCACTCCCCTTAAATACGATAGCGGCGATAACCACTCGGTATGCCTGAATGCAGGCTAGCCGCATTCTACACGGAAAAATCGTCACACCTTGACAGGATTTTCACAGCACTAAAAGAGGCATCCAGGCACGACGAGTATGCGGTGACTCTCCCCTCCCCCTTCTCGAGTCACGGTGACGGCTGGGGGTATGCGGGTGTCTCCCTTGGCAGGGGTGAGAGCCTGGCAGTATACAAGACCACCGCCCCCATATGGGAGGGAGAGGCACCAGCCATGCCCCCACCACTTGTCGCGATACTGCATGCACGCAAGGCCTCGTCACATACGCCCGTGAACCTGCCAGCGGCACACCCCTACCTCGTAGCTGCGAGCGACGGCACGCTACTCGCCGTGGCGCAGAACGGCGGTGTCAGCCGCTCAGGCCTGGCAGGCCTACTCGACAGCCTCGGCGCCCCCCACCCGAAGCCTGAAAGCGTTAGCGACTCCCACCTCTACGCCTACCTTATAGCGCATCTCTACTCCGGAGATACGCGTTCCCTCGCCGAGATACTGGAGGAGGCTTACCTCCTCGTGGAGCGGAGGGGGCTAAAGCACCGGTGCCTCAACACAATGGCGCTGGCGCTGACCCCCAGGGGAGAGGTCGAACTGGCAGCAACACGTCACATAAAAACCGTGAACAAGGCGGTTCTAGATTACTGCGAGCTTTTCACAGTTGAAGCCGAGGGCCTGAGGGCGGTAGTCTCAAGCACCGTAGCCCGCCACCTGGCCGAGTATAACCCGGTAGCCCTAGGCGAAAACAGGGCTCTCAGCGTCTATCCATGACTGCCGGCACGGCCATAAGGGACGCCGCTACCGCCGGTACAGCCAACGCCGCGGGCAGGGAGAACGAGGCCGCCAGGCCGCCCAGTATAGGGCCGGCGGCGTATCCGAGCCCTATGGACGCCTCGAAGAGCCCCGTATATAGCGCGCCCCTAGCCTCGAGCGCCCGGTTCAGCGCAGCGCTATAGACCAGCGCCTCGCCCGCGCCGACCGCGGCTCCGGCGGCCACCAGTAAGAGCGGCGGCGCCCAAGGCACGATAGCTCCCGCGCCGAGGAGTAGGGGGGCGGCCAGTAGAGCCCTATGACCCGGATCCACCAGCATAAAGGCGAGTGTACGCGCGGCAAGTACAGAGAAGAGTAGCAGGCCGGCATACACCGCCGGCAGGCTGCGCGCCTCCACGTATAACGGATAATAGACCAGTATACCGCCAAGCGAGGCAGCGTAGGTGAACGCCCCTAGCCACGTCCTCCATAGCCTCCTGACCCCTTCGAAGGCAGGCCTCTCCCCCCGCTCCTGGGGTATACGGGTTGCCGCCGCTGCCATGGCGACCGCTAACCCCGTGAAGGCTAGGAACACGTGGCGCAGGTCAGCCCCGAGGAGCAGTGGGACCACGAGTGAGCCAGCAACAGTGCCCAGGCTCCAGGAGAACGAGAACCACCGCGCGTTGCCCCCGCCCGCGGCTACTCCGAGCTCTACGGAGGGCCAGAAGAGCGCGTAGGACAGCATGCCCAGGCCAGCGGCTAACACCGCCGCCCGTTCATCAAGGAATGCTAGAGCCAGATAGGATACGGATAAGAGGGTCGACGATGCCACAGCGACCCCCCTGCTACCGGCTCTCCACGTGGCGAGCCCCGAGGAAGCTGCGCCGAGGGCGTAGAGGAGCGAGGCGCCGCCGCTTATAAGCCCCACCTCCCCAGCCCCATACCCCATCTCGCTCAGGTAGAGGGATAGGGCTGGGAGGTAGAGTACCTGCAGGACGGACGCCACAAAGCTCGCTGCATAGCATGAGAGGAGGCCGCGTCTCACGCCGCACTACACCCCCTTACGCCGTGAGGAGCCCCAGCATGGGTGGTACAAGCAGGGTAAGAACAAGGCCCTGTAGGACGGCGGCCGGAGCCACCTCTTCACCATACACAGCCACGTATACTGGCAAGGTGTTATCCATGCTGGTGGCACCTCCCAGCGCTAACAGCCCGACGAGGGGCCTCTTAAGCAGCGGCACAGCTATGTACACTACCTGCTCGCGTAGCAGGTTCGCCAGGAAAACCGACACCCCCACGCCGCCCCCGGCCACCACCGCGGCGTAAGGCCCGGCGAAACTATACCACCCCATGCCAAGCGTGTACAGGAGCGAGGTCTTCAGGTCGCACCCCATCAGGTAGGCACCTAGAACGCCCGCCGCTACACCACCTGCTAGGGAGACCGCCACCCCCTCCCCGGCGAGCCTGAGGCTCGACGCGGCCTCGCCGAGCCCCGAGCCATGACAGCAGGAGAGCCCCACAAAGAATAGGAGGGCGGTCACCTCAGCCTCCACCACCAGGGCGACAAGCCTCTCCGACACGCCGCCCAGCAGCCATCCCGCAGCGCCGCCAGCGGCTAGAGACGCCAAGATATCCAATCTAAGCCTCCCAGATGCGCCGCCAGCCGCCTCGGCGTGTAGGCCGAAGAACACGCCCAGACCCACCGTGCACACGGCTATAAGCACGGTATATGCGAGCGCCCTAAACAGTATACCGCCCACCCCGACACGGGCGGCTACCTCGCCACCCCAAAAGCCGACGCTCGCGACAACGGCCAGTATACATGCCTCCACGGCTCTCCCAGCCCAAGAGGGCCTCCACGCCCTACCGAGCAGCAGGGCGGCCGCGAAGACGGCCACAAGCACCAGTGTCCAGGGAACCACGGCCACAGCCCCCCACTATAGCCGCCCCGGGATATATTTCGCCTACCCTGCGCCGGCGGAAACCGGTACCATAAGGGCTCAAGAAAAAATACCTCTTCAACAGCGGGTACAATGTAAGTGACAGGCAATGGACTGGGTAGGCCTGCCGCCCCAGTATATAGAGGCGGCGAAGCAGTTTAGGAAAGTACTGTTGGACCCGCCAAGCTTCGAGCCAGGCTCGTGGATAGGCGCGGGCCGTGTCTTCCACGACTCCATATACGGCGAATACCTGTTGGCAGTACGCCCGCGGGAGAGGCCTCCAAAGCGGGCCTACGAGGTCAGAGTCTACACAGGCAGAGACGGGGAAAACTTCACGCACAGAAGCACCATAACCAGGGAGGAGATCTCCGAGCACTTAGGCGTGAAAGTTGCAAGCGTGGAGGGCACCACAATACTCAGAGACCCCTACACCCTCCAGCTACACCTCTACATCTCCGTGGAAGCAGAGGGGGTATGGGAGACGGTGCTATACACCTCCGACGACCCAGCCGGACCCTGGGCCCCATACGGCTACACGCTAAGGGCGGGAGAACCCTACGACTCCCTGGAGGCGAGAGACCCCATAATAGACATAGTAGACGGCGTCTACACCATGCTCTACAAGGCACACGGAACAGACGGCAAAGTCCACACAGCCCTCGCGGTAAGCCACGACGGAAAACACTGGAAAAAACTCGGAGTCCCAACAATAGACGGAAACCCCCAGCCCGACTACTACCAGCTCACAGGCACGATAATACCCGGCACACGCGGCCCAATAGCCATAGGCCTAGCGAGGAGATACGTGGTAGACGGCTGCGGCCTAGCACGACACCTAGAGGCATACCTAATCCACTACGACAAACCCATGCTCGAAACACTAGCCAGCGTCCAGTGGAGGCCCCGCTCACCCTACGAGCGCAAAGACTACCCCACACACGGCTACTCCACACTAACACACGACCCCGACCACAACAGGCTCCTCCTCCACATCGAAGCACTAGACCCACACTACACAGAGAAACCCGGCTGGAGAACACAGGTAGACCGCTGGCTCCTCTACGAGATACCCCTCCCCTAACCCTCCGCACCCTCTAGGCCGTGCAACCCCGCTGCGTCGAAGCCCCATATATAGGGGGTCGAAGAAGACAAAACAATTTTCTTAGGTAGTGAAATTAAGGAACAACGAGATCCCGGTAAATACATTAAGAATATTTACAAGCTAACCCGGAACTCACAAATCTATAGCGAGGCCTATACTATTCTTCTACCCCGATGATATAATCTAACCCTGCCTTTGTAGTATCTCCTCACATACTCTACAGCTGACCTGGTAAACCCCTCCCTTGAAACTATTTCAGTTCTACCCTTCTGAATCTCCACTTTCACATCATATTTGTTTAAAGGCCTCTTCCAGTACTTTATCTCCCCCTGCTCACGGCCTCTAACGTAGTCAGGCTCACCGGGCCCGCCTCGATGATGGCCACCCCTTCTTTTTGCCATCATTTTTTCATACCACTTGGCCAGGTTTCTTCTCTTATATTTTCTACTAGCCATTACAATCCTAACTTAACACTACTAGCTACATTAAATATCTAGACGATATATTTCTGAAAGTTTCACTATATATACTCTAGAGAAGATACAACATAATGTAAAATAATGTGTTAACCGGAATCATCCACCCAGCCTAAAGGAGGCAGCGACATACTACCTGGTGAGGAGAAGTGGAGGCTCGCCGTGTAACCGCCGCGGTGGTGCTCGCGGCCTGTGTCCTGGCGCTGTACCTCCTGGGCGTGCACGCTGGGGTCGTGGAGCCGGGCCCCCTGGAGCCTCTCTACCGCTTGGCCGAGCCGCTGCTCGTGAGGCTGCTTGGGCCGCCGCCGCAGGTGCAGCCGGCCACGCCGCATGTGGCGCCGAGGCCTCGGCGCGTAAGGGTGGTGTTCGAGCCCCTCCTGCCCCGGGGCGTGCCGGCCAGCGCGGTGGTCGTGCTCCCGGACGGCCGGGTGTACAGGCCCGCCCACCGGGCTGAGTGGAACGTCACCGTCGAGGCCTCGGGCGGCTGGTTCTGCTGGAACACCACTGCTGTCAGGGCGGGCTACGTGGAGTATGTGCCGGTGAACGGGAGCGGCTGCGTGCTCGTAGCGAACGACACCGTGGTCCGCGTGGCCTACAGGGCCCTGCCCCTAGTATGCATCGCCACGGACGCGCCCATCGCGGTGGACGTGAACGTGTCCGGGAGGGTTCTGCGTGTATCCCAGAGGCCGGCCTGCGTAGCCGTGGAGAACGCGCGTATCGTGGCGCCACTGAGGGGGCCCAGCTATGATGCGGAGCGGGTGTGGTGGCTGGAGTGGGCTAGGGTTAGGCCGAATGGGAGCGCGGAGCAGGAGTACTGGTGGTCGCCCCTCCTAAACGGGAGTGTGCTGAGGCTGGCCGGGGGCGGCTTGGTCGTGCTGCACTACTACCCGGGGTTGAAGGACTTACCGTATGTCTATGACGTGTATGGTTTTCCGACGGAGTGGTTCCTCGGCGAGACGCCGACGCTGCGGGGCGGCCCGCCCTTCGAGGTGTCCATCGCCGGGGGGTGGGTGAGGCTCCACAGCCCCAAGCCCTTCAACCTCACGTATAGCGTTGGTAAGAGGAAGTATGAGTGGGGGTTCAACGGGCCCGGGAGGCCGTACCTGTACAGTGCGCTCTTGGAGCTGGACCCGGCTGCCCGTGTCGCGGTGGTGGAGGTGCGTGTCCCGGCGTGGAGGCAGAACCAATCGCGGAGCCTGCATCTACAATTATTTAGCATACTTAGGCCGGGCTTCGCCACCTACAATACAAGCATGTGTGGAGTCTGGGATGAAAATGACACCTACTGGCTGTTCAACTTCACCCTGAGCCTGGAGCACCGGCCGGGGGACAGGTGCCCCATATACATCGGGGGCTACGGCCTCTTCAACTCCAAGTGGTTCCTAGGTGACGACGCCGCGCTGATAGTCAGGGGTAGGGCGCCCTACTTCCTCGTCTTCTACGCGCCCCAGAGCGGCCATCGACTGGTTCATTATAAGCTATATGACTTCACCCCTCTGTACAATAGTAGCTATACTCTGGGCTTGGTGGAGCTGCGCGTCACAGCCGTCCACCCCTAGCCCAGCTTTTAAGCCTCATACCAGCATGCTTTACTGTACCATAATACGCTGTAGTAGCTTTAGAACTGCAATGATGTTATAGATATTTTAATATTGTTATAGAAATTCTGTTATTTACATTATTTTTATATCAAAAGTCTCAGTACTCAAGATCCTCGTCATCCTTAGCGTCGGTGATAGCCTGGGTCATCACCGTGTGTTGGGTCTAGGTGTGTAATATAAAAATGTGGTCTGTTTAGTGGATGTTTTATCTAAACAGTTAGTTAAATTATCTAACCATTATGTTTAAATATACCACCGGTATGGTATTCTCGGTGAGCCGATTGGCTATGCCGCTGATAGGGGACAAGTTCCCCGAGATAGAGGTACAGACCACGCATGGCAAGATAAAGCTCCCGGACCACTTCTCCGGGAAATGGTTCGTACTCTTCAGCCACCCCGCCGACTTCACGCCCGTGTGCACGACCGAGTTCGTGGCCTTCGCTAAGCGCTACGAGGACTTCAAGAGGCTCAATACGGAGCTTATAGGGCTCAGCATTGACAGCACGTGGAGCCATATCAAGTGGACTGAGTGGATAAAGGAGAACCTCGGCGTGGAGATCCCCTTCCCCATCATAGCTGACCCGAGGGGCTTCGTGGCCGAGAAGCTCGGCCTGCTGCACGCGGCCTCCGCCACCCACACGGTGAGGGCGGTCTTCATAGTCGACCCGAACGGCGTGATAAGGGCTATACTCTACTACCCGGCTGAGCTGGGCCGCAACATGGACGAGATTCTCCGCATGGTTAAGGGCCTCCAGGTGAGCGACAAGTACGGCGTGGCGCTACCCGCTAACTGGCCGAACAATGAGATAGTCGGCGAGAACGCGATAGTGCCCCCGGCTACTACGGTCGAGGAAGCCGCTGAGAGGCTGAAGAAGTACAAGTGCTTCGACTGGTGGATCTGCTACAAGCCCGTGCCGCGCGAGGAGGCCGAGGAGGCCAGGAGGTTCCTCGAGCGGGTCGCCAAGCCCAAGAGCGGCGAGTAAAACCCTTTTTACCCCGGTTTTTCCCACCTATTTCTAGTGGTTGTTGATGGAGAAGGCGCGTAGCGAGTTCCTCCGCGTAGTGTCTAGGATTAAGAGCTCTGTGCTGCTCGACCGTAAGGAGGTCGAGGCAATTATCCGCGAGCTCCAGAGGGCGTTGCTCAAGGCCGACGTGGACGTCAAGCTGGTGTTTCAGGTCTCGCAGCGGGTGAAGGAGCGCTTCTTCTCGGAGAAGGTTCCGCCGGGCTTCTCCAAGCGCGAGGTCCTCCTCAAGATACTCTACGAGGAGCTTGTAAAGCTGCTGGGGGGCGAGGAGCCATACGAGTTCAGGGTCGACAAGAGGCCTAAGGTCGTCATGCTCGTCGGCATACAGGGCGCCGGCAAGACGACTACCGCCGCGAAGCTCGCGGCCTACCTGATGAAGCGTGGCTACCGTGTGGGTCTCGTGGCCGCGGACACGTATAGGCCCGGGGCCTACCAGCAGCTAAGGCAGCTCAGCGAGCGCATAGGGGCCGGCTTCTACGGCGAGGAGGGTTCGGGGGACGCTGTGGGGATAGCTAGGCGGGGTGTAAAACACTTCGCCGAGAAGGGCTACGACGTCATCATCGTGGATACTGCTGGCAGGCACAAGGACGAGGCAGGCCTCATAGAGGAGATGCGGGAGATAGCCTCGAAGGTGAAGCCCGACGAGACCATGCTCGTGATCGACTCAACGATAGGCAAGGCCGCTGGGAGGCAGGCCGCCGCCTTCCATGAGGCCGCGCCGATAGGCTCTATAGTGCTCACCAAGATGGACGGCAGCGCGAAGGGCGGCGGCGCCCTCTCGGCGGTCGCGGCTACGGGTGCACGCGTCGCCTTCATAGGGGTCGGGGAGAAGATCGACGACTTGAGGCCCTTCGACGCGAGGGAGTACGTCTCGAGGCTCCTCGGGATGCCCGACCTGCGGGGCATACTCGAGCGCTTCGAGAGGATGGAGCGTATCGAGAGGGAGAGGGCCAGGGCCATAGCTGCCGGCAAGTTCACGCTACTCGACCTCCGCGACCAGCTGCGCAGGGTGAGGTCTATGGGCCCCCTCTCCTCGGTACTCGAGATGCTCGGCGGGGGCGTGGCGCTGCCGGAGGGAGTGGCGGAGAAGGGCGAGAAGAACATCGAGAAGTGGCTCGTGATAATGGACTCGATGACCATGGAGGAGCTGCTGGACCCATCCATTATAAACAGGTCTAGGGTTGAGAGGATCGCGCGCGGCTCCGGGACCTCGACGCGCGACGTCAGAGAGCTCCTGGCCGCGTACAAGCGGACCAAGAAGCTCATGCGGCAGCTCTCGAAGTCCAGGAGGAGGCTGCGCGGCCTAGGGTTCTAGGTGCCCCGGGGTTGAGGCGCTTCACGGTATGTTTCGGCTCGCTCGCGGAGATGCCTAGCTGGCTCTTCGCCAGGCTCGTCTCCTCATCCTTCTACCTATCCCATGACATCAGGCGTGACGTCGTACTCAGCCTAGTCTTCCTCGAGGAGGGCCTAGCCATACGCCTGGTCGGCGGGAAGCTCAGGCACGTCCACGTCGACGAGCAGTCCCTAAGCGGCATCTACAGGAAGGCCGTGTCAGCCATGGAGAGGGGCGCCCGGAGGAGGGTGCACTGGGGCATATACGTCTCCGAGGCCAAGAGGGAGCTCAAGGCCTCCGGCTACAGGGTCGTCACGGGGAAGGGCTGCTCCGGAAGCTTAGAGGTTCCACAGCCGCATACCTTCTACTTCTCATGCGGCCACGGCAGGGAAGAGGTATGTCTCTCGCCGAGGCAGAGACCCGTGGACGCCGCCATAGCAGTGCTCAACGTCGCGCTAGACAGGCAGGAGCAGGGCCGCCGCCCACTCCCATAGCCAGCTAAGATAGATGGCAGCCCGGGGGGGATTCGAACCCCCGATCCCGGGGGCCAAAGCCCCGGATGCTTGGCCACTACACCACCGGGCTCGGTTTTATTCTTGTCTTGTGGGGTTTTTTGTTTTGCTCATGAGGGGTTCTCTGTAGACTGTGAGTCCCCTGTGTGTGGCGGTTTTCTCCACTACTGCTGCTCTGCTGGGAGTGGCTTCCCGGGGGGCTGCTATGTGCATTTTTCCGGGCGGGTATACGTGGGGGTGGAGGTGGCCGCTGTACTCTATCTCGAGTAGGGTGCCGTCGTCTGTTACGAGCTGGTGTGGTAGTGCTGTGAGCTGTGCGCGGCGGTAGTGGCGGAGCCCGGTCTGGTAGTGGTCCTTGAAGGCTGCGGGGCAGTAGTGGACGGTCACGTCGAGGCTTTGGTCTGCGGCCCAGCGTAGCGCCTCTAGTGCGGCTTCCTCACTGCCCTTGGCAGCCCTGTAGTCGTCCGCCATCTCGTAGCCCATGGCCCGGAGCGCTGGGGAGTTTGTCTCGGTGAACTCGAGCTCGTTTATGTTTACGAAGTCGACGCCTTCCTCATCCGCTATCTTGATGACCTGTTTTAGCGTGTCGGCGCCACCGGGCAACGCGGGGTATTCGAGCCCCACCGTGTATTCTCCTCCCTCCCGGGCGGCTCTTATCTTATCCCGTAGGAGTGGTAGTGGGGCGTGTATTCTCAGCTCGTCGAGCCCGGCCGCATAGAGGCTTGATGCTAGCTCCGGAGTGAGCGTGATTGCGGAGGTGTAGAGGTGTATGTGGAAGCGCTTGCCGAAAGCCTCTTTTAGTAGTTTGATGAGCCTGACAGCCCTGTCGGGTACTGCGAGGGGGTCGCCGCCTGTTATGCCGGCGCCGAGGGACGCGGAGAGGTAGATCTCGCTTAGGATGCCTGGCCTGATCTTCTCCCAGGGCTGGCTCGGGTCTAGGGGCTTCTCGTTGATATATAGGGTGTCGCGCCCCCTTCTCTCGTCGCCGAGGGGGCAGTAGAAACAGTTTGCCGGGCAGAGACCCGTTAAAAAAACGACGGACTTAAGCCCCCGCTGGCATAGTTCGCAGCCGCGGGGGAGGCGGCCATAGACAGTGTTTCCCGTGGGGAGCCTTCTGAGCTTATTGGCCATCTTACTCCTCGTCCTTTAGCTGCTCGAGCAGGGTGATTACCTGCCATATCCTTGTGCGGGCGTATAGCGGGGCGTTCGGGTCCATCGATACCTCGTCCAGCTTGGATATCACGTTGGCGGCGCGGAGGCCGAGTGACATCTTATTGTCGAGTAGTATTTCTATGGACTCGGCGGCGACCCTCCTTATGTTCCGCGGGACGCCGCGGTCCTCGGCTATCTGGCGTAGCAGCTCTATAGCGTTTTTAAGCTGCTGAGGCTGCTCCATGGCTTTCACCTCTTTAACAGGTTTTATGGGACGCGTCTTTCCTAACGCCTAGTCCTCCTAAAAACTTAGCGTGCCGGGAGTTAGTTGGGTGGAGGCGTGAATAAATAGCTCTTCTCCGTGAAGGCCTTGGTGCCTGTCCGTGGCCGCGAAGGTGGTAGAGGGCTGGGTTAACAACGTTAAGGTTCTGGGTAGGATAGCCTTCCTCGAGGTGATAGACGACCTAAGCCTCGGCGTGATAACTGTAGTCGTGAAGAAGCGTGAAGCGACACCCGACCTCTGGGAGAGGGTGGGTAGTGTTAAGATAGGCTCTGCTGTCAGGGTGGTCGGCGAGGAGCCTCCACGGGTCGTGAGCAGGAAGGGGCGCGAGATACATGCGAGGGATATAGAGGTTCTCGCGGAGCCCGAGGAGCCCCTACCGGTTGATGTGACCGGGAAGACGCCTGCAGGCCTTGACGTGAGGATCGATTACCGCTATCTAACGCTCCGTATACCCAGGTATAGGGCGGTGTTCCTGGCTAGAGCGCTGCTCGCGAAGTATACGCGGGAGTACTTCGGGTCACAGGGGTTCCTGGAGGTTCACACGCCGAAGCTCGTCGGCGCCGGGGCTGAGGGCGGCGCTACGCTCTTCAGGGTAGACTATTTCGGCTCGACGGCCTTTCTGTCGCAGAGCCCCCAGCTATATAAGCAGATGCTCATGGCTGGTGTGCCGAGGGTGTTCGAGGTTACGCCCTACTTTAGGGCTGAGAAGTTCGATACGCCGCGCCACCTCAACGAGAGCTGGGGCGTGGATGCGGAGATGGGGTTCATAAGGAGCCACCATGACGTCATGGACGTCCTCGAGGGATATGTGAGGCACGTCTCTGAGAGGCTGTATAACGAGCTCGGCGGGAAGCTCGCCGAGCTGGGATACGAGGTCATGGAGCCTCTAGGCGAGATACCCAGGATACCGTATAGTGAGGCCGTGGAGATCGTGAGGGGGCGCGGCTACGAGGTGGGCGAGGACGGCGACCTTGATACGAGGGCTGAGCGCATACTGGGCGAGTATATGGCGGAGCAGGGCTACGCGGCCTATTTTATAGTCGACTACCCGTGGAGCGCGAAGCCCTTCTACATAATGAAGGGGGAGGGAGGCCTCAGCCGATCCTTCGACCTGGACGTGCTCGGCACAGAGGTAGCCTCTGGGGGGCAGCGCGAGCATAGGCGTAGAGAGCTCTACAGGAACCTCCTGGAAAAGGGGTTGAACCCGGAGAGCTTCAGGTTCTACCTCGAGGCGTTCAAGTACGGCATGCCTCCACACGGGGGCTTCGGCCTCGGCTTCGACAGGCTCCTCATGAAGCTCCTAGGTCTCGATAACATCAGGGAGGCGGTGCTCTTCCCGAGGGACAGGTTCCGCCTAGTGCCCTAGGTGGTGCCGCGTGGAGCTTGAGAGGCAGGCTAGAAAAGCGGTCGAGGGCGGAAGGGTAATCCTCGTATCTTATAGGGGGCGTAGCCACTTCTTCGTGGTAAAGAGTAGTGACCGGAAGAAGGCGTACATAGTGTATCCCGGGGAGTACTGTAGCTGCCCCGACTACCTATTCTCGGTCTTCCTCGGGGGGCGGAGGAGGACGTGCTACCACTTGTTGGCGGCCGACATAGCTCTTAGGGAGAAGCGCTATAGAGAGTTGGAGGTAAACTCAGAGGCGGAGTGGCGGAAGCTCTACGGGGAGATCCTCGCCGGCTTCATCAAGTAGGGCCTTAAGCCTTCTCGCCACTACCACCGTGGCGGCCACGGCTACCAGGAGTGCCGCTGCGGCTAGCGCGGGGTCTCCCATAAAGCCTAGGAGGTTCTTGGTTACGGAGACGCGTATGGTGGCTTTCTGTGCGTGAACCGCCCTATAGGGGTCGGAGTACAGTATAGCTACCTGCAGCTCCCCCTCTCCCTCCCGCAGTCCCTCCATGGAGACGGTCACGCTCACGCTCTCCCCGGGGGCTAACCTGTTTTGCCCGAGACGGGTGTGGCCACCCGTTATGACGACTATGCCCGTCGAGTTTAGGGACACAGATGCTATCGTAAGCTGGAATCCCGTTGGGTTCACGAGCGTTATCAGGGCCTCCCTCCTCTCGCCGAGACCGACTCTCAGCGCGTCCGGCTCTACCTCCAGCCTCGGAGGGGGGAGCACGGAGAGGCGTAGTATTAACGGTACGGCGGCGGGGCCGGCGTGCTCCAACCCTATAGGCGACGCCTCCACGACTATGGTGAGGGTGTAGTTTCCAGCCTCCACGCCGCTGAGATTAAGCACCATGTCGAGCACGCCCTCTCCCCCTTCATCGAGGGAGAGTGTCCCTCCCTCGCCGACCAGCGTGTCCCTGCCCAGGGGGTCTAGGCGCGCGGATACAACACGCATCGTGAGCGGGGCTGGGAAGGTGTTCTTCACGAGTAGCGTGAGGTGGAGGGTCTCGGCGGGTACAGCGGCGCTCTTGTTCTCAAGTACTATCCCTGGGCCGGTGAAGTTGACCGGCAGCACTACGTTGTACTCGGCAGAGCCGCCGCCTGGGTGGGGACTCTCCCTTATACCTATTCTGAGCGTGTTTGTACCGAGCGGCGGGGTATGGTTTAGGGGTATAGTCGCATCCGCTACGCCGCCGGGTGGGACGTAGACCGAGGTGTTGCCCCTGTATATCGGCGTCCTGCCCGCGTCTATCTCGGTGATGGTGCATGTGACGCCGCAGGGGCCGGCGTTGTAGAGGCGGAGCTTCACCGCCGTGGTGTAGGGGGTAAGTGTGGGGGAGAGAAGCTGTATACGTGGTGGTGGCGGTCTAATGACGTATACGATGAAGAACTTGGTTACGGTGTAGAGGGGCTTCTCCTCCTGGGGGTTGCTGTACACCTCGACCCTAATCCTTACGACGTATTTTCCCGGCACAGTGTCCCAGGGTATCGTAGCCTTGAATGTAACATTGTTTCTCCCGGGGAGTATGTAGAGCGTCTCCTCTAGCTCGCCGACCCTTATATCCAGGAACGTGGAGTAGAAGTATATCCTAGCCAGCCTCCTGTCGCCTGTCCAAAGGAAGCTCAGCGTGAACGTCGCCGTGCTGCCTGTGCACGCCCTCAGTGGTGTAAGCGTGAAGTCTGTAGCGATCGCGGCGCTACCCCCAGGGAGGGTGGCCGAGGCGAGAAGTGCCAGCAGTAGCGCGGCGCCAAGCCTAGCAGTAGACACAGAGCGGCGACTCATCCTCACCACCGTCCTCGAGTGGAGCCGTGTCCGGCGGCTCACCACCCACATGCCTGAAGGCTATGTGTAGTGCCAAGCCTAGCAGTATGAATATTACCGCGGCGGTGGAGCCTGTTGCTAGCAGCGTGTAGCCCGTAAAGTAGAGCAGCCTAAGCGGGATTAGCACCTGCAGGCCTGCTGTGAGGATTCTCTGTGCCAGGTGTGACGAGGCCGCCGTTACTCCGGCGAGGAAAACCGTCGCTGCGAGGCCTCCGAGCACGCCGAGGCGGCCGGCGGCGCCGACCATGACATAGAGGGCGAGCGCCGCGGCTAGGACGAGCATGGCGGCTATCTCCAGCGGCACCCATGACTCGAAGAGGCCGGGAAGGAGGTGTGGCGGGGCCTCGAGCAACGCCGCAAGCACAGTGCCTTGGTAGCCTGCATAGTAGTAGTCGCCAACGGCGAGCGCTGTAAGCGCTATCAGCGAGGTGAGGGCTGCGGCCTGCACTGCGTCTCTGCGCTTTTTCGCAGCGAGTAATCGTTCCTTGACGGAGGCCTTCTCAACGGGCCTCTCCCTGGCTGCTTCTAGTGCCGTGCCCAGCGCGGCGTAGTATGGTGGTAGGGCTGCGAGGAGGGCTAGGCCTCCTATGATGGCGCCTGCGGCTATAAGGGTTGACGCCGTGTAGACGAGGTAGAGGGCGGCTGCGCCGGCCAGGCGCCTGGGCAGGCCCTGCTGCGCCCCCTTGAGGGCGGCGAGTAGCGCCATGCATCCTAGCGCGGCTAGCACTGCGTTTGAGGCGGCATAGAGTGGTAGTGTGTAGCCTAGCCCGTAGAGTAGCTTGAAGAGCGGAGTGGCTACCCGTGTAGTAGCGGCCTCGGCTAGTGCTGAAAGCGGGTATACTATACCGGCTATCCCCACTACGGCCTCGCCGAGCGAGGCTATCGCTATGCTTGCCGTGAGGCCCTGTCCTGTCCAGCGTCGACGGTGCATTCCGCCCTAGAGTATCTCCCCCCGCCGTAATAACGCTACGGTGCCGCCGGCCGGACAGGGATGGGAGGGGTAGAAACAATATACACGGGCGTGCGGATTATCTCGACCAAGCGGCATGAGTGGCGAAGCAGAGTACCGGCGGCTGGTGGAGAAGATAGCCTCCGAGAAGGGGCTCAGACCCGAAGAAGTCGAGGAGATGGTAGAATCCCGTATAGACGAGTTCGGCGGAATAATAAACCGTGACGCCGCGGCCCTCATGGTGGCTAAGAGCCTAGGCGTCGAGGTGGACGCCGGCTATACAGATGTGGTCCACAGCCTGAAGCTCAGTGACCTTGTAGCAGGGTTCCAGGGCATAGATGTGGAGGGAATCGTCATAGAGCGTACACCGCCGCGCACCTCCTCCCGTGGAGAGTTATTCGCCAGGCTGGTTATAGCTGATGACACCGCCGCGGTACCTCTCATCGGCTGGGGCGAGCCGGCCGGCAAGCTGGCCGACATAGAACTGGGCGATGTCATAGCCGCGCTAAAGGTCTCTGTCAGGCGGCGGGGGGAGGGCGTAGAGGTGTTCCTTACCGATAGGTCCTCAATAAGGCGTTTGGGGAAGGCTGATCCTCAGAACCTGTGGTCTCTTGCTGAAAAGTTCTCCGCCAGGACTATTGTCCTCGAGTGCGGCGGGGCTTCCTGCGGGGAGGAGACCTGCTGCCTATACGGGCGCACGCCACGCGGGGACCCCGTGCAGCTCCTCGTGCCGTGGAAGACGGATGTCGAAGGCTATCGCGGTAGGATTGTCGCCGCCTCGAGGGTTACCCTTAGGGAGGGCGGCTTCCTCTATGCCAGGCTGTATCGTGGCGGTGTACTCGACGTCGTCGGCGAGGGCGGGGAGGTAGGCGTGGATAGCCTGTTCACGGCGTCGGGCGTCGTCGTTGGGTACATCGTGTTCAGGGAGAGGGGTGGCAGGGTATACGTGGCCGACGGGGAGAGTGTCAGAGGGCTGGCCGTGTTCAGCGACTCCCTCTTCTCGGTGTTCGCGGGCCTCCTAGGCTCAGAGGTGGAGGTACTTGGTGTTAGGAGGGGGGCGCGCGGCGATGTACTGAGCGACTGCGCCTCGGTCACGTCTAAGGGCGTCTTTAGGCCAAGCTATGCCCAGTCGAGGATACTGGGCTCCCATGGTTGGGTGGAGGTCGATGCCACTCTCCTGGATGCGTCAGTATACTACAGGTGTAGTGGCGAGCGCGTATACGTGTCTCTACGCGGCCTCGTGGACGACGGCACGGGGCGTGCCAGGTTCATAGCCTCCGGCGAGGAGGCACTCGGCGTGCTACTTGGCCTGGAGGCAAGCGATCTATGCGGCTATGAGGAGGTGGGATCGATAATCGAGTATAGCCTCGACGAGGCGCGAGGAGGCGACTACCTCTTCAGGGGTTTACTCGACGCAGAGGGGGTATTCTACGTGCTAGAGGTGTCTGAGAGATGAGTATTTCTATTACGTGGGTATCCAGAGTGTGAGGCGTAATGGGGAGGAGGAAGCGGAGGCGTAAGCCCCGTCTCAGGCCTAAACGTAGGCTCCCTAAGATATTCCAGTGTCCGCGCTGCGGCGAGACCTCCGTGAGCGTCATAATCGACCGGAGGAAGGGCGTTGCCAAGGTCATATGCTCCTCGTGCAAGCTCTCCGCAGAGTTCGACTACAACCCCTACTTAGCCGAGGTCGACTACTACAGCCGTTTCCTCGACGCCTACGAGGAGGGTAAGATAGGGGTTGAAGAGGTACGTGAGGAGGGTGGAGTCGATGAAGAAGAGGGAGGGGAGGGTTAGGCGCTACATACTCGACGCCATCAAGAGGCGGGGAGCGCTGCACATGACTCTCATAGACCCAGACAAGACGGGCCCCGAGGAGGCGGCCAGGATAGGTGAAGCCGCCTACAGCGCCGGCACTTCCGCCATAATGGTCGGCGGCAGCATAGGCGTGTCCGAGAGCATGACCGATGCCATAGTGCTCGAGATAAAGAGGCGCGTAGATATACCGGTGATACTCTTCCCGGGCTCTCCAACCGCGCTAAGCAGGTACGCCGACGCGCTCTGGTTCATATCGGTTCTGAACTCCCAGAACCCCTACTTTATAACGGGGGCCCAGATGCAGGGCGCCTTCATAGTCAAACGGTACGGCTTGGAGGCTCTCTCCCTAGGCTACATAATAGTCGGCGTCGGCGGCGCCGTGTCGATAGTCAGCTATACCAGGCCTCTCCCGTTCAATAAGCCCGAGATAGTCGCGGCCTACGCCCTGGCCGCAGAGTACATAGGATTCGACTTCATATACCTCGAGGGCGGCTCGGGAGGGAAGCCGGTTCCGGCGGAGACCGTAGCTCTCGTCAGGAGGGCGGTGGATATACCCATAGTCGTCGGCGGCGGCATCAGGGACCCTGAAACAGCCTACAAGCTGGTGAGGGCTGGGGCCGACATAGTGGTTACGGGCACCATCGTCGAGGAGAGAAGCGACATAGAAGAGGTTCTAGGCGGCATAGTGTCCGCCGTGGAGGCGGGCGCCAGGGATAGGGCTATGGGGCAAGGGCGCTAAATATCCCTAGGTGCGCCATTATAACAACGACTGCCGTGAGGAAGGTCAGCGCCAGCACGAGCTCAGGCTTTATCTTTATACCGCCTATGTCCTCCTCAAAGAACGTCATGAGGCCGGCCGCGGATAGCGGCTGTGGAGACCTGTCCCTGTCCTTCTTCTTCTTTTTGGTCTTGCGTCGCGGCGGCATATGTAGACACCAGGCCTACAAACACTCCAGCCCTATTTATCCACTTTTCGGCCATCCACTTCCTCTACGAGCACCTTCCCCCTCCCGGCGTCCTCCACGCTACTTATGCCCTCCCTGTCGTCTATGATGACCGTGAAGCCCCCCTCCTGCTCCCTCATCTTCTTCTCTATGAGTCTCTCCTCCTCCCCTTCCTCACCCCCCTCCATCGCCCTTATGCGCCTAGCGGCGTCGAGGAACATGCCTAGTAGCCCCTCGACATTTGTCACGAAGATTTCCGCGTCCATGCCGGGGTTGAGCTCCAAGCCGAGCTCCGGGATCACTATCCTCGCATAGGGGGAACGCACTATCTTCACCCTATAGTCCTCGGGCTCCTCCACCCTGAAGTATATGCGCCTGTGTCCCTCGCTCCTAAGCGGTATTATGTCGTTCCTCCTGTACCCACATTTCGTGCATCTCCTGTTGACCAGTATAACCTTTCCAAGGCCGGGGACCTCGTATTCGGCCTCCGTCACGATCATGTCGCCTCCGCAGAAGGGGCATTTCATCGTGAAGCTGCCCAGCTCCCTACCATACCTCGACTTCGACCCGCCGGAGCCCTCCACTGTATGGCACCTCTCTACTTCTTCAGGAATAATGAAATATATAGCCGGCGCGCTCCTACCCTTTACAGGTAGGATGAGGATGACGGAGCTCTACTTGACCTTCACACCCGTTGCGGCATTCCTGCTCGGAGAAGATGGTGTGAGGGCCCATCACAGGTGGGGCAGTGAAGACCCGTCAGCGGTAGCCGAGATCATCCACAAGCTCGAGGAGGGGAGGCTTCCCGAGGAGCTCCACGGCTTCATCAGGGAGAACGCATCCGGCGCTACAATAGTGGTCGAGGACGAAGACCTGGCCAGAGATATTGCGGCGAAGCTTGGAATGGAGGTGCAGGTTCGAGGGGCGCACCCGGTCTTTAGGGGCTTCAGGGCGAGCCTCCTAGAGGTGGTGAAGGAGCAGCTGGGCTTAGAGAAGACGGAGTACTACACGAGGCTTAGGGCCGTGGCCCTGGCGCTCGCCAGGAAGAAGGTCCGTAAAGCCGCCGAGAAGAGAGACCTCTTCATAGCGCAGGCTATCAACGCGCTCGACGACATCAATAAGACCATAAACCTTTTCGCCTCCAGGGTTAGGGAGTGGTACAGCCTGCACTTCCCCGAGCTTAACGACATAGTTGAGGACCATGAGGACTACCTTAAGATAGTCACCTATGTTGGCGCACGCGACAACATGGACGAGGAGAAGCTCAGGGAGATAGGGCTTGACGAAGAGACGATAAGGAGGATACTCTCGGCCGCCAAGGAGAGTATGGGCGCGGATATAACAGACTTCGACGTAGAAGCAATCAGGCAGGTCTCGCGGATAGGGCTGCAGCTCTACGAGGCTCGCCGCAACCTCGAGAAATACATCGACGAGGCGATGCTCGAGGTGGCACCCAACGTGAGGGGTCTCGTCGGGCCCCTGCTGGGTGCCCGCCTCATAGCCCTGGCGGGCGGTATAAAGAAGCTCGCAATGCTCCCAGCCAGCACTATACAGGTTCTTGGCGCGGAGAAGGCCCTCTTCCGCTTCCTCCGCTACGGGAGTAGGCCACCCAAGCACGGCGTCATATTCCAGTACCCCGCAATCTACAGGTCCCCCAAGTGGCAGCGCGGCAAGATAGCCCGCGCCCTCGCCGCCAAGCTGGCTATAGCGGCTAGGATAGACGCGTTCAGCGGCGAGTACAAGGCCGACGTCCTCAAGGAGGAGCTTGAGAAGCGTATCGAGGAGATAAAGAAGATTTACGCTAAGCCGCCGGTAAGGAAGAAGAGGGAGGAGCGTAGGGAGGCGCGCCGGCCGCGCCGCGAGAAGCGTCGGGGCGGCAAGAAGAAGTTCAAGGGGAGAGGCCGTAGGAGGTGATTAGGGCATGGTGATACGTGCTACCGGGTATAGGCCGCACGAAAAGTTCGAGGGAATATACTGGGTCGAGTTCGAGGACGGGAGCGAGAAGCTGGCAACCATAAACCTGGCTCCGGGGATCAGGGTCTACGGCGAGCCCTTGATTAAAATGGGCGACAAGGAGTTCAGGATATGGAACCCCTATAGGAGTAAGCTGGCGGGTGCCATACTTAAAGGCCTCGAAGTAAACCCGATTAGGCCTGGAGTCAAGGTCCTCTACCTAGGCGTGGCAAGCGGCACAACGCCGAGCCATGTATCCGATATACTCGGGTACGAGGGCGTGCTCTACGGCGACGAGTTCGCGCCGCGCGTGATGAGAGAGTTCATAGAGAAGGTTGCGGTGCACAGGGCTAACGTTGTGCCGATACTAGCGGATGCCAGGTTCCCGGCCAAATACGCCCCGCTCCTCGAGGAGGTTGACGTGGTGTACGCGGACATAGCACAGCCCTTCCAGAGCAAGATAGTGGCCGACAACGCCGACATGTTCCTCAAAGACGGTGGGTGGATAATGTTCGCGATAAAGGCGATGAGCATAGACGTCACCGCGGAGCCCTCAGAGACCTTCAGGAAGGAGATAGAGCACCTCGAGGCGAGGGGGTACCATGTAGAGGACAAGGTGCACCTAGAGCCCTATGACATCGCGCATGCCTTCATAGTCGCCAGGAAGCGGTGAGCCGCTGAGAGAAACTATATATATTTTCCGGAACTTCCTCTCATAGAGCCATGGTGCCCCCCGCAGTGCGCAGGGTCCTCGAGCGTATACGCCGCCTCGAACTCCAGGGTAGACGGTACTGTTTCGACGAGATCATTCGGGAGGACGAGTACATAGTAGTCGCTAAGAACGTGGAGGACGCGGAAGAGGTATCTCCCAGGACGGCCGAGGGCTTGAGGAGCTTCAGCGTCTTCCTCGAGGGGCTACCCGTGGTCGTCTCTGAGAAAGCCGCCGGAGAAAGGCTCGAGGACAACATCGTGTACACGAGGTACAGGCTGCCCGTTGTCACGAGGAGCACACTCGAGAGGCTCATGGGCGGCGGCTCGGATGAGCCTCTCATCTACATCTCCAAGGGCGGCGTATACGTTAGGATACGTGGAGAGGAGCTCAGGAGGATCCGCGAGGAGAAGGGCCTCTCCAGGGGGGAGCTTGCACGGCTCCTCGGCGTGTCCCGCAGGACAGTGCTCTACTACGAGAAGGGACTCAGCGATGCGAGCCTGCCTGTGGCCGCAAAAATGGAGGAGCATATAGGTGACAGGGTTTTCGCCAGGCTAACCCTTGAGGAGCTGAAAAAGCTTGTGGAGGCGGCGGGCAGGAGACGGGGCCTCGCAGGCACGGTGCGTGATAACGCGCTCAGATACCTCCTGAGCCTGCTGTCCTCCATGGGTTTCGAGGAGTATATCTTCTCGAAGACGCCGTTCGACGCTGGAGCTAAGCGCGAACCCGAATCCTCCTCGAGGCTTCTGCTCGGGAGGGAGGGGGAGGGCGGTGGGGAGATAGAGAGCATACTGGAGGTCACAGAGTCAAAGGCGATCCTCCTCTCCCCGGAAAGTAGCGTTAAGCGGGGGGAACGCGTACTCCTAGTACCTAGAGAGAAGATCGCCGAGGTAAAGAAGCATTTAAACTCCTTCTTCAACGAGGAAAACTAGCGTGACCCACTTGGACGAATACATAGTCGTCAAAGAGGGACTAGCCAGGCTCAAGGTGCCTAACCCGGCGCGCTACCGCGACGAGAGGGGCCGCTTCGACCCGGCCTGGGCGCCCGTATTCTACAACCCTCGGATGAGGCTGTCCAGGGATATAGGCTCGGCTCTCGTGAGGGCATATGCAGAGTACACGGGGCGGACGAGGCTTAGGATACTGGACGCGCTAGCTGCGACGGGGGCCCGGGGCATACGCTATGCCCTAGAGAATAGAGACGTAGTGGCAGAGGTTACCCTGAACGACGTCAACCCGCTGGCAGCGGCTCTCGCAGAGGAGAACGTAAGGGCCAACGGCCTCGGCGAGATAGCGTCCGTGATGCGCGAGGACGCGGCCGTACTTATGACGAGGGAGAGGGGCTATGACGTGGTCGAGGTCGACCCATTCGGCACCCCCGCGCCATTCACGGAGCCCGCGCTGCGGGCTGTAAACCATGGTGGCATGCTCTGCCTAACAGCCACGGATATGCCGCCACTCCTGGGGAAATACCCGTACACGTCTATCCGAAAATATTTCTCGAGAAGCATCGACGCCGAGTTCTCCCGGGAGACCGGGTCTAGGATACTTCTATACTTCGTTGCCCGCGAGGCGGCGAAACTCGACAAGCGCGTGGAACCCCTTTACGTGCACTCGAGCGACCACTACATCAGGGTCTGCGTACAGGTGCTCCGAGGCGGGTCGAGGACAGGCGGGCTTAGAGGCAACATAGGATACGTCTCCTACTGTCCGGAGCGCCTACACAGGGGCGTACATGAGGGCCTTGTGCCGAGGCTGCCGGAGACCTGTCCAGCCTGCGGCGCCCGGCTGGTTCACGGCGGCCCCCTGTGGATCGGCGGGCTCTGGAACCCGGACTTCGCCAGGCGCGTAGAAAACGCCTATAAGAGGGGTTACGAGGAGGGTTACCTTTCGCCACGTGGCTCCAAGATGACTAGCCTGATAGCCTCCGAGGTGGGGATGCCACCCCTCTACTATACTACCGGGCGTCTAGCGTCAAGATACGGCATAGCCGAGGAGCCGCCTGTAAGGAGGCTTGTCTCCAGGCTAGTAGCGGAGGGGTATAAAGCCTCCCTCACACACTTTGACGGCAAGGGGTTTAGGACGGATGCGCCGCCCGAGGATATAGTATCCCTGATGGGAGAGGGGCGGCGAGCGGCTAGGGGTACTCTATCTCCTTAGCGAAGCCGAGCTTGAATTTAAGCAGCTTCTGGAGGAACTGTTTCTCGCCCTCGCTGAGCTCGTCCGCCAGCTTGTCGAGATAAGTGTTTATCTCCTCCACAGGCACGTCACTGTACAGGTAGTCCCCCTCCTTGACCTGTCTACCAACTATCGCCTTACTCCTGATGGAGACGGCGACCTCCATCCCCTCCTCCGCGTACTCGAGAGGCTGCTCGTGCTCCTGTATCTGCATCACCTCACCTATCCTTCTCCCCGTCCTCGTTATCAGAGGCACCCCTCCCCTGAGCTTCCCCGTGACAACCCTTATGCCAACTATAATCGGGTCCCTGCGCCTGAACACATAGCCCGGGAGTATCTGTATCACGGCCGGCGGCGTCATCTTCTCAAGTATACGCCTCCTCTCGAGCTCCCTCTGCTTCTTATACCATTCCAGGTAGTCCTCGACGAGCCTATAGATTATCCTCTCGGTGAATATCGGTATGCCGCTGGCCTTCGCCTCCTCCCGTGCATCAGGGGTCGCCTTCACGTTAAAGGCGAGGATCGCGGCCAGCTTCGGGTCAACATTCTTGACCAGCTGCGCCTCTATCACATCGCGGCGCACCACAGGCCCCACATCCGCATACCTAACCGGGACATCGTGCCGCCTAAGGTACTCTACCAGCGCCTCCAGGGTGCCTAGGGTGTCCGCCTTCACCACGACGCCGGCTATGTCACGCTGGATCCTGAGCCCGGCGACCTCCTCCCTGGCCATCTCCAGGTACTCCTCTATCCTCGACTCGTCCTCCACAACGTAGATTGGGGCGCCAGCGACGCTCTTCTCAAGCCCCTCCGCGACTACCTTGACGCCGGCGGCGGCCCTTATCTCGTCGACGCTCATGAAGCGGTCCTCGGGGGACCTCATCTCGTCGAGCGGCTTGGGCATAAGGATATACTTCACGCGCGTCACGAAGGGCCCCTCGAGGCCGCCGACAACTATCGTGTCGCCCCGCCTCAGCACGCCCTCATAGAGTATAGCGGCCGCCGTCATGCCAAGCCCAGGATCCTCCTTAAGCTCTAGGATTACCGCCTTGCCCGGCCCCTCCCTAACCTTCAGCCTGTTGAGAAGATACTTCTGCGCGAGGCCGGCCAGCACGAGGAGAAGGTCGGGGACGCCCTCGCCGGTGGCCGCGCTTATCGGGATGAGCGCTACAACCCGCGTGAAATCCCTTATCCTGTCATACCGGTCCGCCCTAAAGCCCTGCGCCCTGAACTGGCCTATAATATAGGCGAGTAGCTCCTCAAGCCTGGCCTGAACCTCGGGGCTCTGCTTCTTATAGGAGAAGATGAAGGGCTCGCCGGGGTGCGACTTCCAGCCCGGTATCCTGTCTATCTTGTTAACAGCCACTATGAAGGGGACACGCCTGCTCTTCAGGATCTCCAGCGCCTCATAGGTCTGATTCTCGAAGCCCTTCAGCACGTCCACGAGCAGGATAGCTATATCGGCTATACTGCCGCCCCTCCTCCTCAGATTAGAGAACGCCTCGTGCCCCGGCGTGTCTATAACCAGGAAACCCGGGATACGTATGTTCACCTTGATCTTAGACGCCAGCGGGCCTGCCAGCTCCTCCAGCGCGCTCCACGGCAGAAACGAGGCCCCGATATGCTGCGTAATCGTGCCAGGCTCCCGCTTCGCAACAGCCGTCCCCCGGATCCTATCCAGGAGAGTCGTCTTCCCCACGTTAACGTGGCCGAGGACGGTGACTATAGGGGCCCGCACGTATTCGCGCGGCTCCCCACTTGCCTTACGCTTCCCACTCTTCGGCACATAGAACACCGAGAAGGGTAGGAGAACGGAGACATGTAAAACTATTGGCCCACACTACTTCTTTCCGTAGAAGGCGGTCCATTTAAGCTTCCTGGGATCCCTCTTGTACTTGACGGCACTCTTAAAGCACTTCGAAGAACAATACCTCAGCACCGTGCCGTCAGTCCTGACATACATGAAGCCTGTCCCCGGCTTTATAGGCTTCCCGCAGAACGAGCACTTATACAGCCTGGGCACCACATATCACCTCTCACAAAACCGGGTGCTACACTATATACTTTCTCCACCCGCCCCCACGGAGACCCCCGGGGAACGCCTATTAAGCCCGGGAAAAATAGACTAGTGGGGCGATGAAGACACTGACCTGCACCGACGGAGAGAAGGAGTGGGGATAATGCACCTCCCCCGAGCCCCGTCTTAGGCAGCCTTTACGTCGTCGAAAGACGCTATCTTAAGCTCAGCCGGCTTCCTAACTATATCGCCCACCCTAGCGCCGATCAGCATCTTCACGCCCTTCGTGTAAGCCAGGTCGACGAGCCTCTGCGTCACTATCCCGTCGAACACCACGTAGCTCACACCCTCAGCCTCCTGGAGCCGGGAGGCGAGGTCCCTGACGGGAAGCCTCTCGATCTCACGCCACTCCTCGTCGTAGAGGATAGCCTCCAGCGTGCCGCGCAGCTCCTCGATGGCCTTAGCCACGTGGCCTGGAACCTCGACCTTCTCGGCGGCTCCCGTGGATCCGCTGTTATTGCTACGCTCCACACGCTGAGGCGCGACTATAACCTGCATCTTTACCTCGCGCTGACCCCGCCTCTCCTGCTTCTCCTTCTCCAGCAGCTTCACGTACTCCTCGACGGGGATCTTGTTCTGCAGCGCCTTCGCGATCTCCTTCCCGGTCAGCTCCTCAACCTCCCTACCCGTAGGCGCCCTGGCGACAAAGTCTATCTCAGCCGCGCTGATAAGGTTCCTGGCGATAAGCTCGCCGCCCCGGTCGCCGTCGATAAACAGTATAGCCTTCTTCTTCTTAGCCAGCTCCACCACGCTCTTCGGTATAGACGCGCCGCCGAGCGCCACAACGTTCCTATAGCCGTGCTTCAGAAGGTTCAGCACGTCGGCACGCCCCTCCACAATGATCACGCTGTCAGCCCCCTCGACCTCCGGCCCGGCAGGCAGCTTCTCAGGGCCGTACGTCGTTATCTCGCCCTTCCTGACCTTCTCCAACACCTCATCCAGCAGCTCCTTGGTCTCGGGCACAGCCTGGTCAAGCATCTTCAGCAGCTCTACAGCCCTCTCAACTATCCGCCTCCGCCTCTCGACACGCACGTCAACGATCTCAGTAACCTTCGTCTTGGCCTGGTAGGGGCCAACCCTGTCGACGCTCTCAATCGCGGCCGCCACGAGAGCCGTCTCAACCTTATCCAGGTTGGACGGTATCTCTATCTCGGCGATAGTCTTGTTGTCACTACGCTTGACCCTAACCTCTATCCTACCCAGCCTGCCCATCTTCTGAAGCTCCCTGAGATCTAGCTGCTCTCCTAGAAGCCCCTCTGTCTGGCCGAATATAGCACCTATAATGTCGTGCTTCTCGACCAGCCCTGAGACCTCCATCCTAGCCTTTATCACATACTTCACGGATACCGGTGCACCACCCATCACTCTCCACCATACTAGACGTCCTTACGATGCTACACATACACGGCAAGCGTGATGCTCACCACACGGGGCGCGCTGTAGCCGCTCGTCAACACGCCATCTCACCGCTGTGACGGTACATCGCCTTTCCGCTCAACGGCGCTCTCTGCGAGCGGCCCCCGCGCGCCCCTCACCACTACAAAATCCATGTAAATAAAAAACATTCCCTAACAGGAGCAACGGGAGAAACACAGCGAAAGGTGGTTGGTGCGGGGGCCGGGATTCGAACCCGGGCAGGCCTCTGCCAGCGGAGCCTGAGTCCGCCCCCTGTGGCCAGGCTATCGCCTTTTGACCTAGCTCGGGCACCCCCGCGCCATTTTACTCTGGCGGCGTGGGCTTTATAAAATCTTATTCGTTTCCGCCGGCCTGGGAGCCCTCTATCTTCTTTATGTACTCCTCCTCCTCGGTGAGCGTTATCTCCTGCCTCATGGCAAGCTGCCTCTCTATCCTCTGCCTCTGCCGGACTAGACGGGTTATGTAGCCGGCTATACGGTTCCTAAGCCTCTTGGAGGGGATCTCCGCCACCTCTATTAGGGCCTGCTTGTTCTCCTCGAAGTCTGCCGTGAACTTGTCGGGGAATCTTTCGATCATCTCCTTGGCTGTCCTCTTTACGACCTTGGTTCTCACTTTACCCATATCTCCTCCGCCCCCTTTTCTTCGTGCAGGGCTATAAATATTGCCACAGGTGCTGCGCCGTGTGGGCTCCTAGACAGGGTAGGGCGGAGAGATGTGCCACAGAGATATGGTAACCTTAATACAGGCGTGAACGGAAAAGATCTTCTTGATAGATATGTCGCAGAGGCGTGAGAAGGGCGAGCTCCCCCTGGCGCCGATAGACCGTATCATACACCAGGAAGGGGGCGAGCGCGTAAGCATTGAAGCGGCGCAGCTACTACGCGGCTACCTCGAAGAGCTCGGCAGGCGTATCGCCCGGAACGCGGCGGAGCTTGCAAGACACGCGGGAAGGAAGACCATTACGAAGGAGGACATGGAGCTTGCGATCAAGATATATGAGCGCTATTTCGCCCGGTGACTTGCCGGGAGAAGTTTTTTCCACCACTTAGAAGGGAGTTTCCGCGGGCCCGGGGATAGACACTGTTATAACCCTAGCCGGACTCATACCCCCTGGTGGCCTAGATGGTAGACAAGAAGCTCGTCGAGAAGAAGATAAAGAGCCTGTTCAAAAACGCGGACTACGAAGTCAGGGAGGAGGAGGGTAGCCTCAAGGTGTCGATAGAAGGCCTCGGCGAGGATCCGATACAGCTTTTCGAGAAGCTCGGGGATCTCGTATCAGGCCTCAACAAGATCACGGGGACGAAGAACGCAGACGTCATAGTGTCGCTGCAGGGCATGGCCTTTGGCGTCGAGATCGAGGTCTACTAGGTGTCCTGGAATAGGGTCAGACCGGATTCGAGGCATCATCCACTCAGTGCGGGAGCGGACTTCCTCATCCCCTACTCTCTGCCTGCGCGGAGCACCTATATATCTACCTGAAGCAGGCCGCAGTCCCCTAGCCTCTCCCGGAGGAACCCTATCCTATCGGCTACTACGCCGCGTACCCAGCCCTCGCTCTCAGTGGGGTGCTCCCTAGGCTTAAAGGGCGCCCCCTCGCCCCAGAGTATTGTCGAGTACTCTACCGCCCAGAGCCTCGCCGCCTCTCCGGGCACGTACCCGCCGCCGCCCAGCATTATGACACCCACCCCTCTCTCCCTGTACTTATTGAGCATGACGCCTAGCGCCCAATACGAGTTGTCCGTATATCTCAGTCCGACAAGGGGGTCGCCTATGTGGCCGTCGACGCCTCCCTGGAGGACTATGTACTCCGGGTTATAGCTCTCCAGTAGATCCCCTATGAGGGCGAGTGCCTCCCCGAACACGTCGTCGCCGCTGCTCAGGGGGACGGGTATGTTAACGTTGAGGCACTCCCCGTCGCCGCGGCCGAGCTCGTCGATCCACCCGGTGCCCGGGTAGAAGCCGTAACCGTATCCGTGCAGGCTTATCTTGAGGATGGGCGTCTCGTAGAGTATCTCCTGTGTCCCGTCGCCATGGTGGGCGTCTACATCTACCACGGCCACCCTCCCCCTCCGGCTAAGGAGGACGGCGGTCAGTGCGACGTCGTTGAACACACAGAACCCGCCGGCGCTCCTCCTACGCGCATGGTGGAATCCTCCCTGGGGGTTAAAACAGGCCCCGCCCCCGGGGAGGATGCTGGCACACGTGGCGCTGCCGGAGACCGCGAGAAGGGCGTCCTCAAAGACGCCTGGATACGCTGGTGTGTCGCCATAGTCGAGCCACCCCTTCCCCTCCTGAGAGGCTCTTTTTACGTACTCGATATACTCCCTGTCGTGTATAAGCTCGAGTAGCCCGGGGTCTATGAGGCGTGGCTCGAGCACCCGTACGCCCATCTCCTCTAAGACGGGGAGATATCTCTCGGCGAAAATCTTGACACGCCTCGTCCACGCATCCCTCAGGAGGGGCGGCGTGAAGGCTATCGACGAGTACTTCTCCGTGTAAACAATGGAGCCTGCCGGCATCCTGTTCCCACTAGTGATCCCCCGGGCGCCGGATAATAAAGTATAATACACGGCATCCGTAGAGAATACCTCGGGGCCGCGGCAACCCAGGCTGCAGTGGTAGACGGCGTAGCCACCTGCTTTGTCCGGGTTCGAGTCCCGGCCCCGGCTCCACGTATTTTATAAAAACCTTGTTTTCTCTGCAGCTCAGCCCAGTCTATACCTGGGCCATCGCCTCGGGATATGAGAACATGTGGTGGGCCCGCCGGGACTTGAACCCGGGGCCACCGCCGATCCGATCCCCTGAGACTGTCAGGGCGGCTTAAGGCCCCGCGAGGGGCATCCTTCCAGCTAGACTACGGGCCCTGGTTTGTGTCCTAGATAGTGGGGCTTAGTGTTGCTTTAATACCTTTCTTTCCGGCGTGGGTCTCTGTGCCCGTGATTGGTGGGAGAAGGCTTAAAAAACGTGTAGAGGTTGTAGTGTGGGCGTGTATCATGTCTGTGAAGGAGATAAAGCTGCTCGAGGAGAGGGAGAACAGGCTTGTGGGTAGGAAGGAGGCAGTATTCCTGGTAGACCACTTTGGCGAGGGGACCCCTAGGAGGCTCGCAGTTAGGGAGAGGGTTGCCGAGGCGCTGGGGGTTCCTGTGAACTTCGTGGTTGTCAGGCGTATTGTGACGGAGTACGGGGCTACACGCTCTAAGGCTCTTGTACATATCTACGACTCCGAGGCTAGGCTGAGGGAGGTTGAGCCCGAGCACGTGATTAGGAAGAACTTTGGTGGCGGGGAGTCCGGTGAGTAGGTATGTCGTGGGTTCACAAGCTCTACGAGTATGACTATGAGAAGGGTATCATCAGGCTGAAGAACAAGAAGTGTCCGCGTTGTGGCTCTATAATGGCGCACCACCTGGTTCCTGTGGAGAGGTGGCACTGCGGGAAGTGCAGCTACACCGAGTTCGTCACGCCTAAGAAGAAGGCGAAGAGGTCTAGGAAGAAGAAGGAGTAAATCTGTGAACCGTTTTTATCAGCCGCTATAGTATCCCTCCTGGAGGCGTTATGGAGCTCGTAGTCCTCGGCATCGAGAGCACGGCGCACACCTTTGGCGTCGGCGTAGCTACAAGTGGCGGTAGGATACTCGGTGAGAGCAGAGACGTTTACAGGCCGCCGCCGGGCGAGGGTATAAGGCCGAGCGAGGCGGCGGAGCACCATAGCCGCGTGGCGGGCCGGGTTCTGCGTGAGGCGCTCGGCGAGGCCGGGCTCGGGCTCAAGGATGTGGATGGGGTAGCGGTTGCCCTCGGGCCGGGTATGGGGCCGTGCCTGAGGGTTGGGGCGACTGTTGCCAGGTTTCTCGCCGTAAAGTATGGGAAGCCCCTTGTGCCGGTAAACCATGCGGTCGCTCACATCGAGATAGCCAGGCTTACCACTGGCCTCGAGGACCCCGTTGTGGTCTATGTCTCGGGAGGCAATACTATGGTGACGACGTTCGTGGGGGGTCGCTACAGGGTTTTCGGCGAGACCCTTGATATTCCGCTCGGCAACTGTCTGGATACCTTTGCCAGGGAGGCTGGGCTCGGGTTCCCGGGTGTGCCCCGGGTGGAGGAGGCCGCGAAGAGGGGTGAGCGGCTCCTAGAGTTCCCCTACCTCGTGAAGGGGCAGGACTTGTCGTATTCAGGCCTCCTCACACATGCCCTGAGGGCTCTTAGGGAGGGCGAGCGTCTCGAGGACGTGTGCCTCACCCTCATCGAGTATGCCTACTCCATGCTGGTCGAGGTTGCCGAGAGGGCTATGGCGCATACAGGTAAGGCTGAGCTCACGCTAACGGGGGGCGTGGCTCGGAGCCCCGTTCTCTCCGGCAAGCTCAGGGTGATGGCTGAGGATAGGGGGGCTGTCTACAGGCCCGTGGAGCCGCGCTACGCCGGCGATAATGGTGCTATGATCGCGTATACCGGCGCGCTCGCGCTTTCCCACGGCGTCACGATCCCTGTTGCGGAGAGCCGTATAAGGCCTCTGTGGAGGCTGGATAGGGTTGACATACCCTGGAGGGGGGAGGGCGGCGTGGCAGTGGAGCCAAAGTACCCGGGCGTCGAGTTGCCCCTGAGGCTCGAGGAGGGGAGGCCGTTGGCTCTGGGCGCAGAGGCCTTGCTCGTAGAGGGGTTGCTAGGCGGCGAGAGGGTTGTGGCGAAGTACAGGCTCTCTAAGAGGTATAGGAGGGCTGAGCTGGACTCCAGGCTGAGGGAGAGGAGGACGAGGCTGGAGGCGCGTATACTGGCTAGGGCCGTGGAGGCCGGGGTCAGGGTGCCTCAGCTGGTATACGTCTCCCCCGAGGATTACCTGTTGGTCATGGAGTATGTTCCCGGAAGGAAGCTGAAAGAGCTGGTCGGCGCCGTGGATGTATCGGGGTTTTTCGTGGAGCTAGGGAGGATGGTTGCCCTGCTCCACGGCGCAGGCATAGTCCACGGCGACCTGACTACGAGTAACGTGGTTGTCAGCGACCGCGGACTGGTGCTCATAGATTTCGGACTAGCATCCTTCTCGAGGAGCATAGAGGAGAGGGCTGTTGACCTGCACTTGCTGTTAAGGGCGCTTGAGGCTACGCACCCATCACTCTCGGAGAGCCTCTACGGTAAGTTCCTTGAGGGCTACAGTGAAGTCGCAGGGGAGGAGGCCTGGCTGGTCAGCGAGCGGGTTGCCGAGATAAGGAGAAGGGGCCGCTTCGTCGAGGAGCGCAGGAGGAGTGTATGGGGTGGATAGGGGTGGGCGGCCCGCCGCCCGAAGTGCGGCCCCGCGGAGGGGTGGCCGCCGCCATGTCCACTAGGCCACGGGCCCTACCTTATTCTCTCTCGGAGTCTAATACATGTGTTATCGCTGCATAGCACCTCAGGATATCGTTTATGATGCTTTTCGCCTCGCCTGGGCCGACGCCGTAGATACTGTACGTTATGTAGCCGTCCTGGAAGGTGCTCTCCGCGCCTGGGGCGTCGTCTACCCTTAGCGCGAGCCACGTCTCATTGTCCGCCGGTATTACTAGCTTGACCTCCACCTCCATTGCCTGACACCAGTATTTCGATGAGGCTCTGGACCTTTCTCTTCTCGATGAGTATGCCCCCCGCCGCCGGGTGTCCTCCGCCGTAGGCGTTGAGCCTCTGGGAGGCTTCCTGTAACATGCCTCCTATGTCGAGGCTCTCGTTCACCCGTCTCAGAGATATTTTTACGTGTGACTCGTCTACGGGGGCGGCTACCCCAACAACTTTTGCGCCGTTGACTGTGGACACCAGTATGCTGGAGAGTGGCCCTGTGAGCTTTGGCGGCGCCTCGTCACCCAGTATGTAGAGGAGTATACCGTCTCTCTCAACCCGCCCCATCCCCTCCTCTATCATCTTCATGAGGCGTGAGAGTATCTTCTTATAGGCTTTCAGCGTCTCCAGGGTTCTTACGAGATACCTGCCCCTATACCCCTTGTTCACCGCTATCGCGGTGCCGTAGCTGTCCATCCTGCCGAGCGCGTTGAGTACATAGGCGTACTCCCTAAGGTCGTGGAAGGGGCTGCCGGGCGGCTCTCTGAGGTAGAGGTAGTTGTATCCGAAGATCCTCTCGGCCTCTCTGAGGGGCACGCCCCGTGAGAGGAGGTACTTTATGAGCTCTGTGGCTAGCCTCTTTACCTCCTCCGGGCTCAGCGACGTGTACATTCTCAGCTTGCCGTCCTCCATGGGGTTTATCCCTATCTTCCTGAGGAAGTCGAAGCACGCTGCCTCGTTCCCCGTAAGGCCCGGCAAAAAGGGGTCGAAGGTGTTGGCTAGCGCCCTCACTAGTGGGCGCTGTGAGACTCCGAAGAGGCGGAGCCCCACCTTATACTCGACCAGGCCGAGCCTCCTCGCCTCCTCCGCTATCTCGCCGTTGATGCCGATAAGCGAGAACCTCGGCCCCGAGTCCTGCCTATCCCCGAGGGCGCCCGTGAGTGCGAGGTGGATGACGTCGCCGCGCCGCTCCGGGAGGATCTCCTTGAAGAGCAGGTATGTTGTGCCGGCCGCGCTCACCTCCCTTGAAGCATCTACGCCGGCGAGGTATGGGTTTAGCTCGACCACTTTTCCAGCGTCGCCTAGTGATAGATGGTGGTCGACGACCAGTACACGCCTTGCCCGCAGCTTCGCCAGCAGCGGCTTATAGCCGCTACCCATGTCCAGGAAAACTATATTGTCGTACCCGAGCCTGTCTATCTCCTGTACGACACGGGGGTACAGCTGCTCCACTACTCGGAGGTGGAAAGGCGCACCCATGTCCTCGAGGAGCGTTATGAACACGGAGGCGGATGAGAGGCCATCTGCGTCGTAGTGTGAAACAACTAGAACCTCGCCTTCATCCACCATATCCTCTACTGTCGCCGCCGCCCGGGAGAGCAGCTCTCCGAGTTCTTGGCTCATCAAAACCCCACAGAAGTGAATATTCTGGGGGGCGCTAAAAACCTCTGCGTCAGCGCTGTTAGACGTATATGGCTATCTTTTCCGGCTCGTACTTCCACTCTCTCGGGAGAACGCCCCGCCTCTTATAGTACTTGGAGAGCCTGTAGATCTTGCTCTCGACCAGCTGGAGGCCGCGCTTCGAGTGGAAATCCTTCGGGTGCTCTTCGAGGTGGCGCCTGATCTTCACGGCCCGCCTGATAAGGTTGAACAGGTCCTCCGGGATCTCTGGCGCCATGCCACGCTCTCTAAGGATTCTGAGCATCTTCTTCCCGGTAACTGCTCTCACTAGCGGTACGCCGTACTGGTCTCTAAGTATTATCCCTATGACGGATAGAGGGTATCCCTTCTTGTAGAGATTTATCACTATCTCCTCTAGCCTCTCTGGGGGTATGTTTACCCATTCAGGCCGCTCAATGACCGGAGGCCTAGTGGAGTGTGATTGGCCGCGCTCCTTCGACTTCCTCATATGTGTCCCTACCATTCACGGCCCAGGACAGATATTAATCTTACCCGGAGGCCGGGATCACAGCCTCCCAGCCTTATAGGCCTTGCCCCCGGGAAGCACGGCCTCCACCTGTCCACGCCTGCATATGACCGCAGCCCCGTCTCCAGGCTCCATGGGCGCGGCGGCCACAAATACTACGCCCCTGTAGTCTCCCGGCGGGGGGAGCCGGAACCACCTATAGAGTAGGAGCAGGCCTCTGAGATCCGCGTAGCGGATAAGCGCTGCAGCCTCCCTCCTGCCCACATACCTGGTAGACGAGCCTAGGACCTCTGCCAGCGTTAGCACCAACGATGAGAAAAGGCGCCGGCCCCTGTCCTCGCTGCGGGCCATCTCCAGTGCTCTTCCGAGCCCCTCCGCCGCCACCTCCTCGCCCATTCGCGTGGCTCTCCAGGAGGCTACCGCACCGCTAGCCGCTAGCGACGACAGCGCGGCTTCTACGAGGAAGCCTATCTGCGGCTCATCCCTGGCGGAGGCCCACATTCTCACTGCGTCTACCGCTACGTAGCCGGGCTCACGCTCCAGGAGGTAGCTAAGGGCCGCGTCGAACATATCGCGCGAGATATCGGGGCAGACTATATCCAGCCTATAGTATCTTCCCTCCACTACACCCTCAACCATCTCGTTGATGAGGCGGACCACGCGGGAGGGGGGTCCGCCTTGCCGGGTAGTCCTCATGCCACCTCGGCCCACTGAAGGCACTTCATCCCCCCGGCTCTAGAGGCGTGTAAGAGATATATTAACTAGGCTTGCCGGCGGCCATGCTTTAACATGTAGAGCGCGTAGGTAGCTAGGGTCTTCGCGTCACGTATCTCCCCCCGCCGCATCATCTCTTCGAAGACGCCTAGGGGCAGCCTGAGTATCTCTATTGCCTCATAGCTCTCGGGGGAACGCCCCCTGTACACAGGGTTCAACGCGAGGAACGCGTGCAGCTCCTCGTCGCTATAGCCAGGCGAGGCATACAGTATACCTAGCCGCGTGAGGCTCTCCGCATAGAAGCCCGTCTCCTCCAGCAACTCGCGCCTGGCAGCGTCCTCCGGGCGTTCACCCGGCTCTAGTGTTCCTGCGGGCAGCTCTATTATCCATTTTCCGAGCGCCGGCCTGTACTGCTTCTCCAGGATTACCGTGTCCTCGACTAGTGGTAGTATAACCACTGCTCCGGGATGCCTGACGACCTCCTTTGTGTATAGCTCCCCGTTCTTCACGTACTGTACCTCCACTAGACGTATCCTCCTCCCAGCGTATATCGTCCTTTCCCCCGTGTAGGCCACCTCATAGCCCACACTCTCTCCCGGCATCGCATAGGTGTATGGCTCCGAGGGTATTATGCGGTTCCCCAGGCTCGCGTGCACACGTGATGCCGGGGCAGCTTGTTTCCGCTTAGGCGGGCTCATGACAAGTTTTTTGTAAAAGAATACTGTGGAATTGCACGTGGAGAAGAGCTACAAGAGGATCTACGACCCTCTTCACGGCTTCATAGGACTAACCAGGTTAGAGGCAGAGATCCTGGATACATGTGTTGTACAGAGGCTCAGGCGTGTGAGGCAGCTTGGGCCCGCGGAGTATGTGTATCCCTCCGCTACACATACGAGGCTCGCACATTCCCTGGGTACGCTGTACCTGGCGGGAAGGATAGCTGGAAAGGCAGGCCTGGAGGGGGAGGATGTGGAGGCTGTGAGGCTCTCAGCGCTTCTCCACGACGTGGGGCACATGCCCTTCTCGCACGCGGTAGAGCCGGTCCCCCACGAGGAGACGGGGTTGGAGGTTATACGGCTGTATCTCAGCGAGGCGCTTGGAGAGTACTCGCGGAGGGTTGCCGATATACTTCTCGGCATGGATGATCTCTCACCTATAGTTAGCTCCGAGGTCGACGCGGACAGGCTCGACTACCTGGCACGCGACTCCTACTTCACCGGGCTACGCTACGGGATGGTTGACGTGGAGCAGATAGTGGACTCTATGGTGCTCGTGGAGCACGGTGGGCGGCGGGTCCTAGCCCTCCCCGAGGACGCTATGGCCGCCTTTGAAAGCCTCCTCATAGGGAGGTACCACATGTTTTTGCGCCTTTACTGTCACCGGACCGTGGGCGGCTTCGAGGCTCTGCTTTCCCGGTTCTACGCTGTAGCTGTAAGGGAGGGCCTGGTTGACGACGTGGAGAACCTGCTGTCGGGTGATAGGTGGTGTCTCTTTGACGACTATGCCTTTGTCGCGGCCATGCGCGAGGCTGCTGGAGGCGAAGGCTATCTCGGAGAGCTTGCGCGCATGTATCTAGCCAGGGAGCCTCCTAAGATGGTGCTGGAGGTTAAAGCCTACCTGCCGGGCAGGGAAGGGGGCAGGGTCGTCGTGGACAGCGTGTGGAGCCGTCTCTACAGGATGTGGAAGAATAGCTCGCTGCTAAAGTTTCTAGAGCAGGAAGGGGTCCCGGTGGAGTGGGTGTTCGTGCATGAACCAAAGATAAGCCTTGTGAAGGGGGATACACCGGTATACATAATCGACGGGAGCGGAGGGCTGCGCTCCTTCTACGAGGAGGATGAGAGCATAGTATCCAGGCTGCTTGGTCACGTCTACGCCCCCCTCAGGATCTACGCTAGGAAGGGGTATGAGGAAGTTGTAAGCGCCGCGCTGGAGAAGCTGCGCGGAGCCTAAGCCCTTAGGATACGTGGCCTGCCGGGAAGCACTATGTGGCTCCATGGCAGGTCGCCCTCTAGCCTCCCGAGGTACTTCTCTACGTCCATGCCACTCCCTCTGAGGGCCCTCCTCCAGCCGCCGAGCCCGCCGCCGCTGCGCCCCCAGAGAAGCAGTAGCTCGAAGAGCTCGTTGCCGCCGCGTGAGAGCACGGTCTGTATCCTAGCCCAGCGGGGGTCGTAGGGTCTCACCTCGGCTAACCCTCCAAGCTTCTTCTTCATCAGTCGTATACGCCGCCTAGCCTCGCCCAGCCCGATCCACGCCTCCCTTTCGAACTCTGTGTGCGGCTTCGGGACCAGGGGGCTTACGGTTACCCTTAGGGAGTTGCCCTTGAAGCCTGCCCCAGAGAGCTCCCGGATATACTCTATGCTTGCCTCGAGGTCTTCCTCCCTCTCCCCTGGGATGCCTACCATAAAGTAAAGTTTTAGCGCCTTGAAGCCTAGCTTATGGGCGGCCACGGCCACCTCATAGGCCTTCTCCAAGGGGATGTATTTGCGCAGCCTGATCGCGAGCTCGCGGGAACCAGTCTCAGGCGCTATGGTCAGCGTTTTCTGGCCCACACCTCGCATAAGCCTCAGCCTCTCCTCGTTAAGGGTCTCCGCGCGTAGAGATGGTATGCTGGCTTCGAGGCCGGCCTCGGCTATCTTCTCGAGGAGTTCGTCGGAGTGGGAGTAGTCGAAGAATGATAGGCTGATGAATGTCACCTTGTTGACGTCGTTTAGGCGTACACCCTCCTCAACTATTTCTAGTACATCGCTCAGCGGCCTCTCCCTCATATAACTGAATATGTGTCCCTCCATGCAGAAGGAGCACATACGGAAACATCCCCTATTCGTCTCAACCATGAATCTATGCTCGGCACCCGGCCTGTAGAACTGCCCTACAGGGTGGAAGCCTCTAGGGAGAGGCACCGCGTAGCTCATATACACGCGTTCACGGCCACGCCTGGGCACATAGAACCCGTCTTCCCCCCTCAGGCTGTCGAGAAACCCGTCCCTATCGTCAATGTATTCGAGGTAGCGGTCCACCAGGTAGGGGAGGGTGGACTCGATTTCCCCCACCACGGCCACGTCGAGCGCCTTCTCTACTGGCGCCGGGTTCGCTATAATAGGCGGGCCGCCGGCCACGATCACGGTATCCTCCCTCCTCTCGGAGTAGGGGTTGACGCCGCCCTGCTCGAGTATCCTGAGGAGGTTCGCGTAGTCGGGCTCGTAGTGGATCGAGATGAATGCGATGTCGAACCAGCTTAGCGGCTTCCGGCTCTCCAGGCTTAAGGGTTTTTCTCCAGGTTCGTCGGGCAGTACTATTCTCTCGACGTAGAATTCTTCTATAGAGTTCAGATAGTAGTATAGCATCTGGTACGCAAGGGTGCTAGCTGCTACGTGGTAGTATGAGGGGTAGATGAGCGCAACTCTGGCCATGCCCGGCCTGTACCTCTTTGCGACCAGGTTTCTCTCCCTATGCGCCCTCACTGTCTGCTTCTCTAGCATTGGTTGCCGAGGCCTTATTTCTGCTTCTCAGTTAAGTATATATAGAAGCGATAATTGTTGTCTCACGCAGTAGGGTGAAGGGTGAGTAGATATGGCTGTTACGTCTCAGATAGGCGGTGTGCCCGTACTTATACTCAAAGAGGGTACCACGAGGCAGAGGGGCAAGGAGGCCCTACACCTCAACATCATGATCGCCAGGGCCATAGCTGAGACTGTGAAGACCACGCTAGGCCCCAAGGGTATGGACAAGATGCTCATAGACACTCTAGGCGACATAACGATAACGAACGACGGGGCCACTATCCTAGACGAGATGGATGTCCAGCACCCCATAGCCAAGCTTCTCGTGGAGATAGCCAAGGCTCAGGACAAGGAGGTGGGGGACGGTACCACTACCTCGGTGATCCTCACCGGAGAGCTCCTAAAGGAGGCTGAGAAGCTCCTCGACAAGAACATACACCCGACGATAATCATCAGCGGCTACAAGAAGGCGCTCGAGAAGGCCCGCGGCGTCATAAGGGACAAGGCTATAAAGGTGGACATAGAGGACGAGGAGACCCTCAAGAAGGTCGCCATGACCTCGATGCGCAGCAAGGCCGTGGCTAGTGTACGCGACTACTTCGCGGAGCTCGCGGTGAAGGCTGTGAAGCAGATAGCTGAGAAGGAGGGGGAGGGCTATAAGGTCGACCTCGACAATATACAGATTATAAAGAAGAAGGGTGGCAGCTTCCTAGACACGCAGCTCGTCTACGGTGTCATAGTCGACAAGGAGGTTGTGCACCCCGCGATGCCGAAGAGGGTTGAGAACGCTAAGATAGCGCTTATCGACGCGCCGCTAGAGGTGGAGAAGACCGAGATAGACGCCGAGATAAGGATATCCTCTCCGGATCAGCTACAGGCGTTCCTGGAGGAGGAGGAGAAGATACTCAAGGAGATGGTAGATAAGATTCGTGAGAGTGGTGCTAATGTGGTGTTTTGTCAGAAGGGTATTGATGATCTTGCGCAGTATTATTTGGCGAAGGCTGGTATTCTCGCGGTTCGTAGGGTTAAGAAGAGTGATATGG